>OOCB01000030.1_pt1 | contig 195842 bp, 141 predicted proteins | sample 1671351 | NCBI WGS metagenome assembly OOCB01 (sample SAMN06348148, study PRJEB24527) | human gut metagenome | biome: human gut; feature: ankylosing spondylitis patient; material: feces | host: Homo sapiens | place: China | collected 2015-10 | reverse complement strand
ATATTACGAACTAGAAATTCTTTTGAAAAATGAAGATTATGTTAGGTATTTATATGATAAAGGGGATATACATTTTCTGAAAAAATTTGTTGTTTTACATGCTGAGTTTCTTGGGCGAAATGAAGAATTAAATCTAGACGAAGAAGATACTGAATTCTATAGATTTCAGGTTAAATGGGCTTTGGAACTTGAAATTATAAAAAGATTAAGGCTTAGTTTAACAAGTATAATAAAGAATCAAATAATTAGTAATCTTCCTACTGGGGATATATGTGCTGATTCAGATATAGAAGATTTATACGAGTCAATAAAATTAAATACTAAAAAAGAATTGATGGAATTTATAGCAAGGACGGTTGATGTTTACACTGCAAAATCAAATAATATATTTTTGAGAGAACTGAAGGTTGATCAAAAAATAATATTTGAGGAATTGTCATTTAATGATGAATTCAATAGTGAATTTTATCATTACGACTTTGTTGATTATTCAGAGGAGAGCACGATATTGTTAAATAGAGAAAATTATTATAATGAGGATAAGTTAATCGATAAGATATTTAGTGTTTTTCAAAAAAATGAAATATAACGTATTAATTTCGTTATATTTCATTAATCTCAATAATTTCTCTTATGTCGTCAATATTTAACGCTTCTGCAATTCGCTCAATATGAGCAAAGTTGATATTCTCACGTTTTCCAGACTGCAACTCACTTAATGCAGCGTGACGGATATCGGACAATCGGGCCAGTTCACGCAATGAGATATTATGTTTTTCCGTGAGTTTGTGAATATTGACAACAACTTTTTTAGCCATGAGTATCACTCCTGAATTTTCCATATGGTCTTGACGTTACGCATGAGCGTACCATATACTTTTTGTATATCTGGTACTCTTATGCGTACCAATTTTAGGAGTGGTGACATGACAAGTACCAACAGCGAAGACCTCGCTTTGCAGTACGCACAACTTGTCCAACAGGAAGACGATTATGTAGACCAACTGGTTACATGCAACAAACTCATCCTAGACGCCATGGACATTATCGCAAAGCAGGCAGGTGTGCTAGAGATGGATACCGTGAAACAAGCAGCATATCACTTGCACGCCATGGAACAGGATCTAAACCGAAATTTATTTAAAGTCCGGCTGGAGAAGAGCATCTTGGTCAATCAAATGAGCCAGTCTACATAAAACCACCTTAACTTAAGGACAGTGCAGGATCATGAAAGATGATCTGGAACTGTCTTTTTCTCTGTCCATCCAAACGTTTTTCGCTCTGAATTAAGCATTGACTTTCCTCCCAAATCCCCCTACACTTCAATTATTAAAATACTTTTAAAAACTTTCATTGAATGGTTCGAAATGAACGAAAGGAGGCATATAACTAACCATGTTACCTACATCACACAACACCCAACAGGTGAAGCGCATTAACGTTGAATTGGTGAAGAACACGCTCCGATCCATGGGCGTAGGCACAAAAGCTTCCATTGCGAACCTGACCAAACTCAGCGTGGCGACATGCGGCACGATCCTGAATGAGTTGCTTCAGACGAGTGAGATTATCGATCTGGGTCCAGACGAATCGAGTGGGGGAAGACCCGCCAGTCGGTATCAATTCAATGCGGACTACGCGAGTGTGCTCTGTCTGATTATTCGAACGGAGGGCGGTATTCACTCAATCATGCATACATATGCCAATCTGAACGGAGAGATGGCGGACGAACAGACACTATTTTTGGATGAGATTAATGTCCCGGTGGTAGAGGATCTAATTGCAAACCTGATTGAACAACACCACAATGTGCAGGCGATTGGTATCGGCATACCCGGTGTGGCACACAACGGCGTGATTGGGATTTGCGACGTACCGGAGCTGATGTATCAGCCACTCGGCCCAAGGCTTAAGGAGCAGTATGAAGACGTGGAAGTGGTCATTGGCAACGACATGAACCTGACGGTCTATGGACTGTATAACCAGCAGCAATTTGAGGAAGAGAAGAACTTTGCGGTGGTGACTTTCCCAGAGAACCATTTTCCGGGTGCAGGCTTTATCATTGATGGTCGTCCGCTGACCGGGAACACACAATTTGGGGGCGAGGTATCTTTTCTACCGTTTGGCGTGTCACGGGAAGAGCAATTGCGCATGTTGAAAACGACAGAGGGTTTGCAGGAACTCGTCGTACAGACGCTTGTGTCCATTATCGCGATCATTAACCCGGCTACGATTGTGGTTACAGGGGATACGATGGACCCGGCGATGCGGGATGACCTGACGCAAGGTTGTTTGGATCGAATGATTCCATTGGAGCACATGCCGGAGTTAATCATCCAAAGAGACACTCGGCGCGAATATGTCACGGGGCTGGTCGCGGTGACGCTGGAGAGCCTGACCTACCGCATTCAGGTGGTTGAGAAGCAGTGGTAAAGGAAAAAGGAGCTTTTACGAGTATTCTATTTTTAGGAATAAAGCTTAACCATGTTTCCTGCCTCAAATGTACAAATTATTGACACGATAACGTAGAGGGCAGAACCAATCTGAAGAACGCCTTTATCACTGTATTTTCACCTTTAGGAACGATTCAAAAAATACAGGGATAACAGCGGTCGGAAGATGGTACTGCAATCGTAGTTATAACGTGCAATCATTTTCCTGACACACTGGAGGAACTTATTTTGAATCAGCAAGCAGGTACGCAAGGCAACAAACGAAAGTTCAACAAGCTGTACGCCATGCAATTGGCAACGATCTTTCTGGGATTTATAGTATTCGGGATATCGGAAAATATTAAGGGGCCGGCCATTCCGCGCATTCAATTCGACTTTAATCTGGATGAGAAACAGCTCGGGACGTTATTGTCCCTGAACGCACTGGGTTACCTGATCGCCTGCTCCTTCACGGCTATTCTGGTTCGCAAATGGGGTATCAAGGCGGTTAGCATCATATCGTTTGCATCGATGATCCTATCTGGTGTGTTCATTTATGTGTCTCATACCTATCCACTCTTTGCTTCATCATACTTCTTCATGTACATCGGTAACGGCATGCTGGAGATTGCTTTGGCGATTCTGGGTGCGCGGATTTTTGTGAAAAACACAGGTACGATGATGAACCTGTCCCATTTCTTCTATGGGCTGAGTTCAACGGTAGCACCTTTGCTGGCGACAGGTGTCATGTCATTGAAGGTGTTTGGACACGAACTGGACTGGCGCGGTATGTATCTGGTGATGTTGTCACTCTGTCTGCTGCCGATCATTGCGGCGCTGCGCAGCAAATTCCCGGGGGACGATCTTCCACATGAAGATCGGACTTCACTGAAGACGTTAACACGTGATCCTGCCCTTTGGCTGATGGTGCTCATTCTTTCTTTTGGCGTGGTATCGGAGCTGGCGGTTGGGGGTTGGCTGGTTAATTTCCTAGAAAAAGCCTACACGTGGGACACGGTCAAAGCCTCCGGGTTATTATCTGCGTTCTTCCTCACGTTCTCGCTGGGACGCCTGCTGCTTGGACCATTGACGGACCGGATCGGATTTGTATTGTCACTGATTCTGTTCTCGGCTTTCTCGGGAGTATGTACGTTCGTAGCGCTTGCAGGGGGAGAGGGTCTTGCGATTTTCTTTGCGATATCTGGTGCGGGAATAGCGATGATCTATCCAACAGTGATGGCGTTTATCGCACGCAGATATCCGAATGGCAGTGACACCGCGATTACATTCACGGTTACCTTGATGGGGGTTGGTAGTGTCATTGGTAACTATGTGATTGGCTGGGTGATTGAAGGTGTGAAGAATTTGTACGGTTCAACGACTCAGTTGGGCCTGCTACGCGGACTTCAGGCGGGGTATGGGTTCATTGGTTTATGTGCTGTGATCTGTGCGGCATCTGGCGTAATATTGTATGTGTATTTGAAAAGACGACAGGAATTGATCTAGTTGATACGTAGCACCAAGCTTCATTAAGAACTCTTTAATAGCTCTTTCTCACCTGAACTATGGAGTGAGAAGGAGCTTTTTTTCAGTTTTTATTTTGCATATGAACGGGTATCAAATTAGCAAATGGTACGATATACACCTTCGATCGGATAATCTGAACAAAAGTTACGGAACAGTTACTAGTTTACTTTAACAAGCTGAACATTTTGGAAATTAATATTGTTATAAGCTAAATTACATATTATGATGTATAGGTCTTTTGATTCAATATTATACAAAAATCAGGAGAAAAGACTTAATCATTAGGAGGCAATATGGATATTTCGAAAAAACTGGGTGTAGCAGCTATGGCAACGATAGCTCTTACGCTAAGCACGGCAATTCACTCCAACGTGTCGGCAGCATCCGATCCGTTCAAAGATGTTGCACAGGCATCGCCTTGGGCAAAGGGACTTATTCAAGAAGCTCAAGAGAAGATGTTCATGAATGGAGATCGTGAGGGTTATTTCCACCCCTTACAGGAGGTAACTCGTCAAGAAGCGGCAGTCGCGCTTGCCAAATTAATGGGCCTTCAATTAAGTAACAATGTGGTTTCTTCATTTACAGATGTTGCTCCTGGTTCATGGAGTGAAAGTGCGATTAATGCGGTACAAAAAGCAGGATGGATGAATGGAGATCGTAACGGAACATTTCGTCCTAAAGCAGTAATTACAAGAGAAGAATTAGCTTCCATTTTGGCCAGAGCTACACAAGTAGATGCAGTGGCAGTTCAAGAAGATGAGCTTCCAGCTATTAAGGATAATCAGAAAATATCCGCTTGGGCTAAAGACTCAGTTTCATCCGTTGTTTCATCAGGTTTGATGACAGGAAGTAATGGAAGCTTTCATCCACAGAAACCAGTACTTCGGCAGGAATTGGCAGCTATTTTAGTAAGAATGGATTCTAAGACTACAAGCAATAAACTTCAAACGATCAAGAAAATAGAAAATGGAATGGTGACGATTGGAAATACCAACTATAGTGTGACGGAAGCATTAAAACCACTTTTCTCGGAAAATAATGTAGCTGCACTTGCTAACGCGGAAGTTCGTGTTGAAACCGTAGATGATCGTATCACCAAGGTATTTGAACTAAAACTCCTTACGCCAGGTCAGGGAGCAGAATCGGGTAAAAAAGAGTTCTCAGGTAATACCATACTAGATGGCGGACAAGCAGTCATTGAAGGCAATGTAAAAGTTGCAGCTGACTACATAACGATTAAGAATATCAACATTAGCGGCGATTTGGAAATTACGAAGGAACTCGAAAATGACTTTTACGCAGAGAAGATTACGGTAAAAGGTACAACATACGTTAAGGGCGGAGACGATAATACGGTCGTATTCGACCATTCGTCACTCCAAGGAATGAATATTACCAAGGAAGATGTTCGGGTAGAAGCAGTAAACAAAACGGTCGTTAAAGAAGTCCATATTGAGTCGAAGCTCTCCGGATTGTGGGGGGATGAATCCATTACATATGAGAGTGTAACTGTAGGAGAAGGTGTTCAAAATGCTTCTTTGTATGCCCACATCCAGAACTTGGAGATCAATACAGGTAATAAAGAAACAACAATTTCTGGAACAGGTCATATCGAATCGGTGACCATTAAAGGTTCTGGCACAATTGCGCTACAAGGTACCGGCGTAATAGGGTCCGTAACGATTACAGATAGTGCCAGCCAAGTGTCACTCCCAGCTAACGGTTCCATTCAACGTCTAGTGCTTCCAGACGGAATAGCACCAGAGAGAGTGATTGCAAACTACGATAAAGTAAAAACACAGATCGCTACGATTAACGGAGCATCGAATCCAGCTTACGTACTCCCAAGTTCAGGAGGCGGTAATTCTTCCAATAGCGGAGGTAATGCGGGGAACTCCGGAGGAGGAACGCCCTCTAATCCGGGTACAACACCAACACCAACGAATCCGAACCCAATAGCATGGTATCCGTACACTTACAAGAGTTATCAAAACCGCACAGAAACTTCGGCTGATGGTTTGATGACCACGAACAAAACGGGTACGGTCTATTACATGGCTGTTCGTTCAGGTGATAATGTACGTCCTACAACTGAACAAGTGAAGAGTGGAATACTTCCTAATAACCTGCCTTCAACACATGGTGCGTTTTCTATAACCGCTAACCAACCTGTAACCTATAAAATTGAAGGCCTGGAACCGACCAAAGCATACAGCATGTATGCCATTTTCAAAAATGGAGAAACGGGTCAGGAAACGCAGCCAATGTTTATCCATTCCGTTATGAATTATATTGCGAACGACATTAGTGTACTTCCTTATGAGAATTCAAACTTAAGTCAGATTAGAATTCAGTTCACTGGTGTACTCACTCCTCCGGCCACAAGTACAACCAATCCGTCTGCCATCATTAAGGATGGTCATCTGCGAAACTATGGCTACGGATTTATTGAGATTAATTCAATAGAATGGGATCTAACCATTCCCGAAATGCCTATTATGAATCTAAATTTTGACCCTGTAACATTGGGAGACGGGACATCCTATCGGTTGGATTGGACCTATGTAAAAAATGCTTTAACGATTAAAAATACAGATGGAAATGGTTCCCGTTCGTTCGGCGGACATGGAAGTTACTCAGGTCCGGAAGTTGTTTCATTAATCACGAAGCAATTATTCATAGAAACGGGCAACATGATCGATCCTTTAAAGGGAGAAGCAGTCATGCGCATTCTTGGAGTGTATCCTTCTCCGTTGAAAGAGGAACTGGAATTGGTTGAATTCAATGGACAACATTATCAGAAAGCTCTGGCAGAAAAAGCAGGCCAATATACGACATTCAGTGATGTCAAACAGATTATTCATGCTACAAACCAGCAATATCCTGCTCCATCCAGCACTGAAGCCAGTGTGATCCGTAATATCAATAGTGCAGCAACCGTTTCTATTATGGAATCTTACCTGAAGAGATATGCATCCACATTAAATATTGATGCAACGGCATACAGCAATATGAATCAGGCTGCTCGAGCAGAAGTTGCCCAAACAATTATTAATAATCGAAGACTTCTGCCTGATAACAAATTCACGAGCCTTGAAGAAATTCGTACTACTTATGAACTTGCATACGTCAAGGCTGCTTCTATACCGATGAGCATTTCTTTTGTGGATACCGATACGGCTGCAGGCTTTATTGGGGGAGATATTAGATGGACTACAGGTACAGATGATAATTCAGTCATTTCTTATGAGATACTCTGGGGAGATGCTGGGCTAAGTCTTTCGAGCATTGCAACAATCGACAAGGATGAAGAGAATAGTTATACCTTACCACAAGGAACGGCTATTCCTTACGGATCGACTCAACTACTTGTACGAGCCGTGCTTCAAGATGGATCTCAAACAGCTCCAATATCCATTGCGATCAAAGATACATTGCCTTCGGCTCCTGAGGAACCAGCAATTAAAATCAATGATGAAAGAAATATACTGATTGATGCGAATTCAAGCATGGAGTTTTCGGTGGACGAAGCTCAATCTTGGATTTCATATAATGATGTAGATCCGCCGATTTTCCCTGGTGATGTATTTGTAAGAGTGCGTGTTAAAGCTGATTCAGCGAATCAAGTTCCAGCAGGGAACTGGTTAACAGTTAGTTTTGTAGATAATGTAAAAATGTATGTTGGTCATAATGATGCCAGTAATACGTTCTATACAGACCACATGACCTCAGCAATGGAGTATTCTGTGAATGACGGGGAAACGTGGACAACGTACAACGAAGAAAATCCACAACAATTTCCTGGGGATCTAACTGTTCTCGTTCGCGAGAGAGGCGGTCAATACTTGGAGGCTGCACCAGCTAAAAGCTTCACATTTACATCGGAAGTTCAGGTTTGGAAGTCAAATAATTCAATTATGGCTTCTTCATCGATACTTGAATACTCCAAGAATAATGGAGAATGGATTCCATTAATCAGCGAACAAACTGTTCATTTCGAAACGGGAGATTCCGTTCAAGTTCGTGAAGCGGCACGTAATCCTTTTCCAGCTGGAGAAACAACGACATTTAATTTCTAAAAAGTAAAAAATATTCAAGGGAGAATCTCTACGATTCAATGCCCAGCAACCCGTAAAGCCCCGCTGATCTCAAGATCAGCGGGGCTTTACACCTATTCTTACAAGTCAATAAGTACGAACTTACCTGACCTCGACTGGCTTATCTTATCCCCTTACTTCAACAAGCCTATGACTTATTCAAAGCCGTTCTTCTTTTCCAACGTTTCAAAAGCACGTAAAATCCAAAAGCACCTAAGAAAACCACCGCTGCCGGAACGATATAAGGTTTAACAATCTCATCCACATGCTCCCATTGAGAGCCTAATTTGAAGCCTAGGTAGATGTACAATGAGGTGATTGGAAGCATGGCCAAGAATGTAAAGATACTGAATTTAAACACATTCATCTTCGCCATTCCACATGGGATGGAGATCACGGTCCGAATGCCGGGTACAAAACGGCCATAGAATGCTACCCCGCTGCCATATTTCTCGAAGAACTTATCGGAAGCGTCCAGATGGTGGGGGCGAATCAAGAAATACTTGCCAAATTTTTCGACCATCGGTCTGCCACCGTATCGTCCCAGGGCATATAACGTCAGAGGTCCAAACGTACCACCTACGGTACCAGCGAGTATAGCCAGCCAAAGCTTCATATCCCCAAGATACACCCAATATCCCGCCATGGGCAGTACAAGTTCAGCAGGTACGAATTCAAACGACAGGGCAATAACCAGACCTGCGTATGACAAATCTTTAAAAAAGAGTATAAATTGCGTGATCCATTCTGTCATGCTTTCCCTCCATGAATCTATCTTTTTTTATATATAAAAGAAACACTCCTGTACAAAGAGTAACAATAGCAAATAGAGCTTGTCAAAGTTCACATGTATGTCCATTTCAGGGCACACTGCGGCAATATGTTTACCCGTACATAAGGCCTGGATTCATTGACACTTCATACAGAAGTGGATACCAGCTGTTTTTCATTGTTGGGGATGATCTGACTGTGAAACCTCGTTTCGACCAAATGAGGTTTTTATATATGCTTATTTTGCTTTATACCAATGGTATATCTATTCATAATGATAGGCTGTACAATCATTATTTTATGGTTGAATACAATGTATCCTTTTATTGTTTCATGTATATCATATAGATATACAACTGTAGGGAGGTGAGGTATAATTGGAGCATCAATCAAACGAAAGGCGTGGGATTGCCATGACTACAGCCACACTTAGCAAATGGGGAAATAGCAGTGCAATTCGCATTCCTAACCAATTGCTTAAGCGTCTTAATCTGGAAGAAGGCTCGGAAATCGAGATTTTGGTGACAGAAGATAATGAATTGTTGTTGCGTCCAAAAACCAAGCCTGTAGAGTCCAATGAGGAACTACGTAACCATCTAAAGACTTTGCTCTCTAAAGTGAAACAGGATACAAGACATGAAGAAATAGACTTTGGTACTGAAGGGAACGAGTTACTTTGATTATTCCCAAACGAGGCGATCTGATATGGCTTGACTTTGATCCTCAAGCGGGTCACGAGCAAGCCGGGAGACGACCGGCTATTGTTCTATCGGAACTTGAATTCAATGAAATAACGGGTTTGGCCGTTGTATGTCCCATAACGAGCCAAGCCAAGGATTATCCTTTTGAAGTTACACTACCAGAAGAGCTGCCATTTTCAGGTGTTGTTTTGACGGATCAGTTGAAGAGTCTTGATGTGCGGCAACGACGTATCCAAATTGCGGGGCATGCCGAACCAACCTCTGAATTTATGACATCAGTTCTACGCAATGTCCGTTCTATATTGGCATAATTGAAAATTAGTAGCTGATCATATTCCTAAATCCACGTCTAACTAAAAGACGTGGATTTTTTCTTTCATGCCTAAATAGATTCGTCCATCCTTGACGCTTCTAACAAGAGCTTCTGAAAGGCACATATAAGTTGGAAAGAAAGATTTTTAATTCTCTGAAAATGCTTCCATTTATAGTATGATAAGACTATCGCTAGCTTCTTCAAACATGGCCTGTATTATCTCTGCGGCTATCGGGCAAAGGCCATATCGAAAGTTCACAAAGACCATCCTGTACATAAAGAGAAGGAGATCAGAACATGACCGTAACTTCGATTATTGATCAAATCCATATTATTGAATACAATCCCTCTTACGCTGCCGCACTCGCGGATATGTGGAACCGTAGTAATGAAAGCTGGGGAGGTGGCACCAACCTTAGAACAGAGGAAACAGTTCGCCGGGAGATGGAGAGTTCGTCCAATCTTTATGTGTTTCTAGCCGTTCATGAGAAAGAGGTTGTTGGCTTCTGCAGTTTTGCCCATTACCGCTATGACGAGAGAGCGCTATATGTACCGCTACTTAACGTACGCCCCGACTATCACGGGTATAAGGTCGGACGTAATCTGATCCTGAATGCTGTGCGCAAGACCGTGGAGGCCGGATGGCCTCGCCTGGATCTGTTCACATGGGCAGGCAATACAAAGGCTGTACCGATGTACAAGAAATGCGGATTCTTCTGGGAGAAAAAAGATGATAATGTGCATCTGATGAATTTCATCCCTACCATTTTGCAGACCGAAGCACTCGCTCCTTATTTTGAGGAGTTGGATTGGTATGCAGACAGCACGCGTGAACTCGTGGTCGAGCCGGATGGCCGACGGGAGCGCGGTTTTGATTTCTTTGACTACACGTGGAAAAAGGGAGATGTTTCCCTGCGGGCTGAATTTGAAAAGTCGGGTCGCGGGCTGACTGCCCTCGAAACACCGGATTACGAAATCTCAACAGAAGTTGATGATCATGATCTGGTATTCGGTTCCAGCTATAAGGTTCGCTATCGCATTAAGAACAATTCTGCGTCCGAACTGGCGGTTGAGATCAAGGGTGAGGATAACAAAAACATTCGATTTGCGCTGGACATTGCACGAGCAGTGGCTCCGGGAGAAACCATCATCGTGGAAGGTGAGTTTCACCTTGATCCGATTACAGAGGAACAGAATAATAATAAGACTCATCCAGTGGTTGCCAGCACATGGTTAATCGGCGGTAAGAAAGCGGAGTTCAGGTTAGGTATTGCCCCGAAATTCCCGGCCAAAATCAAGACCGTTTTGCCTGTGAAGGAGCTCTATCCAGGCGTCTCGGCTGAGTTGGTTCTGAACGTGGAAAATAATGTGGATGCAGAAACGGAGTTCAGCTTGGACCTGCCTGAGGATGAATTCCTGGAATGGGCGGAGCGTTCGGTGCGCTTTACGGTGCCAGCCAAAGGTAAGATGTCTGTGCCAGTGCCTTTCACCTTGCGTTCGTATGGTCTCTATTCCCAAGAAGTTGAAGTGACGGCTGTCCCAGTGGGGAACCATGCCATCTCTTTTACAAGTAAACTTTCTGTCCTGATGAAGGGAATCGAAGGGAAATATGGCGGGCAGATTGAGGATCAATGGGTGGCTGTTAACGGCGCATTCTCGCTCCATATGAACAAACATGATAATGTCATGTGGATTGAATATCCGGGTTCCCGTCATTCATTCTGGTGGACTTATCCGAAGCTGGGTAAGCCGTTTGCCGAAGAGTTATCCAAGAAACAAGCAAAAGAAGTGAGTATTTATCCTGAAGGGGAACGTCAGGTGCTTGAAGCGCTGTATGACTCGGAGGATTTCCCTGGCTTGCAGATTAAGTCTGTGGTCAAGCTGTCTGCGAATGGAATCGCCGAATTCCACCATGAGGTTGAAAATACACGAGGTACCGCTTGGGAAGAAGACCTGTTTCTAATGAACAACTTTGGGTTCTATGGTAGCAGGTTAATCCTTCCTTATCAGGGGCGCTTCGTGGATATGGGGGATTCTTACGCTGGCGATCCGAGCCATTGGGACAGCGCCCAAATCACGGAGAACTGGCTGTTCTGTAAGGAGGAGTATGGTGCCAGCGGTATCTACTGGGACCCTTCTCTGAAGCTGCTTCGTCCGGAATACACGCTGGGGTTTCAGCATGAGCTTGGCCGTATTCCCGCAGGAGCCGTTGTGCGGACAAAAGCAACTGTATATGCCCTGAACACGTTTGCCAAATGGTCGGATTTCCGTGCGTTTGCACGGAAGCAACGTAACCCGGTCATTCCGTTGCTGGACAGTCATCTGGATCTGACACTGAGTGAGGGGAATCCATTTGCCCCGGACGTGCTGCAAGCAACGTTGACTGAACACAAACTGGTTCCGCTTGCGGGCAAGCTGGAGCTATATGTGCAGCAGGGTGGCAAACCGGAGGTTATGGCCAATGCTAAGGAATTCAATCCGGAGCAGAATCTAAACTCCGCCAAGCTGACATTCTCACCAGACGAAGCGGACCGAGACCAGCACGTGAGTGGTTGGAAAGTTCGTGGGCTATACCGGGGCGAAGATCGGATTCAGGAACGAACTGCCCTTTGGTTCCCACAGAGCGGAACAGAGGTGAAGCAGAAGATTGAAGAAGGTTCATCTGGCCCTTTGTACACCGTAGACAATGGAGTGTTGTCGATCGCCGTTGCTCCTGAATTCGGGAGTGTAGTACACTCTCTGAAATATGCAGGAGAAGAATGGCTGGATAGCTCATACCCTGAACCGGCTCCACGCTCGTGGTGGAATCCGTGGTATGGCGGACTGGGTGTCGGGGTTCCAGGCATGAATGGTTTCAGCCGCCAGTTGGAACAGAGAGCCGCTTCCTGGACAGAGCAGAAGGATCAATACGGCAACGTCTGGAAGGGTATAAAGCTGACCACCCGGATTGAAAAGCATGAAGCGAATCGGGGACTCACGATCCACCAGCATTATCTGATGCTCCCGGGTGTTCCTGTGCTATGCACGCTACTTGCCGTGACCAACGAAAGCGGCCTGACGCTGACGGATTACTCGCTTGCGGAGGAGCGTTTCCTCCAGCCTTCATCTGTATTTGCGGAAGGTTGGATAGAGCAACCGGGTAAAGATCGATTCCCGCTGGGCAAGGTGGATGTGGGCCTGCCACTTGAAGACCTTTTGCGATTAGGATCGGTTTCGCGTGAAAACATGCTGCATGCGGTCCATCGTTACCCGAATCAGAGTGCGTCGGGGTTTGCTAATAATCAGGTGACGGGTCTGAACGTTCATCATCATCTGACACTCCAGCAGGGGGAGACGGTCTGGACGGAGCCGACATATCTGGTTCTGGGACAGATCCCGCTGAGTTCAGCGGATGTGCATGACCTTCTCAAACTGAATTTTGTAACTTCTAACGATGAAAAGGAGGCTGCACATGTCGATCATTGATATTCACATTCATCTGTCGGACATCGACAGCTTTCACCGAACAGCGATCGATCTGTCTAAAGTGGAATACTCTGCCGCTGGTCTTAAAGCGGAGTTTGATAAAAACGACGTCATTATGGGTATCGGAATGGGGGTTACGGAGCAGACGAAGGGAGCGTTCCCGGATTCCAGTTCCCCTAACCCGATGGGACTTGATCTGGAAGAGAAGGTCCCATCATTCCTCATGGAATGTGTGGGGATCAATCCCAATGCGCTAGATGGTAAAAATGCTCAGGACGAGCTTGATCGGATTGAAGCAAGACTGCAATCCCCTGAAGTAGCCGGAATCAAACTCTATGCCGGATACTATCATCACTATGTGTATGACAAAATCTATACTCCGGTCTATGAACTCGCAGCCAAGTACAACCTGCCTGTCGTGATTCATACGGGTGACACGTACTCCATGAATGGATTACTCAAATATTCGCATCCGTTGACGGTGGATGAATTAGCCTTACAGCAGCGCGGTGTGAACTTCATGATCTGTCATTTGGGTGATCCATGGGTGATGGATGCAGCTGAAGTGGTGGCGAAGAATCCTAACGTGTACGCGGATTTGTCTGGTCTTGTGGTGGGGGATCGGCCCCATTTTGAACGGTTCATGAACGAGCCTTTGTTCATGGATCATTTCCGCCGGGCCTTGGTCTATTCGGATCATTACGAGAAAATGCTGTTTGGCACCGACTGGCCGCTTGCGCCCATCGATCTGTATGCCGAATTTGTCCGCCGACTTGTACCGGAACAGCATCATGATAAAGTCTTCTATGAGAATGCCTTCGGGCTGTTTCCACGTATTGGACAGCGGATTGCCGATCTGGGGTAGAACCTAAGTACCGAATTGTTAATATCTGAGGGGACGTATAGCATGCCTGTCTTGAAAGCATGAACCATGTGATGTTCATGCTTAATCCCTGTCACGTAAGCTCCTGCCACTTTGCTGGCAGGAGCTTTTTTGTCCAGGAGAACAAGGCATTCATCGTACGTCTAATCTGATGAGGGATTAGGAGAACAAAGGTTGAGTCACCATTTTCATATACCTTTTTAAGTCGTTTTCTGCATGTGGGTATTGTTCCCAAACCCCAAGGTTCCAACTCATATAACGGATGCCGAGATATCGGGATGCCAGAGAGAAGTACTTCTCGAATTGATGTTGTGAAATATCGTATCCGTGAGAACTTAGGGACTCCCGATAGATATCAACTTGTTTCAAATGTGTACAGCGCAGAGGGATATCAAAGAACAGGGAGCCATACCTTGCTTCCTCCCAATCGATAAAATAAACATCCTCATTGTTGTGTACCAATACATTGCCAGGATTCAGATCATTATGAATCATCGTATGTGTGTGTTCATCCTTAATGAGAATTTCAAGATCATCTACAATATGACTTGCTACAGCTTCAATTTCCGAAATGAGCGGTGATCCGAATTCCTCAATGAATGATGGACTTTTTATGGCGATGTTCCACAAAGGCCTCCAGCGTCTTTCCATCATTTCGATGATATGAGATCGATCCACAATAGGTATCCATGGCAGTTCTTTTTTCGACCCCATATTCGTTCCATGTATGTAAGCCAGTGCTTCTAATTCTTTATTCTGAAGCAGGTCTATATCCAGATGACTATAATCGGTTTGGTAGTCCACATCCTGAATGCAGATCAGACTGCGATCTTGAGTATGAGGTTCATTCGAAAGATGATAGGGTACATTGGCTCCCTGTAAAAATAATCTGGACAAGGCGGAGCGTTCAATGAATGTGGCCTTCTTTGTTACGAAAGAAATATCCCTTTTCACACCATTTATAAGGAATTCAATATGATGTCGAAGCAATTCAACGGCTTGAGATCCGGCACCGATTGGGTTACTTTTGATACTTAGAATGTGAATATCCGAGGATACATATTGATTAATGGTTTGTTTTATTAATTGTTGTAATGTGACAGACTCCATACTCATCTGTTGTCTCCTTCTTGCCTGTATTTGTTTTTACGAATAAAGAGAACTATAATGGTGGATGCACAAAATTTCAGATTTCTTTGGAGGAACATACGTTATGAGATCTTTTCAGTTTTATAATCCGACCCGGCTGATTTTTGGCAAAGGGCAACTTCAAGCACTACAAACCGAAGTTCCAAAATACGGAAAACGTATTTTGCTTGTATATGGTGGTGGAAGCATCAAACGTAGCGGGCTGTACGATCAAGTAATCAGCCAGTTGAATGAGATCGGAGCAGAGGTTACGGAACTGGCTGGTGTGGAACCGAACCCTCGTCTGTCTACGGTTCATAAGGGTGTAGAACTATGCAGAACACATAACATTGATCTGGTTCTTGCGGTTGGCGGCGGCAGTGTGCTTGACTGCGGGAAAGCCATCGCAGTAGGAGCCAAATACGATGGAGACATGTGGGATGTTGTTGTGCGCGAAGCAACCCCAGAAGGCGGCCTTCCACTGGGGACAATTCTAACGATGGCAGCGACAGGCTCCGAGATGAACAACGGTTCAGTAATAACCAATCAGGACACGCAGGAAAAATGGGCATGGTTCAGCGAGTATTCTTTCCCAGCGTTCTCCATTCTCGATCCGGAGTACACATACACCGTACCACTGGATCAGACAGTATACGGCATGGTAGACATGATGTCTCATGTGTTTGAACATTATTTCCATCTGGATACGAATACACCGGTTCAGCTTGGATTCTGTGAGACGATTCTTCGTACCGTCATCGATACAGCCCCTCGTCTGATCAAAGATCCGGAAAACTATGAACTGCGCGAAACCATTCTCTACTGCGGAACAATGGCGCTTAACGATGTCCTGAATATGGGTCTTGCCGGAGATTGGGCTTCTCACAATATAGAACATGCCGTTTCGGCTGTGTACGACATTCCGCATGGGGGTGGCCTTGCAATCCTCTTCCCACACTGGATGAAGCATAATCTGGATGTGGATGTAGATCGATTCAAACGTATGGCCATTAATGTATTTGATATTAATCCTACTGGAAAGTCGGACAAACAAGTTGCTGAAGAAGGCATTGAAGCGCTGAGTACATTCTGGACTTCGATTGGTGCCCCTAGCCGTCTGGCGGACTATGACATCGACGACAGTCAGATTGATGTAATGGCTGATAAAGCGATGCGATTTGGTCCGTTCGGATTCTTCAAAAACTTGCAGCGTGAAGATGTAGTACAAATTTATCAAGCTGCACTGTAATTGTAAATCTCACAATCACTTTGTATAATGAGTCACATTAAACAAGGACCTTCCTTTAATACTAAGGAACGTCCTTGTTTTTTTATTATGACATCATATCTTGTGCGCTCTACCTTTTTTTCTGGACTTCAATGTCATGTGATCCCCTTTTGGAATTAACCCTTCGGTTTAACTACGGCTTCATTGACAGGGGTATCCTTTCGTTTCAGATACATCTTGCTTGGACGATGCAAAAGCACGATGAGCAGGGCGAAGAGATGAATCAGGGTGAACAGGTTACTCTCATTCGGAATGGCAACGAATAGCGCCAGACTCAGAAACGTCACGGTGAGCTTGAACTTTCTTTTGGTGATGAATATAACAGCAAGCAGGCTGGGACCGATGATAAACAACATTCTGGCTAAGATTACGCCAGAGGCGTAAGCCAGATCATCTCCTTTGCGTAAGAAACCCAGATAGGTCTCCATGTTCTGGTTGAAGTCAATGAGGAACACGATAAAGGACACAATCACGTAGATCAGTTTTACACTCAATAAAATGCGCACGACATTTAATAGCGTAGGTAATGCTGTTTTTGCCATATCACTTCTCCTATTCGACATTTAATAAAGTAGGCATTTTTGGATTCAATGCGTTGTCCCTCTTCCTGCACGATATGTATTCCATATATTATACGATGTTGATGTCATATTTTGTATTAACCCAAAGTCTTCATTTTCCAATCGTTTGCAGTGGCCTTTGACCTAGAATAACTGGGGAAACAGCTTACAGATTATTTGATATCGACCGATATAAAGTAGATACATAGAATTTGGACTTCATAATGATGAAAATGAAAATGGATGGTGAATGTAATCATGGTATTTAGCAAGGCAAGAGAACGCATGCGCAACATGTCGTTCAGAGTCAAACTGCCACTTATGATCAGTCTGCTGGTGTGTATCGTACTGGCGGTAACTGCAGTAGTATCCTACACTGTAGCGGCTGTCATCACACTCGACAAAAGCAAAGATGAGATTAAAGCAACCTCGGACCGGGTGGGGGCAGGTCTGTATGCTTCACTAAGTTTGGAAGAACAATCCACCTTTTTGATCACAACACATCGGACCTTCCAGGATTTGCTGGAGATTCGGAATACGGATGGACAGGAAGGTGAGAATTTTTTCTCGGAAAACAATGAGCTGCTGGATAAGGCGAGTGGTATTCTCGCGGACAGTCTGGCAGGTATGGAAGGTAACAACAGTCTGATTTTGTTGGATCGGAATGGCATTATTATTGCAGCGAATGATCCGGCAGTTATCAAGGCAGAACGCGGAGATCGGGCATATTTTCAAGAAGCAATTCAGGGTAAAAACGTGATTAGCGAAGGGATTGTAGCCAAGTCCTCAGGACAACTAGGTACGGCTTTTGCCATGCCAATCTACAATGAGAATCAAGAAGTACAGGGAGTGCTCGTATCTGCAGCATCCACCTCGTTCTTCGTTAATCAGCTACAAAATATCAATATTAATGATGAGGGAAAAGTGATCATTCTGGACCGTGTAGGTACGGTCATCTACGATTCAGTGGATGAGAAGTTGGCAGGCCAGAAGATGGAGTCCGGCGAATACCAATCATTGGTAGATCTTGCTCCTGGCGCTGAACTACAGCAAGGGGATATTAGCACAGATGAGAAAGTGGCATATTACTCCAAAATTCCAAGATCGGACTGGACCGTCGTTGTTGAAGATAAACTGAGTGATGTGCAGAAGCCTTTGCGTGCCATGGCAAAACAGATGTATATTGTTCTGTTTAGTGCTATTGCGGTTTCCGTCGTAGCGGGTATTCTTATCTCTTTGCTGGTAACCAGACCAATTACAAGACTGACTGTGTTGTTCAGACAGCTTGCTGACGGCGATCTGACGGTGCAGGCTCAAGGTAAATATAGCGGAGAATTCAAACAATTGGTGGACAGCTTCAATACCATGGCAGCAGGCAATAAACAGCTGATCTCCAGCATGAACCATTCCATCGGCATCCTGAAAACAAGTACATCCGAGCTGGAACAGTCCACTCAGCAAACTTCGACCACGATTGCCGAAACAACGACAACAGCATTTGAGATTTCACGAGCGATGGAGTCCCAGGCGAACGATACGGAAGCCATTGTGGACAAATTCATGAATGTGGGTAACAAGATTGCCAACGTGAATGGAATGTCGCAGGCAGTGAAGTTCAAGGCAGATGAAATTACGGATGCATTCAAAAATAATCATGAAGTTATTGATGCACTCATTGCGGTGAACGGCCAGAACGAGATTGAAGTTGGCAACATCTCCAAAATTACAGTGCAACTCGCCGAAAGCTCCTCGGGCATTCACCAGATTACAGGTACGATTGCCGAAATCGCAAATCAGACGAAATTACTTGCGTTGAATGCTTCGATCGAGGCGGCGAGAGCTGGTGATCAGGGACGTGGCTTCGCAGTCGTTGCTTCTGAGATCCGCAAGCTGGCAGAGCAGACGACAGCTCAATCGGAGGATATCAACCGAATCGTGATGCAGACCATTGATCACGTGGAGCAGAATAACCGGAGTGTTCAGACTATTGAAGCGATTGCGGAACAGCATAAGAGCAGTGTTAGCCAGACCAAGGAGACATTCAATTTTGTCACCGAGAATATGAATGAGATGATGAGCCAGGTTCAGGCTATTGCCACGGAGATCGAATCCATTGAACGTGATAAGGATGACGTCATTGGAGCTGCACAGAACTTGTCCGCTTCCGGTGAAGAGGTGTCGGCTTCTGTTGAGGAAGTCACAGCAACAATGCAGGAACAGTCCGGCATGACGGAACATTTGACAGATATGGTGCAGAGAATCGATGGACTGACCAAACAACTTGCCGAAGAAGCATCTCGCTTTAAAACAAAATAGGAATACGAAAAGAAACCCGTTTTTCAAAAGAGAACCAGGTTTCTAGAACAAAAAGAGCACCTGTACCCATCTATGGCTACAGGTGCTCTTTGGTGATGTGTTACTCTCCTCGAATGGAAGGCGCATACGCCAGCACTTCCATTTCAATTAAATAAGGGCCTAACCCGCTGAATACGGTAATACGGGCGGGATACGGCTGTTTAATCAATCGCGCATACACTTCGTTGTATTCGGGCTGATCCTCGACTCGGGCCAGATGAGTGGTTACCTTCACAATATGATCGAGTATAAGTCCGGCTTCTTGCAGGATCACCTCAATATTACGAATGCACTGCTCCGTCTGCTCCTTAATGCCGCCAATGGGCTCAAGCGTCTGTGGATCGACACCTACCTGACCTGCGACGTAGAGGAAATCTCCTGCGCGGACAGCATGGGAGAAAGGAAGCGGGAACTTGGGTGCTGCACTTGCATGTATGATGGTAGACATCGTAGCGGTCATTCCTTTCCTAATGAATGTGTATGATTGGTGTTAACTGATGCCAGTTCGTAGCCTGCTGATAATGATGAGCGATGGACAACAGGCGGTCTTCTCGCATGAGTGGACCAGCAAGTTGCATGCCGATAGGCAATCGCTTCCCTGAGGTGGTATCAAACCCGATGGGTACGGTGATGGACGGTAGACCCGTATTGGTGAACGGTCCGTTAAAAATCGGGCTCCCCGTCTGGTAACCGTATGGGGCCACATAGGGTGTTGATGGAGTCAATAACACATCCACTTCATTAAACAGCATCATCATCTCGCTCCGGAATATCGTTCGGATGCGTTGTGCCTGCAAATAATCAACAGCACTCGTCTGGTAACCAAGCTCAAGCTGCTCCCGCATCGTGTGGCCGTAACGATCAGAGGCTTCCGCGAAGCGTTCCTGATGGAAGGCGGCAGCTTCTGCCCGCATAACCGTACGATGAGCAGCAATCGTCTCTTCCATATAAGAAGGCAGGTCAACTTTCTTCCATTGCATGCCCAGCTTCTCGAGCACAGCGATGGCCGACTCTACGGCTAACAAGATCGCCGGTTCATCAGTCTGGAAGAAGCTGCTCGGCAGACCGATCACCATTCCTGAAATAGGCTGCTCAAGAGCGCTCGTTAAGTCTGGCTTGCGGTGAGGAAGCGTGAAGGGGTCAAGCTCATCTTGCCCGGCCATCGCTTCAAGAACGATTGCGTTATCTTGGGCGGATCGAGTGAAGGCGCCGATGTGATCCAGGCTCCAACTGGCTGTGATGACACCGTTACGGCTAACCCTGCCATAAGTGGGTTTCATACAGGTTAATCCGTTGTAAGCTGCGGGTCTGATCAGGGATCCAAAGGTCTGCGTTCCCAGTGTGAAGGAGGCCATGCCGACCGCTACAGCAGCGGCGGAGCCTGAACTGGAACCGCCTGGTGTATGTTCTAGATTCCACGGGTTGCGGGTTGGCGGTTCTCCTCCCTGAAAGGCGTATTCCGTCGTTGTTGTCTTGCCGAGCAGGATAGCGCCTGCAGCTTGCAACTTATTAATCACAGTTGCATTTGTTCCGGGTACGAAGTCAGGATAGGTACTTGATCCGGCCGAGGTGCGTATGCTAGCGGTATGGATAATGTCTTTGGCTCCATAGGGAATGCCGTGCAGAGGACCGAGATATTCGCCATTCATCAGTTTTTGTTCAGACTCTCTTGCGGCCTGCAAAGCCTGTTCGGCGGTGACTGTAACGAAGGCTTGCACAGCAGGCTCTACTTTCTCAATGCGATTCAAATAGGATTTCGTAAGCTCTACAGGAGATATCAACTTGTTTTTAATCAATTTTGCGGCTTCAGCAATGGTCAGCTCGTTCAGTGGTTTCGTAATCATCGCAGAGGCACTCTCCTATGCGGGGAATTGGGTCCAACTTCTTCTGGCAACTTGAAGCTTCTAATTAGCTCCAAGTCGGCTGTAAATAGGGCAAGCTCCTCGCTTGTAATAACTCCGTCCGCATATTTGGCGCTTTCTGTACGGCGGTGTGTGTGATAGTCGTCCTGGTTCAGAGTAATCACCCTTTTCTCTCTATTTGGTGGTGAAGCTTGAATCGATAATGTCCTCGTAAGCGAGGTCTTCCTTCAGATTGCCGATGAAGCGCTGCATATCGATTGCGGTCTTGAATGCTGATTCATTGATAAGTCCCTCCGCAGGATATACCTTGCTGTCGATCATGCGTTGTACCGCTTGCTCCACGACGTTTTTGTCCAGATTCGGGAACTCCTTCACGGCAACTGCTTTTGCGCCTTCAGGATTCGATTGAATGTAGTCCAGGGCTTGCTCAATAGAGGTGACAAAGCGCTGGGTGAGATCAGGATTCTTTTCAATGAAACTTGCGGTTGTATTCATCGTTGCAAAGGCAAAGTCAGGGTAATCCTTCGTAAAATCATGGACAATATGCAGTCCTTCTGCAATGCCTTGATCCAGCTGAGGTTCGTAAACGATAGCAATATCGGCTTTGCCGGCTAATACAGCACCAAGCTCGGAGCCATTCTGAACCTCAGTAATCGTCACATCCTTGTCAATATCAATGTTGTTGTCAGCGAATAGTTTCCGCAGTAAGCTGTTCGAGCTTGTAGGTGCCAAGCCCACAACGATGGTTTTACCTTTGAAATCCGCTGTCGAGTTCACGGTTACTCCTTCTCGCGCAACTGCCCAGACTGGGGCACTGCCGGATAGAAGGACCAGTGAGCGAGCATCTCCGCCCTTTGCATTAGCAAATGCGACATGCTCAGGACCGTGGAAGGAGAACGCCGACTCGCCTGAGATCACCGAAGACAATGCTGTTGGACCGCTTCCGGCAGCACGGATGGAAGATAGCTCAATGCGATTCTCCTTTAGAAAACCTTGGTTGTTCGCTACATACAAGGGAAGGTAGAGCAGGTTGTGATACACCTCGGAGACCATAATTTTGTCCACCTGCGTATTTGCTTGCCCCCCGCTATTAGATGCACCTGCACCACTCGCGGGTGTTGTGGAATTGCTTCCGCATGCACTGAGCAGTGTAGTCAAAATAACCGTCATCGCTGTTAGAAAAGCTATCTTTTTGAATGTACGCATTAGTCATCAGTCCCCTTTAATCGTTGTAGGTCAGCTATACAGATGTGGATTTGCTGCTGGTCTTGTTGTCATTCCATGGAAGGAGACGGGATTCAATATAACCGACACAGGTGTAGAGGAGCATGGCGACCAGCATAAGCATGAACACGCCGACCCATACGGCCGGAAGGTTGAACAGGTTACCTTCGACGAATACCATGTGTCCAAGTCCTTTATCTGAAGAGATGAATTCTCCACCTACAACAGACACCAATGCCAAACCGATATTGATACGGAAGGCTGAGATGATCCATGGCAGAGAGGAAGGAACGATAATTTTGCGGAAAATTTGTGATTTCTTTGCACCGAAGGATTTCATCAGATTAATCTGGGATTCGTCGATTTGATGAGTCGCTTGGTAGGCGGATAATAGCGCTACGATAAATGTTGCTACGGAGGCCAGAGCAATCTTGGAGAAGATGCCTGAACCAAACCAGATGATAATCATGGGAGCAAGTGCGATCTTCGGAATACCGTTCATCGCTACAATGAATGGATCGAGCACACGGGCAACGGACTTGGAATACCACATGAGTAGTCCTGCCAATGAGCCAATTAAGCTTCCGGCTACAAAGCCGATAACGGTGGCATTTACCGTTGCAAACGCGTCTGTAAGCAGTTGTCCTGAGCTAGCCATGGTGATGGCGGCATCAAGAATGGCGCTTGGTGATCCCATGAGGAATCCGTTAACGAGTTTCAAGCGAACAGCGGATTCCCAGATCACCAGGATGACCGCTACAATAATGAACCGCCACAGCATCGTCATCAGCCATTCTTTGGAGAAGGTGGGCTGTCTGCGTTTGCTTTTCGCAACTCCAGCAGGCTTTCCGGCAAGGGTAATTTCAGGTGATGTGCTCTTCATTAGCTGATCCTCCCCATTTGGATATCAAGCTCTGACCAGATCGATTCAAAATACTGTTTGAACTTCTGGTCGGAGCGGGCTTTCAGTGCTGAGCCATATTGCGAGGCGAGACCAATGTCATACACCTGCTTCACAGTTGTTGGTCGTTTACTCATAACGGCAATGCGGTCGGAGATGGCGATCGCTTCCTCAATGTCATGCGTGATCAGGACGCCTGTTTTCCCCTCGGATTTCAGGATGGATAAGATTTCATCTTCCAGAATGAGTCTGGTCTGATAATCAAGTGCGGAGAAGGGTTCGTCCAGTAATATAATATCGGGCTGGGTAACGAGGGTACGTATGAGGGCTACACGTTGGCGCATACCGCCTGATAGGGTGGAGGGATAGGCTCCTGCGAATGAAGCCAGGCCATAACGATCCAGATAATCCATGGCAATATCGCCGCGATCCTTTTTGGATATGCCCTTCACTTCCAAGCCTAGCGTGACATTGTCCAGGATGCTTCTCCAAGGAAGTAACAGGTCCTTCTGCATCATATAACCGACATGCCCGGTGGTCTGATCGATCTCTTCGCCACAGACGATAACCTTGCCATTTGTTGGCTTAAGCAGACCTGCGATAATATTGAAAATCGTACTTTTGCCACAACCGCTCGGTCCCACGATACTGAAGAATTCCTGTTTCTTGATTTGCATCGAAACCTCAGCCAGGACCTGAATATCTTCTCCGGTTGCACTGACAAATGATTTGGATACGCCTTGTATCTGTATAGCCATGATAGGTAGCCCCTTTCCTACAGCCTGATGTTTTTTCGTTTCTTGATGTAATTTGATGTTAATTAACATTACATTAATGAATATATTCCTAATCATATAGACTGTTTGCATCATTGTCATTAGTTACTCTGAACATAAAAATAGAATTAAATCAGTTAAAATGCACAAATGAAGATTGAACATGAATTGAATATGAAAAGAAAACAAAAGATCGTGTCATTATACATGACACGATCTCGGTTTAAGACGTATGATTAGCTTCGCTAGGGGCTGGATTAACATTCAGAAGGGACTCAAGCGCGAAGGCAAGTCGGAAGCGCAGGCTCTCCATCGGGTTCTTAATGTTCCTGCCGGTTAGTTTCTCGCATTTTTCCAACCTATAGATCACTGTATTGCGATGTACGAACAGCTCTTTGGCTGTATCAACGATCTGGCAATGATTCTCATAGAAGGAGGACAAAGTTTTCATAAGCTCGTTACGCTCGTTTGGATCTCGGTCGTTGAAGGGCTTAAAGGTTTCTTGATGGAACTGCAGCATCTCATCGTGGGGAATCATGCGTAGCAGACGGCTTATATCCATGGTTTGATAGGAATGAGCGAAGCGTGTCTTTCGCATCTGATAGCCGGACTGGAGCGCCTTGACTGCTTCCTTATAGGAGAGTCCAATATCCAATACATTGGTGTAGGGATTACCTATTCCGAAGGATAGGCTGAGCTGCGACTCTGTATACAGATTGCTCGCCATCCGTTCAAGCTGCTGAACAACGGTGTGTTCGTCCCAAGACGTTTCGGCCAAAAAGACGAGTATGCCGAACTGGTCGTTCTTAGTGAACATGACAAAGGAGAGATCCAATCTGGCGAATTCCTGTTTAATCAACTCGTAATTAGCGTCTCGTTCCGAGATGAACCGCTCTTCCCCGGAGGGAGTAGAGTTCTGCTTAGGTATGCCCGCTAAGGATTCATCCTTTTTGGCGATGATCAGAACAGAACTTCCTTTGGCTTGCAGCCCATATTTCTTGCCGCGATGCAGCGCTTCTTGTTCCGAACGAATGAAGCCTTGAATGAGATCGGAGAAATATTCATTTTTGTAACGGCGTGAGCGCTCCTTGACGGCTTGCTTCTTGGTTAACTCGAGACCGATCACATTAACGGCTTGTTCCAGCGCCAGAGTGGAGAGCTTGGAGCTTGCGGAGCTGTCGTATAGTGCGATCAAATAGCCCTCGTGCCGATCCGTGAAGATGGGATGAAGCTCGGCGTGTCGATATTTATCAGCAGTAAGCAGGCAGATCGAGATTGCGGTATGAAAGGAAGGGTGCTCATCTATAAATGTCAGTAAGGGGGCGGCGAGAGACTGGTCATCCAACTGTTGTACATAGTGGGAACTTGCCGTAATCTGTTTCTTCGAGCCAAGTAGAAGTACAGGTGAGGATAGCAACTGAGACAACGTATCTACGATGGATGGTATGCCTTTTCCCTGCATCACCATCGTGGAAAATTGTTTGTGAATAGATAAGGCGTAGTGTAGCTCATGGGTTTTGTTTTGAAGGATGGCACTGATAGAATGTTGAAATATTTCACCAAGTGTATTGTCTATCTCGGATAGTTCGATGATTGGGAAGCCCAGCTTGTCGGCCGTTTCAAGCAGTTGCGGAGATAATTCAAGAGAGAAACGCTGTGTCTTGACCGCAAGCGCTGCACAACCAATTGCATGCATGTCTGTAATGAATCCAAGATGAGCATCAGGGCGGTCTTTCAGGATATAACCGTTCGTCAACAGCATATCTCCCGGCTTCAGGAATTGGACAATATCTGGTGCGTCCATAATATTAATCGATTGCACCAAGCGATCAAGGCCACGATGCCCGGCAATAACCTTTGCTTTGGAGAGAATGGGGATAGTCAATAACTGTTGCAGATCCATCTTCAACCCACTCGCTTTCATAATGATATGTTATAAAATCTAACATTAAGTGAGGTGGGCGTAAAGAAGAGTTTGAATAAAGCGGCTAAAAGATAACGGATTTTAAGCACATTGTACAAAGTGCTGAGGATATTCTTTTGTAAATAAAATGTACGGTTTCGGTTTGAAAATTCTCTGGTAGTATAACTGCTCGAAATACGATGATGACAGATATCTAATGTGCTACACATGCGTTTTAGTTGTTCCACTATGAAAGCCTTTTCATTATAGAGTGAATTCTGATATGATAGAAAAAAATTGGTCTAAATTAACTATTAAGTAATAAATCTAGCGATTTAAGAAAGGAAGATAAGGATGCCAACAGAAAAAGGATTACCGATTAAATATCCAATGATTACTTCACTTCCTGCGTTTGCAAACATGACTGCTATTCTTAGCACTCAAGAAGATATTTTTTTTCCGTGGTTTTGTCATAATCATGTCCAGCTAGTAGCCTGGGAGACTCCAGAGGTTTACATACAATTTTATACGCCTGTTTTTAGAGAATACTATCGATTATTTGAATTACACCACTATCATAAGAAGGTTTTAGTAAAGTGGTGTGACGATATAACACAGTTTATTATTGATGCAATTGATGAAGAAAATTATGTATATTTAAGCATAGATCAATACTACATTGCAGCCTATGATAATTTTGGAAAAGTGCATGCTCCGCATGATATGTTGATCTATGGATATAACAAAGAAAATCAAATGTTTTACGTAGCTGATTTTTTTAATTCCAAATATTCCTTCTCGACAGCAAGTTTTGATAGCGTTAATGAAGCATTTGTAAGTCCTCATTCTGAGGGAGAGTGGTTCAGAGGTGTTCAGCTTTTGCAATTCAATGAACGAAAAAGTGAATTCAAGTTAGATCTGGGTTATCTGATTAAACAGTTGCATGACTATATAAATGAAACTAAATCCTCTAACGATTATAAGTTGGTTGAAGAACCTGGCAAAGATACGGACGCTTGGGGAATAGGAGTTTATCGTTTTTTAAGAGAACATATTACAGAGACTGCTTTATTCGAATTTAGTCTGATTAGATCTCTCCATTTGCTCTTTGACCATAAGGAAGTGATGTTGAAAAGTTTGGTTTATCTCGATGAGAAAAAGTATATTACTAGATTGGATATTCATGAAAAGGCTTACAGAGAAATTAAACAGCTATGCTTAATTCTTAGGAATTGGTGTATAAAGCACAGTATGTCAGAAACGACAAATGATATAGAAAAAATAGTTGAATTGATCGAGAAAATGGAGAAGCAGGAACGGACGGCAGTTCAGGAACTGTTATCAGATCTTGAGGAAGTGAGATTAACCTATCTATAGTAGATTGAATTAAACGTATACCGATAACTACAAAAAAAGGTGAACTCTGTCATGCAGAGATCACCTTTCTTTATTGTTCATAATCAAACTCATTTAACTTCAACTGAATGATGTTGAGTATATTGGATAACGTGTTAAAGTTTTCGACTAGCAACTCTTCATCATTAAAAGTGATATCAAAGTGTTCTTCTAACAGTACAATCAGTCTTATCACTTTAATGGAACATATTCCTAAGTCATTTAAATTATCTTGCACATCAATTTCTTTGATGTTAGTAACCTGCAGGCACTGAGCGATCATTATCGTAATGGTATCTTTGAGATTGTCGGTCAATGAGTTACACTCTCCCCTTCGTTACAGTTCATACGGATGAATCTCCGATATTCGGCTGGAGTACAAGAAAAGTGCTTCTTAAAAATACTCGAAAACTGAGAATTTGAAATATACCCGATGGCAGTCGTGAGTTCTTTGATATTCAGATTGGACGTTTTGAGAAGATCACAGGCACGTTTCATCCGGACTTGTTGTAAGTACCTCATAGGTGATACATCGAATATTTTAGAGAAACTATTGCTTAAATAAACTGGATTGCAATAGATTAATTCAGCAAGTAATTGTAACGTAAGTGGTTCTGCATAATGTTTGCGGATATAGCGATGTACCATAATCAAACGATTATCAATTGTTCCTGTCTGTGCTTTGGTATTCGCCTCATGAGAGCGCTTACTGAAATTGTCATGATTTGCTCGAAGAAGGGTTTCAATTTGCTCTTCTGTTTCAGCAATGTAGCGTCCGATTAACGGCCCGGATATTAATTTGGACAATTTGTTTATACTTCTCATTGTCTTAGAAGAAGCTTGGATGACCAAAGGATATTCTTCTAGGTCAGTAAACGAATGATTAAAAGTGATCTTGCGAATCTCTACATAAGAAGAACCTAAGTTCCGCAAACTGAAATTATTACCTATTAGTATGCTCATTTTATTTATAAGTAGCTCATTACCATCGTAAGATACGAAAGTAGAAGAAGGAACAATAATTGCGTAAGCTTGATGGTGTATAGAGGAACAAAATATTTCGGTCTTAGGCAAAAGATGTTCGACACTATATGCAGAAACCGTAACAAACTTCATACATGGGTACTCCTTTACAAGTTTAATAGACCTAAGAATCCGCAACATTATTCAAATTACATCTACATAATTTCAAATAATAATGGTAATTAATTGCCAATCATGGCGTGATATATAGATTAAAATAACATATCTTAAATTATGTATCCAATTTTACATAAAAGAAAAAAAAGCATTTTTTTTGAAAAAAGTTGGTTTATAATATCTCCTATAGAAGAAAAATGGGAGTTATTATTCCATTATAATCAATTTTACGACAAATAACACCATTATCTGATTATAATAACAAGTTATAATTAACAATCGTTTATAAATAAGGGGTGTTTATGTTGCTATATCCATTGTCTCATCCACAAAAAAGAGTATGGATCATAGAGAATATATATTCAAAGAGTTCTCTGTATAACTTGGGCGGCGCATTTTATTTCAAACAAGCGATGGATCTGACTTTACTGAAAGATAGCATTAAGGAACTGATTGATAACAATGCTAACTTGCGTATTCGTCTGAAGCGAAGTTCTAATAACGTATATCAATATGTTGATGAAACAGAACATGAAGTCTCCTTCATCGATTTTAGAGAGATACAGATAGATTCTGAAACGTGGTTTACCAATCACTTTAACGAACCTTTTGATTTGATTGAAAGTTCACTCTTTTGTTTTATCGTTTTTATTGATCAGTCTGGAAATGCCGGATGTTATTTTAAAGTGCATCATCTGATTGGCGATGGTTGGTCTGTGAAGCTAATCGCAGAGTCAGTCGTTGATATATATCAAAGCAAATTTTCTGGGAAAGAAGTTAAATCAGATCAATTATTATTTACTGATTATCTACATAGGGAAGAAAAATACAAGAACTCTTCGAGATTTTTAAAGGACAAAACCTTTTGGACGAAACGTTTCGAAGATTTGACCAAGGTTGCTCAAACGAAAAGCAGCGAGAACACGCAAGCTCGTAGGTTAACAACGATCATTGATGCTAACCGTTCAAACAGCATTAGGAACTATATCCAAAATCAAGCTATAACAAATGCAGCATTTTTCACTGGTGTATTGTTTCTTCACTTGTCCAAAATGGATAAGACAGAGGAACTCATATTGGGGACTCCTGTGTTTAATCGTTCTGGACGCAAGGAGAGGGCAAGCTTTGGGATGTATACCAGCACAATGCCCTTAAAAATGAACATTGATCCAGAAATTCAAAATTCGACATTTATGATTCAGGCCCACAAAGAACTAAATGATTGTTATTTTCATCAGAAATATCCTTACGATATTTTAATTGAAGATATTTTGCTCAAGCAACAAGGTAAGGATCAACTATTTCAACATTGTATCAATTACAGCAATGCAGCACTTCCTGAGCATTGTGCCGGAATTGACATTAAAACGTTGGACTTTTTCTCCGGTCATCAGATTTATTCACTTCAAGTTTTTGTTAAAGACTGGTACCAGGATGGGCATATCCGACTCGACTTTGAGTATAAGACGGACGACTATACAGACGCTCAGATTCAACACTTCTCATCTGTCTATCTATATTTGATAGAGCAGATCATCTTAGATAATGGAGCAAAGGTAAAAGATTTAAGAATTATGGAGCCAGAGCTTGAAAAAGAGATTATTCATCAATGGAATGATACTGAGGATCACCAGATAGAAGGAAATAGTATTGTTGAATTATTCTACAAGCAAGCGGCACTTCATCCAGGACGAATTGCGCTTGAGTACGGTGAGACCAGGTTGACATATGAGGAGCTTAATCTAAAATCCAATGCATTAGCACGTAACCTTTCAAGATATGGCATTGGATCAGAGAAGGTTGTAGCTATTATCTCAGAACATTCTCTGGAAGCCATTATAGCGATATGGGCTGTATTGAAGGCTGGAGCGGCATTTTTACCCATCGATCCTAAACTTCCTTCAAAAAGAAAAAGATATATGCTTGAAGATAGTAATGTTAGCGCTATCTTAACTAATTTAGGTGGAATTGATGAATGTAGTAATAATATCAAAGTGATTGATATTTCTTTAGAAACAACATATGAGGGAACAACAAATAATTTAACGGTTATTCCAGCCAAAAACCAACTTGCTTACATTATATATACTTCTGGCTCAACGGGTGTTCCTAAAGGAGTCATGGTAGAACATGGTGGATTGTTTAATTACACGACGTGGGCTTGCTCAACATATGTGGACGAAATTGAAGTGTTTCCGGTCTATTCGTCATTTTCTTTTGATTTAACTTTAACTTCGATTTTTACACCGTTAATTTGCGGAAGCAAAGCTATTATTTACAGTGAATCTGATAGTGGGTTTGTGTTGGATAAAGTCATAACGGATAACCAATCCACCGTAATTAAGCTTACTCCATCTCACCTAAGACTGCTGATTGAACATGGGCGATATGGAAATTCACTCAGAACGTTAATCGTTGGAGGGGAAGATTTAAAAGTACAGCTTGCCGAAAATGTGCTTGAAATGTTTGGCCATGATATCAATATATTTAATGAATATGGGCCGACAGAGACTGTAGTGGGATGTATGATTTACCGATACGATAGTGTTTCGGTTAGAGGCGGATCCGTAAGTATTGGTAAACCTATACAAAACACTCAAATTTATATTCTGGATGGTGAGTTACAACCGGTTCCTTTGTATACAAAAGGTGAAATTTTTGTTTCGGGAGCTGGTGTTGCTAGGGGGTATTTAAATCAAGGTGATTTAACAAATGAAAAGTTTCTACCTAATCCATTCGTACTCGGTCAAAGGATGTATAAAACGGGGGATATAGGTTATTACGTCGAAGACGGAAACTTATTTTATGTAGGCCGGGCAGACGATCAAGTGAAAATTAATGGTTATCGGATCGAAGTGTTAGAAATTGAAAATATCATGTGTGGACTTGAAGGCGTTAAAGAAGCGGTAGTAACGAAACATTCATTACCCAATGGCTCAGATATGCTGATTGCACATTTGGAGTTGCTAGAATCCATTTCTACTAATCAGTTAAAGAGATCGTTATCGCTTCTCTTGCCAAGTTATATGATTCCTTCGCATTTTGAGATAATGGAACGTTTACCTGTCACGACAAATGGAAAAATAAATCGTTCACAACTACCAATGCCTAAGTTATCACAGGGTGTTGAGAATCGCAGTGGCCCATCTGAAATCGCAAAACAGGTATTGAGCGCATTGGAAGAAATCTTAAAAACAGAAAATATATCTCTGAATGACAATTTCTTTTTTATCGGAGGGGACTCCATCAAAGCCATACAGGTTTCCTCTCTGCTTAACACGCAAGGAATTGAATTGAAGGCCAAAGATATACTTTTATTTCCAATTGTTGGAGAGCATGCTGAGATGGCAGAGAAGCGTGTTACTGAACAAACAACTCAACCAGCCCAGTGTAAGGGAAGTATTCCTCCTTCGCCGATCAATCAATGGTTTCTTAAAGGCAGTATAAGTAACAAGGATTATTACTTGCAATCCGTCCATATCAATCTTAAGGAAGATATTTCTTACAACCAATTTTGCCATGCTATTTCTCAATTGGTTGATGTTCATGATTCTTTGAGAATTACGATGGACAAAGAAACAATGCAGTTAAAATATCAAGATGTTTTTCCCTTGACATCCGTAATGAAATACATGGATCTACGCTTAGAAGAAGAGGGAGATTATCTGGAAAGTATGATCAAATACGATAAGGAGATCAAAGAGAGTATTTCAATGGATTCACCCTCCTTATTTTATTGCGTGTTTTACGATACTCCGCATGGTATTAAGGTATCGTTCATTGCACATCATCTGATTGTAGACGGAATATCGTGGAGAATTCTACTGGAGGATCTGGATTCATTGATTAGGGAGGGGGAACAATCTCATATTTCTCGGATATCCAAAGGAAGCTCTTATCAAGAATGGGCTGGTAAACTATTGGAATACGCTGAGAGTCCTGCTGCCAGGAAAGATAGAGAGTATTGGAGCAAAGTTGTTTCCCAAATTCACTATATAGATTTAAAAGATAAGCTACAGACCGAACGATCTCACTCACCAAGTGTTCAGGAACAAAGGATAGTTCAAGAAAGTATAACAAAACTCATTATGTCCACGGTGAACAAAAATCTGCAGACAACATCAAAAGATTTAATTGTTGCAGCTGTTGTTCTCAGTATATGGGAGCTAACGAAGGAGAGCAACATCTCTGTAATGCTGGAAGGCCATGGCAGGGAAATGTTCGATCATACGCTCGATATTAATCGTACAGTCGGATGGTTCACCAGTTTGTTTCCTGTTAACTTCTTTGTTGAATCGGGAGATTTAACAGATCAGATTATTGCTATTTCCAATGAACTGAACAGTATACCTCTCAATGGAATGGGTTACGGAATACATTATTATTTAAAAGATGTATCAGGGGTGGAAGAGAGACGATTAGTCCGACTGAACTATCTTGGTGAGATGGACAATGGCCTTGCTGGTACGTGGTTTACACCCTCAGATACAAATACTAGCGCCGATGTTTGTCCCTACAATGATTTAAACTGTTTGCTGGACATCAATATTTATGTCATGAGTGGACAATTGTATATTCAAATCAACTATAAAGAAGATGATTTTTCTGTAAATACCATTCAACTATGGATGAATAAAATACAAAATAAACTAACAGAGATTTCTCTCATCCGTTCAGTTGTAAGCGACCCTATTGTAGATCTTACAGAACATAAATTAAACCAGGAGGACTTGGATGCATTATTTTCTTGATGAGCCAATAAAAAGAGAGAGGTTCTATATATGAAATTCCGTCGTATGTTTACCTTACTAATTCTAGTTGTATTTTTGAGTAATAACTATGTTGGGTATGCTGAATCCTCAACACATAATCTTGAAAAATCTATTGATATGTTTATTAATGTGGAAATGGAAAAAATGAAAATTCCTGGATTAGCAACTTCTATTGTTCAAGATAAGTTTGAATATAGTGCAGGTTATGGATTTCGTAGTTCTGGGAACAAAGCCGTTGATGAAAGGACGCTTTTTGAACTTGGTTCCAATTCCAAAGCTTTTACCGGGCTTGCATTACTCCACATGGTTAAACAGGGCAAGCTCAGCCTGGATGATAACGTAACAGAACATTTGCCTTGGTTCACGGCCGTTTTGGATGGCACCAAATCAGACATTAACATTCGGCAATTGTTACACCATACAAGCGGAATTCCTACTGATTCCATAACTCTAATCCCTGAAAGCAATGATGCTGATGCCTTGAAGCAAATGCTGATGGAAATGGTACCTGTACAACTTGTCAACAAGCCGGGACAAATGTTCGAATACGCAACCTTGAATTACGATATTATCGGTCTCATTGTTGCAGAAGTTTCGGGGATGAGTTACGAAGAATACATGATAGAAAATATATTCAATCCGTTGGGATTATTGAATACTTATCCTAAGGCACAAGTTCAGTCAGAGGAAAATATGGCTTCTGGACATAAGTTAGGTTTTTTCGGCGCAGCATCCTATGACGGACCATCCTATCGCGGGAATACGCCTGCTGGATACATTGTGTCCAATGCTGAGGATATGCGTCAGTGGATGAAGATCCAATTGGGGATGGTCAATGTACCTGGTTTTGGTGAAGTCATTTTGGAATCACACATGAAGGATAGCACTCTGGAGGGGATACAAGAAGGAGCGCCATATGCCGCTGGATGGGAGATTTATTCATTTGAAGGTGAGCAACTTGAACATTCAGGAGCAAATCCGGGATTTTCATCTTACATGTTATTGAATAAAGGAAAAAAAATAGGGGTAACCGTGATGGCCAACCTGAATTCAGAGGCTGTATTTTCAATAGCTATGGGAATTGAGCAAATTTTATTAGGGAACACGCCGACTCCATCCGAAGTAGATCTATTTCTGATATTGAATAATGTGATGAGAGTGCTTCTTGTATTGAGCTTGCTTGTGATCGCGCTGTCATTATTCTTCTGTTCTCGAATGTATAAGGACAAGCATAGATCTTTCCAAAAACCATCCTTGAATGCGAGAGTTAAACTGGCGTTGTTATCTGTTGGATATGCAATTTTCACTGTGGCTATCTACTTATCTCCTACTGTTTTATATCACGGGTATCCCTGGAGTTTCCTGAGCGTTTGGGCTCCTTCAAGCTTGGTTGTGGGTGCAATCTTCATGGTCGTAGCTGCAGGGGGATGTTTCCTTTGCGGGGGATATAGCATTCTATTTCCAAAAAGAAAAGATTAAGTTCTCCAAAAACGTATGAAATCAGGAGGTTTATCATTATGAAAAGCATTGGTAATTCCATATTAAATTACACTGCAGGATCACTCTACACATATACTCCCACGGATACAGAAATCAAATTGAATCAATGGGTTACAGAGAACAAGAAGGAATTAGAAGAGGTATTGCTACAAAGAGGAGGCGTTTTGTTTCGGAATTTCCCCAAAGCATCGATATCAGAGTTTAGTGAAATCACGCAAATCTTCAGTTCAGAATTGTTAGAGTATAAGGAACGATCTACACCACGAACTGAGGTTCAGGATAATATCTATACTTCCACTGAATATCCTAAGGACCAGTGTATACCTATGCATAATGAAAGCTCTTATTCAAAAGTATGGCCTATGAAGATATGGTTTTCTTGCCAGATCAATGCCGAGGTAGGTGGGGAAACGCCGATTGCAGACAGTAGAGAGTTATTGCAGAAGCTAGATGCATCCATTAAAAAACAATTTATCGAAAAGAAAGTAATGTATGTAAGGAATTTCGACGGTATCTTGGATTTGTCTTGGCAAAATGTTTTCCAGACAGAAGACCAAAAGATCGTAGAACAGTATTGCCAAAAAAATGGGATTGCATTCGAATGGATATCTAAAGATCATTTGCGGACGCGAACCGTTCGTGATTCAGTAGCCATTCACCCCCTCACTAAGGAAAAGGTCTGGTTCAATCAAGCTAATTTATTTCATGTCTCTAGTCTGCCTTTAGAGGCCAGAGAATGGCTTATAGAAGAACGGGGTTATGACAATCTTCCTCGCAATACGTATTTCGGAGATGGGAGCACAATTCCGGACTCTTTAATAGATGAAATCCAAGGACTGTACGAGGAGATCAGTATAGTCTTTCCATGGCAAGAGGGAGATGTCCTCATGTTGGACAATATGCTCATGGCGCACGGCAGAAAAACATTTAAGGGAGATAGAAAAATTGTCGTTGGGATGGCTGAACCCTATAACGTATAAATCCAGGACCTAATCAAAGGAGAGATGATAACAATGAACAGGTATGTTCTTTCGGCTAGTGAGCTCAATGAGATCTATGAACTCGTTGAATCTATTCCCGCAGACACGGATCTTGAGACGGACCGTTACTTAATGGAGGCAACTCTATGGGGGTATAATTTACCTTTTGAACTAAAGAAGAAATTAATTGATTTTAAACAATCGGAAAAACAATCTCATCTCGTTATATCCGGATTCCCAGTTAATGATGATGATATCGGTCTGACACCCTCCCATTGGAGAGAACGGCCAGATCCTAAATTGACACGAAAGGTAGAAATCTTTTTTTCGTTATGTGGGTCAATTCTAGGAGATTTGTTTGGATGGGGGACCCAGCAACAAGGATATTACATTCACAATATACTTCCTGTAAAGGGAGATGAGAATGAGCAGTTGGGCTCAGGGAGTAATTCGTTACTTTGGTGGCATACAGAAGAAGCCTTTCATGAATATCGGGCTGATTATCTCGGTTTGTTTTGTTTACGGAATCCGGATTCAGTTGCAACAACTTATGCATCTATAGATATGTTAAATCTGGAAAAGAAGTACAAGGATGTTTTGTTTGAGCCTAGATTTTATATTTTGCCTGATGAATCTCACTTTAGCAAAAATAATGTGGGACAAGATTCATCAGAGATTTTTGATCAATTTGAAGCTAATTATTCATCGAAGCAGCCTTTATCTATTTTATTCGGTAACTACGACTCTCCCTATATAAGGCTAGACCCGTTTTTTATGGGAGTTCTAGATGAGAAAGATGACTTAGCCAGAGAAGCTATGGCACATATCGTATCCCAGATAGAAGATTCAATTATGGATATTACACTGAAACCGGGAGACATGTTGTTTGTTGATAATTATCGTGCTGTCCATGGAAGAAAACCATTCAGCCCCAAATATGCGGGCAGAGATCGTTGGCTCAAACGAATCAATATTACACGAGACCTTCGAAAGTCGAGAGATAGTAGAAAGAGTGCCGAATCTAGGTTGATACAGCCTAAAATGAAAAATAATGTAGGTGTTTCGACATGGACATGAAGATTTCCAAGCAAAATGTGGAAGCGGTCACAGATCTATCCCCTCTGCAAGAAGGGATGCTTTTTGAGCATATGATTAATCCACAGCAGCATCATGTAATATACCATTATCACATCAAAGCTACATTCCTAGACGAAGAGATTCTTCGCAGGGCATTAGATCATGTAACAGTTCAAAATGACACGTTGAGAACAGTTTTTCGGTGGGAAAAAATAGAAAGACCTATACGTATAGTGTTAAAGGAGTATCATGTGCCGTTCCATTTCACCAATTTATGGAGTGATCAACTCGGTTCTCAAGATCCACAAGGTGTTGATGAACTATTAGGGTCATTGCGCGAAAAAATTGATATTATGCATGCTCCTCTTCATATAGGTCTGTTAAAAACCTGTGAGGAAGAATGGCATATCGTCGTCGCATTTCATCATATTCTGATGGATGGTTGGTCCAATATGCTGTTTATGGAGCAATGGTTAGAAATATATAAACATCTGTTAAAAGACGACACCTATTCCGTAGTTCAAGAAAAAGCAAAATACAGCCAGTTCATTGAAGCCTTAAGACATACGACCAGTCATTCGGAAAGCGTTTACTGGACGAGCTATTTAGTTGGAGCAGTTAAGACCTCCTTATTTAAGAAACATAATCAGAATATAGATTCCTTCACAAACTACAAAATCAATCTTGGCGAAAATAATAAAGATTCGATTATGCATAACATTTCTACCATTCAAAGTACACTGGCCATGGCTGTTTATTCTACATGGGGAATCTTGCTTCAGAAATATGCACAAAGTGAAGATGTGCTGTTTGGGGTGGCTGTTTCCGGAAGAAATATGGAAGTCGAAGCTATTGATGAAACAATAGGACTTTTTATCAATACAATCCCTTTTAGGTTCAAACACAGTTCTGATGCTAATGTACAGCAGGTATTACAGGAGTGTGCCGGTCGCTTCCATGATGGCATTGCATTTGAACACACACCTTTGACTCGAATTCATGAATGGTCAGGTTTTGGGAAGATAAATCGTTTGTTTGACACCGTTGTGGTCATTGAAAACTACCCTATGAATATAGAAAGTATGGAGAAAAATCATAACATTTCTATCCTGAATTATGAGGTTCATGAGACTAATCCATACGATATTACACTAACGGTTACGCCATCGGAAAGAGATGTTGAGTTTAATTTCAGCTATAATAGAGAGATTTTTGAAGATGAATTCATAAAAGGATTATCAGATCAGTTTATCCATATATTAAACCGAATGTTGAGCAACCCTCAGATGAAGTTGGAGCAGCTCTGGTATTTACCTGTTGTGACAGCAGAGAATCTGGATCAGAAACCTTTATCAGACCTAGAGTCGATTCGTGCTTACAAGGAGAAAACACTAGATTTAATCTTCGATGAAATTTGCGTGGAGAAATCAGGGGATGTAGCGTTGGTATATAAGAACCATATTCTTACCTACGGAGAATTAAAAGTAAGGGTCGATTCATTTGCTAACTTCCTTCACAATCAATTGGATATTAGAGCAGATGACAGGGTAGGAATATGTTTACCACGTTCGGCTGAGTTAATTATTGCTATTTTGGGTGTGTTAAGAGCCGGTGCAGCTTATGTACCAATTGACCCGACATTGCCCGAAGAGCGCATTCAATACCTTGTTGAGGATAGTGGTATGATCGCCTTGGTAACGGATACAATCCCTGAAAATTATGACTTCCCCATGAGGCTTATTACATTAGAAGACTGGCATTCTTCTTCGAGTTCGAGTTCTATAATCATGGATTCAAGAATCCATGATGTCAGCTCACTAGCTTATGTCATCTATACGTCTGGTTCAACAGGAAAACCAAAAGGCGTTATGGTCGAGCACCGAAACGTTATTCAGTTTTTTGAGAGTTTAAATGATTACTTTAAACCGAGTACGAAGGATGCTTTACTATCGGTTACGACCGTTTCATTTGACATTTCCGTTCTGGAGTTGTTATGGACTTTATGTAACGGGATACAGGTTGTATTAAAAGTAGATGACCATGAACAATTTGAAAGCTACGACGCTTACTTAAATACGTCCCGCAAACTAGATTTCAGCCTCTACTTTTTTGGTAATGCGAATCGGGATAAGCAGCCTGAAAACGAGTATCAATTGTTACTTGAATCTTCCATTTTTGCAGATAAACATGATTTTGAAGCAGTATGGACGCCTGAACGTCACTTTCATGAGTTCGGTGGGAAGTTTCCTAATCCTGCGATAACCAGTGCTGCTATAGCAGCTGTCACTCAAAAAATCCATATTCGAGCGGGCAGCATTGTCGCCCCTTTACAAGACAGTTTGCATATCGCTGAAGACTGGGCCATGATTGACCAGCTTTCCTCTGGTCGAGTAGGAGTATCTTTTGCATCAGGATGGCATGTAGACGATTTTAGCTTGGCACCGGAACGATTTGAGAACAAAGAGGAACACATGTACAAACAAATAAAAGAAGTAAAAACATTATGGTGTGGTGGAGAGATTAGTAGAATCAATGGATTAGGTCAAACCACATCACTGCGTGTATATCCCAAGCCTGTTCAGGAAAACTTGCCGATCTGGATCACATCTGCAGGAAACCCAGATACATTTCAGAAGGCTGGGCAAATAGGTGCTAACGTACTTACACATCTACTAGGACAAGACTTGGAAACGTTAAGGAGTAATATCGATATTTACAGGAAATCCCTGTTGGAATCGGGATTTTCTCCAGATACAGGCAAGGTAACTCTGATGATCCATACTTACTTGGGTGATGAACTTGAGGAAGTAAAGAAAATAGTTAAAGAGCCGTTTTGTAACTATTTGCGTTCTAGTGCCGGACTTGTTCAAAAATTGATTGATAAACTAGACGAGGATTTTAACATTGAGTCAGAAGATGAAATGTATGAATTTGCTTTTGAACGATATTGGAATAAAGCAGCATTGTTTGGAACGGTAGAGACATGTCAAGTCATGGTAGACGAGCTTGTTCATATCGGAGTCAATGAAATTGCAAGCCTGATTGATTTTGGAATTGATTCTGTAAAAGTCTTGGAAGGCTTAGAACGATTAAACGAATTAAGGATGAAGAGTTTCAAAGAATACGAGAAGCTTCAAGTTCATAAGGAGAAGATGAGACCCATTAATTATTTTCAAACCACTCCTTCTCGGCTACAACATATTCTAAATGATTCATCCTCACACGAATTTTTAAAATCTCTGACAACAATCATTATTGGTGGGGAAGCATTTCCAGTGGAAATGTTCCACAAGCTCCGTCATATTACGGATGCCCGAATCGTAAATGCTTATGGCCCTACGGAGACAACGATCTGGTCGGCGTTATTGGATGTGGAGCAGAATAAGCGTGATTTTATACCGATCGGAAACCCATTACCCGGCGAAATGATCTATGTGGTGGATGAAAAACTCAGACCTTTGCCCCCTTACATTCAAGGTGAAATTGTAATTGGTGGAGGTGGAGTTTCGAGAGGTTACTTGAACAGAGAGCAACTAACGAACGAAAAATTTATTTACCTTCCTTCTGACCTGCGACAACAACAAGGAAAGTTCTTTAGAACTGGAGATCTTGGAGTCATACGGTCCGATGGATCGCTTGAATACCTCGGAAGAAAAGATAATCAAGTGAAAATTTCTGGATATCGCATCGAGTTGGAGGAAATAGAAGCTTTCATCCGTGCGATTGAGGGAGTTGTGAAAACCGTTGTGTTCGAAGGTGAATTCCAGGAAGGGTCAGATGCAGTGTTGCACGCCCTAATTGTTGTTCAACCACCTCTTAACAAAGAGTATATTCGTGAAATATTATATCGGCGGTTACCACGGTATATGGTTCCAAGGAACATTGTTCTCGTTGATGATATCCCCCTCAACACAAGTGGCAAAATTGATCGGGGTGCAGCAAAAAAAATGAATTTGCGGCAATTTTATGTGGAGGAAGAGAACGTTCTTCCCCAAAGTGAGGAAGAAATATTAGTCGCTGAAGTCTGGAAGCAGGTTCTTGCCCGTGATGAAATCAGTATTTCTGATGACTTTTTCTCACTCGGTGGAGATTCTATCAAAGCTATGCGTGTTGTAGCACTATTGAAGAAAAAAGATTATGAGATTGATGTGAAAGATATATTCCAACGCTCTACCATTAAAGGTCTCATTGCGAGCAAAAACAGTATTGGACGGAGTACGATACCTAGCGTAGATACTGGCAAAAAAGTGCCTTCCAGCAAGCGGAGAAGTCATTATCAATATGGTCAATTAAATAATGAGCAATTGCAACAGGTGGAACATATTATTCAAGAAAATAAAAAAATGGGAGGTTCACATCCATGAGTGATGTTCAAAGAATAGATGTTGTCCCCCCAATACAGGCAGGATTGATGTTCCATCTTATTAACGATGAACATCCTGATGGGACATATGTTGAACAGTTTGTTGTTCAGATCGAGGGACTGTTCCAATACGATAAATTTATAGAGGCTTTGCACGGCATCACGAAACGGTGTGAAGTAATGCGAACTACTTTCTTACATGAAGATCTTGATCAAGTGGTAAGGATAATCAGGAAGGAAGGATTCACAAGAGTGAATCACATGGATGCTTCCAAACTGGAGGGAGACGATGTTGAAGACCTCTTATGTAAGCTGCTGGTTGAAGACCGTACAAAGCCTTTTGTGGTATCAGAAGAAGCGCCCATACGATTTTCTATCCTCTCGACCAGCGACAACTCATTTAAACTGATTTGCAGTTATCATCATATACTCATTGATGGTTATTCCTTCAAAATTTTGTTGAGGGATCTTTTGGTTAATTATGACAATGTGTTGCATGCCCGTGGAACGGATATCCAGCTGTTGGGTATGCCAGATGCCCATTTCATTCAATGGTTGAATGAGCAAGATTGGATGGGAGCATCCGATTATTGGAATTCTTATTTGGCCAATTACGATTCCAATTATTCAATTCCAAAGAGAAATTATCAAGATGTTATATCCGAGTATAAAGAATTGAAACTTGTAGTTGATCCAGAATTGTTCAAGAACTTAAAAACCGTTGCTGCTGCATATCGTGTAACGATTAACGTAGTGTTCCAAGGAATATGGGCAATGATGTTACAACGATACGCTAATTCGGAGGACGTTGTATACGGATTGGTCACTTCACTTAGAGATCCCGGAATTGAGAATATCGAACATGCCTTAGGGGTATTCTTAAACACGATTCCAATGCGAGTGATATCAACCTCAAATACAACTCTGGTAGATTTGCTTAGAAACATTCAAAATGACATGTTCAAATCGAGAGAGTTTTCATATTATCCGCTGCACCAAATCCAGGGGGAAAGCGAAATTTCTCAGGATTTAATTGATCACATCTTAATTTTTAATAATCATGGGGATATTCCTGCTGAGGATCAACTTTCTTTTGATCTGAACGATCAAATTACAGGAATGAATGTGAGTAATGTGACATTTGCTTCAAAATCACACTATCCATTAGAAATGATATTTGATATATATACTAACCATGCTGAGGTATCCATTATTTATGATCGTAACCGTTATGATTCGGAGTTGCTCAACTTGTTTAAAGGCCACTTCCTTCGAATTGTCCAATTGGTAGCTGACCAAAAAACGGAATTGATCAGAAATTTTGATATGTTGACTGCTGAGGAAAAAGGGAAGTTATTGAGTAGGCAGGAGCTTACTAGCATGCCGGAGTTCTCATCCGTTTTTCATATGTTTGAACAACAGGCTAATGCTCATCCTAATGAAACTGCTGTAGTCAGTATACAACGGACTATGACCTATAGAGAACTTCTAAGGGAATCAACCAATCTCTCCAATGAAATGATTTCAATGGGGTTGCATAAGGGAACGGCAGTGGGTTTGTTGTTTGATCGTAATGAATGGTTCATCATTGGTGCTCTGGCAATATTAAGATCTAACTTACGTTATGTTCCTTTGGATCCGGAAGCGCCTGAAGATCGGAATCTATATATTATGCAGGATAGCGGTATTCAATTATTGCTTTCGGAGAAGAAACTATGGGAAGCACAAGACAGGAATTATGAAGGAATGAACTGTCTGTTTATTGACAAAGCTTCCCTTTCCGATTCGGACCAAAAACCGAGCGCTTTAACTTATCCAGTTCTGTCTGATGACGGAGCTTACATTATCTACACTTCCGGAACAACAGGAAGGCCCAAAGGGGTTGAGATGCAACATAAGAGTATTATCAACCTAGTAAGAGGTCTATCTCTTGAAATATATGCACCCTTTGAGAAGAAACTAAATGTGGCTCAGCTTGCGCCATTTTTCTTCGACCAATCCATAGAGGAAATTTTCGGTTCTTTATTGCTTGGTCACACCCTGTTCGTTGCGACAAACGAAGAACGTTTGAATCAGGAGCAATTAGTTCACTTCCTTGATAATCATGCAATTCAAATGATGAATGGCAGTCCTAGTTATATCAGATCTGTTCTTTTTGAAAACAAACAAACACGATTTTTGCGCCGCTTATTAATTGGTGGTGAAAAGGTGCCTCATCAGTTGCTGGAGGACTTGTTTCAATTATACGGGCAGGAAGATCTGGAAGTATTTAATGTATATGGTCCAACGGAATGTTGTGTGGATGCAACGTACTACAAAGTAAACCTGAATGAGATCAAGAGTTGGCAAACTACGCCTATCGGTAAACCAATGATGAATAAAACGGCATATATTCTGGACAAATATGATCGTTTGCAGCCAGTTGGCATTTCAGGAGAACTCGTAATTGGAGGAGAGGGCCTCTCTACGGGTTATATACGCTTGCCGGATATGAGCCGGGCCAGATTTGTGCCGAATCCTTTTTTGCATAATGAACAAATATATCGTACAGGAGACCAAGCTAAATGGTTATCGAGCGGTTATATTGATTTTTTAGGCCGTAACGATCGAATGGTAAAGCTGCATGGTTATCGAATTGAATTGGAAGAAATCGAAAAATGTCTGTTATCTCATAGTGCTATAGAAGAAGTCGCTGTCTTATTGAAAGATACCGAAGATCGAAAATTTCTATGTGCATTTGTTGTTGTAACTGAGGGGAAAGAGATATTGGACCATGACTTGAAACTATGGGCCTCACGGACTTTACCTCCTTATATGGTGCCAACAAAAATAGTCTTTTTAGAGGAGTTTCCTCTCTCTGATCGTGGTAAGGTGGAACATCATCTACTAGAGCGAATGAATGTAACGGGTGGTAGTTCAGAACAAGTTACTCGAGATCCTGAAGTGATGAAAATCATTCATCTATGGGAGGGGATTTTTAAGTTTGAGGGCATTGGGCCACAGGATCACTTTTTCGAGCTTGGAGGGCATTCTCTATATGCGGCTAACTTCATTTCTAAGTTGAAAAAAGAGATGGGAATCAATGCAACACTCAAAGAGTTATTTCTATATCCTACACCCGCCGATTTTGCAAAATTAATCAAACACAAACTTGTTCAGGGTTCCTCTGTTGAAGAACTCGAACCGATGTTTGAAGCAACGTCTACGCAATATTCGTTGACACCTGCTCAGACACGTATGTTCCTAATGCACCAAATGAACATGAACAGTACAAAGTACAATATCTCTGGGAAATTTAGGATTAATAAACCGTTGGATACTAGTAGACTTCGGACTTGTTTTCATCGTTTGTTGAAAGAACACGAGATTCTAAGAACACGCTTTTCGGTCGTGGATGGGACCATCATGGCAAGCATATTGCAGGAGTGGAATTTCAATGTACATGTGTGGCAATCTGAGCCAGCTGATGACGAATGGATAACAAGTTTTGATTTGAATGATGCTCCTTTGCTGCGAGTCTCTGTTTTTGAAGTAACCGAAGAGTGCTTTGACTTATTTATTGATATGCATCATATCATAACTGACGGCATATCAAACTTGAATTTAATCAATCAATTCATTCTTTTATATGATGGCGAGCCTGTAGAAGCAAATTACAGCTCTTATAAATATTATGCCTTATGGTTTGAAAGTTATATGAAATCGCAGAAATCTCGGGACGATCAGGCGTACTGGTATGGAAAACTAGAGGCTGAACGGACAGATTTCACTTTATTACCTGACTACTCAAGAACATCGGAACAAGATGGAAAAGCCGAGACTGTTTGGATTGAACTGAACGCTGCGATGACTGCTTCACTTCGAGAGTTGGCGAAGGGGCAAGACGCGACCTTATTTAGTGTATTGCTGGCCGCTTATAACGTGATGATATATAAGTATAACGGACAAGAAGATGTATTATTGGGTACAGCTGTGTCAGGACGGACTCAGCCCGGCTTTGAAGAAAGTGTGGGCTTATTTGTAAACACCATCGCTTTAAGGAATTACCCATCTGGTGGGAAGACATTTACCGATTTTTTGAATGAAGTAACGGATTCATTAATGAATGATCTTGAACACCAGGATTATCCGTTTGATCAGCTTGTTGACGATCTCTCAATCAAGAGGGAGCAATCCCGCAATCCTATTTTTGACGTCATGTTTATTATGCAGAATAGGACACATGCAGACAATCAAATGAATGAACATGATGATATTGTTGAACACGTCGTTGCGAGCGGTGATGCCAAATTCGACTTATTGATCGAAGTATTCGAACATACAGATGACATGTTAATCAAACTTGAGTTTAATAGCAGTCTGTATACAAAAAATACGATTGAAAAACACGGTGAATATCTCGTTCATTTAATTGCAGATATCTTGTCAAAACCTCATGAGAAACTTGCTAATCTTAACTTTATGAGACAAGTAGAGGTGGACGAGATCATCCATGCGTTTGATCGTACACAGATGGAATTCCCTGTTGGCAAGACGATTCAGCATCTTTTTGAACAACAGGTTGCAGCAGTACCTGACCATATTGCTGTTAACGATCAAGTTGAAGCGCTTACGTATCGTCAACTGAACGAACGTAGCAACCAATTGGCAAATGCTTTACTAAACAGGGGCGTATCTGCTGGGCATTTCGTTGCCTTGCATATGGACAGATCTATCCATGCAATCGTCAGCATATTAGCCATCCTAAAGGTCGGGGCAGCATATGTACCCATTAATACGAAGTATTCCGATGATTTGATTCGTTACATTATGGAAGATTGCGGCGCAGAATTTGTTATCGCTGACTTACCATCTGACGTATGGGATGCACTCGATACATCCGGAAAGAAAATAAGCTTGAGTGATCTGGTTGAGATCTATGAGACCGGAGATACAACAAATCCGGGGATAGCCCTTACACCTGAACATCTCGCATACCTAATCTATACATCTGGAACTACAGGCAAGCCTAAAGGAGTTATGATCACGCACGCCAATATCGTTAGATTGTTTGAGAATGAAGCACCGTTCTTCCCATTTCATGAGCAGGAAGTCTGGACCCTTTTTCATGCATTGAGCTTTGATTACTCAGTATGGGAAATGTACGGGGCTCTTCTAAAAGGTGCCAGATTGGTCATTGTTCCAAACGAGGCTGTGTACGATAATCGTGAATTTTTGGAGTTGCTAATTCGGGAGAAGGTAACCGTGCTTAACCAGACCCCGGGAGCATTGTATGCATTAATTAAGGTCATTTTGGAGCAAGACGTGGATCTGCCTTTGAGATATGTTATTTCTTCAGCAGAAGCGGTTCACCCGATAAGATTGCTTGCTTTTCATGAAGCTTATCCCGAAATAAATATCTTAAATATTTACGGGATCACGGAAACAACCATTTTTACAACATATAAGGAACTTCGACATGAGGAGATGGCTAAGGATAATCGGAGTGTTGGAAGACCAATTCCTACTCTAAGCACGTATTTGCTGAATAAAGATGGACAGCTTTCTCCACAAGGTGGAATAGGCGAACTTTATGTGGGTGGAGCAGGTGTGGCAAGAGGTTATTTGAACCGAGAAGAACTGAACCAAGAGAGGTTCCTGGACAACCCATTCGCTGCGAACCAAAAAATGTACAGGTCCGGAGATTTAATGCGTATGTCGTCTGCGAAGGAGCTTGAGTATGTTGGTAGAATTGACGATCAAGTAAAAATAAGAGGATACCGCATAGAGTTATCAGACGTTGAAGAAAATTTAATGACGTATCCTGATATTGACGAAGCTTCGGTTCTGTCCCTGGGAGAACACCCAAATAACTACTTGTGTGCTTTTTATGTTTCACAGAGCCAGCTGCCAATCGAGGAGCTGAAAAGTCACCTTAACCAAAAACTTCCTTCTTATAGTGTGCCCTATAAATACGTACATCTAAATACCTTTCCCCTTACATTAAACGGGAAAATAGATCGTCGAAAGCTGATTGAGTTAGCCGAGCGTACGGAAGCGAATCCCAAAACTTTACCAAGGAACGAAATGGAAATGAAGATAGCCACGTATTGGTCTGTTCTCTTGGAGAAGCAAGGATTCGGGATTGAGGATGATTTCTTTGAATTAGGCGGAAATTCGTTACAAGCTATGCAGTTGGCGGATTATTTGCAGAAGAAATATCAGATCAACTTCACAATCAAAGATGTATTTGATAATCCAACGATTGTTTCGTTATCAAATGAAGTTGCTAAATCGGCCAGAAGGAATAGAGATGACCTTATAGCGACGAATGTAATTACCGGAGCTCGGTATCCATTATCTCTAGCCCAAAACAGAATTTTTCTACTGAGTCAACACCCTAATATCGGGATGTCATATAACATTGTAAGTAAGTTTGATTTGTTTGGGACATTTGACTTTTTACGCCTTGAATCTGCTCTCAAAACAATCATAGAGCGGCATTCCGTATTGCGTTATCGTTTTGGATATCACAAAGGCATGCCTGTGCAGTTTATGGGCGATTACGATAATTTCTTATACTGGTTTGATTCGACACTCGAAACGCGAGATCAGTTAATGGCTCAGTTATTGCAACCTTTCGATGTTGTTGGGGAAGAACCTCTCTTCTCAGCAGCAGTCATACGGATGGAGAATCATCATCATATATTGGTTATAAATATTCACCATCTGATCAGTGATGGAATCTCTATGGGGATTTTGGAACGTGAGCTGATGGCGTTGCTTAGGGGAGAAACATTGCCATCCATTGAATACCAGTATCATGATTATGTGATTTGGGAAACGGAGCGTTACAAGCGACAAATGTTGGACATTGACAAAAACTATTGGCTTACGACCTTCAGCGATTTTAAGCCTACTATCGCCTTGAATACAAATACTCATGTTCAGTCCTTTAGAGGCGGAGCGGTTTCATATAGCCTGCCCCAATCCCTCCTCGAAGACTTGGCAACTTTATCAAACGACAAGAAAACAACCTTATTTAATGTGCTGCTTACCTTATACAAATGTACCTTGCATTTACTATGGGGATCTGAGGACATCGTTGTAGGAACACCAGTCTCAGGAAGGGTGGACCAGGAATTTTCCGATACCATGGGTATGTTTGTTAATACATTACCTGTACGCAGCAAGCCACATGGAAGCATGAACTATAATGACTACTTGAATCACATAAAAATGGTTATGCAGGAGGCATTGAAACATCAGCTTTATCCGTTGGATAAGTTGGTGGAAGAGCTTGGGATTGCCACCGTTCCGGGACGATCACCTTTATTCCGTTTCATGTTTGCTTATGAAGTATGCCGGCCTTCTGTGTTCTACATTGACGAATTGAAGATCGTCGCTAATGAGACTATGGATGATGGAAGCGCCATGATGGATCTTTCATTTGTAATCCTGGAGAGCCCTACAGGGACGGAAATTCAGGTCGAATATGATACCTCCCAATTCAGCAAGGATATGGTCGAGTATATAGTTGAAACTTTCGTTGAGATTGCGGGCCAAGTTCGAGATGATCATGATATTAAATTGAATCAGATTAAAATTAGGCAGCAGAACGAGAGTGAAGGCGGATGGAATACGCAGCAGTTCGAGTTTGATTTTTGATCTACTGATCTACTGTAATTGTAACAGTCGTCGGCAATATGATTGTCGACGACTAATCAAATGGGAGAAAGCGAGGGATTATGGTGCCTACTGAAAAGAACATGGATGAAGCAAAACAGTTTTGGGAAAACGTGCTGGGGAACGAATCATATCCAGCTACAGATATAACCATGCGAGTACACCCGTACACCTTGTCAGAAGGACAAGGGATGGTTCGAAGAACGGTGGATCAACAGACAGCCGATCTTTTGAAACAAAGATGCAAGCATAATGATTCATTAATATTTACTTATCTTCTCACCATATGGAATACGATGTTCGGCCAGTATACAAGAAGCAGACGTATCGCTGTTGGTATTCCTAATATGAAATCTAATTACAGAATCCCTCAAGTGAGCCTGACATTACCTTACTTTCAAGACTTGAAGCCCGAGGCTAGTTTAAAAGAAATGTTGATTGAGACCAAGAGTAAACTGGATACTCTGTATGCACATGCTTCAATTCTTCCATTCGTTGAAGAAAATAATCAGCCTATGGACACACTGTACAATGTAATTATCGGCTATAAGCCTCTTCATGGAAGCCACATCATGGATAGTCTCTCACGACAGTATCCGATCGTTCTTTGGATGAGTAGCGCGTTGGACGAATTGGAAATAAGCGCAGCTTATCAAGCCGATTTTAGTGAAGAGCAAGTGCGAGTGATGTTGGGTCATTATGAACAACTACTTAGTAATTCACTTAAAGGTTCATCGGACGTCAAAATAAGTGAACTGTCAATGTTATCGCAGGAAGAACATACACAAATAGCTTACGTGTTCAACGAAAGAAAAATAGTGGAGGAACCAGAATTACCGCTACATAAGTTGTTTGAGGAGTATGCTCTTAGGTTTTCTCAGCGGAGAGCCGTACAAGATTCATATGAAGCATTAACTTACGAACAGCTGTCTGAACGCTCAGATCATATCGCTTATGCTTTGCTGGCTCAAGGCTTGAGACCAGGAGAGGTAGTTGCTTGTATCTGTGAACGATCTGTTAATACCATTTCCAGTTTGTTGGGGATACTGAAAGCGGGTGGCGTCTTCTTACCCATTGACCCGTCATCTCCAGCAGGAAGAATGGAATACATGTATAGAGATAGTGAGGCTAGAATGGCACTTGTCTCGGCAACAATGGTTTCCAAAATGGAAAAATTTGAATCTGAGATCCTCGTCATAGAGGATGTAATACAGTTTGCTTATGAAAAAAATCAAGAATTCCCCTCTATTCCAATTCAGCAAGGTGCATGCATTGTATACACATCTGGAAGTACAGGAGAGCCGAAAGGCATTTTGTTCGAACATCAGATGTTACTGCATCACACTAGTGCTTTTGGTAAATATGTCGTTTCATACGAAGAACCTAAACATATTGGTTTGATTGCACCTTACTTTTTTGATGTTTTTTTGGAAGATGTATTCTATGGTTTGTTTAACGGACATACCCTCATTGTCATATCTGATGAAGCTCAACGAGACGGTAGATTATTAATGGAATACTTAGGTGATAACGAGGTTCATACATTGAATGCTACACCTACTCAGATTCGCATATTAATGTCTTCCCCCCCTCATTTATTTCAGAGGTCCCATTTAGAATTACTTTTAATTGGGGGAGAGCCCCTAAAGGAATCTTTAGTTCATGAGATTCGGGCAGTTTTTGGACAAACTGCACCAACCATTATCAATTGTTATGGACCAACAGAATGCTGCATTGATGTGACGGCTTATAACGTGGTTGAGACATCGGACTTACAGGGTGGCGCCATCCCTATAGGTAGACCTATCAAAAACGTAGGTGCATACATTCTTGGGTCGAACAATGAAATCTTGCCTGTTGGGGTGATAGGTGAACTCTGCTTTAGTGGAGACATATTGGCCAAAGGCTACATCGGAAAACCTACGGAATCTGACAGGGTCTTCATGCCTTCGCCATTTGTGTCAGGTGAAACATTGTACAAAACCGGTGATTTAGCGATGTGGCTCGCTGACGGTAACATTGTATTTATGAATCGGATGGATTCACAAGTCAAAGTCCGGGGTCATCGAGTCGAACTCAACGAAATTGAATGGGTTATTCAACAGCATAGCCAGGTTAAAGAAGCAGTGGTATTACATCAGAATGAGGAACTTTTTGCGTTCCTTGTTATGAAAGATGACTCTGCATTGATGGAGCTTGAAAAGGGAATTAAAGAAAAATTGCCATTATATATGCAACCTAAAAACTTTACATTGTTAGAGTCTTTCCCCACAAATGCCAATGGAAAGTTGGATAAAAAGGCATTATATCCGTTGGTGAAATCAGAAGTTTCGGATAGTGGGCGTTCAGAACTCATAACAAATACCGAGAAAGTGCTTGGAACGATATGGAAGAATGTACTGGATATCGAAACCGTAGGCAGAGAGGATCACTTCTTTGAGCGGGGTGGACATTCTCTAAGTGCAGCTGTATTGAGCGGTCAAATATATAAACAATTTCAGACAAATGTATCGATTAAACAATTGTTTGCGACACCTGAGCTGTATCATTTGGCCAAGTTTATTGATGACAGCGAAAAGGAGCAGAATACCCCAATATCGCCGGCTCCTGTGGCAGCGTTCTATCCATTATCGCTGGTCCAAGAGAGACTATTCACCTTACACTCAGCCCATCCTGACAGTACGGCATACAATATGCCAGGGATCATTGAAATAAAAGGTGCTTTGGATCGTCAGCGGTTGGATATGGCCTTGGAAAGAATAATTCAGAAGAATGAAATACTTCGAACCAAGTTTGAGGTGCATGATTACGAACCTGTTCAACGTATCTTGGATATTACAAAGTTCAGTTTAGACTGGCATCAGCTTAACTATGATAAGCTTCAATCTTTCATTGATTCATTTGTGAAGCCCTTCGATTTGGCGAATGCTCCGCTATTCAGGGTAAGTGTGGTCGAGTTGGATAAAGATTGGTTCTATGTACTGTTTGACATGCACCATATTATCGCAGATGGACGAACTTTCGAGATTTTAGTTCAAGAAATATTTGATTTTTATAATGGCACAGATGTTCCAGAAAAAACGATCCAATACAAAGACTTTGCATATTGGGAGAAAGAGCATACGAATAGCTCCGAGTACTTCCATTTGAAGGATTTCTGGATGAAATACATGGGTGGAGCTCTTCCCCAATTGTCTTTACCTTATGATTATGATCGTAGCGAACATCAAACGTTCACAGGCTCCGTATGTTTCAAGGAGATCAAAGGCGAGACTGTACACATGCTTAAACAGCTTTCCAAGAAAAATGAGACCACGATGTTTATGAATATCCTTGCTGCTTACTATGTATTATTGAACAAATATTCAGGAGATCAGGAATTTATCGTAGGAACAACTTCATCTATACGCGATGATAGCAACCTGGATATGGTTATGGGACCGATGATTAATGCCATAGCTATCCGGCAAAATGTTGATCCCGAGATTGCCTTCTCGAAGTTGCTAGACCAGGTGAAGGAAAACGTGGTGAATGTATATGAGCATAAGAGCTATCCATTCCACCAACTGGTAGAAAATATTTCATTTGATCGGATGAACAATCAGAATCCTATATTTAATACCATGGTCATTATGCATCAGTTTAAGGAAGACTTTGATACCGTAGTCGAAGAGATGACGATCAAACCTGTAGCATTCGAAAATAAAACTTCAAAGATGGATCTTTCATTGGAGTTAACAGAACATCAAGATAGCATGACAATTTGCTTTGAATATAACACGCAGTTATTTGCTCAAAGCACTATAGAGAGATTAGCCAATCATTTTATTGAACTTTTAGATCGTATTGCGCAAAAACCTGATGAATGTATCAAAACATATAGCCTTCTTTCTACAGATGAGCAAAATTGGCAAATCTACGAATTGAACCGTAACGAAGTTTCATTATCATTCGAGAGACCAATACATCATCTGATTAGAGAGCAGGCAAGGATAAATCCTGAACGAATTGCAATACGAGAAGGAAATGAAAAGTGGAATTACCGGGAGCTGATGCAGCAAGCTGATGCTTTAACCAATCAATTGGTAATGAGGGGCGCTAGTGCTGGGAAAATTGTCGGCATCATGATGGAAAGATCCTCTTCATTGATTGCAAGTATTTTGGCGGTGCTTCAAACGGGAGCAGCCTATTTACCAATAGATCCAATGTATCCTGAAGAGCGAATCAGTTACATTTTGGAAGATAGTCAATGTTTTGCATTAATTAGCGATAAACCTGTTGAGAAATTAGTAGGTGAGTGCAAATTCAACTTGGTTGTAAATTCAAAATTGGAACCTTTCGTGGAAACCCAGTGTGATGATACACCCGAAATTAGCATTCTCGAACCGGCGTACATCATTTATACATCAGGTTCTACTGGACAACCCAAAGGAGTAACGATTAGCCACCGTTCATTGTTGAATTATTCTTTATGGGCTGCCAAGGTGTATGTAGGCGGAGAACAGGATATCGCCTTCCCTTTATATTCTTCCATCGCTTTTGATTTGACGATCACCTCTTTATTTACACCATTGATCACAGGAAATAGCATCGTTGTATACAACGATCCACCCGAGGAGTCTCTCAAACGGATCATTCAGGATAACTTGGTCGATATTATCAAATTAACTCCGTCCCATCTGCGACTAATGAAAGAAATGGAACTTGAGGGGAATCGCATTAAACGTTTCATTGTCGGGGGAGAAGCTCTGGAAACCAAGTTAGCTCGTGATATTGAGTCGATATATGGTAAGGGTACAATTAAAATATATAACGAATATGGCCCAACAGAAACAACCGTAGGTTGCATGATCTATGAGTTGGAGCCTGATTATGATTCACCATTCGTATCTATAGGTGTGCCAGCGGACAATACAAGGGTTTATGTTTTGGATGAGTATCTCAAGCCTTGTCCTTTAAGCGTGATTGGAGAATTGTACATCTCCGGAATGGGAGTTGGGATGGGGTATATTGGACAAGAAGAGCTCACTAGAGAGCGCTTTATTTCAAATCCATTTGAGAACGGAGAATGGATGTATAGAACAGGAGATTTGGCCAGGTTAATGCCGGATGGCAAACTTGCATATGTGGGTAGGATAGATACCCAGGTCAAAGTAAGAGGATATCGTATTGAACTAGGCGAAGTGGAGCATTATTTGAATCAGAACCCAAATATTAAGGAGTCAGTAGTATTCGTTGAGAATGATTCTATTGGTGGATATGCATTAATAGCTTGTGTAGTACCGGCTAAATCGAACTCTCCCGATGGAGTGAAAAACGTCGAAGAAGAGTTGCAATTGTATTTACCCCGGTACATGATACCGGACCAAATATATATTATGGATGAAATTCCGTACACTTTAAATGGAAAAGTGGATCGTAACGCTCTCGCCAAAAAACAGATTTCCACCAATCTTAAAACGAAGGAAAGCACAGATATCTCTGATCCAGAACGTATGGATACGTTGACAACGGCATTATCTGAGATGTGGACTCCTTTATTAAATGTTTCGGAGATAAGCATCAATGATAATTTCTTTGATCTAGGGGGGCACTCGCTTAAAGCAATCATGCTCCTTTCCAGAATCAAAAAGAAATTCGAAGTTGAGATTAGTTTGGAATCGTTCTTTGCCAATCCAACGATTGAGATGTTATCGGAACTTGTTGTGAGCCGCCAAAAACCAGTTATCCCAGCAATTAAACCTGTCGAGAACCAAGGTCATTACCCGTTGACATCTGCACAAGTGAGATTATATTTTCTTCAACAATTCAATAATGGAACCGTTTATAACATCGTTGAAAGCTTTGTTATTGAAGGTAACTTAGAGAAGGAAAAGTTCGAGTTTGCCTTGAGAAAAATGATTGAACGACACGAAATCTTACGAACCAGTTTTCATTTTACAGAACAGGATGGTTTGGTACAAATTGTTCATGATCCAGATCGTGTTCAACCACTTTTGGAATGGTGCAACTCGGCGTTGGATATCTCTGAATATGTACAACCGTTTGATTTATCTGCTGCGCCATTATTTAGAACAAGAGTGGTCCGATTGGGAATGGAGCGCCATGAAATAAAATTTGATTTCCATCATATTATTTTTGATGGCATTTCTATGGAATATTTCATCCGTGACTTTGTGAGTTTTTACAATGCAAAACATGAACTTCCTCCACTTAGCATTCAATATCGGGATTATTCCGTATGGCAGGAAGCGTTTTTACAAACGGAAACCTATGCTCAACAGGAGAAGTATTGGTTGGAACAATTGTCTGGAGAACTGCCTGTTCTTGCTTTTCCGACAGATTTTCCAAGGCCAATGGTAAAAAGTTTCAAAGGATCAGCTTTTCGATTCGAGGTAGATTCGTCCGTATCATCCCAGTTTTCACAGTTGTGTAAACGGAACGGAATTACATTATATATGGGGCTGATTAGCCTCTTTGGATCGACCCTGTACCGCTACACTCAACAAGAAGATATTTTAATAGGGACACCTCTAGCTGGAAGAAAGCAGGAGGAATTGGAAGGCCTTATAGGGATGTTTGTAAATACGACAGTACTTCGTCTTGCACTTTCAGGAGGAATGACCTTTACACAACTGATAGAAGCAGTCAAGAAAAATACTGTTCAGATGTTAGAGTACCAGGATGTTCCTTTTGAACAATTGGTTGAACGTCTCCATGTGGCGAGAGATACTTCGCGTAACCCCATTTTTGATGTTATGTTTGCTTTGCAAAATTATGATGATGGGGGCCTTGCAATTCAAGACTCCATAACGATTGTACCTATAAGTCCCGAAATGGGAAGTTCAAAATTTGATTTGACACTGTTTGCTTGGGAAGAAAATGAACAGATCTCGTTCTGTTTTGAATACAGTACTGATCTTTTCGAAGAACAAACGATTAAACGTCTCTCGACGCATTTTATCAATTTAATGCTCGATGTCATTGGACAGCCCAATGCGCCTATAGCACATTTAAATATGCTTGCAGATCATGAGAAGAGACATTTGAATGTGGATATTCTTTCTAGTGGGAAGGAAACCCAACCCATAACACTCTATCACTGGTTTGAACAGCAGTGTGAGCAGACGCCAGAGGCTCTTGCATTAATTCACGATGACATTCAACTTACGTATTCCGAATTACATCGGCGTACTCAGACGGTGGCCGGAGCGCTTGCTCTAAAAGGAGCTGAAGCAGGAACGATTGTGGGTGTGATGATGGAGCGTTCCCCAGAAATGATTATCTCGATTCTGGCGGTGCTTCAAACGGGAGCAGCTTACTTGCCATTAGATCCCGAATATCCCGATCAGCGTCTGCAATACATGCTGGATGATAGTATGACGGATGTGTTGATGACGGATAATCAAACCAGCACAAAGATGCTTGCAGACTTTCAAGGACAGCGCTTTAACGTGCAGGATATCGAATACGATTATGTATCGGAGACTATTTCTGGAGATTATCCGGACACTGAAGCATTAGCCTATGTCATTTATACTTCAGGATCAACAGGAAATCCAAAGGGAGTCAAGGTAAGCCATGCAGCCATTTTTAATACGCTGAAATGGAGAATAAACCATTATTCGTTTGGGTTAGGTGATAATACACTTCAAGTACCTTCTTTATCCTTTGATAGTTCTGTAGAAGACATTTTCTGTGCATTATTGTCAGGAGCAACGTTGACATTAATGTCGTCGAAGGATCGATTGGATGTTACAGCACTAACCAAAATTGCAGAGCGACATAAAATTACTCATTTTCTGATGGTCCCTAGTATGTATGCCGCTATATTGGAAACTAAGCCGGATTTCAATTATCTTAAATCGGTAACTGTAGCTGGAGAATCAGTTCATGCGCATCTCGTGAACAATCATTTTGCATTATTCCCTGACGTGAGGTTGTTTAATGAATATGGGCCAACCGAATGCAGTGTTTGTACGACAGTTCATGAATTCAAGGCAGAAGATACACAAATTCGCATTGGAAAACCTATCGATAATATGGAAGTTTATATTCTGGATAACCATGAAAGAATAGTACCCATTGGAGTACCTGGAGAACTGTATATAACAGGAAAGGGCCTTTCCAAAGGTTATTTGAATGACGATGTAAAAACGAGTCAACGTTTTGTTCATGTAACCGAATTGCCAAATCAATTATTGTATCGTTCGGGTGACCGGGGGAGATGGTTATCAGATGGTACACTGGAATATTGGGGTAGAACTGACAATCAGGTGAAAATCAGGGGATATCGGGTTGAGCTTGAAGAGATTGAACGCAGTGCAATGCAGATGGACTGTGTTACACAAGCTGCTGCAGTAATGAAGAAAACCGATGACAGCCAACGTCTTGTTCTTTATGTCATCATGGATGCGAGCGAGCCAATAGAAGATTCACAATTAAAGAAAGAGCTTGCTCAGAAATTACCACCATTTATGACACCCGAAGATGTGATATTCCTGAATGAATTCCCTCGAACGGCTAATGGGAAGATTGATAAGTTGGAGTTGTCCTTGCGTGAGGATCTTACGGGTTTGATTGATCGTCCAATGGAGAATGAGTCGTTGAACCAAACGGAGGCTGTTTTGTTTGATGCATGGAACATTGTATTAAAACATCATCATATAAGCAGACATGACAACTTCTTTGAGGTTGGTGGTAACTCGCTCCTGCTAATACAGTTGCATGCCAGACTAAATGAAGCATTCTCGGGATTGTTGACGATTACGGATTATTTCACTTATCCAAGCATTCGAGAAATGGCTCAATATCTGGATGACACAGTTACGGGTAAGGAAGGGTCCCGAACCAATGAGGCAAGCAGAGTTACTTTGGGAAGCGACCTTGCCGCTATGGGATTATCGGATGGAGCAATGTATCGGGTGATTTTGGCTGAGGAGAAAGTAAGTATTTTCAATGAAATGGCTAAAGGCATGGCTGTGGATATTCAAGATATTACGTTTGCTATTTGGGTATATACACTGAATCAGTATGCTCAATTGGAGAATATCTCCATTGATTTGGGGGTTTCCGAAGATTCTATCGTGCATTGTGATGTTCACTTGCCTGAATTTGAAAGCTTGGAGGAATTGGTGAGCTATCTCTATGAAAAAAGATATGATCCGAAGTCAAACAAACATGACTTTGAGATGCATTATCCAGATGGAGAAGCCAGTATTTTATATACATGGAAATCATCCAGTTCCTTGTATCAAAAATACGATATTACATTGTTAGCACAAGAAAATGAAGAAGGACTAACCATTCAATTTATCGGCAGCTCCAGAATACGTGAGCAAACAATACAAGAGATTACCGAACTCTACGTCGCTATGATATCGGCTGTTTGTGATCAGGTTTCTAACAACACAACAGTTTGAGGAGGGGTTATATTGACAATTGCAGAAGAGAACACTCGTAAATTAGTGATTACATCGACTTTTGAATCGGACCCTATTGTGCCGCATATGGAATGGTGGGCAGAAAGAATGTTACCTTTCAAACTGAACGTTACGCTCCATAAGCAGCGGATGTTGCCTGATTTGTTATACCCTAGAAGTCAGTTCATGAACTCATTCGATTATCGCGTTGTTTTTAATAGATTTGAGGATTGGATTCGTGACGATGACCACATGATGGAACCACAAAAATGTGAAAAGTTAGAGTATGCCTTTAAAGAAACATTAAATGCTATTGAGAGTGCCTCCCAAAAGGAGGCGCTCATCGTAGCCATCTTCCCTATATCCACCGAAGCAGGTTTAAGTAACACGCTATTTAGCTATATTACAGAGTTGAACCAACGATGGAGAAATGCTCTAAGTGGCATTTCCGGTGTTCACCTTGTGGATTTTGAACGCAGCCAAAAATTGTATGTCATTGAGAATCCGTTCGATTATGTCAAGGATAATCTGGCGCAGATGCCATTCTCCCAGTCGTTTGATGCAGTTATGGGGGCTTATCTCATAAGACAATTGCACGCTTTGAATAATCAGAAATTCAAAGTCATTGTGCTGGACTGTGATAATACCTTATGGGAAGGTATATGTGGTGAAAACCAGACAAATGTAGGAATAGATAAGCCGTTCCAATCACTTCAGCAGACCATGATTTCCAAAATGGAAGAAGGTATGCTCTTGTGCATAGCCAGCAAAAATAACGAATCAGATGTGTGGAATGTGTTCGAAAACCATAAGGATATGTTACTGCAAAAAAAACATTTCGTAAGTTGGAGGATTAACTGGAAGAGCAAGGCAGAAAATATTCGCGAGATTGCCCAAGAGTTGAACCTAGGAATGGACAGCATCATTTTCATAGATGATAGTCCACATGAGTGTTTAGAAGTTATGAATCAACTGCCTGAAGTTTTGACTCTAAAACTGCCAAAAGATAAAATGCAAATTCCTGCATTTTTATCCCATGTATGGGCATTAGACAAGTTGTTAATTACAAATGAAGACCGAAAACGCACCCAAATGCAGCTGACCAATGCACAGCGGAAAACATTGGAAACAAAGTCGCCGGAAGATTATATGAATGAACTGGGTCTTCAATTGTATATGGATGTGGCCGACTCTAGTATGATTCCAAGACTGGCACAATTGACTCAACGAACCAATCAATTCAACTCAACCATTATCCGAAGGTCGGAAAAGGAAATGTATGGATTGATGCAAGATCGGAATTATGTCTGTTGGGCGATTGAAGTTACAGACCGTTTTGGATCATACGGCCTTACGGGGTTAATCATTACTAAAATGATGCAAGAAGCATTGATTATTGATACCTTTTTGCTGAGTTGCCGAGTCCTTGGAAGAGGTGTTGAGGTTGCAGTATTCTCTTTGTTGAAAAAGTTTTGCTTGGAACGGCAACTAACCAAAATTGAACTTGTATTGATTAACGGAGATAAAAATAAGGCCATCCAACAATTTATACGAGATAACGATTGGATGGAACATGAGGTAGTGCACGAAGGAGAGCGAGTGATTACGATACCTGTGTCACGTATACCCGATGAAGTAAGCCATATCGTTTGTGTATATGGACAAGGTCTGGACGACGAATACTTGGAGAATGAAGAACCAGCAAAGGAAACTGAAAGCAAAAGCGAGTGTATCGAATCTGTGGGTGAGTGGGATATATTCATTAATAATGAGAAGGAACTAACTCATGCTGAACAATATATCCCGCTCCTACATAGTCAACCAACTGAGTTGAAGTTTTTGCCTATGGACTCCAGGAGAGTAGAGCACGTTCAACAAGAGGGACTTTCTGAACTTGAAAAAATTGTGGAAAATGCCATGTACAACGTTTGGGGAGAAAACGCCGTTTCTTGGAATGACAGACTTAATCTGAATAGTGAGGAAGTTTGGCATAAGTTTGCATTCCTATCAGAAATCTATCAAAAATTCGGTGTTGTCTTGCCAGAAGAAAAATGGGAAGAGTTCATCACGCGAGGTGATATCATCGATTTCCTCAAATTGGAATTGAGAGGAATGGACCCGTATTATGCATAAAACAATGATTCTTTTTCCCGGTCAAGGAGCACAGTTTACCGGTATGGGGAGAGCCCTTTATGACCATTACCCTATTATAAAAAGGACATTTGATGAAGCAAGTGATATCCTGGATTTTTCAGTGTCTAATCTATGTTTTAGTGGAACGTCAGAACAATTAAAGAGAACAATAAATGCCCAAATTGCTATTTTTGTGTTAAGTGTCGCAGCATACCGTCAACTTCAGAACATGCATCAATTGGCCCCCGAAATTATGGGGGGCCATAGTTTAGGAGAGTATTCTGCACTTGCATCTTCTGGAGCCGCATCGTTCGAAGACTTACTTCGCGTTGTACATTATCGCGCGCAAGTCATGGAGGAAGTAGCCGACTCGGGGAACGGAGCCATGTTTGCCTTAGAGTACGAAGTAAAAGACTTGCAGCATATTGAACAGGAGTGCGCTGATTTACGCTTAAACGATATGCAGATTTGGATTGGGGCGTACAATTCGGATAATCAGATTGTGCTGACAGGTAAGAGAAGTGATCTTATGAGTGCAGAGACGAAATGGAAAGAGAGAGGTTATAAGGTAATTCCTCTTCATGTTTCCGGTGCTTTTCACAGTCCGTTGATGCACGAGGCAGGAGAACTTCTTGGAAGGCGTTTAAGAACAATAGAATGGAGCCCTCCACGATGCACAATCATCTCTAATGTAACGGGTCAAGCTTATACGGGCGCTGATTGTATCGTGGAAAACTTGGAAATGCAACTGACCAAACCTGTGTTATGGACAAAATCGATGGAAACGGCCATTAGGCGTGGTGTTACACACCTAACGAGTATGCCGCCTAAAAATATTTTTCAGAAGATGCTTCAATATATCGAAGGTGTAAACGTACATGCACTATCAAGCGTGGATGATTTCGAAAATTATCAAAAGAATGATGAATCAGAGATTTATAATCATCTATTGTCTATTGCAGTTGGTACTCGGAATTACAATAAAGATGTAGCTGAATATGATCGGACAGTTGTGCGAGCATACAAAGAGTTAGAGGCCATAAAATACAGCTTTTCAAGTGCACGGGGAACTGCTGAAGATCGAATCCATCGAGCGGGTCTATTGTTCTTAACTATTCTTGAAAATAAGAAGATACCTTTGGAGAGTAAAACAACGATCCTCCATGCCCTCCATCGCAAATATAACTTGAGAATAGAAAGCCAGGGTTAAACATCGAGCAGAGGAGGAAGCCACGATGATCAAATTGACTGACCTTAATATAAAACCATCTAACGCCCCACTCAATGAAATGACCATTCAGAAAATGGATATTAAAGACATTGCTATTATTGGGATGGAAGGATATTTCCCAGGCGCGGATTCCTTAGATGAATTCTGGGCAAATCTTCGTGAAGGCAAAGATCTGATCGGTGAGTTGCCGGAATACAGAAAGAAAGATGTAGACGACTATTTAAAGTATAAGAACATCGAGAATCCCCAGTATGTAAAAGCTGGGTTTTTAAATCAAATTGATAAGTTCGATTATCCCTTTTTTGGACTATCGCCAGCTGAAGCAAAAGCAATGGACCCCAATCAAAGGTTGTTTCTGGAGGTAGCATGGAGAGCTATAGAAGATGCGGGGTATGGAGGAAGGAAGTTGAGAGGAAGCGAAACCGGAGTGTATCTCGGTTTTAGCGGCAACGCTGGAGGGCTATATCAAGATTTTGTGCAGGATATCGCTCCTGAATTAGAAAATGTCGCAGGTAGCCTGAATGCGATCATCGCCAGCCGAATTTCCTACGTGTTGGATTTGAAGGGACCGAGTATGGTAATTGATACCTCTTGTTCATCTTCACTAGTTGCAATTCATACTGCAGTTCGAGCGATAAGAAACGGGGATTGTACGGCCGCTATATGCGGCGGAGTGAATCTGAGTATTTTACCGACAGAAAGTCAAAGCCAGATCGGTATAGAATCCTCTACGTCCCGGGTTCGTGCTTTCGCGGAGGGGGCAGATGGAACCGTGAGTGGGGAAGGAGTAGCTGCCCTTATATTAAAGCCGTTACTTGCAGCTAAAAATGACGGTGACCATATCTATGCGATTATCAAGGGAAGCGCAATAAACCAAGATGGCAGATCCGCTGGAATAACGACGCCTAATGTAACAGCGCAGGAAGAAGTGCTGATTAAAGCGTGGAAAGATGCTCGAATCGATCCGAGTACCCTATCTTATATTGAAACTCATGGGACAGGTACAAAGATCGGAGACCCTATTGAAGTTGAAGCTTTGACAAAAGCAATGAGAAGATTCACAGATCAAAAACAATTTTGCGCCATAGGATCTTTAAAATCTAATATTGGTCATTTGGATGGAACGGCCGGAATTGCAGGAGTCATTAAAAGTGTGTTGTCTTTGAAAAGGAGAGCGATTCCTTCTTCTCTACACTTTGATTCTCCTAATGAACTGATTGATTTTATTAATTCTCCCTTCTACGTGAATCGGGATTTCTCTTTATGGGAAGCAGGTTCCGGCATCCGGCGTTGTGGAATCAGTGCCTTTGGTATGAGTGGGACGAATTGTCATCTTGTCCTTGAAGAGTATGTGGAGAACGAACAAAAGAGTGCAATTATCGAAAAAACAAGTCAAACCTCGTTTGAGTTTTTAACTATTTCTGCTCACAATTACAGCACACTAGTTGAACTGATGAACGCCTATGCTTTGTTTTTGTCTTTAAATCCAGATGTTGACTTGAAAGCGCTGTGTTATACAATTAATACGGGCAGGGGACAGTATGCGGAGCGAGTATTAATTATGTTCCATAATTATGAAGATCTTGTCCAGAGATTGGAGTCGATCCGCTTAAATCCGCAAAACAACGAGATAGAGCATGTGTACTATACTAATCCTGCGGCGGAAGCGCCGTTACTGTTTCATCCGTTAGCGTTATCTGACTCAGTAAGTACGCTCTTGCATAGCTACTTGCAAGGTGACCAGGTTCAGCTTGAAAGTCTGTATGAGAAACCGGTGCCTAAAATATCATTGCCTGTGTACCCATTTGAAAGAATTCGATGTTGGTTGGATGTAACAAACCAATCTCCTCTGAATAATTCTTCCAATGCAGGAGACGCCGATACCATTCAACAAAAGGTGATCCAAGTTTGGAAAGAGGTCTTAGGATACAGCGAAATCAATGTAGACGCAAATTTTTACGATTTGGGTGGAGACTCTATATTTGCTTTGAAAATCATCAATAAATTAAGAGACCAACTTCATATAGATCTTGAGATTAGCAAATTATTAGTCAGTCCGACACTTTACGAGTTCGCAAGTTATATAGAATCACAATGGGACAAGAAACAGATGGTATCCCTCGACCATATTCATCGAACCCATAAAAAAGAAGAATTTATACCTCTTACGTATGCACAGAGAGGGATATACTACGCCCTTCAAAGAACAAAGATCAATACAAGCTACAATATGCCTGGCTCCCTGGACATTTATGGGACCTTGGATGTAGAGAGAGTGGAGCGCTCTCTTCAAGAACTGGTTCTTCGACACAGCCAACTACATGCATCGTTCCACTATATTAATGATATGGCTATGCAAAGGATCGAAAAACACGATTTGGTCATTGAATACTTACATTTGGAACCCCAATCGACCATGGAGTCATTATATAGAAATTTTGTACGTCCATTTGATATTACGAGCGATTTTTTGTTTCGAGTGGCTATAGTAAAATGTGCGGGGACACATCATTGCCTCTTTTTCGATGTACATCACCTTGTATCAGACGGTGTTTCTATGAATATTCTAATGGAGGATTTTGTTGATTTATATCATGGTCATCCGATTGAATCTAGCAGGTATACCTATGAGGATTATATAAACTGGCAGAAAGGTGAAGAAGGAAAACAGACGCTAAGGAAACAACAGCAGTTTTGGAGAGAACAATTCAAGGACGGAGTCCCTCTTCTTGATATGCCCACAGACTTTAGCCGTCCGAATGTAAGAAAGGGTACCGGGCAGGATTTACGAATGGATATACCCACCTCTTTAATTAGAAAAATTAAGGACATTGCCCATGAGGAGCAAACGACCTCGTATACTGTGTTGCTCTCAATATATGTATTGTTATTGCACAAGTATGCAGGGCAAGAAGACTTGGTTGTAGGTACACCGACTTCGGGGCGATCCCGTAGTGAGTGGGATAGAATTGTTGGAATGTTCGTTAACACGCTAGCACTTCGAATGAAAATAAATAAAGAGAATACATTTAGGGTGTTTTTGCAATCTATTCGTAAAACAGTTCATGATGCACTCAATAATCAGAGTTACCCTTTTGAACTCTTGGTTGAAGAGATTGATTACTCTACTCCATTAAATCGAAACCCGCTATTCGATACGATGTTCATCATGCAAAACAATAAGTCTAGCATTGGAGATATCGACGATTTATCTTTTATAAGCAAACCTTTTGTCAATGATACTGCTAAATTTGATTTCAAAATGGAAATCTATGAACAAGATGAGCAGATGACGATTGTATTTGATTACAGCACAGAGTTATATCACGAAGCTACTGTGAAAGCATGGTTAGATGATTATATTTTCTTAATAGATCAAACATGCGGAAATATGGATCAACGCATTGTTGAGCTTGAGCTAACGGGAAGTGAGAAAAGTAAACAGACCATGATCAATTTTAATGACGATCTGACCTAGTGATGGGTCATAAGCAGCTACATTGGATTAGAATTCACTTCTGATTGAATCGTTCTCATTGATGTGGAAGTCTCATCGAAGAAACTATGCAAGAATGTGTGGAGGGTCATATGTGCGGAATATGTGGAGTATATAACATGCGTTTTAAAGAACAAGTCATCGTTCCAGGTACGTTGGAACAAATGACGCAAGTTCTTCATCATCGGGGCCCTGACGATCATTCTAAATATATTGGGAATCGAGTTGCTTTTGGATTCACTCGCCTTAGTTTGATGGATTGGGAACATGGTCAGCAACCGTTCTCTAATGAAGACGGCACAGTTATTGCTATATGCAATGGTGAAATTTTTAACTATGAGAGCTTGAAAAGCTCCTTACAATCTGAGGGGCACGTTTTACACACAAAATGTGATATGGAAATCATTCCTCATCTATATGAAAAATATGGTATGAAGTTTATGCAATATATAAACGGGCAATTTGCTATTGCATTATATGATTCAGTTCGAGAAGAGATGTATTTGATTCGGGATCAGGCAGGAATATGCCCTGTGTTCTACGCGGTGAATAACGATGACTTTATTTTTGGATCGGAGATCAAATCCATCCTCCATCATCCATCTGTGGAAAGAAAAGTAGACTTGGTTGCTTTAGATCAATTACTGACTTTTCCCAGTATTATAGCTCCCAGAACATTATTTCATGGAATTTCCAGCTTGGAAAGCGGACACTATTTACATATTACTGGTAACCGCATGGAGAAGGTTCAATATTGGGATCTCGTTTATCCCAAGTCGCACGAAATAGAAGATTCATTGTGCGAGGAGCAGGATTACATTGAAGAACTGGACCATATTTTTTCCGAGGCTGTTGGAACTCGGCTAACGGCTGACTTCCCGGTAGGACTTTATGTCAGTGGGGGGTTGGATTCTTCCATGATTGCTTTGAAAGCTTCTCAACTTTCACCATCGCCAAGGAAGTCGTTCTCCGTTACATTTGCTGATAAAAGTATGAATGAGTCTATCTATCAGAAGTTAGTTGTCGATGAGATTAAATCGGAACATTACCAACACGAATTCGATATTCGTGATATCACTGAACATTTGAAAAGTGTGGTTTGGCATTCGGAAACAGCACTTAAGGAGAGTTATAATACAGCGTCCTATATGCTGTCCAAGCTGGTGAACCGTGAAGGTATTAAAGCGGTCTTAACCGGTGAAGGAGCAGATGAGCTTTTTGCAGGCTATGTAGGCTATCGCTTTGATCAATTTAACGCCAAAAAGGGGACTCACTCCATCGCTGAAGAGGAGGTTGCCATACGAGAAAGGTTATGGGGGGATGGCAGCTTTTTCTATGAACGGGACTATAGTCAACTGAGACAATTGAAGTTAAGGCTATATGGGGAGAAAATACTTCCTGACATTGAATCCATAGATTGTCTCCGGTATCCTGTAATCTCTAAAGAGAAGATTGCGGATATCCACTTGCTGCATAAACGTTCCTACATTGATTTCAAGTTGAGACTACCGGAACATCTATTGGCAGGTCATGGCGATCGCATGGCATATGCGCATTCGGTTGAAGCGCGTTACCCTTTTCTGGATTATAAGTTGATGGAATTTGTCTCCCGAAAATTGCCACCCCACTTAAAGCTTAAAGGGTTTAATGAAAAATATATTCTCAAAGAAATAGCACGAAGTATGGTTCCTAACGAGATTATCAAACGGCCGAAATTCGCTTTTGTCGCTCCCGGAAGTCCCGACTTAATGAGAGAGGCAGACGAGTATTTGATTAACCTCCTCTCTAAAGAGCGATTAAAGAAGCAAGGCTACTTCAATCCAGATTTTGTGCATGAATTGGTGGAGCAGTATAGTCGTAATGATTTCAAATTAAACCTCCCTTACGAAAGTGACATACTTATCATTATAATTACTTTTTGTGTATTTTTAGATGTGTTTGATATGCCTGATTTATAAAAGAAATGGGTGATTGGATTGGATGACAAGGTTCGGAATACGATTCAGAACAGAATATCAGAAAGTTTCGCACAATATAAGGACTACTGTGCGGTGGAATATTTAAGTCGTCATATCACGTATTCAGAGTTATATAAGGACATGAATCGAATCACACAGTGGCTGCACGTGAACAATGTTGAGAAGGGCACATTTGTTGGTGTGTGCTTCCAGGATCGTTATATGGTAATTGCATCTATGCTTGGAATCTGGCAAGCCGGTTGTGTATTTGTGCCGCTTGATGCAGACTATCCAGACCAAAGATTGTTGTCGATGGCGGTCGCTTCCGATTTGAAATTGGTCATTACAGATTCTATGCCTGGACTTGTTTCACTAGAGCAAGCTGGGCTTAAGGTTCTAACGTTAGATCGAAAGCAATTGGACGATTTGTTATTTTCCGAACCAATGGAATCCGTTGAATATGATGAGGATGATGCAATATATATTTACTTCACATCGGGAACAAGCGGAACTCCCCATGCCATACTCGGTAGAAACAAAGGGCTCACTCATTATGTAGAGTGGGAAACTAGTGAATTCGAGTTATATAGAAAAAAGGTAAGTCAACTCACTTCTCCAGGTCATGATCCATTCCTTAGAGATATTTTAGTACCCTTGTTATCAGGGGGGACAATCTGCATTCCCGAATCTAGGATGACTCTTCTGAACACCAACCAGTTAATGGATTGGCTAGAAAATAGAGGAGTTCAGTTAATTCATTGTACACCAAGTTTGTTTAAGAACATGACTTCTTTCAAGCCCAACCGAGAGCATTATAAGAGTTTGGAATATATCTTTTTGGCAGGAGAAGAGATCGTTCCGCAAAAGCTGAAATCTTGGTATGAGGCCATTGGAGATCGGGTACAGCTTATTAATCTGTATGGACCTACTGAAACGACGTTGGCTAAATTGTTTTATAGAATCAAACCCCAAGATGTGTATCGAGCTAGTATACCCATCGGTCAACCTATATCCGGAACTCGTGTCATTATATTGAATGATGATTTGCAGATGTGTCCAGTTGGAACAAAAGGTGAAATCATTATACGTACTCCGTATCGAAGTTTAGGGTATCTCCATGAGGAAAGTCTCAATCGCGAAAAATTTATACAGAATCCTTTTTCAGAGCGCGACAACGATTTGGTTTACAAAACTGGAGATATTGGAAGAGCATTACCCGACGGGAATATTGAGTTTTTAGGGCGAAAAGATAGACAGGTCAAAATTAGAGGACATCGGGTTGAATTAGCTGAGGTTGAGCGAGTGATCATGGCTTCCGGTCTTGTGAAAGACGTCGCTGTTATAGTGAAAGAAGCACCTTCCGAGGAGTTAGTTCTCATTGCTTACGTTATTCCGAATACGGAAATTAAAGCAAATGACGAACCTGTGTATCCATACGAAACCTATATCCGAAAAGTTGAGAAGCATTTATTAGAACCAATGATTCCTTCGTACTTTATTGAGCTTTCTAAATTCCCTATTAACGCGAATGGAAAGATTGAGTATTCAGCTTTGCCTGAGCCTGAGATGGTTGAATATGTTTCGCCAGTCGGTCGCTTTGAACAAGAAATCTCCGAGATCTGGACGGAAATTTTGGGGGTTGAATTCATTGGAAGAGAGCATCACTTTTTACATTTAGGCGGAAACTCTATCAATATTATGAATATGATTGCTAAAGTATACGAAAAATACGAGGTGGATTTAACACTGGAAGTTATTTTTGAAAATTCTCGCCTCTCTGATATTGCTCGGTATGTAGAAGCGGAATATGTGGAAAGAAAAGAGGCGGGAGAGGAAGTACATGGCATTAAAAATCATTCAGGAGATTAAGCCGTTCAACCAATTTTTTTACAAAAGCTGTTTTTATAACGCCCTTTTCTCCGTGCTGGAATGGATGGATAGAAGCATCTATCCACATATTTCTAATGATATTATGTTTTATAGTCAGAACGAAGAAGTGCCTGGCATGCTGGATATGACATATTATCCTTTTCGAGATCCGGAGTTAATATTTAAGGAAGAAAACTATGAAGTCTGCACAAGCCGGCGACAAGAAAATATTATAGAATACCTTGTCAGTTCAATACATCAGAATAAACCTGTTATTATATGGGTCGATTGTTTTTATGAAGATATTCGATTGGATATGTATCACAAGGAACATTGGGCCCACACGTTATTGATTGTGGGTTACAACGATGATACGAAGCAGTTTGCTATTATGGAACACTCCAACAAAGAATCCCTAAATTATGGATTGAAATGGATTTCTTATGCCAGTCTTAAAGAAAGCTACGATGCTTTTTTTCAACTGGATCATGCGGATGAGAATCTTATTTCCACGTATAGGTTTGAATCGAAGCAAGAGCCTTTTGTCTCTGATTGGATCGAAACATATGAGTACAACATATTTAAACATCGCGCTAAGTACACAGAGGGTATCAAACAACTGGAACAATATTCGGCTTGGTTTGGCGAAAAATGTCTAGAAGAAGGTGAGATACAGGCATATGCCGAGTCCATATTTCTAGGATTTAATCGCATTGTTGCAGCCAAACAAGTAGAGTGTGCGAGGTACTTTTATTTTGATAGTAAACCAGATCGGCTTCAGACAATAGGAGAAATATTGGACGCATGGAAGAATATCCGGGCAATTTGGGGCAAATTATATTTTTCCGATATGTACTCTCCTAATCAATTGATGGCTACCAAAGACATCTTAAACAGAATCATGGAAATGGAGAAGAGACTGATTAAAATTAATGGATGGGAGCACATCAATGAATACTGAAATGAAACCAGTATTATTTTGCATTCCTTATGCCGGTGGAAGCTCCTCTATTTATTATAAGTGGAAAAAGGAATTAGAGAGTACTATAAAGGTTATTCCGCTGGAAATGAGTGGTCACGGAAGCCGTCTAAACGAACCACTGTATTCCAATATTGATGAAGGTGCGCAAGATTTGTTAAGTCAATTAAAGAGAGGGGATATAGATACACCTTATATTATTTTCGGCCATAGTTTGGGAGGAATGTTGGCTTACGAAGTTTCTAGAAAAATTCAAATAAATGGTGATCCTCCACCAACTCGCATCATCATATCAGGATGTTTACCACCAGGTAAATTCGGGACTTCCAGGCAAGAAAAAGTTAAGGAAATGGACGACGATCAACTAATAGAAACACTAAGGGATTTGGGAGGCACTTCGGAAATGTTGCTTGAGGAACCAGAGCTCCTTCGTTTGTTTTTACCCATTATCCGCAATGATTTCCATATAGTTGACAATTATCAGCATATACCAACAGAACCTCTTAATATTCCATTGTCGATTTATATTGGCGAGCGGGATGTACCTTGTGACCTGAAGTCGGTGATGGAATGGCAACATTTCACTACGCTTCCTTGCACGGATGTTAAGGTTTTTCGGGGTGGTCACTTCTTCATTCATGAAGATGAGCAGTCAGTTCTCCAGCAAATCTCAGTTGAAACGAGTAACTTATCATGTACAGGGAGTGAATAAATATGAAGAATATAGAGCAACGTTTTTTCAATGTGATCCAAAAAGAATTTCCGGAGGCAGATATTGAATTTTCCATGGATACTAACTTGATCGACGCAGGAGTAAATTCAATCAGTTTTATTAAGCTTGTAATTCTCATCGAAAATGAATTTGATATTCAATTCGAAGAAACCAAATTAGACTTAAGTTACTTTCCAACCATTAGAGAAATCTTAGAGTATATTGAACAACAATCCAAAAGTGAAGACACGAACTAGAGGAGCCGAGATGGGAAAGACAGCCGTGTATTCGACACGTAAAACTTTTGCCAGACTAATCAAACATTCTAAAGCCTATGTTTTTCATTATCTTTGTTTATTGCTTATCATCTCATGTTTAGCCTTTGTTAACATAGGATATCTTGAATCTATCCGTAGAATCATATCAGGTGCAACTACAAAATCTCTTGATAGCGTTTATATGGGTGCCATTTTGGCGATAGGTGCAACCATTTTACAAGTTTTTTTAGGTCTTTTACAGGGTAGAGTCATGATTCGAGTGAAGAATAAATCTGTAACCGATATGCAACATCGTGTCTTGAATCAATTGCACGGTAAACAGCATGAATCCTTAGAAGGCTATCATAGTAGCGATCTTGTGGGTAGATTACTTCATTCTGTCGATAAAGCTCAATCAGGTGTAAATGAAAAATTTCTGGTTTTTTTCCAAAATGGCTTGCAAGTAATTTTAAGCTTAGCCTATTTCAGTTGGCTTAACCTTCCACTGACGATTGGATTGATTGGCTTTACTTTACTCTACCCGATCATCACGTATCCCATTTCACGTGTTCTGCGAAAGAATTATGACCATCAGGGTGATGAGATTGCTCAAAGAGATGTAGTTTTGCAGGAAGCGGTTCAGGGAGTTGAAGAAGTTCGGACATATCAATTGCAAAACTATTTTCGATATGTACTAGAAGGCAGGTTAAACAAAGTTTTAAGGCGGACACTTAAAATTTCCTTGTACGAGAGATCTGTCGATTCTCTGAATAGATTTGCTACCTTTGGTGGCATGATTTTCACGTTGGGTTTCGGTGGGTATCAAGTCATTCAAGGGGAGTTACTTGCAGGGACATTAGCTACATTTGTAGTCACCAGCGGTCAACTTATCAATCCTCTATTGTCCATATCCAGTTTGTGGACTGAGATGATTCAATCTATAACACAAGCACAGCGAGTTTTCACCATTAGTGATCTGCCAGAGGAAAATAATAAAACTTTTACTGGAAATTCGAACTCCGTTTCTCAAACTTCCCATTCTATTATGTTTAGTAACGTAGGTTATCGTTATTCGAACGGAAATAATGGGGTGAAGAATATATCTTTTCAAATAGAAGCAGGTCAGATGCTGGCCGTTGTCGGACCAAGTGGAGCAGGCAAATCGACTTTGATGAAGTTGATGTTACGACTGTATACTCCTTCAGAAGGAGTAATAAAAAGTGGTCAAGTGTCCATAACAGATATGGATCTTAACGAATGGAGATCTAGTCTGGGTTATGTCTCCCAGGATGCAATCGTTTTTAGTGGTTCTGTTAGAGAGAATATCTGCTTTGGACTAAGCGATATATCTTTGACCGAAGTGGAGAATGCAGCGAAGCTTGCACATTTGCATGATCGAATTTTAATGCTCCCTCAAGGTTATGAGACATGTATTGGAGAGCGTGGAGTTCAGCTATCCGGAGGAGAGGTTCAGCGGCTTGCACTTGCAAGGGTATATTTACGGAAATCACCTATCCTGTTATTGGATGAACCGACTTCCGCATTAGACCTCGAAAATGGAATAAAGTTCAGGGAATCACTGGATCGTTTAGTTCAAAGCTGTACAACGATTGTCATAGCTCATAATTTGGATACAATACGCTCTGCGAACAAAATTGTCTACATGAACGAAGGGACTATTGAAGAAATGGGGAGCCATGAAGAACTGATGAATAATAAAGGGAAGTATTATCAACTTATACAGAGCAAGGTTTTGTGAGGGGGAAGGCACTTGGAACTTCGTTTTAGCACACGACAGACTGTATCTCTTATATGGTCTTACACTAAGAAATACGGAATTTTGCTTGTGTTTCTTCCTTTTTTAATGTTAGTTGATGTCATTTTTGAATTAGGCGTTGCGAAAATCCAGGGATTATTTATCGACACGGCAACCAGCAGTACTAAAGAGCACTTATTTTATCTTGTTCAAATTGTGGTCGCTTTATTAGTTGCAGGTATCCTGTTATTGGCTGTGCATCGTCATATTATTGTCAAAGTTTTGGGCAATGTCCATCGTGATTTAACGTTGAAGTTGTTTGCAGTACTAAATCATATGCCTTATGAAGAAATAAAGAAATATCATTCTGGCGAACTCACTTCACGCTTAAAAGAGGATATTGAACATGGTTCGCAAATTATTGAAGCTATAATTGAATTTATCACCGTGTTGTTGCTTATTATCTTATCTTTTGTTTACTTGATTCGGATTGATCTGGTATTGGCATTGTTGGGGGCAGTGGGTTCCCCGGTTCTTTTTCTGATTGGTCGTATATTTGATCGGAGGATTCGATATCAGGCTAGTCGTGTACAGGAAGATGAAACGAAGTTAAGAGAAACATCACAAGAATTTATTCAAGGTTTGCCAGTTATCAGAATGTATGGTGCCAAATCTCTTTACCTTAACCAATTTATGGAACAAAGGAGAACGCTTAACCATTCCCAAACAAAGCTTGCCATGTCCAACGCGATGAGCCGGATTTTTACGGAAAGTAGCTTTCAGCTTGTGTATGTAACCGCTCTGATCTTTATTGCTATTGCGGCTTCCAGAAATACGTTAACGCCAGGAAGCATAGTGACATTCAGCGTTCTATTTGAATTAGTGATATGGCCCGTAATCGGGTTGTCCGATCAGTATAGTCGTTTGCAAGAAGGAGTAGGAGCCTTTCAACGCATTAATAAGTTTTTAAATACAAAGAGTAGCACAGATGAGATCGAACCCGTTCATTCGAATGATAGGAAACCAATTCAGGAAGATACGATAATCTTCATGAGAGATGTCTCTTATCAGCCTCAAAATAGTGAACAAACGATTCTAAGACATATCAATTTTGAATTGAAAAAAAGAGAGAAAGTTATTGTTATAGGAAGTAGCGGTTCGGGTAAATCGACATTTTCGAAAATATGCTCTGGACTTTACCAACCTACCAGTGGCGAATTCAGATCAGCAATTGATAAGTCCGTTTATGTTGGTCAATCCATATTCTTGTTCTCGGGTACAGTAGGCGAGAATATTAAATTAGCTATGGACGAAGCCACGGAACTGGATATTCGTCATGCAGCCTCCTTGGCGGGAGTAAACGAAGATATTGAACGTTTGCCTCTGTCTTATGACACATCCTTAAGTGAGAAGGGAGACAATTTCTCCGGTGGGCAGAAACAGCGTTTAGGCTTGGCAAGGGCATTTATTCATCAGAATAGTCCATTGGTAATTATGGACGAACCCACTTCAGCATTGGATCAAGAGAAAGAACAAATCATAATAAATGCCTTGGAGAATTTCCTGCAAAATAAAGCTGCAATACTGATTACCCATCGTTTGAATCTAATTCCTTTGGCAGATCGCATTATCCTCATGGAGGATGGTCGAATTGCTGAGGATGGGACTCACGACGAACTAATGAAGTTAAATGGAAAATATCGAAAGCTCCAAGACATAAACAATACACACGAATGATAGATTGTTAACTTCGAATGTGCATTCACTTAATGAATTTCTCCTAATCTTCTTGGCTAGTGGAATCGCAAGATTCGTTGATTTTCGATTCAGTTTGATGAGGATCGGGCTAAGAGGATGGGGGGTTAGGGAGGCTTAGAACAACGAAATGTTGAGCAGACATACTAGAAGATTTTTATAATGTGTAACCGTTTACACGAAAATGCTAATGTTCATCCATGATCTGTGAAGGGAGTGAAGCTTCATGTAAGTGGAATTCGAACAGATGGTCTATAATATGTCGTCTATACCACGAACTGGTCAGGTAATACCATCGGGATACCAGGTTATTTCCTGCGCAATAATAATTTTGTGTCCAGAAAAGTCCAAGGATAACAGTGATCGGAAAGTTGTTCTGACATCGGAGTGCTAGATACAAATATTCTTTAATTGAACTTATGTCATTGTGTCCATTCAAAGGGACTTAATCATATCCCATAAGGAGTGAAGTGCATGAAGTGGTTGAAACAAATGAACTCGCTACTGCTGGCAGGAAGTCTGCTAACAGGCAGTTTAGGTGTGGGGACAGAGGTATCTGCTGCAGGAGCCTATACGGCTGTTGCCGATCCATCGAAGCAATATCAGACGATGGAAGGATGGGGAACATCCCTCGCGTGGTGGGGCAAAGTGGTTGGAGAATATTCCAATCGGGATGAGTATGTGGAGAAAATGTTCAACGCTAATACTGGACTCGGGCTGAATATCCTGCGGTACAACATTGGAGGCGGGGATAATCCATCGTCCAATATCCTTGAATATCGCAAAGCCGTTCCTGGTTACCAGCCTTCTCCCGGCGTGTATGACTGGAATGCAGATGCAAACCAACGATATATGCTGCAAGCTGCCAAAGCTCAAGGCGTGAATGTCATCGAAGCTTTTGCGAATTCCGCACCTTACTGGATGACGATCAGTGGTAATGTGTCCGGTTCGGCCAATGGTGGTAACAACCTCAAGCCTGATTACTACGATGATTTTGCCGATTACTTAACTGAGGTTGTGAAGCATTTTCGGGATAACTGGGGGATCACATTTGATAGTGTAACTCCGCTGAATGAACCGATCTCGACATGGTGGAAGCAGGGCAATGACCAGGAGGGCATGCACTTTGACCGGGCAGATCAGAACACCATTCTGAGTCAGGTACAAGCTTCGTTGAATGCAAAGGGCCTGTCCACAAAGCTGAGCGCACCGGAAGAATACAGTATCGATGATACCAATGTGTCGTTCAACAGCTACAGCAATGCGGTTAAATCAGCGATCACTCAGATCAACACTCATACGTATGGCGGAAGCAATCGTACTGCTTTGCGCAACACAGCGACGTCTGCGGGCAAACATCTGTGGACCTCGGAATATGGAGATGGGGATGCAAGCGGACTTACGATGTCACGGACCATCCTCAAGGATATTCGCAATATGGGCGTAAGTGGATGGGTGTATTGGCAAGCCGTGGATAGTGCAGAAGGATGGGGATTTTTCAAGAACGTGTTGAACAATACACAAACGACCAGTTACAACGTGAACCAAAAATATTATGTCATGGGCAACTACAGTAAATTTATTCGTCCTGGATACAAGATTATCGGCATGAGTGATGCCAATACCCTTGCAGCTTATGATGAAGCTTCCGGCAAAGTTGTGCTGGTTACAACCAATTCGGAGTCGACGGATACCACGGTAACCTATGATCTCAGTCGTTTTACGAACACAGGCACGTCTGCTCAAGTATATCGGACCTCTTCAACGGAGAAGTTGCAGCAACTGACCAATATTTCGGTGCAAAACAAAACCTTTACCGCTACGGCCAAGGCCAATTCGGTCACAACCTACGTCATTTCCGGTGCATCGTATAATGGCGGTACAGGATATGAATCCGGCGCCATCTACAAATTAATCAACCGTAACAGTGGACTTGCACTTGATGTTAACGGTGCTTCTTCTACGGGTGGGGCAACCATCATTCAGTGGAATGATAATGGAGCAGCCAACCAGCAGTGGAAGCTGGAGTCGGCTGGTAACGGATACTACAACATTCGCAATGTAGGCAGTGGCCTTTTATTAGACGTGAATTCGAGTTCCACACAAGGCGGAGCCGCTCTGATTCAGTGGCAGGATAACGGGGGCAACAATCAGCAATGGCTGCCAATTGATGTGGGAGGATATGTGGTACTTGCGAATCGAAATAGTGGCCTGACGGTTGACATCAATCAAGGTTCTCTGACCGCGGGCGCCTCCACCATTCAGTGGGCCGACAATGGCGGGGCCAATCAGCAATGGAGCCTAGTCAAAGTTAATTAGTGTGAGTACGCGTGAATTAAACGTTATTACGTGTCCTTTTTTCTTGGAGGTGCAGTGCTTTAAACAACACTGCACCCTCAAGGAAAGTAGCTATTTTAGACATACATATATTCATCCACCCAGCTGGTACTTAACGAAAACGGGATAGGGCGAACCTGCTGATATCCTGATCCGTGTGCCCCGTTTGCACCAAGTCGGACAGAATTTGCCCAATGGCACTTGCGAACTTGAAGCCGTGACCGGAGAAACCGCCTGCGAGCCACACACGTTCATGGGCAGGGTGTCGGTCGATGATAAAATCTTCATCCGAAGTGAATTCATACTTGCATACACTACCACGTTTCAATTCTCCAGCTGCCTGAGGCATATGAAGTTCGAGCAGCCTGCGCAGATCCCCCTCGTCCGTTTCTTCCGTACCAAATGGAGCCATTGTACTTTCTGGTGTCCACACCTGGCCCGTATCATGACGACCCATCTTCAGGCCTGATCCGCCAATGCTTGGAAATCCATAATATGTACCTTCTTTTCCTGCCAGTGTAAAACCGGGGAAGTGCCCCTCGCCATACAAGGCTTCTGGTGCATCAAACCATCCAACCGTTTTACGCACTGCCTGAATGGGGAGATCCACGAAAGGTTTTAATGTCTGAAACCAGGCGCCAGCGCTCAGGATGATTTGATTTGCATGGTATGTCTCACCACCTGAAGTCTGAACTGCGACGGAATGTGGTCCATATTCGATATGCTCCACACGAGTGTGAGTTAACAAGGTGGCACCATGAGCCTCGGCTGCTTTGCGGAAGGCACGAATACAGGGTTCACTATACAAATAACCCGCATCAGGTTCATACATGCCCTCGTAATGTTCAGGTACTGTAATACCTGGCCAGCGTTTCATCACCTCGGCTGCGTGCAATGTTTCATACCGAATGCCTGCATCATCTGCATGGCTCAATCGGTTGTGGAAGGAATGAATCTCCGGATCAACCACATTTATTACACCGGAAGGAACAAACAGTTGGTCTCCGGTCGTTTCCTCCAGCTCGTGCCATAACTTCTGTGCAAGTAATGCCATGGCAATATAGTCAGGCCCACCACTGTACACATGGCGCATCAGTCTGCTATCCCCGTGATGACTTCCTTCCATATGCGGAGGATCAAAGGCATCGATTAATAAAATTTTGCATCCACTGCGCGATAGATAATAACCTGCACTCATACCCATGGAGCCGGCTCCAACGATAATAACGTCATATGATTGTGTGATAATAGCACGTCCTCTCCTATGTATCCTTTTCTACAGTAATGCCTTAATAGAACATATTAATAGTAAAAGCTTGATGAAGGCAAGTGTAGTAAAATGGACTTCTACAATGAATGTTGCAAAGGAGACCTCGCATGAGTGAGCAATTTAGGTTTGATCTATTTCCATTAATTCAGACAGAACGATTCATCCTCCGGTCAGCTGAGGCTGGAGACAGCCATGATCTGCTCGCGTTATATTCCGATGAAGCTGTGGTTCAATATATGCCATTCACTCCCTTTGAATCCGTGGAGGATGCACAGGGTGAGATGAATTGGTATACGAAGATTTTCAAGGAACACACGGGTTTACGCTGGATGATTGAAGACCGTGAAACTCGTAAAGTGATCGGAACCTGTGGGTTCCTGAACTATGAAGATGTACATAACCGTGCAGAGATTGGATACGATTTGCGTTCCTCTTTCTGGGGCCGCGGTGTTATGACTGAAGTGGCCCGTGCTGTGTTACATTTTGGATTCACAAGCATGCAGCTCAACAAGATCGAAGCAAAGGTTGAACCGGAGAACGAGGCGTCAATTCGCCTGTTACATAAACTTGATTTTCAACAGGAAGGTGTACTGCGGCAGCATGAGTTTGAGAAAGGCAGATATATTGACCTTGCGGTGTTCTCTAAGTTACGAAGCGAAATATAGGCAAGCTCGCCCCATCAGGATTCCAATGACTCCATCTCATTCCAGAGCCGTAAGGCTTGTCCCTCTGAATGAGCCCATGCTATATTGGAGAGATGTGAGGAGATGAGGATATGAAGCTGGTGTCCTGGAATGTGAATGGCTTAAGGGCATGTGTTACCAAAGGATTCATGGATTATTATCAGGAGAGTCAGGCGGACATTTTCTGCCTTCAGGAGACCAAATTACAAGCCGGACAGATTGAGATGGACCTGGGGGAAGATGTTTATCAATATTGGAATTATGCAATCAAAAAAGGATATTCTGGTACGGCTGTATTTAGCCGAATCAAGCCTTTATCCGTTCGTTATGGGATGGAGGAGGACAGCGAGCCGGAAGGACGGATGATTACACTGGAGTATGATGAGTTTTATCTGGTGAACGTCTATACCCCTAACGCGAAGCGGGATCTGACCCGGCTGCCTTATCGTATGGAATGGGAGGATCGATTCCGAGGGTACATTCTGCAATTGGAGCAGACTAAGCCGGTTATCGTCTGTGGTGACCTGAATGTGGCTCATCAGGAGATTGACCTGAAGAATCCGAAGCCCAATCTGGGCAATTCCGGATTTACCCTTGAAGAGCGTGGCAAGATGACTGATTTGCTTGCTTCCGGGTATGTAGACAGCTTCCGTCATCTGTATCCGGATCGTACGGATGTATACAGCTGGTGGTCTTATATGCCGAAGGTTAGAGAACGGAACGTGGGCTGGCGCATTGATTATTTTCTCGTATCCAATCAATTGGCACCTAAGGTGGCAGATGCGCATATCGACTGCCACGTGATGGGCAGTGATCATTGCCCGGTGGGTCTTACGTTGCAACTATAGGTAAGGATCATCGTGAGATAGATTGAGGTAAGAGTTTTAGAATACAAGTATAGATGAACTGCAAGTTTCCTGAATGGGAGATTTGCAGTTTTTTTGCGTCACAGGTAGGGGAGGGACACTGGACTTTGGTTGGGGAAAGAACTGGACTCGGGATTGTTTCAATCCCGCTATTTCTTGGGTACGATTGAAGCATACATATATAGATGAACCTTTGGATAAGGGGTAGAGAAGATGAAGAAGGGGTTACGGAGAGGGTTAAAAGTGCTGGGAGGCATCATGCTTGCCACAGGACTTTTGCTGCTGGCAGGTACAGCGTATGAAGCGTATCAATCCACGCAGGATATGAAGTCCTATCCCCCGCCAGGCAAGTATTATGAAGTGAGTGGTCGCAACATGCACCTCTACACCGCTGGCAAAGGAGAGGTAACCGTGGTGTTTGCCTCAGGCTGGGGTACACCTAATCCGTATGTGGATTTCAGTCCGCTGTATGACAAGTTGAAATCACAGGTGAAAATTGCGGTATATGATCGGTTCGGGTATGGATACAGTGACTATACGGATGACCCTCGTGATGTTGATACCATCTCGGAAGAGATCCACCAATTGCTGCGAACATCCGGTCAACGTCCACCTTACATCATGGTCGGTCATTCCCTGGGTGCGCTGGAGACACTGCGGTTTGCGCAAAGGTATCCTGATGAGGTGGCTGGCATGGTCATGATTGATGGCGGAAGCCCGGAGTATTACAGTCGTACAGACCTGAATACACCGGAATGGATGATGGATTGGTCCCGTTTTCTGGTGAAAACAGGCATCGCACGAACATTGTTGCAATCGGATCGCATGATGGCATCTCTGGTCATTGACCCAAATCTGGTAACGGAACCGATGAAAAAAGCCGTCACGATATCCACGCTGAGACATGCGTACAATGACAATGTCATGGAAGAGGTTCGGAATTCCAGAACAAATGCTGCGTGTGTGCTTGAGAACAAAACAAAGTTTGATTTTCCCCTGACGATCCTGACAGCGGGTTCGGAGGAGTCGGATGAGGACAGTCAGGCATGGCAGGCCGATCAAGCGGGTTTTGCTTCATGGTCAACACACGGAACACAGCTGACGGTTCCACAAGCGACACACAGTATCCACAACAGTCAACCGGATATTGTCGCTGCCGAGATCATGAAATTAGTGACACCGTCCAGTGACCTATGAGTAACATGATTCCACAAACACATGATGAACAGGATGAGGAGGAGGGGTGGATGAAAAAGTTTAGAGTGATCACCCGCTTCCTGTCCATTCTTGTAGTCAGTTGTCTACTGTCTCTAAGTGTATTATCTGTATCTGTGATATGGGTTAAGAATAACGTTCATGCGGTGCCTGTGATCCAGCCGTTTGAACGTGATTAGCACATGAGACTAAGAAGAAGGAGTGGTAACAGATGGTGAAGAGAAGGAAATATGTATTGGCCTGTGCGGCACTGGCGATGATGGTGACCTTGAGTGCTTGCAGCAGCGCGGCAGACGAACCGAGTGATACGGAGAAGGTGGACACTGAAGTTTCCTCTGGAACTGGTGAACAAGCGACTAATGAAGGTGCAAGCGAAGCAGCAACAAGTGGAGTGACCGAGACGGAAGGTACAACTGCGCCAGCCGACTCGGATTCAGATCGTGGTGAGGAAGCCACTGCTGGAACCAATGCGTTGCCAGAGAACTTGCCAAGTGACTTCCCCTTACCGGAAGATGCAACGATTCGTTTAGCCAATTCGGGTGAGAATGAAGGCAAGCAATCAGCCATGGTGATTTTCTCGACTGAACAAGATATGAAAACTGTATCCCAGCTGTATAAAGATTATTTTAACGCCAAAAAGTTGACGGATGCGGGTCAGACGATCGATGACAAAAATATTATCATTCAGGGAACCGATCCGGAGACGCAGGATGTCTGGTCCTTGATTGGAGGAACATTGGCGGGGCAAGAAGGCGTCATTGAACTGACGCTGACTTGGACAGAATCTTAAGCAGAAGATAAGGATCATTGTTCTATCTACCTAAAATAACGAATGAACGCCAAAATACCTTGCATACGGAGCCGCGTTATTGTTGCACCGCTGTAAGGTATTTTTATTTCGAACTGGAAACCTGACAGGTTACATGGTATGTTATATCATTAGAATAGAGTAATAGACAACTATAGAAGAAGACAGGAGAGGATTGAACATGATTAGAGTGGGTATTGTTGGTTACGGTAACTTGGGTAAAGGTGTAGAGAAAGCCATTTCCCAGAACGAGGATCTGGAACTGATTGCTGTGTTTACACGTCGTAATCCGGAGCAGATGGTCGCTGAAAGCACAGAGGTTCGTTTTGAGCATATCTCTGCGGCTGAGCAATACATAGGCAAGATCGATGTTATGATCCTCTGTGGTGGCTCGGCTACGGACCTTCCAGAGCAGACACCAGCCATCGCCAAGTTGTTCAATACGGTTGATAGCTTCGATACGCATGCGAAGATTCCTGAATTCTACAAGGAAGTTAATGTTGCGGCAGAGCAAGGCGGTCACGTAAGTGTCATTTCCACAGGTTGGGACCCAGGCTTGTTCTCCATGAACCGTCTGCTTGCACAGTCCATCCTGCCAGAAGGAAAAGAGTACACGTTCTGGGGCAAAGGTGTGAGCCAAGGCCACTCGGATGCTATTCGTCGTGTTCCAGGCGTTAAGGCGGGTGTACAGTATACTGTACCTGTTGAAGAGGTGATCAACCGCATTCGTGCAGGGGAGACACCAGAGCTGTCTACACGTGAGAAACATCTGCGTCAATGTTATGTGGTAGCAGAAGATGGTGCTAATCAGGATGAGATCCGTGAGACGATTGTGAAGATGCCTAACTATTTTGCAGATTACGATACAACTGTAACGTTCATTAGCGAAGAAGAATTGAAATCCGAGCATGAAGGTATGCCGCATGGTGGATTTGTTATTCGCAGTGGGGTTACAGGTGCTGGTCAAAAGCAAATTATTGAATTTGGTTTGAAACTCGACAGCAATCCTGAATTTACAGCAAGCGTACTTGTAGCGTATGCAAGAGCCGCACAACGCTTGAGCGTGGAAGGACACAAGGGAGCGAAAACGGTATTTGATATTCCGCTCGGTCATTTGTCTCCAAAATCGGCTGAAGATCTTCGCCGCGACTTGTTATAATTCTGATTCGTTCCAGTGATTTTATAGAAACAGCTCGTCCTTGGATGTATAGGACGAGCTGTTTTTTTTGCTGTTGCTGTATACGATTCATACATTCATATGAATTGGCAGGTACTATCCTGCCTGTATTTTTGCTCGTGCTCTTGCGGAAATGGCACCCTACACCCAGTGTGAGGGAATGTTGAGATGATCCGGCAACTTGGTATTCACATTACCTTTGGCTGCATTAATCTGCGATTGCGTGAGGAAGATGCCACCTCGTAGGTCTGCACCGCCCAGATCCGTATCCCGCAAGTCCGCGCCAATCCAATCCGCATTTCGTATATCTGCATGTTGGAGGTTGGCTGCGATCATTAAAGCCCCTCGGAAGCTTGCGCCCCGCAGGTCAGCCCCTTTTAAATTGGCACCAAAAAAGTCACTTCCGGTACGTTTTTTACTCTTCTTCGACTTCCCTTGTCCATGAGCGGTGGGTGGCACATTCGCGCGGATCATCTCACTTGCTTGGACCAAGAGTTGATTCACACTGGACCGATAATTGGCGATGTCCAGACGGAGAAGGGCCGCAGGCTCCAGATTGCTCAAGCGCTCAACCTCCTCATATAACTCACCAAATGCCGAGTGAAGGGATGACGTCTCCGGTCTCATCATCATTTCCTTCATATAACTGAGCAACTCGTGAAGTTGTCGCAAGGCAGGCAGACAATCGAACATCTCGTTTGCAGACTCTGGATGATCACGCCAATCTTTGCCCGCGTAGGTCACTTGGGACAGCTTCTGTCCAGCTCCGAAACAGTCGTATACCGTGCAACCTTTGAACCCTTTCTGCCGAAGCTGGGTATGGATACCGCAACGATTGTCCGTGCGCAGATTGGGACAGGGTGTGCCGCTGGCTTTATCAAAAGCAAAGTCAGATGACTTGCCATAGGGTAAGGCAACACAGCACAGGCCAAAACATTGCTCACAGTCTGCACTAAGATGAGGACTCGCAGTGCCGGCAAATGGTTGGTTAGACAATGTAAACACTTCCTTATAATAGTACAAATAGATGGAATTACGTCAGTACCACTTTACCATTGCCTTGCGATTAGAGCAATTGAAGACAAGGAAAAAAGGGCAGTTACCCAGATTGATGGGAACGCCCTTTGATCGTGGAGAATCACGTATTTAAATTAAACTACACCTTGAGCGATCATGGAATCCGCTACCTTGAGGAAACCGGCGATATTCGCTCCGGCTACGAGGTTGCCTTCACAGCCATACTCTTCAGCAGCTTCTACACAGCTGGTGTAGATGTTCTTCATGATGTCATGCAGCTTGGCGTCTACTTCTTCAAATGACCAGGACAACCGCATGCTGTTCTGTGACATTTCAAGAGCAGACACGGCTACACCTCCGGCATTAGCCGCTTTGGCTGGACCGAACAGCACGCCTGCACCGTGGAAGACGTCAATGGCAGCCAGGGTGGAAGGCATATTTGCGCCTTCGCCAATGGCCTTCACGCCACCTTTGATTAGAAGGGCCGCAGCTTCTTCATCGATCTCATTTTGCGTTGCACATGGAAGAGCAATATCACAAGGGATAGACCAGATGCCTTCACAGCCTTCGGTATATGTAGCATGCGGGTGTTCTTTGATGTATTCGCTGATGCGAAGACGATCAACCTCTTTCAGACGTTTCACGGTATCCAGGTTGATGCCTTGTGGATCGTGTATATAGCCACCTGAGTCACTACACGCCACGACTGTAGCTCCAAGCTCCTGTGCCTTCTGAATGGCATAGATGGACACATTACCCGAGCCAGAGACAACGACTGTGCTGTCTTGGAAGCTGAGCCCCTTGGATTGCAGCATCTCCTTCACGAAGTACACACAGCCGAAGCCAGTTGCTTCCTTCCGTGCCAAGCTTCCTCCGTACAGCAGACCTTTTCCTGTCAAAACGCCTGCTTCATGCCCGCCATGGATGCGTTTGTATTGGCCGAACATGTAACCGATTTCCCGTGCGCCTACACCAATGTCACCTGCCGGTACATCCGTATCGGAACCGATATATTTGTACAGCTCTGTCATGAAGCTTTGCGTGAAACGCATGACTTCCAGATCTGATTTTCCTTTGGGATCGAAGTCAGAACCGCCTTTACCACCGCCAATGGGCAGACCGGTCAAAGCATTTTTGAAGATCTGTTCGAAGCCAAGGAACTTGATGATGCCCGAGTATACAGAAGGATGGAAGCGAAGTCCGCCTTTGTAAGGGCCAATGGCACTGTTGAACTGCACCCGGAATCCACGGTTAACCTGAACTTTGCCCTGATCATCCACCCATGGGACACGGAATGTGATTACACGTTCGGGTTCAACAAGCTGTTCCAACAGACTATGGTTCTTATACTTGGGGTGTGCTTCAATAACAGGAATAAGGGAATCCAGAATTTCTTTGACAGCCTGATGGAACTCATCTTCGTGCGGATTTCTGGCGACAACCGACTCGTAAACGGAATGAACATATTCTGCGGCAGTAACTTGAACGGACTCTGTAGTTTCTTTTGTTATCGTGGACACTTTTTCGATGCACTCCTTTATTGTGTTAAAGTCTGTAGATACTTATTTGCATAAATTGAATAAAAGTTTGTAGTTAAATATACAGGAAAGCAAATAAAAATACGAGATGAAAATTCATAAAATGTTTTTTATGCAGTAATTAAAATGTTCTATGGATCTACCATATGATGTGAAGAATTAAGTTATTAAATGGAAGATATGACCACAAATGATAATAAAAAAGCAAGTTAGACGAATATACTGGATTAAAATATTAGTTTTGGTAAGATGGTAAGAAGGTCTCGTTTCCCGGGGTCTTTTTAAAATAAAAAGGAGGAAAACAAGATGATGAAGAGAAACATGCCAATCAACATGGAGAACAAGGCTTGTATAGGGGGGGAAATCTACTATGAACCATAGGACCTCCCGCCATAATTGCAGAGAGAAGCTGGTGAGCCAGCTATTTACATTCGGTGAAGAGAAAAGAACATTTCTCGACGCCTATTTCGACGCGCGTGATCCAGAGCGGATACAATTGGAAAAACAATTGTCCGCATATACAGAGTATGTGGAAAAACTGCTCCTGGGTCCTGATGAAGATCTGGACTCAGCTGTATTGATCGGCAGTCATATTGATTTTGAATATCTCGATTTTCATACGTCAGATTCGTTCATGATTGTCATGCCAGAGGAAACTAATCCTGATGAGGGTCGTATTTCCTTTCTCTCTCCCGTAGGGAGTCAATTACTGCTTGGCAGTAAAGGGGAAGTTAGGTCTGTTCATACACCATCAGGTTCCATGAGAATCCGCATTACGGGGATCGAGCTGAGGAGCGAAACCTTGAACGAGCCGGCGCTAGGGGGTGCAGATCATGCACTTTAAAGAGACGGACTTACCAGGGATTGGACGTAAATACTGGCTGCATACCCGTAGTGGTGAGCATTTGGTCATAGTGATTCATAACGACGAGCGACGTGACCTGTTCCATATGGAGTCAGGGGATACACCTGAAGAGGTGGGTGATATGGTATCTCTGGTCACCCTGGACGATGATGAAGCCCGGGCGGTAGCCGCTATTGTTGGTGGTATGACCTATAAACCGAAGTTTCAGGATGAGCGTGAAGTGATGCTTGAAGGGCTGTTAATCGAATGGCTGCGGATTGAGCCTCACGCAGCAAGCGTAGGCATGACGATTGGTGAACTAGATATCCGTCAGGCCACGGGCGCCGTAATTCTCGCTGTTGTGACCAAGGATAAGGAGAAGCATTTTAATCCAGGCCCGGATTATGCTTTTACCGCTGGAGCTACAATTGTAGTTGCTGGTGAACGGAATCAGATCAAACATCTCAAACAATTGTTGACTGATGGACGGACTTAGCCTATGGATATGCTCATATTCGAAGTGGGAATTGCCGTTGCGCTGATTACACTTACTGGGCTGATATCTTCACGATTACGATTTTCAGTCATTCCTTTTTATATCCTGATTGGTATGGCTGTTGGACCACATGCACCACAGATCGGCATAGTGGATTTACGTTTTATCGAAAGTTCGACCTTTATTGAATTTATGGGCAGGCTTGGCATTTTGTTTTTGCTATTTTATCTGGGTTTGGAGTTCTCGGTCTCCCGGTTATTAAAGTCTGGCAAAGCCATTCTGACCGGGGGCATGTTCTATGTGGGCCTGAATTTTGTCTCTGGATTGCTGTTGGGGTGGTTCATGGATCTGCCCCTTCAGGAGACACTTGTTGTCTGCGGGATCATGACCAGCTCTTCTACAGCCATTGTAGCTAAAGTGCTCGTTGATCTGAAACGCACGGCAAACCCTGAAACAGAGATTATTATGGGCATGATCATGTTTGATGACTTGTTCATCGCGATTCATATCTCCATCCTGACTGGGCTTGTGCTCAGCGGGGCAACTTCATTCTTAAGTGTTCTGTTAGTATCGCTGTCTGCCCTGCTGTTTATTGTGCTGTTCCTGATTATTGGCAGGAAAAGCATCAAATATATTGATAAAGCACTGAATATCAAGTCATCAGAGTTGTTTCTGCTTACCGTCATGACACTGCTCTTCCTGGTGGCTGGTTTCTCGGAGACACTGCACGTAGCGGAAGCTATTGGAGCGTTGATGATGGGACTTGTGCTGGGCGAATCAAGACATGTCAGTCGGATTGAACATCAGATCATGCCTTTCAAAGATTTTTTTGGTGCAATTTTCTTCTTCAGTTTTGGCCTAACCATCGAGCCGTCTTCACTTGGCGGAGCTGTTGGCATGACAATTATTGCCGTTATTCTGACGATCGCCAGTAACTATGGTGCAGGTATGATCGCTGGCAGACTGGCTGGAATGAGCCCTAAGGCCTCGTTGAATGTGGGCTTTACCCTGGTCTCGCGGGGCGAATTCTCCATTATCATGGCGAACATTGGCAAGGCCGGAGGGCTGATGGCATCCATCCAATCGTTTGCCGTGTTGTATGTGTTAATTCTGGCAGTGCTGGGGCCTATCCTGACAAAAGAATCTCCGCGGATCTATGCTCAGTATGCGCGGCTAAGGAAGCGGATGAAACGAAGGGAAACGGGTTGAGTCAAACGCTGTCTGTCCTAGGACAGACAGGTTATTCTGACCGTAGTGTTTAATAGGCGCCACACCATTTGGAGAGCGAGATTACTCCAGGGTGTGGCGTTTTTTTATTACTGGGAACTTATCCAATACAGCCTTGTTATTATACCTATTTCACCAAATTATGGTATGTATCCATATCTTGTGCGTGGTCGTGAATGTTCAAGTCCACACACAGGCAGGACTATAGTTGTGATTTGGTAGAGAGGGATTGAAAATAAGAAGGTATTATGTAAAATAATGTTATATTCAAATCTAGCAGTTGAATGGATATTTTACACGAGAACGTAGAGGACAGAAGAGACCTGAAGAAGCGGAACTTTCGCCTTTATCAACAGATTTTCACCTTTGCAAAATTGAATCAAAAAATCTGGGGATAACAGTGATCGGAAGGTTATTCTGTCATCGGAGTGGCATGTGTAAATATTCTTTTGTTCAACTTATGTTTCAATGTAACAGAAGGTAGAATGACGAGGAGGAATAGCTCATGAACAAGAAAAGTAGATTTCAACGGTTAAAATGGGCCGGTACAGGGATGTTGCTCAGTCTCGTATTATTTGCTCTGCCTGCATCTGCCGCATGGAACGATACATATCAGGGTTACGCGACGTATACAGGCTCAGGTTACTCGGGAGGTGCAGTGTTGCTTGATCCCATCCCGGCGGACATGAAAATTACTGCACTTAATCCGTTCCAACTCAATTATAACGGTGTCAAAGCCGCTTTAGCGGGAGCCTATCTCGAGGTGCAGGGTCCTAAAGGCAAAACAACGGTCTATGTAACAGACCTCTATCCAGAAGGCGCCAGCGGAGCGCTGGATCTCTCACCGAATGCCTTTAACCTGATCGGTGACCCAAAGGCAGGCAAAATCAATATCAGCTGGAAAGTGGTCAAAGCTCCAATTCAAGGCAACGTCTCTTATCGGATCAAGGAAGGTAGCAGTCAGTGGTGGGCAGCCATTCAAGTTCGTAATCACAAATATCCGGTGCTGAAGTTCGAAGTGAAACAGAAGGATGGCACGTGGCTCAATCTTGAAAAGCAAGACTATAATCATTTCCTCGGAACTGGACTGGGCAAAGAAAAACTAAACGTTCGTATTACCGATATTCGCGGTCAGGTATTAAATGACACGATCCCGGCTCTGCCTAATGATGGGTCGGGCGGTGCATATATCGTACCGGGCAATGTACAGTTTCCCGATTGACAGATATACGAAGGTGTTATAAAAAGAAGTATGGTCATAGACGTATTCTTAACGAAAAGTCGTACACTGTACGGCTTTTTTTGTATACGAAAAGAGGAGAATGTAACGTATGAAAAAAAGTTTGCCTTCATATCAGACAACACATCCCTATTGGAAACAGTATCAGGCCTTTTTCCCGGAAGAAGTGAGGTTAGGGGAGAATACAGCTCCTGAGGAAGAATGGTGGGAGTCCAATGGGGTTCATCTGCATATCGATCGTTTACCTGCGCCGGAGTCTTCAATTAAAATTCTGTTCATTCATGGTGCGGGAGGCAATGGCAGGTTGCTCGCTCCGTATGCCCGCATGTTGCAGCGACATGGATACGAGGTGGTATCGCCAGACCTTCCACCGTATGGGTTAAGTTATGCAATGTCTGGTACACGAATCAACTACGAACTATGGATAGAGCTACTTGTTTCACTCATCGAACGGGAATACAAAAATGACGGCAAGCCAATCGTTGTATTGGGAAGTAGCATCGGAGGGATGCTTGCCTATCACACCAGTGCACGCAGCAAGCGTGTTAAGGGTTTGATCGCAACTACATTTGTAGACACAAGTAATCAGGAAATGCGAAATCAGCTTGCACCGAATCGTCTGGTAAGCAGGGCGGGAAAACGGATGATGGATCTGTTCCCTGGTCTGCTGGATCATGTGCGTATTTCGGTCAAACAGGTATCCCGGATGCAACTGATTACCAATGACAAGGACTTAACCCGTCTTATTATGAATGATCCACAAGCGGCAGCTACACGTATTCCGTTGGAATTATTAAGAACATTCCTTAATAAAAAACCGGAGGTAAGCCCGGAACAGTTCAGCCAGTGTCCGGTCCTGTTGGTTCACCCTGAACTGGACCCCATGACACCGATCAGGTTCAGCCAATCTTTTTTTGATCGTCTGATGGTAGACAAGGAATGTGTGATCTTGGAAGGGGCAGGCCATTTTCCTATAGAGCAGCCTGGGCTGAACCAGTTGGAGGTAGCGGTGCTACGATTTTTACAACAAATTCAATGATGACCACAGGCTACTACACTGCTTCGCATAAGATAGTTTACATATCCTAAGTACGGAAAACACCTCCCATTAAGGGAGGTGTATTTGAATGTTTTTGATATGAACTACGCTACCTCCAACCTGAATCTGTGTGATTTCATTGGAATTGTCCAAAGTTAATCTGGCTCGGATCTGAGAGGGGAGGTTCATGGTATACCCTTGTCTGATCGTGTACGTGTGAAGATGAGGATCTGTAAGCTGGTTGTATTGGGATAAATAACAGAGCATGGCACCATTGGATGTGCCCGTCGCGCTCTCTTCCGGTATATCATAAAGCGGTGCAAAATTACGGCATTCTGCCAGAACGTCCTCAGCATTTGATTCGAGTGTAAACACATGATAACCTACGGCATGATGAGCCTTGCATATTTCAGTGATACGCTGGAAGTCAGGATCGATTTTGGTCAGAACATCAACATCCCTAACAGCTATCAGGATATCGGGTAACCCGGTAGACACAATCTGTACAGGTAGCTCGGAATGCAAATCCTCCATAGAAATACGTAACGAATCGGCAATCTGCTGTCGATCCACGATCTCCCCAAACTCCGGCAACGTCTGAGACAGATAGACTTCTCCATTGACTGCGATATCAACTTTAAGAATTCCGGCCAGTGTCTCCAGTGTATATGTACCAACATTAACGAGCTGCTGTGTCTTCATTAGATAAAATAATGCAATTGTGGCATGTCCACATAGATCGACTTCATCACTTGGGGTGAAATAACGCACTTTGAAATCAGCCTGATCCGATGGCATAACAAATGCAGTCTCTGAAAAACCGACTTGACTGGCAATCTCCTGCATCTGGGTTTCAGACAAATGCGTTGCTTGTAAAACAACACCTGCGGGGTTTCCGCCATGAGCCTTGTCCGAAAATGCATGTAATGTACTTACTTCTATTTCCATCGTGTTACCTCGCTTGTTCAGTTATTGGGTTAAGATTTAACGTAATCGATAATCGACATTATATCACGATTGTTGAAAGGGCTTGTGAATCCCAGATTGCTGTGAATTTTGAATGATTAGGTCAAGTGATCACCGGGAAAGGGTAATGAAGGGAGAGAGTATAACGATAATCCAATGGAAAGGCTGGGATCTCTAATGAAAGCAATTGTGATTGAGGAATTTGGTGGAGCGGAACAATTGAAGGAACAAGAAGTAGCCAAGCCAGCATGTGGAGTGAATCAGGTATTAATCCAAACGTATGCCACGTCGGTGAATCCGGTCGACTTCAAAATCAGACAAGGTTATATGAAAAAAGCAGCGGAGAATTTTCCGTTGATTCTGGGCGGCGATGTTGCCGGTATTGTGGCTGAAGCAGGTTCAAATGTCACGCGGTTCAGAGAAGGTGATCGGGTATTTGCGCGTCCGCGTCAATTCGGAACTTATGCAGAATATGTTGCTGTCGATGCAGACATTATTGCCCGTATACCGGAGAATTTGAGCTTCGAGGAAGCAGCAGCGATCCCGCTGGCGGCGATGACAGCCTGGCAGGCACTTGTGGATCACGGACGTTTAGGCAAAGGACAGAAGGTACTTATTCATGCTGGTGCAGGTGGTGTGGGAACGTATGCCATTCAGATTGCCAAGTCCCTCGGCGCTGAAGTGGCTTCCACGGCGAGTGAATCAAACGAAGCGTTGCTTCGTTCGTTGGGTGTAGATCATTTTATCAATTATAAAAAAGAAGATTTCTCGGAGATTCTCTCCGGTTATGATGTTGTGCTGGACACCATGGGCGGTGATATTCAGCGCGATAGCTTCAAGGTGTTAAAGTCTGGCGGGCATCTGGTATCCTTGGTGGAACAACCGGATGAGAAGCTTGCCAAGGAAGCCGGAGTAACGGCCAACGTCTTCATGATGGAGCCCAAAGGGGATCAACTGGATCAGCTGGCTGAACTGGCTGCGGAAGGCAAGCTCAAATCGATTATTGATGGAACGTACCCGCTAACTCAACAGGGAGTACGGGAAGCACATGAGAAGAGTGAAACCCATCATACCCGCGGGAAACTGGTTATTCAGGTGCATTAGAATTCATTAACTCGTAGAAGTATTTGGACTCATGAGTCTGATATAGATTGTACCAGGCCTGTAATGTTTCTGGTGTATAGACATTCAACAGCTTCAACACATGCATCGTAAATTCTAACGGAGCTATTCCAGATGCAGTAACTAGATTTCCGTCGGTTACTGCAGGCTCCGTTACATAATAGGTTTCTCCAGTATAATCTGGGCATATCATCTTCAGGTATTCTAAATCATTGCTTGTATGTTGTCTGGAATCCAGTATCCCTATTTTTGCAAGTGCAACTGTCGCACCGCAAATCGCCGCAATAACCGTACCCTCTTCTATAGAGGCAGCAACTTTTTTCAATAGGGAATCATGGATGGTGTCCATCCAGGTGTTTCCTCCTGGAAGAATGATGACGTCGTCACCTTTCAATGTACATTCATCAATAGAAATATGAGGAAGGATGTTCAATCCTCCCATGGTAGTTACCGGATGTTTATCCACGCCTACGGTTACGACCTGTAAAGGCTGGATCTCTTTCCTGAAATACCTTCCCGAGTTCAATTCAGCAGTTAGATATCCTACCTCCCAGTCTGCCATCGTATGAAATACATATAGATATACGTTCTTCGTTTGCATCATACATGCTCCTTTTGTTTTCATGATTGAATGGATTACTCTTGTATTATAAATTAACTTCACTGACATCTACGGTCAGTGAAGTTTTTAAATTTGAAAATTAACAGCCCTAAGAACTAATATGGGGACTGCTCCCTAATTGTAGTGGAATAAGATATAATAGGAGAAATTTATTCCATTTTGTGCATGAGGTGATTAGGATGTCCAACGAACTCATTCAAGCCATTCAATTGTTAAAAGAAAAGAAATGGGTGGATCTGACCCATACGTTTGGTCCAGGCTCTCCACATTTTTCAGCTTTTGAGGCAGCACAATTCGATACACTGTTTGATCACGATCAAGGTTTCTTTGCCCAGAGCTTCAAGTTCCCGGGTCAATACGGGACACATCTTGATGCGCCGATCCACTTCGTTCGGGATACCCGGTATCTGGATGAACTAGGTTTGAAGGAGCTTGTGCTCCCGCTTGTGGTCATTGACCAGTCTGCCGAAGTAGAGAACAATCCGGATTTCACACTGGATGTGGAGCATATTCTTGAATTTGAAAGACAGCATGGCGTGATTGAAGCTGGAAGCTTTGTAGCCTTACGTACCGATTGGAGCAAACGCTGGCCTAACCATGAAACATTTGATAACAAGGATGATAAGGGCAACAGTCATGCACCCGGCTGGTCGGTTAGTGCGCTCATGTTTTTATTCGAGGAAAGAAAAATACAAGCCATTGGGCATGAAACCTTTGACACGGATTCAGCGGTGGATTATCAGAAGAATGGGGCACTTCTGGCAGAATATTATGTACTTGCCCAGGATACATACCAGGTCGAGCTGTTAACAAACCTGGATCAGGTGCCGGCCAAGGGCGCTGTTATTTTCAATATTGTACCCAAAGCGGAGAAAGCTTCTGGTTTTCCAGTTCGGTCTTTTGCCATTTTGCCGTAAAACGGGGTAGATCAAAAGCTATAAGATAAATAAGGCACAGAACTCAGAATGATACTCAAGTAGAAAGCCGGCTAAATAGTCGGCTGTTTTTCAGTTAATGGGCAGGATAGTGGCAAGGTAGCTCTTTGATACGGCTCATCGTAAATCATTCTATAACTTATTGAAATTGCTTGCAGATTTAATATTGACGGTAATTGCAATTTAGCCTCACGTAATGTAAAATTACTTAACGGAAAAACATGGAAGGGGTGGGGGTATGAGGTGGAAAAGTAAGACTTATATTCAGTCGACTTGTGTAATTTCATATTTCCATTCCTGTAGGACACTAAAGCATTTATTGCTTTAGTGTTTTTATTTTATGGGGGTGTATTAATTGTCAAGGTATAAAAGAGTTCTCGTTAAGCTAAGTGGCGGAGCAGTAGCCGGAAACTCTGAATTTGGTTTTGAACCGGAAAGATTGGACCAAATCGCTGATGAAATTATGTCAATAGTAAACTTAGGAGTTGAAGTATCATTAGTTATTGGTGGGGGTAATATTTTTCGAGGTAATATGGCGGAAAGCTGGGGGATAGAAGGGCAGAAGCTGACAACATTGGAACACTTGCGACTGTAGTAAATAGTTTAATGCTTCGTGGAGTTCTTAAAGCCAAGACCAAAAAGGAAGTACGGGTAATGACCGCTATACCTATTACTTCAGTTGCAGAACCATACATCCGTCTAAGAGCAGTTCACCATCTAGAGAAAGGCTATATTGTAATTTTTGCAGGAGGGAACGGTCAACCTTACGTTACAACAGACTATCCTTCAGTACAAAGAGCCATCGAGGTTAATTGTGACGCCTTATTAGTTGCAAAGCAAGGTGTTGATGGTGTTCTTAATGCAGACCCTAAATTTGATAAAAATGCAAAGAAATTTCGTTCGCTTCATTACAACGACGTTTTAGAACACAACTTAAAGGTAATGGACCAATCAGCTTTCATTTTGGCAAGAGACTACAATTTGCCAATGCATGTGTTTAACTTCGATAAACCAGGTTCGATGAAAGAAATCTGTGAGGGTAAGAATAATGGTACGATAATTAGTGGCGAATCAATTTTAGAGTTGGAATGAAGTATGTTAGAAATACTACTCTTCCTTGATTTAGCGGAACGATAGTTCCACAAAAGAGAAGTTCTATTCAAAATCCCACTCGGCCATGGAGTGGGATTTTGTTTATGTTGATATGTATATCTTGTGATCAAAAGATACTTTATGTTTTGATTCATTACGGTGATCCGTATCAGAGGTAGAAGTACAGAACGTTACGCTAACGGGAAACGATAGCTCAATAAATCCAACAAAGCATCTGACCAACGTGATCGGCTGCTTTAGTTCAACTAACGGGCAGGATAGTTTAGGAATAGTCCAAGAATAGTTTGCCACCACAGTTGTTTTTCTTAAGCTAATGGGCAGAACTCTTTCAATATGTGTTAATATAAATCAAAATATGGGTTGTTAATCGGTCAGGAATGCTACATGCTGAAGCATTACATACAAAATTTCTCGTTTTGTACTTGACTTTCTAGACAAAATGGAGCATTCCTAAACAAGAAGATATTCAACGGTTCTTTTATACTGTAGGAGAAAGGAGATGAGAGATCCTGGAGATGCTTAAGCAACTTAGTCAATCCATTGATTATGTGGAGCAACATCTGCACTTGCCGATTGAGATTGAGGACATTGCTAGGTCAGCAATGAGTTCAAAATATCATTTTCAGCGAATGTTTCATGCAGTAACCGGTGTTACCGTGACTCAGTACGTGAGGAATAGGCGGCTAACGCTTGCGGCGCAGGAGTTAGCGGGAACGGATTGTAAAGTCATTGATGTCGCGCTTAAGTACGGTTATGACAGTCCGGCGGCATTTACAAAAGCTTTTCGGCGGATGCATGGGGTAACACCTCTTGCGGCTAAGAAAATGAATGTGAAACTTAAAGCATTTCCTCGAATTTCCTTTCAAATTCAGATTAAAGGGGAAACCGAGATGAATTATCGAATCGTGGAGGAAATGGAGTCAACAGTATTTGGTAAGAACGTTACTATCCATAAAGATGCCTATGAGGAGATACCCGTGTTTGTGGAGGTAATTTGGAGGAATGGTATTCATGATCAGATTAACGAGTTGGTAGGGAGACCAGCGGGATCATTGCTGTACGGTTATCATTTCGACTTTGACGAGGATGGGTCAAAGTGCTATTTGTTGGGAGCGGAACTGCCGGAAGGAAAACAGGTTCCAGATGAATTTACCGTCCTTAATGTTCCTAGTCAAACTTATGCGGTATTCGATAGTCGTGAGACGATTCCGAACGATGTAGAAATCGGATTGGGTATTCAAAATATCTGGAAACGCATCTACACAGAATGGTTCCCCTCGGTGAGTTTTGAACAAGTTGAAGGGCCATGTATAGAGAAGTATTACTGGGTTGATGACACGCACAAAGATTCAATCTGTGAGGTATGGATTCCGGTTAGTAAAAAGTAGAGACGGTTTCTTCCAGTTATTGGTCACCATTAGGTGGCCATTTTTTAATTAATACAATCAATGTCAAGTGTTTGAAGGACTTTGATGAACGATAAGAGTAAACTAATTATTATAATTAGCTCCAATATTTCTTTATTAAACTAACGGGAAACGTTAACTCAATAAAACTAAGAAAGCAGCCGACCATTGTGATTGGATGCTTTTATTCGGGCAGGTTAGTTTAACAAGGTACTTAGATTGGTCGAACTGGGAGGTTTTGTACAGTGCGAAGAAGTGATCAGCTAGTGGAGTTGGCAATGAGTTCAAGCTCGGTTACAACTTCATCAAGCAGCTTCCTGGTGTCGATCTCAACAGTAGCTCCAGCACGTAAGAGAGGCTCAACACTAGCGACGTTTTGTATAATTTCTTCACGTTGTTCGACAGTTTTTCCATAATCGTTTGTCTTACGCGAAGCTATACGTTCAAGGATTACTTCGAGGGGGGCGCTTAACAACACTACTGCATCAAACATCGGGTAAAACTTCCCCTGATTAGATACACAACCCGAAATGAATAAAGTACCTTCTCTATGTTCAGTAAGCAGCTTATCAATTCGATTCTCGTGCCATAACCACCCAGAACCATCCAAATTCTCACTCCAACCATCATAATCGGTATCGATAATTCTATGCCCCCTATGAGCAAGTTCGCTTAGAACCGTTGATTTACCTGTACCCGACATCCCTGTCACCAGAATTATCACCTTCTTTTTTGATATTGAGCCCGAAGTATTTGTCATATTTTCACTCCCTTTATAAGAAAGTCCTTTGGACTAGATTAACACATAAAGGCAATAAACTGGCAAGAGGCAAGTAAGCTTATCAGGAACCAAGTTCAGCTAGGATTTGATTTATTTAGAAGCATAAATGTGTGCTTTGGCAAACTTATGGGTTAAGTCACAACTAACAAAGTCTAAATGATTCACATATGTAAATAGCAAGGGAGGCGTATTCCGCCTCCTTTTTATGTTGTTACTTTTGATCCGAGTGAGGATCTTGATTAAATCTTTGAGAGATTTTTTTCTCTGTTTTCTTACGCCGTATCCAGCGTTTGAGTAAGCCTTCTTCTTTGCGTTCTTGCAGTGTTTCCTTCAAACCTTGAATCATAAATTCCGATCTTCGTCTGTCATCCCGACTAATCTCGCGTAATTCCTTAATAAATTTGTCGTCCATATCTGCCTCTCGCTTATTCAGGATAATTTCATTATACCGAACGTACGTTCTTTTATCAAGTTTTTCCATTACGAATGATTTTCGAGATCAATATAGTGAAAAGAAGCACAGGAACAATACGTGGCATGTGTGAGAATGGTACTAGAGGGTTTGAGTATAATCCTCCATATATGAGGTTGAGAAACGAGAGAACGGAAGGAGAAATTCATGATGAAGCATCGTATAGGCAGATCGTGGTTACTCATGTTGATGCATGGAATGCTTGGGATTGGCGCGATTGTTGGAGGCGTCATTTTAATCATAGACCCATCCGGAAGTATGGTGAATTTGCCCGCATCTTTGTTGGAGAATTCTCCGTTTGCCAGTTTTTTGTTCCCGGGGATCTTCCTATTGCTGGTTCTTGGCGTGATGCCTACAATGATTGCTATTTCGCTCATCCGCTACGTTCATTGGGGGCTGGGTGAGAGACTGAATCTCTATCCTGACCGCTATTGGGCTTGGACTTTTTCGTTGTATACGGGGTTTGCTCTCATCATCTGGATTATGGCGCAGGTGTACTGGATTCAGGATGTCTCTATCATTCACTTGGTCTATTTTGCATGGGGAGTGGGTATTCAAGTTGTGACCTTATTGCCCGGGGTACAGCGAATATATTCAAAATAAACTGCTTGTATATTGAACAAACGGCTGCCGAAAGAATCGTTGAATGATTCTTTCGACAGTTATTTTTTATGGGCACCGAGATAATACGCGTTGTTGTAGTCATGTTGTCCACATGTTCCTTGGACTGAAAAGGGCTCGGATAAATCTAAATCATATTGACAAAGAACTATTATCCTCGCATACTTACGTAATATACTTTATAAAGTTTATTTATTAACTAGAGGAATAGTCACATGTGGTAAGTATCGCAAAATCATAATCCGCATGAAACAGGGAGGTAAGTATGGATGGTCTACGTTATTATGGCAGTTATAATATGGGCAGGTACCTATGCAAGTATGGTCTTGTCAAAACAACCGATTGAAGTGAAACCTGTGAAATCGATGGATGATTTGTTTGAGTGAACAAAGTAGTTCTGCCGATTTCGATCCATTGCCAGCACGATGGAACTCATGTGTTCGAGTAAGGCATTATGTTATGATATGGTGTGAATGACATCCATACCATTGCTTTGGCTCAATTGAACCAGAGTAGAAACGAGAGGGTTATGAAAAAAGCCAACGCTACAATGATGAAATACATCAATTTGAATAATGTGCGTGAAGTCATGCAGCAGATTGAGACGGCAACCAAACCGCAATTAGCTTTATTAACCAATCTTAGTGTTGTTACCATTAATGCGCTGATTCAGGAATTATGTGATGGCGGAGAGTTGTTCCAGGATAAAGTGGTTCCCTCTAACGGCGGTCGTCCTGCTCAGGCATATCGATATAATTATAACTTCAAGCTTGCTTTGGTTCTTTACATCAAAGAGATGAAAGGCCAGGAGTTGATTTCGGCAACGGTCATAAATCTGGAGAATAAGGTTGTGCTGAAGGAAGAGCGCATCTTGCCTGCTTTTGATAAACAGCATATGCTGCAACTTATCGCGCGTTTCATTAAGGAGTATCCCTCCATTGATATGATCGGCATCGGTATTCCGGGGCAAGCCGTGGATGGGGACATCACGGTGAGCAGTCATGAAGAGCTTATCCATTCACATCTGATACGGGAGATCGAGAGCGAGTTCCAACTGAACGTTTTCGTGGAGAATGATGTTAATGCAGCGATTAGCGGATACTGTACACAGCATGCGGATATGAAGGAACGGAGTGTAGCGGGAATTTATTTTCCGAACCGATACCCGCCGGGTATGGGCATGATGTTGAATGGACAGATGATCCGCGGGAAAAACGGGATGTTTGGTGAGATCAAGTATCTTCCTTATTCACCTGATTGGCACCGTGACATGAGCAAAGATGATTTTGTACTGAACGTATGTCACATCCTGCAAACGATTAATGCCGTCGTTGCCCCGCACCAGATTGTCATTTATCAGGAACGTGTGGAGAGAGAAGAGCTGGATTTGGCGTGGCAAAAGTACGGGGAGGATCATCCCATGCCATCGTTGCCCGAGATCGTACATCAGGACTCATTTCAACATGATTTTGATGCTGGGTTAAGAGGAATGGTGCTTCAGGCGTTGAAGTCAGGCATTCTATCAGAAGTCCTATAACTCCACAGGCCATGTCTGTGGCTTTTGTTTTATAAGCTAACTCTTGTAGAGGAGGATTCATGATGCGTGAAGAAGAGAGAATCATGCAGGGCATGTTGTTTAGTCCAAGTGATCCGGAATTAAAGACCATCAAAAGGCGGGCCCATAATCTCAGTCAGCGTTACAGTCAGACCTTTGAAGAACAGACTGAGGAAAGGAATCAGATATTGCAAGAGCTACTGGGGCAGATCGGTGAAGGTGGATTTATGCAAGGCCCCATCTTCTTTCATTATGGTGTGCATACCCGGATAGGCGATCACTTCTTCGGTAATTACAATCTGACGATACAAGACGACGCGCAAGTGACGATCGGGGACTATACCAGTTTTGGACCCAACGTTACGATTGTTACCCCCATTCACCCCATGATTGCCAGCGAGCGGAGACAGATGGTGGACCAGAACGGTGATGTGAAGTTGCTATGTTATGCCAAACCGGTCACGATTGGTAACGATGTATGGATCTCGGCAAACGTCACAGTGTGCGGGGGCGTAACCATTGGAGACGGATGTGTCATTGGAGCAGGGAGTGTCGTGACTCGTGATATTCCACCACATTCATTTGCAGCAGGCGTACCGTGCAAAGTTATTCGCAAAATTACTGATGCGGACAGCATGCGAAATTATCCCGATGTTCTGGCAGATTGCCGTGTGCTGGAAGAATAACAAAAGGCTGTCACCAGGATCGGTAGATGATCCAGTGACAGCCTTTTTGGTATTCGTTTACTTGGAGGCGTTGTAGTTACTCAAGAATTCTTTTACTTTTGCAGGATCAGCTTTTAATTCATTCCCGGTCTGAACGAGCGGGCTTACTGTAGAGTATGCTTTGAGTTTGTTGTTCTTGTAGAAACTCAAAATTTCATCTTGATTAATGGAGTACAGCACGGCTTTTCTCAGGTCACTGCTCTTGGCAACATCACGATTGGCTGTGTTAAACAAGAGATAAGAAACGGCGTTACTTGGAATGCTTTGCAGTTTCAGCTTGCTGTCATTTTCGATGATGTCATACTTGGTTTCAGGTACACCGTAGTATAAGTGAATTTCACTGCTACGAAGAGCAGAGAGGGCGCTGTCTGCATCCGCGATGAACCGGACATTGACCTGAGAAATTTTTGGTGCATATTCAGTGCCTTTGCGGTATCCCGGATTTTTTAAGAATACACCTTCATAGTCATTTTTATATGACAAAATATAAGGTCCGCTAGTATAAAGGGTGTTATTGTATGCTGCGCCTTCAGTCACGGTGTTCTGATCACCGTAAGGAATATCTTTGTTGACGTCAAAGGAAGCTACATCATATGTGTTGATGCTCTCCACCTGTTTTTTGGACACGATACCCGCAGATTGGTGAGCCAGGTAGTTCAGAACTTGCGGGAAAGGTTCAGTTGTTGTCAGTTTAACGACCTGATATTTACCTGCGCTATTATCTGCTTTGGTTTTGTCCGTCACAAGTTCTGTAATTTTGTTACCCAATCCTTGTTCCAATGCTTCGAGGATTGTGCCGTTACCGCTGGATTGTTTAATGGATTGTAATGCACTCAGATCCGTTACAACCTCAGCTTCTTTGATGTGTTCATGCAGACTGTACGTCCGGTGATCCGGAACGGAATCTTTATTTTTAGCACGATCCAGGGAGAAGATCACATCATCTGCACCGACACGTTCTCCTGTATCTACAGCTTTTTTGTTATCAATCTTCGCAAAGTTGATATCGTCTCTGAGAATGAAGTAGTAGTCCGAATTACCTTCAGCAATACTGAAGTTATGGGACAGTGATCCATCTGCTGTCAGCTGATCGTCATCTGTCAAGTTAACGAGACGTACATACATATTGGTGTTCAACTGGTTGATGGAGCCGTCGTTTCCTTTGATTGGATCAAGGGAAGTCAGTACGGATGCACTTTGCGTCAGAATCAACGGATCTTTGGCATTTTTGGAGCTGTCCTTGAACTCAATCGGTTCCCAAGCCATGGCGCGGGATTTGGAGAGACGAACGGTGTCGACATTCAGAATGTCTTTGTTCACAGCCTGACTTTTCAGGGAAATATACAAAGGAGCGATATACGCCTGATCCGTTACCAAGCGATCTTCCAATTGTTTGTACGTGTCTTTGTACTCATCTGGAGTTTGAGTAGCTGCCTGATCGATGAGCTTATCAAGTTCCGCATCTGCAAGGATACTGTAATCTCCACCTGTTTTGAAAAGGGAGCGTACCGCATAATCGGGATTTCCCGTTACCGTTGTCCAGCTGGACAAGGCAATGTCATAATTCCCTGCATCCTGCTGGGATTTAAAGCTACCGTAATCCGGCTGAAGGTTCAACTTCACATTGAAGCCGTTTTTAGTCAGCTGGTCGCGCACAATGTTTACATCATTTTCGGAAGAACTCATGGCGAGCAGTTCAATGTCAGCCGGTTTTTGTGCAGTTTCAGTTGTGTCCGCTGGTGCGGTCTCCGCCTGGGATTCAGTTTTCGTTTTTACACTGCAGCCGGAAATCACAATGACGAGAATTAATAGTAATGAGATCAGTGTACGTTTTTTCATGGGATTACCCTCCATATCTTGAATGTGTGATGTGTGATTTCTTTTTTTTCTATATCATTCATTTCAACAACTCATTTAGGCCTTCTCCAGCTTGGGATCAAGCGCATCACGCAGACCGTCACCGAGAAAGTTAAACGAAAGAACCAGCAGAATAATAGCCAAGCCTGGATAAATCGCCAGATAAGAGTGGGTCTCCAGGTATGTACTGCCGAGCTTCAGAATGTTACCCCATTCCGGAATATGCGGCTCCACGCCGAGTCCCAGATAACTCAAACTGCTGGTAGCGATAACCGCTCCACCAATCGTGAGTGTGGACTTGATAATCATGGGCGCAAGGGAGTTGGGAATAATGTGTTTGAAAATAATCGTACGATTGTTGTACCCCAGTGCACGTGCAGCTTCCACAAATTCAAAAGTAGATACATAGAGCACACTGGCTCTCATGGTACGGGCGTAAGTTGGGATCGAACCCAGACTCAGCGCCAGAATAAGATTGACCGTATTAGCTCCAAACGCCGCAATAATGGCAATGGCGAGCAGAATTCCCGGAATCGCATAGAGAATATCCAGCAGCCGCATGATGATGTTATCCGTATGCCTTCCGTAGAAACCGGAGAATGCTCCGAGGACTCCACCGATCAACACAGGAATGATGGTCGACATGCAACCTACGATTAAGGAGATCCGGGCACCAAATACAATCCGGGAAAATAAACATCGTCCGAAGTCGTCCGTTCCCAAGGGATACGCAAGGGAAGGGGGTTGAAGCAGAGCGGAGTAGTTGTTTTCCACAGCCATGCTGTAATCAAAAGTAAAGAAGCTGCAAATCGATATCGAGAACAGAAAAATGATAAAAAACAAACCGGACATGGCAGTCATATTCGGAGCAAGTCGCTCCCACAGATCATTCCAGAAGTTTGATTTTTGTTTCCCCTGTCTGCGAATGCGCCCAATAATGGAAATGCCGAGCAATAGGGCAAATACATTACCTGTGATTGAGGTCAGAATCAGTACTACACTGACACCGATCATCCAGCGAGGGAGGATAGAGGTCGCGTTATATCGGGATACGATAATCAGTACGACCAGGTCGATGACCAGAATAAATATGAGCACCGCCATAGCTGGCAGAAAGTTGTCAGCCACATAGGGTTTGAAAACATTTAACGCGGATACACCGATGACGAACAGCTGGGTTAACAGCATATATACCGCAAAGGTGTACTCCACATTCCTGGCTTTTCGAATCAGATGAAAGGCTGCCGTTACGATAAATATATTTCCAGAAATGATGGCAAGTAGCTGAACCCAGGCTAACCTGCGGGTCAAAGTAGAGATCGTACCCGTACGGATCAAGTCTTTTCGAATCCGAAGGGTGATGACACTTTGGACCAGTGTGAAGAATACATAGATCCCAAGTATCGTTAGCAGAAATGGTTTGAACGTCTGCCCGCTCCAGTCATAACTGTTGAACAGCAACAAGGCAGTCAAGAGAAGGGACGTGATCCAGGCGAAGCTTGCCTGACTGTATTCTCGAGAAGACTTAAGCCGGAAACGCATTTCTTGTGTTAAGGACGAGTTTGTCATAATACACCTGCTTTAAGAGGTAGTTCAACACACACTTTAATATTGTTTCATCTTGGAGCGCACTCTTGGATCAATAAAAGCGTACAGCAGATCAACCGCTACATTGATAATGGAGATCGTAATTGCTGTGTAGATTACTCCGCCCATGATACTCGGAATATCGGGGATGAATTGTTTATCCACAATATAGCTGCCGAGACCGCTGATATTAAACACTTTCTCCGTCACTGCTGCCCCGCCAAGCATGGCTCCGAATTGAAGTCCAACCACAGTTACGATTGGAATCAATGCATTACGTACAGCGTGTTTCAGCATGACCTGACGTTCGCTTAACCCCTTGGCGCGGGCGGTCATCACATAATCCTCATGAATGACTTCCAGTGTGGAAGACCGGGTCATCCGTGCCACCGCAGCCGTAAGTCCTGTGCCCAGCACAATGGTTGGCATAATGATCGACAGCCAGTTCTGCGGGTTGAAGGTGGCGGGAAGCCACTGTAATTTGATCGAAAAGTTCAGAATGAAAATAAGTCCTTGCCAGAAATTCGGGATCGATAATCCAATCAGAGCGATGAACATAAACGTATAATCGAACCATGAATTAGGCTTAATCGCTGAGATGATACCGATGGGCAATGCGATGACGAGTGCTAGCAGCAGGGAGATGACCGCCAGCGTCAATGTAATTGGAAACTTTCTTGCAATCGTTGCTGTTACGTCTTCATTTCCTGCAAAAGACTTGCCAAGATCGAAGAGAGCAACTCCCTTAATATTGTTCCAGAGCTGTGTAAGATAAGGCTGATCCAAGCCATACACCTGATTGAATGCTGCAATCTGTTCCTGCGTTGCTGTCTCTCCGAGAATGTTAGCTGCCGGGTTGAACGGAGACAGATACAAAATCGTAAATACGAGTGTGGCTACGCCCAGAATGACAAATACCGTCATCAGTATTCTTTCAAATATGTACTTTAGATAAGGATTTCCATACAAAAAGAGGATGCCATACATCAGACAGCCAGGAATAATGGATATCGCGAAAAACCACGGTTTGTCGATAAGGGTGTGGAATGTATCGGCCATCGTAAGACGTTGACTTCCCTGTTCCTGAAGTATGCGAGAAGTCCGCTCCTTCAACTCTTTCTGAACCGTTTCTTCCAACCATTCCTCGGTCTGACGTCTGAATTCTTCCTCACTGACCTGCTGCTGGAAAAAACGATGTTTGCGTCGTAGCTGTTCTTCGACTTCCAACTTCATCTTGTTCCGATAGGAAGAAGCGAGCAGTTCTTGCTCAGCCGTCTGCCTGGCGGCTACCCAGCCGTCATTTTTTCGATTCGAACGCCATATTAGAAACACGACCAGATTGATCGGTAATCCAAGAATGAACAGAACATATCGGTAGGAAGGATGAAGCATCATTTTGCCATAAATAAAACTTAAATTGTGCACCAACCGCGAGAGTCTGCTGCTTTCTGCAAGATTCAAACCAAGCGTGCCTCCTTTCATTCAGGTTTAAATTGCATTATTCCGATTGATATAGTATATATTATTTAGGGTCTAAACAATTGTCAAGGAATTAAATGGTATACATATGAGATAAGTGAATGTGAAATACGGATGAGAGCTGGTGATAACATGGAACCTTTATTGAAAGTGAATGATCTATCGGTCTCTTTTCATTCTGGAGAGAGTGAGTTTCATGCAGTACGAGAGGTAAGTTTTGAAGTGCGCAAAGGAGAGACACTAGGCATTGTAGGCGAATCGGGTAGTGGCAAGAGTGTAACCGCACGTTCCATTATGAGGCTGCTTGCATCGCCGCCTTCACAGATGAAAAATGGAGAGATTCTGTTCAAAGGGGTCGATCTGGCGAATAAAACGCAGAAAGAGATGGAGAGCATTCGTGGGCGTGATATTGGCATGATCTTTCAGGACCCGATGAGTTCTCTTAATCCGACTATTAAAGTGGGTAAACAGATCTCCGAAAGTCTAATCAAACATCAGAAGGTGTCCAAAAGGGAAGCCAAGAAACAGGCGATTGCCATGATGGAGCGGGTGGGGATAACTCGTAGTGAAATACGCTACAACCAATATCCACATGAATTCTCCGGAGGCATGCGCCAGCGGGTCATGATCGGTATTGCACTTGCTTGTCGTCCTGAATTACTCATTGCCGATGAGCCGACAACCGCACTTGACGTTACGATTCAGGCACAAATTCTTAATTTGATGAAAGATATGCAGGACCAACTGGGCACATCGATTATCCTGATCACGCATGATTTGGGCGTAGTAGCAGGCATGTGTGATCGGGTTGTTGTTATGAAAGAAGGACAGATTGTGGAAACCGGGACAACAACAGAGATTTTTGCTAATCCCAAACACCCGTATACGATCAGACTTCTGAATGCATTACCACGTCTGGATCAGAAGAAAAAGCCCAAACCGGTATCGTTGGTCCCGAGAGATCTGGAAGACGATCAGCCGTTGCTTGAGGTGAAATCACTCAGACAACATTTTAATCTGGGCAAAGGTAACACCTTAAAGGCGGTTAATGATATTAGCTTTCATATTCGTCAAGGAGAGACGCTTGGCGTTGTAGGGGAATCCGGTAGCGGAAAATCAACCACGGGCCGTGCGATTCTGCGATTGCATGAGCCAACAGGTGGAGATGTACTGTTTAAAGGAGTCCCGCTCAATCGTTTGTCGGCTTCGGAGATGAAAACGATGCGTAGACATATGCAAATCATCTTCCAAGACCCCTATGCATCTCTGAATCCCAAAATGAGGATTATGGATATCATTGGAGAAGCGCTTGATATTCATCAACTTGCAGGCACTGCCGCTCAGCGGGAAATGCGTGTGGAGGAATTGCTGGAGATGGTGGGTCTTGATCCCACCCATGCGCAGCGTTATCCACATGAATTCTCGGGTGGGCAGAGACAGCGGATCGGTATTGCACGAGCTCTGGCTGTGGAACCTGAATTCATCGTATGTGATGAGCCATTGTCTGCACTGGATGTGTCGATACAGGCTCAGATCGTACAATTGCTTGAAGAGTTGCAGCAGCGACTCGGATTGACATATCTCTTCATCGCGCATGACTTGTCCATGGTTAAACATATCAGTGATCGAGTGGCGGTGATGTATAACGGAAAAATTGTAGAGCTGGCCGAGAGTGAAGAACTCTATTCCAACCCGCAACATGCCTACACCAAGGCTTTGCTATCTGCTATTCCCGTGCCTGATCCGGCGGTAGAAGCGAAGAAAAAGAGACATGTTGTCAAAGAAACAACTAAAGAAAATGTTGAAGTAGAGGACCGTTATAATCTGGAACATTCCAAGTGGGTAGAAGTCACGGAAGGGCACTGGGTAGCCATATCTAGTTAGATAGTGCAATATATAGTCTGTTTCATCGACAAAAGAACCCCGACGATGATCTCTACAGATCGTTATCGGGGTTGAGTTATATGTTCTTCGTATAATGGCAGTAATCGAAAGCGATTATTTGAATTGAACCGATTTCTTGATGGTATCAATCTCGGCTTTGGTCTTATCATCCACGTAAGTGAATATGAAGTTGAAAGCATATCCTTCAATAATTGTACTATAGTAATCTTGAGTAACGGTTGAACCGTCACCTGGATCCATCGTGATTTGCATCAGATCCATCTCTTTACCACCGATGGTTTCCGTTGTCATTTCCTTATAATCGTAAGGGAACTGGCTATCCACCATGAATTTTTTGGTTGCTTCCAGGTAGTCTTTACCTGTACGAATGCCTTGCAACAAGCTTACTTTCTCAGCAACCGCAATTGCGGAAGGACCAACTTGGCCTGCATCTAATGGATACTTTGAAGCCATAAGCAGATTCAATGTTTTGGTCTGAGACAGTTCAATTTGTTTTTTCTTTGTTTCATCATCACCAGCAATCGCTTCGGATGAAGCACTTGTCAGCTCATTCATGCCTGCAGCATCCTGGAACTCCCAAGCTTCCGGAAATTTCAGAGATACGCCAAAATAGTCATTGGTGTAAGAACCTTTTTTCGTAGTCCCCAGCTCAACGTCTTGTGAATTATCAGTTTCCTTGGACTCTTCGCTTGCTGGTTCTGTGTTCTCTGTTTCTTCTGTATTGGCTGTATCAGAATCAGTACCTGTCGTTGTTTCTGTCGGGGTAGGCTCTTCTGTTGCGGCTGTGTTATCTGCTTTGTCACCGCAAGCGGCTGCAACCAGCATAATCATAATGAGCATGGCGAATAAAGAAGCTTTTTTTGGAATTGTCATATTACCCTCCTGAAATGTGTGTGTTTGTTTCTCTCTCTACATGTTGCCTGCTTCTTAAATTGTAGCACAAACGTTCTCATATACTACCTATAGGAATCTATAGGGGTCTTCTATACATAAGACATTCGGCTGGCAATTGAAACAGCTTCTGTGCTGGATTGCACACCTAATTTGTTAAAAATCACTTTTTTGTGATGATTCACGGTGCATTCCTTGATCTTTAATTTCAAAGCAATGGCTTTTACCGTGAGGCCTCCGGCTATCATCTCCAGAATGGTTAACTGACGCTCGGTGAACTCCACCGCCGGTTTGTCGCACGCTTCAGCAGTCTGTTGACTCTGATAACAGTTCTGCATGTACGCTGGAATTAGCTTGGCAATGGCAATCAGTTCACCTTGCATATCTGTATTAATGGTGGACACATCCAGATAACCGACATGTTGCGATCCCATGAACAGAGGTGCGGCGTAACAATGCCAGCTTTGAAAAAAAGGACTTTCATGCTGCTCGGGCAGCAGCACTACAGGCTCGTTGCTGTCCATCGTTACAGATATGGCGTTAACTCCACAGCTCTGTGCAGTGAAGAACATGCCAGGACGAATGGGGGAATGTTCTACTACAGCTTTAAGATCTGAACTATAATTCATCGAGAGGAGCACACCGTTGCTATCTGTGAGTAGAAAAAGATAAGTGCCCGTTAAATTCTCTTGGATAACCGAGATACTGTTCTGGAATGCATGAATCAGGAAATGATTGATTTTACGAAGCCTGTCCAGACTGGATTTTGGTAAATAGTCGAACGGAGCCGTTCCTGCTGCATGCGAGCAAGTCGGGGACTCTTCGTGTCGTGTGGCAAATGTAATGGCAGGCATGTTGTTTTCTCCTTGTTGCACAGTTCTCATCCAATCGTTTGAATGACGTGTCCTTCCTGGTCCTTGATTTCTGTTCTAACAATCTGAACGAGAATATGATCCAATGAAGTTATCTCAAATGTCCCTTCAACCGGACGAAGATTCTCTGCCAGCTCCTCAACAGTTTGTTTGTTCACCGTCAGGGTAACTTGTCTGTCCGACTCCAATACGGCTGGATGTTCTCCTGCTTCGAACAGAATATTAGTATCCGGTCCGATCAAGGATAGAGAGGCACCTTTCGAAATTCGGCTACGAAGGATGGTGCCAACTAATACGGCTTGTTTGGCTCCAAGCTGGAGTTTGGCCGGAACCGATTTTTGCAGCAATTTTTTGCGAGGAGATTCCCAAGCCAGTTGTTGTATGAATAAAAACGCTGTGCTGGACCCGTCCTGTTCTATTCCATGCTCAACCGCTTGTATAACCGAAGGGATATCTGCGTACGAATTTCTCATCAGATCCGTCACATATTTGGGCATGAACATGGAGGAGGCAGACAGGAATCCACGAGCATTCCAGCTTTGAATCATTTCCAGTTCCCGACCTGTAATGCCAACCATCTGAATAAATTGCACTGAACCATTAGTCGTAGAGATCGCGGGTAGATCCGGGTCTTCAATAAACGAGAGAGCAGTCAGCAAAGTGTCGGACTCCAGACAGATGGGGCCATTGGCGTCCATGTAATCCCCTGGCTGAAAGATATTTCCGCTGTTGAACACGTATCGTCCTACATTCTGTAACAGATTCAGCGCCCAGGCTGGCGGATCAGTCTCTGCTTCACTGCGTGTAAGACGAAAGGTGAGCTCAAATCCATACCCGCTTTTGGATGCATCCTGCATCTCTTTTTCATATAATTCTGAGAAACCGTAGGTAACAAAATGCCAGTGAGGCATAGGTGTGTTCACCTCATAAACGCTAATGCCATCGAGTGGATCGGGACCTCCAAGAATATATGGAAGGGCAGTGCCGTAGTGTTTTGGCTCTTGTTCCCCATACAATTCACGCATGGATTGATCAATCGCATCCCAACCGGATGTGTTTTCTTCCTGAGTCATTATTGAATCCTCCTTGACTGTTCTTTCCCCCGAAAAACATTTAAAATTAAGTCTACCTGTTACAGAAACGGATTCAAGCGGCTTAAGGATGAATTGTGTCAGATAGGACTTGGGTGTTATTAATTGCAATTCAGGGAGTGAAATTACATGAGTATGAAAGGTATCTATTTAAAGGAGTTTAATCATACAAGCTGGGACTCATTTTCCGAAGGGTTTGAAGAACTTGGACAAAAGTTGGACCCCGCGTGGGTAGAACGTGCGCGATTACAAGGGATTCCGGCAGATATAAGTCGGGTGCTTTTGTGTGAAATGGGGGAGTACGTTTTTGAATGGATAGCTAAAGATATCCCGGCTTTAGGGGACCAAAGTCCCGCTGTTTACCTGGAAACGGAGGAAGGAGCGCAGGCATTAAGGGCGGCCATTATGCGTATGCCACGTTAATTTTTTCGATGGTGAGAGTGTGCGAGCGATCAGTTGATCCAGTGAAGTTGATTTTGCAAAATAGATATGTTACGCTTACATTACAAGAGCAAACACAACAGAATATGCAATAACATCTTTTGATGGATTGTAACTGTGAAGACAGGCAAAACCTAAACTGATGGTGAAATGAAAGCTCCTTTTTTTGGTGCTATTTTACCTTGAGTTTAGGTTTTTCTTGTTTTCTGCTCTAAATCACACCATTTTTTACCTGGAAAAACCAAAATAAATTTCGAAAAGAGGTTGTTGTTCATGACCACGGCAAAAAAAGGATTCCCCGAAAACTTCCTATGGGGCGGCGCTACAGCTGCCAATCAATTGGAGGGTGCATTCGATAAGGACGGCAAAGGCCTCTCCACAGCGGACATGATCGCTCATGTTCCCAAAGAGAAGCGTACAGGCGGACATGCTATGGAAATTTCCTCTTCCCGAATCGAAGAGATCCTCTCCGGCAAATTTGAAGAACGTTTCCCGAAACGTTTTGGTATCGATTTCTACCATCACTTTAGAGAAGATATTGCATTGTTCGCTGAAATGGGCTTCAAAGTATTCCGTTTGTCCATTCACTGGGCACGTATTTTCCCGAACGGTTATGATCAAGAGCCGAATGAAGCAGGCTTGAAATTCTATGATGAAGTATTTGACGAATTGTTGAAATATGGCATCGAGCCGCTCGTTACATTGTCTCACTATGAGACACCGCTTGGCTTGACGCAAAAATATAACGGCTGGGCTGGCCGTGAAGTAATCGAGCACTATGTTCGGTATGCAGAAACGGTGTTCAACCGTTATAAAAATAAAGTGAAATACTGGCTGACGTTTAATGAAATTAACGTCATGTTGTTCAGCCCATACACTGGCGGCGGCATTCTGATCGATAAAGTGGACAACAAACTGCAAACCACTTATCAAGCGCTGCATCACCAATTTGTAGCAAGTGCATTGGTAACGAAGCTTGCTCACGAGATTATGCCTGGTTCCCAAGTGGGTTGTATGCTTGCTCGTATGGAAACTTATGCAGCAACATGTAATCCGGTAGATGTTCGTCTGGCTCAACACGAGAATCAGATTAACCTCTTCTTCACGGACATGCATGCTCGTGGTAAATACCCGAACTACATGGCTCGTTATTTTGAAGAAAACGACATCGTGATCCAAAAAGAAGCAGGCGATGACGAGATCTTGCTGAACAATACCGTTGATTTCATCTCCTTCAGCTACTACATGTCCGTAACCAAATCTGCATCTGCAGACAAGGAAGAAACATCGGGTAACCTGACTGGCGGCGTGAAAAACCCTTATCTGGAAGCATCCGACTGGGGCTGGGAGATCGATCCGATCGGTCTGCGCGTAACCTTGAACAACTTCTGGGATCGTTACCAGAAACCATTGTTCATCGTAGAAAATGGTCTGGGTGCATATGACCGTGTTGAAGAAGACGGTTCGATCCATGACTCCTATCGTGTGGATTACCTGAAAAAACACATCGAACAAATGAAAGAAGCCATCAAAGATGGCGTCGATCTGATTGGATTTACAGCATGGGGCCCGATTGACCTTGTGAGCATGTCCACTTCCGAAATGTCCAAACGTTATGGTTTCATCTACGTGGATCTGGATGACGAAGGTAACGGAACACTCAAACGTTCCAAAAAGGATTCATTCGACTGGTACAAAAACGTAATCTCCAGTAATGGTGAGCAACTGTAGTTCTCACGTTTTCTGAGCGGGCAAACCTGATATAACAGTTAGTGTTTAATGGAATTTAATGTTCCTGAGGGCCTGCTGATTAGCGTTTGTCCGCTTTTTTATGTGCTGCAAACATTACATATGGAGGGATATCTTTTGAAAAGATGGAGTATGAACACAAAAAGTATGGGATGGATGCTTGCCCTGACACTAAGTCTGAGTGTGATCTGGCCAGCAACCGTTGGTGCGGAAAGCAACCAGGTTACTCGAATCCAGGCCAATACCTATGTTGGTGATCCTGGAGAGATGGTAGAGTCCTTTGACATTACTGTAGCAAATCCGGAGAAATATCAGAATCTGAAAGCTTCAGACTTCGAAATTACTGGCAATTATGATGGCTATCCCTTAAATGAAGAGGAAGAGATCATACAAAATGAGTATGAAGATGACGGAATAAAATTGACAATTACGGATCATACCATCCATATGGCGGTAAAGCCTTTTAAATATCCAGGTGGATTTAAGTCAGCATTTGCAGTCACAAGCAAGGCGTATCCTGAACTTTCTTTTGACGATAAAAATGTAAATGTAGTCAAAACACGTACGGTCGATGAGTTTGAAAAAGGACAATTTACAGGCAGTAATGGTGCGAACTTGTCCTATCAACTGAAACGAAGCACGTCCGAAGAACCGAAGCCGCTCATGGTATGGCTTCATGGCGGGGGTGAAGTAGGTACGGATGGTAGAAGTCATCTTACGGCTAATCGTGGAGCAGTAGTCTGGACGGAATCGGGGTATGATACTTCCGTGCTTGCTGTACAGTATCCCGAGAATTACAGTTTCAAAATTTACGATAACCCTGAACAACTGGCTAAAATGCAAGCATATTTTGTTGCACAGTATGAGCTGATCCAGAAGCTGGTTGCTGAAGGTGAAGTTGATCCGAATCGGATCTATCTGTCTGGTGTTTCCAGTGGCGGTGGTGGTGCCTTCCGTTTCTTGACACAATATCCCGATCTGTTTGCTGGAGCGATTATTGTAGCGGCCAAGGATACGGTAGCGGATTACACCGGATCTGTTGAAGCATTCAAAAAAGAACTGAAAGATATTGTGGATGTCCCAGTATGGATTATGCATGCCAAAAATGATCCAACCACTGACAGCCGGACAAGCTCTTTGGCTTATCAGGCTTTGACTGAGCTTGGAGCCAAGCATGTCAATATGACGCTGTATGACGATGCTTACATGGATAGCCAAAGACTGTACGGTGGCATGAAGCATTGGTCATGGGTACCGGCTTTTGACAACAAAGAAGTACTTGCCGACCTGTTCCAACTAAGCAAAGGAACTTCAGGGGAACAGGATGGAGGTAACATAGAGCATGGAACAAAACCAACTGAGCCTGTGACAAGAGCGCAGATCGCCCTCGTGCTTGCCGACAAGTTAAATCTTCCTGAAGTATCCGAATCTGCTTACCCGTACACAGATTCTGCCCCTGAATGGGCTCGTCAGGCCATCGCAACAGTGACTAAGGCAGGATTGATGAAAGGTGTCAGCAATCAGATATTTGCCTCGGGAGAGGAAGTAACACGTGCACAGATGGCAGTGATCGTAGACCATATTTTGACGAGTCGCGGCTGGAATGATGCAGACGAGTCAACTGTAGTATTGTTCAAGGATTTGAATGATAAGCATTGGGCTTATGAAGCCGTTCAAAATAGTGCCAAAGCCGGTATTATGTCCGGTATGTCCAAAGATCAATTTGATTCATCGAAGTCGGTTACAGGTGCTCAGCTGGAGCTGATTCTGCAACGATTGGAACAATTGCCAACAAACTAAGTTCAATAACCAACTTTATAATGATAAATAATGAGAGGAATGATTGATATGACTACACCATTTCCGAAAGACTTCCTATGGGGCGGCGCTGTAGCAGCCAACCAACTTGAAGGAGCTTATAATACAGATGGCAAAGGTCTGTCTGTTCAAGATGTAATGCCACATGGGATTACAACGCCTAGAACGGAAGCACCTACAGAAGATAACCTGAAACTGATCGGTATCGATTTCTACAACCGCTACAAAGAGGATGTTAAACTGTTTGCTGAAATGGGCTTCAAAGTGTTCCGTACATCTATCGCTTGGTCCCGTATCTTCCCTAAAGGTGATGAATTGGAGCCAAATGAGAAAGGTCTGCAATTCTACGATGACCTGTTCGATGAGTGCCACAAATACGGGATTGAACCACTCGTAACGATCTCTCACTATGAGACACCGCTGCATTTGTCCAAAACATATGATGGCTGGGTTAACCGTAAAATGATCGATTTCTACGAGCGTTATGTAACAGTGCTGTTCAACCGTTTCAAAGGCAAAGTGAAATACTGGCTGACATTCAACGAAATCAACTCCATCCTGGAGGAACCATTCATGAGTGGCGGAATCTATACGCCAAAAGCTGAACTGTCCAAACAGGATCTTTACCAAGCGATCCATCATGAATTGGTAGCCAGTGCGTTAGCTGTAAAACTGGGTCATGAAATTATGCCTGAAGCCAAAATCGGCTGTATGGTACTGAGCATGCCTACGTATCCGCTGACTCCGAATCCGGATGATGTGGTTGCAGCGATGCATGCGGAACAGCGCAATGATATCTTTGCTGATATCCATGCACGTGGATACTATCCAAAATACATTAATCGTTATTTCAAAGCGAATAATATCAATATCAAGTTTGAAGATGGCGATGCTGAAATTCTGAAGCATACCGTAGACTTTATCTCGTTCAGTTATTATGTAAGTATCTGTGAGACTGGTGATCCCGAGAAACGTATCGAAGGAAAAGGGAACCTGTTCGCAGGTGTGCAAAACCCTTATCTGAAAGCGAGTGAGTGGGGCTGGCAGATCGATCCGCAAGGGCTGCGCGTAACCTTGAACAAATACTGGGACCGTTATCAAAAACCATTGTTTATTGTCGAAAATGGTCTGGGCGCAGTCGATGAACTGATTACGGACGAAAATGGCAATAAAACGGTGAACGATGATTACCGTATTCAATACTTGAATGACCATCTGGTACAGGTTGGCGAAGCTCTTGAGGATGGCGTAGAAGTGATGGGTTATACGTCATGGGGCTGTATTGACCTGGTAAGTGCTTCAACAGCAGAGATGAAGAAACGTTATGGTTTCATCTATGTAGACCGCAACAATGACGGGTCAGGAACATTGGAGCGTTACAAGAAAAAATCATTCCATTGGTACAAGGAAGTTATTAGTACAAATGGCGCAAGTCTTAAGAACAACAACGAGTAAACACTAGTTCTATAAGCATAGTTGTGCAAGCACCTTCTGATGTCACATTAACGCACATTAACCGCTTTCACAAAAACATTGTCATATGGATAATTATATGGTAAGATGGGCCTAAGGCTAATGAATACTGGATTGTTACTGTTCAATCAGGCAAAACCAGAAGCGGGGCATATTTCGTGACCTGCTTTGGTTTTGCCTTTTACTACTTTGACGGTGCAAGGTGATGTGAAGAAATGAAAATTGAGAAGGTGCTGAACAACAACGTAGTTACCGTAATTGATCCGGGAGGAAACGAACTGGTCGTTATGGGACGTGGAATTGCCTTCAAAAAGCATACTGGTGAATCGATTGACGAGAGTCTCGTCGAAAAAATATTCTCGCTTGAAAGTAAGGAAGTATCACAGAAACTTAAAACACTTCTGTCTGATATCCCGGTTGAATATGTCGAGTGCTCGGATGAGATTATCCGTTATGCCGAGACGGTGTTAGGTGAGAAGCTGCATGAAAGCATCTACATTTCACTGACGGATCATATTCATTTTGCCATTGATCGACATCGTCAAGGATTGCAGATCCGTAACGCATTGTTCTGGGAGATCAAGCGCATGTACCGGAAGGAATATGCCATTGGACTCAAGGCGCTACAGATTATTGAGGAAACATTAGGTGTCCTGCTACCCGAAGACGAATGCGCATTCATTGCAATGCATCTGGTTAATGCCCAGATGAACGGTGAGATGAGGGAAACGATCAGTATTACGAACATCGTTAAGGACATACTTAACATCGTAAGACGTAGCTTTGTGATTGAACTTGATGAAGATTCATTGAGTTATTATCGATTTTTAACTCATCTGAAGTTCTTTGCCCAACGTGTGTTGCAAGGAACGGCGATTGAAGATAAAGAAGTAGATAATCCGCTTCATGACTTGGTGAGCAAGCAGTATCCGGAAGCACATGCATGTGCAGTAAGGATCAGTGACTATACGCGTAAGATCTATAATCGGGTATTGTCCAAGGAAGAAATACTGTATCTGACCATTCATATTGAACGAATTGTCAGAAATGAACAAACAATTGAATAAAGTTGGGATTGTTACTGCTAAAAAGGCAAAACCTAAACGTTGAATAATGATAAGCTTTTCTGCTTTGTCATTATTCAGTGTTTAGGTTTTTTTTTAACCTTCATTACACATAAAAGGAGCAAAACACAATGGATAAACAACAATTGTCCAAGGATATTTTGAAGCTTGTTGGTGGCGAAGAGAATATCGATCAAGTCACACACTGTATGACAAGACTCAGATTTAACCTGAATGACAACCAAAAAGCGGACAAAGCGACGCTAAAAAATACACCAGGCGTTATGGGCGTGATGGAGAACGGTGGACAGTTCCAGGTTATCATCGGTAACGATGTGCCTATCGTGTATAACGCACTCGTTGGCAACATGTCCAAATCACCAAACGCAGATAATGCAACCTCAAGCGCTTCAACTGGAGAAAAGAAAAAGAGAAATCCGATAAGTGCGTTGTTCGACTTCATCTCAGGTATGTTTACACCAATCCTGCCTGCGATTACAGGTGCAGGTATGATCAAAGGGATCGTGGCTATCCTTGTCGCACTTGGATGGTTGTCCAATACTAGTTCAACCTATATCATTTTGTCGGCAATTGGTGACGGTGCCTTCTACTTCCTGCCAATCATTCTGGCGATCAGTGCTGCACGTAAGCTGGGTAGTAATATGTATATTGCCGCGGCGCTTGCTGCGGGCATTATGCACCCGACCATTACAGCATTGCTGGCCGATGGTCATAACTCATCCTTTATGGGGATTACAGTCATAGCGGCAACGTATTCTTCTACAGTTATTCCAATTGTTCTGGCCGTTTGGATTGCTTCATATGTAGAGAAAGCCGTTGATCGTGTTATACATGCTTCACTTAAGTTACTCATTGTTCCAACAGTTACCTTGTTAATTATGGTTCCACTGACGTTGATGACAGTAGGTCCATTGGGTACGGTTCTTGGTAATGGTTTGTCCGGTGGTATTTCATGGTTGTTCGATAACATGTCCATCTTCGCAAGTATCCTGATTGGTGGTACGATGTCACTGCTGATCATTACAGGTATGCACTATGCGTTGCTACCAATCGTTGTTGGTTCAATGACAACACTGGGTTACGACTTTATTATTCCACTGATGTTTGCAGCTAACTTGGCACAAGGTGGTGCAGCATTTGGTGTAGGTCTCAGATCGAGAAATAGCAAAACCAAATCCCTGGCCTATTCCACAGGTCTTACGGCTATTATGGGGATCACGGAACCAGCGATGTATGGTATCAACATGAAGTTCAAAAAACCATTTATCGCAGCTCTCAGCGGGGGTGCTATTGCTGGTGCATTCATGGGAATCTTCAATGTTAAATCGTATGTTATTACAGGACTTGCAGGTCTGCCGAGTATTGCGGCATTTGTCAGTCCAGCAATTAGCACATTGATTTATGCTTTGGTTGGTGGTTTGATTGCCATCGTAGCGGCAGCAATCATTACGTATATCTTGGGCTTCCAAGAAGAAAATGCATCGGAGCCAGTAGCTGCACCAGCAGCAGAGCCGGCAACAGCAGTAGCAACAACTTCTGCTGCTGTAACTGAAGAAGCAAAAGCACAAGATGAGCAAGTATTCAGCCCGATCACAGGTGAAGTTAAACCGCTGAGCGAAGTGCCAGACCCTGCGTTCTCTGAAGAGATTATGGGTAAAGGATTCGCGATTCAACCATCTGAAGGTCGCGTCGTATCTCCGATCAACGGAACCGTGTTCTCGTTATCGAAGAGTGGACATGCCATTGGTCTGGTAAGTGATACAGGCGCAGAGATGTTGATTCATATCGGGATTGATACCGTGAAGCTGAAAGGTCAATTCTTCTCTCCTAAAGTTCAAGCAGGTGCGAAGGTTGCTGTAGGTGATGTACTGATGGAGTTTGACCGGGAACAGATCGAAAAAGCCGGTTACACAACGATTACACCAGTCATTATTACAAATATGCATCAGTATGAGTCGATTGAGTCTGCTGGTCGCACTACGATCAAAGAAAAAGACTTGTTGTTCACAGCTAAAGCTTAACCATAAAAATGAAACAGCAGCTTCACTGGAATGTAATCCGGTAAAGCTGCTGTTTTTTTTGCTTATAGCCTTTTACACGGGAAGCATACCCTGCACCAGTTGCACAAAGTGTTGTGCAGGCTTGGACAGATAACGGTTCTGCAGCCAGACCAGCGCCGAACCGACCGTGGAATGCTGATCCTGGATGCGATATACGTGGAATGGGTGCTCGTGATATAGCTGTAGTACCGTGTGAGGCACGATGGAACTGGCGAAGCCGAGTCGGACCAGCTCGAGTAACATATTAATGTCTGAGCACTCACCCATGATGGAGGGGGTAACCTGATGCTCCCGAAACTTGTCCAAAATTAGCTCGAACATACCGAGTCCTTCTGTGCTTGGAAGCAGTAGAGGGATACCTGTAAGCTGCTCAAAATAAGTCCCCATCTCCACTCCTGGTCCCATCTCTGTCGGACTATCGAGCGGTGTTGAAGAAATGTAGAAAAGGGGTTCCTGTGGCAGATGCAGCACCTCATAACGTTCAGTCTGGACAGGCATGCGTACACAGGCAAGTTCAACTTTGCCATCTTCCAGCAATCGGCATAATTGCGCAGATTCATTTTGTTGAATTTTATAGGTAACCTGTGGGTGGGTGGTGCGAAACTGTTGCAGTGCTTGCGGGATCAGGCGATCCGATATGGTATTGATGCCGATGGCGAGTTTGCCCCGTATGCCGTGACGGAAACTTTGCATCTCCATTACAGCTTCCTCCATATATTTGGTCAAGGTAACCGCATAATCATAGAAGCTGAGACCCGCCTGCGTTAATTCCATCATACGTCCTTTGCGTTCAAACAAAATTACGCCAAGCTCTTCCTCCATTAACTTTAGCTGCTGACTTAAGGGTGGCTGAGCCATGTGCAGTCTTCGAGCTGCGGCTGTAATCTGTTTCTCCTCAGCAATGGCAATGAAATAGCGACATTGTTTGATATCCAAGTGGTTGTTCTCCTTCGCCTGCAATGTATATGTAATTCATATGGAAAGGCAACAAAACATGTATTTTTAATATACTACGATCTTATGTTACCATACATTAGATTTGCATACCTGACTAACAGGGTTTGGTTTCTATATGAATATTACTGCATGAGAAAGACCTTGAATTGGAGGATAAAACAACGTGGTTAGAACAATACATGATGCTGCTCAAGCGGGCCATACCGATGAGGTCATTCGATTTATCACACAACAGGGTAACCGGTTGAACGAACGGGATACATTGGGGCGGACACCTCTGCTGGCAGCGGTGCACGGTAACAAGATAGACACGGCAAGGATGTTAGTGGACGCCGGAGCCGACATTAATCTTCGGGATGCACGATTGGACAACCTGCTGTTATACGCGAGTGCTGAGGGTATGTATGACATGGTCGAATTGGCGATTACAGCAGGTGCAGATACGAGGTTAACAAATCGTTTTGGCGGCACAGCTCTTATCCCAGCAGCGGATCGGGGCCATGTGGACATTGTGGAGCTTCTGCTGACACGCAGTGATGTGGATGTGAACCATATCAACAACCTGGGGTGGACAGCCTTGCTGGAAGCGGTCATTTTGGGAGATGGTGGGCCGCGTCAGCAGCAGATTGTTGCCTTGCTTTTACAATATGGTGCAGATCCAAAGATTGCGGATCGGGACGGGATTACACCGCTTGCACATGCGAGCCGGCATCGGTATGCCGAGATGGAACGACTATTAACCCAAGTCTGAAAAGGCTATACATTTATGATACAGAACAGTGAAAGGATATTCCAAACGAATGAACAGACATCAAGAGCATTTTTTACAAAAGAATATGAAGGACGTATCTTCACTGATTTTGGCAGGTATACAGTGGTTTTTCTTCCTGTTTACCAATACCGTTGTTGTTCCGCTATCCATTGGACATAATTTTCATCTGTCTCCGGATGCCATCGCTACCTCCATGCAGCACGCATTTATCCTTACCGGAGCAGTGTGTATTCTTCAAGCCGTATTTGGTCATCGATATGCGATTATGGATGGTCCGTCAGGGTTATGGTGGGGATTGACGCTAAGTTTGACGGTATCTGCTTCATCGGCCGGTATGAGTCTGGAGCGTATTGGCGGTGGACTGGCTGCAGGTTTTTTGTTAGCGGGATTAACGATGGTGATTCTGGGCTGGCTGGGAGCGGCGCAAGTGCTGCAAAAGCTGTTTACACCCATGGTGAAGAGTGCCATGTTGTTTCTAATGACGATTCAATTAACCATGAATTTTTTCAAAGGTATGATTGGATATACGGAGTTTGGCCGCTTCAATCTGCCTGTTGCCGCATTGTCCGTTGTCATTGCATTTTTGGTGGCATGGATTCAATTAAAGGGTAGGGGGAAACTGGGGAACTACGCGATCCTGATTGGGATTGTGGCAGGCTGGATCGCTTATAGTCTATTGTTTCCTGGACAACATAGCGGACAGCCGAATCAGGCCCCGGCTGGTCTCGAACTGTTTCCGTGGGGAGCGCCCAGATGGGAACCGGGTATTGTCATTACTGCATTTTTCGTGGGACTGGTGAACATGACGAATTCGATCACCACATTAAGCACAGTTGAGAAACTATACCGGACAGAAACAACAAGTCGTCAGTATAGGCATTCCTATGCGCTAACGGGTCTGTTCACGATGTTGTCAGCCTGTGTAGGTGTGCTGCCCTTTGGTTTATTTGCATCATCGATCGGGTTCCTGGAGAGTACTCGCATTCTGCGTCGTGCTGCCTTGATTATTGGAGCGGGGATGTTATGTGTGATAGGTCTTACACCTTCAGTGACAGCATTTTTTGCACAAATACCACCAAGCGTCGGCAGTGCGGTTTTGTTCGTGGCTTATCTTCAGATGTTCGGCACGGCACTTAGAACGCTTGAAGGTACGACGTTTAATTCTAAAACGATCTATCGTGTAGCGTTGCCGGTCCTCACGGGAGTTGCGGTCATGAATATTCCTGCGGAGGCCTTTCAAACTTTGCCCATGTACCTCATTCCGATCATAAGTAATGGTCTCGTCATAGGGGTATTGGTTTCACTGGTTCTTGAAAAAACCGTGAACTGGTCCAAAATGGAACAACCAGCGACAGTTAGTAAAGCGGCATAAAGAGTTTCATCTTGCGACAGTCCAATTTGATTGGGCTGTTTTTTTGTTTTTGTTACAGGTTTTAAGGCTATTTAACTATTTCACAATGATTTTGCCTTGTCCTGCAAGCATTCGCATCTCTCTAGAGAGACGGTCCTGGTTCCCATCCTGCATTTCGAGTTGAACCCCATAGTGCCATGAGGTATTTTTTTCTTGACCCCAGCGGAGAGTGCCTTCCATATATAGAGGGTCTTCAAAAAGCAACATATTCATTCCAATCCGAATATCGTTATTCTCTACAGGAAGGGATAGCGGAAATGACAGCTGACAGCCGGATCGACTGATGTCACAGAGTTCAGCCTGAATGGGCTTGGCTGGTGCGTTAACCCCGTTGATGCTGAGAATATAGATCTCAAAGTGGATCGGTTCCTTCAATGTGTATCGAAAGGGTTCTTTTCTATTGTTAATTGACATGGCTTGGCTTCCTCCATCAGGTTCAAAAAAAGTCAGTTATGCTTATATCGACCATTTGGAGCGAGAAATGAAGAGTTGCGCAAGCAGAGATGGTCCGTGGGTTCCTTTTACACGTGTATCAGGCTTGATATAATGATGGAATATATTTCTGAGGTCAGACTTGGATCAGACAGAAGGGACGGGTGAATATGAGAGGAATATTTCAAATGGTTACAGATACGGCAACATTGTGCCTGTATGATCTGGCAGCGTTAAAACATCGGCTTGAGGATACTTCGGACTGGTGGTCCATTCCAGTGGATGAGCTGGCTGAGGTGAATGCAGGTCATTGTCTGTTCTTGAATCTGGGTGCGGATGGAGTGTATGAGGTGGAATGGAGCCTGGAGGATGTGGAGGAGGATTCAGATCCAGATCACGCAGCGGAACGGGAAAAGGTGTATCATCTGCAAGTTCCGTCTGGGCACGTCTATCTGGGAGCGGCGGATGATGTCACTGGCGGTGAATTGGAGCCGGATGAGACGTGTGAAGGGGTTCTGTTTCAGTTAAAGCCCGGAAATTATGCGTGTATCGTCTCCAGAGAAGCCAGTCGGATCACCATTGTCATGACACCAAGTATTCAGGGAAATAACACGCTGGATGAATTAATCCGGATATAGTGTACATATACGAACAGGAGGGATTCATATGCAGGAATGGAACGAGATAACGATGATGAATGCAGATGCCCTGCGTAAACGGATGAGAATACTCGCTGCTTTGGATATCATTTTTTCGGAGGAAGAATGGCTACGCGTTCATCATTATGAAGATAAAATTCAGCCAGGTCTGGCATGGGGAAACATCAATAACGGCGCAGGTGATCATCTGCATGTCTTGTTTACGAACTCAGGCACGTTGATCAAAGGATTTGATCATGAGTCACCCTTGAGCCCACATGCTCGTGAGGACGGAGAAATCTATCCGGGCATGTACGATGAAGTGCCGGAGGCCTTGATGGCTGTACTGCGAGATCATGAGGAAACGTTGGATATGGAGGATGTGACCTTTTGCCTATGGCAGGAAGGGAACGACTTGCCATGGAAGGTTGGTAACTGGATTCAGATGGCGATGGCCAAGGAAGACAAAGCGGACGCCAGAGGTGGCGCAGAATTTTTACTGGGATATTTGGAGAAGAACCCGGTAGATTACGCTGATTGGGCCAAAGGGTACTATGACTTGCCGGATCTGCCGTTGGAAGCCGTAGCTGAAGTATATGAAGGAAAACCGGTGACCGCCAGACTGATTAAGCAGTTGTGTCCTGAGCGAGATGTGGCAGCCACACTGGGTGAGTTGCAGCAACGCGGGTACCCCGTCGAACAAACTTAACAGAGTAAAGAAGGGAGGTAGGGAAGCCATGTACAAAGTGCAACTGGAGCGTATGCGTGAAAAGTTGATCACTCTCCGAAGTCTGGACCCGGATCTGGAGCTGTTTGGCGCAGAAAACCATGAATATGAAATGGCACCTGTATGGACGCAGGAGGATATTACGCAATTTGAACAGAAATGGCGAATTGAGTTGCCGGAGGACTATAAGATATGGCTTCTTCATATGGGAACAGGTGGTGCAGGGCCTTATTATAGTCTGGAAAACCCGGATGACGGCGTATACGCTGTTCTGGGTTATAACGATGAGCTGAACGCGGTCTCGGACCCTTTCCAATTCACGGAAGCATGGAACTGGAACTATGACTGGTTCGATGACAGCAAGGAAGAAGAGGAATGGGAAGCGCTGGAACATGAATATTTTGATCCAAAATGGTCGGCAGGCATGCTGCGCATCAGTGATTTTGGCTGTGGCATCTCCATGAATCTGATTGTTAAGGGAGCCTCCTACGGAGAGATCTGGGTTGATGACCGGGCTAACCGCAATGGAATCTATCCTGATCAGTATTGGGGCAATACGAATCGATTACATTTTCTGGACTGGTACGAGTTGTGGTTGAATCGTTCGATCCATCAAATGCATGAACAAAAGCAACAATCTGGAGCGAACGAAGTCTGAAGGAGGTTGTACATATGGGCTGGGAATATGGGATTAGAACAACGGAGCCTGCGATTTTACCTGAAGTCGTGAAGCGTTTGGCAAATTCATTAAAATTTACCGAAGTGTATAGTTTGGAACACCAAGCCAACGGCTTTGTATTGAAACGTGAAGATCCTTCCTGGCCTAGAGCACTTGAAGTGTGGATAGAAGAGGCTTCCGGGTTTGAAGAGATTGTGGATGGGGATTCGTATATATACTGTTTGTTTCATATCTGGGGTGAAGAGGCGCGGAGCTGGATGCATCAGATGGAGCAAGAAACCAGGCGGGTTGATGGTGGTTTAATCTGGTTTGAACTCTGATCGGTAGAAGATTTGCCTGAAACAGGAGGAACATATATGGCTAAAAAATCAAAGAGAACAATTCCTGCGCTCATATATCAATATCAAGGTCCACAGCGAAATGTGGGTTTTGTTTTATCCCCTTTATACATAGAAGACTCGGTTGAAGTAGAGATGGAAGACATGCTGTTCATATATAATGAAGACTTTGACTATATTCGTCCTGCATTGGATCGTGTATTTCCCTTAACTGACCCACGAACTGGAGAAGAGATGAAGGCTCTTGATCCCTGCTGGGAGAATCCGATTACGAAGGAAGTGTGGGTGGAAATTATATCAGAGCTGGATCAACAGGTGGTTGCAGAGCCAGAATTACGGAATTTTTTGAATCAGTTCACAGCTTGGGTGAGAAATCATCTGCAATTGGCTGACGGGATCGAAGTTACCGGCAATTTGTAAGTTAGTTGATCTTGGATTGTTCATTTGTGTACGTAATTCAGTATATCAGCGGCCGAAGTGCTATGTAATCAAGCTCCCTCATGATGATGGCGGAGCTTTTTTTGATGAATAAATATTAAAAACCGTTTGCTTCACTCACCCGTCTTATACCACAGAAAGAGAGAGAGAAGGAGGGATGCGGGGTGGAAACAAAAGCAGAGATGAACCAGAGGATCTATGTACAGACCGAAGACGAGACGGCATTTGTGCAATCTATTATGGAACATCAAGATACGCTCATTTCTATTGCCTACAGTTATCTGCGTAACCAGCAAGATGCGCTGGAAGCGGTACAGGAGATGACATGCCGTGCTTGGATCAAACGTCGTACGCTGAATAATGAGAAGGCGTTCAAGTCGTGGATCATTCGGATCCTCATCTATGTCTGCATCGATGAACAGAGGCGCCGCAAGCGGGCAACACCTCTGGCGAAGGAGGATATGGAGGACAGCATTCCGGCGTCTTGGATGATTAGCGTTGACGATAATCGAATCGCTATGGAATCTCTTTTGCAAAAGGTGAAACCGAAATATCGCCATGTATTATTGCTGAAATATTATAACGACATGACACTGACGGATATTGCCTCCATCCTCGGCAAACCGGAAGGGACGATCAAGACCTGGCAGCACAAGGGACTCCAGCAGTTGCGCAAGTTGATGAGGAATAGGAGGGATTGGCATGACCACTAACCCGGAGGAGAAAGCACTTCTTGCAGATGCATATCAGGTAAAAAGAGAGAAACAGCAATGGAATCCGGCGGATACGACTGTTGCGATTCAACGTGGTCTCGCGAAGGGCAGAACAAAACGATCAGGTAGGACCGTTCATATCAAATGGATTACGGCAGTGCTGGTCACGGCCCTGGCCGCGGGTTGGTTTCTCTTAGGTCCGCTTGGGAGTTATGGTCAAGAGCAGGCAACATATACTGAGCCTGTAACCCATTGGGGAGTGCTAGAGCCCTTTCGTGGCCTGCTAACTTCGGATATGGACCGTGCTACGATTACTTCAACGCTCAATCATGGTTATGTGCAACTTGTGGATCGGACGGTTACATCGGGCATATATCAGTTTACCGTGAATGCGGTTATGGCAGATGAGAACAGGATAACCGTATTGTATACCGCCAAGACGGATGCTTCGCAAGAGATGTATTCGACTGTTGATATGAAGATGACGGATGCTTCCACAGGGTACTTGCTTGACAATGGAAGTGCAGGAGGTGTGCATTTTTCGAAGGATAAGTATACCATTTATGGACGGAATACAATTGAGCGAAGTCGAAATAAACTGCTGCCTGAGCAAGTGAATCTTCAGTTCCAGTTGTCTTCAGTTGTGCCAGATGTGGGGGATTATACAGACAAGGGGGAGAAAGAACGAAAATATCAATTTTCCAAAAAAATGAATGTTTCTTTCCCTCTGGATCCCAAGTTTTCTATCCCCAAAACGGAAGTCATTAACGTTAATCGGACTTTTACTCTTGGAGGGTATGAGGTCTTTTTGTCGGAGGTGGAGGTGTCTCCGTTGGTAACTCGGGTCAAATTTGTCCGTGCACCTGATCAAGAAATTGATTACAAAACGAAGTTGTCGCTCAACGAGATTGTTCGGCATATCGAGATCATTTCGACCTCCCGTAATGGGAAGCAGACCAAGTTATCCATGGTAGGTGGAAGCGGATCGGAAGATGGAATGATGTATTCTTTCAGTAGCAATCTGTTGGACCATCCGGAGTCCATGGTGTTAAAACTTAGTGGTAAACCAGATAAGGTCTATGATGATTTGCAGGAAGCCAAGAATGATGAACTGGAAATCAAAATCAAATAAGATGAACTAACTGGCAATACTCTTATTCAGATTAGGTGGATGTTAGTGAAAGCAGAGAAGGGATGTCCCTCAAGGTCGTAAGCCTTGTGAGACATCCCTTTTTAAATATGAAAACGGCTGATCTTATACAGTTAAAATATCTACTCCCAGAGCTGGAAGGGTCAACTTTTGATCCAACCTCTCGCTGGTCAACAAGCTGCGATAAGGAACGTCCAGCGTAATCTCTCGTTGCTCATTCGTCAAATTGATCAGAAACAGGAAGTTTTGCTCCCCCTTCGTTCGAATCGACAGCTCGACACCTTCCGGCAACTGGATTTTGGGCGCCAAATCCTTTTCCTTCAATATGCCTTCAAACAACTGATAGAAATACGATGGCTCCGGCCAAGTGCCGACATAATACACTTCACCTTCACCAAACTTATTGACAGTAACCGCCGGTACACCCTCGTAAAAGTCGTTGTCATACCAGGCGATCGGCTCTGCACCTCGCAGTTCCAGTAGATCACACCATTGCTTCGCAGCGAAAGTCTTGCCCTCCGCATTCCGTATCCGATGCTCACTGTTGCCGATGGCATCATATTCACTTACGACAACACCCGCCGCTTCACCCAGTAGCCCTGGCAGAGGCAGCATCTCACATACATTCCTCATGTTCTTCACGCCAGTCCGATTGGTAAGGACAACCGTACCACCCTTGGCTGCGAATCGCTCCAGCCGCTGTGCTACTTCTTCACTTAACAGGAAGAGGGAAGGGACAATGACCAGCTTGTACCCATCGAGCTCCTCAGTCCAGTTGATAACGTCTGTACCGACGCCCATTTTCAGAAATGCATTATGCATAGAGGACAAGTTGTCTAAGTAGTGCATTCCCCCTTCCGCCTGCGGCTGAAGGGAAAGCGCTGTGTGCTGATCATGCGAATGCAGAATAGCAACCTGGGTAACAATGGTTGAGTCGGCCAAGAGTTCTCCTAACTGGTTCACCTCGCGAGTAAGCTCCGCGAACTCCCTGAACCTGCGTCCAGGAACATTGCAGTGGTCGATCAGCCCATGCCAGAACTGTTCCGCTCCGACGGTAGCACTCCGCCAGCGGAAATGGACAACCATATCCGCACCGCGAGCGATTGTCTGCCAGGAGCGAGCTCGGATCAGTCCAGGATAGGGCGTGCGCTGAATCGGCATCCAGGCGCCCTGTGCCCCGCTGAGTTGTTCCATTACCCAGAAATTCCGGCGTTTGATGCCGCGAACCAAGTCCAGCGTAAGCGCTCCGTTCCTCGGAAACCGATCGCCATAATCGCGATACAGCTCATTCGGATAATAATCAACAGAGACGAAGTCCAATTCGTTGTGCATATCATAATAGTCCAGGCTATTCGGATATTGCCACATGTTATGCGTCACAAATTGGCCTGGACAGTTACGGCGTAAAATCTCAAGCTGCCATCCCAGCAGATAGCCTACGCTGTCAGAACAAAATCGCTTGTACTCCAGAAGATAGGAAGGATTCATCGGTTTGCTGGCACCGAGTGGCGTTGTTACCTCAGCCCAGCTGCTGTACTCACCACTCCAGACGACCGTACCCCACTCCCGGTTCAACTCCTCCAGATTGGAATAACGCTTTTGCAGCCAAGCGACAAACGAACGATTACATGTATCACAATGGCATTCCTGGTAGTGCATCTCGTTATCGATTTGCCAGCCAATAACGGCGGGATGCTTAGCGTAGCGCTGTGATATCGCTTCCACAAATTTGGAGCCCAGCATTCTCAAGGAAGGGCTGTTGTTGCAACGATGTCCACGCACACCTGGCCGAATGATGTGGCGTTGTTCATCCATGGGTAGCACATCCGGATAACGGGTTGTCATCCAGTTTGGCGGGGTATTGGTGGGAGTGCATAACACAATTTCCATACCACGCGAAGCGAATACTTCTATGGCCGCATCCAGCCATTCAAACTGATAATTACCCTCAGTCGGTTCCATTCGGCTCCAGGCGAACTCCGCCATTCGCACAACTGCAACCCCTGTCTGTTGCATAAGTATGGCATCTTTCTCCCATAACTCCGGGGTCCATTGCTCTGGATAATAATCAATTCCGATCTTAATTGTCATCCTGTGATCTCCTTTATTTATCAATATATTGCGATTATATGTTATATTAATTCGAGTGAATATCTTAAATAATTAATATGATATAACAATATTAAGATTAGGAGAGTTAACCGTATGCCTCATCCCAATCGTAATTTTCCGGTGTTATCTTCCCGAGACAAGCTGCTCCCTTTTTATTTACTTGGCATCGGCCTGCATCATGAACAGGAGCATATACGCCGAGACCAAGGCATTGAGGATTATCAGTGGATACAATGCCGCAGCGGTGTGGGTAAGCTCAAGCTCAGTGAAACGGAACATATCGTCAAGCCAGGTATGGGCATGCTGTTATTCCCTGGACAGAAGCACGAATACTATGCGCTATCCGACAGTTGGGAAGTCGACTGGATCATTTTCGATGGCAACGGGTCAGCAAGCTTGTTTGAAACCGTTGGCATTGTCGACACATGCGTATACACGCTTGCACAACCTGAATACCTTCTATCCCGAATGCGGGAGTTGCTGCAAGCTGCCTTAACACCACAAGAGCAGACATTAAGCAATTACGCCTGCTCCGCCATTCTCTATACCTTATTGACAGAGATTATTCAACGCGTATCTGTTGAGGGCAGCGATACGGTCGGGCAGCAGTATGAGCGATTAAAACCGGTTCTGGACTATATTGAACAGCATTATGCTGAAGAGATCACTTTGCCAACGCTGGCTGGATTGATCTGTGTCACACCAGAATATTTCTGTCATTTGTTTAAGAAAACGACAGGTATTCGTCCCATCAGTTATGTTAATCAGGTAAGAGTCAACAAGAGCAAGGAACTGCTGCTCGATAATGTGCAACGCGGGATGGAGGATATCGCTCGTCAAGTCGGTTTCGAATCGACCAGCTATTATGGAGCCATCTTCAAGAAGCTGGAACGAATCACACCTGGCGCCTTCCGCCGCAGCTATCAGAAGTCGTGACATATTATTATCCGCAAGCGAATGGTTTTTCGTCAGAGGCTTTAGGAACTGATCCAAGGGTGGATCAGTTCCAAGTTGGATCACATAGTACTCGTTAATAGAGCCGCTAATTAGCGGCTCAATTTTGTGTGAACGAATGGCCTGGTTTTATGTTTTTTCACTATATCTGATCTGCTGTTGCATAAAAATGATAATTGTTGTCTTTTTGCAATTTTTGTATTGTCACAGCCAAAGTTACACGATATAATCGAGTTGTCTTTGAGGATAATATTATAAAGGATGGTGAAATTTTGAAGAAATTTTCGATGCTTTTACTCGCTGTAACTCTATTGTTGTTAACTGTCTCCACAGCCCCGTCTACATATGGTGCGGCCAGTTATCCAAACACAGGTACGAACGGGTTGACTGGTTTTGCAGGCAGTGCCAAGAATGAAAATGGTGTATCCAAGTCGGCTACGACAGGTGGCAAGAACGGTCAGGTGGTTTACGTTAGTAATCTCAATGATTTGAGAACACATATGGCGGGCTCTACAGCCAAGATTGTCGTCGTTGAACAGAATATTTCTTCCTCCACGCTGCAAAAGGTTGAATTCGGAGCGAACAAGACACTTGTAGGTTCCTTTGGCAAACATACATTAACGAATATTCATTTCAGATCCACAAGCAGTTCAAGCAATGTGATCTTTCAGAATCTGACTTTTGAACACGCTTCCAATATTAATGCCAATGATGATATCCAGATGTATATCACTTCAGGCTCCAATTACTGGATTGATCATGTGACGTTTGCTGGTCACAGCTACAGCTCTGGTGGTAGTGATCTGGACAAACTTCTGTATATTGGCGATCGCGCCGACTATATTACGATTAGCAATTCCAAATTTGCGAACCATAAGTATGGCGTCATCCTCGGTCATCCGAATGATGGTAACAGCAGTTACAATGGAGTACCTCATGTGACGATGTCCAACAATTACTTCGAAAACTTATATGTACGTGGTCCTGGGCTTTTAAGATATGGTTACTTCCATCTCAAAAACAATTATGCAAACAACTTTAATCAGGCCATCACAATTGGTGAAAAAGCACGGATTTATTCTGAAAACAACTACTTTGGTGCTGGCGCTGAAAAGGGTGGCATCTTGGATGACAAAGGAAAAGGTGAGTTTACGGATACGGGAAGTACACCAGCGCTTAATAGTCCGACTTCTCCTAAAACGAACTGGAGACCAAGCTCCAATTACAGTTATCAGGTAGAAAGTGCCAGCTACGCGCGTGAGTTCGTCACCAAGTATGCAGGCTCCTCCAATACTACACTTGTATTCGGAAAGTAAGAGCTGCTACACATCGATTCATGACCAAAAAGGCCTGTCTTGTGCGTCACAACGCATAAGACAGACCTTTTTTTGTTTGTAAAATGATATGCTTACATATCATTTTACATTTCATATTCATTTTAAATGTTGAATACCGATATACATAAAGTAGCGCTGGTTTCATACTTATGAAGTTAATATGTACTATGCTAAGGCGCTGCGTATTTGCGATTTGCACATAAGCAGGACCAAAGACTACTAGATGTAGTACAGAAAGGCCCTACAACTTACATTTAACCTACATAAAAGGACGGGGTATGCATGGATCGTATGGACGAAATTATTTGGAAAAGGAACAAATTAATCGGTATCATTTTGTGGATTATTATTGCCATTGGTATGGGGCTGGCCTTTACGATGCCGAAGTTACTTGTGTCCAATGGAGTAGCTCTGATCTTTGTAGTTTGGATTACATACGCTAATGCGAAAAAGAAACATATTCATCTCATTCCATGGCTGATTACTGTATTACTTACAATATGTGGAGTCTATGTCGGTTGGGGAACGGTCAATTTTGCGTTAAGTTTGGTCATAACCGCAGTTCTACTGTTATTTCCTAACAAGAAATTTTTTGTGGTTGGATTTTCGGTATTACTAGTCAACAGTGTTCTTCAATTATTTGTTATGAATACCGTTGACTCTGTTGAGCTAATAGGTAATATCGTTAATGTGGGACTATTCGCTCTCACCGGAGCTATTCTGATGCTGGTCTCACAGCTGAATCAAAGGCTCTTCCATGAAAGTGAAGTACGCCAGAATGAGGTGGAGCATTCTAAACAAAGAGTGGAAACCATGCTGGAGCGTGTGAAGGAATCGGTCGAAGGTTTATCACGTTATACGGATCAATTGAAGCAAAAGGTAAATGCGACTGGCTCTATCACCAATGAGGTGACGCTTGGGTTCAGTGAGGTTGCAAAAGGTGTTGAGTTCCAGGCGACCAGTGTGGCCGAGATCTCGGAATCCTTATCTGTGTCGGATCAGCATATCAAGGACGTTGCTTCGTATTCCCAGCAGATGAAAGACTTGTCCGCAAGTATGGCAACGAGCACGCAAACAGGAAGCACACAGATGGACCAGCTGAACATCCAGATGCAAGATCTATATGAGATAATCGATACAACTGCAAATGACATGCGAAAGTTCAACGAGGAAAGTGAATCCATGACGCTTATGCTGAACAGCATAGCGGATATTGCGAGTCAGACCAACCTGCTCGCGCTTAATGCAGCCATTGAAGCCGCTCGTGCGGGTGAACATGGACGCGGGTTTGCCGTTGTATCAGAGGAAGTGCGCAAGTTGGCAGAGAACTCGGGTCAGTCCGCAAGTGATATCGGAACCATCCTGTCTCGATTAAAAGGACAAACGCAGGCACTGACAGATCGATTCGAACGTATTCGTCTATCGTTACAACAAGGAAGAGATAGCGTCCATACAGCAGAGGAAGTATTCCGTACGATCAACAGCAACTCTCAGCATGTGTTGAATCAAGCGACAGATATCGAGACTAGTTCGGCGACCATGAAGGAATCTTCCACCAGAGTTGTGAATGAGGTTTCCGAGATTTCGAGTGTAACGGAGCAATCCAGTGCAGCGACAGAAGAGATTCTGGCGAGCATGGAAGAACAACGTAACCTGACACAGAAGATGGTAGAGAGCTTTGGAGAATTGGAGCAACTGATTGTAGACCTGAATGAGTTAGTCTCGGATCATCAGGCTTCTTCCGTTGAGAATAAATTTTAATATTAATAGTTGAGGGCCTGTTGGTACGTATTTAGCGTACTAGACGGGCTTTTTTCATCTGGAATACAGCTTGATGCCGACATTTTTTTCCTATACAGTGATGTGTAGAGTATGAAGAGCGTAGAACTGAAACTGTAAATGGTAGTTAAAAGAAGATGTAACCTCATGGGGGAGTAGAAGGTTGAAGGATAAAGGAATGAAAGATAGATTGGACTGTGATGACAGTACATATGAGGTTAAGAATGATAATAGGGCTGCACGCGTACGTTTTTATGATCAGCAATCGTTCAAAGACATGGACTGGCCCGATACGGAGGATGGCAGATATGCCAGAGTCTATCTGGAACCTATGATGCTGGACGGGACCCAAAGCTTTATGTCCAACGTGGAAACGACATTGTTGCTCGCACGAATTGATGATCTCGTTATTCCGCTGACGGTGAATGATACAGAGTATGATAATGCTTACGTTTGTTCGCCATATACGCATTATGTGAGTTACGCCAAGCAGGAATTGACCATGTTGCAGAAGCCTGTGTTGGAAAAAGGTCTTTCTGTGCTGCTCAGTCTAATAGGTTGGGGAATGAAGCAATCACAGATCAACAAAGTTGTGCATGTGAACAACTGGTTGTTGTCCACCAATCTGTATCCAGCCATGTCCGGTGAACAGGCGGAATGTTTGCTCGCATCGGTACAAGAGCGATACCCTGAGCATGTCATTGTGTTTCGCTCCTTGTGTCAGGGACTTCATCCCGATCTGACGGCGAGGCTAACGGAAGTGGGGTGTCGACTAATTCCGAGCCGACAAATCTACCTGTACCATGCGCATGATCCGAATTTTGGCAACTCGAAATCGCGTTGGCTGTTGAAGCGGGATTACGAATTATTGGGCAAGCATGGATACGAATTCGTTTCCGAAGCAGATATGACGGATGCAGATATTCCGCGAACCGTTGAGCTGTACAAGCTGTTATACCTTGAAAAATACTCCTACCACAATCCCCAGTTCACCGAGCGGTTCATTGCTGCTGCAATGGCATCAGGAACACTCAGGATCTATGGACTGCGAAAGGAGGGACGCCTGGACGCGGTGATGGGTTATTTCTGCCGAAATGGAATCATGACAACGCCACTGTTCGGTTACGATACAGCGGTGCCCCAGTCCATCGGACTATACCGCATGTTATCAGCTTGTCTGATCGGACAGGCTCGCGAGAACGGCCATCTGTTACATGAGAGCGCCGGGGCTGCGCAGTTCAAGCGCAATCGCGGTGCTGTGGCGGATTTTGAATATTCCGCTGTGTATGAGCGCCATCTTCCGTGGAGCAGACGCTGGTGCTGGCTGCTGCTTGATCGGTTGTTGAATCGCGTAGGTGTGCCGCTGATGCGCCGCATGAAGCTGTAAACAGACAAAAAACGTGCTTGCGCTGCCCGATGTAGGTGTGAGCTTGCATCTGATTTGACTGCACACTTGCACACACAACTGATCATCGTGATACGCACAATTATGTGCTCTCGCCTAATTAGACATGCTCTGCGAGTTGTACCTCGAAGCCGTCTGGATCTGTAATGTAAATAAACCGCAGATGCGGATTGGGCTGGATGGGGCCACGCACAATCGGAATATTCAGCTCTGCCAGTCGTTCCATGGCTTCATCCAGCGAGTTCACCTCATAACCGATCGACACGCCGGCCTCAGGTTTAAGAATCGATTCACTGCCCTCAATCAGTTCCAGTTTGGCTTCATTCTCCATGCCCAGCATGGCAATCTGCCGTCCACGGCTTTCGAATCTGCGCTGAATGGGAAGTCCGAGCATGTCGTGGTAGAACCCGAGCGAAGCTTCCAAATTACTGACCCTCAGCGTGATCCAGTTTAATTTGATCAACATGGGTGAATCTCTCCTTTTTCTTGCATCATATGTATTTTTGTTACGTTCATTATACGATAGGCGCTAGCAGGAACCTACTCCTTAATAATAAACAGTAAAATAGCTGCCGAAATATTCGGCAGCCAAATGGTGTAATCTCCTGTAGTCCCAGTAGTTCTAACGAATTATTGAATCAGATCAACGGCCGTTTGTGGTACAAATGCCTCTACACCGTTATAAACAATGACACCCTCCAAAGTTGTCTTTTTGCCGTTCACCAGTGCAATATTTTTGTAGATTTGCAGTTCCAGTTTGGTGTTACCTTTTGTTATGAGGATCTTCGGATTTTTGGCGTCCGTCAAGTCCAGTTTGTATGTCGCGCCTTTGGCTGTAAATGCCTGTTTGGCAGGTACAAACAATTGTTTGCTCACGCTGTCGAGATCCAGATCCAGTACTCGTGCCATATATTTGGCGACATCCGTGTTATCAATCACACCGAATGGACGGTCATTGTTCGGAGCATACGTGTACAGCACAACATCTCCACCTGTATGACCACCGGTTGTCCAGCCAATCCCTGCGCGTTTGCTGATCATTGGACCGATTGCATAGTTAAGACTGCCCGGCTCGGCCGCTTTAATGGTGGCAATCTCCTCGGAAGTCAGGTCCGTAATGCCATAGTATTGTTTCATCACTGCTTTGATGTTTGTACGCTTGGCATTCAGCTTCGCTTCAACGCCCTCGCCTGTCAGTTTGGCCTTTTTCAAAGGTCCGATAAATGTGGACAACGGCTCTTTATCGTATGTGCCGCTAGTTGCGTTGTTACCAATGGTGAGTCCACCATTGCCGTGGTCCGTAACAGCCACAACGGCAGTCTCTCCATCGGCTTTGGCAAAATCCATGGCTACCTTTACGGCATCATCAAAAGCCAGCACGTCACTGATAATACCAATCGGATCATTGGCATGAGCTGCCCAGTCCACTTTACTGCCTTCGACCATCAGGAAAAAGCCGTCTTTGTCTTTGGACAAAACTTCAATGGCTTTGGATGTCATCTCGGCAAGGCTTGGCTGCTTCGCAGGATCACGGTCCATATTATAAGCCATGCCTGCGGGTGCAAACATACCCCACAGCTTGTTCGAATCGGATGCTTTCATTGCAGCTGGTGTAGTGACGTAATCGTAACCCAGTGCCTTGATGGACGAAATCAGATTCTCGCCGTCTTTACGTCCGGCTGGCTCAAGATATTTGCTACCTCCACCCAATACAACATCCATGCCATTGTAGACTTGCTGTTTGCTGAGTGCATCATAGTTTTTACGGTCCGGATAGTGAGAGGAGAAGTCCGCTGGTGTGGCGTGCATAATCTCGGATGTAGCGATAATGCCAGTTGCTTTACCCGCCAGTTTGGAAGCTTCCAGTACAGAAGCGATCGGTTTTCTTTCGTCTCCAGGCGCAATAGCCTTTTGCCCAGGCATGGTAGCCTTGTCCGGCAGTACACCGACAAATCCGGTATGAGATTTATAACCTGTAGCAAAAGCAGTTCCGGCAGGGGCCGAGTCCGCAATCGGCGCATCGGCGGAGTGTGTCCGAACCATGCCGCTTGCCATGGAGTCCAGTGTCAGGGACGAGCCCTTATACCAGCGAGCCAGAGCGGTAGCATCGTTAGCCATACCGTCAGGAATCAGAATAATCACATTTTTAATCGGTGATGCAGATGTTGTTGAGGTGGTGTCTTCCACAGCCCACGCTGCACTGCTACCTCCGAGTGTAGCCGTAATAATTGTTGTCACCGCGAGCATCATTTTGGCTGCACGGACATTAAACCGGTTTAACATGAATGCATCCTCCTAGAATATATGTATAGTTTGGTATCCCAAACCAAGTGTATACAACAATTGCTAAACTAACGTATGAAATGGATTAACTATATGTAAAATTTACGATTAGTGAAGGATGCTGGAATTCAGGTGAACTGGACAAAAAGAGGAGTCGACGAATTAAGAGACAGTATTTATAGATCATCATGTTGTAAGTTGAGTTTAAACCCGCATGAGAACGCAGTTTTTTAATGTTACCCTGTCAAAGATCATATATTGACGATTAAAAAAAGATATTGCGAACGCTTACATTATGTGCTAACATCACCATAACAACAGGATTGTAACCGTGTTTAGGGCAATACCTGTGTCAGTTCATTCGTTGGTTGTTTGTTCATCAAACGATTGATTGCGTTTACATTTTCATATGGAATGAACCTCATTCCTCAGGGTTGTTACTGATTGCAGGCAAAACCTGAATTGAGGGCAGTAGACCACGCTAAAGCGATGTCTGTTTGCCTTCGGTTCAGGTTTTTTTATATAAAAAATGCCTGATGGCATGACCGCAAGCGCCGTAGCAGATATTTCGAGCAGAAAGGAGCGCAGCAGATTTAATTTTTCCTAAATAGAGATATAGACTCATCCAGACATTGGAATACTGATTCTTAGATACGCAACTCAAATGGACCTTCCAATGCACTTATCCCATCACACACTATTCGACAGCGAGGAGATTTATGACATGAAAACCATTAAACGTTCGATTGCTGTAGCAACAATTCTGGGGTTATGTGTATCCGCTCTACCAGCTTATGCAGCAGGCAATACAGGACCTTCTTCTTCAGCAGCGATGGACAAGCTGATCCAATCCGAGCTTATTCGCGGTAGCGGTCAAGGTGTTAATGCAGCTTATCTAAACAAAAAGGCAACACGTATTCAGGCCGCAGTACTTTACTTGCGTTTGTCCGGATTGGAGAAAGAAGCACTCGCTTATCAGGGATCGGAAACGTATGACGATGCGGCTCAGGCAGGCAAAGTATTACAACCGGTCGTTGGTTACTTGAAGCAGCATCCGTATGTGTCTGAGATCGTAACAGGAACAGATAAGTTTGAACCTAATGCACCACTTACAGCGGAAGGGTATGCCGAAATGCTGCTGAAGGTGCTTGGATATGAAGCAGGTACGGATTATGAGCAGGGAGCGGCTTCCACCTATGCGGATGGGAAAGGAATCATGGCGCTTCAAGGGAAGGGAGCGAGTCAACTTACCAATCGCCTGATGGCAGAGGCAACCGCACAGGCTTTGCAGATACAGCTCAAGAATGGCAGTGGAACCTTGGAGCAGAACTGGTTGAAACATAAAGAAGCTGGGGCGTTCAAACCTCAAACGGTGCAACAGACCAAGTATGGCGCGATTGATGGCAAGACCTATGAGCAATATGGCACACTCGGCTGGCTCGGTGTTCCATACGCGGCACCTCCGGTAGGGGAACTGCGCTGGAAAGCCCCGCAAGAACCGGAATCATGGACAGGAACGAGATCGGCTAAGGAATTTGCAACGAACAGCTTGCAGATCTCCGGCAAGACTACAGCGGGAAGCGAAGATTCGTTGTATCTTAATATCTGGCGTCCCGACACAATCAGTTCGAAACTTCCGGTTATGGTGTTCCTGCACGGCGGCGGGAATATGACCGGATCAGGTAAAGATTTTCAAGGTGAACAGCTTGCACGGAGCACCAACAGCATTATCATCTCAGTGAATTACCGTTTGGGAGCCCTTGGATTCTTCGAGAATGCAGCGCTGAAAACAGGGAATGCCCTGGATGACTCAGGTAACTATGGTCTGCTTGACGCATTCCGTGCATTGGAGTGGGTACAGGATAATATCGAAGGTTTTGGCGGAGATACAGGCAATGTTACATTGGCCGGACAATCTGCTGGTGCACGTGATGTACTGGCAACGCTGATCTCGCCACTTAGCAAAGGTTTGTATCAAAAAGCAGTTGCTTTCAGCGGAGGATTGACGACAGCATCACCGGAAGAAGGCGAGCAAAAATCCGAGGATGTACTTGTGAAGCTACTCGTGCAAGAGGGGAAAGCGGCTAATGCAGAAGAAGCAAAAGCATGGATTGGCAAGCAATCTCAGGCACAGCTGGAGAGCTATTTGCGTGAACTGCCTGCGGACAAGCTGGTCACAGCGTTTGGTGCAACCGCAATCCGTATGGACCCATTCCCGCATCTGTTCCGTGATGACGCAGTGATTCCAAAAGAAGGATTTGACGCCATCAATAATGGCAATTATAAAAAAGTACCTGTATTGCTCGGCAGCTTGGAAACGGAGTTCTCCGGTTTTGCCTTCGGTGATCCAAACTTCTCTCCGTCGATTACGGATGAGACTCTGTTTACTGATAAAACCAAGGCGGAACAATATGCTGCTGCGTTGAAATATGGTAGCGAAGCTTATGCAGGCTTTAATGCAGAGCGTGTAGCGGAGCAATTGACGAGTGAAGCAGGTCAACCACCAGTATATGCGTATCGTTTTGCATGGGGCACACAACCTGGAGTCATCTCTGAGCGTTTGCTCACGTTACTGGGCGCACCACATGGTGCGGATATGGACTTCTATACAGGACACGCAGACGGAATTGCTGCTTATTTCCCTGATGGGTACTTTAGCGATACAAACAAACCAGGACGTGATCAGTTGTCCGCCGCGATGGCAGCTTATCTGAAGCAGTTCCTGTACACAGGCAATCCAGGTACGGGTGGATCACCTGATCTAGCGGCATGGACACCTTGGACGAAAGATGCTCAAGCCCCAATCATGCGTCTGGATGCAAGCAATACAACGGCAGAAATTGGCATGTCCACACAATATAATCAAGGCAAAGACGCCGTTATGGCAAAGATGAAAAAAGAATTGCCTGAAGAAACGTATAAACTGTTGACGGAAAAAGTGTTCGCAGGCCGTTTCTTCTGGGAATAAGGATCACCGGATAGGAAGGTATATATAGATATAATGTAAGCCAAGGGAGCATGCTCTCTTGGCTTTTTGTACTGTTCGTTATACTTAAATATGGTATTGTTGTAAATATAAATTAATAGGATATGGGAAAGGGGAAAACGTACATTATGGATGGAGTTAGTAATTTTGGTATTGCAGGTATTATAACGCTATTAATTTTCTTTATTATGATTGGTCTTGTATTATATCTGGTTTTCTATCTTGGGATGAAGAGGTCTGGCGTCAAAGAGGAAGTATCCGCATTAAGGATGGAAGTACGAGTGTTACAAGAGGAAGTGGAGCGGAACAGGCGGGAATTGGAAAATATGAAGCGTCGATAACCTTTGCAGCATTATATGTGGGTACGTGGAATAGCGCGTACAATAGTATGAGAGGATAGGGGCTTTTCGCCCCCACCTACTCAATACAACGTGACACCGCTCAGTTCAGCCTTTACATACCGAGGGCACTCGAACTATTTCTTGGCAAAAAAACTAAGTGTTCCCGTGCTTTCATCTGCACTCACAAACAGGCTGCGTCCGTTAACACGATGAATTCCCTCTGGTGATTCTCCGGCTGTAGGAATCAGACCCAGGTAGTCCGGATTGACTGGATCAGCAAGATCAAAGAACAAAATGGCATCTGCCCGTTCAGAAGCTACGGCTGCATACGTAGTGCCATCTACAGTAGCAACGGTCAGGTTCTCGACTTCGCTGCCTTTGTTGGGACTGCGATCATCCGGATACAAGCCAACCATAGCGGTTGCCTGGTCAATGAGGTTCTGACTATCGTACATCTGCTGGCCTTGCAGATTCCAGACAGCAATATTACGTCCGCCTGCTTTTACACCATCCTCAAATTCATTCTTGCCCAAATCCCCTTCGTTAGCTGTCAGCAGGTATTTGCCATCTGCCGAGAAAGCAATCCCATCCGGTTCATAACGAGCGGTCAACGTCTCTTTAAACTGAACGATACCATCATCTTTCAGATCTGCTTGATGTGAAGTGGTACCCAGAGCGAAGATTGAGCTGATTTTTTTTGTCTCCAGATCTACGATGGTAACGACATTGTTTTCCTGTAGCGTGATGGCTGCTGTTTTACTATCTGGACTAATAGCAACATACTCTGGTTGTGGATCATGCGGATAGATGGCACCTTTTACATTGTCCAGAGAGACCGGTAAGTTGGTGATCTCACCCTCCAATACGTTCCCGCCAGCAAAAGATACTACCATAATGCTACCCGGACGTTTGGTGTTGGCATAGTCAATTTCATCCGCAGCTGTATTCAGCTCTTCATCCTCTATGGCGATCACCGCATGCAGACCGTCAGGTGACAGTGCAATCGAGTCAGGACCAATACCGAGTTCATACGTTTTTACCGTTTTGTAGGTTGTCAGATCCACAATGGCAAGTAACCCTTTGTTTGCTTCACTGTCTGTATCCCCTGTACGAATAACAGCAAGACCGTATTTGCCATCTTTGGATACCGTTACACTGGTGACTTCAGCTTTGGCGGAGAGGTCATGGAAGCTGACCGTCTTTAATACGTTGATGTTTTTCAAGTCAGCAATGTCCAGTACGGAAATGCTGCCATTGTCTGCTTCGGTTACGAGCAGGCGCTGTCCATCTGGCGTAGAGGCTGATATTTCTGCTTTGCCCCCAGGCATCTGAAACGATGCGGTCTGTTCAAAACCGGTTTTATTTTGTTTCAGGATCAGTTGATCCGTAATTAATTTTAGCGTTTGGGAAGATACATACGTTGTACCTTTGGTGATGTAGCTTTTACTGTCCAAAGGGGTTTTCACACCGTTGATGGTGGCTGAAGACGTTCCTACAGGAAGTTGTACTTTAGTATCTGCGATCTGGATATCAACACTGCGACTGCTTCCATTCCATGTGACCGTACCCTGCATATTTTGGATGGCTGTGCGCAGTACGACATGATCGTTGGTGGGTTTAGTTGCGTCAGCGGCATGAATCATTGATGTGTAGCTGGTTGCTCCTGCGGTAAGAATGGCAGTCATCGACAGAACGGCAAGCCATTGATTTCTCTTTTTCAATGTTACAGATCCCCTTTATCGTTTCGTGTGTAATGAGTTGTACAATTGTTTTAGTATAGGGAGCTTATGTTAAGGAGGGGTAAGAGAAGTCTGCGATTTGTGTAAAAGGTTAGATAAGAGATATTTTTCCAAATTGGATATGTAAGTTAACGTATAAAATGATGTTGCCACATGAAGAAAAAAAGCAGACGTGAACCTTCATATATATAGGACTGGTCGAACGGGAGAAAATACGCTAGAATTATAATTGAGAATCATTATCAATTAATTCAGGCTTTCTTTACTGACAAGTCTGATCAAGATATAGGCGAGGTGAATACCCATGCGCACGGATGATGCATTAGGCGTAGTATATCAGCATTACCTGACCCAGGAACCTTACAGTCAGCAAGATGAACACACGTATCTGCTATCTCCCAAGGCGGGTAGCGGTAAGGTCAAAAGAGTGACAACATACAGTGGCATTGAGATTTTATATTCCCAGGTTGAATATCATCAGCCTTATCCTACGTATTTTGCGTCGGAGACACCCATCGTGGAGTTGCAATTTGCCTTGTCAGGAGAGCGACATGTGGATATATCCGGTCAGGATTATTCATTATCGATAGGGCAAGGGGCCCTTATTTTTATGCATGATTTCGAAGCGTGGTTCCATCCTCCGGCAAGGGAGCTGTATACGTCTTTTTCGCTGGGGATTCCAGTTTCTCTGTTCAATTATGCTGCGGCGCAACTGGGCAGTTTTAAGCCGATTGAGTTTAATCAGGTGTTAGGGCGAAAGGTGTTTAAGCCGATTGTATTTCAATTGGATAACCGGATACGAACGATGATCGACAGTTTGATTGTGGAATTAAACAACAGTTATCGATCATCCTTAATGATGGAAGCGACAGCCTTGGAGATTTTAAATCGATTTATGATCCAATTGTTTGATCTGGCGCCAATTCCCGCGGGATTCTCCAGAGAGGACATCCGGAAGTTACATACGGCACGGGAGATTATGGAGGCTTGTATGGTAGATCCTCCATCTTTGCTAGCATTGTCCAGACAAGTAGGACTTAACGATTTTAAATTAAAAAAAGGATTCAAGGCACTTTTCGGAAGCACGGTGTTCGAATATTTGCGTCAGGTTCGTCTCGACAACGCCATGAAGTTGTTGCGCAATCAGGATAACAACGTCACCGAGGCCGCGATTGCGGTCGGTTACAGCAATGTCAGTGCCTTTTCGCAGCAATTTTATCGCAAATTCGGCGTGAAGCCCTCAGAGATGAAAAAAATTTATTAAATAATCCGGCTTGCCGTGAATTGTTCCGTATAGAGGCAGTGGGGATTCATTCAGCCTTGTATACTCCAGGTACAGTGGGTACTGTACTGAAATATAGAGGAGTGTATAAACATGAATAGAATCAGAGGAAGTATTTTTTTTAGCGTATTTGCAGCCATGTTGGGTCTGATGCTGATTGCACCCATTATGCCACCACTTATTCGCGAGTTGGGCATGAAAGAAAGCCATTCCGGTCTTATTATCTCGCTTGGGTCCATTATGATGGCTGTCATGGCTCCGCTATGGGGCAGATGGAGTGATATAAGAGGAAGAAAACCAATTATATTGATTGGATTCATAGGTATGTCCGTGAGCTGTGCATTATTTGCACTGGCATTGTACGGGGGATTAAATGCATGGATCGGAGGGGGGCTCCTGTTAACCCTTCTGATTGTGACGCGCAGTCTGATCGGCATGTTCATTCCGGCAGTGCTGTCTTCTGCCCAAGCCTATATGGGTGATGTGACAGAAGGGGAAGAGCGGGGAAGTGGAATGGCGATTATCAGTGCTGCGAATGGACTGGGCCTTGTATTTGGACCTGCGATTGCAGGAGCTTTTACCCTTATCGGTCTGCTCTGGCCGCTTTATTTTGGCATTTTTATAGCGATAGCTGCGTTTATCATTGCCTTGTTGTTAATCCCGTCAGCCAAACCGGTCATTCAGGCAAAACCGCCTAAAGTCAACCCGTTCCAACACGGTTTACGAATGTACCTTGCTGCCGGCTTGGTCACGATGATGGGTATCATGACACTACAGGTTGTCGGGGGATTTTATTTTCAGGATCAACTGGCTCTATCCTCAGCGGCGACGGCCCGAATGGTTTCGTTTGGACTCATGTTCTCTGGAGCAGCGATGTTGATCATGCAGGTCATTCAGATGAAATGGTTGAAATGGAAGCCACGCCCAATGATTTTGTTCGGGTCCCTTTTCCTGATCGCAAGCATGATCCTGTTTTTGATCTTCAATGTGTTATCCATGTATTATTTCTCGTTTTTCCTGTTTGGCATGGGTTCGGGTCTGATGATGTCGGGGTTCATGGCAGGTGCTTCGCTGGCAGTTAGCAAAGAACAACAGGGAGGTGCAGCGGGATTGGTAGCAGCGATTCAGGGGATATCCGCCGTCATTACGCCTTTACTTACAACGACACTTTATCAGGTGGACAAACATGTTCCATTTATGCTCGTAGCTGTTCTGGTTGTCTTGCTGACAATCATGATGCTGGGAATGAGGAAGAATGAATCCAATACTGTAACGGACCCCATTCATTCGTTATAGTCAGACAAAGTCAGAAGATCAAATAAGGTCAAAATAAAAGAAAAAAGGATCTATTTTAAAATAGTGAACCATGATGAAAGAAAATCGTTTTTTTTGGTCTTTTACGGACTTTGAGCCTTATTTGCAAGGGTATTATAATAATCAATGTAAGCAACACCAATAAACCAACCACACAAAAGGAGATGATTTTCATGTTTGATCTGATTCCGTTTCGTAAACGAAATGAAGACCCGTTCGGACACATGTTGAAATCCTTCAATGACATGGTTGAGAACTCATTCCTCTCCCCTTTTGGAACTGGCTCCCAGCCATTCCGGACTGACATTCGTGAGGAAGAAGACAAATATTCGGTAGAAGCCGAGCTTCCGGGCATTGCCAAAGAGGACATAGACATTCAGGTTCAAGGTAATGAATTGATTATTCGTGCCAAACGCAATGATATAGTGGAGCAGAAGGATGACTCCAATCGAATCATACGGCAGGAGCGCCGTTCCGGCGAATTTATCCGGCGATTCTATGTTGATCATATTGATGAGGAGCATATTAAGGCCAAATTGGAAGAAGGTGTGCTGAAGCTCGAGATTCCAAAACGTCCTGGTGATGATCAATCTCGCAGACGCATTCAGATTGACTAAACCAGATGCAAAATGTGTAGCTGAAGAAGTTGAGCTATCCCTTTATGGTAATAGGCATGGAAGAACATCTGTAAAGATGTTTTGTCATGTTGTCCCATGAAGGGATTTTTTACATAACCGGGTTAATGGAATTGAATATGAATTGTGCTGCATAGGAATGTAGCGGAGAAGCCGGATACGGCATCCAAGTTAACACGAATCTGATCGGCTGCATTAGTGAAACTTAGCTGTAAACAAACGTTAGATGCCTCCACAGGGGAGAACATCTCTTGCTGAATATGTTCAAAATGGAAGTGCACCTGCTGTTCCCATTCCTGATCAGCATTATGCGTTAGCACAAGAGAGAGGGATTGTATATTTTGGACTGTTTCCAGCTGCACATCCGTAATTTCGTCATAATGGAAGGGAGGGAAATAGCCCAGAGTTTCGATTACATGTTGCGCTCCGAGAATGGAAGCCAAAGGAGAAAATTCACGTTCCAACCTCCGAATATCCATTAACTGTGCCTCGTACTGAGGACTTGTATAGAGCAGGAGAGAGTCTGGTTCGCATTCCACGACTGTTCCGATAAAAGCAGCCCAGTTCGCGGTACCTTCCTCACCAACGGTAACAAGCAGTTGATCTTGAGCAAGCAAGTCGATTGCCCTATTGGTATGGAATTTCACTCGAAAACCTTGTCCCTGTATCTGCCAGGGAGTCTGGGGTGCATACCAGAATGGTTCCCGCTCTACGGATCGGACGCTGACGTTTAATGTCCATGCTCTGTTCATTAGACTACCTCCAATTGCCACAAGCTGCGTGGCATCATCTCCACCTGTCTGTATTATTTCTCTGCTGCTGCTTGCATCAGGGCATAAATCTTACGTGTGGTATTCACATTTCTAACCGTCATATAGGCATATACTTTGGATCCCACAAGCTTGTTCATGCCACTTTTGGATGCATCTTCTCTGCTGACTGAATATAAAATCGCTCCAGGAACATAGATCAGTGTACCAATTTCCGGTTTGATGGGCAGCTGGTCCAGCACGGAGGGCTCATTGATCTCATCCCAGAGGAACATCACATCACTTTTGGCTGTGTCATCATTAACCCATTCTTCTGGCAGCGCCTGAATAACGGATTGAATTTCATCCATATTCCGCACCATTACCCTGATCTGTAAGCCAAAATCGGCGGCGATGGCCTGCTCTAACACATGGGATATCTCCACATTCGCATTGGCACGTTCCTGATGATCGGCAAAAATAATATTGCCAGAATTGATGTAGGTAACGACATCCAGCATGCCTGCTTGTTCAAACGTTTCTTTCAGCTGTTTCATATTGATTTTATTGTTCCCGCCTACATTTATGCCCCGCAACAAGGCTACATAGATCATATGGACGCCCCTCCAATTCCTTCAATTCACCGTTTTAACAAAATGACAGATACTCGAAAAGATGAGCGGTATATTCTTCTCCCAACAGATCTTGCAATAAAGGTTCCACTTGCTCCAGATACTCGGGCTTGGTTTCATAGGTTTCTTCATCTTTTACTTCTCCGGCATAGGTGCGCGCCGCTTCAATCAGGATGGCTAGTGCACTGAAAAAGTCTGATAGTGAATCAGCAACACGGTTTGGTTCTCCACCTGTAAAAGCGGCATATACGGGAGAGTTTGGTGCTTCCACATCTACAATTAACGGATCATCGTTAAAGTTTGCGATGACAACGTGATTTTTTGGCCAAGTGGAGGACTCCTCATAAGGTTCATTCATGCCAATCCAGCGGAACCCCAGTTGCTGACGAAGCAGATGTTCAGGTGCAACAAAGGAGATCAGTGCGGCATCACCGATTTCGACGGCGGCATTTTTCATTTTGAGTGTACCTTCCGCATCCGCATCCGCATCCATCATTTCATAATGACTGTACAGATACTGAAGTTCTGGAGAAAGAGCTATTCGTGTATCCACTTCCGGCTGGTGATGTTGTTCGCGTGGACGCAGATCATGATTTTTGAAAAGTCCATAAGCTTCATTATATAAATCTTGCTGTTCCACCAAACGGCTCAAGGCCGCATCCAGTTGTTGCATGATGTCTGATTCCTCCTAATAACATTGATATAATAACAGGCCGATTCGTTTGATTCTTGGCTATAAGCATTATACTATATCAAAGATAAATTCAAAAAAACATTTGAATACGTTTACATTCATGAGTGGACATGATATACTTTCACTCAAATAAGGATTGTTACTGCTTCGGGCAGGCAAAACCTGAACATCACTATGCGTGGACTTTGTTCCATTCATAATGTTGTTCGGGTTTTTTTGCATTCTACGGTCCATATTAAGGATAGAAAAAACAGAGGACGTACTTATTTCCAACCCAACACTAACATCACGCTGTACAGAAGAAAGGGGAGCATTATGAACAAGAGAAAATGGTTAAACGGTTTTGCCGCAGGTTGTCTCAGTATCATCCTGGTGATTAGTGGGTGCGCATCCAAAGCGCCACAAACCGTAAGTGACACACCGAATCAGCCGACAGAACAGACAGAGAATGAAACCCAGGAACCTGCAAACAACCAAGCTGCCAAAGGCAGAACAGTGATTACAACCGACGGTGAAGTGGATGATATGAACTCCGTCATTCGTTTCCTCTTATATTCGAATGAAATGGACCTTGCCGGAATTGTACTGACCAGCTCGGTGTATCATTATGCTGGAGACGAGGAAGCGGGGATCAAACCCTTCCGCTGGACAGGCACACAGTGGGTGTACGATATGATCGATGCCTATGGCGAGATCTACCCGAACTTATCCAAACATGCGGATGGGTACCCGGAGCCGGAACAGCTTCGAGCGATGACGAAGATCGGTAATATATCCGATAAAGGGGAGATGGAGAAGGAAACTGAAGGTTCCGAGTTCCTCGAAACTCTTTTCCTCAACGATGACTCTCGAGACCTGATTGTTCAGACATGGGGGGGCACCAATACCACAGCCAGAGCGCTAAAATCGATTGAAGAACAGTACAAAGATACGGCCGAGTGGGATACGATTCGCAAAAAAGTCAGTGACAAACTGGTCCTGTACATCATCCTCGATCAGGATGACAGCTACAACGAATACATTGCGAAGAATTGGCCGGATATCCGTATTCTCAACGACCAATCAAACTTCTGGCATTTTGCCTATGCATGGAAGATGCATGCCGAAGAAGTGAACAGTAAGCTTCATGGCGACTGGATGGTCAAGAATATCCTGAACGGACATGGCAAGCTGATGGATATGTATGCATCGATGGGTGACGGCAAAATGATCGAAGGCGAACTGGCCGAAGAACAACGGGGAAGTGCTGAATATCTCAAGAACAATCCGCAATATGACAAGTACGATTTTATATCCGAGGGTGACTCTCCTTCCTTCTTTTATCTGATTGATAATGGGCTGCGCAGTATGGAAGACCCTTCCTACGGCGGTTGGGGTGGACGCTTTGGCGTTGTGAACGACAAGCTGTTTAGAAACAATGTGCTTGATTACGATCCGTACACCAAACGCTATGAAGCCGAATACTCTCTGATGAGATGGTTTGACGATGTGCAGGATGATTTTGCAGCACGTGCAGACTGGGCAGTTGCAGACACTTACGAAGGTGCCAACCATAATCCGTCTTTAACGATTAAGGAAGGGGTGGATCTTAGTGTTAGTCCTGGGGAGGAAGTTACTCTTCACGCGGAGGGTAAAGACCCGGATGGAGATCAACTGACCTATACGTGGTGGAGATATTTCGAAGCGGACACTTATGAGGATTCCAAAGTAACACCGAACAAAGTTCAGCCTGAAATGGCGGGTGACCTGCAGCTTGGATTGCATCGTGAACTTGCCAAGGATGAGCAGGTGGATACGATAAAATTACAGGGCAGTGACACCGAAGCGGTGACATTTACCGTTCCTGACGATGCCAAATCGGGTGATACCCTTCATATCGTTGCCGAAGTACAGGATGATGGAGAGCATCAGTTGAAGCATTATCAACGTGTGATCCTAACCGTAAAATAAAGAAATAGAGGGGCTGTCCCAAAAGTCATCAACATGGCTGGTGGGACGCCCCTCTTATTTTTGTAGTCTGATCGTAATTGATCCGTTAACGCTGGATGCCTGACCAGAAGACTTTCCAGGTGATCGCCAAAGCTTGTTCATAGGATTGCCGTGTCTCATACACGAGCTGTATATCCAATCCATCCATCACGGTGACAAAAGCTACGGTGGCTTCTTCCGGACTCAGGCTTATATCGGAATGTCTGGTGAATACGGCTGCCAGCTCTTCTTTCAATGTCCCGAGGTACGTTCGATACTGGGCTAGCACAAAATCATGCACCTCCAGCGGTGTGATAAAGGACAGGATATACATAAAAGCGACGTTTGGATGAGTCAGAAAGCGATTTTTGTGTTCATGCAAAAAGGCATATAGCTGCTGATCCAAAGTTTGGGTAACAGACTCGCTGAAGAATTGGCGTACAAACTGTTGTTCCTCCTGCACAACTTCCTCATATAACTCCAGCAATAACGCTTTTTTGGATGAATAATGATAAGCCAGGGATTGCTTGCGAATGCCTGCCTCTTCGGCAATCTGCGCCATCTTGGTCCCCTCGTAACCCAGACGATTAAAATGTTGAATGGCAATTTCCTTGATTCGTTTTTTACTCAATGTCTACCTCCAGTTGGCGAGCTGTATACCTCTGCTGTTTTTGGGAGTATACCAAATATAACAAGATATATACCACAAAAATGCCTATAGAGATAGCATACACTACCGTATAGGAAAATGCAGAAGCCACCACGCCCAGGATCAACGAACCACCGCCAATTCCGAGGTCAAAGAAGTTAAAGAAGGAAGCCATCGCACTTTCGTGCTCATGTTCTTCTACAAGATTCACACACCAGGTCTGAATGGCCGGGAATATGGCACCAAAACCAAAGCCATATAATGCGCCGGCGATCAGGAATTGCACATCACTCTGGGCGATAATCAGAACCAGTAGCCCCGCGATTGCAAACACGGCAGAAGGTAACAACACGGAACCTGGTCCCCATCGATCAAACATTTTCCCCGAAAACAGTCGAACGGCGAAGCTGGCGATGGCAACGATGAAGAAAAACCAGGCTATATTCTCGAACCCTCTTTCGGCGGCAAATAAAGCCACAAAGGACATGATTGAACCCGCTGCAATGCCAACGAGCATAATGAGAAGGGAAGGGAAGAGTACCTTCTTTTCAATCAGTTTCACCGAAGGGACATGAGTTTGCATAGACTCGCTACTACCTTCTGTTTTCGGCTTTCTGGATACAAACACTGTCATTAGGAGAGCTAACAGCAAAATGCACATACCTCCCATAAACAGGCTCTGGTAGTCGTACTTAAACAACAGGCTTGTTCCAATCAATGGACCGATGGATATAGCGACCGTCTCCCCTACGCCGAAATACCCCATACCTTCTCCCCGGCGATCTCTTGGTATGTTTTCAGTGGCAATCGTTGCAAAATATGTCGTTGCCAAACCAAATCCGAATCCGTGGATCACTCGAAATACAAGAATCATCCAAATACCTGACGATAGGTAGTATGCGCCTGTCATTAATGCACAGATAGTGATGCCGATAATCAATAGATATTTTTTATCTATTTGAGCTGCTAAAACAGAAGTGAAGGGTCGAATCAAGATGGCAGAAAACATAAATACGCCGGTAACAAGCCCAATTTGGGAGGCTTCGCCACCAAGACTTGAGACAAACAAAGGCAAGGTGGGAAGCAACATTTCAAATGCCATAAACAATAATGCGTTGGCTAACATGATAAACAGGAATGATCTTCCCCAGAGTTGCTGAGGTGTAGAGCTATGTGTTGAAGTACTCATGGTTTTCCTCCGTAATGTTGATCTCAGTCGCGCGACATGTTGAACTGATTTTACCTGACGATTGTCAGATTGTAAAGCGTATATTCAGAGCAGGGGTTCATGATTTTTTGGTGGGTGAGAGAAGTTATTAATAATTTTTAATTCATATCCCAACATTTTCCGGTATACTAATCAGATAAAATGATTCAAGTGAATACTACCTCGGAGAGGTGATATGCAATGACGGTTGATATACTTGTAAGAAATAATGTTAAGGTACTTGGCTCGGGTAGCCAAACGATTGTATTTGCTCATGGTTTTGGATGTGATCAGGATATGTGGCGTTACATTATTCCAGGTTTTATGGAGAACTACCGAGTGGTGTTGTTTGATTATGTTGGATCTGGCGAATCTCAAATTAACTATTATGATGCTGTCAAATATAGCAACCTTCAAGGATACGCCCAGGATGTGCTGGAAGTTATGGAAGCGCTCGAACTAAAGGACACCATATTTGTCGGGCATTCCGTCAGTAGTATGATTGGTATGCTGGCATCGATTCAAAACCCCAAATATTTCAAAAAAATTATAATGTTAGGGCCCTCCCCACGTTACGTGAATGATCTGCCGAATTATTATGGAGGTTTCGATCGGAATGATATCGATGAATTACTTGAGATGATGCAGATGAATTTTATTGGGTGGGCGAGTTATCTGGCACCCATTGTGATGAACAATCCGGAACGGAAAGAGCTGACGGAAGAGTTGGAGAAAAGCTTCTGCTCCAGAGATCCGCATATTGCGAGACAATTTGCCGAAGTGACGTTTTTATCTGACTGTCGTATTGATCTGGAGCAGGCAACTGTGCCAACATTAATCCTTCAGTGCTCGGATGACAGTATTGCCCCGGTAGAAGTAGGGGATTATTTACACGCTCATCTGAAGAATAGCCGATTGCAACAGATGACGGCCAAGGGACATTATCCGCATCTGAGTCAACCGGAAGAAACCATCCGAATGATTAAGGATTATTTAACGAGCGCATAAAACGCGGAAGAAAGGCAGTTATTCCATGGATATACAATTAGAACTGGCTCCCTGTGGATACTTCTCTATCTCTGATTCGGGCGTCGTACAGTCGATTAATCAAACTATGCTTACGATGCTTGGATATGAACGCGATGAGCTCATAGGGCAACATATTGAATCCACCATGTCGGTAAGCAACAAGGTGTTTTTCCATACGTATTTCTATCCCTACATCCAGTTATATGGACATGTGGACGAGATGTACTTCACGTTCCGTACCCGTGATCAGAAGGCTGTTCCTGTTCTGCTTAACGGTGTTCGTCAGACACGTAACGGGGAAAGCGTGGTAGATTGTGTTGTTGTAGTCATGCGTAAGCGAATCGAACATGAGAAGGATATTTTGCATACCAAAACGAAGCTACAGGAGCTGTATCAAGCGACGCAAGAAGCGAACAAAGAGCTTGAACGACTGCATGAGGAATATAAAATTAAAGAGCAGGCGTTAATCAAAGTGAATGATCAGTTGGAGACACTGGCCTCCACCGACTTGTTGACAGGATTGAAGAACCGCAGGTTTTTCCAGGAAAAAATGCTTGAAAGTTTGATGATGTTCCGAGAGAAACAACGTTATTTCTCCCTTCTGGTGGTAGATATTGATCATTTCAAAAGCATTAATGATACGTACGGACATCCGATCGGAGATCTGGTGCTCGGCAATCTGGCAGGGCTACTGCAAACGGTATCGCGAAGTACGGATGTGGTTGCACGTTACGGTGGAGAGGAATTTGTTGTCATTCTTCCAGATTGTGAAGAGGAGCAGGCGATCGGTATCGCAGAACGATATCGTTCACAGGTTGCTTCAGCCGACTGGGGTGAATATAACATTACTGTGAGTATCGGTGCGGCCACTGTAGTAGAGGAAGATACGGAAAAGTCCTTGTTCCAAAGAGCGGACAACGCCCTGTATGCCTCCAAAACCGGAGGACGAAACCGGGTGACACATGCAGCTCAGATGGTAAAAAGTTAAGAATTGGATTGCATCAAAAGAAAGCAATAAGGAGCCTGTGCATGACGAGGGAGATGATCCCACATGCACAGGCTCCTTTTATTTGCGTGAAACAGATTGACTACGTTGAGATGGCAGACTCAGGGTTAATTTATCGCGGAGCAAGGTAACCATACGCCTTAGCCGGAGAGTTCGCCTGAGGACGAAAATCTTCGCTCGGTTCATCCATAAATGCCGGGTTCACATATATGGAGTGTGCATCATTGCCAGATCCCTTGATGTAGGCAGCGATGCCGGAGTAGGCTTTATTTTTCCAAACCCACAGGGCATCTTGCTGCTCACCTGGTGAGTAATAGACATTATGGTCAAACACATTGCCGGTATTGCTAGTATATTCGTTGTATATTAGTACTTCCGAGCTGCCCGATACGAGAATGTTACGCATGAATGTATTGTTCTTTGTCCGTGACTGCATGAATAACTGTCCATTGCCTGCATTCAGGGTATCATTTCCCACAAGTGTATTGTACATAATCTTGCTATCCTCGGTAGCTCCTCGTTCCTCGTCATAACCTCCCATGGCAATACCCGTCAATCTGTTGGAATAAATCAGGTTATCACGCACGGTAATGTTGCTGGTTGAACGTCCGGCATGCTCTGAGGCAATCTCAATTCCGATATCGCTCCGATATACCCGGTTCTGGTCGATGATATGATCTTTCCCGCCATCTACATAGATGCCGCCGGCCGAGTTGGTATCATTGGGCAGGTCTGTACCGTAGGAGGGATTGTTATTGGACGTAATATCGTATACTTCGTTGCCTCGTACAATGCCGTTCCGAGCCTGATCGTACGTGTCATCCTCGGACGTACCCTCGTACCCGATCAGATCAATACCAATATTGTCGGAATCATGGATGATATTGTCCTGGATGGCAAAGGTATCAACATTACCGTTGACTGCGAGTGACTCGCTTGAACCAAGTGTAAGATCATACAATTCATTATCCTTGATGATGATATCGCGTAAAGCTTGAGGGTGCTCTGTGCCATATATGGCAATACCGTGGGCATCCCTGCCCCGCAAATCGGAACCTTCAGGAGTTGCGTAACTAGCGATCGCGTGTATGGTGTTGCCTAACAGCTGAATATGCTCACCTGCTCCGTGGACATAAATCCCGGTTGGAACTTGGCCCCCAAGTGTGGTTGTGAAATTACGAATTTCGAGATTTTGAATCGTGATATAACTGGCATTTTCAATTTCAATTAACCCTTCAATGCCCCGGACAGATAAACCGTTACCATCAATGATAACCTGCTCCTGAGGATAACTTGAAAATAGGGTTGGATTAGCGGAAGAATTACCGCTCCGGGTGATTTTGACTTTCTGATGATAGACACCTTCACGCAAATAAATCGTGCTTCCTGGCGAAGCATGGTCGGCTGCGTGCTGCAACGTTTTCCACGGAGATTGAATGGTTCCTTTATTCGAGTCGTTTCCTTGGGGTGATATGTAATGGATGACCTGGGGATCAGACTTTTGAACAGAAACGGGTTCATTCATGGCAGATGTATGATTCTGACAACCGGATACAAGCACCATCAGAATCGGAATCATAAGTATAACTACGCGAATCAAATCGTTTCCCCCTTGAATTTAGCTTTGAAGATAGATTATAGCAGATTTGAACGGGTTAATAACCCATGATATGCTCTTATAAAATCAGCGAGGAGACTGCTCATGAATACATTAACGATAGCTGAATTAGTAGATCGGGAGAATCACGCATGGGAAGAACTCAAGGAACTCCTGGATAGTGGGCAAAATACATATGTGTATGTTCCAGCAAAACAAGAGGCTGGAGAGGATACCCTCTATCGTCTGCAAATAAGCACCAAATCCTATTTGGGGGCTGTTGCTTATGAGACAGAAGGTATTGTACTGGACCATGGCTGGATCACGTTGCTTGGTGCAGGTGGTGACAGTATATCTGGGAGTCTCACCAGTTGGAATGGTGTGAGTGAGCAACCTTGGGTAGATGTACTGGAAGGTATGTTGGTCGTTGCATATGATGCGGCAGGCGGTTTCTTCGGACTGGATACAGGCAAGTATGGCCGCACGGGACACATATATTATTTTGCACCGGATACACTCGAATGGGAATCGACAGAACTGGCATATTCAGGTTTCATCAACTGGCTGGCGAATGGCGATCTGGAGCAGTTCTACCAGACCTTTCGCTGGAAAGGCTGGCAAGAAGATATGTCTCAGCTCCAGACAGGACAAGTATTTGCGTATTATCCACCACTTTGGACGCAGGAAGGTGACGGCGAGAGCAGTAGTAAAGCCCCAATTAGCATAATGGAGGCCTGGAAGTTCGCACTGGACGGTAAATAGTTGGCATGCTGCTGTAGGATGAAATCATGAAAGTAACCGGTAAGTTCAAGTTCATTGAGTGATCTACTTTAAAAAAACGGCATTTCTGTTCCAAACTAAAAAAGGCTCGCGCTTGGCGCGGGCCTCTTTGTTCTGAACTTTAAACATCAATTATCAATTGTCCAATGTAACAGGTTTAATGCTTGAGCGTGAAGCTCTGCTATGCCAGATGGTCAACCCGAGTGAAACAACGCAGACGAGCAACAGACAAGCATACACCACATGATAAGCTTCCTCGACCGAGACTCCCGGAATGCTGTGTAGCAGCAGCCCACATACGGCTACAGACACCGAACCACCGAAGAACTGAATCAATTGTAACATGCCCATACCGGAACCGATTTGCGCTTTGGGCAGCACACGTGACGCTTCATTATTCAGTGAAGCCATGGAGGCTGACAGTGCCGGTGAGAAAAAGAGATAACCACTGGTAATGATCAGGGCGGATTGATCCAGTTCGAGCATGAATAAAGCAAGTACCGCTGCGAGCAGGGTGTGTCCGATGATCATAAATCGCATATTGCCATAACGGTCGATCCAGCGTCCAACAAAACGGGTGCAGAATGCTGCAACAATAGCTCCAGGTGCAATCAGCAAACCAATGGCGAGCGAAGAGCGCCCATATAGATCAGCAAGCACAAGCGGCATCAAAAACAGATTGCCCAGATTCACCACCAGCACGCAGAATCCGATAAGGATTAACCGAGTATATCCTGGCGTTCGGAACACTTGTGGATTCACAAACGGAAGACTCGCTTTCCGAATATACAGGAGGTGTGCAACAAGTGAAATAACGCCAATGGCAAACCACAACCAGGACTGCTGGGTGATCGCGACCAGAAGTGTAGTGGCGTTAATGACGGTTAATATGGCGCCAATCACATCGAACGGCTGATCTGTTTTGACCGTTTCCCGTGGAAGGAAATAGAGCAATACAGGCAGGGCGAGCAAGACAAGCACCGTTATGGCAAAAAGTCCGTTCCAGCCCCAGTACTCGCTAATGAGTCCGCCGACAATGGGGCCAAGTCCAAAAGCCATGGCGCTACCTGATGAGATCAGCGCGATGGCAGCTCCGCGTCGTTCCACCGGGATGTAACGACTTGCAATGACGAGGCCCAGCCCGGCCATAACTCCTGCACCCGCAGATTGCAGAATGCGTGTCAGTAACAAGATCGCGAAGTTATGCGCGAACAACCCCAGCAATGAAGATAACCCCAGGATCAGAAGCCCGACCGTTAACAGTTTGCGTACCGGGATACGGTCTGACAATCGGCTGTAAATCACCGTCGACAGGGCGTAACCAATCGAATAACTTGAGATGACCCAAGACCCCAGGTCCGAGGTAATCTGCAGATCATGAATAATGACTGGCAAAGAAACATTGAACATGGTGGTATTCATCACAACGATGAACAAGCAGCACGTCCAGAGTGGCATGACAATTTTATCTTTCACGGTACCATTCCTGTCTTGGGTATGAATATGAATTCGGATTGAGCTTGATGAAAATGTGATGAAAAGCAATATATAATTTTACACCCAAATTCATCATATGGCAATAATGTCATACTAATTCATTCGGTGTGATGAGCATAGAAAGATATTAATAATAAACAATAGACGGATTTCCTGAATTTAACTAAAATGATCATTGAAGCATACATAAGCAGATGGATCAGCGGTTAGGTAACTAGATATGTAAGGAATTAGCATGTTGAAAATGAAGGAGATTATACCCATGACTCATTTATTATTAATGTCCCACAGCGTATTTCCGACGCTGGACATGAAGCGAACCGCGCAGTTTTATGAAGAAAAGATGAGCTTTCGAGTAGTTGAATATCTCGATGCCACGGAACCTCATATCTGCCTGTATCGTGATCTGACCGAGATTATTTTAACCCAAAGCAATGGACAGAAGGTCATTCCCAACAGAGAATTATATGGTTATGGATATGATGCATATTTTATTACCAAGAACCAGGATGAGCTTCAACAGGAATTGATCAACGCCGATGTGAACATCGTACGTGCCCTCAATCATACAGACTATAATAACAAGGAGTTTGTGATCGAGGATATCGATGGACGCTGGATCGCTTTTGGCATCAAACAAGGGTAATTAGACGCAGAAAACGGACTTATTAATCGCTAATGATGTTCAAATTGATAGCGGAGTATGTGAGGGAGTTATCTATATGGAGAAGGAATTTTTTTGCTGTTTGCCCAGATCGGTTTAATTATTGGAGTTGCGTTAATAGCATCCGGATTAACAAATGGTTCAAAAGGGAAAGAAAAGTTTAAATGATCGGCGACATTTCCCACGGTATCCTGGGGATTATGTATCCTTAATTTGCGCTTGGCGGTAGTCATTTGCTGAGAAGACCGGCGCAGCTGCACATCGATACGGATAAGGCCGCACGTGCTAGTTCCGGATTTAGTACCGGTGCAGTATGACCATAATTTAGATTCAAATCTCTACAATCAGAAAACGGCGCTTATCTTAAAGATAAACGCCGTTTTTCTATGAAAATATGAAAATGGTTACATAGATTAGTGCACCTTCGCAGCAATATAAGCAGTAGAGCTATTATAAAAATTCTTATAAGTACCCAGATCCCAAGAGAAGGTACTTGGGTCTGAGATATTGGTGTTGATAGATGGTTGTTGTCCGTGTTTCTCAGACCATTTTCCCGTACTGTTCTGCAACATAAAGTGGAAGTCCACCACATCAATACCTACATCGACTTTGCCATTATTGTTGGCATCAATCCAGCCAACTCTATAAGCAATGCGGTGTTCTTCGTCTGTGACAGTAGCTGTTCTACTGGATAGAATTTTCCAACCAGGTTTAAAATACAGTCCATTCGTGTTTCCGTCTTTAACTACAAGGGCTGCTCCAACGCTCGAATTTGTAAAAAATCCTGTGTCATACACATTGGAAACCCCATCACCATCTCCCGGGTTCCAGAAGAAAGGTGCCTTTACCGAATATCCATAACAATTGACACCGCTTGAAGTGACTGCCGAATAAGGCCAAGCGTGACCGTAAGCTGACGCAAATGGCTGTACCATATCAATGTGTGGTGCCAGTTGTATGGTGATTTTCGGAGATACATCGGCATTAGGGTTATCCGGTAAAACAAGGTTTGTTAAGGCTTTGAGTTCCCCAACCGTAGTTTGGTTCCCTTCTTCATCAATAACAATTGTATTATCGCCTTGAAATTTTCCTGCTTTTGCTTTGGCTGTCCCTGACGTTTGAACTTCAGTGAACTTCTCCGTAGTGTACTGATCCGTAGTATCTGGCGAGGCCATAGCGACGGATGCCATACTCACATTAAATAGTAAAGTACAGGTAAGAGCGGCTTTGAAAATTTTCTTCACTTTAAAGATCGACTCCTTCTGTTGGAATAAACAAATAATAACATATAATTCCAATTAATTCCACATGTAGTGAATGAAAAAGAAGCCCAATCAGCTAATGAGAGGGCTACACCATTGGGAATTTTGACTGTCCTTCATCGTTCCTGGTTTCCGATCGTATCCTAGTTCCCAAATGGCAGCCGGTGCAGATGAGCATCTGTCCATCTGTTGATTGGTATATAGATATCAACTTAATGCTTAAATTTTTTGCGAAGATACCCTAGAAATCATCAGTATGGCTGAGAAGTGTACGCTTTGTCTGTGTAAAAAAAAACTGTAAACAAACAGGCGCTCCGATAACGGGCGCCTGTTTGTGCATGTTATATCTACAAATCTTACGCCGCAGTAACTTGTTTACCGCGATTACGAATCCACTTGATGACATCCATCAGAATGACGGCGACAAGTGCAAGTCCGCCTGCAATCAGGAACTCATTCCAGCCGAATGTATCCGGGATGGCGAATACACCGCGAACACCTGGAATCAGTGTGATTGCATAGAGACACAGACATACCAGAATGGAGCCAAGCACGAATTTATTGGTCATGAAGCCCACTTGGAAGATGGTTTGTGTGTTGGAACGTGCTGCAAATGTTTGCAGACTGCGTGCGAGAATCAAGGTTGTGAAGGCCATAGCCACACTGATTTCCTCCGAAATACCAAGTCCGATATATTGGGACACGATAACAGCCGCACCAATCAGGACACCACGCGTAATCACAGCCTGCAGGGTTCCGCCTGCGAAGATACCTTCGTTGATATCACGCGGTTTACGCCGCATGACATCTGGCTCGGGTTTCTCTGTACCCAAAGCAATGGCAGGCAGGGAGTCGTTCACCAGATTGATGAACAGCAGCTGAAGGGCCGTAAATGGATTAACCCAGCCGACGATCAAGGCAAACAAAATGGCGATAATGGCACCGAGGTTACCGGCGAACAGGTATGCGATGGCTTTTTTGATATTATCAAATACCATCCGTCCAACACTGACCGCATTTACGATGGAGACAAAATTATCATCCGTCAGAATCATGGCAGCCGCATCCTTGGCGACATCTGTTCCGCTACCCATCGCTACGCCGATGTCGGCTTGTTTCAGCGCTGGTGCGTCATTAACTCCATCTCCGGTCATGGCTGCCACTTTGCCTTTACGCTGCCAAGCACGAACAATCCGGATTTTGTTTTCAGGAGATACCCTTGCGTAAACCGAGATGTGTTCGAGTTGTTGATCCAGCTCCTCATCAGACATTTTGTCCAGTTCGGCTCCGGTAATGGCGAGGTCATCCGGTTCGGCAAGGCCGATATCCACACCGATCGCCTGAGCCGTTGTTTTGTGATCTCCAGTGATCATGATGGTGCGAATGCCCGCTTTTTTGGACTCTTCAATAGAACCGTATACCGCTTCACGCGGTGGGTCAATCATCGCTGTCAGGCCAACAAGTGTCAGATCATGCTCGTCATCAATGGTGACCTGGTTTTTATCATCGAATTTTTTGTAAGCGTAGGCCAGCACACGGAAGGCACGTTTAGAGAAGGCCTCATTTTTTTCTTCAAACTGTGTGCGAATCTCAGGTGTGAGGGGCTGAACCTCACCGTTGATAAACACATGACTACAGCGACTGAACAGCACATCCGGTCCACCTTTGGTCAGCAAAGCTGTTTGTCCCTCGAAGGTATGCACCGTACTCATGAGCTTTCGATCCGAGTCAAAAGGAAGCTCAGCTTCACGCGGGAACTGGTCACGGATTTCATTGTAATCCTTGTTCACCCGGTTGCTGAAGGCAATGAGAGCCACTTCGGTTGGGTCACCCAGTTCCTTGCCTTCCTGGTTAATATTTGAATCATTGCAGAGCACTGCAATATGTAACAGACGTCGTTCCTCTTCCGACCACTGATCGGGATCATCCGGGAATTCGTCCTTGGTGCCATGGGGAATGTAATAATCCACGACAGTCATCTTATTCTGAGTTAGCGTTCCTGTTTTATCCGTACAGATGATACTGGCAGAGCCGAGCGCCTCAACGGCAGGCAGTCTGCGAATGATCGCATGTTGTTTGGCCATCTTATTTGTTCCTAGTGACAATACGATAGTCACAATGGAGGATAACGCCTCAGGAATGGCAGCAACTGCAACAGCTACAGCAAACATCAGTGCATTCACGATGGATGGTCCGATATTCTCCGTACCTTCGGTCAACCATACACGACCCGCTTCAATGCCAAAGATGAGAATCGACAAGCCCAGGATGAAAAAGCCCAGTTTTTTGCTGAATGATTCCAACTTGCGCTGTAATGGTGTGTTCTTGGCTTCGGCATTTTCAATCAGTTCGGCAATTTTGCCGATTTCGGTTTTGAGAGCCGTACCTGTAATGACAAGCATGCCCCGTCCATATACGACGAGTGAGCCACTGAAGGCCATATTGCGACGATCTCCAATAGGCGCTTCATCCGGAATGGCATCGGCGTGTTTCTCCGCAGCTTCGGATTCTCCGGTCAGCATGCCTTCGTTGATTTTCAGACTTCCTGATTCCAGGATACGCCCGTCTGCCGGGACATAATCACCTGCATCCAGCATAACAATATCACCGGGAACGAGTTCCCTTGCTGGAATAGTCTTTTTCTGCCCGTCACGAATGACCTTGGCTTCGGGTGCAGACATTTGTTTCAGTGCGTCAAGCGAACTCTCGGCTTTTTTGGTCTGAACTACACTGATCACCGCGTTGAGCAAAATAACCAGGAATATGATCAATGATTCAATCAGGTGTCCAAGTACAACCTGTACCGCGGCTGCAATCAGCAACACGATGACCATCGGATCTTTGAAATTTTCGAGGAACAATTTCCAGACGGGTGTTGCATCTTTACCTTTTAACTCGTTATATCCTTCCGTTTCAATTCTCTTGGCAGCTTCGGAGGTCGTGAGTCCCTTGGAGGAACTCTTTACATCCTGAAGGGTTTCCTCCGCACTGTGTCTGTAATGTTGCAATTGACCAGCTCCTTGAATATTAGATTTCTCTGTGTATTACCCTTACGGGCAAAATCTAGAATCGTTTCATTTTCGTATTTTTTTAAGATTATGGATTTATACGTTTTTAGCTGTACACAGTATTTTTCATAATGATTCGAGATATGCCTTTTTTTGAATGTTATTATTTCCAGTTTGGATGATAGTCTGGAGAACCAAATATAGATGTTGAATCAGAAACTGTGTGCACCATCACACTAGCTCATATCAGGGTCTGTTACGCTATTACATAACGAACTGCGTTTAATCTAAGTTTGGAGGGGAAACCATATGTTTTGTTATCAATGCGAACAGACGCCGAGTGGCGGGTGTACCGTGGTAGGGGTATGCGGCAAAAACGAAACAATCGCAAGTTTGCAGGATACGATGATTTTTGCGTTAAAAGGCATCGCTGCTTATGCGACACATGCACGCCAGTTGGGATATTCTGATCCTGAGGTGGATCGGATTACACATGAGGCATTATATATGACATTAACGAACTCGAATTTTAATGTACAGGAACATCTTGAGATGGCGATGAAGGTAGGTAATGCAGCAATCCGCATTATGGATGTGCTGGATCGTGCGCACACGGACCGCTTTGGTGTACCGCAACCGATTACGGTTAGCCAGAACCAGATTGAAGGACAGTGCATCGTGGTGACGGGACATAATCTGTATGCATTGGAGGAGTTGCTTCGTCAAACTGAAGGGAAAGGAATCAACATCTATACCCACTCGGAAATGTTGCCTGCGCACGGTTATCCGGCGCTGAAGAAATACGCCCATCTCAAGGGTAATATCGGCAAAGCCTGGTACGATCAAAGAAGACTTTTCGAACAATTCCCGGGTGCTATTCTTGCAACAACCAACTGTGTCATGCCGATCAAAGGCACATATGCAGACCGCTTTTTCTCTTACGAAGTGGCGGGTCTAGAGGGTGTGGCCAAGATCATGGATGATGACTTCTCACCGCTGATTGAACGTGCATTGTCTCTGCCTGCGGCTAATGTACAGTCGGAGCAAGTCTTAACGACAGGATATCATCATGAGACCGTGATTGGGCTTGCGCCCGAGATTATTCAAGCGGTGAAAGACGGGCATATCCGTCGATTCTTCGTTATCGCTGGTTGTGATGCGCCAGGCAAAGGTGGCAACTACTATCGTGAACTTGCGACATCCTTGCCGAATGATACCGTAATTCTGACGACTTCCTGTGGTAAGTTCCGCTTCAACGATGTGGATTATGGTACGGTTGGAGACACGGGTATACCGCGTTATATCGATCTGGGTCAATGCAACAATTCCGGTTCTACGGTGAAAATTGCAATGGCTTTGGCGGATGCTTTTGGCTGTACTGTAAACGAGTTACCTGTCAGTATTGTGCTGTCCTGGTTTGAGCAAAAAGCAGTTGCGATCCTGCTTGGCCTGTTCAGCCTTGGCATTCAGGACATTCGTATTGGACCAAAACCGCCTGAGTTTATATCGGAAGGTGTCTTGGATGTACTCGTAGATATGTTTGGTCTAAAGTTAATTACAACGGCAGAAGAAGATATGAACGCGATGTTGGCACTGTCATAGGATGAGGATGTATATTTACGTGCATCGCCATCTGATGACTGCGAATGTCGGTTGTGAGTATGAAGAGTATGACTCATAAGTACAGATGGATAAGAGCCTACATAAGAGTAGGCTTTTTTGCTTTTTCGACTTTCATAGGTCCATATACCTTGTATAAATGAACATGAAATGTCAGGGAAATTAGTTTTTTTATCCTATTGAAGTTTTTTCATGGAAATGTGTATATAGATAGAGGCATATTAGATCATAACACATCACAAAACACGGGTTTACCGTAATATGAGGAGATCGTACATAATGCATGACACACAGATTGAAGATTGGTTGAAACTCGCAGGAGGCAAGGAGAACATCAAGCTCGTAGAACACGATAAGGGTACAACGACGTTGGCGCTGAAGGACAGTACCCTATTGAATATGTCGGTTCTTGCCTCCACAGAGTATGTGGTAGATATTCGAGTAACAAGTGAGCAGTGTCATCTGGTAATTAGTGATGAATCTTCACTAATCTACAATACGTTACTGGGTATGGACGCTTGGGATTCGACAGGGACAGCGTTGCAGGAAGCGGGACATACGAAGAAAAACGGATTCTCGATCTTACATTTTGTATCCGATGTATTCAGGCCATTGATGCCTGCGATTCTTGGAGCCGCTGTTATTAAAATTATAGTCGCCATTATTGCGTTAATGGATACGTACAGTTCTGCGGGCTCTTCTGCGTTGATGGACAGCCAGACCTTTACGATCTTCAGGATCATTGGAGACAGTGTATTTTATGTACTGCCTATATTGGTAGCAATCAGCACAGCGTATCGGTTGAAGAGTAATATCTATGTTGCAGCATCTATTGGCGGACTCATGTTTTATCCGGAGATGACCATGCTGATGTCAGGGGAAAAAGAGGTGCATTTCCTGGGTTTGCCACTTGTGTCCCAGCCTGCTTTTTACTCTACGCCCATCTGGGTCATTCTCACGATCTGTGCAGCGGCCTACCTGGAAAGAGTCATTGAACGATGGAGTCCAAAATTCTCCAAAGGGATGGTTGCTCCATTCCTGACGTTACTGATTCTTGTTCCGCTAGTATTGATGATACTTGGTCCAGTCGGCACCTGGATTGATGAATATCTGCCGGAGGCATTGAATTCACTAGTAGCTAATGCTCCAGTGTTGTCGGTGATGTTACTGGGAGCTGTCTTCTCACTGATGTTAATTATAGGATTACACTACTGGCTGATTGCCATCATCATTAATGAAATGGTTATGAATGGTGGTTCTATGGTGATTGCTGCCATGTTAGTGGCGATTGTTGGACAAGCGGGGGCCGCGCTTGCAAACGCTTTGCGCTCAAAAGAGCCAGCATCCAGAAGACTGGCTTTCTGGGCTACTGGAACAGCCCTCCTTGGAGTGGTAGAGCCTGCATTGTATGCGGTCAACTTGAGAAAAAGATCCTCTTTCTACGCGGCAATGCTGGGTGGAGCTGCGGGTGGACTGTATTTTGGATTGTTATCTGTCGAGGCATTTGCTATGGTGGGGAATCCGAGCTTGGTCAGCCTCCCGCTCTTCATCGAAGAGGGTAGCTTGAATCTGTTACACACTTGCATTGGTGTGGTTATTGCATTTGGTGTCTCAGGTGGACTAACGTATTGGATGGCAGGAAAAGGACAGAAACGGGGACAGGGGTCACCGAAAGCTAGTATTGATTAATATGTAAAACGTAGCATTGAAAAGTAGCATTAAAGTTGTAAGAAAGAGCTTGTACCTTATGGTGCGGGCTTTTTTGTTGTGTTTTTCTGATTAATGTAAGTATGGAATGTACAATCGCTGTCCACCATTTTATTCAAGCCATAGCTTGTTGGTTATGGAGTTGTCATGTATTTTGATATAGTGAAACCTATAAATCTGGATTACTAATCCCTTTGAAAGGATAACCTATGTCTGACAACATGGAATGGATTGCTCAATGGAGGTCAACGAATACACTAAGCAACGCATGGATAACGAAAGGCGAGCTGCACCACTTTCCCAGTCACACCTTGATATTTATTATTGATGGAAAAGCGATCTGGAATATAAATGGACATCGAGTTCACGTTTCCTATGGAGAATTAATTGCGCTTGAAGAGAACTCCGTAATGGAGGTCATTGAAGGTGGCAACCTAGATCTGGCAGGCTGGCATGTTCAGTTCGATACATATTCGGTGCTGCATGATAAACGGGAAGCTGAGAAGTTCGTATGGCGGTTACCGTCAGGAGAGGCGTATCAGAAAGTGCAACTGTCCGGTGGAAGTCTGGCAAGTATCATTCAGCATTGGAGTGAAGTGCATTCACAGGATCAGAGTGCAGAAAGGGTTGGCAATCAGCATTTATTATATGAGTTGTTAAGTAATCTATATCGGAAACAGCCGGATGACGAGTTGAAACCAGAACACGGTATACTTCGCTCCATTGACTACATGCAGCAGCATTATGATCAGGTCATTACACGTACACAGTTAGCTCAGATTGCCGGAATCAGTCCATGGCATTATTCCCGCAAATTTAGTGAACGATATGGTAAGCCACCTCTGGATTATCTGGCACACTACCGGATCTACCGTGCGCAGGAAGAACTGTTATTAACAGATGCAACCTCACAGGATATTGCCAAAAAATCTGGATTTGAAGATGCTCATTATTTTAGCCGGCGCTTCAAACAATTGACTGGCGTATCACCTAAGATATATAGGCAGACGATGACGCAGCGCAAGATGGTGTCACTTTCTCCAATCTGTGCAGAAATTATGATTCATCTGGGTGTCATCCCCCATGCCGTAGTGGTCACCCCGATCCTGTTGTCCCCACATCACCATGAACAATTTAAAGCGTATGGAGTAGAGATGCTGGAGGTAACACAGTATGAGGTGGAGATAGAACTTGTTCGACAAGTTCAACCGGAGATGTTGATAGGAAACGTATTGACGGAAGAGGTCAAAAGGGAGTTGCGCACAATTGCACCGATTCTAACCGGACTTCATCAAGATGTAGAACCAATGCTCAATCAAATGGCAGCCTGGTTTTATAAAGAAGATGAGGCTTATAGACTGCATCAGCAGATGAAACACGAAGTCAGCGTAGCTAAGCGACAGTTGCAACCCTTCATCCAATCCGCGTCCACTGTCATGCTGCTGAGGGTAGAAGCTTTTGGTTATCGATATCTGGGTGGGCATTCACACGGGGTATCACACTTGTTATATGAACAGCTTGGATTAACACTGCCGCAAGCACTGGATTCAGGTACAGCATGGTTTAACCCTTGTTCGCTTGAACTGCTCACACAAGCCAATCCCGATTACCTCTTTGTGGAGAAGCGGATTATGCAGCACTTCAGTGCTGAAGAGAATATGAGGAAACTATGGGAGAGTCCGCAATGGAACGAGCTGAAGGCTGTGAAAAATAATCGGGTATTTTACGTAGATACTCACCTGTGGGTAGACGGTCACGGAATAACGGGACACACTCTGATTCTTAATCAGATCATTCGCCATTTTACGGAATCTTTTCATGAGAGAGCACAATAATCCAACTGAATACGCACGATATGCTATGGAAGCAACACTTCTTATTTGATACTATTTGATAATAATTATCATTATCAATATACATAAGGGGCGAAGTATATCATGTCACGAAGATTTAAAGGGTTGGGTATCATGCTGTTGGTGATCAGTATGATGTTGGCGGCATGTTCCGGTGGAACCAAGGAAGAGAATGCTACAGCTGGAACAGCAGGGGCTTCAACTGAAGGAGCAGCGAGTACTGCAGAAGAAACAGCGACTGAAAGTGGGACTAAGGTGGTGAAGGATCAGTTTGGAGAAGTAACGATTCCAACCCATCCTCAAAATCTGGTTGTGTTTGATTCGATTTATGCCGAGTATCTGATTGAAATGGGTGTTACACCCCAAATCGTTTTGTTAACTCCAGAAGTTGAAGCGGAATACCGCCCTGAGTATTTGAAAGAACACGGGGTCCAAATCATTGAAGTCGAGCAATATCAATATAATTATGAGCAGTTGCTTGCGTTGTCACCGGATATGATCCTTGCAGCTGGCGAAGGAATGGAACAGGGCGTATATGATGAATTGTCCAAAATCGCTCCTACAGTGGCACTTGATGCCAACAGTGAAATGAAACGTGCTATGCCAAAGCTGGCTGCCATATTTGACAAGAACGAAGAATCTGCCAAAGTACTGGCTGAATTCGATGAGAAAGCCTCACAAGCGAAAGAGAAAATCGCGGCAGCCTTGGGAGAAAAGACCGTATTGGTTCTCCGGGTTGAGCACAATCGTTACCGTTTCATGGGTCCCAAAGGAGGAAGTAGCAGTGTTTTCTTCTATGATATTCTTGGTCTGAATAGTCCTGATGCTATTAAAGATTCTACAGATTGGTTTAGCCAGTTCTCTCTGGAATTCTTGCCTGAGATGAATCCGGATTATATTTTCCTGGAAGACAGAACCCTCGTAGGTTATGACACGAAGAAATCTATGGAAGATCTCAAAGCAAGCCAGGTGTGGTCGAATCTGGAGGCTGTGAAGAATGATCATGTCTTCCCGTTGAAGACAAGCCAATTCGTATCGGGTGTGGGTCCAATTGGCTCTGTAAAATTGATGGACTATGTTGTTGAAAAGTTGGTGCCATAGATGACGATGGAGACACAATTGGATATCTACGATATTACCATCGTTGGTGGGGGACCTGCTGGAATGTACGCCTCCTTTTATAGTGGCATGAGAGCCATGCGTACCAAGATCATTGAAGCCAAACAAGAACTGGGCGGATTCATGCGTACGTACCCGGAGAAGCTGATCTGGGATGTGGGCGGGGTTGATCCGATTCGCTGTGAGAAGCTGATTGAATCGCTGGAGAGACAAGCGAGAACGTTCGATCCAACGATTGTGTTTGGGCAGGAAATAGCCGAGCTTGAACGACGTGAAGATGGTGTATTTGTACTCATGTCTAAAACAGGGGAGCGCCATTACACACGTACCATCCTATTATGTGCGGGTAGAGGCATGACTCAGGTGCAAAAGCTGGATGTCGAGGGTGCCAATCGGTATGAGCTGACAAATCTGCACTATACGATAACCGACCTGTCCCGATTTGCCGGGAAGCGTGTTCTGATCTCGGGTGGTGGCGATTCCGCAGTCGACTGGGCGAATGAAATGGGCAAAATAGCAAGTGAAGTTACGGTGGCACACAGACGTCATGAATTTACCGGACACGAGTCGCCAGTTGCTCAGATGAAAGCTCAGGCCAACGTCATGACGCCATTTAGCATCTCACGCTTATACGGTACAGGTGACAAAATAGATCGTGTCGAGCTGGCCCATGTAGAAACTGGTGAGATCACACATGTTGAAGTGGATGAAGTTGTCGTAAGCCACGGATATGATCGTGATTTCGGTAACCTTGTGCAATGGGGACTGGCGCGTGAAGATTACGGCGTATCCGTTGATCAGCGCATGCGTACCAACATTCCAGGCATATTTGGAGCAGGTGACTTTATCACTTATGGAAGCAAAGTTCGACTGATTGCAGGTGCTTTTAACGATGCGGTGCTCGCAGTCAACAGTGCCAAGACGTATCTGGAACCTGCTGCTTCCGATATGGCGGGTGTCTCTTCCCATAATGCCCGTTTTTATGAGAAAAACAAAGCTCTCTCCAATACGTAGATAGGTTTGCACGGATGGAAGGCAATCTGAAGAGCCCGACACAATTTCGAGATCTCCTCGAAATTGTTCGGGCTTTTTTCAATAGAATGATGAAGTAAGGAAATGAAATACAAGTTGAAGAAATGATATAATCATAACAAAGAAATATGAAAGATCACTATGGGAGGTAGCAGATGAAAAATATAAACAAATTTATATCTTCTCCTCTTGAATTTGAGGTCTTGGAGCATGACCAGGTGATTGCCAAAGTGAAGTTGGATTATAGCAATCAAACGGTTGATGTATGGCAAGATCACAATGTATCGCCTGTGTTTCTTCCTTTTCCAAACAAGTCCAAGGTGACCGTAGGGGATGTACTGGATTATTTCGAATCAAGATGTTTCCCTCGCACCAGACATCATGCCGATAAAATTTTGCAATCATTAGGTCTGAATGATTATGTAGCTTCGGAGATCGTAAAACAAACACATGGTGTGTTATATGATGATTATGTCTGGATTCGATTTTCTAATGAGGAGTTGTCTTGTGCTGATGTCCATCCCCGTTTTGCAGGTGAGCAAGGATTCTCGTAAGACTTTTGTCAGTAGTAGCAAGATTTTGAGATAGTTGCTCAGATTCGAAAGTATGAACACTTATTTTTGTAACTAGATATTTATAGTCTTTCGGCTTATGATCATTGACGACAGCGAGATATTCATACCAAATAAAACAGCGCCACCTGAATCGTTCTGGTGGGCGCTGTTTGTGTAATCTTTTTTGAGCTGGATAAAAACTTGAATCCCAGATTGCCGATCTTGGCGAATGGATAGATGATTTTCTAAGGAACTCAGGACATCTTATTTGGCCTTCCGCTCCTCTTCTTAAATTCTAAGGAACCTCAGACACGTTATCTACCAAAATGCCCTTATAAAAACACTGAAAACGGCTTGTTAATCGGATATAGAGTGTCTCAAGTTCCTTAGATTTCTGCACGCGCTTCAAATCGTTGAATAAGACGCCTCAGATTCGTTAGCGCTCGCTCCATATTTTGATCTAACCGGCGGCGAGCCGAGAGAACGACCCTGAATCCCGCCCAAAGCGAAGTTTTTCATTGTAAGGAAGAAAATCTGCTTTCACGACGTCTTGATCGCTTGCTCGTACTTGAAGGGCACGTTCTCATACATTCAGGATTCAGTGCGCTTGCCTACGCTGAACACGTTCAGGTTCGGTTTCGGGTCTCACTAGATTTGAAAACTCGCGCTAATTCAGCTCAGTCTGTCCACTTGCGAGTCGATCTGCGATCTCTTCGGCTTGTAGAATGGAGGTATAGGGATCAGCAGTGAAATATTTATGAATATCCAGTTTGTAGATATGGTCGTTCTGCACCGCAGGCAGATTGTCCCAGACGGTAGGCAACAGGGAGTGATCTTTCGTGCCTTCTGTAACCATCATCAGCAGGTAATCACCTACATACTCTCCAAAGACCTCCGCGCTAGCTTCCAGATTTTCTTTGCCTTGGTCCAGAAGATCTGATTTTACCTTGGGTGCCGGAGTTAGTCCAAGCAATTCATAGGCTGCTCTTCCACCACGATTGGCGCTGTTGCCGATAATGGCTGGGTTCTTCAAAAAGTTAAAATCGGCAACGGTGAAGGTGGCACCGTCCGGAATGACACCTTTAATTTTGGCCTGAGCTGTTGCGATCCGTTGTTTAAATGATTCGTTCCAAGTTATAGCTTCTGCTTCGCGGTTCAGAATCTCGCCCATGGCTGTCACTTCTGCTTCCATGGAATCATACTGATCGGGTACGAATACGACAGTCGGAGCGATTTTGGAATAGGTCTGAAATTTCTCCTGGTCCCATGTGATAATCAGATCCGGTTCCAGCTCTACCATTTTCTCAAGTGAAACCTCACTATGGTTACCCAAATCGGCGCTATCCACAAGTTTGTCACGCAGGAACATTCCATAATCCAGCAGGCTGCTCGGCACACCAACGGGTGTTACGCCGACAGCCAGAACATGTCCTATATTCCAATCAACAACTACTCGCTCTGGGTTGAGGGGGACTGTAACGTCTCCCATCATCGTGGAGATTGTTCTTGTCTGTGGTGTGGTGTTTCCTGTTTCTGTTGCCCCAGGTTTCACCGTCTCTTTCTGGTTACAACCACTAATGAAAATGGCCATGATCAGCAAAGCAGGCAGGGCGATACGATACCAAGCTTTCTTAGACAACATGACGAACCCTCTTTCTAATTGATAATGATTTTCATTTAATATAACTCTAGAGTCAATCTGACGATTGCACAATAACCGATTCGGAAGCGGAAGCATAACCATTTCAGAACTCAATCGACAGGTTGAACTGAGAATGATTATCATATATGATGAGGCGAAGCTTTGGATGTGGTAACGAGGAAACACAAAGAAAGGTCCATGACGATGAACATAGAAGAATACGGGGCATTATGGGAGCATATAACAGTCCGATTACTGGATATTCGGATCATGACCGTTAACATCAGTGAAGATCCTAATACGTGGACGCTTCCCTCGAATGCTTTTTTACTAATTACGAATGGCAAGGGGAAGATCTGGCTTGGTCAGGCGATGCATCACATTAAAGGGACATATATTCTGCACGCCTCCAAAGGAACGAGCCTGGATTGTCTGGCTAAGAGGCCGATGGAAATACATATGGTGTCTTATTCGTCACCAGAGTCAGAGAAGCCAAATACTGAAAGATCCCAAACATATACTGGGTCGGAGTCTTTGCAAGTAAGTTTTGGTTTTGAACCAGCGTGTCCATTGCCATTAATTGAAATCATGCAGTTGATATACAGACAATGGAATGAACTACAGTCAGCAGGCCGGATTCAAACCAAGGCGCTGTTCTACCAATGGCTCGCCGAGATGCTGAAACAAATGCAGGAGCAGAGGTTTAACGATGCTAAGCTGAATCGGGTAGATCAGGCGGTGCATTATATGAAACGTCACTACGGGGAACCACTCAAGATAGAACAGGTAGCTGAAATGCTGAATTGTAGTCCAAGGTATCTGAACCAATTGTTTCAGCTTCAATTAAATACGAGTCCCAGCCGTGTGCTGTCACAGATTCGGATGGAACAGGCATTAAAACTACTGGTGAGCACGAATGGGACCTTACAAGAAATCGCGGAGAGAGTAGGCTATGAGAACGGCTACACGCTAAGTCGTTATTTCAAGAAACATTATGGTGTATCTCCTGAGTTTTACAGAAAGCGTCGAGAGTGCGGTGCTCCAGATGTAGCCCTGCAAACATCCCAACCACATGCCGCTCTGGAAAGTCATTATTCGGGATGGAGCGAACGAACGGTACCCATAGTTGAAGCTGACAAAAACCAGCCAAAACAGAAGATTATAGAACTACAAGGAGTCCAAGTGAGGAAACCCCCAGCGCCCGCGGTACCAAGAGCCAGAACTCTAAAACTTGCCACAAGCATGGGCGAGATTACGATACCGACCAAGCCTAGCCGTGTTGTCGTGGACTGGAATTTGGGAGAAGTGCTGGCATTGGGAGTGACGCCTCTCGGAGCGCCGCATTCACTCATTGAAAGTAACCAAATGCTGGAGCCTTATATCTATGATCAAGTACAGGATATCGGCAATCATAATTTTATCTCGCTCGAAAAAGTGCTTGAACTGGAGCCCGATTTGATTATCACCTGGAATCCTGCTACCTACGCTTCCTATGCCCGGATTGCGCCTACGGTGGTCTATGGAGGGAGTGGTTACGGCTCTGTAGCAGAGGGGATTCGAGAGATGGGACGTATTCTGAATCGCCAGACAGAAGCCGAAACATGGATTAAGGAATACGGTCGGAGAGTACATTCTTTGCAGCAAACGATCCCGGGCAAGGTCTCCGCAGAGAAGACATTTACCGTCATTGATCCGAACTGGGGAGAACATATTACCCTTGTGGGAAATACGGGAACTCGTGGAGGTAAGGCAGCCTACGGGTTACTGAACTTGAGGCCAGCAGGCAAGGTTCGCCAGGAACTATTGGAGCCGGGCCTGGAATACCTGGATATTGCGCGGAGTGCGGTAGATGGGTACCTGGAGGACTACCTGTTGGTGTTGGATAATGGTCCAAGACACGGACTTGATCAAGCTTCAGGCAAACCATGGCAGAAGTCCATCGAGACAGATCATTGCCGGATTATTAGCCTTGACTGGAATAGATATTTTCTCTCCGACCCGTTGTCTGCAGTACTTCAAGCCGAGGAAATGGCAGACCGGATTATGGCATATTAATTGTCGCTCACGCAATGAACTGTAAGACTTATCGACCAGATATCATACATATATGCATATCCCGAAATGAACCAACCATATATGTGAATATCTGGTGAATTTATCGATGTTTAAGTCCATCATAGTTTATTCTCTATTATACTTAATGAAAACGGACGAGGAGATGGACTCCAAATGAAGAAACAAATGTGGATCATTGCAAGTGTTGCAGTTGTAATTGTAATCGGAACCTATCTGTTTGCAAACAATACGGGCAAGGATGAGGCGGGCACAGCCAATGCGCCCAACATCCGAAAATTGGTGGAAGATATCAGCACAGGAAAAGAGACACCGGAATCTGCCTCCATTAATGCCAAACAGTTAATCGTCACCGATCAAGATGAAAAAACCATTACATATGATTTGCCTGAGAACGAATTTTTCCTTTCCATTGCACCCTATGTGGACCAGACCCATCCCTGTGCAATTCATAGCTTGACCGGTTGTCAGGGGGAAATGAGCAATAAGGAATTTAGCGTTACCATTCACGATTCTCAAGGCAACACTTTTATGAAAGATGAAGTAATTAAGTCTGGTGCAAACGGATTTATGGATTTTTGGGTGCCTAGAGACAGAACCTATCTGATTCGTATTGTTGGAGATGGAAAGGTTGCAGAAACGCAATTGTCTACATACGAAAATGATAATACATGCATCACTACGATGCAGTTGAGTTAATGCAAACAGTAGAAGGGAAGGATGGCCATTGAGCTATCCCTTTCCTTTTTTATTTGATAAAAGAATGGGAATAAGGTACTTTCCATTGACAAAAATCCATTCCTACGGCATAATCCAATAGTGATAATGATAATTGTTATCATATAAATACATATTAACAGGGGAGAAAAGAGATATGAAAAAAGGGTTGAATGGACTGTTGATTATGCTGGCCTTTGTGCTGGTTTTGGCGGGTTGTGGTAAAACCACGACTACAACAGATACAAGTCAAGGTAGTGACTCGGGTAGTGCTCCGGCTGAAGAGACAGCAGGTCCTGTTACCGTGAAGCATAAACGTGGAGAGCTTAAGCTGGACAAGCCAGCAGAACGTGTCGTTACGCTTGAATGGACATATACGGAAGATGTTGTTGCCCTGGGTGTTCAACCAGTAGGTAACGCAGATAACGCTAACTATAAAGTGTGGGTAACATCCGAAGCAGCACTGGATGACAGTGTAACGGATATCGGAACACGCAGTGAACCAAATCTGGAAGCTATTGCTGCATTGAAGCCAGATCTCATCATTGCTAATGCAGATAATAACACAGCGGTCTACGATCAGCTTAACGCTATTGCTCCAACGATTGAATATGATCCGTATGATGGTGACGGCTATGATTATGACAAGATGACAGAGATCTTTAATAACATTGCAACGGCTCTCGGAAAAGAAGACAAAGCAAAACAAGTTCTGAGTGATCTCGATCAACACTATGTAGAAGCCAAAGAAAAACTGGCTGCTGCGGGGAAAGAAAACTTCAACTTTGCACTGACACAAGCGTTCACATATCAAAATGCAGTCAGCCTGCGTATGTTTACCGATAACTCGGTTGTGATTGGTACCTTGGACAAAATCGGACTGGTTAACGACTGGCAGCCTGACAAAGTTGAAAACTATGGCTTCTCTACAGTAGGCATTGAATCCTTAACCGATGTGAAGGACAGTAACTTCATTTATATTACACAACCAGACGATGACGTCTTTGGCACAGCTATGAAAGATAACTCGGTATGGAACGGACTGAACTTTGTGAAGGAAAAACGCACATATCAACTCGATAGCACAACATGGACATTTGGTGGACCGATCTCCTCCAAAGTATTGGTTGATGGGGTAGTCGAGGCGATTACCAAATGAGTTCGGTTCAAGGATCTAAGCCAGCTATGAATTGGCGCACAATTAGCATATATGGGGGCGGTCTAACCGCTCTCATCGTGCTTTTTTTTGTAAGTCTGTGTTATGGAGAAGCTTCCATTCCTTTGCATGTCGTTTGGGACGCTCTTACAGGCAGACAGGATTCATTAGAGCACAATATGGTCTGGGACTTGCGCATGCCGCGTACAGTGATTGGTATCCTTGCGGGTGGCGCACTGGCTGTTGCGGGCGCTTTGCTGCAAACGATTACTCGTAATCCATTGGCTGCTTCAGATACGCTGGGCATTAATGCAGGAGCATACTTTGTGGTGGTGCTGGGAGCTATCGCTTTTCCAGGTCTATTAAGTCAGTCGCCTTTTCTTTTCGCAGCACTAGGTGGTTTGCTGGCAGCATTTGCGGCTTATTTCATGGGCGGCGGACGAACATCAAGCCCGGTTCGACTTGCGTTGTCCGGTATGATTGTATCAATGGTGCTTGGTTCATTTACAAGTGCATTACATATTTTTTTCTCCATGGAGACACAAGGGTTGTTCCTTTGGGGCTCCGGAACACTTGTCCAGAATGACTGGAGTGGTGTGTTTTATGCTTTGCCTTGGGTGGTTGGTATTACCCTTCTCGCGTTAATCCTGTCCAGACAGTGGGATATGCTGGAGTTGGATGAATCAACGGCTTCTTCCTTGGGACAAAAGGTTACATTGGCTCGTGCAGTAGGGTTAATTCTTGCTGTATTGCTGGCCGCTGTGATTGTCAGTGTAATTGGGCCGATCGGCTTCGTGGGACTGGTCGCACCACATCTGGTTCGATTGAGTGGTGTACGTTCTAATCGATTACTTTTACCCGGTGTGTTCATATGGGGCGCAGCGCTCCTGGTTGGAGCAGATGTCCTCGCCAAGATGGTGCATAACTCCAGCATGGAACTACCAACGGGTGCTGTTATGGCGATCATTGGTGCACCGTGGCTCATCTGGCTTGTTCTTACACGGATGAAGGCTGCGAACGGATCAGGCATGTCTACTTCAATGAGCACAGGAGGAGCTGCGCGTCGTTTTGCATTTGGCCCGATGGCTGTATTATTCTCAGTCATAACGGTCGTGCTTATCTTGCTCAGTACGATGTTTGGCGGTATGCGAATTCCTCTGGCCGATTGGTTACCAAGTCTGTTCCAATCGGATGGATTGTTCTCCGCGCTGATTCAGCTTCGGATTCCGCGTACTCTTGTTGCCGCAGGTGCAGGAGCTGCACTGGCAATCAGTGGTGTGCTCATTCAGATGGCGGTACGTAACCCGCTGGCAGATGCTTCAATTGTTGGTGTGTCCTCAGGTGCAGGGCTTGGAGCGATGATGGTCATCATTTTATGGCCGGGTCTTCCGATATACTTGCTGCCAATTGCGGCAATCATCGGTGCAGCCATTGCTGCAGTGGTGGTGTTCTCCCTCGCCTGGAAGAAAGGACTGAACCCTTCGGCGGTTGTGTTGCTGGGGATCGCGATGTCTGCGATTGCTGGAGCAGGTATTCAGATTCTGATTGTCCGTGGTGCGGTATACGGTAGCAGCGGATATATCTGGCTGACAGGAAGCACCTATGCTCGTACCTGGGAACAGGTGAGGGTTATCGGATTATTTTTAGTTATTCTGGTACCGGTGGCTTGGTGGTTGGCACGCAGATTCGAACTGCTGGTATTTGACGACAATAGTGCATCCGGGCTTGGTCTCGGAGTACGTCGTACACGATTATTGGCCATGACAGTTGGTGTATTACTTGCAGCAGGTGCGGTTGCTTGTGTAGGAACCGTTGGTTTTATCGGCCTGATTGCACCACATATGGTACGGCTACTGACGGGGAATAAGTTAAGACGATCCATGTTCCTATCCGCATTAGCGGGTGCAGTCATGCTGGTGCTCGCCGATACAATCGGCAGAACCGTCATGGCACCGACAGAGATTCCATCAGGCATACTCATTGCGATCATCGGAACACCGTACTTCCTGTATCTGATGTATCGTTCCAACTGGCGCAAGTCTGTATAAAAAGTTCAAGCAAAAAGCCTGCTCTCCGAGCAGGCTTTTTGCTTGAACTTGGCACCATTCAGCCGCAATCTTAAATCACCCGATGAATGTCTACTCCCGCACCAAATGACAAAATCCCCTCACGTCTACAAGAAGTAGAGACCACGTTTATCAAACGTGAAACTCTTACTCCCTGTGGACCTTGAGGGGATTTTGGCTTGAGCACATTCGAATTGTGCTCCCGTTAGCTGGATTTCAGAATCCCGCTGTCATCAACTGATTGTACCGCTTGTTGCAATATTTCATTATCCTGAACAAGCGCGAATCGAACGTAACCTTCGCCTGAAGGACCAAAGGCACTGCCTGGGGTTGCGATGACTCCTGCATGTGTAACCAGATCCATGGCAAATTGCTCCGAGCTGTCGTAGTGCGCCGGAATCCGGCTCCAGACGAACATCGTTGCTTCAGGTTTAGCGATGGGCCAACCGAGATTGCTGAATCCATCACAGAGGATGTCTCTTCGCTGTTCATAGATTGCTCTGACCCGTTCAACCTCGGATTGATCACCGGTAATGGCGGCAATTGCTGCTTTTTGGACCGGTAGGAACATCCCGTAATCCATATTGGATTTTAGCTTTTTCAGCATGGAGACCATGGTTGCATTGCCCACACAGAAGCCGATTCGAGCTCCTGCCAGTCCGTACGTTTTTGACAGGGAATTGAATTCCACACCGACGTCCATGGCGCCAGGGAATGCGAGGAAGCTTCCACATGACTTTCCGTCAAACACGAGCTCGCTGTACGCATTATCGTGAAGCACGATAATATCATACTTCTTGGCAAAGGCAATCAGGTCAAGATAGAACTGATCCGGTGCCATTGCAGTTGTCGGATTGTTAGGATAGGAGACCAGCATGAATTTTGCTCGATGAGCGATATCTTCCGGTATATCCTGAAGCTGAATAACATACCCGTTTTCTTCTTTTTGCGGCATATAATACAGTTCTGCACCTGCCAGTAACGGTCCATCCGCAAAGACTGGATAGCAGGGGTCAGGGACTAACACCAGATCACCTTCATCGACAATGGAGAGGGATATATGTGCCAGCCCTTCCTGTGAACCGAGCAAGGAACAGATCTGTGTTGCCGGGTCTAACTCGACCTGATAGCGTTGCTTGTACCAATCGCTTGTAGCTTGCAGCAACTCACTCTGATCATTCACAGCATATATATAATTAGCCGGATCAGCAGCGGCCTCGCATAGTGCAGTTATAATATGCTGCGCAGGTGGGATATTAGGCGTACCCACACTGAGATCAATAACGGGCTGACCGTTCTCCAGTCTGCGGCGTTTGATCTCCAGCAACCGGGTGAAAATTCCTTCGTTGAAATGATCCATTCGTTTGGCAAAGTTCATGATGATGATTCAGCCTCCAATCCTCTTCGTACGCATATTCATTAATAATAAATGGACAGCGACTAAAAGAGAAGAGCAGGGGAAAGCTTGCGGATCATGACTTTACTTTAAACTGACTTAGTTCGTCTTGCAGTTTGCCAGATAGCTGGTTCAACTGTTTCGACAGATCCGCTACCTGTTCGATACTATCCAGCTGATCCTGCGTGCTGGCGCTTACTTCTTCCGTCGATGCCGAGTTCTCCTCTGTGGTGGAGGAGATTATCTCCAATGCCTGGAATATCTCATCTTTGTGTTTGTGTACATTGGCGGTATTAGTGGTAATCTGCATCATACGTTGCTGCAGATCTTTCAAGTCTTTGTTAATACTGAAGAAAACATGTTTGGTATCTTCTACGGATTTGGCATTCTCCTCCGCAATCTTCATACCGCGCATGGTATGTTCAACCGACAGGGTTGTTTTCTCTTCAATAACATTCACCTTTTTGTTGATTTCCTCTGTTGCCTGAGCCGTCTGTTCTGCAAGTTTGCGGACCTCTTCGGCAACGACGGCAAATCCTCTTCCATGTTCGCCAGCACGTGCAGCCTCAATGGAGGCATTCAGGGCGAGCAGGTTCGTTTGAGAGGCAATCTGTTTGACTGTATCCACAAAACTGGATATTTCATTCCGACTCAGGTCAATCTCCTGGATAATAGAGGACATTGCTTGGGTGGACAGGTGGTTTTCCTCGGACCATTTCGATAATTGTTCCACGACCGCAAGTCCTTGGCTGCTTTGATCAGCAGATGTCTGCACGACCGTTCCCATAGCCTGCGCATCGGTAGCAATTTCATCAATTTGGCTGGATAATGAGCCTGTTTTGCGTAAGATATTCTCCGTTTCGATGGACTGATAATTCGTTGCATTGGCAATCTCGTTGATGGCTGTTGATGTGTCATTCATGGTCACAGCCGTTCGTGAGGAGATGGCCTGCAGATCATTCGACGACTGGTTCAGGATTTGCGCCGAGCTGCCGACCATTTGCAGCATGCCCTGAATTTTCTGCACCATGGAATTCAAGCCTGTGGCGATCTGTCCAATTTCATTATTAGATTTGATATCCAGTTTGACAGTCAGGTCACCTTGTTCAATCTGTTTAATCTTGGCCAGCAGCTGTGGTATGGAGCGTAACAGACGGCGAAGGGTAATGTAACAGATAATCACAAGCAGAAGGGTGGCTGCAGCAAAACCGCCAAGTGTAATCCACGTGAATGTTTTTAATTCCGCAAGAACTTCTTCTTCGGATATAGTCAGACCAACGGACCATCCCGTATCTTTGCTGGTAGCGTAGCCGATATATCGACGTTCCCCATTGTCGTTCATAAGTTGTACGCCGTTTTCACCCGCAAGCATTTTCTTGCCGATGTCTCCCATGTCCCCCGTACTGTTCAGGATGTTCTCCTTCAATACCTTCTCTTGATCCGGATGGTACAGAATTTCCCCGCTCTTGGATAGCAACATAGAATAACCTGTGCTTCCAAGGGAATAACTCTCCATAATCGCCGGGATATCCTTGAATGCGATATCCGCTGCGGCAAAGCCGATCGTGGTGTTGTTTTCGTCTTTGATTGGATAAAAGATACCCATGAGTACATCGCCTGCTGCAATATCAATGTACGGATCGGAGAAATAAAGTCCGTCTGCGTCGGTAACCGGCTTGTAGTATGGACGTGATTGGATATCAAAGTCCGGCGCAGATACGACACCATCATTTTGAATCCAAAAGCCTTTTCCATCCAGACCCGCGACCCAGGCATCGGCAAACGAAGGCTCTGCTTTAACAATAGCGGCGAGTGTCGCCTGTGTTTCCGCAGCGTAGGTTGAACTTTTCGCATCCGCAGCAGATGCTGTTGTTTCTATGTATTGCTGAAATAATGTGTTGGTGGACATTTGCTTGACCAGTGCACCTTTTTCCTTGAATAGTGCATCAAATTCACTAACAATGGCTTGTGTCTTGGTCTGGAGCATGGATTCCTGCTGTTTCACCAGAATGTTTCGTGTGCTAGCAAACATAAATGTTCCCAGCACGGCAAAGACAACTACGATAATGATCAGCAGCACAATGGACAACGTATTTGCCATACTGGATGTCCGTGCTCCCGTTCTCCCCCACTTGTTCAACATGTTCGACATATTCCATCTCCCCAGATGATTAATAAAAAGCTCAAAACGCCTAAGTTATATGTCGGCTTAATCTATAGTTTTATGTAGATTTCTGTCGAATAATCCTGAAAGCGACGGAAAGGAAAGGCATGAGTATGAGCAGGGTGAAAGGGGAGGGATGAAAAAAGAGGAAAGGAATGAAAAAACGGGATCGGTGGTGGTTCATCCAGGCGATCTTGTTTATAATGGAATGAATTGGAACTATGGATGGAAAAGGGGGATTATCTGTGAGTGAGTTATGGCATGCTTCAATACAGGGGGTTCCATGGAATGCCGAAAAGATGCACCAGGCGGTGCATCTGTTGCGTCGCAGAGCAACGGTTCATTTTCGCGTTGACGCGGATACATACGAGGACCTTGCCGAGCTCGATGCCAAAGTATTCTTTGCTCGGCCGGATCTGATTCTACACATATCACATATGGACCCTAAAGGGGTATATTCATCCGGATTTTTGGGGCGACTGGCACAGTTGAAACATGTGTCTGCCTTGCAGCTTGATCTTTCGCAGGCTCAGGATTTGACGATACTGGGTGCGATGGAGCAACTGCAGTTTCTAAGATTGAATTCACCTGCAAAGGCGACCGTGCTCGATTTTATTAAACACTACAAACGATTGACCTTTCTTGAACTGCGTGGCAAATTCAACGGATTTGCTTCCATTGCGGCATGTCTCCAACTGCATACGCTCATTCTGAACTGCACGGTCGAAAGTGTTGATGTGTTAGCGGAATTGCCCATGCTTCAGTATCTGTCCCTGGATCACTGCGAGTTAAAAGGCGGACTGGATGTATTGACACAGTCGACCATCTCGATGTTGAAGCTCAGCTCTGTTCGCAAACTGACGAGTATTCAGGGACTCGAACAGATACGCGGGCTGGAATATCTGCATCTGTCCTTGCCCAAGCTGGAGCAGTTATGCGACTTTTCCCATATGACCTCTCTCAGACAGCTCGAACTGGACTATATGAAATCGTTGCGGGATACGACACATCTATGGACAGCCCGTGCTTTGGAGTCTATTGAACTGAAAGAGATGAATACGGCGCTCAAGGCGGATTCGTTTGCTGGACTGACCGGGCTGGAGCATTTGCGCCAAATCGATTTTCGTTTTATTGATGTTAACAAAGGACGAATTGCAGCTATGCGTGATCACCTGGACAAGGCCGGAAAATCCCATTTGTTATATGAAAATATCCCTGAGCATGAACGCCTGAATTCTATAGGTATTGCGCACTTATCGCATGTATTAATGTAAACGTGCTTCTGTCCAGCGTGTGTATACAGAGCGCACTCCGGTGAACGGACCGATTGAGGTGTGTAGATGTCATTGCTATCTAGGTGTTCGTATCCGTTAATGCGGGCATGTTGATCTCTTTCACGCAGGCCGCTTTGGACAAGCTGATGATACATCGAACGATGGCGACCATATCCTGCAGGGGAATGCGGGTCCCATCATACTCGGCCAGTGCACGTTCCATCCCGTCTTCATACGGAATTTCTGCCGCCAGTTCTCCCGGGTTGATGCATGTCACCGCGATGCGGTCATTCCTCGTATGTTCTCTTAGAGCTTCCGTAATACCCCGTATGGCAAATTTGGAGGCGACAAAAGAAACCTGGCTGCTGCCTGCATTGCTCAAACCGGCTGTTGAACCAATCAGGATGATCTTGCCTGCTTCAGACTGGCGGAGCTGAGGCAGTAAAGCCTGTATACATACAATTGTAGAAGTCACATTCACATGGATCAGCTGACTGATATCTGCGGGTTCATCCTTATCAAACGTGTAGTGCTCTTCAAATCCTTCCTTTTCCCAGATCCCCACGTTATAAATAAGCACATCCAACGTCTCGCCTTGAAGCTGGCTGGCAACTTGCTCTGCGGCCTGAAGCTCGGAAAGATCAGCCTGAATCCATATTCGCTCGACGCCATCCTCCACGGACAGACTTTCCGGCTTGCTGCGGGAGACCACCCAGACCTTATCACCGGATTGTGGCACACCTCTGACAAATGCATCGCCCAATCCCTTGCTTGCACCAAAGACAATTATATTTTTCAATTAAAGCCCTCCTTATCGATTAGAAATTAATAATATTTACATTAATCTATATCTTACTATAAAGGTGATATATGGAACATGAAGTTTACATGAGGTATGCTTCATCCTTATCAAGAAAAACCACCTCTGCCCCGCAAGGACGGGAGAGAGATGGTTGGAGAGATCATGATGACATTAATGGTAAAGTTTTAACTCGGCGATGGACCACCACCACTCGGGAGTGTCCGCGGTCAAGGCAATTTTGATGTATCGCGCCGTTTGTCTGGAGAACGTATGTGAGATGACAGGTCCTGTTCCCAGTGCTTCCGTAACCCCTTCCCAACGTTCGCCATCCTCAGAAGTGAAAAACTGGAAGTTGCGAGCATAATCGTTGCTGCTGCTGCCTGAGTCCATTGTCAAGCGGCTGAAGCTCTGCTTGCTTCCCAGATCAATCTGGACCCATTGATTGGCATATTGACCAGATGAAGAGGTCCAGCGTGAATTCAGATCGTCATCGAGCATCGCCGCAACATCTTCAGAGGTGGAGGCAGTCGCTGTCCATGATGTTCGATCCAGTTCAGCAGGTAACAGATGATCCTGTTCCCCGGATATCCAAGGTGTCTGATCAGCGGTATAGACCTCTAATTCAGCCACGGACCACCAATGAGAATCGGTGCCTGTCTGTACGACCTTAATATAACGTGCCTCATGCGGTGTAAAAGCGATAGAAAGTAGCGCATCTGATCCTTCACCCGAAGCCAAGGCTTTTCCCCAATGCTCTCCATCCAGAGAAGTATATATTTCATAGCCGCGAGCAAAGTCTTCCCGGCTGTGCGCGCTGTCCAGCACAATCCGATTCACTGGCTGCGAGGCTCCTAGATCAAGCTGAATCCATTCGCCGCCTGTTTGAGTCTGACCGGAGGTCCAGCGTGTTTGGTCCGAGCCGTCGAGTATAGCCGCTGCATCGTCTCCGGAGGAAGCTGTCACGGACCAGCCATTTGGCAGCAGCCTCTTTTGTTTGCCCGTTCCATTATGATGAACAAACAACTCGGAGATCGTCCACCATTGATCGGAATCCCCGATCTGCACCATTTTCACATAACGTGCTTGCTGTTCAGGGAAAGTGATGGACATGCGTCCAGACGTGCCTTCGCCGCCCGCAATGGATGTGCCCCAGTGTTCACCGTCATCCGAGACATAAATCCGATACTGTCTCGGATAGTCTACTTTCGCATGGCCCGGGTCCAATTCTATGGCATCGAAAAAACTCTTCTGGCCGAGGTCAATGGTAATCCATTGTCCTTTGGTTTGCTTCCTACCGTTTGTCCATAGTGTATCTGAACTTCCGTCCAGCATGTTGGCTGTAACATCTGCTCCTTGAGTAGAGGAAGCGGTTACGATCCATGAAGAGCGATCTGGAGGCGGTACGGGCTGTGGGAGCTCTGGTGTTGCTTCAAGTTTGCCAAATCGGGCAAGCTTGAGTTCAGAGATCGACCACCAGCTGTCTGCAGAGGAAGTCAATACAATTTTGACATAACGGGCGGTTTGCATGCCCAAATCAACGGACAGACTTGGAGATGTTCCTGCTCCCTCTGCAATAGGCTCGCTCCAGTTCTCGTTATCTTTGGATACGTAGATTTCGTACCCGTGAGCATAATCACCGCCGTTGTTGCCGGAGTTCATGAATACCGTATCCATAAACTGTTCGCCACCCAGATCGATATGCAACCAATCGCCAGGCTTCTGAATCTGTCCGGATGACCAGCGTGTAGTCAGATCACCGTCCACCATGCGCTCTACCGGCTCCGAACTGGAGGATGCCGTAATGGTCCATTGGCTCCGATCGAGATAGACTACACCCTGAGAGGCATCCGGCTGTTTAACGACGGAATGTTCCAGCGGGTTAACCTTTACTTGCGCTTTGGCATACACGGTAGCCGAACCCAAAGCGCCATGGGCATTGTAGAAATGAACGGTTTTGACAGTGTCGGACGGATTCCAGATTTGCGCTGTATAGACGCCGTCCTTTTCATACACGGTTGCTGCCGGATCATCTGCCCATATATCCATCGTGCGTGTTCCCGTAGAAGCCATGCTGTGCATGAACCAGTACGCGTTAAAGACTTCATTTTGCTGCATCTCACTCGTATTCCATTTGGCTAGAGCACCTTGCGGGTCTCCAATGGACTGGAATGGCCAGATAATATGTTGCCATGTGCGCTCCTGCTGACCACCCAGGTCCTTAATGAGACCATTGTAGAGAGCCTTAGTATTCTGCGGATCACGTCCATAATAGGTCATCCATTCCGCTGGCGGCAGCCAGTGAATACCGTAAATATGCTCCGCCTCATTAGAGAAGTACGTTCCATACAGGTAGGCGCTGCCGTACACATGACCTACCGTAGCGTGTTGGTAATCCTCCAGCCAGTTATCCCCGTCATAGTTAAACCAGTATTGCTCGGCAGCTTTCTCTTCGGTCATGAAGCCCCAGATCCCGGTGTCGCGATAGGCTTTGTTGCCTGTCACCTCACCCCACATATATTGGCCGACCCAACTAAAGAGCGCTTCTCCTGCGGCCTCCTGGTTATTCCCGCTGCGATTATCGGCGTAACCACCTGCCCAGGAGTGACCAGCGTACGGATCAAAATTGCGAAGCCATGGAAACTGATCATCTGTTCGTGAAGGATTGGCATAGTCCCGAATCAGAAGCTCAACCATATCGCCGTATTCTTGCAAGAATGTTTTGTCATATGTGGCCAGTACAGCCGATGCAAAAACGTAATAACCGTAGGTGAAATGATGATCTGTCAATCCGGTATTAACACCGAATCCGCTACCGTAAGGGAAGATGGTTCCCCATTCATCCGAATAATAAAAATAATACGAGTGCAAAGGTTCGTCCGGCGAATAGGTATACCAATCTGTCAAAATGGTTCGAAGCAGGGACAGATAGTTGTCTCGTCGTACCGTATCTCCTATCTGGTCGCTGATGAGCACACCCAGCGCAAGCGGATGAAGCTTTTTCCCTTGCCAGTAAGGATCCTCGCTCATCAGATTGCCTGCCGTATCCGCGTCAAGCTGATCCAGATAGCTGATTAATTGTGCACGCGAGTAGGTTGGATCATCTGGCTCCACAAATTGCGGAATAATGCCATAGAATCGATCCTGTGTCGTAAACGTATTGCCTTCACTTACTTTCATCATGCCGCGAATGGAAGGGTAAGCAAGCTCCGTTACTGGAGTAGTCGCTAGTTTCCATTGGTGCGGCAACAAGGCCATCACTGTCTCGGATGAAAAGCCTGCCCGCTTCGTCCGGGTTACCGAGTTGAAGGTAGTCGTTACCAGTGAAGTGCTCTCATTATAATTGTAGTCCACTGTTGTATCGGTTACAAAGGCGTAGGCATGCCGGTAATAATAAGACAGTTCTGCCGCGGACGGCAGGGTAGCCAGTGACAGATAGTCTTCGCTCTGGCCCAGCTTGATTTTGAGCGTATTGCCAAGTTTCATAAATACGGTTCCTTCAGGTGCAAAGATCCCGTAGTTTCTTGTAAAGGTCTGAGGCGTGGGCGCTCTGTCCTGATTGGTTACTTCAACACCGATATGATCGGCCGTCAGCGATTCTCCATCATTCAGAACAATTTCACGGTTCTGATCATCGAAGAGACGTGTGATGTTGGGAGAACGAACAATAATGGTATCCGGGTTATCGAAGGTGTTGTACAGGAAAGGGGAACCTTTCACAAACGTGGTATTCATTTTGGCTGTGTCATCATCGCTCATGATGATCGTTGCGGAATAATCCCCATATCCCGCCACCTTGGTATTTACCTCCGCCGGGTTCATATTGCTGGTGCTCATGATCAGATCCGGTTCACCGTCAGCGTCCATAGAACCGCCATCAGCCGAAACGTAACCAGCTCCGGGATTCAGAAGTTGAAGTCCTTGTTTGGTATATCTGCTTTTAAGCGGGAGTGTGACCAAACTGTTGCCATCCCCCAGATCGGATACAAGAATAGACTGCCACCAGTCATTGGAAGGGAGGGGCGCTGTGATGTCAGCCGTGCGATTTTTCGGGTTTTTCGGCTGCAGCATGGTGATGTCATTTACAGCGTAACTCCCGGAACCCACCTTTACCGAGGACGGTTCAGGGATATTCGGAATTGTATGCACAGGTTTGGCATCGCCTTCGATATACTCGTAGACGTCGAATGCGTACAGGGAGTATCCGTTGGTTGTTCCTCTGCCAAGTCCGGCTAATTTCACATACCGTGCTTCGGCGTATACCGGAATCTCATCCCGTCCACCGTCGCTGTGCAGTTCCCGGTATAATGTAGTCCACTGGTCTGCATCATTTGATACTTGAATATCGTATGCACGTCCAAAAGCGTTTTCCCATTGTAGGGATACGTTCCCGATCTCCCGGATTAGTCCAAGGTCTACAACAATCCATTCCTGATCCTTGTAGATGGAAGACCAGCGTGTATCCGGACGGCCATCCGTTACATTCCGTGCTTCGTAATTCCCTTTTTCCATTTTGGCTTTATCCTCGGCTGAACGGCTGGGCTCATCAATTTCTTCCGAAGACGCTGTAACCGGTTGTCCTAGTGCAAGGTTCATTGCTAATGGTTTGGGAGGTGGATTTGCTCCGCCCGTCCCATATACATTGAATTCGTATACAGAGACGCCATAGGCTGGCTGTGCTCTTTGATGACTGAACAAGCGCACATATCGTGCCTCCGCTGTGACCTCAATTTCTGTCAGGCCGCCTTGCCCCTTTGTTGTCGAGTAAACAGACTGCCAGTTGACCTCGTCGTTGGATACTTCCAGATCAAAGGCGGAAGCATACGCATTTTCCCACTGGATGGAGATGCCCGAGATGGAGGCCACCGTGCCTAAGTCAATATAGATCCACTGCGGATCTTGCTGCCATATGCTTTCCCAGCGGCTGTTTTTGTTGCCGTCAACCACAAGATCTGCCGTATTGCCGCCCAGAGATGAGGAACTGTACACAGGCCGGTTCAGGGATAACAGATGATGTTCCTCATCTGCGGCGTTCACTTTTGAGACCGGCCACAGCGGGATGCTGCTAATCAACAACAGAACAGATAACAGCAAGTTCATGTAGATGTTGCGTGTTTTTCCTCTTTGACTCGTTCGTACCTTCATATGACTACTCCTTTGTTAGCCCTTGCCATCTCACCAGACAGAGCTTCTCTTCTTCTCTTACTCGCTACCGTATGTATCATTTTGTTTCCCGTGTTGCTTTTGTGAGATGTGAATCCAATGCTCAACACGGGATATTCAGGTGCCCCATTTTGTATATCGATCATTTTGTCTGGAATATAAAGGTTTTTTAATCGTTTTCGTGGAAAAAGAGACATATGTCCTACATAATGTATGGGGAATGTGCAACTGTGAAATCAAGATACGGAATCGTTGTTCTCCAACAAAACGATATCTTCGCCCCGTTGTTGCCTGAAAGCAATATTGTCCCTCCCCCAAGCACACATGACATCCACGATGGTGTTGGCGGTAACGCCATATTCTGTGAGTCCATATTCTACTTTGGGAGGCATCTGTTGGTAGACATGTCTGGTGACAAGGCCGTCCCGCTCCAGCTCGCGCAATTGTTGAATTAGTACTTTTTGCGAAATGCCCGGGATGCTGCGCCCTAATTCGCCCGTTCTCTTTACTCCGGACATCAATAGACAGATGATCAGCGCCTTCCACTTGCCACCTATAATTTCGAGTGTTGCTTCAATGCCCAGATTGTATTGTTTCATCCTAATTCACCTCAAGTTAAATTTTACGTGTTATATAGGGTGTAACTATTTATTTTCTCACGGTTCTGACACTGAAGTCCATACACACTTTGAGGTAACCATCTTACTTCATTGTGTGTATTTTCTTTTGACTGGATGTGACTGATAATGGTCCATATTCAATTAAAGAAACCAACACCCTGGATGGAAAGAAAGGAACTTATGATGAAAACACTTGTTATTCTGGCACATCCCGATATCGAAAGTTCAAGAGTCAATCGTCGCTGGAAGGAGGAGTTGTTGCAGCATACAGATGATATTGTTCTTCACGAATTATATTCGGCCTATCCCGATTGGAAGATTGATGTTTGCCGAGAACAAGAGTTGCTGGAGACGCATGATCATATGATGTTGCAGTTCCCGTTATATTGGTACAGTTACCCACCGCTGCTAAAGAAATGGTTTGATGACGTGTTTACCCATGGATGGGCGTACGGATCGAAAGGTAATCGATTGAAGGGAAAGCGGATGGGTCTGGCCATGTCCATAGGGGATAAGCAGGAGAATTATGCGAAAGATGGTTCCATCGGTTACAGCGTAGAGGAACTTGTTGCACCCTTCGTAGCAAGCATGAATCATGTAGGGGTTCAGGCGCTGCCGCATTATGCAGTCTATGGTGCCTCGTTCCAGGCTACGGATGAAGAGATTAACCGAAGTGCTGAAGAATACATGCGTTATATAAAACAGTTCCGGGATTTTTGAAGTTAAAAGGTGAAGCTCTTCATAGAAAATGTACTGAAAAGGACCTGACTCCACACATGGTGAAGTCCAGGTCCTGATCAATAAACGAAACATTAATAACCGAATAAAACTACATTTATTCTACGCGGAAATAATCGAAATCTGCATATCCTCCGGTAGACTTCGTTGCATAATTGAATAGTGCAAACCGGTATCCCATAAAGTGTGGCAGGGTGTAAGACATTTGAAGTGTATTGCCAATGGTTGTCCAGTTGCTGCCATTCAGGCTATAAGCAAAGTAGGCTTTGTCGGTTTGGTTCGTAAAATCACAGATGACGCGGAGATAGATTCTGTTCTGGTTTAATGGCACAGTTGCTACTTCAGTCATGGTGCCGGAACGGGCATTAGCCATAACGATGGATTTGGTGCTGCCCGTCATTTTTACGCCGACAAAACCATATTTGGCCTGAAAAGCGGCAAGTCCAGCATAATCACCATCCTTCATACCTGCTGTATCCAAAGCGGTCATCCCTGTGCTTTTTGGACCAAAGGTTCGTTGTGTCAGCGTGTTGCGGGCTTCTAACAGGTTTTTGCTGATTTTGCCTGCGGTTAACCGCATGAAACCGGGCCGCTGGAGCAGGGACCAGTTGGCAGCATCAGGGTTATGATTCCACTGCCAGAAAGTACCGAGACTGGATGTACCAGAAGATGAATTGCTCGTCAGGGAGACGTCATCTACATAAAACGCCATCAAATCATTGGTCTCGTCCGGATTCGAGTTATACGGTGTTTCCACAAAAATAAAGCTTTGGGACAGGTCTGCATTCGACGGAACGGTGTACGTACCTTGAATGGTACCCCACTGTCCACGGGTTAACGTCGCACTGCCCATAATGGTAATTCCGGTATAACTTGCACCGTTCTGGATGCTAAGATTGAACGTTTTGGTTGCAGGACCAGTAGTGTATTTGATCTTTGCCGAAAAAGAGTATGTTCCTCCAGGTACCAGCTTGCCTGTAACCATCTGTTTGGCTCCGCCTGCTGTCTGCTGTCTGCCGCTGACGAGCAGGCTTTTTGTACCGCTGAATGCTTCGGCATTTGTTACGGTGATATTCGCCGTATTGTTGCTGGTCCACGGCTGAATGCTGCTTTCCTCAAAGCCGCCGTTCACTAACAGTTGCGTTACTGAGGGTGTGCCTGATGTGGTTGCGTTGAACTCATCGGACCCGTAGATTTTGGCAGCAGGCTGACCTTCAACGGGCATATTCATGTTAAGGGGAACCTTGCCGTTCACCCCAAACACAGGCCAGTTATCAGACCACGTCACAGGAACGAGATAGGGGATGCGTCCAATGGCTCCGCTATCACGAAACAGCAAGCCGTACCAAGCGCCGGATGCGGTATCCACGATGCCTCCTTGGGCGATTCCCGAGTCTCTGAGTACAACTTTACCTGTGTATGGACCTGTCAATGTGTTTGCACGATAGGCAAGCTGAATGCGACCATCACCCGAAGGCCAGGCAATCAGGAATAGATAGTACATACCATTGATCTTCTGAATGTGTGCTCCTTCTGCCTTTACAATCATGTTGGAGCCGGCAACACTGCTTGCGTTTGGAATCAGGACCTGATTGAGCCCGCCGGATTTAACGGCTTTGGCATCAGGTGTCAGCTCAACGATACTGATGTTATCACTGCCATGAACAAGAAAGGTTCGATTCCCGTCAAACAAAAGGGAGGGGTCATGGTAATAACTGTTCAATGTGTAAGGTGTCCATGGCCCTGTTTCAATACTGCTGGTTTGGTAAATATACGTCTTGCCCGTGGAAAGCGAGCCAAAGGCCACATAATATATACCGTTGTTGTACCGCAAGCTGCTCGCCCAGGAACCACGCCCATACTCGTTTTGTCCATTGTTCAGATTCTGTATATCTCCGTTTCCAAGCGTATCGTATACATAGTTTACGATGCTCCAGTTGACCAGATCATAAGACTTCATGACGGGTACTCCCGGATTCATATGCATCGTTGTGCTTGTCATATAAAATGCATTGCCCACCCGAATGACGTCACTGTCAGGAACATCCGCGTAAATAACCGGATTGCTGAACGTTGCGGCTGAAGCAGCGGGACTTGTCAAAGGGAATGATGTTATAAGCAAAGGAAGAGCGAGTAGAAGAGTACTGATTTTTTTCCACATATTTTATCCTCCCAATTGATCATGTCCTATGAATTAAAGCGAGTACTCCAGATAATCAATGTAAGCATCCCAAGTGCCATTATCCGTTGTTACGACCAGCTTGATTTCCTGATTGCCTGTAGCATGAGTGATGCCGGTGAGGGTTTGAACGGTCGGCTCCGTTCCCGTGAAGTAGAAAGAACCAGCGGTTACACCCCCAATGACCAGATCAACACGAGCTGTATTATTGTTGTTGGAAGCGCCGCGAACAGAGAATTGGTGGGTTGGGAATGCAAAATATTGATTGTATGCTGCATAATCATTGTTCCCGTAAAGAGCGACTCCATTAAAAGGGGAACTGATTACGCCAGCGTATTGGCCGCCAAGCGTCATATTCTCGGCTTCGTAACGCGTAACGTTTGGATTGGGATTAGGATTTGGGTTAGGGTTGCCGCCCGAACCGGATGTGAACTGCCAGTAGTCCAGTTTGAACAGATTTCCATTGCCCGAGCCTGTAAACACCAGATACAAACGATGTACCCCTGTAGCATTGGTAACATTGGTCTCCATCTCGCGCCAAGTTTGCGAACCGCCAGTTGAACTTACGTTAAGTGTTCCAACTAGTGGGCCTGTCGGACTGTCCAGTCGAACCTCGATGTTGCCATTTCCGGTAGAAGCGACATTGGCCTTGAATTTGGAGGCTCCAGCTGAGCCAAAATCAACATTGCCGACCGCGATCCAATCCCCGTTATGAATATTAGTGACATTCTGATTAGCTACAGGTCCACCGCTCGCTTGACTCGGTTCAGTGTTAATTCCTGCTTGCCAGCCAATGGTTTCGGCTTCCACGCGGACATACGGGTTGAGGTTAGTGGTCTGAGGTACACCTGTCATATTCCCCTGAACTTCCTGGATTGTTCCATCCGCATTATGTGTCAGTTTGTTGATATGTGTGGAACGGTACCCTTTACCATCACCGAGGAATGCCTTGCTTACCGTTTGCGCATGGTACGCCACATACCATTCGTTGTTGAATTGGAACACGGCATGGTGGTTATTGCCGCCTACACCGAAGAACGTGCCGGGATTTTTCAGAAAGTGTCCTTTATACGTGAAAGGCCCCATCGGGCTGTCGCTGACCATGTATCCGATCTCACCTTTTGGATATGCAGTGGGGTGTGTTCCCGCGAAGTTGATGCAGTAGGAGTAGTAATATTTGCCGTTATACTTGTGGATGCCAGAATCTTCGAACATATAAGGAGAATCAATAGTCACAGCACTGCCCACCACACTGGTCATGTCGGCACCGAGACGAATGACCCGAGCTGTTTTGGGATTGGCAATGGAAGCAGCATTGGTATCGTTCGGAATACCGCCTCCAGCATACAGGTATGCAGAGCCATCATCATCGACAAGTACAGCCGGATCAAAGAGCCAGGTTACGCCGGACATACCCGGTGTTCCGTGTGTCAGGAGGGCACGTCCAATTGGGTCGGACCAAGGACCGATGGGAGAATCCGCTGTTAGTACCCCAATACCTCCGCCCGAGTTGGCAAAGTACAGGAAAAATTTTTCTTTGCCAGCAATGGTTTTCTTCGCCATGGCAGGAGCCCAGGACTGAGTAGCCCATTTGGCAATTCCTTGTCCATTATTGGCATTATTCGCACCTGCTACCGGGATGGAACCATGGTCTGTCCAGTTCACCATGTCAGCTGAAGAGATGACGTTAATTTTCCCGATCGTGCTGTACTGGTTCTCTCGGACAGAGCCGTCGCTGTTGTACAGATATGCATCACCTGTCATGTAGACATAGACCCGATTGTTATGGACGAGCACATAAGGATCGGCTCCCAGTTTATGATCGATGAGGGGATTAGAATTTCCAGGAAGTTTGGCAACGGCTGCATTGGCTGCATGGCTCGATTCAACGGGCAGGGTGACAAAGATTAGCAGACAAGACAACAACAAAACTAGCGGTTTACGAATCATACGTTTCGCCTCCATGAGATTGGATTAGTTGGTGAACTGAAATTCAGAATAGCTGAGATGATGATTAAATGCCGAAAAAAAAGAAGAGATTTCCCTCATGTCACCCCCTTCTTGAAATAATGGTTAGGTTGGCTGTTAGGATAAGTCTTCATGTTGTCATATATGGTTTAAGCCAGACAACCTGTGCACCGGGTACGTGGTCACGGCAGCAAGGGGAGTGGCTATAACCCGAAGTAAGCCTGCATCTGTGGGTGCGGTTAGAAAAACTATAATCTGTCAGGTTTCTTTTTGTAATCGCTTTCAATAAAATGGGTTAGAACACTGAAATTTGGCGAAGAAAGAGGTTTGGTCACATTTAAATGTAATTATCTTTCATATTTTCATTTAAATGTTTATTAACTTGACGATATCATATCACAATTTTAAGATAATACAATCTTTTTCTATTTTTTAATAGAGGATGAAGAAAATGATTATTCTATGTGTTTAACATTGGGCTTGATGGTAAAATACGATCTCATATTCTATAAAACTACACTTTCAAGCATAGCTTTACCCGGCCAACAATTAGATACGAGAAAAAGACGTCTTAAGCTGTGACCGTTTCCCTGGAATCTACCAGAGGAACGGTTATTTTCGTTTTTTTCTGGAATCGATCCTGGTTATATAACAAAATCTACTCTTACTTGCTGACCAACTTTGACATTGCATAATTTCTTCTCTTTGTTGTACATATCCCAGTTTTTGTATAGCCAAAGCCCTGTGCGTAAAAGGTTATTAAGTGATAATGGTGGGTTGCCCCCTGTGTTTTGTCCACACCGTTGATTGAGTGTTTGAATATTACTATCGAGTGAGCTTATGCCAAATACTGCTAGAGTCAGAGGTTCATAAAGGTGGGATGGGAAAAATGGCTATTTTGTCAACTGGGCCGATTGAAAACAATCCGGTTTCCGGGGTTAGACCGACCCAACAGGTAACGATTAGATTGGTAAGTCGGGCTGAGGTGGACTCTGTAACAGTATCCATTCAGGGGTATGTGCTAAGCACAACAAGAACGCTGTATGTGAGTGAAGTAATCAGTATTGCTCCTAATGAAGCAGTGACCAGAACTTATTTTGCAGATTTAGCTGCTTTTGAGTTTGTTTTTGGAACAGACGTGGAAGGTGTGGAGGAAGTAGGGATTTCAGTGTGGGGCAAACAAGCCTCTGGGCAATTGGTAGATGCACACCGGGTGGTGGAGCACGAAAAAACAGTTAATGACATCTAGGAGATCAGAAATCCCCAAAAGAGGAGATGTAGCGATGAGCTTTTTATCAACAGGGCCAATAGAAAATAATGCTGTTAGCGGTGTAAGGCCGACTCAGACAGTTACAGTCAAAATTGATAACCGTAGTGATGTGAGTACCTCAACCATACAAATACAAGGGTATTACATGAGTGGTGGAATGAGGGTTCTGTATGTCAGTGAGTCTTTTGACATCGCACCTAATCAAATAGTAACCAACAACTATTTTGCCAATCTGGATGCCTTCGAGTTTACTTTTACAACAACAGCGACGGTTAATGATCCTGTTCAAGTATCCGTATGGGGTAAGAGCAACACAGGCGCATTGGTAACAGCCCATCGTTTGGTTTCTTCCGAATTGCTGGGTGAAACCCCAAGCATCAACGGAGCTACAGGCGCAACTGGGGCTACGGGGGCGACAGGCACACCAGGGACAGCTGGAGTGACAGGTGCAACAGGAGCACAAGGCACAGCAGGTACAACGGGAGTAACCGGAGCAACAGGCACAGCAGGTACAACGGGAGTAACAGGAGCGACAGGCA
>OOCB01000027.1_pt1 | contig 207920 bp, 163 predicted proteins | sample 1671351 | NCBI WGS metagenome assembly OOCB01 (sample SAMN06348148, study PRJEB24527) | human gut metagenome | biome: human gut; feature: ankylosing spondylitis patient; material: feces | host: Homo sapiens | place: China | collected 2015-10 | reverse complement strand
ATCTCATATGAGAATAGCGACAAAATAGGAGGATGTGATAATTATATATTTCACCTATTAACAATGGAGGTGTATAATCCATTTCAAGAGAGAGTTCATATGAGATACAAAAGAGAAAGAGGAGGATGAATACAGATGAGTATATTTTCTTACCAAGTTCCGTTTATGGATAAACACAAGGGTGATTTTTCTGCTTTTAAAGGGAAGGTGCTACTTATTGTGAATACAGCAAGTCGGTGCAGCTACTCCCGGCAATTCAGTGAACTTCAGCAGATGTATGAGAAATTTAGTGATCAGGGGCTGGAGATTCTGGCGTTCCCGTGCAACCAGTTTAACGACAAAGAACCTGGTAGTAGCGCTGAGGTAGCTGAGTATTGCAGAAGTCAGTTTCAGATATCCTTTCCGATTTTGGAGAAGGTTGAGGTCGTTGGGCAATCGATGCATCCTGTGTTTCGTTATCTGACTACAGAAGCGCCATTTCAAGGTTATGATCTGGACACGAAGGAAGGAGAGTGGATGGACACCTTTGTGAAAGAGAAGCATCCAGAATTGTATCAAGGTGACGGCATCAAATGGAATTTCACCAAATTCCTGATTGACCGTAATGGGGACATCCATGGCCGTTTTGAAACGACAGTTGCTCCATTAGAGATGGAGTCTGTTATTCAGGTTCTGTTAAAGAATTCATAATTATACCTTAATCCCTGTCCTGAGGTCCTATGACTTTGGGACTGTTGAAGATTAGAACTGGAAATGTTAGGGTAAAAGAAGATAACGAAGGGCTCCATTTTTTTTAATCAAAAATGACCAGTATACCATTTTGGTCAGTTAGTTCTTTAAGTGGTTTTATCGTTATCTGGATGAAATATGAAAATGTGCAAAAAATAACTTGAATCTGTTGATCTGAAGAGTAAGTGTAATCGAGTCTGTAAATCAAGTCATTATTTTTAGTTGTAGAACTCTTAACTTGGAAAGAAGGAGTGAGTGTCATGCCACCAATTTCAGTGCCTCAACCAAAAACATTTGGCCCACTGGGCAATTTGCCGCAATTGAACTTTGAAGAGCCGGTGCAATCCTTGGTGAAACTGGCTGAAGAATACGGACCGATCTTTCGTATGGAGTACCCCGGGCGAAGTGAATTGTATATTTCCGGTCACAAACTGGTCGCCGAGGTAACAGATGAATCCAAATTCGACAAACGTGTTTGGGCACCCCTTGCGAAGGTTCGTGCTTTTGCAGGAGATGGACTATTTACGAGTTGGACCGAGGAGCCGAATTGGAAAAAAGCCCATAACGTACTGCTACCAAGTTTCAGTCAACGTGCGATGCAGGGATATCACAACAAAATGATTGATCTGGCTGTGCAGCTGGTTCAGAAATGGTCACGATTGAACCCGGATGAGACGGTTAACGTTCCGGATGATATGACACGTCTTACGCTCGACACGATTGGTCTGTGTGGGTTCAACTATCGGTTTAACAGCTTCTATCGGGAAGAACCACATCCATTCATTACGAGTATGGTTCGTGCGTTGGATGAATCCATGAGTTCATTGCAGCGACTGCGTCTGCAAGACAAGCTGATGATCACCAAAAAGAAACAGTTTGAACAGGATATCCGTTCCATGTTCTCTTTGGTGGATCACATTATTGCCGAGCGCAAAGAGAAACCGCAGGAAGGCGCAGATGATCTGTTGTCCCACATGCTCAGTGGCAAGGACCCGGAAACAGGAGAAACGCTGGATGATGAGAACATCCGTTATCAGATTATTACATTCCTGATTGCTGGACATGAGACCACAAGTGGACTGTTATCCTTCGCCGTTTATTATCTGATGAAGAATCCGGATACGCTGGCTAAAGCACAAGCTGAGGTGGATCAGATTCTGAAAGATCCGGTTCCCACGTACAACCAGGTTCGCAATCTGAAGTATGTTCGCATGGTTTTGAATGAAGCACTGCGGTTATGGCCTACGGCCCCGGCATTTTCCCTGTATGCAAAAGAGGACACGGTACTTGCGGGTCAATATCCTTTGCAAAAAGGAGACAGTGTCAGTGTACTTATTCCCAAGCTGCATCGTGACCGCGAAGCATGGGGAGACGACGTAGAGAAATTCCGCCCGGAACGGTTCGAAGATCCGAGCAAAGTGCCGCATGATGCCTATAAACCTTTTGGTAACGGTCAACGGGCCTGCATTGGTCAGCAGTTTGCACTTCAGGAAGCAACGCTGGTACTGGGCATGGTGTTGAAGCATTTTGACTTCATAGATCATTCGGATTATCAGTTAAAAGTGAAAGAAACGCTGACGCTCAAACCGGATAACTTCACAATTCGTGTACGTGCGCGTGGTGGGCAGCCAGTCATGGCCGTTCCGGGTGTAGCGGTTGAAGAACCAAAGCCAGTTGCCAAAAGAACGGAGCCGGATGCAGCCAATGCCCACCACACACCGATGCTTGTTCTGTACGGTTCCAATCTGGGTACCGCTGAAGGCATTGCACGTGAAATTGCAGATACCGCCAGATATCAGGGTTTCCGGAGTGAGGTTGCTACGCTGGATGATCGTGTTGGCAAACTGCCAAAGGAGGGTGCCGTCATTATTGTCAGTGCATCCTATAATGGTCAGCCGCCAAGTAATGCCAAGATGTTTGTCGAGTGGATCGAACATGCAGATGCGAATGAATTCAAGGGTGTGCGTTTCGCCGTTCTTGGATGCGGTGACCACAACTGGGCCAGCACCTATCAGCGTATTCCGCGTTTAATAGATGAACAGTTATCTTCCAGAGGAGCAGAGCGGTTATCACCGCTGGGTGAGTCCAATGCCAGTGGAGATTTCGAGAAACAGGTGGGGGATTGGACAGAGCAATTATGGCCAGATCTCGCACGAACGATGGGACTGAAACTGAACACAAGCTCCAATAGCGAACGCAGTTCCCTATCTGTACAGTTTGTCAGTGGGCTCGCCGTAACACCGCTTGCGGATACGTATGATGCCCATGTGGCAGAAGTACTTGAGAACAGGGAGCTTCACGACGCGGGCAGTGAACGAAGCACACGTCACTTGGAGATTAAATTGCCTGAAGGCATAACCTACAAGGAAGGGGATCATCTGGGCATTCTGCCACAGAATCCACCGGAACTTGTGGAACGTGTATTGCGTCGTTATGGATTCACCGGAACGGAGCATCTTGTTCTGGATGCATCCGGTCGGAGTGCCGCGCATCTGCCGCTGCAACAACCGGTGAACCTGTATGATCTGCTCAGTCATAGCGTTGAGCTTCAGGAGGCGGCAACTCGTGCGCAGTTGAGAGAAATGGCAGCATACACCGTATGTCCACCGCATAAGAAAGAACTTGAAGCGCTGCTTGATGAATCTGTGTATATGGATGAAGTGCGGAATAAACGGATCTCCATGCTGGATTATCTGGTGAAATATGAGGCATGTGAACTGCCGTTTGAGCGTTTCCTTGAATTATTGCCTTCATTAAAAGCCAGATATTATTCGATCTCCAGTTCACCGCGTGTTCAGCCCGATCAAGCGAGTATTACGGTCAGTGTTGTGCGCGCCCCAGCATGGAGTGGACAGGGAGAATACAAAGGCATTGCGTCCAACTATCTGGCAAACCTGAAACCGGGTGACGAGATCGTCATGTTCACGCGGACACCGGAATCCGGCTTCCAACTGCCGGAGGATGCACAGGTTCCCGTTATCATGGTAGGTCCGGGTACAGGTGTTGCTCCATTCCGAGGTTTCTTGCAGGCAAGGCACGTATTGAAGGAACAAGGTCGTGAGGTTGGCGAAGCCCACCTGTACTTTGGATGCCGGAATCCCGAGCATGATTATCTGTACAAAAATGAATTGGAAGCAGCCCAGCAAGAAGGGCTTGTGAAGCTTCATACGGCCTTCTCCCGTGTAGACGGGGAGGAGAAATGTTATGTACAGCATCTGATGAGAGACGATGCCCGTCATCTGATTCCTTTGTTTGAAGAGGGAGCGCATCTGTATATCTGCGGTGATGGCAGCAAGATGGCACCTGATGTGGAAGCCACACTCCAGCAGGCATACGCTGATATTCATGGCAAATCCGCGAAGGAAGCAGAAGATTGGCTTAATCAGCTTCAGCAGGAAGGTCGTTATGCCAAGGACGTATGGACAGGCATCTGATGTACACATGTGAAGGGTCAGCTTGATCCGTAACTGGCTGAGCGGTGAGATACAGAAGCAGTTCTGTTCTCACCGCTTTTTGACATAAAATGATTCTTCAGCAGATAAGTGGTTGCATGGGTTATAATTATATATTGGAAGGGAGCACCCGTATGCAGACATTTGGGAACCATTGTATGGCTTGCGAAAAGAACCAGCTTTACTTCCGCCTACAAGGCCGTTTCAGTTTTTTTCTTCCAGTGGTTGGCCGATAGATCGACTCGACGCTGGAGAGAGGAAATAATATACGGGAAGGGACTCTGCCTTTTCCCTGGAGTTCAAGATAATCCAGTCCCACGCCCACAAGTCTGATATTGTTAAATGCATTCCTGGAAGGGAAAGTCGTGCGGATTCCCACTCTGACGCCTCGCCGTGTTCGAGGAATATCGAATACCCGAATGGAATTCAGACTGAGTGGAATGAATAACTGCCGGTTTACTTTGATAAACTGCCTTGGATAGACACGACGAATACGTCCCGGTTCCAACCCGGAGAGTGGAGTATTCAGTTCTGCAAGGTGCCCCTGGAGTTCTGCCAGGCGCTGCTGAAGTGTTTTTCCAGTATGGAGATGCTGCCAGCTCATAAGTATTCCTCCGTTCGCCATTTGTACCTAGTATATGAAGGAACGGGGTAGGAAGGTGTACGTTTGATAGCCCATGTTCGTTACGGCTAACGGGGTTTCTTTTATAATAGAGGAGTGATTCACATGATCGTAGAGATGTATAAAGACCTCATTAAGGATGAGCGTGGCAATTATTATCTAGCAGTGCAGATCGAGGGCAATGAGCTTACGCTCGTTAATGCTTTCGTCGAAGCGGCATTCACACCTGAACTGATCTACAACGAAGAGTTTCGTACCAAGCATAAAGAGATGGAAGGCGGGTTTGTAGGCAAAATTGCGATGGACCTGCTAAGGCACGATGTGGTCATGGGGATGAAGCAAATCGACCGCAAACTGTTGAACTTGTCGGATGTGGAACAGCAGTTCACGGTAAATTATATTGATACGATTGAATTTTATCGTCACCCGGCGTGGAACCGGAAGGTGTAAGGTGAAATTCATCTCCTCTGTAACCAGAGAGAGAATGATTTCCGCAGTGGTCGTCAATTTCTATCTTGTGTCCTTATGAATAAGAAATAAAGAGATGTAAACGCGCAAAAGGGAAAAGCGCAAGTGCAGGGAAGTATACCTCGGCAACTTGCGCTTTTTGCATACAAACAATTAACGATACGTAGGATGGATGATGCCAATATCGCGCTCGGTGCTCAAACTTCCATCAGCGTAACGCTGCATTTCATTTCCTTTGACCCGAATCGGAATGCGCTCTCCTTGATAGTAAAGCTCCCCCTCGACGGTGCGAACGCTCATTCCGATGACTGCCTCCAGATGCCCACTATGATCCGTTACCAGTCGAATCCCTGACGGGCCATCCAGATGAACCTTGCCTTCCAGATATACCGTCATGCGATCAGGCGTGTTGACCAATTCATATCCTACTCCGTTGACTTTCCGGCTATAAGCCGTGTTGCCAGATACGATCTCACCATGATCCATGTCGATGGGGAGCAGTCCGGTAAACCAGAGCTGATTCGATCCAACAGGCATAATTCCGCATAATCGCTCCACATAATCGAGGAGACAGAGGATGGAGGGGGAGTAAGTCTCGGTAAAACCTTGTTCTCCGGTCCACGGGCTTAGTACCTGACCAAATCGCTTATCTTTGGATAGGGCGGACAAGATAGGCTGCATTACCCAGGTTAGCTCCACATATCGATGATGATACTCGAATGCGTGTGGCGCCCGAATCAGACTCAGGAAATTGGATGCCCCTCCCCAGCTGTTATAGGAGGAAAAGGGATCAAATCTGGGATCATCCATTGAAATCGATGTAAACGGGTATTTAGCGAAAAACTTGCTTGTATTCAACAGGTACCGACGCAGTAGGTTATCGAATAATTCACGGTCGCCCACCTCGCAGGCCATTACGCGGAGCAACACATCAGATTGGACTCTGACCAATTCGTCATTGCGATCCCGATCATAGAAGAACATATCCTGTTCGTCGTAACAATAACGGAAGAGACTTTCCAGGCTAGACTCGGCTTTTGCTTTCCAATCCGTTCCCGATTCTCCCAGTTCTTCAGCCATACGGGACAGATACATGCGCTGACAATAGATATTGGCGGTCAGATCCGGTGCCAGAAAAGGCAGAATCGGAGAATCCGGATGATAGGCAGAAGCATCATTCATATAAGGTGTATCCGGAACATGCCAGAATCGCGGGGATAAGTCATGTCCGGTGTCAAACGTACTGAAGGCCTCTACACAGCCAGTTCCTCGGGTATCACGGTTGCGTGCAATCCACTCATCGTAACGAACCATAGCCTTATACATCGTGTTCAGGAAAGGCGACTGCTTCCCATGATTGCCATGAAGCTGATAGTGGTTCCATACACTGCGTGCCAGCGGAGTGACCAACTGGATTTGCCGGAAAGAGGGTCCGTTTGCCGTGAGTTTATACGGGAGCAATCCATCTGCTCTTTGCTGCTTGGCAAATGCGAGGTACGTTGTTTCGGACACGGAAGGCAGCAGGCGAGACAGCAGCTGCGCATTGATGGTACCTGTGCTCTCTAACCAACATCCCAGATAGATGCCACCTTCTTGTAAAATAGGGTCGTTGTCTCCCATGGGCAGGATACAAGCAAGCAAATTCTCCACCGCTGCATAATACGTAGCTTCCAGTTGTCCGCCCGATGCCGCAAACCGGATACCCGACGCATGCCATTCTTGTAATAACTGCTGATCTTCCGGTTTAACTGGCTGAACTTGATCCATCATCGAAATGTTGCGCAGCCGATTCAGTATCTCTTCTGTCATTTGTTCCTCCTTGTAGCGTCTGCTTATTGATTCGATTCAAAGATCCGAACGGTACCGTTATAGAAGTCGGAGACAGCTTGCTCCACACTTTTTCGTCCAAATCCGATCTCTTGATTTGTCTTCTGAGCTAACTTGGAGAACTCTGCAAATCCCGGAGGATTGTAACTCACCTCAAAAGGTTCAGTTTTCGTAGCTTCAGAGACAAGGTTTTTACCGAGTCGACTTGCAGATTAGGCACAATAATATAAAAAAGACTGCGTGATATGCGCAGCCTTTAAATGAAATTAATAATGTAGTGCAGACCTGGGAGACTTAGAAACGAACCAGATTATTGACGTTGACAGGCAAACCCGTCGCGATGGCGCGATTGGCAGCAATACCCGTCAGAATGGATCTGGCACCGTCCACGTGGTTAGCAGCGCGATGGAACGGATCTTCAACAGGCTCTCCAAACAGATCATTCAGCAGAACCGGGTCACCTCCGCCATGTCCACCTGCTTTTTCTTCCACTTCAACCTCATATGGCGCATCGAACATCGGGAGAACCCGCAATGTTTTACCGATCAATGCACCTTCTTTACTTTTGTCACCCAATGAATTGACATAGGATTGCTCCACAATGTTCATTTCAATCCGGCCTTTGGTGCCATTAATGGCAATGCGGTAACCTTCCCATGGCTGGTAGGCAACGAGGGAGTAGGTCAGAATGGCTTTGTTCCGATACTTCACAAGAACACCCATTGTATCCTCAATGTTGATGCCATCCCCAAATACACTCTGATCGCGCTGGTAACCATCTTCCGATTCGGCATCCAGATACATGGACTTCATATGTGCGTCTGAATCCAAATGCAGTGCAAAAGGGTCATCCTTTGCGATCGGGTTGCCGGTTGCCCGGTTGTAGAATTGCGTTACACCGCGTTCTTCTGCGTTTTCTCTGCCGTAATACATCAGATCACCAAATGCAAACACGGTATCCGGTTGCGAGCCAATCCAGAAATTCACCAAATCGAAGTGATGGGTGGATTTGTGCACGAGTAATCCGCCGCTATTACGCTTGTCCCGATGCCAACGGCGGAAATAATCTGCCCCGTGGCGGGTATTCAGCAGCCATTCAAAGTGAACGGAAGTGACTTTCCCGATGGTATCATTCAGAATAAGTTCTCGAATCTTAGTATGGTGCGGTGCATAACGGTAATTAAAGGTGACTCTTACGTTCTGACCAGTCCGCTTGACAGCATCCAGAATCTCCTGACATTTCTCCTCATCGATGGTCATCGGTTTTTCGGTGACAACGTCACAACCCAGTTCCATCGCACGAATGATGTACTTGTGATGGGTGCGGTCAACACTCGTTACGATGACATAGTCAGGCTTCTCGTTCTCAATCATCTGATCAAACTGATCTGCAGGATAAGTGGGTACCTCAGGATACTCGTACTTTTCCTTCAATAGTTGATTCGCGTAGTTCATACGGACTTGATTTATATCACAAAAGCCGACAAGCTCGGATGTATCCCTGTAATCCCGGGTCAAAGCACCATAAAAAAATTCGGCGCGGCCGCCGGTTCCAACTAATACATAACGTTTCTTGTTACTCATGTCTATCGCCTCCTTGAATATAGCTCTAGACTATAACAAGGGAGTACTTCTTTCGCCGCATTTTATGCGTAACCGCTTTCAAATGCCGCATATTTTGCTATAATTTATGGAAAGGAGAGAGGGCGACATGACAGAACCTTTCAGTGCAGATTTTCATGATCCCTCGGATTTACTGCACATCGAATATGATCGTCGCATTGGATATTTCTCGATGACGGATGACCATCTGCATGATCATTATGAGTTATATTACTTGTTGTCTGGTGAGCGTATCTATTTCATAAAGGACCGGACTTACCGGGTAAAGGCTGGTGATCTGGTGTTTGTTGACCGAAATACGGTTCATAAAACATTGGAGAGTGGCATGCCTGACCATGAACGGATGGTGCTGTATTTGAAGCCTGAGCTTTTTGCAACCATAGCTATTTCCACGGAGTTAGTTGAAGGCTTGAAGGAACCCTTTTGTTGGGAGATTCCTATTGTAAGGTTTCCATCTCAAGTCACGGAGGTTCTAGAACGGATGGTTAGCGAAATGGTGGATGAAATGCTTCGTCCTCAACCTGGAAGCAACCTGTTGCTCCGTCACCGGGCTATTGAATTGTTGCTACATGCCTATCGTAATCAACACTTGGGCAGGTTAAGCTCCGATGATCGTGAGCCGGTTCTTCATCCCAAGACACAGGCAGTTGTACGTCACCTGAATGAGAACTATCAGAAACCACTGACATTACCGGAGGTGGCGGGCATGTTTCGCATTAGTCCGCATTATCTGAGTCGATTGTTCAAACAAACGACGGGGTTTACCTTCAGTGATTATCTGAATCTGTTACGGGTAAAGGAAGCACAACGTTTACTGCGAGAAAGTGAGGAATCCGTTACGGATATCGCCTGGCTTGCGGGATTCAGTAACTTCTCTCATTTTGGCAAGATGTTCAAACGTACCGTTCAGGTATCACCAAGAGTTTATAGGCAGGAATACAAGGAATCGGGTTCCGTGAGGACCCTAAAAGAGGGAGAGAATATACGATGATTGAAGCGAGATTAAATGAACTGGGGATCATTTTGCCACAGGCAAGCGCCCCCGCAGCGAAATACGCTAATGCCGTTATTGTGAATGGAATCATGTATGTATCCGGGAAAGGACCGGATACCTCCGAACGCGGCAAACTGGGATCAGACTTCACAACAGAGCAGGGGTATGATTTTGCCCGGAATGCTGGACTGGAGGTGCTTGCTGTGGTTCGAGATGTGTTGGGTTCACTGGATCGGGTGAAGAGAGTGGTTAAAGTGCAGGGATTCATTAATGCGTCCGCTTCGTATCAGGAGCATCATAAAGTGCTGAATGGATTCTCGGATCTGATGATGGAGGTATTTGGGGATCAGGGGGTACACGCTCGTTCAGTATTCGGTGCAGTGTCCGTAAGAGATAATTTGCCGTTGATCATTGATTCTATTTTTCAAGTGGAGGAGTAGGTATAACGATGACAGAATCGTCTTCATTTAATCCAATTATGCTAACGATTCCCGAGAGCTTCCATACGAAACGCCTCTCGATTCGAGCACCACAGTGGGGGGATGGCGTAGCCGTTAATGAAGCGGTCCGTGAGAGTGCGGAGCAGCTACGGTTGTGGTTACCTTTTGCCGAGAAAATCCCTTCATTGGAAGAGTCTGAAGTGACTGTTCGCAAAGCAAGGTTGCAATATCTGGAACGTACCGACATGATGTTACATTTGCGTGATAGACATACGGATGAATTCGTAGGCAGCAGCGGGTTACATCGTATTGACTGGAATGCACGCTGTTTTGAGATCGGTTACTGGATTCGAACATCGCGAACTGGTGAGGGTTTGATGACAGAAGCGGTGAAAGGCATTGAGCAATTTGCCATTACTCATCTGGGGGCGAATCGGCTGGAGATCCGCTGTGACGCCCGCAATGTGCGAAGTGCCAAAGTAGCCGAACGAGCGGGTTATACACTGGAAGGTGTACTGCGCAAGATGAGACGTGACAGCACAGGTACGCTGGTCGATTGTATGGTTTTCTCCAAAATCAGAGGCAGTGAGTTCGAGTAAAGGGAGGGTAGATATGGAGCGAATCGGTCAAGGAAGAACTGCGGAAATCTATGCGTATTCGAACGAGCACATTATGAAGTTATATCGAATGGATTTTCCTCACGAAGCCGTCCAGAATGAATTTAGAATAAGTGAGTTGGCATTCAAAAAAGGACTCCCCGTCCCACAGGCAGTATCCTTAATAGAACATACTACATCGCGAGCAGGCATCGTTTTTGAGCGAATCCAGGGGATTACCCTGTTATCACTTATCATTCAGCAACCGGAGTTACTAGAGCAGCTGGCGTTTAAAATGGCTGACTGCCATTACAGACTTCATTGCGAGCGAGATGATGAAGGAACACTCCCCTCCCAGAAGCAGATTTTATCTGGAGCGATTCACAATGTTCAATTATTGTCGGAGGACGATCAAGCGCGAGTCCTTTCTTACTTAACAACATTGCCTGATCAGCAACAGATCTGTCATGGCGATTTTCACCCTGATAATGTTATGCTCAGTGAGGCTGGCGATCAATACTGGGTCATTGATTGGATGACTGGTATGTCGGGTGATCCTGCGGGTGATGTGGCTCGAAGCTGGGTAATATTAATGAGTGCCACATTGCCGGAAGATATAGATCCTGCTATACGAATGGGGTTTGAAACGGCTCGTGAATCGCTGGTCGAATTTTACATCCATCATTATATGCAACTTTCCGGGATTACACGTGAAGCAATAGAGTCCTGGATGCTGCCAGTTGCTGCCGCGCGTCTTGACGAGGATTTGCCCGCTCAAGAGGTGGAACAGCTGCTCAAGTTTGTTCAGGAACGAATTCGTCGGTTAGACGAATCTAATGATTTTTATATATAAGGGTAGAGAAAGAGAGGGGACATATTTATGCTGCATTCATTAAAGGCCATACAATCATACAAGTCAGGTAATACGCCGGAAGCCCAGCAGCTATGGCTGCAACTGCTGGCAGCAGCGGAGAAACCCCATATTAACCTCGAACGCATTCATTCCATTGCCGAACTTGAGGGAACAAATCCGGTGCTGGACTACACCGAGCGTACACTTCACGTACTGGAGGAGCTTCAGGTTTCTTTTTGGGTGCGAGAAATTCTGGAAGACGTATTAACCTGGTCAGAGACGGCGAAGGCCGGATCACGGGAGCAACGGCGGGTATGGCAAAAGCAGGGCGTTAACTTGTTTGTACACAATGTGGGGTCCGCTCAGTTATATGACTTATACGCAGTGGCAGAGCACCTGGATAATGACATCGATAAGACCAAGGAGACGAGTATATATCAACTTGGTTCTCCGAGTGGTGCTCTAAGTAACAATGCGGATATAAGCGAGCATGATGCGCTGAATACACACACTCCAAGGCATGAGATTATACGTACTCTAATTGCTACACATGGACTTATTGGTCAATACATACGGGGTGAGATTCCATTTGCCGAAAATGCTCCGCTTCACGGCTTGATCGTCAAAGGATGGCTTACTACAGATGAATTGCACACCATACTGATGGCATTAAATGAGTGCATTATTGCAGGCGTTGATCGAGCGTTATGGAATCAGGTTCAGGCTGAGGTACAGCGAATTGTAGGCTGGATTATCACCGGACCGAATCATGAGGACTGGAGCGTGAAGGAACGGTTATCCCGCTTAAGAAGTTCATCCATTCGGCAAGGAGAAGCTATGGATACGGCTTATGCCAGGCTCCAAACGGAACTGGATGTAGAACAGGCGTTGGCTCCGCTGGCTCATCGCACATTATGGTATGTGGAGTCGGCCATGCAGGATTTTTCGTTGCAGGAGATGGTGAAAGTGTTCCTGTTGACACTTCGCAGCGAGAGCATGCATCCAACATCCATGGAGAGTCGATCTGAAATCGTTCGCCATATCAGCTTCGAACCATTGATGAATACGATGTATTACGATTACAAGTGCGTCAAGAAGCTCAATATTTACAAGAAACGAATGATTGAAAAATATTTGGAACAGTATTCGTGGGAACAGATTGTGGCAGGGGAGCAGATCGTCTATCCCCATCTAACCCATCGCATTGAACGTCATACGGATCTGCCGGATACATTATTCGTGACCTTCGAATTTTCTCCGGCTGCCGAGAAGCTGATTGCATTCTGTATTGAAGCGGAAAAGTCGCCGTTATACGAGAAGGCTGTACTGCTGTTATTTGACCTGTTCGGATTACGCCGGGATGCGTATGATCGTTTCCACAACGAAGAGACGTATTTGTCCGATATGAACAGCTCCGGTGATTACAAAAAAGTACTGCTCGACTATATCGTTGGTAAACGAGTACTGGATATTGGTCCAGGTGGAGGAATTCTGCTGGATCTGATTGAGCAGGAAAAACCGGAAGTGGAGCCGATTGGTATCGATATCTCAGCCAATGTCATTGAAGCGCTGGAACGCAAAAAACAACGTGAGGGACATCGCTGGCAAGTGATGAAGGGCGATGCCCTACAACTGGAGCAATATGTGCAGCCGGGCACAGTGGATACGGTTATTTTTTCATCCATTCTGCATGAATTATATTCATATATTGAACTGGACGGTCGAAGATTTAATTCCGATACGGTTGTAGCAGCGCTGAGAAGTTCATTCCGTGTGCTGTCACCTGGAGGAAGAATTCTGATTCGGGATGGGATCATGAGTGAGCCGGAGGCGCAGAAGCGCCGGATTCGTTTCCTGGAACCGGATGGGATGCGCTGGCTGGAGCGGTATGCAGAGGATTTTCAGGGACGTGCAATTCAATATGAGCGGGTCTCAGACAATGAGGTCGTATTGCCGATCAACGATGCAATGGAGTTTCTCTACACCTATACGTGGGGCGAAGAGGCATACGTGCATGAAATTCAGGAACAGTTCGGTATATTCACGCCGACAGCCTATGAGAACTGTATTCGAGAAGCGCTGGGTGAACAAGCCGAGATGATTACGTTCCGACATTTTCTCCAGGAGGGGTACACGGAAGCACTTGGAGAACGAATGATCTTCATGAAGGAAAATGGTGAGCCTGCGCCTTTGCCAGACAGTACCTGCCTGATTGTCATTGAGAAGAAAAAAGGGTTGGCGGATGAATGATGAGTGAGGCCAGTACGTTTTTGTATTTTGTCAGACATGCGGAGTCTCGATATGTTGAAGGACAGGAACGCGAGCGTGGACTGACAGAGCAAGGTCATCAAGATGCGGGAACGGCTGCCAGTCTGCTCCATGGGGAGCAGATTCAACTGTTTTATTCTAGCCCCTACAGGCGAGCGGTAGATACGATTCAGATTCTGGCAGATTGGTCAGATGGAATTGTGGTGACAGAGGAGGATTTGCGTGAACGCCAGTTGTCGAGTTCAGATGTGAAGCATGCTAATTTTCGTGAAGCCAAGCAGCAGTTGTATCGTGATCCTACGTATGCGTATTCAGGTGGGGAGTCTGGTGCACAGGCTCGCTCAAGGGCAGTAGCGGTAATCGAGAAAATTTTGGATAAACATGTGGGTCACAAGGTAGTCATCGGAACCCATGGAGATGTAATGACACTTATTTTACAACACTATGATTCTTCCTACGGTTATGATTTCTGGGAGAAGACTACGATGCCGGATATCTATAAGTTGCAGTTTGATGGAACGCGCAAGTTGGTCCAGGTCACCCGATTGTGGGAGTGACAGAGTTATATATGAGAAATGCATTTGCCAGAATGATAGTGGGGAGGAGTGAGTTGGCCGATGAAAATTACGCTGTTGCCTGATACATACTTTATTGAAAATCTAAGCGTATCTTCATTACAGGATAGAATGTATTGCATATTTGATCTCGAAGGTACAGGCATTAATCCTGTGGTGGAGAGTGTGACTCAATTTGGTGGGATGCATTACCAAAGAGGTCAACAATGCAAGACAACATTTTCTTCACTTACACGTGCGAACAAACCAATACCAGAACCTGTGGCGAAATTAACAGGAATTTCGAATGAGGAAATGTTGGAGGCTCCGTCGTTCGTAGAAGCATTTCAGGAATTTCAGAAATTTATTGGTGATAACGTTCTTGTGACACAAGCTGGATATGAGTATGACCTACCCATCTTGAAGCGGCATTGTGATGAGTATGGGCTTCCGATGTTGACCAACCCGGTGCTCGATACAAAAGCGATGTTCACCTACATTCATCCTGAGATTAACGAGGTCGTTTCTACAGATTTTCTGATTCGGTATTACGATCTGAATACAGATGGAATTCACAGGCACAATGCTTTGGCAGATTGTGGTGTGATCGCTGGTATCTTTGAAAGTATCCTTAGCGAATATGAGGAACTTCAATTGGATCATTTTACAGCCGATCCAAAGCAGATGATGAAACGTTTCGTTATACCAGAGATGTATCTGACTTGACGAGGAACTGGAGGAGAGATCAATGAGCAAAACGGATGTGGAGAAGCTACTGTTGGATCTTAACGAGGGACGGATTCTGACTCAGCAGACATTCGAAGGATTGGATGTGGAAATTTACTTGGATGAAAGGGATGCTTCTGCAATTGCTGACGAGTGGATGCAAGCTTTTGTACGATGGGCTCAAGATACCGCGGTAGCTGAAGAAGAGGTGCTGCGCGCATGCAGGGAACAGGCGTTCAAACAGACTTTGGCTCTCACCGGCGAACCTGAGTTAGCGGGGTATGTGAGTGATGATATGGGTTTAATTGGTGCTGCACTGTTACAGGGTACGGCGAACGATTCCTTTGTGGATCAGCTGTTGGAAAGTTATCGTCAAGGCAGGTTGCCCCTGCGATAAGCGGGGGAGGACCAACAGGGTTGTTTTCGTTTGTATAAAAAAACAACATCAAATGTACATTGTGGGTCGGCTGAGGCATAAGGTACAATTCACCTAAGCAATCGATGAGAATGATAATCATTATATGTGAAATATTCTCACGGTTACATCAACAGATCACATAGGGGTGAAGGGTAACATGGTAGGTTTAGTTAAAGGTTTCAAAGGGTGGGCGATTACATTACTGCTCATGGGTCTGGTTGTTTCAGGATGTAGTACAAATACCGCTACGAATGCGGAACAGACTCCTGCAACTGCAACGGAAAGTGCGGCTTCTGGAGAAAATACTTCTGGAAACGAGACAGAGCCTGCGACACGAGTTGTACAGGATGAATTTGGAGATGTGACGATTCCGGTTCAACCACAGCGGATTGCTGGAATATATGTGGAAGATTATTTGAAGGCGCTTGATATTACACCTGTAGTGCAGTGGTATAACCCGATGTGGGGTGTACAGGATTATTTAGGACTGGATGTTCCTCAATTTGATACTACGGGGAGTATTGAAGCTTTGTTGGAATATGATCCGGATCTCATCATTGTAGATGGTGGGGTAGATATGGAGAAATATGAGATGTACTCCAAGGTGGCACCGACATATCGTCTGCCTGAGAGCGTACTGCAGGATTCGAATCAAATTTTGAAAACCATTGCCGATGTTGTAGGGAAACCGGACAAGGGTGAAGAAGTTGCTGCGGCATTTAAGGCCAAGATTGCAGATGCTAAGGCGAAGTTGCAGGAAGCGGTTGGAGACGAGACTGTCGCAGTTGTCCGACTGAATGTTAACGATGATACACTGGCACTGTTCGGTGTGAAAAATCGGTTCACCGGATTTATTTATTCGGAGCTTGGCCTAACACCTCATCCTCTGGTTAACAAGATGGAAGAATACCAGGAAATTCTGTCTGAAGAGGCCGTGCCGCAACTTGATGCAGATCATCTTATTGTGTTCCCTTCCAATGGTGAATGGTCTTCTCCTGAGAACAAGGAAGCCTTGAAGGTACTTGACAGCAAATTGTGGAAATCTCTTCCGGCCGTTAAGAACAATCAGGTATATATTATGGAAAGATCACATTGGCAATCAGGTGCGATTACAGCAAATTCCATGAAAATTGATGATCTCTTGGAAAAATTGACTCCATAATTGAATCGATTACTTAAAGAAAGTTCTTCAGCCAGGGTTGAAGAGCTTTCTTTTTTCGTATACACTATTTTAAATGATAATAATTCTCAGTTAAGGACGATGAACATGTGCCCCACGATAATACAACTGATCCCCAAGCCCTGGCTATGCTCACTTCAGCATATGGAATACGTAGATCACCATCAATCTCATATCGATAAACGTTTGTTATACAGAATGTCGACTTCACACTCCATATTTGTTGTAACGTCTGGGAAAGGTTCAATAGTTTGCTCAGATCGGGAATCTCATCTGGAAAAAGGAATGATTATGTTTGTTCCGGCTGGAACATCCGTTAAAATAGAAGGTTCGCCTTGGACAGAAAGTGAATTGCAGTATTATAAGCTTGATCTTATGGTGGCTGAGTTGAAAGAAGAGACTTCGAACGCTTTGTCTAGAAGAAACACGGAGAAGCAGCAGGAACTTTCCCAAAGTCCAGATTCTCCGACATTATTACCGCTTATGCAACTCAGTTACAGTCCGTGGAGTTCCTGTCTGGAAGCCTTGGAACAAATACTGCGTCAACAGGTCACTGGCGATTGGCTGGAGCAATGGGAGGTACAGCTTCGTTTCCAGGAGTGGTTTCGTGCCTTGCTTCGCCATAGTGCCCTCGAAACAGAAGTACCCGATGACCGTGCCCGTCTTCAAAGTTCAATTCGTTATATTGGCGACCACTATGATCAGACCATAACCGTGGATGAGCTCGCAGCAGATATTGGTCTAACAAGAGCCAGCTACACTCGGCAATTCAAAAAAATTACGGGCAAGCTCCCGCTTGAATATGTAAATGCGGTTCGGCTGGAGCGCTCGAAGCAACTATTGCAGCTCACGGATGATCGCATCCATGAAATTGCACAGAATGTGGGATTTAGCAGCGAGTATTATTTTGGCCGCCGATTTAAGCAATATGCTGGTATTTCACCTGGGTTATACCGCCGTCATCACCGTCAAGAGGTTCGTGTCTTTGCTCCTTATCTGGAGGACTTTGTGTTGGCTCTTGGCGTAAAACCTGTACTGCAATGTTCGCATCATTCTTGGGGCAGGCAGCAATATTTGGGGTTGGATGACGTACCTGAATTTGATGTGAGCCAGATGGATGCGCAGTTTAATCTGGGTAATGTACCGGACTTTATCATGCTGGATAAGGGATATGATCGATGGAATCTGGACCGCTTCAAGCAGGTAGCACCTACATTTTACGTAGATCATTTGGGAGAGGACTGGCGCTCCATTTTAAGATCGACAGCCGATGTGTTAGGGAAGGTGAATCGGGTTCAAGATGTAATTGGTGCGTATGAGGACAAGGCAATGGAAGCTAAGAGTCGGTTAGCACGTTATATGCGTGGTCAAACAGTAGCTTTTTTGCGTATATCTGCTTCGGATATTACTCTCTATGGGGTTCAGCAGGGCTATGTCGGACCTGTAATTTATCAGGATCTTGGACTGACTCCCCACTCCCGTGTGCAGCAATGGACAAGACACGAGCGGAGGATTTTCATTGGATTGGACCAGTTAAGTCAGCTTCATGCGGATCACTTGTTGATTACATTTGACACTGGAAATTCTGCTAAACCTGGAGAGGAGCGCGAACTGCTCGATAGGGATGAATGGAAACGTCTGCCTGCGGTGAAGAGCGGTAATGTGTATGAAGTGGATTTTATGTCTTGGATGAACTACGGTGTGATCTCTCATGGGAAGAAGATTGAGGATGTATTGCGGTTTATGGCTTGATAATGAATGGTCTGTGAGATGTTTTTCGAAAAAATCAAGAAAACCATATAACTTTCAAAACTATCAAAATTTTGTGATGTAACTCACGGGCACTCTATGAATCTACTGGTATTATCCTTTTCGTTAATCTATAATCTGTTTGTTTAATAGACTAAATAAAGGAATTTTAATTAGATTGAGGAATATATTATAACAGATAGGATATAAACTAAAGGAGCAGATCAATGATAAAGGATAAAATTCCAATTTGGTTCTGGTGTACCTCGGTAGTAGTTGTCATTATGCTAGTATATAACTTGTTTCAAGTAGATTCTCGTATTAACATGCTTGCACTAGGCATACTAAATATTGCTAATGCCATTCGGATGTGGAAGAAATATCGGAACTCAGCAATTATATTTTTGATAATAGGTGTTCTTTGTGCAGTTTTATTTTTCAAGTATCTATTTCAATAATTATTTTGAAGCATGATCGTCATTTATATGGCGGTCTTTTTCGTTTTTAAAAATTAAAACAGTGGAGGAATTACAATGAGCGACAAACTACAAAATAACAAACACGCTGGATTCAACATCAGAGAAAATATTATAACATTCCATTTTAATGTATAATATAGGAAAAATGAACTGGAGAATAGACATCCTATGAATAAAAAAATCTGGGCCTCGCTTTTAGTAATAGCTGTTATTGGAATGATTCCTGTTACAGCAATATCGACGACTACGGTTGCCGAATCGCATGAAATTTTGGGTGAAGATCTTCCTGAAATCTTACGATATGATTCTAACCATCCAGATATAATTTATGTGAAGGATTGTGGGGTCTTCGAGAAAGTGGATTCGAGTTTAGTAGATTACGGCGAAGAAGAAGTTGTGTTCGATGATATACAAAAGGTAACAGATAAAACGAATGTAATTGTTGCTTATGATGCAACTTACATCAAAAAAGGTGAATGGGAATAGCTAATTCATTAGATTTACAATCTGGAAGCGGAAAGGCATCATATGCCATTGATAAACACGACAACAACAAAGGGCCATTTAAGAGTCGGAAGGATTATATCCTGTTTGATCGGGTGTTGACGTTTGAGGTAAGTGAATACTAAATAGAATGTGAAGTTCCTTCAGCTTAGTTGAAGGGGCTTCTTTTTGCTTCACTGTGATGAATGAGCCAATGCAACTGCTCGAAAGGCTTGTTTCATCTTATTTTAGTGTAACGTTTACAAAAAAACAGGATAACGAGCACAAAATGCAAAAGCGGATGTCCTTGACTGAACGATTGTGACATACCATTAGAGTGAAGGCTGATCTGTAACGCAGGGATTGAAGCCTTCAAGCATAGCCATGAATGGCGGATGGGAGAGCTGTAATGACAAAACGGGTAATTCTGTTGGAAGAAGGTACGGCAGAGATGAAAGGGCTAATGGGCAGTAAAGGGGCTGATCTTGCAGAACTTATCCATGCAGGGTGGTCTGTCCCAGCCGGATTTGTGGTCACAACGGAATGCTGTCGCGAGTTCTGTACCCGTCTTGGACATCTTTCCGGTGAAGGAGAGGAAGAGATTATTAACGCGATCCGGCATCTGGAACAGCAAACCGGGAAGTTCTTCGGACATTCGGTGAACCCGCTACTACTCGCGGTACGTACGGACCAGGATCGAACCTCAGCAACTGCGACACAATCACTGCTCAATGTTGGTCTGAATGATGTTACTGTGGAAGGACTCGCACGTCAAACTGGTGATCGGTTGTATGCACTCCAATGTTATCTAGATTACTTAGAGGAATATGGACAGCTGGTATATGCAATTCCGTCTGAATCTTTCACAGAAATATCGAGTCACGTCAAGGGTCGGGATGAAACGGAACTTGAATTAACCATTACCGAGTTTAAATATTTAATCGAAGGGGAGGGGCGTAACCCTTTTCCTCAAGATGTTCAAATTCAATTCAAAGAAGCAGTACGTGCGGTATATCATTCACAGCGTATTAAAGCATCCAGATCTCAGGACGAGATCATGCGTAAATCATATTACATCTCTTCGGAGCAAAGCGCTCCTGTTCTTATACAGACGATGATGCATGGAAAATGTGGAGAATCAAGCGGGATCGGAACAATATATACGTGTAACCCACTTACAGGAGAAAAGGGAATTACAGGACAATATGTCCCAACCGGGAACGCGAGCCACACAGATCACAGCCTGGAGCGTTTACCGAATGACGAACCTGAGCTGTACACAAGTTTGCTGGAGATAGGTAGCCAGCTGGAGACGCATAAGGGAGAAGTGCAGGAAATCACCTTTGTGATTGAATCCGGCGCGTTGTATGTTGTGCAGACCCAGCCCGCACGATTATCTTCAACAGCCACACTGAGGAGTACTGTGGATTTTGTCCATGAAGGACTCCTCACCAAGGAGGATGCACTTCTTCGCATAGAACCTGCGCATATCACGGAAGTGTTGAAGCAACACTACACAGATTCTAACAGCGAAGCGAGCAATGGACATCTGCCCATACAGATCCAGCCAGTAACTAATGATGAATGTCCAGCTTATAACAACTCAGATTCACTTTTATCAGCAGATCTGCAACTACTGTTCAAGTGGGCTGATGAAGTGAAAGAGCTGAAGGTACTGGCCAATGTAGATCATCCACAGGATGCCATGACAGCACGGCTACAAGGGGCCGAGGGAATAGGTCTATGCCGGACGGAGAACATGCTGTTATCACCTGCGCGGTTACCATTTGTACAAAAAATGATCCTGGCAGACAGTGAATCCGAACGCAGGCGTGGGTTGGAGCGTCTGTTGCCAATGCAACAGTCTGATTTTGAACAAATATTCGAAGCGATGGATGGATACCCGGTAACGATACGTTTGCTCGATTCGCCGTTGCATGAACTGTTACCGGATCTGGGAGTGTTGGAGAAACGACGTGAGTGGTTACAAGCAGAGGAGTGGGAGGAGCAAAAAGGCCATCAGAATGAACTGGAGGAACTGGAGCGTGTCATTCGCAGAGTCTGTGAATTGCATGAACATAATCCGACATTGGGGCAACAGGCTTGTCGGCTGAGTACGGTATTCCCGGAAATCGTTGATATGCAGCTGGAAGCGATATTCCGCGCAGCGGTGAAAGGCATCCGGCAAGGCTGGTGGGTACGTCCCGAGATTATGATCCCGCAGATCGGCCATGTGCATGAACTTCAGGTGATGAGAGATCTGGTGGATCATGTGGCTGACCAAGTGCTTGGTGAGGAGAAGCGGCATTGTCACTATAGAGTGGGGGCGATGATCGAAGCTCCGAGAGCGGCGCTGACGGCGACTCACATTGCTCGCCAGGCTGACTTTTTCTCGTTTGGAACGGATGAGCTGACAGAGATGACATTTGGATATAGTCGTCATGAAGCTGAGAAGCGACTCCTTCTCCTTCAACGTGATACGGACTCCCGTACGGTAACGAATAATCCATTTCATGTGCTGGACATTGAGGGAGTCGGCCAACTGGTGGAGATGGCTGTAGTCCAAGGTCGAATTCGAAAACCTCATCTGAAGACAGGGATCTGTGGAGAAAATGTTGTGGACCTGGAGTCGATTACGTTCTGCCACCGCATTGGTCTGGATTACGTAAGTTGTTTGCCTGAACAGATCCCTTATGCACGAATTGCTGCTGCACAAGCAGCCATTAAGGGACAGAGAGAGGGAGCGGACACGCAGAACACGGATATCTCTACAATTGCGTAACGCTCACTCTGTCCTACACGGAACTTCCATGGAATAGAAACCAGAAAACTGTTATACTGAAATATACGTTTTGTAAAAGGAACGTAAAATTTCAGGGTAAAGGTTGAAAGCGACCATGTATAATTCCAAAAATGAACGAACTTCATCACGGACCTTATTCGCCGTGTTATTCATTCTTATGCTGCTCAAGCTGTCACTACTGCGGTTTTTCTTTTTCCAGGGTCTGTCCGGCATCGGTCTGTTAACTGACGCATTAGGCGCACTAACCGTGGTATGCCTGCTGGATCTGATCGTGCCCAAAGGCTGGAAGCGAGCAGTATACGGAGGATTTAATGTTCTGTTTTCTCTGGTGCTGTTCGCGGCTACGCTGTATAACGTTCATTTCAGTTCGGTACCCACCTATACCGCGCTAAGTGAGCTGGGGCAAGTTGCCCAAGTACGGGGAAGTATCGGACCACTGGTACGACCGGAGCACTTTCTGTTTTTTGCAGACATCGTACTGGCATTGCCAATATGGTTGATTATGCGTAGACGTGCTGGCGGGCGTAACCACAGCAGTTACCGCGATAGCGGTTTGACGTTTGGTAGAATTCGCAGACGTTACTGGGGCAAGCTCGGCGTTGCGCTTACGGCTGCATTCTGCATCGTGCTGTCTGGCAGTTTTATTGTCAAAGGTGAAACGATTGATAACGAGTTGGTGCGAGCCGAGAATCTCGGTTTCCTGAACTACCAGGTATCGTCTGCCATTCTGACGAGCAAAGAAAATGAGGCCATTGCCAATGGCAACATTAACGAAACGATTGCCAAGATCAATGAGCTGGTTAGCAAGTATCCGTATCAGGATAAACCAAGTAACGGCTCAGCTGTGAAAGCCAAATATTTTGGTCAGGCCAAAGGCAGTAACCTGATTGTACTGCAACTGGAGTCCTTTCAGAATTTCCCGATTAATGCTTCATTAGACGGTCAGGAGTTAACACCGGTACTGAATGATCTGGCCAAAGAAAGCTATTATTTCTCTCATTTCTTCCAACAGATCGGACAGGGAAACACATCAGACGCTGAGTTCATGTCGAACACGTCTATCTATCCAACCGGAGTTGTTCCCATGTCAGCAGGGTATAGTGACCGCGAACTTCCAAGTCTTCCTAAGTTATTAGGAAAAGAGGGATATGAGTCCGAGACGTACCACGTCAATGACGTCACCTTTTGGAACCGGAACAAAATGTATCCGGCACTCGGATTCACTCGTTACTTCGACAAGCCCAGCTTCGAGAACGACAGATTCAATGACTTTGGACCATCGGATGAAGAGTTGTACCGTGTAGGTGTGGAAAAAATGACTGCGCATCAGGCTGCGAATCAGCCGTTCTATGCTCAGTTCATTACGGCATCGAGCCACTCGCCGTTTACGGTTCCCGCTGATCGTGCACGGATCGCGATTCCAGCGAGCATCACGAATAAACTGCTTCACGATTATCTGCAAGCGATCAACTATACGGACTATGCCATCGGTCAACTCATTAATGAGTTGAAGGCGAACGGATTATGGGATAACACTACTTTAGTGCTCTACGGAGACCACTTTGGTCTGCCTGCTGACGAAGAGATTATACAGCAGATTCAGGCCAATCTGGGCGTTGCTTATGACGGCAAAGTAAGTCGTTTTAACATTCCTTTCATGATTCATACGCCGAAACAGACCAAAGGACAAGTGATTGAGCAGCCAGGCGGTCAGTTGGATATGTTGCCAACGATTATGAACCTGTTGGGTGTTTCACTTCAGGATGAGAAATTCACTGCCTTCGGACATGATCTACTCAACATGGACCACAATGCCTTCGGTATCCGGTATTACTTGCCAACAGGTTCATTTGTCAACGATGACATTATGTTTATCCCGGGTGCGGGCTTTGACGATGGAACAGCCTATTCGCTAAAGACTTACGAGCCGGTAACAGATTTGGAACCGTATCGTTCCGATTATGAACATGTGCTTAGCCTGATGAAACTGTCTGACGAGTATGTGAAGTTGTTACCGAAACGTGCACCATAAATTAATTTTCTGCAATAGGTCAGATCAAAAACGTCACCAGTTCAGAAGCTGGTGGCGTTTTTTTGCATGTTTCTTGCACAAGTGTGGTAATAAAGAGGATAACTAAAGTTTGAAACTGTAATAATTAATGTTACAATGGAATGAGCAAGAATGAAGTGAGCAAAAGCGCGTAATATTCGCAGATCTCATATTCACAGAACTTATGAACCTAACAGACGAGAGGATTGAATATATATGAAACTGAGTGTACTCGAACATGGACATATCAATGAAGGACGAAGTGTACAGGATACGTTGCAGGAAACGGTGAAACTCGCACAACATGCGGATCAATTGGGGTACTCCCGGTTCTGGATGTCGGAGCATCACGGTAGTGGTGCGCTGTCATTCTCCAGTCCTGAAGTTATGATTGCACATGTGGCTGCACATACGGATCGGATTCGCGTAGGTTCCGGTGGCGTTATGTTACCTCATTATAGTGCTTATAAGGTTGCGGAGAATTTCCGTCTGCTGGAAGCTTTGCATCCGGGGCGGATTGACCTGGGGATTGGCAGAGCACCAGGCGGCATGCCGATTGCCAGCAGAGCTCTGAATGAAGGGAAATCATCGAATGTACAATTCTTTCCGCAACAGATTGCGGATCTGGGTGGATACTTCCATGAGCAATTGCCCGAGGATCATCGGTTTGCATCTCTGGTAGCCGGACCATCGGTTCCCACAGTACCAGAAGTGTGGTTGCTGGGTTCCAGCTCCGAAGGTGCAAGAATTGCTGCGGCACAAGGGACGTCGTATGCGTTTGCCCAATTCTTTGGAACACCAGGCGGCGAAGAAGCGATGAAACATTACCGCAGACATTTCAAACCGTCCATCCTGAATGACAAACCACATTCAATGATTGCTGTCTCGGCATTCTGCGCGGAGACAGAGGAAGAAGCAGCTGAACTTGCACGCAGCAATGAACTTTTCTTCTTACGCCTTGGACGAGGTCTTGAACAAAGTTCATTCCCATCTCTGGAGACGGTGAACAACTATCCATACACAGCGATGGAGATGGAACAGATTCGTCAACGTCGTTCTTTTTCCATCGTGGGAACACCGGATCAGGTGAAAGACAAAATTACCGCAATGGCTGAACGCCATGAAGCAGATGAAGTCATTATTGCATCAGCGGTCCATTCGTTTGAAGCACGTCTGCGCTCATTCGGCTTGATTGCAGAAGCCTTTGGACTCAAGCAGGACTAATGGTAAGTAAGCGGGAATAACTACTCTGAACAGACTGGAATCTTGCTCATACAAGGTTCCAGTTATACTCTTGCGTGATCAGGGAGAGGAGAGATTCACATGCGCAGATGTGTCATTAGTGATATTCATGGCTGTTACGATGAATTTAATGCACTGCTTAAGCTTGCAGATTATAATCCGCAGCAGGATGAATTGATTTTACTCGGTGATTATGTGGATCGCGGTCCAAGCAGCAAACAGGTCATCGAACAGATTATGCAGCTTCAGCAACAGCACGATATTATGGTGATTAAAGGCAATCACGATGCCATGATGGTCAAGGCGTTAACCCAGGATGTTGAGCAATATGATCAACACTGGATTCGTAATGGCGGATTACAGACGATGGCAAGTTATCTGGATCTGGAACTTACTTATGATGAGCAACAGATAGATTGGGAAGCTTATGCTGAAGCCAAAAAGTGGATACGTACACACTATGAACACCATCTTCGTTTTCTGGAACAGCTTCCGCTGGTGTACGAGATTCCGGGTTATATTTTTGTGCATGCCGGGATCAACCCGGATAACGAGGATTGGAGAAGCCAGTCCGAGCGGGACTTCATTTGGATTCGTGAATCATTCTATTCCAGACCAACAACGATTAGAGAGACGGTCGTATTTGGACACACCCCCGTGAAGCATTTGCATGATGAGACAGGCATTTGGTTTGACCCGAGCGGAGACAAAATTGGCATTGATGGTGGTTGTGCCTACGGAGCACAACTGAACCTGCTGGAGATTAGCGAGGACGGCAGTCTACAGACCTTTTTTGTACGGCAAGGGCAGAGCGCGGAAGAGCCTCAGATTTAATGTTTTCGTTGCGTATCAGAGTTTCGTATGCTAATTTATAAGGTTGTACGATGGAATAAATAGGATACATACCATATCGACTTGAGGGGAATGAACCAAGTTTGGCTATTTTCCAAAATGACTTGCCTGAGAATGATTTGCAATTAATTCGCTGTAAAGGGATTGGAATTTAGCCTTATTAGCGCTATAATCAGTAGGGTATGATTGAAATATGACATATATTTTCTATATAAGTTCAACTAAACTTTTTACACGAGAACGGAGAGGACAGAAAAAAGCTGGAGAAGCGGAGCGTTCGCCTTTATCACCGGATTTTCCCTTTAAAAGGGAATCAAAAAATCTGGGGATAACAGCGATCGGAAGGTTATTCTGTCATCGGAGTGGCAAGTGTAAACATTCTTTGGTTGAACTTATATAAATCAGAATTGACGGAGGGCTATGAATATGGAAAAAGCGTTAATCTTCGGTCACAAAAATCCCGACACGGATACGATCTGTTCGGCAATCGCCTATGCGGATCTCAAAACAAAATTGGGTCAGGACGTTGAAGCAGTTCGTCTCGGCGAAGTCAATGGTGAAACCCAGTTTGCACTGGATCAATTCAAAATTGCAGCACCGCGTCTGATTAAAACCGCTGCAAATGAAGTAAACAAAGTTATTCTGGTTGACCACAACGAGCGTCAGCAAAGTGTAAGCGATATTGAGGAAGTGACTGTTGTTGAAGTTATCGACCATCACCGTATTGCTAACTTTGAGACAAGCGGACCTCTGTATTTCCGTGCAGAGCCTGTAGGTTGTACAGCAACCATTTTGAATAAAATGTACAAAGAAAATGGCATCGAAGTGAGTGCACCGATTGCTGGTCTGATGTTGTCTGCCATTATCTCCGATTCCCTGTTGTTCAAATCCCCGACTTGCACAGAGCAGGACGTAGCCGCTGCGCGTGAACTGGCTGCCATTGCTGGTGTAGATGCAGACAGCTATGGTCTGGACATGCTGAAAGCCGGTGCGGATCTGAGCCAAAAAACAATTGCTGAACTGATTTCCCTGGATGCCAAAGAATTCGTCATGGGTCAATCCAAAGTGGAAATTGCACAGGTTAATGCTGTTGACGTGAATGATGTTCTCGTGAAGCAACCTGAGCTTGAAGCAGCTATTGATGCGATCATTTCCAGCAAAGGTCTCGACCTGTTTGTATTTGTCGTAACAGACATTCTGAACAACGATTCCGTAGCTTTGGCATACGGTACATCCACTAAAGCAGTGGAGAAAGCCTACAATGTGACGCTGTCTGATAGCAGAGCTATCTTGAAAGGCGTAGTATCACGCAAATCACAAATTGTACCGGTTCTGACGGAAGCATTCAACACGCTGTAAATCAAACCGATTGGCATATTCATACGCTGATATGTATTACAAATAAGTAGCAACACCATCCTAGCCTGCTCTGATCCGTAAATGGTCAGGACAGGCTTTTGATGTAGAGGAGGAAGAATGATGATCAAAAATGAAAAGATCAAAGCAGCCGAAGTGCAGCTGACCGGCCTGAATGGTGAAGATCTGGGTGTCATGTCCACGCAGGAAGCACTTCTACTTGCGAAGCAGCATAAAGTGGATCTGGTGTGCTTGTCCTTGATGACGAGTCCACCACCATGCAAGCTGATTGGAGCTGGAGCAGCCAAAGCAGAAGCGCAACAGGCGAAGAAAAAAGCGAGTAAATCTCCCGATAAACGTAAAGTCAAGGAAATTCGCTTGAACCTTGCGATGGAAGATCATGACCGGGAGACGAAGCAGTCTCAGGCGGAGCGCATTCTGAAGAAGGGTGATTCGGTAAAACTCGTCATCCAGGTGCATGGAGCCAAAGAAGGAGTTGCAGGCAAGGAGTGGGCTGAGCAACTGAGCAAATCGCTGGCTGAATTCGGTAGCAAAACGACAGGTGTTCAGGTAAGTGGTAAACAGGTTGTTGTGCAACTGGACCCGAATGCGTAAACTGCCAGAGCGATCCTCGATGTAGCACAAAGGTAAAGCGAATGTCGATATAGTAATGATTTTTTTTGGATGTAAAAAAGCCCAATGAGGTGGCAGGTTAACTGCTACTGTATTGGGCTTGTTTGTCATCACTTGGATTGAGGTATTGTTCGCAATTTAATGCAAAATCCGTTTCCGTTTCAGTAGTTCAGCTGCGTAAATAACGGCTGCCACCAAGTCGTACATATAACTGTCCGGGTAATACGGGCGTAGAACCAGCGGCAATATTATTCTGGCTGTTTTTGGCGAATCGGGATAAATAAAAGAAGTCCGGATAGATCACCATATCCATTAAGTAGGCGGAGACTCGACTACCTGGAACGCGGAACTGATTCAGGGTACGTATAATCTCTTCGCCACTTGCAATACCAATGCCATGACCATAATACAAGTTCTCGCGCAGCATGAACGTATTCTCTCCCTGCCACTCGGGGGTTTCCGGAGAAACATCCGGATTTTTGAAATACAGCACATCTCCTGGCAGGGCGGTTTCGCTACCGTTTTTTTCGGTTAATCGCAGGTCACTGTCATAATGCCAGTCAAAGAGTAACAGATTGCGAAACAGGGAATTAAAGGCGTCTTCGCGAATGCTTCCCAGCACACCACCATACAGCACAATAACGGTAGCTGTTGCACATTCAAAAGCATATAAGTGTCCATTCCTCCAGATATCCCGGATGCCGTCGGCGGGGGTCACGTTTGATCTTAGCTCAAACCCACCTTCCGCATTACGATTCCAGTAGGCAGGATTACATCTGGATTTTTCAAAGGATGCAAAACTCACACCGCTTCGATCCAGTCCTTCCGCGGCCTCCACGAGAGAGCCCCTCAAGTCCCATTCAAATCGAAGATGATCCATGGATTGGTACACATACCTCGTTGGACGATTCTGGAGTTGCTGTAACCAATACCATTCAAAATCAGACCATTCCGAGCGGTTCAGCTGGACGGGTTGATTAGCAACAATGATCATGATCCATAACCTCCGTTCCTATTCGAATATTCAACATTGTATAATCGGGAGAGCACGGGTATTGTGTAGTATATGTCGATTCATGCAGGGATTTTGCCCGATCTCGTTTATCAATCATGGCATTTGGGGTAGTACTCTATAGATGAAGTTATGTTCAGGTCTATCTATTCATACGGAATACATTCAGATTCTCATAAAGGAGGACATGTAATGTCGAAATCCATTACAGAGAGCCGATCTCTGTTCGAACAATTGTATACGCACGCACCAATCGGCATTGCTGTCGCATCGCATGTAAATGGACGGTGGTTGCAGCTTAATCCTGCATTTTGCGAGATGCTTGCATACAGTGAAGATGAACTGATCGATACTTCGGTCATACATATGATCTACGAAGAAGATCTGCATATGGAGGAATTCCGCAGCAAGTTCTGGGAAATGACTCATGAAACAAGTCCGATGTACGAGACGGAGGTTCGTCTGAAACGAAAGGACGGTTCGTTATTATGGGCAACCATTAGAGCTTGCATTGTTAGGGATGAAACAAATGGTGAGCCATTGTATCTGTTGGTACAGGCTGCTGACATTACGAAACAAAAAGATGCAGAGGAAATCCTCATTGTGCAACGTAAGCAATTGGAAGAGAGCAGTCGCATCTCTCGCCTGCTGGCGGAGTCTTCACTAGACCTGATTGCAATACATGATGCCGATTCAAGTCGTACATTTAAATATGTATCGAATGCATGTAAAACCATGTTGGGCTATGAGTTGGAAGAAGTTATAGGTAAGCCGGGAACATTTGTGATCTATCCGGAGGATGTGCCTTTGGTTGAAGCGTACGTAGAAGAGCAGAAAAAGGGTCTGGCTCCCAAACGGCTCAATTATCGCCTGTTACATAAGGATGGATCTACGGTATGGGCAGATACGATTACGCACTATGTATATGACGATTCAGGTGAATTAATGGAGATGGTCGCCGTAACCCGCGATATCACAGCCAGCCAGCAACAACAGTTAAGCATGCAGGAGTACAGATCGTTATTTGACTGTAATCCCCTAGGTGTGGCTTCTCTTGATCTGGAAGGCAATCTGCTGAAAGCCAATATGGGTCAGGAACAGTTGACAGGACACACCAAAGAGGAGCTGCTGAGTCGGCCTTTTGATCACCTCATTGATCCTATGGATCTGGAGAAGACTCGATATCATTTTGAGGAAACGGTGAAGGGCAATGCACAGAGCTACGAGATAGGTTTAATTCACAAAAATGGGCAGCGGATTGAAACAAATGTGATTAATGTTCCTATTATACTGGAGAACAAAGTTGTTGGGGTCTACGGGATTACGAGTGACATTACAGAGTCCAAACGTTACGTCGAGGAAATCGAGAATCTTAGTTATGAACGGGCATTGATTTTGAATGGCATGTCTGAAGGTGTTATTGGATTGGACCTGGAAGGGAATCTGAATTTTGCCAATCCGGCCGCTGCGGAGATCATGAACTTCTGTCCAAGTGAATTGAATGGCAAACCATTAGAACAGATGATGATCCAAATGCAGAGCGAAGGCATCCCCTACCCATCCAAGGATACACCAATTCTACAGGCTGTTCGTGAGGGACGAGGTCTGCCACGTACCGAATCCGTATTCTGGAGACAGGATGGGTCCAGTTTCCTGGCGGAGTTCCAATTGAAGCCGATTATGGATCAGGGTAGAACCCGCGGAGCAGTGTTGGTTTTCCGTGATATGACATCTGTTAAGGACATCATACGTGCCAAGGAAGCAGCAGAGCATGCAGACCGGGCAAAGTCCGAGTTTCTCGCCATCATGAGTCATGAGCTTCGTACGCCATTAAACGGCATCATGGGCATGGCCCATCTGTTAATGGAAACCGAGCTGGATGATGAACAGAAAGGTTTTGCGGAAATCATGATTGATAGCGGCGAATCCCTTTTGTACATTCTGAACGAAATTTTGGATTTCAGCAAAATCGAAGCAGGCAAAATGGATCTTGAGCGCGCACCTGTAGATATTAAGGCGATGCTGGGTGGGGTGATCGAGCTGTTTGCACTGAAGGCATCGGAGAAAAATATTGAACTCTATTGTGAAGTGTCGGACCATATTCCTGAACGCATTCGAGGGGATGAGACACGAATCCGGCAGATTTTGATTAATCTGGTGGGTAATGCCGTTAAATTCACAGAGCAGGGCCGTATTATGGTGAGCGTAGGTGCTGATTTCTCAGATGAGCATGGTCAGGATAAACTGATGTTGACCTTTAAGGTGAGAGATACGGGGATTGGCATTCCAATAGAAAAGCAGCATCAGTTGTTCCAATCCTTCTCACAGCTTGATCCGGCCATCAATCGTAAGTTTGGCGGGACAGGTCTAGGCCTTGCGATCAGCAAAAAACTGGTAGAATTAATGGGCGGAGCGATTGGTGTACAGAGTGAGATCGGTGAGGGGGCAGAATTCCAGTTCACCCTCGTAGTGGAGCGGTGGTTAGAGGAGAGTAATGACCCAATAGAAATCACCACGAATGATGAACTGCAATTGGATCGAGCGAATCTTGCCCATGACATCAAAATTTTGATTGCTGAGGATCAAGCGGTCAACAGTCATCTGTTGGAGGAGATGCTGCGAAAGTTTGGCGGAGTATGTGATATCGTTGAGAATGGTGCACAGGCCGTCGATTCATTGAACAAGATTCAATATGACCTGGTGTTTATGGATATTCAAATGCCCGTTATGGATGGGATTGAAGCGACCTGCCACATCAGACAGACCCACCCAGAAATACCGGTTATTGCAGCGATTACAGCTTTTGCAGGCGCCGGTGACCGTGAGGAGTGTCTGAAATGCGGGATGCAGGACTTTATCAGCAAACCGTTTCATTCCACAGAGATTAGCCGCGTACTGAATACATGGGTTCCATATATTCGCTCTCAAAGGGTAACGTAACAGAAAAATAACCTGCGCCTTGAAATTCAAGGTACAGGTTATTCTGTCATTTACGACCAGCCTCCGATTAAACCGGAGAGAGTCACACATTCGTCATCTTCCAAATCTGCAATCAGAGTGAGTTCTTCGTTGTCTTGTGGATCAACGGAGAATAATTCACGGCGTCCGTCCTCATGCACAATAATGACTAACTGATGGCCGCCCTTTGTATCAAACTGGTACTTAACTCCGATACCAGGTAGTGGGCATTCGCGGATATTCATGAAACCTGTCACCTCTTTAGCTTTGCTTAATAAAAAATTAACCGTTCACACAGTACGGATGTATTCTACTATCCATAACACCGTTTGGCAAGTCACAAATAAAATTGGTGTGAAGAATTAATTTTTTCCGCGATGTGATCTTGCACTGTGGCGCTGTCTGGCCCGCCTGCGACGAACAAAAAACCACATGAGCAGAGCAGCGATTAATAATAGACCAATGACTGCAATTATGATGATATTCCGGATATTAGGAACCTGTACAGTCAGATCCAGTTTATTCATCTGGAGGGGTGAAACGTGCCAAATGAGCGTTTTTCCGCCATCCTCTACTTGATCGGCATTGGAATCGGCTGCCTTGATGGGCAAAGACAACTTGAAGTCAAAGTTAACACCTTTTAACAAGAGGTTTTTAAGAAAGCTAGGCACCTTGTTAATTTGATTTTTGATCTCACCATCGGGCATGGACTCCATGAGGTCGGCTTCTGCTGTAATGTGCATCTTGGAAGTGAAGAACCCGGGGGAAGTTGTTTGTTCAACCTTGATCCCTTGTGGTAACTTGGACGTATCAAAGCTGGTTTTATTACTTTTTTCATAATGGGTGGTCGCTGTGAGCTGCTTCTGATCTCCCTGTTCCGAAACCTCTGCCTGGAAGTTATTTCGATTCAATGCATCTGCGATCAGAGGCATGAGATTGTCTTGTCCAATTTTTCCAAGAGCGGAGTTCTTTACGTTGAGATTGAGATCCAGATCCGTTGATCCATCCATATTCACCGTTAGATGGGCTTCTCCATCAGCACAGGCGGTTAAAACAGATAACATAAGGGCTAATAAAACAGTAAGAAATAGCTGACGTAAGGGAATGCGAGTTGACATGTCTTTCAACCTTTCTGCGTAAAAATCCAAATTCCATTTCATAGAAGTATAGTATACACCGTAAGTATGGCGGATGAAACTTTGCACCGTGCAGCGAGGTCCGTATGATTTAGTGTGATCGGGGAAATAATCCATTTATTAAAATTAAAGATTTCGTATTTTTGTCAATGTTCGGTCAATTCAAACGGCGTTTCACCGTGTACACTAGTAGTAGTGTGATGAATATACGGAAGCAGGGAGGTTACATTCATGACATATATCATTATTATGGCCGTTATTATGGTCGTGGGCATGGTCGGAATGGGCTGGTTCTATCAGATTATGGATAAAGACCAAAGCTAGTATTGTTTAAATGTGAAAAGAAGAGAGACAACCTATAAGCTGGCTTCGCTAACGCGAGGCGGGCTTATTTGTGTGGTTAAAATTTTGAGGCACTGACCTTACATAAGTAAGTAATATTTGTAACCATTCATGTTGCACAATTTGACCGATGGACAAATATTTTTCGTAATTATGGGATTTTTTAGCTGCTCTTTTGTATAATAGGGGGTAGTTTAACTCGGGATACTCCCGAAATTCTGCCAAACAGGAAAGGGTGTACATAAATGAAATTTAGTGAGTATACGTATACACGTCCGAATCTGGAACACATCAAGACATCTTTCCGTGAGCTGTTGAGCGGTTTTGAAGCTGCGGCAACGGTTGAAGAACAGAGTGGGTTCATGGATCAGATTAACGCGCTGCGCAGTGATTTTGAGACACAAGCCCAATTGGTCTACATCCGTCATTCCATTGATACCAATGATGAGTTTTACAAGGCGGAGAACGAATTTCTGGATGAGAATGCACCAATTGTACAGGAATACATTACGGATTTTTACCGTGCATTGGTTAACTCCAAATTCCGCAACGAGTTGGAACAAAAATGGGGTTCACAGCTGTTCCAACTGGCGGATCTTTCACTGAAAACATTCAGCCCGGAAATTATTGAAGAGCTCCAGAAGGAGAACAAACTTTCCACAGAATACAATCAGTTGATCGCATCGGCCAAAATTCCGTTCGAAGGTGAAGAGCGCACGTTGCCACAGCTTCATCCATTTGAACTGTCCACGGATCGCTCCATGCGGGAGCGTGCTTCGGAAGCCAGATACACGTTCATGGCTGAACATGAAGCTGAATTCGATCGCATTTACGATGAACTGGTTAAAGTACGTACACAGATCGCGAAGAAACTGGGTTATCCAAGCTATGTGGAACTCGGCTATGATCGCATGAACCGTACGGATTATAACGCCGAGATGGTTGCTAATTTCCGGGCACAAGTTCGTGATTATATCGTGCCTGTGGCGACCAAGCTCAGAGAGCGTCAGCGTAATCGGATTGATGTGGAGACGCTGTATTATTACGATCAGGGCTTCAGCTTCAAGACGGGTAACCCGACACCTAAGGGTGACGCGGACTGGATTATCGATAATGGTAAAAAAATGTACGCTGAATTATCACCAGAGACGGATGCATTTTTCCAGATGATGACTGAAAACGAGCTTATGGATCTGGTAAGCAAAAAAGGTAAACAGGGCGGCGGATATTGTACGTTCCTGAACGATTACAAAGTGCCGTTTATCTTCTCCAATTTCAACGGTACATCCGGTGATATTGATGTATTGACACATGAAGCAGGTCATGCTTTCCAGGTGTATGAGAGCCGTGATTTTGCAGTGCCTGAATACAACTGGCCGACATATGAATCGGCTGAGATTCATTCCATGAGTATGGAGTTCTTTACATGGCCGTGGATGCAGTTGTTCTTCAAGGAAGATACGGACAAGTACAAGTTTGATCACCTGTCTTCCGGTCTGTTGTTCATTCCGTATGGTGTAGCTGTGGATGAATTCCAGCATTTTGTGTATGCGAACCCGGATGCAACTCCAACGGAGCGCAAGCAGGCTTGGCGCAACATTGAGAAGACCTATCTGCCACACATCAATTACAAAGATAATGCGTATTTGGAGCAAGGTGGTTTCTGGCATAAACAGGGTCACATTTTCTCATCGCCATTCTATTACATTGACTATACGTTAGCACAAATCTGTGCATTCCAGTTCTGGAAACGCAGCAATGAGGACATGAAGTCCGCATGGGCCGACTATCTGACATTGTGCAAAGCGGGAGGAAGCCTGTCCTTCACCGGATTGGTTGAACTGGCTGGATTGAACTCTCCATTCGAGGATGGCTGTGTATCCTCCGTAATTGGTGAGATTGAAGCATGGCTTGACGGCGTGAACGATAAGGCGCTGTAAGCAAAAATAAAGGTCGAAGAGGTGAAAGGGAACGAGGACTACACCTGACGTTATAGCATTCTGAGGCAGGACTAGTTTTTAGTGTATTGATTTACTCTATTTAACTACCCTATACAAAGAATGCGAGGTTATACTATGTTGGTTTTACTGGATCAACCGTCCCAAAGGAAAGCATTGGCGCCCTTCATCTCGGGTACAAACGGGCATGTGGTCATGGGGGGAGTGCTTGCGGGACTTCAATGTGGGCGTGTCTATGCAGATCAACGTCATGCTCCGAAAAGTGCGCTGATCTGGGCAAAAAACGAAATGTTTTATCTGATCGGACGATCGGATAATGAACGATTCAACAGCCTTGTCAGGCAGACACTTGTTCAGGAACTACTGCCTGAAGCGTTGGATGCCGGCGAAGACATGCTGAATCTTGAGGTTTATTCCGAGCGGGGTTCGGAATGGTCTCCAGTTCTGCATCACATGTTCGATGAACGTTTGTGCGAAGGAGTGCGAGTTCCTTTCCAATTCAATCTTGCGAAGTATGAAAAGTGGCTGGAGAGTAGCTCCAATCCAAGTCTCAGCTACGGTTCTAATTCCAGTTCCAGTTCCAGTTCCTTATCCATTTTTCCCGGATATGCGCTTCAAGTTATTGATCGAGCTGTAATGGTGGAAGACAAAAGCCATATCATTGAGCATGAGATCTTGAAGTTCTGGCATTCGGTGGACGACTTCATCCGGTATGGGGTGGGCACTTGCGTGGTGTATGAGGGTAAAGTTGTAGGCACCTGTATCTCGGTGTTTGTCAGTGGCATTCACCATGAAACAGGTATTCATACCTACGAGCGGGTACACCGGGGCAAAGGTCTGGCTACAGCCATGGCAAGCGCTTATGTCCGATTAGTATTGGAACAGGGATGTGTGCCACATTGGACGACAGAGGATTTCCGTCAGGATTCCATTGTAATCGCGGGTAAGCTTGGCTTTGAACAAGGTAGTACGTATCCCGCTTATTACATGCCGATTCGGGAGATTCTGGACTGTTGTGAATGATACGGCATAAAGGGATGGTTGAGGCCGCTTTCCCGAAAGAAAGTCAGTCTGTTCCCATTTCTGGTCACTTGTTCGGACGCTAACGAATCACAGGCACTTTATAACAGGACTTAGCGCGGAATGATAACTCTAACGAACTCCAGGCTCGCTATTCCGCTGGAAACTTGCCAATGGATAGGCAAAATGGGGGAATAGAGTGTCTAGGATTCTTTATATCACCAGAGTTACGAATAATGACCGAATAAAGTGTGCTGGATTCGTTAAAAGTTTTACTCGCCACACACTCTATGATCCATAGGGCTGTCTCAGAATGAACTGTACCTCGTCAAGTAGACAGTACAAAAATAAAAGATAGTTAAGCGGCCTTGGTCCTGTATTCATTGGGACTGAGGCCGTTTAGTTTTGCCTGTAACCGTTTGTAATTGTAAAATTTGTTTTTTAGAGTATTGTGTATGTGATCATCACTATCTTTTTGGAACTCTTCAAAGGTCCGATAGGTATGCAAGTAATACTTCTCACATTTGAGTGTTCCTCAAAAGGATTCCATGGGTCCGTTATCCATAACAGCAGCCATCCGGGACATGTTTTGCGTGAGTTTCGCTTCGTCCAGTATCTCCTTAAATGATATATTTATTAGCTTGGTTATGATTTATTTCACTATATCTGAAAACGGATTCAGTTACAATGAAGATAGTAAATCAGGGGTTACAGGAGGCTGGTTCAAATGGCAACACATGCATATTATGTTCCGCCCGTGAACTTGATGGGTAGAGGATGTTTACAGGAAGCAGGTCAGATGATTGAACAGATGGGTATCCGCAAAGCGCTGGTTGTAAGTGATCGTCAATTGATTACTTCAGGTGTTGCTGAACAGGTACTGTCTATACTAAGAAAATCAGGGTTAGACTATGTAGTATATGATGAGGTTCAGCCTAATCCAACATGTCAGAATGTACATGATGGACTTCAAGTATTCCAGGATCATGGCTGTGACGCCATTATATCAATAGGCGGAGGTTCACCGCAGGATGCTGCCAAAGGCATTGGTATTGTAGCTACGAACGGTGGGCATATCCGCGAATATGAAGGATTTCATCAATCAAAACATAAGTCCGTGCCACTTGTGGCGGTTAACACAACGGCTGGCACATCGAGTGAGGTGACAATTAACTACGTGATTACAGATGAGGAACGTAAAGTGAAGATGGTGATGGTGGACCGCAACAGTCTGGTCTCCCTGTCGGTTAATGATCCTGAGCTGATGCTCAGCAAACCTGCAAGTCTCACAGCGGCCACAGGAATGGATGCGTTGACACATGCCGTAGAAGCGATGGTTACACCGGGTGGATTTACAGTGACAAGTGCGACAGCTGCAGCAGCTGTTGAACTGATCTTTGAATATTTGCCTAGAGCCGTGAGAGACGGCAGTGATCTGGAAGCGCGGGAACATATGACGTATGCATGTTTTCTTGGCGGGATTGCTTTTAATAATGCGGGCCTGGGTTATGTCCATGCGATGGCGCATCAACTGGGTGGCGTATATGATCTGCCGCACGGTGTCTGTAACGCAATGTTACTCCCCTATGTGGAAGAGTTGAACGCCAAGCATGTACCCGGCAAATTCCGTCATATCGCTAAGGCAATTGGTATGAATGTGAAGGGTAGAAGTGATGAGGAGTGTTCCGATTACGTCATTAAGGCCATACGTCAGCTATCGAAGGAAGTCGGCATTCCTGAGAAACTGTCTGAACTGGGTGTAAAAGATCCCGATGTGGAACTGCTTGCCGATAACGCGATGAAAGATGCCTGTGCACCAGGCAATCCCTATCAACCGTCCAAGGATGAGGTGATGGAGCTGTTCCGCAAAATTATATAGACTGTTTCAGGAACGGATACACCAAAATAACAGACAAAATGAGCCGGGATCGAAAGTCGGCTTTTTTGTCATGTGAACTCATTCTTTTTACTTATTTTTCCACTTAATGTTTGCACAAAAACTAAAGGATTTTGCTTCTCTATTATCGAATACAATATGAATAACAGCGGCAAGAGAAAGGGTAATCTTACCCGCAACTTGATGTCGATGTTTTCCAGTAAGATTCCCCAGTCCGTTTCGTGTTTAATGTTAAATAGGAGTAGACTATTTCATTGTTCACGAGCTACACCTTAAGTTCTGCATCTAACATTCACCTCTGTAAGACAGTCAAGCAATTCTACACCAGCATCATCTCTATTTCAGGCTTTACAATCCAAGAAGTTCAACTGCAACAAAGATTCACCGGTTACACATCTGTACAGCAAGCTCCTAATCAAGACAACAGTGTCCACACAACAGAATATCGATTATGGGCTCTGAAATGAATCAGAACGAATGCACGTGGAGGAGGCTGTAATGATGGCGAAAAAAGAAGTTGTAGCGATGCTACTTGCCGGAGGGCAAGGTAAGAGGTTAAAAGGATTGACCAAATCACTGGCTAAGCCAGCTGTATATTTTGGGGGCACGTACCGAATCATTGATTTCCCGCTGAGTAACTGCTCTAATTCTGGTATTGATACAGTGGGTGTATTGACCCAATATGAACCACTTGTCTTACATTCCTATATTGGCATTGGCAGTGACTGGGATCTGGATCGGAAAAACGGCGGGGTATATGTACTTCCTCCACATGAACGTGAAGACGGTAGCAACTGGTACCGGGGTACAGCGGATGCGATCTTCCGGAACCTGAACTTTATTGAACAATTCGATCCTGAGCATGTGCTCATTCTGTCAGGGGATCATATCTATAAGATGGACTACGAAAAAATGCTCCAGTATCACAAAGAAAAAGATGCGGATTGCACCATATCGGTCATTGATGTCTCATTGGAAGAAGCCAGCCGGTTCGGAGTGCTGAACACCAACGATGACTATAGCATCTATGAATTTGAAGAAAAACCTCCTGAGCCCAAGAGCACACTGGCTTCCATGGGTATCTATCTCTTCAAGTGGGATGTACTGAAACGTTTCCTGATCCAGGATGAACAACAGGCATCCACCTCCTATGATTTTGGTAAAGATATTATTCCTTTATTGCTTGAAAATGAAAAATCCTTATATGCGTATCCATTTGAAGGTTATTGGAAAGACGTTGGTACCATTCGCAGTCTGTGGGAATCCAATATGGACCTTTTGGACGAAGACACACCGTTTAATCTGAATGATCCGGACTGGCGTATTTTCACACGTAATCCAAACCAACCTGCACAATATATCTCACCTTCGGGCAAGGTGCGGAATTGTATTATTAGTGAAGGTACTGTAGTGCATGGTGAGGTCAATCATTCTGTTCTGTTCTATGGAATTGAAGTTGGCGAGAACAGTGCGGTCATCGATTCGGTGATCATGCCAAGAGTGAAAATCGGGCAAAATGTGCGCATTTACCGAGCTATTATCGCAGAAGGATTGGTTATTCCGGATGGAACACAGATTTCGCCTGCACCGGAAGATGAGAGTGATATATTGCTCGTGGATCAGGAAGAACTGGAACGTCAGCTTCGCCAAGGAATAACCAGCAAGGCCTAATTGAAGTCAAAAGGACGGTGCATGCGATGAAACAATTGATCGGAGTTATTAACCTTGACCATGAACTTGAAGAATTGAAGGAATTGACGTATTTTCGCTGCGGAGCCGCGGTGCCTTATGCCGGGCGTTACCGTCTGATCGATTTTGTTCTATCCAATATGATGAATGCAGGCATTGAGAGTATTGGTGTATTTGTACGGCGAAAATATCGCTCGTTGATGGATCATCTTGGTGACGGTAAACCTTGGGATTTGGATCGCAAGCATGGTGGCATGTTTATTTTGCCACCAGACTGGAACGATCCAACAGATACATCACAAGGGGATTTGCAACATTTCCATAACAATTTGGACTTTTTCCACAGAGGGGCAGGACAATATGTTGTGCATGCGGGCAGTCGCCATGTGACCAAAGCAGACCTCCAGGATGTCTACAGGTATCACATCAGTAAAGGAGCGGACGTTACACTGGTCTGCAAAAAAGTAGATCAGCTGCTGCCTGAGCATGACGCCTGTGTCAAAGTTGAACATGACGGGGACGGTAACGTGGTGGACATTCACCAAAGCGCTAATCACCCGAATATATATACAGAAATTTTCATCATGGAAAAAGAATTGTTCTTGCGCCAGGTGCAACGTTGCATCGATCATGGCGAGAGCCATTTCTTCCGGGATGTGATTCAAAAAAATCCGGATGGATTGAATATCGCTGCGTATGCATATGATGGCTATCACGCAGTCATCAATTCCATTGACAGTTATTATCGCAACAGTATGGATCTGCTGAACACAGGGCAATATGAACAACTTTTCAAGGAAGATCCGATCCAGACCAAAATTAAATACGAAGCGCCTGCCAAATACCTGGATACCGCCGATGTTAAACATTCACTTCTCGCGAATGGCTGCATTGTTGGTGGAGAGGTGGAGGACAGCATTCTGTTCCGTGGGGTACAGGTGGCCAAGGGTGCCAAAATAAAAGGTTCCATCATCATGCAGAAATGTTACATTGGTGAGGGGACGGTACTTGAGAACGTCATTCTCGATAAAGACGTGAAGCTGACCGGAGGACAGACGCTGATCGGCGACCCGTCGAATCCATACATTTTAGCGAAAAGTACTATTATCTAATGCCCCCACGTAACCGATATCTTCTATAAATATATATAAAATAAAAATCCTGTAGGATGGATTTAAGGTTCATACACATTCGACGCATGAATTGCATCTGCGAAAGGTCTCACCAACATGCAAACGTAGTGAAGGGAACGAAATCGATTCTGAAGAAGCGAAGCGCTCGCCTTTATCACTGTATTTTCACATCTAAATAATAAATTCAAGAAAATACAGGGGTAACAGCGATCATAAGAACGATTCGTAACCGTAACGGCCACTTTGCACAATGTTGAGCAACTGAGTGTATGAACCGCCACCATCCTGCAGGATTTCCCCGGGAGGAACCTACTTTTGTTTGACAACAAGGAAACGTTCAAGAGTATATTTACACGGAATCTGGTCAGCAAATTGGGCAAACCGATTGAAGAAGCAACACAGGAAGACGTGTACCATGTACTGGGAAGCATGATTCGTGAATATGCAGGACAGGATTGGGCAACGTCGAATCAGGGGTTCAAGCAGCGCCAGGATAAACAGGTCTATTACTTCTCGCTGGAATTCCTGATTGGACGTCTGCTCGGCAACAATCTGTTGAATGTGAATGAATTGGAATTGGTGCGTGACAGTTTAGCTGAGCTGGGCTTCTCCTTGGAAGAGATAGAAGAACAGGAGGCGGATGCAGGACTCGGTAATGGAGGTCTGGGACGACTCGCTGCCTGTTTCCTGGATTCACTTGCATCACTACGATATGCAGGACATGGTTGCGGGATTCGATATAAATACGGGTTGTTTGAGCAAAAAATCATCAATGGTAATCAGGTAGAGTTACCCGACAATTGGCTGGATAAGGGCAATGAATGGGAAGTCCGCCGTCCAGACAAAAAGGTGGAAGTACAGTTCTGGGGCCGAGTAGAAGCTCATGAGCAGGATGGAGAATATCAGTTTGTTACAAAAGATGCCGAATCGGTTGTCGCCATACCCTATGACGTGCCTGTCATCGGTTATGGTCAAACCCATGTGAATACATTGCGTCTATGGAGTGCCGAGCCAAAGCGCGAGACTTCACTCGACACCCCTTCGAACTACTACGGTTATCTGGATTATAGCCGATCGGTTGAATCAATCTCGGAATTCCTGTATCCCGATGATTCCCAGTACGAAGGAAAGCTGCTGCGATTGAAGCAACAATACTTCATGTGCTCAGCAGGTGTACAGAGCGCCTTGCGTACGTTCAACAAGCTGGAGCTACCGTATGATCGTTTGCCTGATAAAGTGGCCTTCCACATTAATGACACGCATCCAACCTTGGTTATTCCAGAACTGATGCGCATCCTGATTGATGTGAAGGGTTACGGCTGGGATGAAGCATGGGATATCACAACCCGTACTGTATCGTATACCAATCATACAACGCTTAGTGAGGCTCTTGAGAAATGGCCTGTATCCATGATCAGCAGGCTACTGCCACGAATCTACATGATCATTGAAGAGATCAACAAACGCTTCTGTGGCATGCTGCTGGACCGGTATCCGGGAGATCAGGATCGCATAGGGCATTTGGCGATTGTTGCAAACGATCAGGTACGGATGGCACATCTGGCGATTGTAGGTAGTCATAGCGTGAATGGTGTTGCTGCTCTGCACACCGAGATTTTGAAAGAGCGCGAGATGGCTCCGTTCTATGAACTGTATCCAGAGCGTTTCAATAACAAAACCAATGGTATCACCCATCGCCGCTGGTTGATGCATGCCAATCCGAAACTGTCGGATCTCATCACGGATACAATCGGTAACGAATGGATAACAGAGCCGGGCAAGCTGGACCAGTTGGCTGGTTTTGCGGATAATACATCATTCCAGGAGCAGTTCCGTTCAATTAAGCGGGATAACAAAGAGCGGCTTGCTACGTATATTCTGGATCATACCGGGACAGCAATGAATCCGGATTCCATCTTTGATGTACAGGTGAAGAGACTACACGGGTACAAACGTCAACTGTTGAACATTCTGCATGTTATGCATCTGTATAACCGGCTTAAGAATGATGCTTCGTTTGATATGGTACCACGTACATTCATCTTTGGTGCCAAGGCAGCGCCGAGTTATTATTTTGCCAAGAAAATTATCAAGCTGATCAACAACGTGGCTGACACGGTGAATCGGGATGCGGCCGTGAATGACCGCTTGAAGGTATTTTTCCTCGAAAATTATTCCGTCTCTCTTGCAGAGAAGATCATTCCCGCTGCGGATGTTAGTGAACAGATCTCAACCGCAGGTAAGGAAGCTTCCGGTACGGGCAACATGAAATTTATGATGAACGGGGCTTTAACGATTGGCACGATGGATGGAGCCAACGTGGAGATGGCGGAGCAGGTTGGGGAAGAAAATATGTTCATCTATGGTCTGCGTGCTGACGAAGTACTTGAGTATTATCGTTCCGGCAGCTATCGTCCGAATGAGATTGTGCAGCACGATGAACGCATTCGCGAGGTCGTGGAGCAACTGGTGCATCCAGGTGCATTCTGTTATCGTGACGGGGAGTTCTGGGATATTTATGACTCCTTGCTGGCCCATGGTGACGAATACTTTGTATTGCGTGATTTTGCTGCTTATGCAGACGCGCATGCAGCGATTGACCAGGCGTATCGGGATATTCCGGGCTGGACTCGGAAAGCGATATTAAACACGGCACATTCCGGCATATTCTCCAGTGATCGTACCATTAGTGAGTATGCGACAGATATCTGGGGTATTCATCCCGTGTCCGGGAACTGGAAAGGTTAAGAACAGATTGTTAAACAAACAAGTCCCCTTGTTCACAAGAGCTATCTCTGTTGGTAAATCAACCAGCGTAGAGAGCATCTCTTTGTAGAACAAGGGGTTTTTGGCATACAGTGTATCATAGTGTCATTCAACTTGAAGAGAATCGGAACTCGCGTATCTTTCGTCATACAAGTTCGCACACAAAATCAAAAAAAAGATCTGGATCTCAGTCATACTACATAAGAAATCGTTTGATATTTTGAATTAGATAGGGGAGCCGTCACTATGGATCATTACACACGAATTCAGCTTGCTATTGAGTATTTGGAGCAGCATTTGCAAGATGATTTTAATATCAGAGAGACGTCCGCTGCTGCGAGCTTTTCGGCGTTTCATTTTCAGCGTTTATTTCAGGCGATCACGGGATTCACGGTACTGGAGTACGTGCGCAGACGCAGATTAACGGAAGCTGTAGGGATGCTGCGGGGCACATCGGAAGGCATACTGGACATTGCGATGAGCTTTGGCTATCAATCTCAAGAGGCATTTACCCGTGCATTTTCAGCCTGCTTTGGAATGACACCGGCGAAGCTGCGTAAGCTGGAAGTGGATCAGTTGTCTCTTCTGAAGATGCAACAGAGCATTGATTTTAACGATTATCGAACTCGGCTTGATGGAACTTTCCACATGAACACACCCCGTCTGGTCACACGGGAACCGAAATGGATTGTCGGCTATGAATATAAGACCAACCTGAATGACAATCAGCATTATGCTGAAATACCCGGATTTTATCACGATTTTGGCATGGAACAGAAATTCATGGCGATCCCGGAGAGGACACGCCCTGATATGGCTTATGGTGTGGCCTGTCATTTTGAAGAGGATGGAGCATTTTCTTTTATTGTGGGTGAAGAAAGCAGTGGAGCATCGCAGGTACTTGAACCCGGTTTTACTTCGATTGAAATTCCGGGCGGCTTGTATGCAGAGTTCACCGTGGAAGGCTCCGGGCAGGATATTCGGAAAATGATCTATGGCAGCTGGTTGCCGCAGTCGAACTATGAACGGAGGGAAGGACCAGACTTTGAAGTGACGGATGTCTGGAAATCGACCCCTGAACAACTGGACATGAAGATCTATATCCCGTTAAAATAGACCTTACCGCTTCGCGGAATTCAAGGTCGGAGGACAGATGAATGAGCGAAAAGTCGTGGCTCCACTCCAAGTGGATGCTGACCATTGTTGCTTGCATGGCAGCGCTCTACATACTGATTATGGGCATTTTACTGTTTGTCAGTGGTCGAACACCAGGCATGTATTATCAATATAATCTCGTACCCTTCGAGACGATTCGTCCACTTCTTATGGAGAGGGAGAGGTACAATACAGATACCTGGGTCAAAAACCTGTTTGGCAATATCGTATTGTTCATTCCACTAGGCATCTGGATCCCATGGTTGTTTCGAAGGTGCCGTACGTTCCTGACCTTTACATCTACAGTTGTTTTGCTTCTGCTGGGTGTTGAGGTCACACAATTGATTACACGTGTAGGTTCGTTTGATGTGGATGACATTATTCTGAACACGATCGGTGCCTGGATAGGTTACGCTGGATTTAAGTTAGTCTTATATTCACAAAAAAAGACTCGGAATTGAACCGCAGATCGCGGTCCATGACCGGGTCTTTTTGCATAAGATACCTTTCAAATGTTTACAAGGGAATCATTTCGGATAAAACATATTAACGGCTTATTTATATCGTGAGTAGAGATTATATAGTACACAATGATGAGAGCGAGGTGGGCGATATCGTTTGGTGGAAAGAGAGTGTGGTATACCAGATTTACCCGAGCAGCTTTAAGGATTCGGACGGAGATGGATATGGCGACTTGCAGGGGATCTATGAGAAGCTCGATTATTTGGAGAATTTGGGCGTAGATGTGATCTGGCTCTGTCCCATTTACGATTCACCAGGACATGATAACGGATATGATATCCGGGATTATTACGGCATTTTACGCAAGTATGGCACGATGGAGGATTTTGATCGATTATTGGCAGAGGCCCACAAGCGTGGTCTCAAGATCATGATGGACCTGGTGCTGAATCATACGTCAGATGAACATGCGTGGTTTGCCGAATCACGTTCATCAAAGATGAATCCGAAGCGGGACTATTATATTTGGCGTTCAGGAAAAAATGGGCAGGTGCCGAATAATTGGGAGTCCTATTTTGGGGGTTCAGTGTGGAAGCATGATCCTGAGACAAATGAATATTATCTGCATCTGTATTCAGAACAACAACCGGATCTCAACTGGAACAATGCACAGATGGCAGAAGAGATGTATGAGATGGTGCATTGGTGGCTGGAAAAAGGGGTCGACGGATTCCGTTTTGATGCAGTAGCGCATATCGCCAAGGCAGAGGGGCTGCCAAGTGCCCACAATCCGGATAATCTGCCGGTGGTTCCAGCGTATCAGCTCTTTTCCAACCTGGAACAGGTACACTCGATCTTGAAGAAGCTGAATAACATGATCCTGAAACCCTACGGACCCATGACAGTTGGCGAGACTTCAGGACTTGGACCTGAGCAGGCCTTGGCTTATGTGGGGACGGATCGTGATGAGCTTAATATGGTATTCCAGTTTGAGCATATGTTTATCGATGCCAAATCCTCCGGAATTGGTAAGTGGAACTATAAGGAGTGGAAATTGACCGATCTCAAAGAAATCATGAGCCGATGGCAAACGGTTTTGCATGGTAGAGGCTGGAACGCCAATTATATGGGGAACCATGATCAGCCACGTCCGGTTTCCCGTTTTGGTGATGATGGTAAATATCGGGTGCGTTCTGCTCAGATGCTGGCGACATGGATGCTCACACTCGAAGGGACCCCCTACATCTATCAAGGAGAAGAGATCGGCATGACCAATGTCGCTTTCCCGAATATCGAACAATACCGGGACATCGAGACCAAAAATTATTTCAATCATTACATTGGTCAAGGTAAGTCGAAGCATGAAGTCATGCAGGCGATCTGGCTGAAGAGTCGCGATAATGCCCGCACGCCGATGCAATGGGATGAGACGGAACACGCAGGTTTTACCCAGGGTCAGCCGTGGATTCAGGTGAATGATAATTATCCTGAGATTAATGTGGCTGATGCCGAAAGTGATCCGCAATCCATTTTGCATTATTACCGTAAGTTAATTGCGCTTCGCAAACAACATAAAGTGCTTATCTATGGCGCGTATGAATTGCTGTTGCCGGATGATCCGGATATCTATGCCTATACACGAACGCTGGATGATGAGCAGATGTTGGTGATTCTGAATTTCCGTGGGCATGAGCCTGAGATGCACTGGCCGGAAGGTTGGACTTCCGAGCATGCCAAGCTGATCATCAGCAATGTGAGCAGACGTTATTCTACCGATGAAGGTGCGATTCAGCTTCAGCCGTATGAAGCAAGGGTATATCGTAAGCAGCGGTGACACGGAGGCTAGCGTGATTTTGCGTTGGTGAAGAGGTATGATTTATAATAAATAGTGGTTTTCAAAATAATCAAAACATATGTCGGGAGGAATCCAAGTTGTTGAATATTACGTTCCACGGTCACTCCAGTGTACAGCTGGGCACAGAAGAAAAGTCTCTGATCATTGATCCCTTCCTGCGTGGCAACGAGCTTGCCGTCACGAAGCCTGAAGATATTAAGACAGATGTTGTGTTGCTGACACATGCACATATGGATCACATCCTCGATGCTGAGCCTATTGCCAAAGCGAATAACGCCAAAGTTGTCGCTATTGTGGAATTGGCTACATATATGTCTTGGAAAGGTCTGGATACACTCGGCATGAACATGGGCGGAACGGTAGATCTTGACTTTGCTCAAGCCAAAATGATTCAGGCGTTCCATACTTCCGGGATCGTGCTGGAAGAAGAACAACGGATCATGTATGCAGGGTTACCTGCTGGATATATCATTAATATTGGTGGTAAAACAATTTTGCATGCCGGAGACACAAGTCTCTTCGGAGATATGAAAATGATCGGTGATCGTCATGATATTGATGTAGCCTTCTTGCCGATTGGTGGACATTTCACCATGGGACCTGAGGATGCGCTCCAAGCGGCCGAATGGTTTAATGCCAAACTGACGATTCCGGTCCATTATGATACGTTCCCGGTAATTCGTCAGGATGCGGAACACTTTGTGCAGCAGCTGGCTGCAAAAGGGTTGGAAGGCCGTGTGCTCGCCCCCGGAGAATCTATTACCCTGTGATGCACATTTAACCGCTGTTCAATAATAAATGGATTTATGGATAAAGACGAATATCACGTCAAGATAACTGACGCGATATTCGTCTTTTTTCGGTTTCAGGTTCAATTTTCACCAATAGAGTTGGTACAAATGACAAAAAGATTGAAATTCCATTGTTGAACTCCGTTTCGGAATGATATAAAAAGTTACACGGAAACCAACCGGAAATCCGAATTGACCGCAAACAGGGGGAGCGTTCATGTCATTTATGAAATCATTATTTTTTCAAATTATTGTAGCGGTAATCATCGGGATTGGCGTAGGTATTCTGTGGCCGGATCTGGGTAGCCTGCTACAACCGCTCGGAACAGGTTTCATCAAATTGATCAAGATGATCATCGCACCACTGATTTTCATGGTGATTGTGACAGGTATTGCCAAGATCGGTGATCTGAAGTCGGTAGGTCGCATCGGACTGAAAGCCATCGTGTGGTTCGAGATTGCAACTACAGTGGCGCTGGTACTTGGATTGGGAACAGCCAATCTGCTTCGCCCCGGTGCCGGAATGAACGTGGACCCTTCAACCATAGATGCAAGCGGCATTGAAGCAAAAACCAATGGTTCCGAGTTACCGCATACGGTAGACTTTATCATGAATATTATTCCGACAAGTGTTGTAGATGCCTTTGCACAAAATGCGCTTCTGCAAGTACTGCTCGTGGCCTGCCTGTTCGGGGTTGCCCTGGCAGCAACGGAGAGTAAGGCAAAAGAGAATGTACTGACGCTGATTGAGAACTTGCTCGGCATTGTGTTTCGTATCATCGGTTATATCATGAAACTCGCACCAATTGGTGCATTTGGAGCCATGGCTTACACGGTAGGTGCCTATGGGGCATCCACATTGTCTTCCTTTGGTCTGCTGATTCTGGCCTGCTACGGGGCAGCGCTGCTGTTTTTGGTCATGCTAGCATTGGCTGCCTGGTGGATTACCGGGCTGAATTTCCTGCAATTTGTGAAGTATACCCGTTCTGAAGTGATGCTGGCGATTGGAACCGGGTCATCAGAAGTGGTGATGCCACGCATGATGGACAAACTAACCAAGGCGGGTTGTGATCGTGCGGTTGTGGGTCTTGTGGTGCCGACGGGGTATTCGTTTAATCTGGATGGTGCTTCAATCTATTTATCGTTGGCCACGGTTTTTGTTGCTCAAGCCGTAGGGATTGAACTGACATTGATGCAGCAAATTGCGATTTTACTGGTGTTGATGTTAAGTTCCAAAGGCATGGCAGGAGTACCTGGCTCCGCATTCTTGGCCCTGTCCGCAACGGCAGTGGCTGTCAATGCTTTTCCGGTAGCAGCGGTTGCTCTGCTGCTTGGTGCAGATCGATTCATGGATACGATGCGTGTCTTCACCAACCTGATGGGCAACTGTGTTGCAGCATTTGTGGTGGCAAAATGGGAAGGTCTGCTGGATCAAAAGCGAATGCGTGCCGTACTCTCTGGTGAGATCAGTGCTGCTGAACTGGAAAGAGAAGAGCAAGCTGCACTATCTCTATTGAAGTTGAATATGCAGGAAAAACAAGGGAAAGCCGTTGTTTCACCGGAGATGTCGTAAGAAGCGTTTTTGAAAAATTCAACCAAGTTCAACCCAATTAGACCGTCTGTTGCCCGCACCAATGGTGGGAAAAACAGACGGTTTCTTGTTGTCCCAATACAGATATCATTGGGTTCACGAACGCAGGTTCCAAAATAAATGTTACAGAGGAAAGATTTATGGGGAATGTGTAGAAGAGGCGGAGAATATACATATTATAGTTTCAACTTGTATATACATGTTTACTTATGTAATATAGATATGAAGTTAGCCGAGAACATCACATAAGAGCATTACAATTTATTGGAGGCGTTAACATGAGTTCTAATAACACAACTCCGTCATCTTGGTGGAAGACATCAACGGTGTATCAGGTATATCCGAAGAGTTTTAATGATACAACCGGATCGGGTACTGGAGATATTCGTGGATTAACCGAGAAGCTTGATTATTTGCAGCATCTGGGTATCGATATTGTGTGGTTGCAGCCGGTATATGTATCTCCGCAGCATGATAATGGGTATGACGTAGCGGACTATTATCGGATTAATCCGGATTATGGAACGATGGAGGATTTTGACGAACTGCTGAAAGGTCTGAAGGCTCGTGATATGAAACTGATGATTGATATCGTGGTGAATCACTCCTCGACCGATCATGAGTGGTTCCAGCAATCCCGTTCTTCCAAGGATAATCCGTATCGGGATTATTATATTTGGAAAGATCCTGCTCCGGATGGCGGTGTGCCAAACAACTGGCAATCCAAGTTCGGTGGGCCTGCTTGGCAGTTCGATGAACAGACGGGACAATATTTCCTGACTTTATTTGATAAAACGCAGGCAGATCTCAATTGGGAGAATGAAGAAGTACGCAAAGCTGTACGGGATATGATCAAGTTCTGGGCCGAAAAAGGTGTGGATGGTTTCCGTATGGACGTGATCAACCTGATCTCCAAAGACCAGCGGTTCCCTGATGATGATGGTAGCGTGTCACCGGGTGATGGACGCAAATACTACACGGATGGACCGCGTGTGCATGAGTACATCACCGAGATGTACGATGAAGTATTCGGGCCTTACAACATGGTGACCGTAGGGGAAATGTCCTCCACAACACTGGAACATTGTATCCAATATTCGAACCCGGCTTCCCGGGAGTTTTCGATGACGTTTAACTTCCATCACCTGAAAGTGGATTATCCGAATGGTCAGAAGTGGGAACTGATGCCGTATGATTTCGAAGCGATGAAGCAGCTCTTTAGTGAGTGGCAGACAGGCATGCAAGCTGGTGGTGGCTGGAACGCGCTGTTCCTTAATAACCATGATCAGCCTCGGGCACTGTCCAGATTCGCCGATGATGGTGACTATCGTGCCGAGAGTGCGAAGATGCTTGCAACAACGATACACGGCATGCAAGGTACGCCTTATGTCTACCAGGGAGAAGAGATCGGCATGCCGAATCCGGTCTGGAATGACGTTAGCGAGTTCCGCGATATCGAATCAACGAATATGTACCGTTTGCTTCAGGAAGAACGAGGCAAATCCGCTGAAGAAGCTTTCAACATTGTAAAAGAGCGTTCCCGGGACAACTCTCGGACACCGATGCAGTGGAATGGAAGTAAGAACGCCGGATTTACTACCGGAACACCTTGGCTGAAGGTGGATGAGCGGTATCCTTCCATTCACGTGGAACAGCAGCTGGCTGATCCAGATTCGATCTACTACCACTACCGCAAATTGATTGCCCTACGTAAACAGGTTAACGTGCTGATCGACGGTCTGTATGAACGATTGGACGATGCACATCCGGATGTATTCGCGTACGCACGGACCAATGGAAATGAAACCCTGATTGTTGTATCCAACTTCAGTAAACGAGACGTCACGTTCTCGCTTCCGGAAGCGGTCTGGAATGATCACATTGCAGGCAAATCAGCAGAGTTACTCATAGGAAATACGGAGGCAGCCCCTGTGCTGACGCAGGAAATCTCTCTCAGTCCGTATGCATCCTATATGTGGCTTGTGCCACAACAGGACTAATCACATTTTATAAATAGGAAGTGACACTATGGCAATCGATAAAAAACAGGTTGAGGAGATCGTCCGGGCTGTCGGTGGCAAAGAGAATATTGAAGCTGCTACACACTGTGTTACACGACTCCGGTTTGCCTTGTACGATGAGAGTAAAGTGGATACTGAAAGTCTGGATCAGAATGATCTGGTCAAAGGACAGTTCTCTTCCCAAGGACAATTCCAGGTCGTTATTGGGCCTGGTCTGGTGGATAAAGTCTATGATGAGATGATTCAGATTACCGGGGGAGATCGTTCTTCCAAGGATGATGTGAAGGCGGTTGCTGGTAAAAAGCAAAATCCAATCCAGCGAGCGATTAAAACACTCTCGGATATTTTCATTCCGATCTTGCCTGCAATCATTACGGCAGGTCTTTTGCTCGGGATTAACAATATTCTGACAGGCCCAGGCATTTTCTTTGATGGAAAATCACTGGTGGATGTTTATCCAGCCTGGAAGGATCTTGCGTCCATTATTAATACAATCGCAAGTACAGCCTTCACGTTCCTGCCGGCTCTAATTGGTTGGGCAGCTGTAAAAAGGTTCGGCGGCAGTCCGCTGCTCGGGATCGTGCTGGGTCTCATTCTGGTACATCCCGATCTGCTGAGTGCATATGGTTACGCTGATGCTGTGAATAATGGCACGGTGCCAACATGGAATCTGTTCGGTTGGGAGATTGAGAAGATCGGTTATCAAGGGCAGGTTCTGCCAGTACTGGTATCGGCCTATCTGCTTGCGAAGATGGAAATTTTCCTGAATAAAAGGGTACATGATTCGATCAAACTGCTGGTCGTTGCACCAGTTACGTTGCTGATTACCGGATTCCTGGCATTTACGATTATTGGACCGGTTACATTTGCTATTGCAAATGCAATTACATCCGGCTTGATCTATGTATACGATTCATACGCGGCGCTGGGTGGTCTGATCTACGGTGGTCTGTACGCTTTGCTCGTTATCACCGGTATGCATCACACGTTCCTCGCGGTGGATGTTCAGCTCATTGGTAGTCAGGGCGGTACGTTCCTGTGGCCAATGCTGGCATTGTCCAATATCGCACAAGGCTCGGCGGCACTTGCAATGATGCTTGTCCTGCGTGAGAAGAAAATGAGAGGACTTGCGGCAACGTCCTCGGTATCGGCCTTCCTCGGGGTAACTGAGCCGGCGATCTTCGGAGTGAATATCCGTTACCGTTATCCGTTTATCTTTGGTATGGTCGGTTCCGCAATTGGTGGTGTGCTGCTGACGATGAATAATGTTCAGGCAACCTCCATCGGTGTAGGTGGTGTACCTGGATTCCTGTCGATTTTCCCTGACAAATGGGGTGTCTTCTTCATCGGCATGGCGATTGTCCTGGTTGTACCATTTGTACTGACCGTCCTTTTTGGCAGAGCCAAACTGAGAAAAGAAGATCGTAATGAAAGTAATGAAACCGTTGCTGAGCCTAAAGCGGCTACATCGCAGTCTGCTTCGAGTGTTACCTCTTCAACTGCAAAAACAGATCCAAACCAGCGCACACGTAGTGCAGCTCAAGTAGGAGACGAAGCCGTGAATACACTGGAAATCATGGCGCCTTTAACAGGCCAGGCCGTGTCACTGGAGCAAGTACCAGATCCGGCTTTTGCCGAGAAACAGATGGGTGAGGGTGTAGCAATCGAACCTTCCAGCAACGTTGTTGTTGCCCCGTTTGATGCTCAGGTAGCTCATGTGATCAAAAGTAAACATGCGGTGATTCTTGAACACGCGAGTGGATTACAAGTTCTGATTCATGTCGGGATTAATACAGTATCCCTCAAAGGTGAAGGCTTCAACATGCATGTGGAAGCTGGCGAGCATGTAAAAGCTGGACAAAAGCTGTTGGAGTTTGATCGTAAGGTAATTGAAGATGCGGGATACCCGCTGATTACACCGATTATCATTCCAGATGGTCAGGATATGGTTGAACGGGTGGAAGTCACGACAGGTGATGTTACATCTAATCAAAATGGTGTGTTGAAGGTTCATCTGAAAGGTTAATTGAATACAACAACAAGAAGGGGCTGCATGATGCGCAGCTCCTTTTTGCTGTATGGTCGTTATTTTCATGACGATCATGGTAAACTGTATATAAAATGGAAGAATCACATTTTTAAAATAATGGTGGTTGGAAAGGTTCTTCTGACAAAGCAAGCTTCAGGCATGTTCGAGTCGTGGCGTTCATATGGTGGAGAAAGAGTTCCTAGATCGATGAGGAGGAGAGCCATGACACGTATTGCGGTGATGGTCATTCATGGGCTGGGTATGCGGAAGGATGGGTACGCGGACAAGCTGATTGCTTGTTTGCATAAGGAATTGGACAAGGTGATGGTCTTGCCTGGAGCCTCTAAACAGATGCTCGATATCGAACCTGTATATTGGGCGGATGTATTTGAGGAGCGGGAAGAGGCGCTCTTTCAACAGCTCGTCAGCTCTCCGGGATTGAACTTTCAGGCGTTGCGCCGATTTGTCATCCACTACCTGGCTGATGCGGTTGCTTATCAACCGGTGGAAAATCAAGGCCATAACTACGATGCCGTACATCGAACGTTGAATCAGGCGATGCATACCCTTGCACAGCGCAATGGACCGGAAGCTCCGCTCTGTGTGGTTGCCCATAGTTTGGGTGCCGTAATCGCCAGTAACTTCTTCTACGATCTGCAATATCCCTCCAGTCGTGTGCCTGAGGTTGTGGATGTGAACTCGGCTCTGGAGCGAGGGAATACGCTGACCCATTTTTACTCGTTTGGTACAACCTTGCCCTTATGGAGCTTGCGTTACCATGACTTTAGTTGCCCAATTCAGGTGCCTTCTTCCCATGTGAATCAGTATTATGCAGGGCTGGAAGGGGAGTGGGTGAACTTCTACGATCGGGATGATATTCTGGGTTATCCATTACGCCCCATTGATCCCGCTTATGAGAAAGCGGTCAAAGAAGACATTGAAGTGAACTCTGGCGGCGTGGCTATGAGTTGGAATCCGCTAAGTCATGGGGGGTATTTTTCCAATCGAAGTATGAATCGGAGAATTGCTCAGGGGCTGGCTCGAACCTGGACCTGGGTAAATCGCTCATAATTAAGAGGTAGTTCAAAAAGTCCGCTTTTGATTACGAAGGATGCCTAATGGCATCATCAGCATCGAATATGGAATTCAGCCCATCTTCTTGGTACTGAAAACCGGTCTTTTTGAACATGTATTGTATGTACTATAGTTATTGAAATGAGGAGGGAATATGTATGGAATGCAGGACAGGCTGTGCCGCATGTTGTATCGCGATTTCCATATCATCACCGATACCGGGCATGGCTCATGGCAAGCCGGCAGGTGTACGTTGTGTGCAGCTTACCGATGATAATCGCTGCGGAATTTTTGGCCAAAAAGATCGTCCTGCGGTATGCAGTGGATTGCAAGCTGAGGAAGAGATGTGTGGTAGCACCGATCAGGAAGCCTTTGATATTCTAACCTGGTTGGAGCAAGAAACTGCACCAAAGGTAATATGAGTAGGTTGTTTTAATGAATTGGGATAATTATACTTAATAGGGAAGAAGGTTGATCAGAGAGAGGAGACGCGAATACAATGGGGCTTGTTAAACGTTTTGTATTGGTTGTTGTGAATATGATCGGAGAGTTATGGATGGGGTTTTACCGACGTAACTCGGATTATTATGACCATCAGACTTCGGAGTCCAAAAGTAAGATTGGCTATTATGCATTTATTATTGGGGCAACAGTGGTTACGGTGGGCATTGTAGGCTGGATGTACAACCGAATTTATTCATAAGTAGTCATTATGCTTAAAATTGAATGAAGCCGAATGCTGAAGTTAAGTCTGTACAAAAAAAGAGAGTATCCGCAGGATGTGGCATCAAATGGATACTCTCTTTGGCATGGGATCAGACAAAATATGATCATTGAAGTGAGGGCTCTGCTTTCTTTTCTTTTAACATATGTACAAGAATCATCTTCAGTACGGAAGAGACGATGAAAAAGATAAACAGGATGCGGAACAATTGATACCCGGATACAACCGAAAGATCGGCATTCACTTCATGTGCCATGATACTCATCTGATCCATCCCGCCAGGGGCCATGCTGAGTAGTGAGGTAGCCGCCGAGAGGGAGAATACATTCATTAACAGATAACTCAATCCAAGCGCACCAGCAATGAGAAGTACACTGCTAATCACGGCTAGGGTCACCGTCTGTGTCTTACGTTGCAACTGTTCCGGCTTGAGCATCAGTCCAACGTGACTGCCAATCATCAATTGCGATACGTTTAAGAGAGAGGTTGGCAGACTGGGCGTATGCATCGTTGTGCTTAATTGAACGACACACATGACAATCATGGGACCCAGCATAAAGGCCGTCGGAAATCGGAGTTTGCGTGCAACCCATGCACCAGCTACACAGAGCGGAGCATAGACAAGAATGTCGGGGAAAAGGGAACCCCACGTCGCTACGTCAATGAACGGATGATCCAAACCGCCACCTGCGATACCTCCAATCCACGGACTGAACAGCAGGAACGGAACACAGAAGACAATCATGATCAGCCGAGTCACCTGCAAAAAGGTAACCAGCGTCAGATTGATGGATTTCATCTCTTCTGCAAGGGACACCATCTGGGACAGTCCTCCTGGAATGCTGCCAACCAGCAGGGAGGGGAAGTCAAAGTCGGTTATCTTTGAAGCGATGTAGGCCGTAATTACACACAATCCGATTAACAGCAAGGTCATCAGAAGCATCATGGGAAGTTGTTGCAAAATGCCGTGCAGGGCCTCTTTAGTTAAGGTGAGTCCAATCGAATAACCAACAATCAGAATGCCATAGTCCCGGATGGAGGCAGGCCACATGAGGGGCCATTTGGCGACTTGGGAGCCAAGTAGCATAAATACCATTGGCCCGAGCAACCACGGGATTGGTGTATGAATGGCTGTGAACAGCAATCCGCCAAGAACAGAGACACCCAGACTAAGAAAAAACCGAAAGACAACGTGGGAACCAAGCTTGCGCATCAGTTCCATCCGTTTAGCCTACCGGTTGAATGAGGTGGTATGAGATTCGGGTATGCACTCAGGTTTAATGAAGGATTCATGTTCATGTGTGATCACTCCTGATGATTAGATACGTTGCGTTATCTGCGGAACAACCAGACTGCTACTGTTCAACTCATTAAGATCCTGCTAGAGCCGTAGCGGAAGGTTTGGGTTCTCTGAACATTACAAAGTACATCAGTGATGAAATAACGTATAGACAGCCTGTGATGCTGAATGTGATCGCATAACCCCAATACGTTCCGTACGTGGTGACCAGATAGGATTGAACGGGTCCCATGGTCGCCCATCCAATCATGAACGAGGTCTGCATCAGTGAATTGGCAATGCCGCGGCGTTTGTCCGAGATCCGATCCACCAGTATGGCTGAATGAATGGGATTGGCTGCGTTCATCAATGCTTGTCTGAATAAGAAACTGAGCGAAGCGATGAACAACAGATTGGTGAAGCCTGTTAATAGAAGGAAGGGTAGCGACATGACCTGGAAAATGACAACGGCTCTTACGCTTCCGACCTTTGCCGCCAAGGTAGGACCAATCAGCATGGATACAATCGTCATAATCTGACCAAGTGCAATTAGTAAGCTCATGCCGCTCAGAGAAACCGAGAATCGATTGGTGAAATACAGATTCAAATACGGTACAACCAGTCCGGAACCTAATCCAATTAACAACTGAGTCACTATAAACTGACCAATCAGTCGGGAATCTTTTTTCTTCGTGATCGAATCGTCCGTGCTTGGGGTATTTGTTGAACTTTCTTTTAGATCCGTATTGGGTTGAAGAACGGGTTGCACCGGAATCGAGGTCTGCGGAGCAGCCTTGCCTTCGGTTACAAATAACAGTGGAATAAACGCAACCAGTGTTGCTGCACCACCGACAAATAAAACCGTCTGCAATCCGGTCACTTTGGCGAGTCCTGCCGTATGTAACAAATCTGCGAATACACCGCCACCCAGGCTACCAAGCACCTGGGAAGCGAGCACAAGAGATGAATAATAACTGAACATCTTCAGCCGCTGGCTTTTCTTGACGTTTTCCGCCAGATAAGGAATGGCCAGTACTTGGAATACTCCAGCGAAAAGGCCAGAGAATACCGCGAACCAGATCAGTCCTGTAGCCGAATAATCGAAGGAGCGTCCGATCAGAAAGATTCCGCTGAATAACGCCCCGGTAATGAGTAATCGCTTGCGGCTGAACAGATCACCGCATAGACCGATAGGAACAAACATAATGGCTGTTGCGAGTGATTGAATGCTTACTATCTGGCCGTTCATTGTATCATTATAGCCCAGACCCTGAATGTACAGATTGTACAAGACAGAGAACATGCCATTTCCGATCTGATACAGAATGCTAGCCAGGAAAAACAGTTGAATATTGCGGGACCAGCCGCGAATTTCATCATTAATATGTTGTAAAACTCTCAAGTGGTTCCCCCCAGTCTGCCTGTGCAGTGATTCCAGTTTAACAGGAAAGGGGAATTTGCGGAAGAATTGACCACTGTTTATTTTGGTTCAGGGGCATCAATCACACGAGCAATGACGAATCCATCGTAACCTTTGCTACCGACCGTTTGCAGTGCTGTAGCTTCAAGTCGAGGGTGATCCGCGATCAACTGCAGGAATGATCGAACGCCCTGAACTCTGGGATCTGTGCTGTCTGTGCGGATCACTTCACCGTCCCTGACGATATTATCACCAATAATAAGACTCCCCGGCCGAGTCAGTCGCAGGGCCCATCTCAGATAATCGGGATTACTCGGTTTGTCAGCATCGATGAAGATCATATCAAACGGTTCCCTGTATTCTTCCTGAACATCGGGAAGGGTAGTTAGGGCAGGACCAACTCTCAGGTCAACCTTGTGCATCAGTCCTGCTCGTGTGAGATTGGCTCGAGCCAAGTCTGCATGATGTGCTTCCGATTCCAGTGAGACGATGCGTCCGTGTTCAGGCAGCGCTCTTGCCATCCAGATGGTACTGTATCCACCCAATGTGCCTATTTCAAGTACACGGGATGCGCCTTGGATTTGCAGCAGGAGCTGAAGTAACTTTCCTTGATTGGGGGTTACGTCATGAGCAGGGAGTCCAGCTTCAGTATTGCTTTGCAGTGTATGTTCCAGCAGGGAATCTGATGGAATCAGCAGATCGTTCATGTAGTCGTCGACTTGAGTCCAGGTATGCTGTAGGTTCGTCGTATTTATATTTTTCATGTTCACATGTTCCTTTCCTTGTTCCTTGTATTGGATTTCATATTTCAACTATAAATGGAGCAGATATATAAATAAAATATATATTATGTATGATAATATAACTTTAGATTATGTAATTTGACGTGGAAGAGGTGTAAACATGAATCTGCATGGATTACGATTATTTCATGCCATCGTGAGATATGGCGGGGTCACTCGTGCCGCAGAGGAACTAAATATTAGTCAACCTGCGGTATCTTCTCAGGTGAAGAAGTTTGAACGTGAATTAGGAATCCAGCTTTTTGTTTCGGAGGGAAGAAGACTGGTGCTTACGGATGCGGGGATACAGTTAACAGGTTATGCGGAACGTCTGTTCATGCTGGAGCAGGATGTCGAGAATTTTGTACAGGATTTTCGGGAGGGCAAGAAAGGACTGATCCGTCTTACGGCAACCTACTTGCCTTCAAATTTTCTGTTGCCGGGCTGGATTGCGCGGTTTAAGCAAATGCACGAGGATGTGGAGATTGTTGTGAGCACAACCAACACCCGGATGGCTTTTGACCAATTACTTCGTTATGAGGCAGAGATTGCAGTGTATGGTGGAAGTGGAATTACACATGCAGGTGTCCAATGGGATGAATTGTTTGACGATGAGATGTGGTTTGTTGTGCACCCTGACCATCCGTATGCGGGAAAAGAAATCGAGCTGCATGAGATGATGGCAGAACCGTTCATCATGCGCGAAGAAGGCAGTGCCACGCGTGAGCGACTCGTTTCCCTTTGCACAACAAATAACCTGGCCGCTCCCCGCATTGCGCTTCAGTTCAACGGACTGAACGAAACGATTAGTGCGGTGAAGGCAGGTTATGGGGCCAACTTTATATCTTCTTTGGTTGTGAACGAAGATGTGCAGCAAGGCAGGCTGGCACGTGTGTTTGTTCGAAGTGTACAGCTGAGAAATACGGTTGCCGTATGTACACGAGCCGGGGAGGTATTATCACCTGCTGCACAGCATCTGGTCAAGCTTATCCGCCAAGAAGCTGCTTTGATGAAATAAATAGCGTGATTGTACTTAAAATAACTTAAAGTCCATGTTCACAAAGACCATTTTTCAGTATCCTAAAGTGGACTTTTGAACAGCCACTTGAACATGGACAGGGTACTTCTTCTATTATTAACTTTTATTAACTTTCGCTTTGTTGTGAAGTTCCCCATGCATGTAATCGGGCGTATAGGGTTACGCCGCCAATGATCAGGACAGGAATCCAGACTGCAATCATGGGCACACGGTGGAATAACAATGCGGCTGCAATGACGCCGATCAAATAGATGACAACAGCACCTGCACGAAGGTAGGAATCTGTGGACAAGGCTTTGGTTAACGATCGGATATTGGCATGTCGCAGCTTTTTGAGGATGTTTACGGTATCCTCAACCACAGCGGCCAAATTATTGGTGAGCACGGTTGTTGAGATGCCAGCAATGCCAATGCGGCGTGCCGCAGTTGTTTGCATCCCCATTGCAACGGCTAGGATGACAATTAACAGATAGGACAGTTGTTCTGAAAATGGACTAATCATGGCGATCGCGAACAGCAGGAGCAATATGCTTTCAACAGTAAATACAGCTGTGACCTTAGAAGACCAGCCATTTTTGGTCTGCACAGGTCCAACCATATGTGCTGCAATGGCATTGCCGGCAATAAAACCGATGAGAGCAAGCAATGACCGCAGCACGACAAATTCCTGAGCACGGGCAATGGCAATACCGAGCAGTACAATATTTCCCGTCATATTGGCTGTGAGCACATGCCCCAGTCCCAGATATCCGATCAGATCCACCATTCCGGCAGACATGCAGAGAAGCAACATGGCGTATTTTTGGAGGGTGCTTTGATTCATCCTATCCGTCCTTTCAAAAAAACGTAGCTCCTCCAGTATACAGCCATAACCCATGCATCTTCAAAATGAAATTCATCGCGCAAGACTTAAGGTGCAGCGAGCCAATCAAACATATTGTTAACCGCTGACTCATGTATTTTCTCGTGAAAATGATGATCCTGCCCGCCGTAGGCGTGAAATGTGACATCCGCACCTCGCCGCTTAAGCCAGTGATACATTCGGGTTCCGTGACTATAATTCACCTGTGTATCTGATGTACCATGCATGATTAGCACGGGACAAGATAGTTTGTTCGCTTTCGACAAGGGAGAACGGGCGAGATAAGCTTCCGGAACTGCGCGTGGGGAACCACCCAGCACCCGTTTCAATGTGCGCCTCAGGTCGGTTCGCTCATGGTAAGTGCGTTCCACATCGGCGACACCGCTCCAAAGAACTAACTTATGTACTCTGTCAGGTCCCTCATTATAGGCAGTTGCGGTATGTACAGCATTAATGGCCCCACGGGAGAACCCCATTAACGATATCCGAGTCGGATCGACAAAGGGTAAACGCTGTATCAACCGGTAAGCGGCATGCACATCTTCGGCATCTTTCCCGCCATACTCGTCACGACCTTCACCTCCTTCGTTGCCACGATAGGATGGGGCGAACACGATATAACCTTTATGTACAAATTGCTCAAGCCAAACGGTATTTACCCCGCCATAGCTGCCAAGTCCGCCGCGACAATAGATCAGCACAGGCCACTGTTCCGGTATGTTATCCGTATCATGCATTGTTGCAGCAGGGTAATGGCTGGCGAGCGGTTGCAGATGAAGATGTAGAGGCTTATGTATGGAAGCGAATTCCGGAAAGGCAGAGGAGACAGAGCCGGGATGAGAAGTTTCATATGTCGTGATATCAGGTAATGAACAACCTTGTGGCAGGTATAAATAAGCTTTAACCCGAAGTGTATCGGATGAATACGTCACTTGATAGAGCAGGAAAATCCACCTCTTTTATTAATAATTGCGGGCCAAATGAAAGGGATGCTTCTATAGGATGCGCGTAAAATAAGTTCCCATACCTTCCAGGCTGAATCGCCAGCCCAAATGTGAGAAATTCGTTTATTGGCTCCATATGATTTATAATGGTTCAGGAGACATGTGGATTGACCGCTTGTTCTCATATTCATAAAACTAATTTTAATGTGCAGAAAGAAAGGGAGAAAGCCATGATGAACGCTCCACATCCAATTGATCAATTCAAGAAATTCAAATATGAAATTACCAGATTTATGATGATCTATAAATTTGCTCTGGATCAAATGGAGACCAAGATTGAAGTCCTGAAGGAAGAATTCCAGTCTTTGCATGATTACAGTCCAATTGAGCATACAAAGTCCAGACTGAAATCTCCTGAGAGCATTATGAACAAGATGTTCCGCAAAAATCATGAGTTAACGTTTGAGAGCATTAAGCAAAATATCAAGGATATCGCCGGGGTACGGATTACATGTTCCTTTATCTCGGATATCTATCGCATTAAGGATATGCTGTGCAACCAGAGTGATCTGCGTGTACTGGAGGTCAAAGACTACATCGAGAATCCAAAGCCAAACGGCTACCAAAGCCTTCACCTTCTGGTGGAAGTGCCTGTGTACATGTCCAATGGTGAGGAACGAGCATGTGTGGAGATCCAGATCCGTACAATCGCGATGGATTTCTGGGCGAGTCTGGAGCATAAGATTTTTTATAAATACAATAAGGATGTTCCCGAGCATTTGACGAGAGAGTTAAAGAGTGCGGCAGATTCGGCAAATGCGCTGGATCAACAGATGGAGCGACTTCACCGGGAAATTCAGGAGATTAAGGACGCCGACAATGAGCGGGATGAAGAAGAATTGCGCCGTATTATTATTAACAATCAACAGTTCACATTGCCATCCAACTTGCTCAAGCTGCTGGGTAGCGGGGAGTAGTATTTGATGAAAAGTACAACAGTTTCATTGAACACAAACTCCACATCTCGTGTACGGATGGCTTTAATTCTGGGGACACTGTCGGCCTTCGGGCCGTTGTCCCTGGATATGTATTTACCCGCATTGCCCACGCTGGCTGATGAGTTTGGTTCATCTACTTCGTATGCTCAACTCAGTCTGACGGCGTGTATGATTGGACTTGCGGTTGGACAGTTGCTTGCCGGACCTCTAAGTGATGTACGTGGTCGGCGAACACCGCTCATTGCAGGGCTTGTGCTCTATACGATTGCCTCCATACTTTGCCTGGTCAGCCCGACGATGGGCTCTTTTGTTGTGCTACGGTTCATTCAAGGTGTAGCTGGAGCGGCAGGGATTGTCATCTCGCGCGCAATCGTAAGAGACGTATATTCGGGCCCGGAACTGACACGGTTCTTCTCTCTGTTAATGCTGATAAACGGCGTAGCCCCGATTGCTGCACCAATCATTGGTGGACAATTGTTGACGTATACATCGTGGCGCGGCGTATTTATTTTGCTCAGCCTTATCGGTATACTGACGCTGTTGGCTGTCATTTTCGGTCTTGGAGAGACATTACCTTCCAATCGCAGATCAAGCGGAGGATTGAAGCAGACATTACTTACGTTTCGCCAAATCGCGGGGGATCGTCAGTTTATGGGTTATGCGTTAACCCAAGGATTTGTAGCTGCTGGCATGTTTGCGTACATATCAGGTTCACCGTTTGTGCTTCAGAAAATATACGGGGTATCCCCGCAAATGTTCAGTGTATGCTTCGCCATTAACGGGTTAGGCATTATTCTGGCCAGTCAGATTGCCGGTAGACTTGCAGGAAAGGTATCAGAGAATCGCCTGTTAATCGCGGGGCTGCTAACCGCGGCGCTCGGAGGAACTTCATTGCTCATCGCCATTCTGGCTGGAGGTAATCTAATCTCTGTACTGATTCCGCTATTTTTGGTGGTATCCAGTGTTGGGTTGGTCAATACCGCGTCCTTCGCTTTGGCGATGGCCAATCAGGAGAAATCGGCAGGCAGTGCGTCTGCGCTAATTGGTGTGATGACGTTCCTGTTCGGAGGTATTGTCGCTCCCCTCGTAGGTCTCGGGGGAGAAGGAACAGCCGTGCCAATGGGAATCGTTATTGCGTGTGCGGATCTCGGTGCCTTGGTGATTTACTTCCTAATGGTCAGTAAAGGCAGGAAGCGCCAGAACGATCAAGTGTTGAGTTAAATGTACTGATTCTGTACACCTTGCGTTTATGGAGCCTTAGTAATGTAAAGGTGCATCTGGATAAAAGGACGAAAAAGAGCCTCACTTGGAAGGAATTATGCTTCCAAGTGGGGCTCTTGCTGTAGGTAAGGACAGGTTTAGCAGAGCGCAAACAAAATCTGTGTATTGGACAGTATACCTGGCGTGAGGAATGGATAGAAGTACCCCACCACAAAACCAAACAGATTAATCGCAGGCCACATCAGGTAGACATCATTATATGTGAAGACAAGGGACCATCGGTTGTAGCAAAAGTTGGGCAGCGCACGTTCTTCGTTATCTCGTGGTGCCGCTGCACCAGTCTGTGCAAATTGCACAGCTTGAGTGAGACTTTGCGGCTGTTGCTGGAGGAAGAGCGGGAGCAGACCCGGGCTGCTTTTGATCAGGTTATACAGAAAAAGCATTTCTGCCGGAGGCTGACCTACCGGACGAGGATAGGCACTAAGCAGGCTGGGCAGATTGCCTTGAGTCAATTGCGCAGGTACGCCCGGTGCTGTACCCTGGATTGTACCTGGAATGCCTCCGGGGATATATGGACCGGGTCCTCCGCCTGGAATGTATGGAGGATAGGGGCCTTGACCGCCAGGTATACCAGGAAACGTCGGACCACCCGGTGTGCCGCCACCGCCACCTCCTGGGAACAGGGGAGGCAATTGAAAGGAACGGTCTTCTCCATAACTTAGATAAGGGTTATATTCGTAATACATGTACAGAACATCCTTCCTGTCGTCGTATTCTGCATTCAGCATATGGCGGCATCCGCCTATAGGTGAATGCCGCCAAGAAGATTTTATATGATCTATATAGTTGAACTAATCATTTACACCAAACGGAGAAGATAGAAAAAACCTGAAAAAGAGAAGCGCTCGCATTTATCACCGGATTTTCCCTTAGAGAAAGGGGAATCGAAAAAATCTGGGGATAACAGCGATTGGAAGGTTGTTCTATCATCGTAGTGTCAGTGTAAATAAATTTTAGTTCAACTGTATAGCGCAGAATATAATCGAATTGACAACTGAACTGATAACAATTATCATTGTCAATGGAATCGGACAAATGTACATGCGGATATTATATGTATCAATAATAGTTTCAATATTTTTGGACATTGAAATCTGTCACAATAACGCCGAATAAGGTTTTTATAATGAATTGAAAGGGGATATATCAAGTGTTTAAGAGAAATAAAAAGATGATCATGCTTCTAATGACGGTGATGGTTATGTCCATCTGGTTGGCCGCGTGTGGAGCGAAGCCTGCAGAGAATGGAGCAACAGGAGAGAACGATACAAAAACGGAGACTGAGACACAAACAGAAGCCGCTACAGAGCGCACATTAACAGATGCAATGGGACACGTAGTAACAATTCCCGCAAATCCGGAGCGTATTATCGCTTCTTATCTGGAAGACCATCTCGTTACACTCGGTGTTAAGCCAGCGGCACAGTGGTCCATCAACAACGGCAATGGTTTGCAGGATTATCTGCAAAATGATCTGAATGGCATACCTGGTATTGCAAGTGATCTACCTTTTGAAGCCATGGCCAGTTTCTCACCAGACCTGATTATTATGGGTTCTGAAAGTACAGTGGAAGGGGAGAAATACGAACAGTACAACAAAATTGCCCCTACTTATGTACTCGGAGATGAGGTCAACAAGGACTCGCGTCAGGCTCTGCTCAAGATCGGCGAGCTTTTGAACAAATCGGATGTAGCGCAGAAGGCGCTTGATGATTATGATGCCAAGGCAAAGGAAATCAAAGAAAAAGTAACTGCTGTTACTGGAGGAACAAAGTCGGCCGCAGCGTTGTGGTTGTTCAATAACAAGTTTTATGTTGTAAGCAACAATGTTTCCAGTGGTGAAGTGATGTACAACGAACTTGGACTTGCAGAGCCTAATGTTGTGAAGGAAGCATCTGCGAAGGCAACGGGTAACTGGTCTGAGATTTCATTGGAGAAGATCGCGGAAATGGACACAGACTATCTATTCCTGGTGAACAGTGACAAGGGAGCAGGCTCAGAAGCGCTGAAAGATGCCGTATGGCAGAGCATTCCTGCTGTAAAGACAGGTAATGTCTTTGAATTCACCCGGTCCAGTAGCTGGTTGTACAGCGGAGTTCAAGCGAATCTTCAAATTATGGAAGACATTCAGAACAGCATCGTTAAATAAGAAATAGCCAATACGAAATGGCATGTTCAAACTCTTTGGTGCAGTGGGCACCAGGGAGTTTTTTTTTGTTAATTTAGCATTTTACGATATATAATAAAGAAGTAGAAACATTGTCGTATCATGAAGTAGAGTTGTCATTTGCTTCACGAGCATGGAAGGGGATATTTACATATGTACACATTGGATCCACGTGAAATAACGGGGAGAGACAACTATAAACTGATGAGTGGTTCGGTGGTGCCACGTCCAATTGCTTTTGTGACGACACTTTCAGATAAGAATGGTGTAATTAATGCAGCGCCTTTTAGTTTCTTTAATGTGGTTAGTTCGGACCCGCCGCTGTTATCCATATCTATTGCACGTAAAGACGGTATCATGAAAGATACTGCACGTAATGTGATGGCTCATCAAGAACTGGTCGTGCATATCTGTGATGAAGCAATCATAACAGAAGTGAATGAGACAGCAGCCATACTGGAACCCCACGAAAGTGAGCTTGAGCGGACAAAACTGACTACAGTGCCAAGTACCAAGGTTGCTGTGCCAGGAATTCAGGAAGCACTCATTCGGATGGAGTGTGAGCTGTATCAACACATTCCGATCACGAATGATGAGGGCAAACCAGTGAGTGACCTGCTGCTGGTACGCATTGTACAGTATCATTTCAGTGAACAAGTCTACAATCCGGACAAGGGCTATATCCTGATGGACCATTTGAAACCAGTAAGTCGACTGGCAGGTAATGATTATGCCAAGCTTGGGGAGAGATTCACGATAATTCGGCCTGAATAGTTCTGACAGATCGAATATGTAATATAGGAACGGGTTTAATCCGGTATCAAAGGCGGACAGCACGTGCGAAACTCGCATAAGTTGTCCGCCTTTGCTTGTTAATATGAACATAAACAGGACAGGTAGTGAATAGACTTGTACTATATCCTGCACACATGTCATATGAACCTATTTTATATATAGGTTGTTTAAAAAGCCTACTTTTGAACACGTACTATAAGGGGGTTAAGCCGATGAACCAGCTTGAGGCAACTACTGGGGCAAGTATTAGGGGAATAGGAACGGCGTGGCCTGCCCACCGTATTGAGCAAAAGGATGTGTCTGCCCGTCTCGCGCAAGCGCTGGAACATGAGCCGGATGCGAGAAGGTGGGCCAAACGAATCTTTAATCAGTGCGGTGTGGAGACTCGGTATACGTGTGAACCGAATCTGCTTGAGCCTGTTGATTCTTGCCGATATTTACCCTTTACCAATGCGGACGAGGTTCCGACTACATCCGAGCGTATGGGCAAATACAAAGCTGCTGCTGTTCCACTTGGTCTCGAGGCGGCCGGACAGGCCATTCAGGATGCAGACGTAACCTCCTCGGAACTTACACATCTTATTACGGTGAGTTGCACGGGGCAATTCCTGCCCGGACTTGATGTTCGGCTGATCCAACAGCTTGAACTGTCACCGCAGATCAACCGGATTCCACTGGTGTTTCAGGGATGTGCAGCCGGTCTGAAGGCGATTCAACTGGCGAATTCCATTGTAACGGCAGATCAGAAGGCTACAGTTCTCATCGTGTGTGTGGAACTATGTACACTTCACTTTCAGCCATCTGCCAAACGGGACGACCTGTATGCTGCATCTTTCTTCGGAGACGGTGCCTCTGCCTGTGTTATTGGTGCGTCCGGAACAGACCGCAATGAATGTTTTCGACTAGGCCGAGGGCACTCAACGCTGCTCCCGGATTGTGCAGAAGAAATGATCTGGGAAGTCGGCAATACAGGCTTTGATCTCTACCTGTCACCACAGATTCCGAAGCTGCTTGGTTTGCATCTCGGTCCAGAGGTAGAACGGTTGCTGGAGGGGAGCGGTTTACCGGAAATATGGGCGATCCATCCGGGAGGCAGAGGCATCGTGGATGCCGTTCAGAAGCTGTATCAGTTGACAGATGAGCAGGTCTCCTACAGCCGAAACATCCTGCGGGATTATGGCAACCTGTCGTCCGTGACGATTCTTTTTGTTCTTCAAGCCATCCGCGAGGATTACAGACAGAAGGAAGAGCATTCCAGTGGGATAGCGCTGGCCTTTGGCCCGGGACTGACAGCAGAGTTACTTCCTTTTACATACATCCCTGCCCCCATAGCGAACAGAACACCTGTGAATCATGGCATCCAATAGTTCGCGAACCCGAGTGAAGGAGATATACACCGCAAGTGTATGAATGTGCTTATGATCTTACCCTTACCGATGAATATAATCGAATGACTAATCTGATCGCAGAGGAGCTTAGGTATGGGTTATCGCAGACTTGCTGCCTTCATCAGCCGATATCCGCGGTTCATTATTCTCTGCTGGGTATTTATCATCGGGATGTCAACGGTCTGGGCGTGGAAGTTACCTGACATTGTTCAGGATCACGGATTAAAACGGGTTCACGGGGATGCGCAAGCGGTTGAACTTGTTCTGGAGGATGAATTCGGATCTCCCGCTGATCCGGTTATTCTGGTGTTTGAGAAAAAGGAAAATACCTCGCCGTTACAGTTCAGGCAGTGGATCAAGGATCGTTTGACACAGGTTCAAGTGTTGCCTGCGGTAACCTCTATCACGTCCCCTTTGGATGCTAGCGAAAGGGTGACGCTTAAAGACCATAGGGCATATGCCCTTGTGAAAATGGATGTGCCCGCGCATCAGATGGGTCCCCCACTGGAGCAGTTGCGCGCCGTGCTGGAAACAGACGGTCCAGGTACGGTGCAATTGACGGGGAAGGCAGTCGTGCAGCAGGATGTCAATCATCTGAGCTTTCGTGATCTGGAACGGGCAGAGATGGTGGGACTGCCGATTGCCCTGATCGTTTTGTGTTTTGCATTCAGGGGGCTATATGCCGCGTTGATTGCTGCCATGATGGGGATCAGTGCTGTGATTACTGCGATGGGAGTCACGTCACTCCTTGGTTATAATCTGGAATTGTCCAACTTTATCATTAATGTGATTCCCATGGTGGGCATGGCACTGAGTATAGACTTTGCCCTGATCATCCTGAGCAGGTACAGGGAAGAAGTTCAGCGGGCTTATGAAGATGAAGGCGAAGCTAATTTTACGGGCAGTAGCCTGGATATGCAGAGCGAGGTTTTGCGGAGCGAGATTCTTCAGCGAACATTGCGTACAGCAGGCAGAGCAGTGTTGTTCTCGGCAGCTTGCGTGCTCCTTGGGCTGCTGGGTCTGCTCTGGATCAGACTGCCGATGTTTCTGAGTGTCTCCTTGGGGGCCATTATTGTTCTGCTCCTGTCGCTACTGTTAAATGTTACGCTACTACCAGCTCTCCTGTCACTGTCTGCGGATCGGGTATTCAGGCGAAAGTTAGTCCATTTGTTACCCAGACGCTCGGTATGGCATAGATGGTCAGCAATGGTCATGAAACGACCCGTCAGTATGGCCATTGGAGGTACGGTTGTGCTTCTCCTGTGTGTTTATCCAGTAACCCGGCTGGAACTGTCCGTCCCGGATGCCTCTTCACTGCCAGAGAGAATGGACTCCCGCCAGGCAGCAGAGCAGTTGCAACATGATTTGGGGCAAAAGAATACCTCCACCATCGAGATCGTGATTGGCGGACAGCAGGAACTGTTGACTGCCTCTCACTGGCATTTGGCCCACCACAAAGCCCGTCAACTACTGCAGGACTCAAGCGTATTGAGCATTGTTTCACCATGGGGCCTATTACAGCCGAATCAAAATGGCTCGCAGAGCCTTTTTCAAATTCCACCGTCCTTATTGACTCCTTCCATAGAAGGCAAGGAGTCAATAAGGACGGCATGGCTACGTTCAACGGTCTCTGATCATTCCATACGCTTAATAGCCAACGTGTACGGGGAGCCCGGGTCGGAGCAGGTCGCAGACTGGCTGGAACGAATGAGGAATAGCGATCATACACCAGGTTCCAACAACGTAAAACTACGTTATGGTGGGGAAGCTGCCAAGCAGTATGAAATAATGCAGGAAGTCACAAGTCAACTGCCCAAAGTGCTGGTATTTGTAGTGGTCACCAATTATCTTGTGTTACTGGCGGCATTCCGATCGATGCTCATTCCAATTAAGGCAATTCTGATGAATCTGCTCAGCTTAGCCGCTTCATTTGGCATATTGGTGTGGGTGTTCAATGAAGGACATCTAGGTATGGAGCCGTCAGCCATTGCCATTATGATTCCTGTATTCATTGCAGGATTGGTGTTTGGCATATCCATGGATTATGGTGTGTTTATGCTGAGCCGTATTCAGGAAGTGTATAGACGAACCGGAGACAGTGATGTGGCTGTCCAACAGGGATTGGCTTCTACAGGTCGTCTGGTCACCTCCGCAGCGGCCATTCTGCTTGCGGTGACTGTGCCGTTTGCTTTTGCTGAAGTCGCAGGTGTGAGGCAGTTAGGGATCGGAATCACGGCAGCGGTGTTGATTGACGTTACATTAATCCGTCTAATACTGGTACCTGCATTGATGAAATTAATGGGCAGGTGGAACTGGTGGCTGCCAGGTCAGATGAAATGAAGGGTATTTCCGTAACCTGTCTTCAGGTTGGAGATATCCTTTTTTTGGCTAGAAAGCGTGTGATTCTATTCAAAACAGGCAAACATGTTCAATTCATGGGTGACATGGATGTTCTATAATGGATGGGATTAATTCCATATAACAGTCTTTTATCTACGTTATCCTACTAAAAACAGGAGGGACACAGGCCCATGTCTGATATTGAAGCCTATCTACAACAACAAACGAATCTTCGTGGTCGTTCCGCGTATCATGCAGATCAACCCCTGGAGTTATGGCGCAGTCAGTTACGTACACGTGTGAAAGAACGGCTGGGAGGTTTTCCCACGATGGCGGCCGCACTGAATCCTGTCTTACTGGAGCGCATTACATGTGACGGATATATTCGGGAGCGGATTGAAATCACGACCTATGCAGGACTTCGCATGCCAGTGTATTTATTAATTCCGGGTGATGGAAGCATTACCGAAAACAAGAGACCTGCTATCGTTGCTTGTCATGGGCATGGCTACGGTAGCCGAGAGATATCGGGTATGGAACCGGATGGGTCACTACGGACAGGCGAGCCCGGATTACACAAGGACTTTGCAGTAGCTCTTGTGAAGCGTGGTTATGTGGTTGCGGCTCCAGAGTTGCTCGGATTTGGTGATCGAAGACTGGAAGAGGACCGCGATGCGCCACCAGGGGTAAGCTCCTGTACGAAGATTGCTGCGCATCTGCTCATGGTGGGGAAGACCCTCGCCGGTCATAGGGTGTATGAAACAACACGTGTATTGGATTATGTATCGACTCGGCCAGAAGTGGATTTGGAGCGAATTGGAAGCATGGGTATCTCGGGCGGTGGGCTGGTGACCGCATTTACAGCCGCGTTGGATGAACGGTTCAGGGCAACTGTGGTAAGCGGTTATGCAAATACATTCCAGGGTAGCATATTGGATCGGAACCATTGTCTCGACAACTATGTGCCAGGTATCCTGCGTGAAGCGGAGTTGCCGGATCTCATCGGCCTGATTGTGCCTAGGCCACTTTTTATTGAAGCTGGAAGTGATGATCAGGTGTTCCCAATCCATGCAGCGAGAGAGGCGTATGCCCGTTTGACACACATATATGAGCAGGCGGGAGCAGCAGAATCACTGGATGCGGATTTCTTTACCGGTGGACATGAGATTAGCGGAGCGAAGGCTTATGACTGGCTTGATCAAGTTCTGTGAAGCTGAGGATCGTCAACTAATATAATTCTGATTCGAGAGGAGAATTCAGTGATGAAATGGTCAATATCGGTTAAGCTTCTGCTCTGTTTTGTTCTGTTTGCGAGTACAATGGGCATCGGTCTGGGAAGCAGTGGAGGGCAAGTCGCCGAAGCGGCAACGGACAATTACAGATTTGATTTTGGTTCGGGTGGTGTTGAGAGCGGTTACACAGGCGTGTCCGCAGGAGATGCTTATACGCCTACGAAAGGTTATGGCTTCAACACACCTGCACAGATGAGGAATGTGTCTGCCTCAGGAAGCGGGGTTAAGAGTGACGCTGTGCAGTTTCTGACTTACGGCACCAAGAGCAGCAATACCTTCAATGTGAATCTGTCCAATGGCCTATATGAAGTTAAAGTGGTCCTGGGCAATACTGCCAGAGCGAGTGTGGCTGCAGAAGGTGTCTACCAGATCATTAATATGACGGGCAACGGGGCAACGGACCAGTTTCAAATTCCGGTGACTGACGGGCAATTAAACCTGCTGGTTACAGAAGGAAAGACAGGCACCGCCTTCACACTTAGTGCACTTGAAATCCGGAAGTTATCCAATCAAACCGTTACCAACCGCACGATCTACATAGGTGGTGACTCAACAGTTTGTAATTACTATCCGCTGGGTAGCAGTGTACAAGGAGGTTGGGGACAGTTGTTTCCGTCCTATGTGAACAATGCCACCTTCCAGGTTCGAAATATGGCGGCAAGTGGTCAATTTGCGAGAGGTTTCCGCGATGATGGTCAGATGGAAGCGATTCTGAAGTATATCAAGCCGGGAGATTATTTTATTTTGCAATTCGGAATTAACGATACCAATGCCAAGAATAATACAACGGAGGCGCAGTTCAAAGAGATTATGCGGGATATGGTACGTAAGGCGAAGAACAAAGGAGCAACGGTTATCCTCTCCACGCCTCAGGGCCGGGCAACAGATTTTAATACAGCCAATGTGCATCAAGCGGAGAACCGCTGGTACAATCAATCAACCCGTGCACTCGCTCAGGAAGAGGGAGTCACCCTGGTTGAACTGAATAAGTTAAGTTCTGCTTATTTCACGTCCATTGGTCCTGCGGCAACACTTGCTCTATATATGACAGGGGATAGTCTGCATCCGAATCGTCAAGGGGCTGCGGAGCTTGCGCGTATTGTGGCTGCGGACCTGAGAAGACAGGGACTGAATGGATTCTGACTTTACTACTTAATCAGTCTGCATAATCAGTGCTTGATATGATCCGTGTATGCAAAATAAAAAAATACCCCCGGGAACAACCCGCGAAACGGGCGGCTGATCCTCGGGGGATTTGTTATGCCTAGGCTGGGGATTACTCCATCATATCCTTGGCTTCATGGTTCACTTTTTTTCCTTTTAACAAGGGTTCCAGTTCATCTTGCACGCTCTGCTCCCACAGTGGTACATCTGTGCGATAGGCGGCCCGTCCGTTCAGATGTCCGGCGACCGGAGCCGTGATGAATACAAACAGGATACCTAACAACAAGCGGGCACTGATATAGTTATCGAAATACCAGAAGTAGAAAAATGTAGCGCTTAATACACAGAACACTCCAAGTGTCATACTTTTGGTTGCGGCATGGGCACGTAGATATACATCAGGCAGACGAATAAGTCCGAATGCACTGAGTGCACTGAGTAGTGCACCGAGCAGTACGAGTAGACCTATAGCGGTTTCAGCGGCTACTTTAACGATCTCCATCATTTTTGAATACCGCCCCCCGTTCAATATAACGTGCAAATGCCACTGTACTTAGAAAAGCCAAAATGCCAATCAGCAAGATAATATCCAGATAGGCTTGAGTTTGCAGCATCATCGACAGAACGGCAACGATGGCAATCACATTGATACCGATGGTATCCAGTGCCGTGATCCGGTCAGCCATGGATGGTCCCCGAAGCACCCTGTACAAGCAACCCAGAATGGCTAAGGAGAGAATGAGCAATGAGATGAACAACAGTGAGGATAACATTAACGCGTCACCTCCATAATTGCTTTTTCGAATGTATTTTGGATATCATCTCTCATTTTCTGTTCATCCTTGATATCCAGTGCGTGAATAAACAGTTTACGTTGATTACCCGAGATCTCAAGCGGCAGAGAACCTGGTGTCAATGAGATGAGTAAGCAGAGCAGAGTAACTTCCCAATCCGAGGACAATTGAGTTTTATACGTAAAAATACCGGGCCTTATATCTAACTTGGGCTTGATAATCTGGCGTATAACCTCAATGCTGGCTCGCACCAGTTCCTTGAACAGCAGTGTAATTAGTTTGAAAATGGCCCAGACTCGCACAATATAGAAGCGCTGGGGGAAGAATCTGCGCATCCCCCCGATGAGAAGCAGTCCGAGCAGGTAACCTATGAGAAAACCAACACCATTCCAGGCGTTGTTCAGAAACATCCATACAAAAGCAATGATAAGATTCAGTACAATCTGAAAGGCCATAGACATCTACTCCTTCAATACGGCATCAATATAAATATTGGGATGCAGTAGAATATCGCCTGCGCGGGAGGTCAATTGGAACATGCCTTCAGCCCCCACACCCATTACGATGATGAATACAAACAGAATTCCGGCAGGAATCAGCAGGCCGTTCACCGCGTAAGGGCGTCTTGTAACCCCGGCAGGTGGTTCGCCCCAGAACGCTTGTATGAAGATGCGTAGTACCGAATATAACATCAACAAGCTCGAAAGCACCGCAATGCCGGTAAGACCATACAAGCCTGCCTGCAAGCCTCCTTCAAAGAGAAGCAACTTCCCTGGAAATCCACTAAATGGCGGCAAACCTGCCAAGGCAAGTGCACTAATGAAGAACATCCAGCCTAGCAGCGGATAGCGATGGATTAACCCGCCCATGTTGTCGAGTTTGGATGTTCCGGCAACAGCGATCAAGGCACCGCCGAGCAGGAAGAGCAATGTTTTGATCAACATATCATGCAGCATATAGAAGAGCAGACCTTCCAGTGCAGGGCGACTGGCCGCAGCCATACCAAAAGCGACAAACCCTACACCTGCGACCACGTTGTAGATGAGAATCTTGTTTACATCGCGGTATGAGATCGCACCGATGACACCCAGGACCATCGTTGCTCCAGCCATCCATCCGATTAGTGCATGGAAGAAATCAGGATCATGATAGAAGATCAGTGTGAATGTTCGCACAATCGCGTACAAGCCAACCTTTGTAAGCAATCCTGCGAACAATGCAGTGACAACAGCAGGTGGTGCCGCATAAGAGCCCGACAACCAGAAGAACAGGAACAGTCCGGCCTTGATGCTAAATACGATCAGAAAGAGAACAGCAATTAAGGTAATGACTCCGCTCTGTCCCACTTCAGCAATTTTGACGGACAAATCTGCCATGTTCAGTGTGCCAGTTATGGAGTAGAGGAAGCCGATGGAAGCGACAAAAAGAGCTGAAGAAACGATGTTAATCAAGACATATTTGATCGTTTCCCGAAGCTGTCTTTCCGTACCTCCCAATACGATCAGTGCATAGGAAGAGATGAGCATCAGTTCAAAGCTGACAAACAAATTGAACAGATCTCCGGTTAGGAATGAACCGTTAACGCCCGCGATCAGAAAATGAAAGAACGGATAGAAGTGGTGCTCTTCCCGCTCCTTGTTCACACTGCGGAACGCATACAGCAGACACGCCAGTGCAATGATGGAAGCGGCAACGACAAGTAGCGCCGATACCATGTCCGCAACAAGCACAATACCATAGGGAGGTGCCCATCCACCCATATTAAGCGTTAGAACTCCAGTCTGAGCTACCCGCGTAATGAGTATCGTTGAGACCGCTGCTGTAAACAAAAGTCCAATGACACTAATGATCCGCTGGATATTCGTTTTCCGGAAAAATAGCAGAGCCAGAACACCTGTAATCAAAGGCAACAGAATGGGCAGAACGACGAGATTATTCATATGGGCGCCCCCTTACTTCTTCCATATCGTCTGTTCTCAGCTTCAGATAAGAACGATAGGAGAGAACAAAGAAAAACGCAGTGAGTCCAAAATTGATAACAATCGAAGTTAGTATCAAAGCCTGAGGAAGAGGATCGACATAACGTTCAGCCATCTCCCCAAGCAGTGGTGGTGCCCCAGTTTTGAGACGTGACATGGTGATCAAGAGCAGATGCACACCATGGGTTAGTATGGACATGCCAAGTACGATGCGGAGCAGGCTCCGCGACAAGATTAAAAAGACGGCAACCGCAAACAGAATGCCAACGGCTACACACATCAATATTTCCATATCAGCGATCCTCCCCGATCTGTAGAATGATGGTCATGGTGACACCCAGGACAGCGAGATACACGCCAAGATCAAACAGCATGGCTGTAGCGAGTTCTGTCTCTCCCAGCAAAGGAAGTTCGAAATAGCCGAAGGTTTGACTTAGGAACGGGACTCCGAATATAAATGAACCCGCACCCGTGAGTAAAGCTATACCCAATCCGATTCCTGTTAGCATACGGAAGTCAACCGGTAACGCTTTGCGTATCGTATCTGTACTGAATGCCAGGGCAATCAATACGAGCGCTGCCGCTGTGACCAAGCCGCCGATGAAACCTCCGCCCGGATTGTGGTGACCTGCAAAGAAGAGGTGCATGGCAAACGTCAGTATGATGAACACAACAACCTTGGTGGTCGTTTGCAGCAATACATCATTACTCTGCAAAGGGACAGTATCCCACGAGGATGAGCTGCGTTCCCGGTTACCATACTTTTTCGTATTGTCCGCTTCATCATCCAGAGCAGGTTCGGAATCCTGACTCTCGTCCTTCTTACGGAACTTCAAGCGGGCTCCAAGATCTTTTGCTTCGAGGTTCAGATTAATCATGGAGTAGATAGATAACGAAGCAACGCCAAGCACCATAATCTCCAATAATGTATCGAAGCCACGGAAATCTACCAGCAAAACGTTCACGACATTTTTACCACCAGCTGAGTCATAGGCTTCCTGAAGGAAGAAAGTAGAAATGCTGTCCAGTGAGGCTGTTCCGCTTGCGGCCAATGCAACAAAAGTCATCACGATCCCGACTGCAATCGCTACGATCATATTTACCGTGAGATAACTGCGGCTTGATTTGCCGCGTTGAAGCTCAGGCAGATGGTAGAAGCAGAGCAGGAACAGTGCAACAGATACCGTCTCAACAATCATCTGTGTCAACGCCAGATCTGGCGCCCGGAAGAGTACAAACAGTAGGGTTACGAGGTAACCAACCGCTCCGGTCATAATGACTGCTGACAGTCTGTTCTTGGCAAAAGGAATCGAAACTGCAGCACCGATGAGCGTGACTAGCAGTACCACCTCATAAAATGAGAAAGGTGCATTGCCCTGCAGATTCCAGCTAATATTTTCTCCTGAACGGAAGAAGGCATAGACCAGCAACGCGACCGTGAATGAGAAAATGTAAACGAGATAATTACGAACCGAGCCATTCATATAGGCTTCCGTCCATTTGCGTGCATAATGCTGAAGATTATCCAGCACAACATGGTACATATTGTTAATTGTTAATCCTTGTGGATAATGCTCATAAATATTCCTCCATCGTGGCAACAGCTTGTAGAGAGTGATTCCGAGAATTACAACTCCGATTGTCATGATTAGTTCCGGAGTCCATCCATGCCACAGGGAGAAATGTACATCGAAGCGCTCATTCCCATTCAAGAGGGATGGAAGCACAGCGGCCATTGCCGGTTCAATCAGTGATCCGGCCAGCAGATTCGGGAAGAGTCCGAATACAACGACAAGAACACCTAGAACAACAGGCGGAATGAGCATGCCAGCGGGCGCTTCGTGCAGCTTCTCGGCAGGGATCTCGCTTTGGCTACGACCGAGGAATGTTTTGAACACGATAATAAGCGCATAGATCAGGGTAAACACACTTGCAAGCCAAGCGAATACCGGCAATAGAACACTCCAGGACCCAAGTCCAAAGATTCGTAGATGCGTGACTTCCACCATCGCTTGGAAGAATAACTCCTTGCTCAGGAATCCGTTGAAGGGCGGGATACCCGCCATGGCAAGTGAGCCGATCAATGCCACGGTGAATGTGATTGGCATGAATGAAGCAAGTCCACCGAGCTTCCGTATGTCACGTGTACCCGTTTCATGATCAACAATCCCTACGACCATGAACAGAGCGGCCTTGAAGGTTGCATGATTAAACAGGTGAAGCAGCGCAGCGGTTATTGCAACAGTATACATCGCAGAGGATTCGCCATATCCGAAGTAGAGAGCAGCAGATCCAACCCCTAAGAGGGACATGATCAGACCAAGTTGAGAGATGGTCGAATAGGCAAGAATCGCTTTGAGATCGTTTTTTTTCACCGCCAGGAATGATCCATAACACAAAGTCAGAAGACCAACGCCGGTAACGAGCCAGAACCAGAGTCCCTGTCCACCGAAGATTGGTGTAAACCGTGCTACAACGTACAGTCCGGCCTTGACCATGGTGGCTGAGTGAAGATAGGCACTCACAGGTGTCGGAGCTTCCATGGCATCCGGCAACCAGATATGGAACGGGAACTGAGCTGACTTGGTGAAAGCTCCAATCAGGATCAAGATAAGTGCGGGTAGAAATAGTGCGCTTTCCTGAAACTGACCCAATCCTGTAATGGTTGCACGAATACTGAATGTTCCGGTAATGAGATACATCATCATGAATCCGGTAAGCATGGCGAAACCGCCAAATACCGTAATCAGGAATGATTTTTGTGCTCCTGAAGTCGAGGCTTTACGTTTGTAATGGAATGCAATCAACAGGAATGACGTAATACTGGTCAATTCCCAGAATCCGTAGAGCACGATCATATTATCAGACAGCACCACGCCCAACATGGCTCCCATAAACATCAACAGATACAGGTAGAAACGGTTCAGCGCTTCTTTCATATCCATGTAGAAGATGGAGTAGAGAACAACGAGGACACCGATTCCAGTGATTAGCAGTGTCAACATGAGGCTCAGACCGTCCAGATACAGGTTAAATCCAATGTCCAGTGAAGGAATCCACGGGATATTTCCGAATACGGTATTGCGCTGTGACACAGCGGGTATGAGACTCGCAAAGTATACAAATAATAGTGCCGGGACAAGGAGAACCGGCCATCCCAAATGTAATTTACGGAAGAAACGATGCAGCATGGCAAGAAGAATGCCAGCGGCAAAAGGCAGAATAACAGCAACATGAAGCAGGCTCAACATTACACCCCCAATGTTTAGTATTTCGATTACTCTCTCTGTGACATACAGGCGCATGATCCTTTGAAGGATATGCTTGCTCTCTATATTCATAACCCAAGTATGTATATACAGAATCGTGTCTATTCTTTGAATGGAAGAAACACGGTGAAGATTTCAGTATAATATTGTATGGGCATGTATAATAAAAAAACACACAAGTTCCGATAAATATGAAAACGATTAGGGCGTGTCTGAAACTCCGAAGAAGCAGATTTTGCCGAATTTTCGTTCCAAGCCAGGAAGTTTTCCGCAGGCGTGCCGGGGCACGTCAAGGGAAAGTGACGCAGCAGGGGGCGAAAAGGCGGTAAAAGATGCACTTCAGCGAGTTTTGAGACACGTCCGAGGTGACATTCCGTGTACTCTTTACAGCATAGTTATGTTGAGAAGCAAGATGGTTTCACCGTGTAATGGAGGAAGTAATGTCATTCAAAATTAGAACTGTGCTTACAGTCATCTTTGCTGTGTTATCCTTGCTGGTTACTCTGACAATCGGGTCTATTTTTAGCCAAAAGTCATTTGTTGCTGTAGAGACTGAGATTGGTCACTCGCTTACAGGCACGGCCTCACAGGCTTCGGACAAGCTGGATCGATTCATGTCGGCTCGCGCGGGTGAACTGGACCTGCTGGGCCAAATGGCTTCGTTGGAAGATGAATTCCAACCTGATGAGATTCAGATGCTGCTGGATCAGTTACAAGATAGCTTTCCCTCATTCTCATGGGTTGGATTCATGGACCCGAAGGGAAAAGTGTTAGCTGCTACGGATGGTATCTTGCTTGGGGAAAATTTATCAGAGCGACCTGTGTATCAGGAGGGAATCAAGGGTAAATTCATTGGAGATGTGCATAATGCAGTACTTCTTGCCAAGCTGCTTCCGAATCCAACGGGAGAGCCGTTGCAATTTGTCGATATCAGTTTTCCGCTGAAGGATAGCAAAGGAATGATTCAAGGTGTGCTCGCTGCACATTTAAGCTGGGAATGGGCGAAGGAAGTTGAGGAATCCGTACTTGCCCCATTGAAAAGGGAAGAAAAAGACATTGAGTTTTTTATCGTAAGCAAAAAGGAACATACAGTGCTGCTGGGGCCGAAGGAATGGATCGGTAAACCGTTAGTATTGCCTGGCATTGAAGAGGCCCAGCTCAACAAGAGCAGTTGGTCCATTGAAAAGTGGCCTGACGGTAATGAATATGTGACAGGGTTTGCCTACAGCCAGGGTCATCTGGATTATCCCGGATTAGGCTGGACCGTAGTCATTCGTCAAGTCAAGTCATCTGCTTTTGCGTCTGTGTTTGACCTAATGTGGTTTAATGTGTGGTCTGGACTCGCCGTTACCGTGCTGTTTGCACTGATTGGCTGGGTTGTCTCACGTCTGATCTCTGCCCCGCTTGTGCGTCTTACCAGAGTAGCCAATCGACTGCGTGCAGGGGAAGAGCTTGAGATTCCTGCGATTAAGGGGATTAAGGAGATTGAAGTGTTGTCCCGTTCGCTTCGGGATATGCTGACCTCTCTTATGAATAAAAACTCAGAGCTGGTCGTGATGCAGAATCTGGCGCATTTTGATCAGTTGACTAGACTGCCAAATCGCACTGCCCTTGAAGTGTATCTGGAGGAGTCTCTGGAGACCGAAAGTGAAAATCACACGCTGACTTTTCTCTATCTGGATCTCGATGGATTCAAACGGGTCAACGATACACTTGGACATCAGACTGGAGATGTGCTGTTACAGAAAGTGGCCCAGCGACTGTCTGCTCTTGGTCAGGTGAAGGGGATAACAGTCCGATTGGGCGGAGATGAATTCCTGATTGTACTTCAGTCTGTTGGAAGTCATCCGAGGGAAGAAGCCATGGCTTATGCAGAAGCCATCATTCAAAGCTTGAACAAGCCGTTTATTATCGAATACGAGCGAATTCGAATTGGATGTAGCATCGGAGGTGCCGAATATCCAACCAACAGCGACAACCCAAGTGAGATTATTCGGATGGCGGACGAAGCTTTGTATGAGTCCAAACGTGCAGGCAAGAACAGAATGACATTTTATTCCGAGTTGAAGCAAGATCGTTAGCGTATAATAACATGAGCTGGGTTATCCCAATCACCTTTGTGCGAATGTGCGTATAAACAAGGAGGGGTGAAATGTCTGGAAAATATACATCTGTACCTTATGGTTATGAGCCACCGGCGGCCAGCCGCAAAGGCACACTGACTTTTTATGACTCGTTTGAACATGTGACTGATGAGCAACTCGAGCGCGCCGCTGCAACGGTAGATACTCGTTCATTCATACAGCTTGTGTTGTATCCTTTACACGAGAGCACGTTTAAACGAATGAGCAAGGATTCGATACAGGCATATTACAAAAGAGAAGACCGCCTGCATGATTGGCGGCGGGAACATCCAACTTCGCGTATACGTGTGGAGGGGCTTGAGGGCAAGAGAAAGAAATATACACCTGTGGATAGCGCGCTACGCCATATCACTGCGGAATATCCAGCCCCTCACTTTCTGTATTTGACGATAGAGATGGCGAATATGTTTGCTTCATTTGATTCCTTCAAGGATTGGATCAAAGAGTTACGTCTCATCATTGATGGATCGTCCGAATACCTGCATCCGATGCTGGAGCAAAATCGCCATCGCTGGGAATGGGCGGAATGAAAACATAGATGTATGAAGACGATCGGCGTGCTGATTATATTCAAACCCAAAAAAAGTTGTGTTGTACAAACCGGAATCCCGGTGTACAGCACAACTTTTTTATTTATATTTTCTCTGCCAAGGACGAAGTCAGATCAAGTGATGTTACGGTTTTATTTTTACCTGTTCGTTTGGCGGCATACAGACAGGCATCCACTTCCTCGAACAATTTGTCTTTGGTTAGATTAGGGCTGTAGCTTTTGAGACCGATACTCACGGTGATGGAAGCTCCTTCAAGTTCCAGATGGCCCATCAGGGCAATCTTCTGACGAATCTGTTCCACCAAGGCATAAGCCTGCTTGAAAGATTGCTCAAACATCAATAAGGCGAACTCTTCGCCCCCGTACCGTGCTGCAATATCACTTGAGGTAATGGTTTCCTGAATGATCAGGGACACTTTCTCCAGAATAATGTCTCCAACCCGATGACCATACGTATCATTAATGGATTTGAAGTCATCAATATCGATCAGGGCCAGATGCAGACTCATGCCACTGTTGGCATACTCAAATGCTTTTTCATAATAATCCTTGAATGAACTTTGATTATAAAGGTTGGTTAAACCGTCTGTTTTGGACTGTTTGGTCATAATGGCATTTCGCACAATAAGGTCCTGCTTGGCAAGCATGCTGGCATGAAGATCATCGAGCACCTCAACGCCGCTGGTTACGATAACCTGTGCTACATATGTACCTAGGATTAGAAAAGCAGGAATGGATACCATGTCAAATGAAGACAGGTACAACCGGTAGGCCGGATCGAACAAAACCAGAAAGTAACCAGTCATCTGCATCAGAAAGACAATCCAGACTCTCTTTTTACTGAAGAACAGCACCGAAGCAAAGATGGGCAACAGACAGATTGCTAATATAATCCGAATGTCATAATTGACATGAATAATCGTCCAGGCGATAACCGTGCTGGCTATAGACATGGTGTAAAAGGAATATGAACTGAAGCGTCGATCAACCCAACTTGCGAACAAAATGCATGAACTGCTGACGGCCGTAGGCCAGAACAGGACATTCATCAAGAAATCTGTAGGTGTGCGATCATACTCCAGGAACAGGAAACAGCCAATCTGAATGGCGAAATGTGCAAAGATGACTATCCAGTAGGCATGGAGCATTTTTTGAATCCATTTGGAATGTTTGAACTCGTATTCTGTTGGAATGTGGCTATTATGCGTATGGAAACCTTTCATATATCACCGCTGACTGCATCATAATGGTACGACAGAATTACTCTCGTATATGATAATTATAAATCACAATGAACAAAACGCAAATGTATTTAACTGTTATGTGAGAACAAGACTCACATAAGTTTCGAGTTGTCACAAACTTTTTATGGAGGACAAACAAAACTCAACAATACACTCATAGACTATATACATGGCTCCGTTCCATATGTAGGAAATCATTGATGAAGGGGAGGTGATCTTCATTCCTCTTGTCGTTCGTTCAACCGTTAATGCTACGGGAGCAATTACATTTACAGGAAATACGCTTGGACTGAGTCGTTCGGAAACAGCGGGAGTACCCGGAACACAGGACAGTATTGGAGGTTTTATCACAACCAACACCAGCCTCCAGTACGGCACCTATCCACTGGGAACGACAAGCCTGTATCAGAGCAACAGTTCAGCAGCCATTCTTACACTACCTGCTGGAAGTACCGTTCTGTATGCAGAATTGATCTGGGGCGGCAGTTACATCAATGGTACAGTCAATCTGAGTGCTGCCATTAACAATCCGGTTACGTTTATTACACCCGCAGGGACTTCCAGTGTTACCCCTGATCCACTTACCTACAATCAATTTGATCTGGGGGGCGGTGCTGCTGGCTATGTACGTTCCGCCAATGTGACCACACTTGTACAAAATGGGGGAGCAGGTACATATATCACCGGAGCAGTGGTAGGGACTATTGTTATTACAAATGATTCCACGGCCAATCATGCGGGGTGGACACTTGGAGTCATTTATCAGAATCCCAATCTGCCTTTTCGCAACATGTCTTTGCGTGCAGGGGGCGTACTCGTTCAATCCACTTCACCACCTGTTGTTACCACACTGACTGGATTTGCAACGCCCCTTTCCGGTGTATTGGGAGGAAGAATACTGTTCAGTGCACAGGAGGGCGACGCGAACCGGACCGGTGACCAGGCATTATTCGGGCCAACCTCAGCTACATCGGTTGCGTTGTCCGGGCCCAATAATCTAGCTGCGAACTTTTTTGCTTCTCAGATTAACGGAGATACCGGGGCGCTTAATACAACAGGAACGTTTGGGACACGAAATCAGATCAACGGAGCTCCAGGTACGAATATTATCGGTGGACGTCAAGGCTGGGATATTACCAATGTGGATGTTTCAGCAAGACTGATCAATAACCAGTCATCTGCGGTGTTGACATTAACGACCTCGGGGGATGCCTACATTGTCAACGCCAATGCAATTCAAGTTGATATTAATGCACCCAAAATCACATTGGCTAAGGCAACGGTCGCCGCTGGTGCAGTTGCCGGGGATAGTATTCTATATTCGGTTACCGTTACCAATGCAGGCACTGCGAGTGCGGCCAGTGTTGTTTTATCCGATTCACTTCCTGCAGGTCTTACCTTTATTCCAGGCAGTGTCACGGTTGCAGGTGTATCCCGTCCAACACTTGATGTGACGGCAGGCATTCCGCTGGGTTCGTTAACTTTATCCAGCAGTGTTGTTGTAACCTATCGAGCACTCATCGGTCAGGATGCAAGCATCCTGCAACTGGTGAATTCGGCCAATGCAGCCTTTACATTTCAAAGTGTAGCAGGGGGGCCGGTCATTACCGGAGTTATTCCGTCCAACAACTCCACCCTTACGGTTTATTCGCCAAACCTGTCCATTGTGAAATCGGCGAGTACCACCAATGCCACGGTGGGTGACCTGGTAACCTATACACTGCAAGTGAACAACGGAGGGAATGTTGCTGCCAACGTTACATTGAGGGATAACATTCCAAGTGGTAGCTCATATGTAGCAGGCAGCTTTCGTCTGAATGGAAATGTGATTGCTGGCGCCAATCCGGTTACTGGCGTTAATCTGGGGAGCCTCGCGGCAGGAAGTGCCAATACCGTGACTTTTCAGGTACTTGTAACAAGCTTGCCAACACCGCCGACTCTTGTGGATCAGGCGACAGCTTCTTATTCCTTCAATTCACCTGATGGTCGGACGGTCACAGGAAACATCGCCTCGAATACCTTAACGATTCCGGTAACATTGCCCAATGTGACCACGGTAAAATCAGCATCAGTCACCGATGTTGCTGTCGGGGAGACCTTCACGTACACCGTAGTTACTACTAACAGCGGTATTCAGGTGATTAACAATGTGGTACTTACAGATGCGCTCCCTGCTGGAATAACTTTTGTTCCAGGCAGTGCAACCGTAAGGGGAACTGTTGTACCGTCTGCGAATCCGAGCAGTGGTATCTCCATTGGGACATTGGCGGCCGGAAGTTCTGCGACGGTGACGTTTCAGGTGAATGTGCAGTCTTTGCCTGCTTCAGGTTCGTTAGTTAATCGAGCGGTAGTGTCCTATAGCTCTGGTTCGTTCACGGGCATTTCCAACTCCAATTCCATTACAACCCCTGTATACCAAGCTGTTGTTGGTATCAACAAGTCGGCAAGCCAAACCAATGCGACACTGGGGGATCAGATTGCATACACACTTGTGGTCACGAACAGTGGGAATATAGCGACTCAAGTGAATGTGACGGATACGATTCCAGCGGGGCTGACGTTTGTCCCGAATTCGGTAACTGTGAATGGTACTGCACGTCCTGGAACAAGCCCATTAACCGGAATAACACTGGGCAGCCTCCTGCCGGGAGTTGCGGCTACGGTGGTGTTTCGCGCTACACTCACCACACTCCCGAATCCCCCGACACTGGAGAATCAAGGGACAGCAAGTTATACGTACCAGCTTCCAAGTGGAAGGAATCTCTCAGGCAGTAGCTTATCCAATATCGTTCGTATATCTGCATCGGCTCCCAATATTTCTCTTAGTAAAACAGTAAACACACCAGATGCTACAGTTGGAGATGTGCTTACGTATACCGTTGTTGCAACAAACGCAGGAATTAGTGCAGTACAAAATCTGGTGATTTCGGATGCACCATCCGGCTCTGAATTTGTCCCGGGTAGTGTCGCGATTAATGGATCTGCTGTTCCCAGTGCAAGCCCCGTTGCGGGAATCGCAGTGGGTTCATTGAATAGCTCAAGCAGTGTAACTGTGACCTATCAGACCCGAGTGAATTCCGTTCCATCTACGGGTTTGGTTAGTAACCAGGCCAATGCAGCATTTACATCAGGCAGTTTTAACGGTGTTTCTTCTTCTATATCAGTAAATACCCCCATATTTCTGCCAGTGATCCAAGTGGTGAAGTCAGCAAGTACAACAAGTTTGACTGTAGGCGATACGTTTAATTACACCATCCAAATTAACAATACAGGTAACATAGCTGCAACGGTTACCTTGACAGATCCCATTCCAGCAGGAGCAGTATTCAGCACAAATAGTGTCATTATTAATGGTGTACCTACACCTGGAGTCAGCCCGGAGTCGGGTATCAGTCTAGGAGAGATTGCTGCGGGCTCAGGTGCAACGGTCACCTTTGTTGCGACGGTTACCAGTTTGCCAGATGCAAGGCAGTTAATTAATCAGGCGGTTGCTTCATTTGCCTACACACTCCCAAGTGGGAGAACGATTGCCGGTCTCTCGTCATCAAACACCATCACTATTCCAGTGTCTCTGCCCAATGTTACGATTGTCAACAGTGACAATGTAGAGTACGGCGTAGTCGGAGATGTCATTCGATACACATCTGTTATTCGTAATAACGGCACAGTAGCCGTTAATAATGTGGTATATGTCAATCCTCTTCCTTCGAATACCCCATTTGTACCCGGAAGTGTCATTGTGAACGGGACTTCGTTCCCGCTCTCCAATCCGACCGCCGGCATTCCAATCGGTACGTTGGCTCCAGGAGCCGAGGTTACCGTAACTTTTGAGGTGACGATTACCATGCCGATTCCTTCGCAGATTAACAATCAGTCGACGGTCAGCTTCACATCCGGTTCATTTTCAGGGTCATCATCGTCCAATACCACTCAGACTCCGGTCATACAACCGCAGATTTCACTTGTCAAAACAGCAAATACCGTAAATGCAACTGTAGGTGATACGGTTGTATACACGGTGACGGTCAGCAATGCTGGCAATCTGGAAGCAAATGTTACTCTCACAGACAACATTCCTTCTGCGACTACTTTTGTACCCAACAGTGTGGTTGTATCCGGTGTGCCAGAGCCGGGAGTAACACCAGGAACAGGTATTCCGGTAGGCATTGTAGCAGCAGGGGCGACGGCTGTTGTCACGTTTGCCGTTGTTGTGGATTCACTTCCATCCCCACAGCAGCTTAGCAATTTTGCTACATCATCCTTTACATTTACACCTCCAGATGGGCGGACGTTGACTGGCTCAGCCACTTCGAATACACTCACGTTCCCGGTCTCGTCACCAAACGTCGCTGTTGTCAAAAGCACAGCTTCCACTGCGGCTACGGTAGGCGATACGGTGACCTATTCCATTCTGGTGACCAACAGCGGAATTGCACCGGTGAACAATATTCAGTTTTCAGACCCGATTCCAGCTGGAGCCTCTTTTGTTACAGGGAGTGTCACAGTGAATGGGGTTGCGCAACCCGGAGCCAATCCGGCAGGTGGGGTACCCCTTGGTACATTGGGGCCCGGAACGTCCGCGACGGTCACATTCAGTATCCGTATCGACGCGATCCCGCCAAGTGATCAGTTGAGCAATCGCTCTACGGTCAGTTTTACCTCAGGTACATTCTCAAGCACAACCTTTTCAAATACCGTGGTCACTCCGGTGTACCAGCCTATTCTTTCAGCGCAAAAAACAGCCAGTACACAAAATGCTACCGTTGGGGATACAGTCAGCTACACGATAACCGTGAACAATCAGGGAAACTTTGGAACCCAGATTAACCTGACAGATAACCTTCCAGCCGGAACCATCCTTGTTCCAAATAGCGTTATTGTGAACGGTCAACCGCTGCCAGCAGGTAATCCAGCAACGGGCATCCCCGCAGGCAATGTGGCTCCCGGAGCTACGACCACCATTACCTTTTCAGTAGTTGTTGATACGCTGCCAAGTCCGCAACAACTGGTGAATCAGGCTTCGGTAGCCCTATCATATACATTGCCGGATGGGCGGAACATCACGGAGTCTGTTCTATCCAATGTGTTGACCATTACCGTATCGGCACCGGATGTCGATGTCGTCAAATCCACAACTTCAACGGCGGTATCAGTTGGTGATATCGTAACGTATAGCATCGCTGTAACCAATAACGGAATTGCAACGGTCAACAATGTGGTTTTCACGGATGCAGTGCCGACAAGTACCGTTCTTGCGCCAACCGGCGTGTTTGTCGATGGTGTTCTGCGCCCTGGTGCCAATCCTTCTACGGGAATAACACTTGGTTCCATCGCACCTGGTGTTACGGTAACCGTTGTATTTAGTGTGCAGGTTACGGCGCTCCCGGCAAGTGCAGTGTTAAACAATCAGTCCACGGTCAGCTTTACATCAGGGGCTTTCTCAGCGACCACATTCTCCAATACGGTTACAACTCCGGTCTTTCAACCTATTCTGGCGGCAGTCAAAACGGGAGATCAGACGATAGCAACGGTAGGGGATACCGTTGTGTACAGCATCGCCATTTCCAATACCGGGAACTATGGCGCATCTGTCACGTTAACGGATACCATTCCGGCAGGAACAGAGTTTGTTCCTAATAGCGTTATTATTAACGGGGCTTCTGCACCAGGTGCAGATCCAGCTTCGGGTATTCCGCTTGGTGTCGTTTCCACAACAACTCTAGTTACCTTCTCCGTTGTGATTGTGACGTTACCTTTGAGCCAGTCCATTACCAATCAGGCTTCTGCGACATTTTCGTATACATTACCTGATGGAAGAACACTTGGAGGCACGATTACGTCCAACGCACTCAACATTCAAGTATCTGCTCCGAACGTCAGTGTAGTTAAGACAGCTTCGGTAGTTGATGCCGTGGTAGGCGACACGATTGTGTATGAAATGGTTGTGACCAATGAAGGAATTGACCCGGTAAACAACATTGTGATCACCGATCCGATTAACCCAGCCACCACATTTGTTACAGGCAGTGTTCTGGTGGACGGAGTCCCACGTGCCTTGGCCAACCCTGCGCTGGGCATAGCTCTTGGTAGTTTAGCCCCTGGAGCATCGATAACGGTATCGTATGCAGTTCGGGTCAATACGCTTCCAACACCACCACAAGTGAGCAGTCAGTCTTCCGTAAGTTTCACATCGGGTGTTTTCTCGGGAGCAGCGTATTCCAATACGGTTGTAACACCAATTTATCAGCCGATTATTGCCGTAACCAAAACAGGGAGCACCTCCAATGCAACGATTGGTGACACCATCACCTATTCTTTTGCCATTAACAATAGCGGGAATCTTGATGCAAGTTTGACATTAACGGACAATATACCGAATGGAGCCGTACTGCTTCCCAACAGTGTTCTGATTGATGGTGTTCCACAGCCAGGTGCCAATCCAGAGACGGGTATCGTTGTGGGTACCATACCGTCCGGAGGTACGGTTATTGTAACGGTTACCCTCGAAGTGACTGTAGATACGTTGCCACAGGATCAGCAACTGGTTAACCAGGCGGTGGCCAACTATACATTTAGTCCACCCGATGGCCGTCTGTTGACGGGGACCGTATCTTCGAATGTTCTGGTTATCCCGGTATCTGCACCAAATGTTGTAGTTGCCAAAAGTACAAGTGCCATTGATGCTGTTGTTGGTGATGTAATCACCTATACGGTTGTAGTAACCAATAGCGGCATTGAAGTGGTTAATAATGTGGTCATGGTTGACCCGGTACCTGTCGGTACAGTATTTGTGCCAGGAAGTGTTACGGTGGATGGTGTGCCAAGACCAACAGGGAATCCGAATACAGGCATCACGCTTGGTTCGATTGCTGCGGGTGCTTCCGTTACGGTTACATTCAGAGTAGAGGTTGTGGTGATATGAGCCAATCTTCCGGTCCGTTGTCCCACTGGCTAAAGAATCAGTCCCTGGTTCGATTCAGCTCGGGTGCGACTGAACTGGAACAGGTATCCTATTCGAATACGGTTGTAACACCGTGGATCGGCCCTAGGCTTGAAGTCAGAAAAGTCTGCAATGTCACGGAGGCTGCCTTAGGGCAGTCTCTTATCTACCGTGTTGAAATTGTTAACACCGGAAATCTTACGGCCCTAGTGTACCTATTGGATCAGCTATCTGCAGAGACGGCACTGCTTCCCAACAGTGTACTGCGTGATGGTATTCCGTTACCGGGAGCATCACCGGAGAGAGGATTGCCTCCAGCTGAAATCGCGCCCGGAGCCACGTTGCGATACCACTTCCAAGTTGTAATCTTGCGTTTACCTGAGACACTGAAGCTGCTGAATCAGGCACAGGTTAACTATGAGTTTCTGACACCGGAAGGCAGAACGGTTACAGGTATGGAACAATCCAATATCGTGGAGGTCAATCTGGTCTCATCCCGGCTGGAGATCTCCTTGCAGGCGGATCACATCTATACCTTCTCAGGGGATATTGTCATGTACACCGTCATCGTGAGCAATCCGGGTTTTATTGCAGCCACCAATGCCCAAGTAACGATTTCTTTGCCACAGGGTATTGTTTTTATACCTGCGAGTGTCATCGTAGATGAAATGTTTGCGCCACAAGTAACGCCTGATACGGGCATACAACTTGGAGAGATTTTACCCGGAAGCTCAATTAGGATACAATATCGGGTTCAGGTTACGGGGGGAAGCGATGCAAACGGAATATCAAGTGTAGCCGTACTGGCGTATATCTCGGCAGGACAGCAGGAGACGGTCTACTCCAATCAGGTTACCCTGGAAGTGATACAGCCCCAGGTCTCTGTGGTGAAAAGTGTGCTCCCGGTAACGGCCATATTAGGCGATGTCGTCCAATATAATATTACCGTCTCTAATGCAAGCAGTTATGCGGTGGATGGAACTCTCCTGGATGTACTGCCCACAGGTGTGACATTTGTCGAAGGCAGTCTGCGCTGGAATGGGGTTAAACGTCCCGGAACCAATCTGGCTAAAGGGCTTAATCTGGGGACGTTGACAGCCCGGTCGGTTCTGAATATTCAGTTCGAAGCGAAACTTCCAGATCGAGATGAATCGATGCCTGATGACTACAGGTATGTGAATCATGCTAGCCTGATGTACACATTTCGATTGCCGGATTCACGGTCAGTGCAGCGGATGATTACATCTAATGAGGCTGTGGTCGAATTGAAAGCGCCGATAATTCAGGCTTATGTTCAAGTGACACCCACATTGGTCGAGCAGGGAGGTACCGTCACTTTTCAGGTACGTGTGGGGAATACGGGGAATTTGCCGGCACGTGTACAACTTGGGAGCATTTTACCTGAGGGTGCCAGATGGCTTGGTCAAGCTACGGGTCAGCTCCAATTGAGCATATCAGAGTATTCCACACCACGGGTTCTGCATGTGGGCGTGATTGAGCCTGGAACGGAAAAAAACATCTCGTATGTAGCGAAGTTAGCTTCTGAGAAGGTGGGGACGCTGCAAGGAGACTTGATTGCCAGGTACACGTATGAATGGAATGGACAAAAACGGGCTGGCGAAACCCGATCGAATGAGTACAGCATCATTGTGGAGTATAGAGAAGAATAGGAGGTATCACGGTTAACGGTAACTTGCCTGAGGAATTTGCTCATTCTGGTTGCCATGAGATTACACGAACGTAAATGAATGGTATACTATTTGAATATGAACTCGGCAATCAACCCGTGGAATCGGGACGTCGGAGTAGAGGAGGCAGCCACATTGGCAAAAGCAAAAGTAGCAAAAAGACCTACACGGGATGAGTTTGAACTCGAAGAGTTGGGAAACCAGCTGGTTGAAGCTTTTCGGGAACGTTCGGAAGTACTGTTGACGGTATGGGGCAAAGAAGATCAGGTGCAAGGAGTCATCGTCAAAATGGACTCCCGTACACGACTCGTGCATGTAGAGTATACCGAAGAAGAGTTCACAGCGAAGGTACCTTTTCTGGATATCATGCGTGTGCAATCTCCCCGGTACTGAACGAAAAAAACAGCAATCTGAATAATTAGGGCATCCGCCCTGTCAAAGTCGTTCTTCCTGCATAAGATAACCCATACCTGTTGCAGAGGAGGTACGGTCAATGAGCGAAGTATTAGGTGGAGAAACAAGAGGCTACGGATACGGAGGTTTCACTTCTGTAGGTGCCATTCTGGTTCTGTTCATCCTGTTGGTTATCATCTCCAAAGCGTTCTTGGTATAATTGCATATCTCTAAAGAATGAAAGAAGCTCTGCCATCGCGGCAGAGCTTTTTTGTTCGTTCAGTCTTTGGCGAATTTTGTAGAAAATCGGTGTAAGTCCTGCTTACGTTATGTTAGAATATAACCATCCCTAGAGAAAGAAAGAGGTGTTTTGATTATGAGCCAAACGTTAACAGAATCTTTAAATGAACAGATGAACTTTGAGTTTTATTCCGCTCATGTATATCTGGCTATGGCAGCCTATTGTTCCAGCAAAAGTCTGGATGGATTTGCGAACTTCTTCATCGTGCAAGCGGAAGAAGAGCGATTCCATGGCATGAAAATATACAAATTCCTGAATGATCGTGGGCAACGTGCCACACTTGAGGCTTTGCCAGAACCGAAGAATGAATATGCTTCGATGTTGGATGTATTTGAGCATGGTTATGCTCATGAACAGCAAAATACGAAAAAATTCTACAATCTGGCTGACATCGCTCTGAATGAACGTGAACATGCAACGATGTATTTCCTGAAATGGTTCATTGATGAGCAGGTTGAAGAGGAAGCTTTGTTTGACAATATTATTCAGAAGCTGCGCCGCATTGAAAAAGACAGCAATGCCTTCTACATGCTGGATGCCGAGTTTGGCAAACGTTCGTTCACTGCTCCAACTGAATAAATTGCACGTAGGGAGTCGAGAAGATTCCAGCGTCAAAACACCATTTACATACAGCATGAGGTAATGATCCTGAAAGCAATGGGGGCAATCCCCTTGCAAGGGATGATGGTTTGATGCCATATGCTGATTGAAGAAGAAGAAGCCTGCACTTGTGCAGGTTTTTTTGCATGCAACGATATTTAATGATTGTCTAGATTTGCTTGAATTGGAGTAAAGGTCTATCAAAATTCTGAATGTGGGTAATAGAGGATATGTCACAATTGATCTATCCTGACGGGATCTTATTTTGCGCAAATCTATCAAATTCGTATTAAATTTTAGGTTTATCTGACAAAAGTGTAACTCTACCGTAGCCTTTGGAGCGAGAACAGGAGCCACTATCTTTGATAGTATTAGGATTAATCGCCAAGGGATGAAGGTAGAACAACATGGACACCCGGGGAAATATAACTCACAAGGGAGACTTTTAATTATGCTACATATTCGTAAATCTATCATGGTCACACTTGCTATTTTATTAATCATTCCACTATTATTGCCGCAGTCGGTATCTGCCAAATCAGCTGCATCCAAGGATGGTGCAAGCAAAGCAAATTCCAAAATCATATACCTGACGTTTGATGATGGGCCAACCGCTCATACGGGTCAGTTACTGGATATTCTGGATCAGTATCATGCGAAGGCAACGTTTTTTATGCTGGGACCTCAAATGGAGCAATTTCAGAAGGCTACCAAACGAATTGTAGCTGACGGACATGGATTGGGTCTGCATGGTGTGACTCACGTTCCAGGCAAATTCTATAAATCTGCATATAGCGGATTGAAAGAGATGCAACAGGCCAATGCAAGTCTGAACAAGGTTGCCGGAGTTAAAACAAGTCTCGTTCGGACGCCATATGGTAGTAAACCTTATCTCAAACCGGCATTCCGTAATGTACTGCTGGGCCAGGGTGGATTCCATCTATGGGATTGGAATGTCGACTCGGAAGACTGGAAATACAAGAAGGATCACCAGAAAGTCTATAACAGTGTAATGAAGCAGATCCACAATGTGCAAAAGAGCGGAACAACACCTGTTGTGCTTATGCACGACCAAGAAGCAACGCTGAAAGTATTACCGCAAGTATTGAAAACATTGAAGTCAGAAGGGTATCGTTTTGAAGTATTAAGCAAAAAAGTGCAGCCGGTTAACTTCTGGAACGACAAGCGTTAATCTTTTGAATTTTTAGATTGGCTACAACGAAGGAGGTACACATCATGAAGAAACAGCCATTATGGATCACGATTCCAGTAACGACAGCCGTTTTACTTGCTCTGGCAGGATGTGGCGGACCGGATTCAAATGCAGCATCATCAGAGAATAGTTCTTCACCAACGACAACAGTAGGTGAGCAGACCGAGACTGGCAGTGGTGGTGCTGATTTCTCTAATGAAAATGAAACAGGAACCAAAGAGAATACGGGCACAACAGATAATGAAGACACATCAGGATCGAAGGCAAATGACAACCAAGTTGCCACTGGTCAATCAGGTGTGAATGATGTGATCAAGCAAGTTCGCAACCAGTTGAAGATGAAGGATGCCGCATTACCCACTTCATTCACATTGGATAAGGGTACATCTTTGGGGGCGGCAATACTGTCCAATACTGCGGATGCATTTAAGGTAAACTTCTACGCTACCACTCAGTCTGTTGCCATTAACGATCAATCTTTAACTGCATCCGACAGTAAGATACCTGTATTGGCTTCCTATGAAGTGAAGACCTATAAGGACCCGAAGCAGCCAGAAATTTTCCCTGAGACGGACCTGAAAGATATTCCAGCAGATATGGCTGTGGATCTGGGACATGGTATCAAAGGCATGAGTGAAGGTGCCGCAGGCAGTCAATATCTGACTTGGCAAGAAGGTAGATGGACGCTGGAAATTCGTTCGGTATCCGAAGATGAAATGAATAATCCGGGCATAGCGAAGAAAATGGTGGAGTATCTGGAGTCACATACGTTGCCTGTACCCAAAGATAAAGGGTATATCAAGGTTGAATATCCAAGTGGTGGACAGTCTGTTCATGTAACGATCTCATGGCAGGACGGTAACCGAATTCATCAGCTTAAGACTGATCAAGTGCCATTAGAAGCTCTTGGTATGGTTGTATCTGTGAAATAAATCTTGAGTGTTTTACGGATATTCTGCAATGTAAAAGAGATGAGTGTGGGATTGTTACGATACACCTAAAAAAAGCTTCGCCCAGGAAGAAATTGCTGGGCCAAGCTTTTTATTTTGAGCATGTTATCGCAGCTTATGCAGCCGGGGTACATGCTTATTTTTGTTTCAATGGGTTAAAGCGGTACTTTCATTTGAACCACCCTTTTTCCTTGGAGCGAGTGATGGCCTCAATGCGGTTACTGGCATTTAACTTGTTGAGAATAATGGAGATGTAGTTACGCACCGTGCCCGTTGTGATGAACAGATGCCCAGCGATTTCCTTGGTGTTTTTCCCATCTGCCATGAGGCCTAGTACGGCATTCTCCCGTTCTGTCAGGGGGTTTTCTTCTACATAAGCTTCATCTACCAAGTCGGGAGCGAAGATGCGTCTGCCATTCATAACTTGGCGGATCGATTCGGCCAGTTCTTCAATTGGACTATCTTTGAGCAGGTAACCACGGACACCGCCCTTTAGGGCACGTTCGAAATATCCGGTCCGGGCAAAAGTGGTCAGGATAATGACCTTACAGCTCATTCCTTTGAGTTCTTCTGCAGCTTCAAGGCCGCTTTTCACGGGCATTTCTATATCCATCAGACAGATGTCTGGTGCAAGCTCTTGGACAAGGGCAAGGGCTTCCTGGCCGTTGCTGGCACGTCCGACGACTTCCATATCTTCCTCCAGATTGAGGAGGGAGGACAAGGCGCCGAGCATCATGCGCTGATCTTCCGCGATTACAATTCTAATCATGATTCTGCCTCCTTTATCGGTTTGCGAACGAGTTTCGGAACATGAATAATGATCGCTGTACCCGGGATGTCTGTCGCAGAGCGAATATCCAGACAACCGTTCACAAATTCAAGTCGTTCCTTCATGCCCAAAATTCCTGTTCCGCGCCGATCCTGTTTGCGAGTTCGTTCTATTCCAACACCGTTATCTTGAACGGTTACTACATTATCCGCTAGTGTTTCCTTAATGATGATAGTACAGGTTGTTGCCTGACTGTGTTTGACGACATTCGTGACAGCTTCTTTCAAGCACATACCGAGCACATTTTCATTCAATTGTGACGTATCCTGTAACTTCGGATTACCTTCCAGCACAAATTCAATCGAAGCGGCCTTCAGAATCTGCTCCGCCCGGAACAGTTCATCGACCAATTGTGTACCACGCATGGTGGTGACCATTTCCCGGACTTCCTTCAGAGCTGTACTTGCCGTTTGTCTGAGGTCGTTCAATTCAATCTCGGCCTGATCGGGATTATTGCGGAGCAACCGTCTCGCCAGATCGGTTTTCAGACCGATCAGAGAGAGCTTCTGTCCAAGTGTATCGTGCAGGTCACGAGCAATACGCTGGCGTTCTTCCATTTTTACGAGATCATCAAGTCGCTTGTTCGCATTCTCCAATTGGCCTTCCAAATGTTCAGTTTTGTTTTTGTTATACGTACTGATTGGGAGCAGGATGGAGGCCATTAAGCTGATGAATACAAACGGGAGTTGGCTCACCAACAGAGAACTCTGATTAATGAAACCGTAATTAATGGTTACGAAACTGGCTCCCAGGTTCACCGAGTAGAGGGTGAAGAAACCAGCTTTATTTTTAATATTCCCAATAAAGAAAGCAAGAAACAATGAGAAGTAGGCATAATCATAGGCGATCGTCATCGTAATGGATATGGCAATAAGCATTCCAATCCACATGTACACCTGCCAGCCCTTGGTGATGAAGGCGAGCAGGTAACAGACGAAGAAAACGAGGATAATGATGATGCCGGTTACCATCGTCCATAATTTAGAATATTGCGATATAAAATAGAATGGCAGGATGAAAAAGGCGAGCCATACATAAAGGTTCAACCCTGTTTTTTTATAAAAATTTTGCATCCACTTTTGAATGGAATTCTCCTCCTCAAACTTGTACTCAACTTTAGCATGACTGTAGCATGACTATGGCTTGAACACAAGAAAACGAATCCGACAGAGTTAAGGCTTCTCTGTCAGACCCGCTGGATTGGTTACTCGGATAGGCGGTTGAACATACGGCTTGCGGGATAGCTTTTTGAGCTGTCTGAAGCTAATAAACTGTTTAGAATCTTCATCCCACAGACGGAAGCGCAGGGCAACCAGACTGGAACGTAGTGTAATAGTCGTTGCTTTTTGCAAAGGTGGTGTTGCGTTATGTGCTTCTTCCAAGAAATAGTTAGGTACACGTGGGCTCAAGTGATGCACATGGTGAAACCCGATATTACCACTGATCCATTGCAATAATTTTGGCAATTTGTAATAAGAACTGCCTTCAACAGCTGCTTTTACATAACTCCACTCATCTTCATGTTCAAAATACGTCTCTTCGAACTGATGTTGGACGTAGAACAACCAGATACCAAAGAAACCGGAGAAGAAGAAGATAGGTGCCTGCACCATTACAAAAGCCTGCCATCCGACTAACCAGGACGTGAATGCATAGAGCACTACGATCAATACGGTAGTCAGGTGTGTATTGATACGTTCTTTACGTCTAGCACCTTTGCGGTTAAAACGGTAAGCCAACAGAAACACGTAAATGGGTCCGATACAAAACAATACAAACGGGTTACGATAAATCCGATAGAAAAGACGACCCCAAGGAGAAGCTGCTTTATATTCGTCAACCGTCATAACCCAGATATCACCTACACCACGTTTGTCAAGATTACTGCTTGTTGCGTGATGGATAGAATGCTCGTTTTTCCACTGCTGATAGGGTGTAACTGTTAATACACCAGTAATGGTACCGAGAATATCATTGGCGCGTTTGCTCTTGAAGAAGGAACCATGACAGCAGTCATGGAAAATAATAAAGGTCCGAAGTACAAATCCGGATGCCACCAAGGCAATCGGGAAGGTCAGCCAGTAGGAAACCGATAAGCTAAAGTAAGCTGCAGCCCATAACAAGAAGAGCGGGAGCAATGTATTGATTAACTGGCGTATACTTAGTCTGAGATCATTTTTTTCGTAAGGGGTAACTTCTTTTTTTAAGGCCATTTCTTTTGATCTGTTCATAAAATTGTGTCCTCCTTCAATCGTTATAACTGTAATCAGCTACAACTTGGCGTTTCCCGCTAGACTTTCCTGTAGGAAGCGTTTTTATCATTGTAAAACAATCCGAACATGACAGTAAGTCATAAACGTCAGCCTTCTGTAATGATGAATATCAATGATGGACCATGACATTTGTCATGGGTGTATGATACTCAATAGCTCTGCAGAAGACAGAAGAGCAGGTTTTACTAATTCCTTTGCACAAATTACGCAACAATTTGTATTATGTATACAAATTTTGTTGTGAGCATGGTAAAATCTATCCTTGAGTGATTATGACAACTTATGAGACGGGTCGATTAGGTTGATTTCTGATGGATTGGATGGAATGCATAATGAAGAAACGAATTACGGATATCCTATTTATTATGGCAGGTGCATTTCTGTTTGCACTGGCGGTGAACCTGTTTGTCATCCCGAACGATTTGGCTGAAGGCGGCGTCACGGGTATCACGATTATTTTGTATTACCTGTTTGAATGGTCCCCTGGACTGATGAACTTGATCCTGAACGGTATTTTGTTAATTGTGGGATATCGGTTTCTTGATAAAACGACTACGGTATATACGATTATTGCAGTGGTATTCAACTCGTTGTTCCTGCATCTGACGGAGAGTTGGACGATTGCATCGGATGAACTCTGGATCAATACCATTTTTGCCGGATTATTTGCCGGTCTTGGTATCGGCTTGATTGTTAGAGTGGGGGGCACAACGGCGGGGACAGTGATCCTGGCCCGACTTGCCAACAAATATCTGGATTGGAATATCAGTTACGGACTTCTGTTCTTCGATCTGATTGTGGCTTTCTCCTCATACTTCATCATTGGACCACAAGGATTAATGTGTACAATTGTCTTGTTATTTGTTGGAACCAAAACAATGGAGTTCATTATTGAAGGACTCAATCCGAAAAAAGCAGTCATGATTATCTCTTCCAAACAGGATGAAATCGCAAAGCAAGTCATTGAGAAGATGGATCGCGGAGTAACCGTCCTGTCCGGTCATGGCTATTACACAAAAAATAAGAAAGAAATTCTATACATTGTGATTAGCAAGCAGGAAGTTTCTATGCTGAAGAAGATTGTCCGAGCAGAAGATGAGATTGCTTTTATCACCATTCATGACGTGCGTGATGTTTTCGGTGAAGGATTTATTGAACTCTCTAAAACTTGATGAATATATGTATATAAGGAAGAAAAAAGTTGCGGTGAATATCACCGCAACTTTTTTTGATAGGTTAATGGTATCCGGTATTAATCTAGTTCAATAAGAAAGAACCCTTCTCCGAAGAGAAGGGCAAAAGAGTATTAGTAATGTCTTCTTTTTTTGACTCCACAATATTCAACAGTGACATGACAGTGTTTTTTACACTTTGTAGGGACATATTTAACTTTGGTAACACAAGTTTTCGTAATTTTTTTGTAAAAACACTTTGGTCTTGGATGATGACATTTATGATGTTTTCTATACATATTAAAACCTCCCTGATCGTGATAAGGTATTCTATGAGCGTGTCACTGTTTCGGAAATGTATAAACGTCTATTATTGTATAATAATTCCTTTATTAGGCTTCTGTGTTACAGGTGAAGGTTAGTTCTTTCTAGTAAAACTTTCTACTAAAAGAGTGCAATGACAAAAAGCTGTACACCTACCAAACACGATGATATATTGAATTTAATCAATTTGTTAATAAACCTAACTAACTAAGCATTTAGCATAATTTCCAGGAGCGTTTTACAATCAGCAAGATATAGATCGAAACGGTGTTATTCGTCTATATTTTGTACCCGAGAGCGACTTTAATCGAATTATGAAAAATGCTAACTATAAGAGGAGGCGATAACATGGCTGGCACACCGCAGTATATCCGCAATCTGAATGAAAATCTCATCATGGATGCCCTCATAACTCAGGGAACCATGTCGAGAGCGGATATCAGCCGTCAGACCGGACTCAGTAAACCAACAGTATCTTTGGCAGTCGAACATCTGATTGACCGTAATCTGGTGAGGGAAATGGGGCCAGCTGACAACGCTCAGGGTCGAAAAGCAACCCTCATTCGTTTCAACGAAACGGCTTATTATGTCTGTGGGATAGATATCGGCGCAACTCGTATTCGGATTGCATTATCCGATCTGAATGGAGAGATCATTGCCTATCGAACATATCCCATGGTTGTTCAAGGAGCTTATGAGCGAGGAGAAGCGACGATGTTGGAGCTTCTTCGAAGCCATATGAACGAACTGCTTGATGAGAATCATCTGAACTGGGATCAGATTCAGTGCATCGGGTTCGGTATACCAGGCGTAGTGCTACCTGAATCAGGGCGTATCAATCGTATTGTGGACCCGTTAGCGGGTCTGGAAGAAGCTTTCTCTCTAGAGTCGTTGTCAGGAGCTTTTCCCTGTGAAGTAATTCTGGAAAATGATGTGAATCTTGCAGCCCTTGGGGAGTATCGGAGTGGTGCAGCAGCAGGATATCCCTTGTTTGTTTTTTTCTCCATCGGCACAGGGACGGGCGCTGGCATCATGGTACATGGCCAACTGCTTCGAGGTTTAGGTGGCTTAACTGGAGAGATCGCGGAGATGCTGGTGGACGATGGCCGACGTCTGGAGGAAGTGCTGTCCGCTGATGGTCTGATGCAACTGGCGAAAGATTATCTAGATCAGCATGATGAACTATTATTGGAGGCTACTGATTCGGGTGCAGATGATCTTCACAGACACCTGACTCCCGAGAAGTTATTTGAAGCTGCGCGCAGTGGAGAAGTAGAGGCGTTAGACATTCTACAACAATACAGCCAGAAGATTGCTTCAGCTCTGCGTCAGATTAGCGTTGTGCTTGCTCCAGATCTCATTGTGCTTGGCGGAGGTGTAGGAGGGAACGGTGATGTGTTATTGCCTTTACTGAGGCAGATCATCTCTGAGCAATTCCCGGTGCAACCACAGTTAATCTGTTCCAAGCTTGGTGAGCAGGCTGTTGTCACTGGCGCGGTACAGGTGGCCATACAACAAACGATGCTGAACCTTCAGGAAGCCATGGAATAAGAGATTGGATATACAACATGTGAGGAGGGAAAAGGCATGACAGAATCCGTGAAAAACGTAAGTAATAATGATCAGACCAATCAGAATGGTACGGTTGGAGGTGATCTATCCTGCTGGATTGCAGGTATTGACATTGGAGGCACCAAAACATTAATGCTCTTGTCATCACAACAGGCTGGAAATGAAGTTCATGAACGTATCTTGCCTACGCTTGCCAGTGATCAGCCGGATGAGTTCTTCCGATGGTTATTCACTGAATTGGAAATATTCTGCCGCGAAGTTGGATGCAGTCTGGATCAACTTAAAGGTGCAGGCTTGGGATTCCCTGGTGTGATTCTGCAAGAGGAGGGGATACTGCGAAATGCTCCCGCTTTTCAGTGGCCTGAGCTAGATATTCGCCCTGTTATTGCGAAGTATTACAGCGGGAATATCATGTTGGATAATGATGTGAATATGGCCGCAATGGGAGAGTATGATCAAGGGGTAGCACAGGGACATCAACACTGTGTAATGGTCACGGTTGGAACAGGCATTGGATCTGCTCTTATCCTGAATGGACAGCTCTATAGCGGCCAGAATGGAGCAGCAGGTGAGATTGGGCATTTCATTGCAGGAGACGAAGGGCTTTATACCGGTTACGTTGCGGATGCGGATTCCTTTGGCGTATTTGAGCAAGTGACTTCAGGTACGGGAATTACCGAACAGGCGAGGCGTTATTTTGCTGCTGGAAAGGGAAGTTCCTTATCCCTGATCATGAGTCTGGCAGGAGGGGAAGCGGAACAGATTGAAGCCAGGCATGTATTCAAAGCAGCGGAGTCGGGTGATCTTGCTGCCCTGGAGATTCTGGAACTACCCATGCGTTATATGGCGAGAGGTCTGGCGAATATTACGGCTTTACTCAATCCTTCCATTATAGTGATCGGTGGTGGCGTGGCTGCATCCAACCCATCCTATTATCTAAATGAAGTGCGCACACGCCTCCAACGTTACACTGTTCTGCCTACACTTCTAGCTGTAGCTGAACTGGGGAACAAAGCAGGAGCAATCGGGGCATTGGCTGCAATCAAGTCCAGTCTGACACGCACTTAAAAATAGAGAATAGGCGAAGCAACTACAGAAATAAAGGATGGAGATCCGGATGAGAAGTAGACATATGAAGGCTTACACAGAGAAAATAAAAGCCGATTCCAATGATGCAAAACGTGTTTTACTCCAATTACAGGGCCTATATCTGTTTATGGGGCTTGCCGGGGGGATGTTTAACCCGTACATTAATCCCATATTGGTTGCACAAGGTTTTTCCAGTAAAGAAACCGGATTTATTATGGCGTTTGGCACACTTGTATCCATTATTCTTCAACCTATATGGGGAATTCTGGTAGATAAGTTTAAAAAGACACGGTTCGTACTGGTGATAAGCCTGCTTGTTCCTGCATCGTTAGCGTATTTCTACAATATTCAAGTGTACTTTATATTAATATTGATTTATACTTTATGCACTATATTCCAAGTGACTCAAATACCCGTTGCTGACTCCTATGCGGTTACAGCTGCGAGAGCCGCGAACACCTCATATGGCATGATCCGACTCTTCGGCAGCATAGGAACGGGAGTTGGGGGATTTGCCGCAGGGATGTATCTCTCCCAGTTTTCCATTCACATGTTATGGCTACCATTTCTCCTGTTTAACATTCTGAGCGCTATACTGGCAAGTACACTCCCCCGGCAGACGAGTATATCCTCGTCCTCGGTAACCTTCTCCGTAGGTTTGGCAAGATTGCTCCGAAACCGGACATTCCTTCTATTTCTAACAGGTTGTTTCCTGGTTAACCAAACGCTCACTGCGTTTAACTCCTTTTTTGTTATTTCATTTCAGATGGCTGGCGGTTCTGTGACCATGACAGGTACGGCGTTGTTGCTTGCGTCGATTACCAATGTTCCATCCATGTTGGCAGCGGCATTCATACTCCGAAAATGGGGGCATGAACGCACGATGCTGCTTGCAGCGGGGGCGTATATGTTACGTTGGGGGATACAATGGCTATGGCCGACACCTGAGGTCATGATTGGCGTTCAGGTGCTGCATGGGTTATCCTTCGGATTCTTTTATATCGCAGCAGTGGAATATGTGGCATCGGTTACGGGACGGGAAATGCAGGCCACAGGACAAAGTTTATTTAACATGGTGTTTGCTGGCCTGGGCGGAATTGTTGGTAATATGCTTAACGGATATTTACTCGATTCCGGCGGTCCATCACTGATGTATCTGGCTTGCACGATCAGTGCGGCACTAGGATCGGTGATTCTGTATATCGTCAGCAGGCAGGCCAAAGAACAGAGAAGAGTATACTCATTGGAATAGAAATGGAAGGAGTTGGAGCCTATGAAAGTAAATCTGAAGCGGAATTGGCACACCAAGTTGATGTATTCGTATTTTCCTATTTTTCTGCTTACGATTTCCATTCTGATCTTTCTCTCCTTCCTGATTGTCAACGAACTCTCACGTAACGAAACACAAAAAGCTGACATGATCTCCACCCGCTATATCGTGGATACACTGGAGCGCTCACTAAGCGACATTGAACTTCGGTTGCTTGAAGACATTGGTGCAAACAAAACATATAGTCGCTTTCTGGAAGCTGGCCAGGGACAATTATCGAGTCAGTTCATCTATGATGCGGCAAGTGGGCTGGGACGTATGCTGGATCAGCAGGATATGATTCAATCCATTTATCTCTATCGTATGTCCGATTCCCAGATTCTTACGCCCAGAGGCATGATGCGTTTGGAAGATTTCGAAGATCGTGCCTATATTGAGCAAGCCTTGAAAGATCGGGATAACCTCGGTTGGAATCTGCCACGTGATTATAAGGAACGTTCCTTCGACGTACCTTCACAGGTGATTAGCATGAATAAGTGGCTTCCGTTACCGTGGGGCGGGGAAGGACTGCTCGTCATTACCATCCGCATGTATGCAGTGGAACGGCAGATTGATAACATGACCAATGAAAAGTTATCTGTTCTTCAGGTTCGGGATAAAAGCGACAATCTGATCTATACCGCGCATCAAATGGACCCTTCAGCAGGTGAAATCCTTAATCATGTGACTGCGGACAAGCTTGGTCTGGTCTTCGAGAGTGGTATTCAATCCGGACAGCTGTATTCATGGGTATCCCTTGTTTCTTATGTGTGGATCGGTATTGGTTTATTAACGATTGTTGGTGCGGTGGCGGGACTAATCTACATTACTCGCAGAAATACACGCCCCATCCAGCTGATCATGAATCGAATTCAGGCGTTACAGCCACGTGCCGAGGAGAATGAAGCAACTCCATCCGTCAAAGATGAACTGGCACTCATCGACCGTGCGCTGGAACATCTGATTGCTCAAACGGTTGACTATGAGAAACAACATCATGAAAACTTGCTGATTCATCGCAGACAGTTGCTTGTTGATCTGATGGAAGGAGAGCGAATGGATTCGTTCCGTCAGCGACTTCGCCATCTGCAACCGCTAGAGGAACGATTCATGGAACCGAAGAGTGTTGCAGTCCTCATTGCGGAGATGAATGGTGACGATCTCTCGACCAATCAGAACATTCTGAAGATTGCGCTTATGAACGTAGTGGAAGAACTTGTGCAGAATGAGACCCAGTTCGGCGGTTGGGCTGAATGGTTTGGGAACCGCAGGCTTATTGTAGTGATTGCATCGGATGAGCAGGAAGGACTGGATCGTGAATTACTTATGGATCTGGCTAAGCAGATGCATATGTGGATTGCGGAAAACTTCCGCTTACGGTTTGCGTTCGGGATTGGACGAACCGTATCGGGCTGGGAGGAGATTACTCGATCCTATGCGAGTGCAGATGCGGGTTTGCAGCATAGACTTACCCTTGGTAAAGATGCGATCGTTCTCAGTGAGCAACTGCCGGATCGTATTGAGTTGCAATCGTACAAGTATTTGCAGATGCTCGCAGACTTTGTCCGTGAATTCAGACTAACGGGCGATGGTTGGCGAACGCAGCTGGATCAGATGTTTGTTGCGTTTAATGAAGATCAGATTACAGATAACGATATTCGCATGTTGCTGCAGGCGTTAATCCAGATGTTGTCCCGTGAATTCGGGGAACTGTCTGAGCTTTTGCAAAGCCAATTTTCCGAGGAAATCCTGACTCGTCTTCGCAGTGATATCCAGCAGGTGGAGACACTGGAGGGGATTCAAGAGATTTTGCAGGAGTGGCTTAAAGAGGTTTATCGCAATTATGTATCTGTGAATGAAACGAAAAGTCATCGCGCGATGATCAACGAGCTGCGGATATATATTGAAGAGCATTTTGATGATCCGGATCTGTCGCTGAAACATCTGAGTGATCGGTTCCAGATCTCGGGCAAATATGCGAGTTATCTGTTCAAGGAAGAGTTTGAGATGAAGTTTGTTGATTTTCTGGTGAAACTGAGGGTCGAAAAGGCCTGTCGTCTGTTGTCTGCATCCGATATGGCTGTTCAGGATATTGCTCTGCAAGTGGGTTATGCCAATGCCATCTCTTTCGGCAGAGTATTTAAACGGATTATGGGCGTGACACCAGGAGACTACCGCAAGCAGGGTGGAAAACAAGGGGATCAATAATGGAATTGCACGTGTTAGAACATTCGCGTATCGGGTAAAATCCAATAATCCTAGAGATATCTATGAAATCTCCTGTATGAGGCAATAAGGTTTCGTCCCTTATCGTCCTTTGCAGGAGATTTTTTGGATGTTCAACCACGATCTTAGGCCAGTGTGGCTGATATGTTGTTAAGGAATTTTACGAATGTCCTATACTAGCAGTATGACAATTCATAGATTAATAGGGCAGGAGTGAAGATGGTGTACAAACACGGACAGCAAGTGTGGGGATCGGTAGATATCAGTAAACAGGTTACCATTACAGCAAACAACAACACATTTACATTTCATGTAGATGACTCGTCATATACGATAACTATACCTGTTGGTACCTACACGACAAGTCAACAAAGGCATGAATCCGAACTTCTTCAGGCCATTTCGAAGGCATGGGCGGCTCAGAACATTCCTGTACGATTTATTTTGGGCGGAATGCACTATGATGAGAAGTATAATGTATTGATTTTGGAACATACGGACACAAGCAACGAACATGTTATCGATCAATTTGCGGGAAATGCCATCGATACGTTGTTTGGTCAAGTGAAGTTTAATCTTCCGCCAAGGAATTAGTGCGTCGAATCGTTCTACACGTGTTGCTAAACAAGGAGATCACATAAGATGTGGTCTCTTTTTCATTTTTTGAAGAGAGATTTAATGGAAAAAAGATTATTGCAAGATGGGTGATGCCAGATTGTCTATGAGAAACCAAAATGAATACAACACAATATGTTATTATAGTTAACATTAATGGTGTGAAAATTGCATATTGTCAGGAAATATGTTTATATATCGCGGTATTTAACTTAAAAAACGTGAATTTCACATGTTGAAAATAGTTTATTGTCTAAATATCATATCTTATGTAATGATTAGTGACATTCACAGGTGCAACAAAATGGGATGAACAAAGTGGAGTGGCAATCATGTGAATCCATTCAGAGAGTGTGCGAAAGGGGAAAGGTCAAATGAGATTATTTCAAAGACGTAAGGCACGCAAGGCAAGTTCAATCCTCGCAGTGGTAACAGCATTCACTCTATTATTATCTGCATGTTCGTCAGGAAGCGAATCTACATCTTCCTCTGGAGAGTCGGGTTCGGGGGAAAAAACGACTTTGAAAGTAGAAATCTTCGATCGGGGAAACACACCGGCGGGCTACACCATTTCGGACAGTTATCTGACTCGCTTCATTCAAGAGAAGTTTGGTGATCCAAACAACATCGACGTTCAGTTTGTTCCGGTACCACGCTCGGAGGAAGTACAGAAACTTAACGTTCTGATGGCGAGTGGCTCTGAAGTACCTGATATCGTCTTTACCTACGATTCGGGAACATTCAACCGGTATGCAGAGCAAGGAGGTCTGACCGAACTTACGGATCTGATCAATCAAAGTGGTCCTAACCTGAAGAAGTTCCTGGGAGATGAAACGCTGGCCTACGGTCAATACGATGGACAACAGTTCGCGGTTCCAGGTAAACGTCTTGTACTTGGCAAATACGCATCCTATGTTCGTCAGGACTGGCTGGATGCACTCGGATTGCCATCACCTGAGACAGCTGAGGAGCTGCATACAACACTGAAGGCCTTTAAGGAAAAAGATCCGGGTAAGGTTGGCACAGGACTTATTCCGATGGGGATGTCCATTGCCTCGGCTCAATATGAACCACTGATCTGGTCATTCATTGAACCGCTGACGGAAGAACAGAAGTATACATTAACGCAGCAACTGGGTTCCAATGACTATCCAACGTTGTTGCCTGGTTTCAAGGACGCCCTGAAATATATGAACACACTTTATAATGAAGGATTAATGAGCAAGGACTTTGGACTCGACAAAGACAAGAAAAAGCTATGGGAAGATGTATCTAACGGCAAAGTTGGATTCTACACCGAGGATGCAGGGGAGATTTATATCTCCGGTACGTACAAAAACCTGCAAACCAATCAACCTGGTGCAGTGATGACACCGATTGATGCATTCAAAAACTCCGAGGGCAAATTCGCCAAACCGGCATATGCACCCAATGCGATGTATGTCATGATCCCGAAATCGAGCAAAAATGCGGAAGCCGCGATGAAGTATCTGGATTGGATGGCTTCGGGCAACAACTTGTTCGACTTGCAATTTGGTGTTGAAAACGAGAACTATGAGCTCGTGGATGGAGTTCCACTGATCAAAGATGATGCTTCTCCTGAAATCGCAGGTCGTATCTATAATTCCGGTGACATTGCCATTATCGTGAACGGTAAATACGTTGGGGATGACAAGAAAAATGAAGAGGCCTATGTCGTTCAGGTAGAGTCGAAATATCGGGATGATATGCGCAAGTCGGTAGCGATCTCTAACACGGACACCATTCAACCGGTACGTTTCTCCAAACCGATTGAGGCGGAAGCACGCTACGGTAACGGCTTGAAAGACAAGTTTATGGAGTTTTTCGTGAAAACAACCATTTCCAAACCCGCTGATTTTGAAGCTACGTATGACAGCATGATGAAGGACTACATGGCGAGCGGTGGTCAAGCAATCCTGGATGAACGTACAGAAGCTTACAAAGCGATGAAATAAGTAGAGTAGAGATCACATCTAATGTGTATGACAACAAAGAACAGGGATTTCATTAGGGCGATGGCAACATCGCCTTGATGAAGAATCCTGAATGACATGGGGGAAGGTATATGAAAACTAGCATCTATTTCCGCAGAAACTGGCAACTATATGCGTTGCTCCTACTGCCCATGATCTACTTCATTATTTTCAAGTATGGGCCAATGTATGGCGTGCAGATTGCGTTCAAGGACTTTAACTTCTTTCAAGGGATCGCCGGTAGTGAGTGGATTGGCTTGGATGCATTCAGAGAAGTGTTTCAAAATCAGGGATTCTACACGGCATTACGCAACACGTTAGTGCTTAACATGCTGGATCTACTGGTCTCCTTCCCGGCACCACTTATATTAGCCATCTTATTGTTCGAGCTGAAGAAGGCCTGGTTCAAAAAGTTGGCACAGACTTTACTGTACATTCCTCACTTTATTTCGTGGGTCATTATTGGAGGGATCGTACTTCAGGTATTCGGTACACAATCCGGTTTTATTAACAATATCTTGATGAGCATGGGATTTGATCCATTACCTTTCCTTTCAGACAAAAACTATTGGCTCTTCACGTATCTTGCGGTAGGCGTGTGGCAGAGTGCAGGCTGGGGTACGATTCTGTATCTGGCATCCCTGACAGGCATTAACCGGGAACTCTACGAAGCGGCTGAAGTGGATGGAGCAAGTCGGCTACGCAGAATCTGGCACATCTCCTTGCCCGGCATCAAAACAACGATTGTTACCTTATTGATCATCAATGTCGGCAACATGATCTCTATCGGCTTCGACCGACCATTTATTATCGGTAACGTGGCTGTACGTGAATACTCGGATGTGCTCAGCACATTTGTCTATCGTGTCGGTTTACAATCTGGTCAGGTTACGCTCGCAACAGCTGTAGGTTTGTTCCAGGCTTTAGTTGGACTTGTCTTCATACTCGGAGCGAACTATACGTCCAAGAAATTAACCGATGAGAGCATTATGTAGTGGATTGAATCACATATGATCTGTAAGGAGTGAGTGGGATGTCTGAAAACACGGCGAATCGAATATTCAACACGGTAAACGTTATTCTTATTATCATTACGATGGTGCTGTGTCTTGCACCATTCATTCATATTATTGCGATCTCGCTCAGCTCAAACCGGGCGATCGGTTCAGGAGAAGTTTCCTTTTTCCCCAAAGAGTTATCGTTTGAGGCGTATACCAAGGTATTTGCAGATGGATCAATGATTCGTTCCCTCATCTATACCATTTGGCTGACCGTCCTGAGTACGGTGCTAAGCATGGTGATGACCATTGCAGCAGCTTATCCACTGGCGAAGAGCAATCTGAAAGGGCGCAAGTGGTTCATGCTTGTCATTGTGGTGACGATGTTCTTCAGTGGCGGCATTATCCCCGAGTACATTCTGATCAAAAATCTACATCTACTCGATAGCACATGGGGACTTATTCTGCCTGGATTGATTAGTCCGTTTTATATGATTATCCTCATTACCTTCTTCAGAGGTATTCCCGAAAGTCTAGAAGAAGCAGCAGGCATTGATGGAAGCAGCCACTTTGGAACACTTATGCGCATTATTTTGCCACTATCCCTTCCGGTTATGGCAACACTGAGCCTATTCTACGCGGTAGGACGGTGGAATGGTTTCCAGGATGCACTCATGTATATTACGAAGCCTGAGCTATACCCTTTGCAATTGAAATTGTATCAGATGATTCAGCAAAACCAGATTACAGAATTGATGCAGAACGAAGGCATTGGTGCTGTTCAAGTCCTGCCTGAGAGTTTGAAAGCAGCCAGCGTTATATTCTCAACGTTACCGATCCTGCTTGTGTATCCGTGGTTGCAGCGGTACTTTATCAGTGGCGTAATGGTAGGTGCTGTAAAAGGTTAATAGAGGTTGTTCAAAAAGTTCACTTTTGATTACGAATGATGCCTAGTGGCATCATCAGCATCGAATATGAAATTTAGCCGAAATGTCCGTTGCTCACGTAGTTGTCCTACGCTCCGCTACTCCATTTCTAGCTTAATTCCATCTTCTTGGTACTGAAAACTGATCTTTTTGAACACACACCTATAGTCTCGGGAGGTCCATGACATGACACAACGAAGGGTAGAGAAGATGTCGAAAGAGCAAAAGTATCTTATAAATCAGTCCATGTTGATGATGGATAGCTTTTATGACGAGAAAGTGGATCTGATTCGGAGTTTCGAAGAAGAGGATTCATCGCAGCACAGCACACGAGCCAGTGCACATTATGCGCTCGGATTGTTAATTCGAAATGAGCCTGGTGATGTGAAACGCGCGATACGAGTGTTCCACAAGGTGCTCGATGTTCAATATGACGCTCCGGATGAGATCTATCACGGAACCTTCGCGACCCGACCAACTGATGTGCATCCACCAGCGGGTCACTATGCTTGGAAATCTTTTGCGCCAGGCACGGCCTATTTCCTGGAACGCACCTTTGAGAAGGTGTCTGCGCAGTTTATCCATAAACTACAGGAAGAGGGTTCTCTGCTAACAGAGGCAGCAGACCCCAAACAACTGAAACACCTTTTTTATTCGGCAGTGAATCAGGTTCTGCCACCAGTCTGGGTCAGTTATGATCCCAACTGGCGTGAGTTTATCGCTTGTGTCTGTGTGGTCGTAACTGCCGAATTTGCCGAACTACTGCCGGAGACACTCATGAAGCGGATGGATCATGCGATGGAACTGGCTGTTCAAGGTTCAATAGAACGCAGGTTATCCGACGTAATCCCAATGAACACGAATATTGAGTTGATGCACATTTTCATCACCCACTACTATGGGCACCGCTTTAACCGAACAGATTGGATTCAGCATTCGGATGAACAGGCGGAGGGGGTAATGAAGGAGTTTGAACAATACAACGGTACATTCGCCGAGTTCAATACGACAACGTATTACGGGGTGGATCTGACCGTGCTTGGCATGTATCGAAAGTATGGACTCACGGAACGTTTGGTTGAAATTGGACACCGGATTGAACATGGGCTGTGGAATAACATTGCGCTATATTATAATGCCAACCTCGAAAATCTCTCCGGCCCATTCTCTCGGGCGTACGACATGGAAATGCGAGAGCATAGTTCGATCGGTGTATTTATCTATCTCTTGCTTGGAGAAGGGTATGAATATCTGGCAGGAATCAACTGTGAGTCAGGCCATGATCCACTGATTGCGCTCCTTGGGGTGGATGTGCCCGCTGAAGCCGTGCCGTATTTCAAGGCTCATCAAGAAGATCGGCTTGTGCAGAAACGGTTCATGGAACTGTGTGAGCGCAATGATCCAACGTCCAATCGGAATTTGTGTACAGCCAAAGCCTGGATCGGTGAGGATCGGATGATCGGGGCCATGTCGGGAAGTGTGAATACCAACGGCCAGATGCATCCCGCCACGATCTACTGGCAGACAGAGACGGGGGAGCGTTATTATCTTCGCTTGATCCGCCGTGAGGTAGGCGAGGGGTGGAACAGTCATCTGCGCGGAGTAACGTTTGATGCGGATCTCACACCAGATTCGTTAACCATTGATGTGGAGCTGGATACGGCTGAAGAAATCGACGTTTATTTTGAAATCAGAGGGCCATTCCTTCGTCAGCAGGATATTACACCAGTGTTATGGCAGTTCCCTGGACTTACGTGTACCGTGAAGGCTGAAGCACCTGAACCATCCGTGTTAATGTACGTGAATCATGCGGAGATCATCTATCGTTATGTGCCTGGAAAGACGGCAAACAAGATGAGATTTGAACTCACCCTCCGTGAAGACAACGGATTGAGGAATAAATAGGTATATAAGATGAACTGAACATTTACACGAGAACGAAGAGTGCAGAACCGATCTGAAGAAGCGGAGCGTTCGCCTGAAAGCTTTCTGCAAGAAAGCTGCATCGGAAGCATAAGCTATCACCGGATTTTTCCCTTTGGAGAAGGGGATCAAAAAAATCTGGGGATAACAGCGATCAGAAGATGGTACTGCAATTGGAGTGATCTAGTATAAAGTGTATTGGTTCAACTTATATAGATAGAGATAAATGGAATATGAATGGGCGATAGAATGAGAGACAGGAGGACCAATGATGTATACGGACAAACAGGAATATTCGTTCTCAACATGTTGGAATATCAAACGTCATACGACCGGACAAGGCATGATCGAGGAGATCAAGTCTCTTGGATTCAAACAAGTTGAACTGAATTACAACGTAACGGAAGAGATGCTGCAGACGATAGAACCGATGATTGAACGGGGCGAGATCGGTGTATCCAGTGTGCATAATACATTCCCGCATGTGGCTGATCCCGATTACGGGACGGATTCCGTCCTGCTTGGGTTCGATGATGAACCGCGCCGCAAACGGGCGATTGAGCTGTTACTTCGCTCAGCCGAGTACGCACATCGTTATGGGGCCAAGGCTGTCGTTGTACATCCCGGTGAGGTTCCGTTTGAATATAATATAGATGAAGCGTTGAAAAAGATATACCACGATCAAGGACCGGATTCATCGGCATATCAATCTTTATGGCAAGAGATGCTGGAGAAGCGGGAAGATGGCAGCGCACATTACCTGAGCCTTATTCAGGAGAGTCTGGAAGAGGTATGTAACTTGTCGGAGCAGCGGGGATACGGGGTGAATTTCGGTATTGAGACCCGTTCACGCTGTTATCAGATGCCGACATTGCATGAAGCGGGAACGATTATTGGACAAATGAAGGGCGCGCCCCTTGGTCTCTGGTACGATATTGGTCACGGCATGATGATGGATCGAATGGGGCTGTACGCTAATGTAAGTGAGGCTAACGCGTTGATTGATCACGTGGTTGGCGTGCATATTCATGAAACCGTAGGGTTGGCAGATCATTGGTGTCCATACATCCATAGTAAAGACATGACATTTTTTGATTCGTTTTTGGATATCATTGATCGTTCGCCGGTAAAAGTATATGAATTAAAAGCCGCGTGTACACCGGAAGAGATCGATGAAAGTCACGGATTAATTACATCTCGTATTGCTGAACGTCATGCGGCGCGTCAGCGCGGATAGGGAGCACACGCATCAAACATGAATGCACCTTATAGGAAAGTAAACCAACAGATAGAGCGGTTCAGAACAAACCTCAGGTTGTATTAGAGGGTGTTCTGCCGCTCTTTTGTTGTTCTTTTAAACGGGTACATGTTTTTACCGTTTCTCAGGGAGTGTTACGTCACCGAGAATCCCTGCCTGATAGCCTTTGACTACAGCACCAATTCGAGATTTCACACCAAATTTCTGTGTAATAGAGGTTATATGATACTCCACTGTACGTTGACTAATAGCCAGATCCTGTGCGATCTCCTTATTGGTCATCTCCAGTGCAATGCGGTTAAGCACTTCCCGTTCTGTTGCCGTGAGTGATTCCTCCAGATTAGGGGATAACATGGTCTCTGGAATAAGAACATGACCCAACATACTCTGGTGAATGGCGTTGATAATCTGTCCATACGTTGCTTGTTTCGACAAGTAGGCATGAACGCCCAGATCATAAGCTTTTAACTGGAATTCGTGATAGTTGTATCCGGATAACAGTATGATTTTAACGGATAACCCGTATTGATCTTTCAATCTTCTCACAACCTCGAACCCGTCAAGCTGGGGCATGCGGATATCCATCACAACAACATCTGGTCGCAACGCCTCTACTTCGGATAAAAAAAGCAATGGATCGCTGAATGTTTTCAGTACATCTATGCCGGGTTCGCGGTTTAAGCGGTTGTTGAGACCTTCCATGACCAGGGGGTGATCATCAAGCAGTACGACTGTAATGGGTTCGCTCATTGTTCAGTTGCTCCTTTGGTTAAAGGCAAACGGATGTTGATTGAGGTTCCTTTGCCAAGGTTGGAATGTATGGTGAATTCTCCACCGAGATGCTGAATGCTGCTCTGTATGGATATCAAACCGAAGTGCCCTGTTGCATTATCAAATGTGGTATGAACATTAAATCCCAAGCCATCATCCTCTACTTGGAGAATCAAGTCAGTATCCCTTGTATGTACCTGAATAGAGCAGAACGACGCCTGTGCGTGCTTCATCACATTCATGATGAGTTCACGGATCGTCCGAAAGACGGTGGACTTCAGAGGTTCGTACTTCAACTCTTCAGAGAGGGCGTTGTAGTTTAGTTCCATGCTGATGCCACTTTGCATTTGAAGTGTACGTATGAGCCATTGCAACGCTTCTTCAAGATCACTTCGATCCATAATATGAGGGTAGAGATCATCACACAATTGACGTATATCTCTCTGGGAAGCATACAGGCACTCCAGCCAAACAGCCGTTTGATCCTTATGCGTCTCTCCGGTATCGTGTAATTCCTCCAAATCTCGAGACAGGAAAATCAGGTTTTGTAGCAGTTGATCATGAAGGAAATATGAGGTTTTCATACGCTCTGCCTGTTGGGCTTCCATCATAATATCATTGAACTGCTGATGACGGCGTATCTGGTGTTCATGAAAAACTGTCTGGTCTACACGGTGTTCATATCGCTTCTGCAGATCGGATAAGAGTCTGCCATTGACGAGCATTCGAATTGCTTCCAGCCTGCCTTTATCAATGATATCCTGTTCCTCTGCTGAAAAAAGGGTGCGATTTTCTTTGTGACCAATGCCCAGAAATCCTATCGTCTCCGTAGTGGGCTCACCCGACAGCTCCCAAACCTGTGCCAAATCATATTTTTGTCGTAAAACTTTAATATCCAACGCCTGGTTATCTATATTCTGAATGGAAGCAAAAACCCCTGTACCTTCCTGAGAATATCTGTGCTTATCATCAATCCATATGACAATTACACCTTCAATATCCAGCATCTTGTGGAACATCTCGGCAAACACGTGAATCATGTCCCGCATGTTTTGCTGCTCAGCCATTCGCACAGTCAACCGCAGTTGCTGGTGTTCCAGCCAGTCTTTGTTAAGTTTGTTTTTCTTGCGTGAGCGTGTGAGCGTGTACTGATACACCCAAGTGATCAGCAAAAACGAGACAAACAGCAAGCTGATATGAATTAACGAATGCAGGTGAGAAGCAGCCAGAAACAGTAAAAATACGATTAAAGCATATAGTCCATGAATCATCAATCTTGGCATAACCAGTTTGAGGTCAAGCATACTCCGTTGTACAAGTACATAAGTGAACATCCATGATAAAGGCAGAAATCCAATTAATGTGTACTCTACAGGCAATAATGGTTCACCTTGAAGCAGGGTTGGAATAGCAAAACAGATGATGAAGGGAATCAGGCTAACAAGTATTCCTGTTAACATGAACAATAGCTGGTTCTCCTCCTTGCGATTGTAGCTTTTACGATAAACCCATGTCATCCAGATTAAGATCAGAAGGGTTGCACAAAGAATAAAGTTAAGCAGATTGGTTGGACCAGACGGTGCAACAGGAGTACTGACGGTAGTAATGCCTTGATTGAACTGAACATCGGTCATCATCCACTGCTTGATGTACAGAAAGGCAAGGCCGGTAGAGTAGGCAACGGCAATACATCTGCTGATGATTAATAACCATCGGAAACGATGCAGACGGGTACGGAATACAAAAGACACATAAAAAGCAGTTAGACAGTAAGGTAACCATGCCGCACAAAAGGCCAGAATATAATTAGATAAAGGCAACTGGGATGTGTATATCGTCAGTATACATATGGCCATGGACAGGTTAAGGAGGTAGAACAGGCGCATCACTCGTGAACCGGGTTGGCTAAACAAGGCATAGGTTCCGGTCAACAATAGCAATAATTCTACTATGGATGAGAAGCCGATGTTGAACCATTCACGTAGTCCAGGCTTCATTGTATGTTCGGATGCCTGACCGTGAAAATTCTCAACGCCGATGGTGTAGGCTTCAGTCACTAAGAATACACCTTTTTGATGGAGAAACCGGACTCCTCCTTTGGGTTCCAGCGAGATAATGGTGTCACCCGATCTTATTCCGGATGTATATGCTAAACCTTGCGGATCTACATCATGTACTGCCCAAGAATTGGAGGCATTTGGCGTTAACGAAAGTCCGATATAAGGATTCATAAATGAAGAGATATGGATATACGTGGCTGTCACTATAAAGCACAACATTGTTACAAACCACACGATATTAAATTTAGTTTTCATGAATCTATGTAATGAGAGTCCTAGTCGCATGGTAAAATCATCCGTTCTTATAAAATGTATCATTGGTAAAACGAAGTGGAAAAACAAGCCATGTAGCAATGACATGGCTTGCCGAGCATCACTCTATGTTAATGTAGCAGAGTGCCTAACATTTTGTACATCAAAACGGATGATTCCTGCCTGAGCATAGGTTGCTTCGATCTATAATCCACAGCACCGGTGCTGGATACAGATACTTCCGGACCGTAGAGACCTAGAGCAACCACAAACTGGACACCTTCTTCAGCCCAACGATCCTGTGAACCGATGAGATCGGCAGCTACCGCAGGTGCACCAAGGAGTTGTTGTGCCGTTCTCGAAATAATCACCGCGGCCTCTTGCCTTGTTATGGCTTGGTCAGGATGGAACAATCCACGGGTATTACCTTGCACAATACCCAGTTCAAGGGCTGTTTGAATGTAGGGGGCATAGGGACTTGATTGGGTATCTTTAAATTTTGGTGATTGAGCTGAAATGGACATTCCGCTTATACCCACAACCTGTGCTACAAACTCCCCACGACTTACAGGCTTCTCTGGTTCAAATAGGGATTGATCCTGTGAATACAGGCCAATCTGTGTTAAACGATAGATGTACGGAGCATAGGGATGGTCTTCTGGCACATCTTCATAAGGTCTGGCTTCTGGCAATTTCTCGGACCAGCTATCTGATTTGTTGTAATAGAAATACGTGAGTTCACCTGACTGATTTTTTTTGAAACCAGCAAGCTTGCCTTCCTCATCCATGAACAACATGTCCTTAATGGGTGTTAAAGTGTGAGTGCCATAAGCATCTATAACCTGAAGACCTTTCTCTGTTGCTGAAATATCATATAACCATGCAGGCAAACGGATATCCCGATATAGTCCCTCATAGGTACGGAGTGAAGACCTGGGTACGCTATAATTGACATCTTGGACCTCATTACTCGGATAAAAATGATCCATAAATGCTTGAAAAAGCGCTTCTCGCACATCTGGTCCATCACTGTTGGAGACGATAAATAGTCCAGTCTTCTCGTTAGGCAACAGCCACAGATTGGAGTGGAATCCGTCAAGATCACCTGCTTTACTCACGACTTTACGTCCATGATTATACTGCGAATAGGTGGATTCGAATCCGTAACCTGTGCCAGGTATATCCGGGTGTATGGACACATCCAGCGTTTGCATTGCTTGGACGGATGACGGTTCGAGTATACGTGCACCCTGGTACGAACCTTGATTGAGCTGCGCAAGCATAAAGTGAGCCATATCCCGTCCAGTCGTAATTAATCCGCCCTCAGGGGAGCTGTCCGGTACATTGGGATATTGCGGAAGTTCCTGTCCTTCAGCGCTATAAGGAGTTGCGAGTTTACTCAGCGTGTCTTTGCTTAGTGTAAAATGGCTATCCGACATATCAAGAGGGTTGAATATATGCTGTTGTACATAAGTTTCAAACGGAAGTTTGGACTGTTTCTGAACGATGTAGCCCAAGAGTGCATAACCGTAGTTGTCGTAACGGAAAACTTCTCCTGGATTGCGAACAACGGACGGTTTGTTGTCCTGGATGAATTGCTCAAGCGGATAAGAATGATTCAACTCCCTGGGTATAGCTGCTACATCTGTGAAATCAAACCCGCTGGTGTGGGTCATCAGATGATCCAATGTTAACGCTGTTCCGGTATGGTTGGTCAGATTAAGACCATCTGTGTATGTGCTGATATCCTGATTAAGTTTTACGTTACCTTGCTCGGTCAATTGCATAATAGCGGTTGCTGTCAGCGTTTTGGAGATGGAGGCTACACGGAATAGAGTGGAGTCGGCGTCGACGGGGATTTGTTTTTCCACATTGGAATAACCATATCCTTTATTCAAAACGATCTGTTGATCGTGAACAACGGTGACTACCGCACCTTTCAGAGCAGACTTCACTTCAGGTTGGGCGAAGAATTGATTGATGAACGATTCAGTTTCCTGAGGGCTTACCTGAGGAAGAGGGAGGCTGCTCTCTGCCGATACACTGGTTATTGTGGTGAAACTCAGAGATGCAACCAGGAGGATGTTGGCTACGGCACGTTTCCAATTAGGATTTGATTTGTAGCTCTGTTGTTGTTGAGTTGGACATGTTGCTACGTGAGATTTCATGAAATTCTCCTTTGAGTTGAGATATGTTCGTTCTCTTACATTTAAGTACATCTATAATCTATCAGTTTGAATGTAATGGCGATTCCGTAGTACGCACTTATTATGGCAGGACTTCCGCAAACCTTTTTGCGTGATCCCGCAATTGTGGAGGATGAAGAGTGAGTTTGGAATGATCTTGAATATATGAAAAGAGGTATTTGTCATGATGGACCCAACAGGGATCTCGACAAATACCTCTCTTTGTTTCGTCTTTATATTTTCCATGCGAAGCGACATAGCGCAAAGGAATTGGGAAGTAGATTTTATAAAACTACTCGTACATCCGTCGTTCAAGTTCAGCATAGGCAATCGCAGGATCATCACTGGAATTATCAATATAAGCGATGGATGCAGAAGGGAGCGGCCAAGCTATTTCTTTTCGGACGAGAGAAGCTGTGAAGGCATCCCAGTTCGCTAACTTCCATTCATCTAGTGGGGATTGTCTTGCTGAGATCCGTTTGTGATACAACGCTTCATTCTCAAGATAAATATAGGCAACCCGCACATCCGTATCTTTCAGAGAACGTCCAATCCGTGCGAGTTCCTGAGCAATCCAATCCGGGGTACCGATTTCTTTGGTGAATGGCCCCACAACGATCGTATCGATACCCAACTGAACGTTATCCAGAGCGGCGTCCATCGTAATGCGGTACCCAAGATCACGGCACAACCTTTTGTATTCAGGCGAATCTCGGTCGGAAGGATCAAGTCCCTGAAGGGTCATGATCGCCTCAGCCGCGGGACGAAGCAGAATATCCATATCAAAGAAAGCCGCTTTATGTTTACGGGAAAGGGCTTTGGCAAGGGTGGTCTTGCCGCTTCCGGCCCCGCCGAGAAAGAAAATTAGTTTGCTCATGAATGTAATGCCTCCTTAAATGTATTAAAAAAATAGTATATGTAATTGAAAAACACACGAATATATAGAGTCATCATTAGAGTTCGTGAATGAAAGGACTTGTTTATTTTAACATAAATAAAGTAGCTTGTTGGCTAGACAGAAAAGGAAGGATAAGGTAATATCATACCTAGTTGTTCTATGCATAGGTTTCCGATGTATATAAAAAGAAGAGATTTAAAAATGTATTTTTCAAAATCTAAAAATTCTTGCTAAATGAATTGAAAAGGAAGGAGTGAGCGCGTTGCAGGTTAACAAACAAATGATTAAAGGCAGTACCGAAACATTGATTCTGACCCTGCTTCAGGAACGACCGTTGTACGGATATGAATTAATCAAGGAACTACATCGTCAATCCGAGGGTGTGTTTAATCTGAAAGAGGGCACGTTATATCCTATTTTGCATGCTATGGAGATTGAAGGTTGGGTAGAGTCTTACTGGATGGAGGTTGAAGGCCGTAAACGGAAATATTATTCGATTCGTGACAAGGGCATGGAGGCCTTGCAAAGTAAAAAAGCAGAGTGGAATTTGTTCCGTAGAGCTGTGGATCGGGTGCTTGGGGAAGGAGGCCTGACATGACGAATCGACATGAGCGAATTCAGCATTATCTTGATCACATGTGTGTTGAGGTTAAAGCTCGCGAAGTACATAACGACCTGCGTGATGAGTTGGGAAACCACATGGAAGAGATGATTTTGGATAAAGAACAAGAAGGTTATACAGAGGAAGAAGCAATTGCATATGCCATTGAACAGATGGGCGATCCTACTGTCGTAGGCAAGAGTATGCACCGATTGCATCGCCATCGTATGCATTGGGGGTTGCTAACGGGACTTGCCAGTTTGCTAATCATTAGCCTGCTGCTGACATGGATTTATACGACAAATATCTCGGTTGAAAGATTTCAGTTTTTGTATAAAAGTCATTTGCTCTACACTATTGTTGGTTTAGTGCTGATGGTATTTTTGATGTATTTTGATTATCAAAAATGGAAAAAATCTGCCTGGTGGATCTATATTTTGTTAAGTGGTATGTTGTGGATTAATCCGCTGGTATCACCGTTTGATTATGGTGTACAACGGTTCTGGAGCATATTTGGGTTAACAATTGATCTTACGACGATATCCATGTGGGTATTGCCCCTTGCCATAGGTGCGATTATGATGGATAAGCTGCGTACTAAGTGCGATGTACAATCTGTCTCCACGTATATTCTTCTTGTTGCTTTGCCGTCTTTTAGCCTGTTTCAGGCTTCAGATTGGGTGCGATTGTTTCCATTCGGAATGGCAACTATTATCTTGTTTGCCTGGATCACACGAAAATGGTTTTATACGTTTGTGGGTGCTGCAATTACGGGAAGTGTCACTATGATACAGTTGTTTTTGAGTGGTGAATACAGGCGGTTTGAGAGACTCTCTGTTGTGTTGGATCTCCAGAATGATCCGCTAGGAAACGGTTACTATAACCAAACGATTATGAATATTCTTCATTCTGCCGGATGGTGGGGAAACGGTTCTGACACGTCTTTGGACCACTTTACAGGATTTTATATGGACTATCCCGGTGTAATGCTTATTGATGTATTTGGTTGGTTAGCAGGCATAATGCTGTTGCTTGGAATCGTATGGTTTCTTACTAGTATGCTGAAAATGCTACCTCGTGTACTCGATGAATTTGGTCGTATGATCGTGTTCAGTATTACAATGATGTTCGCATTGCAAATGCTTTACTCGCTGGCTATGACTACCGGAAAGGTTCCGATTGTTAGCGTTACTTTCCCTTTTATTGGATTTGGTTCTCATGTGATCTTAGAATACGCCATGATGGGTTTACTACTTGGAGTATATCGACGTAAAGATACTATTTCATTGAGAAGCAAACAGGGAGAGCCGATCACGACAATGTCAAAATAAAAAAGATACGTGATCGGATGGTATAAGTCATATAATACGATGTTTAATCAGATTGATGTCCTCGTGCGTCAGAAGGAAACCAGATATGACGCAGGTTCACCCAGCCCTGGCTGTTGAAAGATAGACCACGTACCGAAGGCAGATAAGCGGTTTCTACCGGTTTTTCTGATAAATGGAACAGTAAATTCTGATCAACCAAAAATTGCTCAATTCGATCTAATTCACAAGTTCGATCCGCAGCGATGGGAGAGGCGACGATGGTTTGTAAGATCTCATGGATCGTTATACGAGCAGAATCTTCCAGATGCTCAGATAACGTAGAGTAAAGATCGTATCTTCGCAGTTCTTCGTCCCTGTCCCGAATGAGAGAGAAGAGAATCAGATCAGACTCCAGCCGCAGATTTCCTTTGAACTGCTCCATCGTAGCAGTACGGACGGTACACGAGAAACCGCACTGCTCCAGTATGGACGCCAGATGTTGGGCATCTCTGCGATATTGTGGAATGGTTGCAATGTGCAAGGAGATGGGACTGGAGGATACGGAACTTATCGATATATCGCTAAATCCCTCCGAGTGGACCTGGACTTTCTTGGTATTCACCGCACTAAAATCAGTCTCCACGACTTCAGAGTTATCTCCATGTCGGTCATCTCTATACATGCCAGCAAGGCATGACTGAAGGTGTGCTCTTACTTCCGGATCGTTTAACGGTCCGGTTTTTTGTGTATTACACGTGAGTAATTTATGAACCATTACACCTGCACTAATCTGTGTCCAGTCTGCACCCGCAGACGAAGACGGATTATGAACAAGATGAAAGAACGGAGTTTCGATATCTTGGCTATCGTCCATTTTTGCCGAGGCACTCCACGGAATTTGCAGGATATCTACCCGGTCCATATGTGCTCTACCCTGAAAATACGATGAAAAGGCTTCAAGTCTGCACAAGTGATCATCCCAGGCGGTGACCTTGAACGGTCCCGTCCCAACAGGTTTTTGCATCCCATGTACATCACCCGAATGCTTCATCTTATGTTCGTTTGTTCCTGGTGAGGGTACAATCGCCGCACGACTTGTTGTCAGGAAGGACAAAAACAATTCATGAGGATCTTTAAGCTGGAAACACACGGTTAAGGAATCGACCGCTTCAATAGATAGAATCTGTTTACTTACATCACGGTACAGTGTCCGGCGATCTGTAGACTGCAGTCGTTCAAACGTATGCACTATATCATGGGCCGTCAACAACTGACCATCGTGAAATGTAATACCTTTTCGCAAATAAAAGATCCAGGTCTTTCGGTCTGCACTGACATCCCAGGTATGAGCGAGACATGGGAGGATCTCTCCCTGTTCACCCCGCTGAACCAACCCGTCAAAGACATGGCTGGTAACAAAGGATTCAGCTAATAGATTAATGTACAGCGGATCAAGCGCATGAAGCTGTTGGCGGAGGGGCAACCGAAGCGTATCAATCTGCTCATTATTGGTGCCGGCTTCCGTATGATGTCCTGAATATCCAAGCAACCACTGGTTTAGATGATCCTGCATGATTGTTGAACTGGAGAATGCGCTCACCTGCTCGGCAGCTTCCTGTAACTCCCGGCGATTCATGGCCTGCATCATATATTCTGCGGCGATTTGATCAGCCGGAACAAGCAAAGTCAGTGAAGAACGCCGACCCCGGCCACGCTGGGAAACCCAACGAATCCAATCATGGGCAACCATCTTTTTGACAATCGTTAACGTATTGCGGTGTGTACAATTTAGCAACTCAGCGAGATCGGCGAGTGTAAGTTCATGTTCTGTATGGTGACCGTAATGACGATGTAACAGCAGATATTGCTGATGTAATTTCAAGTGTTGATTCCCTCCTGGAGGTGAACTCTGACGTATTCCTCTAAAATAAGAAGTTTTGTCGATTTTAATTTCTATTTATATTCCTATTTTATCATCTAGAATATAGCATAGAAAGGTTAATGGAGGTTTTTCCCATGATTGATAAAATAATGGCTTCACCGCAACGCGCTCTAATCACGCTACTGTCTGCATGGATGCTGGCGATCATTCACCAGTATTTATTCTATGGTAATGAGATTGGCGTATCGTATCCTATCTTTGTAATTCTCTTTTATGTGTTCATGTATCTGTTTGCAAGGGATCGCATGAGGTCTTTCAAGTTCATTGATGCTTTTGTAGCGGCTGTAGTGCTATTGTTGTCGCTAACGTTTCTGTTATACGACAATGAACTGCTGTATGTTCTTAATTTTCTGGTCATACCTGGCGTAGTTATCTTACATATGACGTATCTGATGGGCAGAAAACAGAAGCAGTGGTGGGAGATTGGCTTGATTGGTACGGCTATTGACCACTTGCTACCTCAAGCCATACGTCATTGGGGGACTGTTGTTGCTATTGCTGTGAGAGCAGGCGGGCGTGGCATGGGCAAATCCCAGAAAACAGTTGTTTTCAAAGTACTCATTGGTCTTGTGGCGTCCTTGCCTATCCTCATTGTAGTCGTTGCATTACTGTCCTCTGCTGACGGGGTCTTTGATCAGTATTTAGCCGGTTTTCCGGAGTGGCTGAATCAATTGGCTTTTACTCCAGGGATACCGAGAATCATCTGGATTGTCATCGCAGGTGTATTGCTGTTCGGTTATGTATGGGGATTTGTACAGCCAATGCAATATGAGGCAGAGAAGAGAGCGAACGCACATTGGAAAAATGGAGCAGTATCCACGGTTGATAAGCGTGATCACACCTATATATTCTCTCCTGTGGACCCGGCCACTGAAGGTAAGGTTACAAATAAGATTACACCGGAGCCCGAACGCACTCCGATTCAGCGGGAACCATTCAGATTGGACCCCATCATTGTGGGGACGATGCTGATTGTCATTAACTGTGTGTACGTTTTGTTTGTACTTGTACAGTTTTCGTATCTGTTTGGTGCAGGAGAGGGGCATCTTCCGGTAGATCTGTCTTACGCAGATTATGCGAGAAGTGGATTCGCAGAGTTAATTCTCGTCACTGGTATTAACTTCTTTATTCTTATTGTTGCTTTGCAGTATACCCGTTCGAGTGGCAAAACGGGTTCCATCGTGCATCAGGTACTTCTCTTGATTCTGGTCAGTTGTTCAGCAATTATGTTGTATTCCGCGTTTATGCGCCTAAATCTGTATGAGCAGGCATATGGATATACGTACATCCGCTTCCTGGTACACGCATTCATGATCTTCCTCGCACTCCTGTTGCTGATTGCTGGCCTTCGTATACGGTACACATCAATACCGCTGATCCGCTGGTATATCGTGCTGGCGCTCACAGCTTATGTTGCTGTCAATTATGTGGGCATGGATAAACGGATTGCCGAGCTGAATATTGAACGTTATCATCAGACTGGCAATATTGATGCAACCTATCTGGCAAGTCTGTCGGCAGATGCAGTTCCGTTACTTCGAGAGTTTGCTCAGGAGGAGTATCCGGATCTTAAGAGGGAAATGCTGGAACGTCAAGCCTACCTGGACGAGGATGCATCAGATCGTTCATGGCCTTCTTATAACGTGGCGAGACACCGAGCTGAACTAGAAATGTCCAAATTGAGAACGGAATAGCTGAATAGTAGTTGTTTTCACGTACGGATTTATGCAAAAACAATATGTAAGTGTTATAATATAAAAACTAACCTATAAAGGGGGTGAATCCCTTGTTTGAACTGCAGGAGTTATTACCATATTTATTCTCGATTGGACTCATCTTCACCGTCAGTTATGCCTATATTGCCCATCTTCACTGTGGCATGACGGAGTACTGGATGGAAGGTGGCGCCGGTGGTGGACTTGAACCTGTTCTTCCCGCCCTGTGTTTGGACAGACAGCATAGACAGGAAGACTGGAGCCGCATGATTAGACGAAGAGAAGCGCCCGATGAAGATGAACCAGATTGTCATTCCTCGTTGAACGATTGGTCAACAAATCAACGAGGAGGATATATATGGAACATAAGACTAACAAGGGATTCACTTTTACTTCGGGCAAGGGACGGATCTATGGCCTGATTGTCATTTTGTTTGCAGTCATGCTGCTTGCCGGATGCAGCAACAACGTGTCGGAGATTACTTCATCGACACCGGGATTTTTTAATCACTACATTGTATTTCCACTGTCGTATCTGATTCAGCACATTGCCACGATATTCAACGGAAGCTACGGGGTCGCGATTATTGTAATTACGCTGGTCATTCGTTTAGCACTGTTGCCCTTGATGATGCGTCAAGCCAAGTCCCAGCAGGGAACACGAGTCATCATGAACGCCATGAAACCCGAGATGGATGCGCTCAAGAAAAAATATGAAGGCAAAAATGATCCTGCTGATAAGCAAAAGCTGTCTCAGGAAACGATGGAGCTATACAAGAAACATAAGTTCAATCCGCTGAACATTGGTTGCTTGCCGATGCTCATTCAGTTGCCTATACTTTCAGGTATTTACACAGCCATCCGACTTACACCGGAGTTGTCCTCCCACTCGTTCCTGTGGTTCAAACTGGGAGCGCCGGACTACGTACTCGCTGTGGTGGTCGCGGTCATATATCTGATTCAAGCCAAGGTATCACAAGCCAATATGGCGCCTGAGCAGCGAAAACAGTTCGCCATTATGGGTTATCTCTCCCCATTGATGATGGCATTCTTTTCTCTTACAGCTCCGGCAGCGATGCCGCTCTACTGGACAGTTGGGGGTTCATTCCTGGTACTACAGACATTATTGTTCCGTAAAATGTACCCGGTGGAACACCCACAGGAGCCTGTGGTTGTGGAAGTAAGTAAGAAAAAGAATAAAAAATCCAGCTCCGCCAAACCTTCTCGGAAACCTGCAAAGTCTTAATAAATTTGGTCGCAGGTGACAAGAGAAACATGGTGACTACGTAATCTTGTTAAATACAATAAACATAATGAAGAAGCCTGATCCATATGGATCAGGCTTCTTTTTTGTACTATCAGGTGTTCCTTTTTAGTTTTTTACGAAAACGGATGGAAAGCATAACGTCCACTGCCTGTTCCCCAATATCACTTAATGATATATACTTACCTGATCAAATGTGATATTGATAATCAATATCAATTATTGAGTGATGTATACATTGGAAAAAGTGAAACGAGGAGTGCGGATAGATGCAAGAGGAAGAAGCAAGACAGGGATTTACACCGGAGATGATTGATATGATGGCCAGTATCTGGACACGTTCGATTATTACATTAATAGATGTACGCTTTCAGAATGTAGCGTCACCATACCCGTTGGAGCAATATAAAATGCCTAGTAGCATGTTTATCTATGCATATGGGGGTGAAGCGCAAATCCAACTGAATGAATCCACATTTGCAATGGAACGCTTCGGTTTAGTTCACGGCGGGAAGGGGAGCCTGCTCAGTATTACGCCTAAAGAGGAGATGGTGAAGACCTTTATGGTGTTTTATAGAGCAGAATCACCTCTCTTTTTCAAGAAACATCTGCAGCAATTACTGGAGCAAGTAAATCCATTTGTTCAACAGTTTGGTTATACGCCAAGTAATCCCATCTTGCTACGCGATTGGTTCCAACGGATGATGAATGGCTGGAAACGTGGCAAGGCGATGGATCAGCTACAGGCCAAAAGTTTTCTATATCAATTGATTCATGAGGTGTACAGGGATTTGGAGGGTGGTGAGATTCGGTATCTCCAGCCAGACCCAGCTTGTTCTGCCAAGATATATCTCGATAAACATTACAGGGAGCCGATTATGTTTCAACAAATTGCCGATATGTTTGGGATCAGTGGTGGACAATTGACGCGTTTGTTCAAAAAAAGGGAAGGGATGAACTTACAGGAGTATCTCATTCAGAGAAGGATTGAAGCAGCCTGTCATGACTTGAAACATACAGAAGCGACGGTTAAAGAAATCGCAACTGGAGCTGGTTTCGCAGATGAGAAAAACCTGTTCCGCATGTTTAAGAAGCATTACAAGATGACGCCAAGTGATTATCGGAAAATAAACGCACTATCCATGCAGGTTGATGGTATTGATAATGATTCTCATCTCCCTTACGATGAGAGGGAACTAGCGAGTCTAGTCAAGTCTTATAGAGATGGGGAATCAACGATGTTTGGAACATTAAGAAGTAAAGAAATGATTTTGGCGGCGGCGATAAGCATGATGCTCTTATTGACGGCATGTACGTCGGGGACGCCAGCGAATAATGGGGGAACGGCAAATACAACACCTGCGCAGACACAGCAGGCGACACAACAAGAAGGGACGGAGACAAAAGCTTCAGAAGCAGTCTCGCAGACCAGAACGATATCCACAGTTAAGGGTGATGTTGAGGTACCTAACAACCCTCAGCGAGTTGTAGTCGATTATTTGGTTGGTGATGTGGTAGCCCTAGGTGTAACTCCTTTAGGTGTGGCTAGAGCTGCACGGGGAGAGACAGAGCCTGTTTATGCTAACCAGATTACAGACTCGATAAAAGTAGCCATGGAGCCGGAAGATATCATGACGCTTGAGCCGGATCTTATCATTTTGGCATGGAGTGATGAGTCGTATGATGATTTATCCAAAATTGCCCCCACCATTTATGTTCCCTATGGTGATATGACTACAGAAGAACGGATACAATTTATTAGCGATGTTTTGAACAAGCAGGAAGAGGCTAAGGATGTTTTGAATGCTTATACCGGAAAAATTGAAGAAGCAAAGCTAGCTTTTCAGAATGCGGGCCTATCCGATGTAACCATTACGGTTGGAGAATTCAGTGATAAAAGTAACTACATAGCTGGAGCCAAGCATGCCGTTGGCGAGCTTGTTTACGATGAACTTCAATTGCAGGCACCTTCAAAAGTCCAAACGGATATTATCGATGCAGATAAATATTGGGGCGATGTCTCCATGGAAGTATTACCCGCTTACTCTGGGGATTATATGATCTTCTTAGGAGATGGAAACGTTGCTTCTGATAATGCAGTGTGGAATGCCATACCTGCTGTGCAACATGATCGGATCGTAAAGGTAGATTCTTCGCTATCTTGGTCCACCGACGTAATGACTTCCAGTGCATTGATTGATTATATTGTTAGTCAATTGCTAGCATTAGCTAAATAAGAGTTAGAACGAAATTTTAATTGAGCACTCCAAATTTTCAAACATGACCAGTCGAATTTATGGACGTTAATATCCATATTCGTTTGGATTGTAAATAGGTGATGAAAGGGAAACGAGATGAAAAGCAAGCCTGAACAAAAACGCCGTGGGGCGATGAACTTCACCATGTATATGGTAATAGGGCTTGGATTAACGGTTCTCATGTCGGCGGCATCCATTATGTTTGGTGCTGCTGATATGAGGTTAGCAACGGTATGGGAGGCTATTTTCCGATTTGATCCAATGCTCACTGAACATCAAATTATTCAAACCATGCGTCTCCCGCGTACCGTAGCTGATCTGATCGTTGGGTGCAGCCTTGCGGTATGTGGCGCTATCATGCAGGGGACAACGCGTAATCCGCTGGCCGACTCCGGGCTGATGGGGATTAGCTCTGGCGCAGCATTTGCAATTGCACTATGCCTGGCCTTTCTGCCGGGTTATTCGTATTGGCAGATGATGTTGTTCGCTTGTCTGGGAGCAGCGATCGCCACCGGTATGACTTACTTTACCGCGTCACTGGGCAATCGCGGAATGACGCCTCAGCGGCTTGTACTGGCAGGTCTGTCTATTTCAATGTTGTTTGGCGCACTCAGTCAGTACTTGGCAATCAATTATGATTTGGGACGAGCATTGACATTCTGGACGGCGGGTAGCACAGCGGGGGTCAAATGGGGAGAATTGCTGATTATCTCACCGCTCTTTGTTGGTGGTATACTGCTGGCACTGGCGCTGTCCCCTTCCGTTACATTGCTCAGTTTGGGAGATGATGTGGCAAGTGGACTCGGCATTCGTAGCGGACTGGTCAAGATTTTGTCGACAATTATTGTACTTGTGCTGACTGGATTGGCTGTTGTTGTCGTTGGCCCTGTTGGTTTTGTGGGTCTGATCACCCCGCATATTGTGCGATATATGGTAGGTGTCGACTATCGATACATTATTCCGGCAGCGGCTTTATATGGTGCGTTGCTGACCGTATCGGCCGATTTGGCTGGACGTTTGATCAATAAACCGTTCGAAACGCCGATTGCCATTATATTTTCTATCATTGGTGTGCCGTATTTTCTCTTCTTGGCTCGAAGACAAAGGAGGGAATATGAATGATCAAGCGGCGTTATACGATGAAACGAGGCATTATCATCAATGTAGTGCTTATGGTGCTCATACTTGTGTTTGCGATCATTAGCATGAATTCTGGCAAAATGAATCTTTCACCGCTAGAAGTGCTGAACGTTCTCATAGGAAACGGTACCGATAAGCAAAATCTAATTGTGTTTGATTTTCGTTTGCCACGAATTGTACTTTCGATTTTGGTAGGTCTGGGAATGGGAGCGGCGGGGGTCGTGATGCAGAGTTTGCTGCGTAATGACATGGCTAGTCCGGGAACACTGGGAATTAGTTCGGGATCGGGTTTGTTTGTCCTGTTCTTCGTTGTATTCATTGCATCCACAGGCAAGAGTTCCTTTATTGCTCTGCCTCTGTTGGCTTTTGTTGGCGGACTATTGGCAGCGGGTTTGATCTTCTTATTATCGTATCGCCGCGGACGAGACATCTCGCCAATCGGTTTGATCTTGACCGGGGTCGCGTTAGGAAGCGGGTACGGGGCGCTGACGACCTTCTTGACACTCAAGCTGGATGATTCGCAGATGAACTTCATGCTGTATTGGCTGGCGGGAAGCCTATGGGGCGATGATTGGGGTTATATTTCCATACTGACACCATGGGTCTTGATCTTACTCGGCTATATTTTTTACAAGGCTCGCATACTGAATGCCCTCCATTTGGGCAATCAGACAGCACAGGGGCTTGGTGTTTCCGTGAAGCGACAGTTCTTGGGGTTGTCAATCGCTGCTGTTGCTTTATCCTCTGGCAGTGTAGCTGTGGGAGGCAGCTTCTTTTTCGTTGGATTGATCGCTCCGCATATGGCCAGAAAACTGGTCGGTCCCGATCACAAATTGCTCATTCCGGCTGCCAGCTTGGCTGGGGGACTAGTCGTGGTGTTGGCTGACACGATTACGCGCACGGTTAGCCTCGTAGGAGATGTGCCAACAGGAATCGTTATTACAGTTATTAGTGTTCCATATTTTCTTTATTTACTAGCAAAAGCCAAATAACACAATCAATAATATAGTCGGAATTTTTTGTGGAAAACGGCTTGGCAGGACTGTGCGCTGCATTTTAAAGCAGAATGCACGATATCAAAAGTTCAAACATCGAAGTTACCCTGTGTTACCGCTATGCTTCTTAATCAATAGCATATAGAAAAAGATGCCATTACGAGGATATCGTATTGGCATCTTTTTATTTTTTCTCATTTGATAGTTAATTTGATACTGGAGAATTATTCAAGATTTATATGGCAGGTTCATCCGACAGCTGAAAACGGGAAACGAAATACCAGACGAGCTCGCGACGTGAGGATACCTTGGTTTTGGCGAAAATGGATTTTAAATGATCCTGAACCGTGTAGACGGAAATATGCATCGCAGTAGCAATTTCCTTGGACGAATAGCTACGTAGCACATATCCGAGCAGTTCCCGCTCTCGACTGGATAATCCATGGCTTTCAGCGAGCAAGGGCAGTAAATCCTGTGGCATCGCCTGCTCCAAACGGATAGCAATCTGATCCGGCCCTGTAAGCTGTTGCATGAGACTAGCATGAAGTATGAGGTAACGCCCATCCGGAAGTTGGATGCAAACTTTGGAGGGTGATTCGGGAGCGATCTGAGTATCCACGACCAGTTCTGCCCGATTCTTGCGCTGCAGGTGGGAACTCACTGCACGTACCGGACGGGGCAGAACATCAGGCCCTACATGTTCCAGCTTGCGCAATTGGGACAGCCAATATTGAGCGGAGGCGTTCAGGGATAAGAGCTGGAACGTGTCTGAGGTGATCAAAATTCCGGGTTCCTCGGGACTTTCACTCGTGATCTCATCGATCAGTGTCAAGCTCGTGGACCGCAGCATCGATGCAATAGAAGCGGTCCAGGACTGAATCATCCACCGCTCCTCCTCTGTAAAGACAGCACTTTCTGTCTTACGATACAGGGTCAGATATCCCCAGCAAGCGTCTCCACTAACCAATACAACACGTAGTTCATCACCGAACCCCGCTGGCTGAAGAATGTTGATATAACGTTGGCTTTGTTCAAGCTGTGAGTTCATAGACGTATGAAGTGTAGCTGTATGCTCACCGCTGCGAATTAATTCAGCGTATTTATGTATATCTTCTTCCATGTATTCATTGATGAATAACCGATCATGAATGGCCTCAATGCCATCTTCTGTCACGGCTCCTGTGGAGAGAAGAGTCAGAGGATCAACGGTAGTGAAACAGTATGCATCGTAAGGTATAACCGTATGGATCTGCTTGAGAACAGCTTCCCGATAGGTATGTGAGGTCCAGGTTCCTTTTTCAAGAGAAGTGATTAGTCTGTGGTTCCGATCAATACGTGATGTCAACAAGATTACTCCTCTCTCTGTGCGCATATCCCAATGTTCTGGGATTGTAGGCTCGCCGTATCCTTCTATAATGAAATTAGACGAACAACGAGTCAAGTCTAACTTCAATTCAAGAGGAGTGCGGTGTCTATGAATCACAATCCATCACCAATGAGCTGGGAAACAGCAGATGTTCATCGTTACGAACAATCGATAGCCCTGAAAATTCCGGGTTATTCTCATATGCATGATCTAATGGAACGGCTGCTTTCAGCATCTTTTGCGAATAACAACGATATTCATATCCTTGTTGCCGGAGCAGGAGGGGGAAAAGAGATTGCTCTGCTCGGATCACGTCATGCCGGTTGGACATTGACTGGAGTAGATCCATCACAGCCGATGCTGCAACTTGCTGAGAAACGAGTCGCGGAAGCAGGCATCGGTTCCAGAGTGAAGTTGCAATCTGTCACGGTTGAAGAATTGCCGGAGGATATTGTATATGATGGGGCGACAAGCATGCTCATGTTACATTTCCTTCAGGGGATGGAGGCCAAGAGAACGTTTCTGACCAGCCTCGCAGCGAGACTTAAACCGGGTGCACCACTGATCATTGCGGCTGTGAATGCCGATCTTTTTTCACCTGCACATCCAATCATGATGCAAGCTTGGAAGGATCACATGTTGAGTGTGGGCGTCCTTCCAGAAGAGTGGGAGCGCTTTGCTGCTTCCCTGGGCCGTGAATCCGATCCAATATCCTCTGAAGAGATGACTCAGCTACTGACCGAATGCGGTTTCTCACATATTACACGTTACTTCGGGGCGTTCTGGGTGGAGGGGTATTATGCAATTCGAAACTAGCGTGAAGCCTATTAAAGATCAGATCTGGGTGGTTGGTGGTTATGGTCAAGTGGGGCAGATGATATGTACTCGACTGGGGAAATTGTTCCCGGGTAAAGTATGGGCTGCGGGTACACGCATGAACCGTGCGGAAGAGTTCAGCAGGTCTACAGGTGGTGCTGTACTACCGCTTCAACTGGATGTAACAAAACCTGTGGAGCCTTCAATGTTACGGCCTGTGAAGCTGGTCATCATGTGTGTGGATCAGAGCGATACCCGTTTTGTTGAAGCCTGCGCACAAGCCGGAACCGACTATATTGATATTTCTGCAAAATATGATTTTCTCGCTCAGGTTGAACAGCTCCACACCAAAATGCAACGTTCCAAATCGACCGCGATCCTCAGCGTTGGATTATCACCTGGAGTGACTAATTTGCTTGTGCGCGAAGCGACCATGCATATGGATCAGGTGGAGGAAGCAGACATTACCGTAATGCTGGGACTTGGAGAGAAGCACGGAAAAGCTGCCGTGGAGTGGACCGTTGATCAGATGAATGCCACTTACCAAGTGATGCAAAAGGGCAAACCTGCTGAGGTACAAAGTTTCGGAGATGGCAAACGTATTGATTTTGGAGCAAAACTTGGGCAGCGGAAGGCCTATCGATTTAACTTTTCGGATCAGCATGTGGTTGCTCGGACGTTACGTATTCCAACCGTATCTACCAGACTCTGTCTGGACTCCCGCTGGATCACAAGATCCATGGCAATCTCCAAACGTGCAGGGTTGTTTTCGTTGTTGCGTATCCCGTCTATTCGCAATGGAACAGTCAAGGCATTTGGTCTTATTCCCGGAGGAGAGCCGATGTATGCAGTCAAGGTCGATGCCGTAGGATGGGAAAATGGTGAGCAAATCCGTGTTGAACAACTACTGGTCGGCGCAAAGGAAGCAGATGCAACAGCGGCCGTGGCAGCAGCCGTGGCGGAACGCGTATATAGAACGGAGTCAGAGTTGCCTCATGGTGTGTTTCATATTGAACAGTGTCTCTCTTTGCAGGACATTCAGGATGCACTTCATACGCCACTAAAGGTGACGACCAAGATCACCTAGTTTCATGTTCTTTTGCTGGGAACCTCCGATCTGCTATGATGGAACAATAATCATGGCATGAATGGAGGGAGATCATGAACTGCGTTGCTGTATTACCTTATTACAAAGTACAGAGAGAAGTGACGGGTCTCGCCCAAGAGATTGAGATGAATGCCCGCTCCATGATTCTGTATTCCGATAAAATTGTGACCAAATACCGCGAGTTCAACATCACGGAAGTGTTTGATATGTCATTTCGCCGTATGGGTGATGAAGGTGGATTTTTCTATTTGCACACAAGCACAGGAGTATATCCATATATGGTCGAAATCGACCCGAAACCGTTTATACAACATTTCAGAAAGATGACGATCCAAAAATTAAAATGACTTGACCTTGCCGTTACGTGAAGGCTTACCCTCGGATATGGCAAGAACCATAACCAATTCAGAGGAGCCGTGAATGTAATGAGTATACTGATTCAGCAAGCTACGATCCTAACGATGAAAGATGCCGATGCCCCCTTTACGGGGGATATTCGTGTTGAGGGTGATCGCATTACTCATATTGCTGATCACATTCTGCCTCACCCGCAAGATGAGATTATCGATGGACGTAATAAGGTTGCCATGCCAGGACTAATTAATGCCCACCAACATACACCAATGAGTCTGCTCCGGGGATTTTCGAATGATCTGAAGCTGATGGACTGGCTCGAACGCAAAATGCTGCCCGCCGAAGCACGGATGAACCCGGAAGATATCTATTGGGGTGCCAAGTTATCCATCGCGGAGATGATCCGTTCGGGTACCACTGCTTTTGCGGATATGTATATCCATATGAACGAAATTGCAGAAGCGGTTAAACAAACGGGTATGCGGGCATCGCTTACACGTGGGATGGTATTCATGGAGGAGGATGGGGGACGCAGGTTGCAGGAGGCGATTGATCTTGTGCAACGCTGGTCTGGAGCGGCCGAGGGACGGATAACAACCATGTATGGGCCCCACTCACCCTACACTTGTCCCATGGAGCCGCTTCGTGAAGTCATTGCTATGGCTGTCACAGAGGATATCCCGCTACATATTCATCTGGCTGAGACAAAGGAAGAAGTTGTGAAGATTCGTGAGCGCTATGGCATGACACCGACGGAGTATTTGGAAGAGGCGGGGATGTTCGAACAGGCACATGTGTTGCTTGCGCATGGTGTACACCTCAATCGCAGGGACATCGGCAGATTGAAGGGCATGCGCGGCGGTGTAGCACATAACCCAGTCAGCAATCTGAAGCTGGGCTGTGGAATTGCTCCAATTACCGAGATGTTGGCTCAGGGAATTAACGTTGGAATCGGAACGGATGGAGCGGGAAGTGCCACAACCGTCGATATGTTCGAGGAGATCAAAGCCGCGACCTGGCTGCAAAAGCTGGATTATGGCGACCCAACCCGCTTGCCAGCCAAGGACGTACTAAGCATGGCTACACGCGGAAGTGCTAGTCTGCTTGGTCTACAGGATGAAGTGGGTATGCTTGAGGTGGGGCACAAAGCTGATCTGATCCTGATCGATCTGGCGAAACCACATCTTCAACCGGTACATGAGGTAGAATCGTTACTGGCTTACAGCGTAAATGGGGCGGACGTGGACACCACGATTGTGAATGGTCAGATCCTCATGAGAGGCAGAAAGCTGCTCACGATTGATGAGGATGAACTTTACCGTGAGGTGAAGGTTAGAGCCAAAAGGATTGTTGAGGGAATTTAATTTTAGGTGAATATGATCCGAACTGGAAAATGATTTGTGTTCAAAACGCTATGGAGGCATACTCCATGGCGTTTTTTATCGAATTACAACTGGAAATAGTTCCATAGTCCTGTTCAGAATCGGTTCAGAATGACTCGTTATACTGAGCATGTAGTTGTTCAAATTTGAAATGTATACGAGGAGGAACATGAATTGAAGGGGAAACAAAACAAAAAACGGCTTAAGCCAATATTGAAAAAAAGCATGTTGACTGCGCTCGGATTGGGCATTGCATTGCCTATAGGTGGAGCGCTTCCACAAGCTAACGCAGGAGAAATTGGTCCGGAGATTAAGATTTCACAACCTGTTCTTAACGATGGAATTAACTGGTTAAGTTATTCATCGGCACAAGATAATCCTTCTTTTGTACCCGAAGTGCCTATTGAGGTAACCACCAATAATATCATCAGAATCAATCTAAGTACACAATTTCGATCCGATGAGTATAGCCCGCCTACAGCCAGCTCAAGTGATAACAGCATCGCTGAGGCGTATGTAGAAACGAGACAAGATGAGAATATGACAACGCCTGTCAGTACATTGGTGGTTATTCCTCGCCAAAGCGGCAAAATCAACATCGAATTGAAAGCGAATTATATGATCTCTGGTGCACCAGAGACTGTTACGGATAACATTGAACTTTACATTAGTAAAAAAGGGGATGTAAATGCAGACGGAAAAGTGAATTCTTTGGATGCCGTAGACCTTTTCAATTATATTCGTAACATGATGACTCGCCGCAGCTTTTCTTATGTAGAGATGAACCGAATGGATGTAGATCGTAATACGGAACCCACTCTGGGGGACATGGATGCTTTGTTAATAGGATACAAAGGCAAAACACTTGGTGGAAAAAACAATGACTATGTGTTGACCTTTAAGCAAGTAGATGATGCGCCGTATGTACTAAATGGTGAATTGAAGAATGCCATGTTAATTGGAAATGAAATTGGCGTTAGTCATTATATAATGGATATTGATTACAATGATTACATTAATACTCCTTCTTACCAGTGGTACCGCGCAACAGAAGCTTCGAGAGAAGATATGGTGCCAATCGAGGGGGAAACAGGAGCAAAGTATACCGTTAAAGATGAGGACGAAGGTTATTATCTTGTGCTCGAAGTTATTACTCAGTCCACTTGGGACTCGAATACGGAGCCTAGAAAAGTATACATTGTTGGAAAAGAAAAAATACAACGCCTTGATTAATTCATATTTTTTATTTTAGATAACGAATAACAATACATTTTCTATCTTTACCATACGATCTATCAAATGATACAGACATGGAGGCTATCACATGTTTCAACCGAAAAAGAAACGTCCTAGAATCAGAAAAACAATGTCAGGTCTGATCGCACTGACATTACTCTCTTCACTCATATTGCCAAATGTAGCTGGAGCAGAACCGGTAGAACCATCACAAGTACAATTTGCAAATGTGAGCGTACAGGCAGGGCAGACCGTTCATGTACCTGTTGCATTGAAGAAGTCCTATTTCGGGGTGAAAGCTTATAATATGCAGATTGATTATGATACGTCTGCACTGGAAATTGTTCGGATCACGCCTAAATCTGTCAACGTCATCAGCACATCCCCAAATGAAGATGGTGTAGCAGACTTCCAGTACCAAATTAATAATGCGGAAGGCTGGGTACGGATCATCTGGGTTGATTTTACTGGGGGTGTCCACTCAATTGTAGATGAAACCCAATTATTTGATATGGAAATCAAAGCCAAAAGCAATGCGGCGCCTGGAACGAAACAGCTATCCGTAGATCAAACTGATTCAGAACATTGGCATTTTACAAATGTAGAACACAATAGTGGTGCTCAGTTGTCTGGTGGAACAATCACAATTACAGCAGCAAACTCAGGTGGCGACAATTCTGGTTCGACACCTACACCGAATCCTGGTAACTCTTCGGGTGGAGGAGGAGGTAGCGTATCGCCAACTTCACCAGTCGTTACCCCAGTTCCATCGACTCCGGCGGTAACTAAAGGTGTAGACATCTATGTGAACGGTCAGAAACAGGAACAGTCTGCTACGGCTAGCACATCAACGGTAAACAATCAGGTTACCACCACGGTTCATGTGGATAATGACAAAGTCATCAATCAGATTGGAAGTGGACTAAAAACGCTTCTGCTGCCTATTACAGGTACTGGCAAGGGTGCGGTCGTTGGTGAACTGAACGGCAAGTTGGTCAAAACAATGGAAGGAAGTAATGCCGAAGTTGTCATTCAGACTGATAGCGGTACGTACACACTTCCAGCTAACCAGATTCAAATGGATCAGATTCTGAACCAATTCGGAAGCACGGTTCCATTGGAAGATATCACAATCCAAATCGCTATTGTGCCTAGTGCCACATCTAAACAAACAGCAATTCAGGCTGCAGCGGATAAGCTGGAGAACACAACGGTGATCGCAGCTCCGATTGATTTTGAAGTAAAAGCGATCTGGAATGGACAGCAAGTTAATGTAGATCGTTTCAACTCTTATGTAGAGCGCTCCATTACTTTGCCAGAAGGTGTCGATGGTTCAAAGATCACGACAGGAGTTGTGCTTCAGCCAGATGGCAGCCTGCTGCATGTACCGACAAAGGTTATCAAAGGTAACGTGCAAGATTCTGCTATTATTAACAGCTTGACGAACAGCACTTACGCTCTGATCTATCATCCGGCAACATTCAGCGATGTATCAAGTCACTGGAGTCGTGATGACGTACAGGATCTGGCATCCCGTCTGATCGTACAAGGTACCGGTGAGAACGTGTTTGCGCCAGACCGGAGTATTACACGGGCAGAGTTTACGGCTGTTCTGTTAAGAGGTTTGGGGCTGCACTCCCCGCGCAGTACAGAAGCGGCATCGTTCACAGATGTGAAGACTGGCAGCTGGTATGAGGATGAGGTTCAGACGGCTGTGTCCTACGGCCTAATCTCAGGTTATGCTGACGACAGCTTCCGTCCGAATAGCGAAATTTCTCGTGCTGAAGCGCTGACTATTGTGTCACGTGCGATGAAACTGGTCGGTCTGGCACAGGCCGACGCGTCAGAGACAACAAGTCTGCTTAGCACATACAGCGATAGCGCTAAAGTACAGGCTTGGGCAACAGAGCCAGTTGCATCGGCGATTAAACAAGAGCTGGTACAAGGTACTGATGGCAAACTGATGTCAGATGCAGACATTAGTCGTGCGCAGTCGGCAGCGATTGTGAAAAGGCTGCTGGCAAAAGCGGGATTAATCTAATCAAATTTCTGGACACCTACACTTACTTGAAATGATTTGTTTCAAGCAAGCTGTAGGTGTTTTTTTGCATATAGTTCTTTTGAACAACCTCTTATAGGTGCAATGGTCCAGTTCATTATCAGTTCATACTGATTTGTTACGATATAAACATCAAATAGATAGATATCGTGCATGATCAGGAGAGGAAGAGATCCATATGAAAATACTAGAAGTTAAAAATGTGAAGAAATCATACACCTTATATGGAAAAGAAAGAGTTCCGGTACTCCACGGTTTGAACTTAAGTTTTGAGACAGGGGAATTTGTCTCCATCCTCGGCGAATCTGGCTGTGGTAAGTCGACACTGATGAATATCATTGGTGGTATGGACTCCGACTATGAAGGGGACGTCGTTGTTCGTGGCAAGAACTTAAGTGCCATGACAGAGAAGGAAATGGATGATTATCGGAAGAATAATATCGGCTTTGTCTTTCAAAATTTCAATCTGATCCCGCATCTGTCTGTCCTCGAAAATGTAACGATTGCGATGCAAATGACGGATACCAATGAGAAGGATCGCAACCAACGTGCTGTTGATATATTGACAGAGGTGGGACTGAAGGATCATCTGAACAAACGTCCCAACCAGTTATCTGGCGGTCAGAAGCAACGGGTTTCCATCGCACGGGCATTATCCAACAATCCGGATATTATTCTTGCAGATGAACCGACGGGTGCTCTGGATAGGGAAAACGGAGATCAAATCCTCGCTCTGCTCGACAGTATAGCCAAAAAGGGAATGCTGGTGATTGCCGTAACTCACTCGCAGAAAGTCGCTGACTCCGGTACACGGATTGTGAAGGTTGAAGAGGGGCGTATTAGTGACGATATTCACCTGAAAGATCCTTCTACGGCTGTTTACGAGAGTAGTCAGGATTCTTCCCGGAGCCTGAGCTTGCTTGCTTCATTCAAGATGGCACTTAAAAATATGAAACTCAACGGCAAGCGTAATGTACTGGTAGCATTGGGTGGATCTATAGGTATATTAAGTGTCCTCCTGATGCTCTCCTTGGGGAATGGAATAACAACATATATGAATGACGAAATCAATTCAAGTATGGACCCTTTGCTCGTGGATATAACAAAGCCGAGTGAAGAAGCCAAGGACATGCAAGGTCCCGAAGCCTTGATGGCGCCAGGTGAACCGTTCACCAAAGCTGATGTAGAGACGATTCGCAATTTTCCTAATGTGGATCATGTAGAGACAATTACGACCATTACAGGCAAATCCACTATGGTGAATGAAAAACAAAGTGTAGGACTCACACAGTTAACAACGTTAACGGATGCTTTTGATCCAGTATTGATGACAACTGGTGTTCTGCCGGTAGAAAATCAGATGCTGTTACCTCTCGATACAGCGAAACAATTAAGCGGAAATGATCAAGCTGAAACCATGATCGGCAAGTCCGTGTTTTTATATATCAATGAGATGGATAGTAATAATAAACCAGTGACTTTGGAGAAAGAAGTAACGATCTCAGGGATCTATGAAGCCGCAGATCCACGATCTCCAATGCAACAATCGCCGGGATACATTTCATCAGAGACGTTGGAGCAAATGTATACAGACGAAGGAATAACAATCGGGCCGATTCAAGTTAACGCCTATGCAACCGATATGAAATATGTAAATGATATCAATGAAGCTGCTGTGGATGCTGGTTTCGCAGGCTCTCAAATGGCCAAGGTCATGGAGAATATCACCACATATGTAAGTATGGCTTCCATTGTACTTGCGGGTATTGCAGGTATTTCGTTGATCGTATCCGGTATTATGATACTGGTAGTACTCTACATTAGTGTCGTGGAACGGACAAAGGAGATCGGAATTCTTCGGGCGATTGGAGCAAGAAAGAAAGATATCAAGCGAATATTCTTCTCCGAATCTGCCTTATTAGGCGTATTTAGTGGTATTATTGCGGTAATCTTTGCAGTGATCATTAGTTATGTGTTAAACATTCTTTTGGACAATGCGTTTGGAGCCAAACTCATTAATCTCTCGGGATATTATATCTTGTTTGGTATCGTGGTAAGTACAGCGATTAGTATTGTTGCCGGTTTGATGCCATCATCAAAAGCGGCGAAGCTGGACCCGATGGAATCCTTACGATACGAATAAATATCAATTTTGGAAAGGATAATGGCTACATGAACACAATTCTGGTGGTGGACGATGATTCCCATATCCGCAAATTAATCCGAATCTATCTTGAAAAGAATCAATTTTCCGTGCTGGAAGCACCAGACGGTCAAGAGGCGTTAGATATCCTCTCGCATACGAAAGTTGATCTGGCGATTGTGGATGTGATGATGCCGCGAATAGACGGTATTGAACTGACGGAAGATATCCGGTCTTATCTGGATATTCCCATCCTGATGGTGACTGCCAAGGGAGAATCCAAGGACAAAGTCAGAGGATTTAATGCCGGGTCAGACGATTACCTGGTTAAACCGTTTGATCCTGTGGAGTTAATCTTGCGTGTAAAATCATTATTGAAGCGATATAACAAAAGTTCATCAAACATGATTCAGATCAGCGGTGTAACGATTGATTTGGGCAACCTGATGGTTGTTGCGGATGGACAAACTATCGAATTGAAAAAGAAGGAATGTGAATTGTTATTTTCTCTGGCGAGTTCGCCAGGGAAAATATTCACACGTACACAGCTTATAGATGACATATGGGGCATCGATTACGAAGGAGATGAGCGTACGGTTGATGTACATATCAAACGGTTAAGGGAACGGCTTGAACCCGTACCTGAGCTAGTGATCTCAACGATAAGAGGACTCGGTTATCGGCTGGAGCGGGCATGAAAATGTTTAGGAAAAGCCTGCGACTTCGCATCGTAGCTACGTTTATCGGGATTGTTCTGGTGAGTTTAATTCTCTCCTTTATGATAAATAACGGGTCCCAGGAAAAGACACCGAATCGTTTTATGGTTACCTTTGCTCAAGATCTCGCTACACTGATTAACCTGATTGATGATCCGGAAAAAGTACAATCAAGCTTAGGTATCTTTGCTCGCTACGGCTTAAATATCACTCCCGTGAATGAACAAAGTGAAGTGTTATCTTCCTTGCCAGAGGACAAAGTTCATTCGTTATTTGAGGCGGGTACAACGGATGCCATTTTTCTGTCCAGTAAAGATGGAGTCGCGACCATAGGTGTTCCTGGAACAAACGAGGGGATCGGCACATTTCTGATTCAAAGTGATTTCTCCTCTCTTTTTCATACACTGCGAAACACGCTCTTAACCTCACTATTAACAGTTCTGGTGATTGGCAGCTTATTAATCCTGTTCATGTCCGGGTACATTGTGAAACCGATTAAGAGATTAACGGTTGCAGCGAAGGAGATGTCATCAGGTGACCTGTCGGTTCGCTTGAAACATAATAATCAGGATGAGTTTGGCGAACTGATGGAGAGCTTTAATCATATGGCCAGTGAGTTGCAAAAAATCGATTCAGTTCGTGATGACTTTGTCAGCAACGTCTCTCATGAAATGCAATCTCCGCTCACATCGATCAGAGGATTCACCAGAGCACTACAAGATGGTGTTATTCCATTAGAAGAGCAGAAAGAGCATTTGGATATTATCTATGAGGAAACGCTGCGCTTATCGAGGCTCAGTGATAATCTGCTTCGGCTAGCCTCGCTGGATTCGGAGCATCATCCGGTTCATTTCACCACATTCCAGGTAGATGAACAATTAAGAAGGGCGATTTTACTGGCAGAGCCGCAGTGGGCTCAGAAGGACATACAGATCGAATTGGATTTGTTGCCCTGCGAGATCACAGTGGACAAAGATTTGTTTGATCAGGTCTGGCAAAATTTAATAAACAATGCGATCAAATACACCGGTCCACAAGGTACCATTCATGTCGAAATTGAGACGTCATCTTCATTTGTGAAGGTATTGATTAGAGATTCTGGACAAGGAATACCTGAGGAAGCACTCCCGTATATCTTTGATCGATTCTACATGGTGGACAAAGCGCGAAGCAGCTCGCTTCGAGGGAATGGATTGGGTTTGTCCATTGTGATTAAAATCTTGAAGTTGCATCAATGTACAATTGATGTAGAGAGCGAAGTAGGAAAAGGCACACAGTTTATTGTCACGATCCCCAGATCGACCATTACACCTTAGTGCAAGCCAGAACAGAGAGAGCAATATGGTAACAATCGGTTCCTGTGTGTTCAGGATTCAGATTGCTGCCAGATTGCTTTTTTTTGATATCTGTATTTACGACAAAATTTCACATATAGTTTTGTTTAGCAGTGGATCATTTGATAAAATAGAAGAGACGTTGTGTGAATCTATGAACTTAATTAATTTAATCATACAGAGAATGGAGCCATCCAATGAAATATCGCAACATGGAAGATTGTATTAACGATCTGGAGCAGCACGGTCATTTGATTCGGGTCAAAGAAGAGGTTGATCCTCATTTGGAGATGGCAGCGATCCACATGAAAGTGCACGAGGCTAAAGGCCCGGCGTTGTTATTCGAAAATGTAAAAGGCTCAAAGTTCCAGGCCGTATCCAATCTGTTCGGCACGGTGGAACGAAGCAAGTTCATGTTCCGCGGTACGCTGGAAGGCGTACAACGGGTCATGGCTGTTCGTGACGATCCCATGAAGGCGCTTAAGACGCCATTTCAGCATGTCCAAACAGGTCTTGCTGCGTGGCAGGCGCTGCCAAAACAGAAATCTATAAGCCTGCCGGTGTCCGCGCAAGAGATTCAAATCTCGGATCTGCCACTCATCAAACACTGGCCTATGGACGGTGGGGCATTTGTGACGTTACCACAGGTTTATTCGGAAGATCCGGACAAACCAGGAATCATGAATTCAAACTTAGGGATGTACCGGGTTCAACTGGATGGCAATGATTTTGAAATGAACAAGGAAATAGGGTTACACTATCAGATTCATCGCGGAATTGGTATACATCAAGCCAAAGCTGTCAAAAAGGGAGAACCACTGAAAGTGAGTATTTTCATTGGTGGTCCACCTGCACATACACTTTCAGCGGTTATGCCTCTGCCTGAAGGACTAAGTGAGATGACATTTGCCGGTTTGCTCGCCGGACGTCGCTTCCGGTACAGTTACAAGGACGGGTATTGCATTAGCAATGATGCCGATTTTGTCATTACGGGTGATATCTACCCAGGCGAGACAAAGCCCGAAGGTCCGTTCGGTGATCATCTGGGTTATTACAGTCTGACCCATGAATTCCCGTTAATGCGTGTGCATAAAGTCTATGCCAAACCTAATGCGATCTGGCCGTTTACGGTTGTTGGTCGTCCACCGCAAGAGGATACGGCGTTTGGCGATTTGATTCATGAGATTACTGGAGACGCGATCAAACAGGAGGTTCCAGGTGTCAAAGAAGTGCATGCGGTCGATGCAGCAGGGGTACATCCATTGCTGTTTGCCATCGGCAGTGAACGTTACACCCCATATCAGGCGGTGAAGCAGCCGACAGAGTTGCTCACGATTGCCAATCGCATTTTGGGTACGGGTCAGCTCAGTCTGGCGAAGTACCTGTTTATTACTGCTGAGGATCAGCAACCTCTGGATACCCATAAGGAAGTTGAATTCCTGACCTATATCTTGGAGCGTATGGATATGCAGCGGGATATTCATTTCCATACCCATACAACGATTGATACACTGGATTACTCGGGTACAGGGCTGAACAGCGGCAGCAAGGTCGTTTTTGCAGCGTATGGCGACAAGATTCGGGAGCTGTGTTCGGAAGTGCCAGAGTCTTTGAAAAACATTCGTGGTTATGAGAATCCACAGCTCATCATGCCGGGTATCGTTTCGATCCAGACATCGGCCTTTACGAGTTATGCGGATACAGCACAGGAGATGCAAGCATTCACGTCTCTATTGAAAGAACAGGGAGGTCTGGACTCGTGTCCGATGATCATTCTATGTGACGACAGTTCGTTCCTGAGTGCTAACCTCAGCAACTTCTTATGGGCAACCTTTACTCGCAGCAACCCTTCACATGACATGTACGGGGTTAATAGCGGATATGACCACAAGCATTGGGGCTGTGATCAGGTGATTATTGATGCACGTACCAAACCCCATCAGGCACCGCCGCTGATTCCCGATGCTTCGGTCGAGAAGAGCATTGAACGATTCTTTGTTAAAGGGGCTAGTCTGGGTTCGATCAAAATCTAATTTGAGATGTCTTGAAGAAGTTCAAACGGAGCGTTTGAACTTCTTTGGCTTACTCTGATACGGCAATGAGGCACAAAAGTGTGTAAAAGTTTAAAACCGGGACTAATTTGGATGTTGGAGTGAGGATAAAGTCTTAGGCGTTCGTATTTACCATTGTGATTAAGGTCGTTTGAACTATGTATGAAATAAAGAATTATAACGATATAAAGAAGTATAGGTATTTTTGTGGCCCCGTTCCGTTGGGTGCTGTTACTATAATGAATTGTTCAGGGGGAATACCGATTTGAGAATCCATATTATGAACCTGCAAGACGGAGACCGTCTAACTGCGGATACATTCAGCGATGCAGGATTACACGTTCTCGGGAAGGGAACTGTGATCAAAGGTGAGGATATCACCTTGCTTATGCAGCACCGTGTAGATTATGTAGATATTGAATCACGCGAAGAGGAAATCACTGAAGCAGAATTTTTTGCAGCAGCCGCAAAGCATGCTTCGGGGATAACTACGAAGGAAGAACCGCCTGAAGAAGAGCTGAAGTCCCAATTTATTCAGACTGTACATAATTATCAAAATGCTTTTCTCGAAGCTCTGACCGTTGGCAAGTTCAACGCCACCATGGTGGATGATGCACTGCAACCGATGGTTGAAGGACTGGATGAGCAAAAAGATGTCGTTCATCTCCTGATGATGCTGGAGCGGGATGACGTCAATAACTATACACATTCAATCCAGGTAGGATTGTTGTCATTCTACCTCGCGAATTGGCTTGGATATTCTCAGAAGGAGAGTTATCAGATTAGTCGCGGTGGTTATCTGCATGACATTGGAAAGTGCAAAGTTTCCCACCGGATTCGGAACAAAACAGAACCGTTGACGGCTGATGAGCAGCTTGAAATGCGGCGTCACACTATATATGGCCATGAAATTATCAAAAATTCGATGACGGATGAAGCGACAGCACTGGTTGCTCTGCAACATCACGAGCGGGAAGATGGGTCGGGTTATCCGATGCAACTTGAGAAAAGTGAAATTCATCCATATACACAGATTGTATCTGTAGCGGATATCTATATAGGCATGAGATCCGGGAACCACGGAGGAAGCAATCCAAACCTGATCAACAACCTTAGAGATATCTATGGAATGGGATTTGGTAAATTGAATGAAAAACCGGTTCAGGCATTGATGCAACATTTGCTTCCTAATTTCATCGGGAAACAGGTACTGCTCAGCAATGGAGAAAAAGGTGTTATTGTCATGAACAATACGTCCGATATTTTCAAACCACTCATCAAAGTGGAGTCTGAAGAATATCGCGATCTCTCCAAAGAGCGTACGCTTGCCATTGATGAATTGCTTATTTAATCTAAATATGATCTGTATTCCTTACTTATATTGAGGACGGGCCTCCTGTACGAAGACAGGGGACCCGTTTTTTGTTATATCATCCTAGATGTGTTGTTCGACCAAGGAAGCAAGCGTATACTTTGCAAAGACCTTATTTTTCCTGCCAAGGAGCGATCGCTATGATTGAAGTGACAACCGAGATTACGATACATGCCTCGATTGAACGATGCTTTGACTATGCCCGGGATATTGATGTACATACTCAGACCGTCTGGCAACATACAAGAGAGCGAGCAGTTGCAGGAGTAACCACAGGAAGAATTGGAGCAGGGGATACCGTAACATTTCAGGCTACTCATTTTGGGGTCAGACAGAAGTTGAAGTCCCGAATTGTGCAGTTTGAACGACCTTTCCTCTTTGTGGATCAGATGGAGAAAGGGGCTTTCAAGAGCATGCGACATGAACATCATTTCAGCGTAATTGGGGATCAGATGACTTGCATGAGAGACACACTTCGATTCGAAGCTCCACTTGGATTACTGGGATGGGCAACGGAGCGACTTGTGCTGAAGAGATACATGCAGGCATTTCTAGAGGATCGTAATCGTAAGCTCAAAGATATGCTTGAGCAGTAGCAGAATTGAATGGATAGAGGAGAGAAGACATTTGATGGATAATGAATATTTTGTAGGTTGGGGCACACTTGCCTTGATTAATGCCGGACTGGCTCAGGGAAAAAACAGAAGTGGTCGGAACTGGTTTCTGATTTCCCTGTTATTTGGTCCGTTGGCAACTCTTTTTATTGTGGTGTGGAATAAACTGGACTAATTCAACGATCGATATTCCGATGCATATAACGATCGATCATCCAGAATACAAGGGCTGCTGCACTAACGCCAGCACCTAACCAGCAAACGGCTGTCCAGCCCGCCCATGCATACACTTGGGTAGAAACGATGGAGCCGGTTGCACTGCCGATGGAATAAAAGATCATATAAGATGCCGTCAGGCGGCTCTGAGCTTCGGGACGAACTTCGTAGATCAGGCTCTGGTTGGTAACATGTACGGCCTGCACGGCGAGATCGAGCAGGATAACACCCAGGATCAGGAACCAGAGAGAATGATGGACATAACCGATGGGTAGCCAGGACAAGAGCAGAATGACAAGGGAAACACCGGTTGTTTTCTGCCCAAGGCCCCGGTCGGCAAGTTTACCTGCACGGGCAGCAGCCAATGCTCCCGCCGCTCCTGCGAGACCGAATGCACCTATGACTGTATGAGACAGGGACAGTGGAGGGCTGCTTAGTGGCAGTACCATAGAAGTCCATAAGATGCTGAAGGCTGTAAAAATCAGCATGGCCAGCACACCTCGTACTCTTAACATACGCAACTCACGGTACAGTTGCAAGACGGAACCGAGTAATTGGAAGTAGCTTTGTTTTACTTGTGGGGATTGTTGCCTTGGGAGAACAAAAAATAAGGCGACAATTCCGAGTAATGTAAGGCTGGCGGAGAAGAGATATACCGATCTCCACCCGAACCAATCGTTCAGCGTACCTGCAACCGTTCGTGCAAGTAAAATGCCAATGACGATCCCGCTGGTTACCAACCCGACAATGCGACCGCGTTCGGAAGGGGCTGCCAAGTGTGCAGCAAAGGCAACGAGCGTTTGCGTAATGACTGCGAGTAGACCTACGACAGCCATGCCCGCGAATAAAAGTGAGCTGGACTGTGAGGTGCCTACCAGAATTAGTGCAAGTACAGAGAAGAGCATTTGAATGATAATCAGCTTGCGACGATTTAAGAGGTCACCAAGCGGAACAAGAAGGAACAACCCCAAGGCATAACATATTTGAGTCACTGTGATGACAATCCCTATGGATGATGGAGAGAGGCCAAACTCATGAGCAATGGAGTCCAGCAAAGGCTGAGCATAATAGATATTGGCGACCGCAAGTCCGCTGCACACGGCAAAGAGAAGAGCAACTAACCGTGACATGGCAGGACGATCCTTATTGGATAATTGTGCATCTGGAGAAGAAGTTTGCATAAATGGATGTCACCTTTCTATTCTGTACTGATCAGTATGTTATGTTTCGAAATAACCATACTTTATTTGCGTGAATTCTGTCAACAGAGAATTGGGTGAGGGTTAAACTAAAGATTTTTTACCCAGAGAATATGACGACAAAATAATTATCCGATCGCTTCTATTCCAGATTTTTCGATTCATTTATAGCTAAAAACTCCTTTCCGGTTATTAGGTTTTGACTTTGTAATAAGAGTGAGGTTAAAATATATAAACATACTGATCGATACATAAAGAGGTGAATTGTATGGTTAGACAACGGGAATTTGATACGGATAAAGCACTCGATGCAGCGATGCATACGTTTTGGGACAAAGGGTTCGAAGCGGCGTCTTTAAATGATTTGACGACCGCAATGGGCATACAACGTCCCAGTCTGTATGCGGCTTTTGGCGATAAAAAGGAATTATTTGAAACAGCACTTCGCAGGTATACCACTCAGCACGCGGCTCAAGTCAGAGCCAGACTTCAACAGGGCTCCTCCGTGCGGGAAGCCTTTCGTGGATTGTTTGAACATATTGGAGCAGAGGGGAGTGTGACCGAGCCTAGTCACGGCTGTTTTTGCATTAATACGATGGTTGAGCTGGCTCCACATGATCCCAAATTCGCTGTCCTTACACGGGAGCATCAGATGTACCTGGGTGTTCTTTTCAAAGAAACGATAGAACGAGGGCAACAGAGCGGGGAATTGTCTACTGACATGAACGCGAGTGCGGTCGCACAGTCCCTGGTAGTATCCATGATTGGACTGACTGTACTGATGAAATCAGGACCAGACCGCTTATTTGTAGAGCAGAGCATCCAAGTTACGCTGTCTTTGTTACATTAATAGGGAATTATTCTGTTTAAAGTGATGCGGAGTTGCTACAATATGTTTAAGAATTGAGCAGATATAGGAGGAGATCAGAAATGAATACGAAGTTGCGCTGTGCCGTTTTGGATGATTATCAGAACGTTGCGCTGACGTCGGCGGACTGGGGTCCGTTGATGGATCAGGTGGAGATTCAGACATTCAACAACTATATGGGCTCGGAAGAAAAAGTCATTCAGGAATTGCAGGATTTTGATATTGTAGTCCTGATGCGGGAACGTACACCGTTTCCAGAGAAGGTCATTTCGCAGCTCCCTAAGCTAAAACTTCTGATTACAAGTGGTATGCGCAACGCTTCGATAGATCTCAAGGCTGCAGAGCAGAACGGGATCATTGTGTGTGGAACCGAGGGAAGCTCTAATCCGCCGACGGAGCTTACATGGGCACTGATTCTGGGGCTGTCCAGACAACTGGTTACGGAAAATAATGCACTTCGCTCCAATCGAAACTGGCAGAGCACTGTAGGGTTGGATTTGCATGGGAGAACACTTGGATTGCTTGGTTTGGGCAAGATAGGCACTCGTATGGCTGAGATCGCACAAGCATTTGGTATGAATGTGATGGCCTGGAGCGAGAATCTAACACGTGAGAAAACCGAAAAACATGGTGTGATCTGGTCCGAGACCAAGGAGCAATTGCTTGCACAGAGCGACATTGTATCCATTCATCTGGTATTGAGTGATCGTACGCGGAATCTGATTGGACAAGCCGAGTTTCAACTAATGAAATCGAATGCGCTACTGATCAATACGTCGCGAGCGGGCATTGTCGATCAGGAAGCTATGGTGGAGGCATTGCAAAGTGGTGTGATTGCTGGTGCAGGTCTGGATGTATATGAGCAGGAACCGCTACCCGTTAACCATGTGATGCGAACATTGCCCAACGTTCTGGCCACACCGCATCTGGGTTATGTGACTCGTGGGAATTATGAGATCTATTATAATCATACCGTAGAGAATATAGCGATGTTCCTGAAGGGAACACCGATCAGACAACTGCTTTCTTAGAATGAACGTATGCGGAGTATGACTCTGCTATAGTTATATAGAATCAACGACAAATAAGGTGCTGCCAGGAAAGAGTTAGACCTGAGCAACACCTTATTAGTATATCTGTGTAGTAGAACAAATGAAGGAATAGCTTAACTGTGTGGTCCTCGCTGGGAGGAATGAATCATGGCGACGCTTGATTCACGAACGATTAAGCGCGGTTCAAATTGGATGTGTTCGTAATCGGTCGTATTCATCTCCCGAATTCGTTTTAACAACAGCTCGGTAGCAAGTCTGGCGACTTCTTCGCCCATAATGGACACGGAACTAATCTGAGGAGACGTGACGGTTGTCCATTGATTGTTATCCACACCCACAACAGCCACATCTTCAGGTACACGAACCCCTAACTCCTTGAACCGATTAACCAATCCGATGGCAACCATATCATTAATGGCATAGACGGCATCTGGCATATGCGTAAGTCCATAGAAATAATCTGCAGCATTGGCACCTGTATTTAATGAAAAGTCCTCACCAAAGTAGACGAGAGAAATGTCCACATGACCTACGGCTTGCTCATACGCACGAAAGCGTTCTTCAATAATGTCCTTCGGTGCTCCCGCATATGCAATTCGAGTTCGACCGATCTTGAACAGATGCTCCATCACCAGTTTGCCTTCAGGTTGAGACAGAGAGACGATATCTGCCTTCATGCCAGGTTCCAGTTTTTTGCCGTAATTAATCATGGAAATAGGGAGCGGCGCTTTATCAATCAGTCCGGGTAACGTTTTGGGGTACGCCAGAGGCATGAAGATTAGTCCGTCCACATGCAATTTTTTGACATTACGAATGGTTTCAAGCTCCGTTCTGGCATTGCCTGCCGTATTGATCTGAACGACATGGTACCCATGTTGCTTCGCCGTTTGCTCTACAGACCAGGAGATTTCCGGAATGATGGCGTTACGTATGTCGGGTACAACAAGCGCGATCTGGTGCGTTTGCCGGATTTTCAGACTCTGTGCCGAGGTGTTGGGTACAAACCCCAGTTCTTCAATGGCCTGCATCACCTTATCCCGTGTTTTACTGCTGATGCCTTCTGAATTGTTGATGGCCCGGGATACGGTAGCGATGCCCACGCCGGCACGCTCTGCAACGTCCTTGATTGTAAGTTTCTGTTCTTTCCTCAATGTACGGTTACCTCACTTTATCGGAAACGATTCCGAATTATTAGGAATATGTATGAACTTCACGATAGTTATATAACTTGATTATAACATTTGAACAATGAACTATCCCGTGAAAGGGCCAGATTTATGGCCAGGCCTGATTAAATTTCAATGGATCAACAATAATATTTGCCATAATATATGTTAATAACAAGGATTACATCGTTTGTAATACCGCTAAGATCACTTGAATTAAAGTATAAGCATTCTAAAGTGAACTCGATATGATCACGAAATAGACATATTAGTGGAGAAATATGTTTGACAGCGTATCTAAAATGTGACATATTTAATTTACGGAAACGTTTCCGATTATATCACAAATTATGATCTGGGAGATGAAATGAATGAAAGCATTACGTTGGCATGGAGTCAAAGATTTACGTCTCGAAAATATTAATGAACCTCACCCTGAAGAAGGAAAGGTCAAAATAAAAGTGGAATGGTGCGGTATCTGCGGCAGTGATTTGCACGAGTACACAGCAGGTCCAATCTTCATTCCCGCTCAAGCACCGCATCCGTTAACAGGGGAACAAGCGCCTATAGTTATGGGGCATGAATTCTCAGGACAGGTGGTTGAAGTAGGGGAAGGTGTTACACGTTTCAAGGCGGGTGATCGTGTTGTGGTAGAACCCATCTATGCATGCGGACACTGCGAAGCTTGTAAACAGGGCAGATACAATCTGTGCGATCAGATGGGTTTCCTTGGACTCGCTGGAGGCGGAGGAGGATTCTCCGAGTATGTAACTGCTGCAGAAAACATGGTACATGCCATTCCGGATTCAATCTCGTATGAGCAAGGTGCGTTGGTTGAACCTTCAGCTGTAGCACTTCACGCTGTGCGCCAAAGCAAGCTGAAAGTGGGAGATACGGCAGCCGTGTTTGGCGCAGGCCCAATCGGGTTACTGGTCATCGAAGCGCTTAAAGCTTCGGGAGCGTCGGATATTTATGTGGTGGAGTTATCGGATGAACGGAAAGCAAAAGCCGAAGAGCTCGGTGCCATTGTGATTGATCCAATGCAGTTTAATGTCGTGGAAGAGATCCATCAACGTACACAAGGCGGCGTTAACGTAGCCTATGAAGTAACTGGTGTTCCACGTGTTCTGCAACAAGCCATCGATTCAACACGTATTGGTGGAGAGTTGATGATCGTCAGCATTTTTGAACAGGAAGCACCGATTCACCCGAACTCAATTGTCATGAAAGAGCGTACGGTCAATGGCATTATCGGTTATCGCGATGTGTTCCCGGCGGTGATCAGTCTGATGGATAAAGGTTTCTTCCCGGCTGACAAGCTGGTGACCAAACGAATTTCGTTGGATGAAGTGGTAGAGCATGGATTTGAAGCACTGTTGAAAGAGAAAAATCAGGTTAAGATTTTGGTAAAAGCTGAATAGAAATCACAGACATTAAGAACAAGTAGACAGCACATCAACAGATGTGATTGTCTACTTTTTTTGTATAAATAGGGCGGAATTTGTTGCATGTGCGGGTGGTTTTACATAGTATAAAAAGATACAAATTGTATCATCTCGGTGTGAAGGTAATGATGATGAAAAAATGAAGGAGGAAGCGGACATGCAGAGACATACAAAATGGACAGCCGTAATTTTGACCATTGTCGCAGGAATGAGCTGGATGCTTATGGGGAACTCCAAGCCGAAAAACACCACGTCAACGAGTCAACCCCCTGCGACGGAACGTGGCCTTGCCAAGGTGTCGAATGCACCGATCAGTTCAGCCGATGTAACATCGAAGATCGAACTGCTAGGCAGACCTTTTACCAAAACACCATATGCTAATAACGTCTGGGACATGCAACTGTACAACGGCAAAATATATTTGGGCCACGGAAATAGTAGCAATCTGGGCGTAGCTCCTAATTCAGGTCCTATTCCAGTCATTTATTATGATACAGCGAATGCAAAATTCAAGACCCAGTCGGTGACGAACAGCAACCCGAGCATCTTGCCATCAACGAAGATGTATGTGGATGAGGAACAGATTGATATCTACAGAGTACTAAACGATAAGTTATATATTCCTGGCAATGATTCCGATAGTGAACAGTGGGAACTGGGAAACTTCTATCGTCTGGATGGAGAAGTGTGGACCAAATATCGCAATCTGCCGCTGGGTGTACACGTATACGATTTGGCATCTTATCAAGGCAAGATGTTTGCCGCGCTGGGTACAGAGTCCAAACCAACCATTCTAATCTCTCATAATGAAGGTGAAACTTGGCAAAAATATGCGACCATTAATACGTTTGGTTTCCGGGCTTATACCATGTTCCATCTTAATGGCAAGTTATATGCAACTGGCATGATGTATCCTGCCAATAAAATATGGAATGACAAAACTAATATTTTGGAGATTAATGAAAAGCTTGAGAAACGGGATGTTGTCATCTATGGTAACAAAATGCTGCCTGGACTAACCTATCAAACGGGCACGATTCCTTATAATAAAATAGGCAAAAATGTTAACTTCAATAACAAGTTGCTCTATATAGCAGGTGGCGTGTTTAATGATGGGCAGCTGTTGCCCAAATCTTTGAATGTCATGACCGACATCAATCAGGCAAGGCGAGTTAACCTCCCGGATGCCAAGGCGCTCCCAACCGATGTGCTGTTGCGTGATGGCAAGGTGTATGTGCTTACGTACACTCGCCAAAGTGCCAATCTGTATATTAATCGGGTCTACCAATCAACGGATCTGACCACATGGAATGAGATTTTACGTTTTAATCAGGACACTTATGCCAAGTCTTTCGAAGAGAACGAGGGTGACTTCTACTTTGGTCTGGGTACCGATCCGGATGTGTTATCGACTTCATCAGGAAAATTGCTTCGAGTGAATCGCAGTGATATCCCCGTGAATGCTAATTAAATTGGAAGGAAGATTATGGATTATATACTATGCTACATCCACATTATTGGTGACCGGGAAAATACCTGTTGTATCGTAGATCGCAGGACGGATTGCTGTGGTAGTGTGTTCAAACAGAGGCTGCCGTAAGGTAGCTTTCTTTTTTTTCTATAAGAGTAGTTTGAACGCCCAACTTCGAAAATTTGAAAATAAAATTAAGAAACTATAAAATGGATAGAGAAATAATCCTAAACCAGTCAACTGGATTACACGTGTTACAATATACAAAAGCATGTCGCATTTCATGTGGATGCGGAGTTCCACACTTCCAATTGCAAAGGAGCAATGTACTATGAACGTACCTTCAGCATTATTCAAACCTTTCACCTCGGACAAGCTAACATTGTCTAATCGAATCGTTATGGCACCCATGACTCGCGGATTCTCACCAGAGGGTGTACCTGGACCAGAAGTTGCTGAATACTATCGTCGCAGAGCAGCAGGTGGAGTGGGGCTCATCATAACGGAAGGCACAGGCATTAATCATCCATCTTCGGTTAGTGGAGCGAGTATTCCATTATTCCATGGTGAAGATTCGTTGCAAGGATGGGCTAATGTAGTGAAAGCAGTACATGAAGCGGGTGGCAAAATCATGCCACAATTGTGGCATGTGGGTACAGCACGTCGTTCCGGTGACTTGCCTAACGCAGAAGCTGAGCCTGTAAGTCCGTCAGGGGTTAGCATGGCAGGTGAACCATCACGTGAACCATTAATGGAAGAGGAGATTCAAGGTCTTGTACAGGCATTTGCCCAAGCGGCAGCGGATGCACAGCGAATCGGGTTTGACGGCATTGAACTGCACGGAGCCCATGGATACCTGATTGACCAATTCTTCTGGGAGCAGACGAATCGACGGACCGACAATTATGGTGGTGATTTGGTACGGCGAACCCAATTTGCGGTTGAAGTGATTGAAGCTTGTCGTGCGGCGGTTGGTCCTGATTTCCCAATTGTGCTCCGGTTCTCCCAATGGAAGATGGGGAATTATGAGGCACGTCTGGTGGAGACGCCAGAACAATTGGAGCAATTCTTGACCCCGCTTAGTGCTGCTGGCGTGGATATATTCCATTGCTCTACACGCCGGTTCTGGTTACCGGAATTCGAAGGATCTGAGCTGAATCTTGCGGGTTGGACGCAAAAAATAACGGGTAAACCAGCTATTTCAGTTGGATCGGTAGGTCTTGAAGCTGAATTCGTAGACAGAGCAACCGAGAACCAGGGAACAGGTGATGCCCATTTGGATCAATTAAATGAGAAGTTGGAGAACAATGAATTTGACTTGATCGCCTTGGGTCGTGTTCTGCTTAGTGATCCCGAATGGCCTGCCAAAGTTCGTGAAGATCACATATCCGAAATCATTCCATTTACAACGGAAGTGTTGCAAACACTCCATTAATAGAAGCCTAATAACGTTTGGTGAAAGGTGAACTAACACTGAACGGCAACGATTTACAACGAAAAGTAAAACAAAAACGAACAAATAGGCCGCCTTTGGGCGGCTTTTCGATTTGTCTATACTAATAATTTCAACATATGAAAAATTCACAATAGAAAATCGTTTTCTGCACCGTTACTCCTTTTTATTCTCCACATACATCGCACACGCGCCTAGTCACAACACCATTAAGTTCCACATCTCAGGTTCCAGTGCAACCACTTTTTTTACCGCTTAAGTGTCTGAACAACGATTCAATCCTCAGAAGCGCTCATTTTGAAAATCCACCACCTTATGATAAGGTTAGGCCTGAACCCAAGGGTTGCCAAGATGACATTACATAAGGAGGATGAATATCCTTGCACAACTATAGGTACAACTCGAACAATAAATGGAGAAAACCATTGCATATGATGTGTCTTCTGCTGGGGATCGTTCTGCTTTTATCGGCATGCGGCCAAGCACAGAAACCTTCCTCCGCGACGGACTCGAATACCGGATCGAACGCTGGCTCCAACTCAGGGCAATCTTCCTCATCGCCGGAGCAGAATACCGCGCCACCGCAGGAAGAAGTACCAGAGGAACCGCAAGAAGAAGTCGATCCGGTGCAGGAGCAACTTAGTTCATTAACGTTAGAAGAGAAGATTGGACAGATGATACTGGCCGGTGTTCAAGGGACAACGTTGGATGATCAAGCCAAACAGATGATTACCGATCAAAAGGTAGGGGGCATTATTTTCTATGCCAACAATGTATCAACACTCGAGGGAACAGCCAAGTTTGTGCAATCCATCAAGGAAGCGAATCACTTCAACCCGGTACCGATCTTCATGAGTGTGGATCAGGAGGGCGGCAAAGTCAGTCGTATGCCGGAGACGGTAGAATCCATTCCTTCCAGTAGAAAAGTAGGCGAGACGAAAGATAGCGCGCTTGCTGAAACGATGGGCGAATTACTTGCCAGACAAGTTCAGCTTGCGGGTTTTAATGTGGACTTTGCTCCTGTGTTGGATGTGAATAGTAACCCGAAGAACCCGGTGATTGGAGATCGTTCATTCGGCAGCTCGGCAGAACTGGTGTCACGTATGGGCATTGCAGAGATGAAGGGACTACGTAATGAAGGCATTATTCCGGTAGTGAAACATTTTCCGGGTCATGGTGATACGTCCGTGGACTCCCATCTCGATCTCCCTGTCGTGAATAAAACGGAAAAACAACTGGCCGAGCTTGAATGGATTCCGTTCCAGGCCGCAGTGAAGGAGCAGGTAGAGGCGGTCATGGTTGCACACATTTTGTTCCCGAAGCTGGACCCGGATCATCCGGCTTCCTTATCGGATGTCATTATAGGTGAACATCTGCGCGGGAAGTTCAAGTATGATGGTGTGGTCATCACAGATGACCTGAGTATGGGTGCAATCGCGAAGAACTACAAGTTGGACCAGGCAGCCCTAGCAACGGTCAAAGCTGGAAGTGACATTCTGTTGGTCGCTCACAGTTATGAGAGTGCCAAGACGATTTTTGATACGCTAATAAGTGCAGTAAAGTCAGGCAAAATCACCGAGTCCCGAATTGATGAAAGTGTATATCGTATCCTGGCATTGAAGCAACAATACAAGTTATCCGATGATCAGAAAGCTTCCGGAGACCTGAAGCAATTGAATGCAGATATTGTGGATTGGCGTAAGCAAATCGATGCTAGATAATAAATCCTGTGTTATGATTTTGCCAGAGGTGAGATCCAATAATGTATACCATTATGATAATAGAGGACGATCCCAAGATTGCGGGATTATTGAAATCACATATTGAACGCTACGGGGACCGGGCCGTACTGGTCGAGGATTTTGAGATGATTGTGCAACAGTTTGAGCAGGTACAGCCACATGTGGTACTTCTGGATATCAACTTGCCCAGTTACGATGGTTTCTATTGGTGCCGCCAGATTCGTACGCTGTCCACATGCCCCATTTTGTTTATCTCCGCACGGAGTGGGAAGATGGATCAGGTCATGGCACTGGAGAACGGGGCGGATGATTATATTACGAAGCCATTTGAGCATGAGATTGTTATAGCAAAAATTCGAAGTCAGCTGCGCCGGGTATATGGGGACTATGCTGCACGTGATGAAGAACGCAAGGTGGAACTGGACGGCTTGGTCGTGTACTTGGAAAGACTGGAGATTCAGCTTGGTGATCGCAAAGTGCAGCTGACGAAGAAGGAAACGATTCTGCTGGAAACGTTACTGCGCCGCAGTCCAAAGCTTGTGAGCAGAGAGACAATCTTGGAGAAGCTGTGGGATGACTCTTTTGTGGATGATAATACACTCAGCGTTAACGTTACTCGGGTGCGTAAACGATTAGCCGAACTTGGTATTACGGACGCACTGGAAACGGTCAGAGGTTCGGGTTACCGATTGAACAATACCTGGAAGGCCTCTTCACCATCATGAGATTGTTTATACGAGAACATCTCGCTTTAACGTGCTGGGTTGTTGCCATCTTGTTCACTGTTGTTGCAGTGTTCTGGTATGACGGTTACAACGATTGGGTCACGGCTGCTTATGCCGTAGCGTTGGGATTATTTTTATACATCGGATATTTGGTGTATCGTTATTATTCACATCGTTCCTTTTATACCCGGATGTCACGGTCGATGGATTCGCTGAAGGAATTTGTACCATTGAACGAAACAAGTCCTTTATCACTGGCGCTGGAGAAGCTGCTCGATTCACAATACGGCCAGTATCATGCTCATCTCCATCGGCTGGAACAACGGCAGCAAGAATATCTGACATTCATGAACCAGTGGGTCCATCAGATGAAGACACCGTTATCCGTTATTGAGTTGACCGTGGAAGGTCAGGAAGATGATGATCCTCGGCTCGTAAGCATTCGGGAGGAAGCGGACCAGATGAGGCGAGGCTTGGAGACTGTGCTGTATGTGGCCCGGTTGGATACCTTCGAACAGGATTTCAGTGTCGAACCTGTGATACTGAAGACCGCTGGGGAAGAAGCAATCCATGAGCTCAAGCGATTCTTTATTCGCAATCACGTCTATCCAGAGATGCATATCGATTCTGCGCTGGTTGTGCAATCCGATGCCAAGTGGATTCGTTTTGTCTTGGTACAGTTACTGTCCAATGCAATCAAATACTCCGCGGGCAGCGGGCAAAAGATCTATGTGCGTGCGTATGAAGCCGAACGCTCCATCATACTGGAAGTGCAGGATCAGGGCATCGGAATTCCGAAGTCTGATCTAAACCGGGTATTCCAGCCTTTCTTCACCGGGGAGAACGGGCGGCATTTCAAAGAGTCCACAGGCATGGGGCTGTATATTGCAAAAGAAGTGTTAACACGGATGAATCATAGGATTGATCTTGAATCTGTGTACGGCGAAGGAACGACTGTCCGAATTACATTCAACTCTTGAAGTGACAGGTTGAAGATAAGATTGGGACGTGAGTTCTGTATTTTTGTTGAAGAAGTGTGAGTGGAGTATATATTACAGTGTAAGTGTAAGTATAGACGTCTATTGCCTGATCGGGGCGAAGGCGTCTTTTTGATTTTCATGATGCAACCTTACAACATTGTCATGTTGATGAAAGGTTAAACCATAGGAGAATGGCCGAAACTTCGATAGACTATAGTCATAAGAGTACAGGAAAGGCCACGCACAATACGCATGCACACAGCATGAAAAGTAACTTGATTTTGAATTCATATATCACTAAGGAGTTGTAACCATGGAGATTTGTTCTGTGAAACAGATCAGTAAAATCTACAAAGGCATCGTATCTTATGAAGCGTTATCAGGTATTGACCTCAGTATTCAGGAAGGTGAGTTTGTTGGCATCATGGGACCATCCGGTAGTGGCAAAACAACACTGCTGAACATGATCTCAACCATTGATTATCCAACATCAGGCGAACTGCGGATTGCAGGGAAGAATCCGTTTGAATTGAATCAGGACGAACTCGCGCTGTTTCGGCGCAAAGAGCTTGGATTCGTTTTTCAATCGTTCAATCTGTTAAATACCCTGACAGTCAAGGAAAACATTGTGTTGCCACTGACTCTTGACGGTGTTTCGCTAGCAGAGATGAACACTCGTGTTGAACATCTGGCAAGCAAGCTGGGGATCGAGGGTATTCTGAACAAACGGACATATGAGATATCAGGAGGACAGGCACAGCGTACGGCCATTGCCAGAGCGCTTATCCATTCCCCGAAGCTGATTCTGGCCGATGAACCAACAGGCAACCTGGATTCGAAGGCGGCAAGAGATGTCATGGAGATTCTCGAAACTCGCAATCAGGAGGATCAGGCTACGATGCTGCTGGTCACTCATGATGCAGTAGCTGCAAGTTATTGCAGTCGGGTTGTCTTTATCAAGGATGGCAAACTGTATAATGAAATTCACTACGGCGATAATCGCGCAGCCTTTTACCAGAAGATTATTAATGTATTATCCCTAATGGGAGGTTCAGGACATGAATTTTCGCCAGTTCGCCATTAATAACGTTGTTCGCAACAAACGAATTTATCTGGCTCATTTTCTGAGCAGTACATTTTCCGTTATGATCTTTTTTACTTACGCATTGCTCCTGTTCCATCCTGATTTGAAAGCGGGGTTAAAGGGATCAAGTGGAACGGTTACGTTGCTTGCAAATCAGGGGTTTGTGATTGCAGAGATCATTATATTCATCTTTTCATTCCTGTTCCTGCTCTACTCCGTTGGTTCATTTCTGAAGACGCGCAAGAAGGAATTTGGTATTTTCCTGATCATAGGCATGACACGTAAGCAGATGAACAGACTTCTGTTTATGGAGAACATGTGTATCGGATTAGCTTCCATCATTACCGGGATTGGACTCGGAATTATTTTCGGCAAATTGATTCTGCTGATCTGTGGCTCCATGCTGGCTGTTGAGAACAGTCTTCGATTCTATTTTCCGCTAAAAAGCATTGCCCTGACGGCAGGTGCATTTCTGCTGCTGTTTGTTGTGATCGCGATGTCCTCATCCTTGCTCATTCGCAAAGGAACTCTCATTGACCTTGTGAAATCAGAGGAAAAACCGAAACCGGAACCCAAAGCCTCACGTCTACTCGCCTTGTTATCCGTATTGTTGATTGGTGGGGGTTATGCAGGAGTATTCACTTTTGTATGGATAAGCTTCTCCTTTCCGTTATTACTCGCAAGTGTCGTGGTTGTTATTGCAGGTACGTACTTTCTGTTCACGCAGCTCAGTGTATACATCATTCGGGCACTGAAAAGAAATCCAAGGTTGTTTTTCCGTAAAACCAATCTGCTCTTCCTATCTGAACTTACCTATCGAATGAAAGATAACGCCATCATGTTTTTCATGGTAAGTATCATCTCGGCTTCTTCATTTACGGGAATTGGCACCATGCTTGCTATTGCTGACCCGGGGTTGTCGTCCATGTCGAATCCGTACGCATTCAGTTATATGAATAACTGGTATACTCCAAACTCCGAGCGACATATTCGGCAGATTGAAGAAACGTTGATTGATAATCAAGTTCCCTACGTGAAGGGCAGTTATGCTCCTATAGGTGAAAATAATAATGGGAATATTATCAAACTGAGTGATTATAACCGTCTTGCGAAGGCACTGGGGTATGAAGAACGTACGTTGAAACAAATCGATGAGTCATTTATGACACCAAGCAATTTGGCGATGCGCAAGGAGTACCGTGAACAGGTTGAAAAAGGAGCCTCGGGAGGAAAGATCAATCTGGAGGTTGATAATCAGCACATACCTGTCCAGCTATCGACACCTGGTACCGATATTGTGATTCCTTTTCAATATGAAATTTATCTCTACGTCGTAACCGACGAATTGTTTAATAAGATGAGACCTGCGTACAACGAGGAAGTTGGCATGCCTGAAGGTTTCTATTCGAGTCGAACGATACAATTTATCGTGAAAGATTGGATGGGTACACGTAGCTTTGCTCCTGAATTGATCAAATCCATTCAAGATGATCATTCCGAAAAAGGTTATTACGAGGTCAGCGCGCTTGTGGTGGATTGGCTTAATTCCAAGCAGACCAATGGCATCATTCTAATTTTGAGCGGCCTGATCGGCATTGTTTTCTTCACCTTTGCAGCAAGTTTCACGTATTTCAGACTTTACGCAGATCTAGAACGGGATGAAGCGCAGTATCGCATGATTGGCAAAATGGGACTGAGTCGTCCCGAACTCCGTAAGATCGTAACAAGGCAGCTATTGCTTATGTTCTTCCTGCCGATTCTGGTGGCGGTCATCCACAGTTCGGTTGCCTTTGTAGCGTTGCAGCAACTGGTTGATTTCTCGGTCTTTGGATACAGCCTGCGCATCTTCTTGGTGTTTGCTTCCATGCAGATTTTGTATTTTGCACTCGTGCGCTGGCGGTATCTGCGTCACATGTATTCCAAATTAGTCTAAAATAGCATGGCCCAACAGACACCGGACTCATCGCTCGGTGTCTGTTGACTTTTCTAGCTAAGGCACAGTACTATTTCATTAGATACAGAATGTATCATTACATAGTTTCTCAAGCAGTTAGAAGGATGGAATTACAGAAATGTCAGGCCGGTGCCTGAGAGGGAGGACATATCATGAGTATCACGATGTCTCGTGGACAAGCTTACATTCAACGTTTGAATGATGAGCGGAATGTATGGCTGGACGGAGAGCGTATCCAGGTAACTGGGCATCAGGCCTTTCAGGGAACACTTCAAACCATAGAAGGATTGTTCAATCTGGTGGATGACCCGGAGACAAGGGAAACCGTGGCCTATTGGGACGAACAGACGGGAAGTTACGTGCATCGCTCTTTTCTTGTGCCTAGTTCACTTCCTGACGTGAACAGCAGGGCGGATGCTTTTCGGCTGTGGGCCGATCGGACGTATGGGGTGATGAGCCGATTGTCTGATTATGCCCGATCCCGGCTGACCGGTTGGTATGCAACACGACATGAGATGACAGCGCATGACCCGGCATTTGCAGACAAAATATCGGATTATTTTGCACAAGCCAAACGAAAAGATGCATTCCTGACAATTGTCCAGCGGGACCCACAGATTAATCGTTCCTTGCCTGTTGGAGAAGATGAGGATGCCATGCTGCGAATTGTCAAAAGGAATACAGAGGGCGTTGTGATCCGCGGGGCCAAAATGGTGGCAACAGCAGCGCCTTATGCCGATGATATCATTGCTTATCCCGTTCAACGAATTCCAGGCCACCTGCCAGAGCTGGCCCATATGGTAATTGTAGCCGCGGACAGTCCGGGCTTGCACATGATGTGTCGTGAATCTTTTGCCACAAAAGATACAGATAAATCACATCCACTCAGTGCGCAGTATGATGAGATGGATGCTGTACTATTTTTTGACGATGTATTTGTGCCCTGGGAACGTGTATTACTGCACAATAACCCTGAAGCCGTATGGCAGATTCGCTGCAATACAGCTTCGGCCAGTCTGGCCTACCATCAGAGTGTCATTCGATTACACTCGAAACTGGAGTTTATTACAGCCGTGACCTCATCCATTGCCAAGGAGATTGGGGTGGACTCTTTCCTGAATGTGCAGGAACAACTTGGAGAGCTGATCAGTCAGATGCAGACTGTCGAGGGACTGATTATTGCTGCTGAAGCACAGTCCAAACCAGACACATTTGGCAACTGGTTGCCGGAATTCAAATATATTGAAACCGCACGTAATCTGGGCAATCGCTATTACCCCCGCGCGGTGGAGATTTTGAAGACCATTGCTGCGGGTGGTCTGATTCAGATTCCTTCAGGTACGTTTGAGACTAATGAAATGATGGGTTCTTTGGTAGGCAAATATCTTGGTGGAGTAACGATGCAAGCCGCGGAGAAGATTCGTCTCTTTCAACTCGCATGGGAGCTGACCGGAAGTCCACTCGGAGCAAGGCATGACCTATATGAACGTTTCTACGCGGGTGATCCCGTGCGCAATCGGGCGAACCAATATGTGCAGTATGACAAGGAACGTTTATTGGGGAAAGTGGAGCCGTGGCTTCGTTCGCTTAAGGACTGATCTGATGATCTAATACAAATGGTCGAATGAAGATCGAAAAGCCTGAATGAAGAACGAAAAGCTTGAATGTAGGCTGAAAACAGCAAACAGCCCTATTTTAGTTAATGCCTTGGCCTGAGCCAGGGCTCTATTTCTATTTATTTAGATTATCTTTAGAAATGATTTAGGTTGAATTAAGAGACGTAGTATATAGTAATAATGTAGAGATAGGCATAGAGTATAGGAAATGAGAGGAATAACATGAGATACACCGTATTAATTGCAGATGACGAACCAGAGATTGTTGAACTGCTTCAACTATATCTGGAGAAGGACTATACCATTAAAACTGCGGTGAATGGAGCCGAGGCATTACAATGCATACGTTCAACACAGATCGATTTGGTCATACTGGACATCATGATGCCTGTAATGGATGGATTGCAGTTGATCAAACAGATCAGAGCCACATATCACATGCCTGTACTGTTCCTATCCGCCAAAAGTCAGGATCACGATAAAATCCTTGGACTGGGACTTGGGGCAGACGATTATATAGCGAAGCCATTCAACCCGCTTGAGATTGTCGCCAGAGTAGAGGCGTTGCTCAGAAGAGTTAATCAATTTGATGCAGCGGAGATCCCCGAAGCGAAAGAACAGAATCTGGTATTAGGTGATCTGACGCTGGATCGATCCCAATGTATCCTTTTTCGTTCAGGAAGTCCTGTAACATTGACCTCTACAGAGTATAAAATTATGGAATTGTTGCTTGATCAACCTGGCCGAGTGTTCACCCGTAAAAAAATATACGAAGCGGTCTGGGGCGACTATTATGCGCACGAGGACAGCACGATTATGGTACATATCAGCAACATTCGGGAGAAGATCGAGCGTGACTCCAGACAACCGGAATATCTCAAAACGATAAGGGGACTTGGATACAAAATTGAAGCGCCCATGGAAAGCTAGAGAAAAGCGACTGTTGCAGACATCCCTGACTTTGGACTTCTTGCTGTTCAACTTCTTTTTGCTGTTACTGGTATTGATTGTGTACCTTATGGTTTCACTGGATGTCGTGGATTTTCGCATTTCGGATCAGGTGGTAGACCCGAATCTGAATGTTGAAGCCCACGTGTATGTAGCAGAGCTGGAGAACGAATTTTACTCCGGTGGAGGTTCGGTGTCGAAAGGCAAAGACACAGAGATTCAACGTCTCAAGGATAGCGGCGGCTGGATTGAAATATTGGATGCGAATCGCAATGTCATTCGTCATGTGGGAGACAAGCAAGATGCGTTCACACAATACAGTGAAGCCGATCTGTATGATGGATTGGAAAATCGGAGTAACCAGGAATACTATTATTCGATCACTCCTCTCTCGACAGAAGGAGCGGTAGCGTATGTATTGCTCAAAATCCCGCGTGATCTGGTCAGCGTGCGGATTAATGATAATCAGTTGATTACTAATCTGAAACATCCATTATCCTTTTACATTATGATTGGCATCGGTTTAGTATTGTTATTGATCTTTGTATATAGCTATTGGGTCGCACGGAGAATCAAAAAACCACTCAGTATTCTCTCCTCGGGTCTTACGCAGATGATACAAGGAAATTATAGTACACGTATGTCGATCTCAGCCGAGAGGGAATTTGTCCAGATAGGTGAGACCTTCAACTACATGGCGGACGTCATTGAGAACACTTCTGCGGAGAAACGTTACGCCGAAGAGAGCAAACAGCGACTGATTGTAGACTTATCACATGATCTGAAGACACCGATAACATCCATACAGGGATATGCGCAGGCATTGGTGGAAGGACGTGGGGAGGACAAGGACAGGCAGCAAAGATATCTGGGATACATCTATAACAAGTCCGTTCAAGTTGCACGTATGATACAGAATATGCTGGAGTTGCTCAAGGTGGATTCGCCCGATTTTCGCATGCATATTCAGAGAAGAGAGATTGGAGAATTCCTGCGCGAGATTATGGCAGATACCTATGGGGAGATTGAACAGAAACAGTTTGTCCTTCATGTACTTGTTCCTGATGAGGTGATCTACGCGAGGTACGATCCGGAGCTGTTATCCAGAGTCATCCAGAATCTGATTACCAATGCTCTGTCTTATAATCCAATCGGGACCGAACTGCGCGTCGAACTCATTCCGCTTCATACCCATGTGGTGATAGAGGTGGCAGATAACGGAGTGGGCATACCACAAGAACTGTGGTCAACGATCTTTGACCCGTTTGTACGAGGGGATGAGGCGCGGACAGCGACCGGAGGCACCGGACTTGGTTTGTCCATCGCACGGCGTAATACGGAGAAAATGGGCGGACGGCTGATTCTTTCCCGGCGTGGGCGAGAGACCACCGTGTTTACCATTGAGATTCCAAATTAAATAAGAGAAGAAATGTCCATGTGGAGGGAAATATTTTGTTCAAAGTAAATACGTTTGTCCGGTTCAGTATTGCACTGGCGTTGATATTGGTTAATATCTATTTATTATCACGTGTGAGCTTCATCTTTCAGCCGCTCGTCACCATGATCACGGTCATTACCGTGCCGATGATGTTGTCGGTGTTCTTTTATTATCTGCTAAGGCCGCTTGTGAATTATATGGAGAAAAAGAAAATAAATCGCACGCTAAGTATTTTGCTAATCTATCTGGTTATTGCTATTCTGGGAGTGTTCTTCATCATTGGTTTATGGCCATCGTTACGTGAGCAACTGATCAATCTGGTTGATAACGCACCAAGTCTAATCAATTCATTAAGTGAACAGCTGAGAGAGCTGGAGCAAAATGGTGCCATTCAGGCCTTGTTCCCTGAGGGCTCGACACCTTTCTCCCAGATCACGGAGTATATCAACAAAGGATTTAACTTTGTAACCAACTATGTAAGTGGATTCTTCTCACTTGTTTCCAGTTTTGCGATCATCTTGTTTACACTACCGATCCTTTTGTTCTATATGCTGTTACAAGGCGAGAAATTTGGTCGTAAACTGGCACATATCGCTCCAAAACGTTTCCAAAAGGACAGCCGTGAAGTCGTAATTGAGATTGATCAGGCGTTGAGTGGTTTTATCGTGGGAAGAGTTTTGGTGAATCTGGCACTGGGTGTACTGATGTATATCGGTTTCTTGATCATTGGACTGCCGTACGCATTACTGCTCACGGTAATTGCGGTCATCATGAACTTTGTTCCGTTTATCGGAGCGATTGTGTCGTCCGTACCTATTGTGATCATGGGTCTCGTGGTATCACCATCGGTTGCCATCTGGTCTCTGATTATTATTCTTGTCGCTCAGCAGATTCAGGACAACCTGGTTGCACCGTACGTATTCGGCAAAAAGCTGGATATTCACCCGCTCACGACCATCATTCTGGTGTTGGGTGCAGGCGACCTGGGTGGAATTATTGCCATCCTGATTATTATCCCGGTTTATATGATTGTTAAAATTCTTTTGGTTCGAATCTATAACATGTTCTTTAAGGACAAATGGCAGAATGCATAGAATTTAATTATTCGAAGGAGTGGAGCACATGTCTGAAATTATCGAAAAACAATACAATGAACCTGAATATATTGCACCTCAATCTGTTCAAATGGGTACCATTCACATCTCGAATGATGTGTTATCCAAGATCGTGGGGATGGCCGCTCAATCAACGGCTGGTGTATCCTCCATGTCCGTTGGACTGACTGAAGGAATTGCCAAGAGTATCAGCGGCAAGAGTCTGCAAAAAGGGATTGACGTACACGTCAAAGACGATCAGGCAACCATCCAGCTGCGCATCAACATTCAATATGGCAACAAGATGCACGAGGTCTGCCGTGAACTTCAACATAATGTTCAACAGGCTGTAGAACAATTAGCCGGCGTTATGGTCGATGAAATCAAAGTGCAAGTTGTTGGCATATCCATGCCGGAGACGGTATAAACCAATGAAAAGAATGTAAGGAATAACGATTGTAAGGATTGAACAAATGCAAGTGATATGGATTGGCAAAAAAACAGCACCTTCCCAATTAACAGCTTAACTGGGAGGGTGCTGTTTTATGTTTGCGGTAAAAGGTGGGCGCTTCGCCCATCACTTTTTTGAACATTTTGGAGAAAAGCAAAGGATCAGTGTAGCCCACAGAACGGGCAATATCACCAATGGTCAGACCGGGATCAAGGGTCAATTCGGCTGCCCTGCGCATCCGATAATGGACCAGATACGACTGAATACTGCTTCCCATCTGGTCCTTGAAGAGAGAGCAGAGATAACTGCGCTGCAAACCGACATGGGCCGCAATGGATTGCACGGTAATGGCGTTGGCATAGTTCATTTCAATGAAGTCCATTACCTGCGTTACATACGTTTCCTTCGAATAATCCGGCATCGGTTGAAGATGCTCTGAATTAGCCTGATCAATCAAAATAGAGAAGAATTGATACAACAAACCAGTCATGCTAATCTCCCAGCCTTTGTGGGTATTGCGGGAATTGATCATTCGGTGCAGGCAGGATCGCATCTCGTCATCCTCATTACCCAACTCAAAAATCGGGTGATGCTCGGACAGACAGGCCTGCTGTAAAAAGGATGGACTATTGCTGCCTTGAAAAGCAACCCAGCTGTATTCCCATGGGTCATCCTGATCTGCTTCGTAATGCACGACGGAATGTGGAACGATCAGAAATCCTTGACCTTTGTGCAGGGTGTACGTTTTGCCACCAACTTCGAAGGTGCCTTTGCCATTCAAAATATAATGAATTTTATAATAGTCTCGCATGGCAGGGCCAAAGTGGTGACCTGGTGTACAGGCTTCGGTTCCATAATGAAGGAGCTGAAGCTCCTGAAAATGATTGTTTTTGAACATATACGTAATCAAGGGTATTCACTCCTGTACGATTTCGTCTCATCTTGCATTTTAACATACTAAATAGCTGAAAAGATTAATTATTTAACATTAGTATATATAGATAACAATCATTATTCCATATGTTCAAAGTGAAATGCCATATCGTTTAGCCAGGAAAATGTCTAAGATGAAAAGGAATTCAACAAACCTTACAGGAAAGTGAGAATAACGATGCCCTATACTGCGAGTGAACAACGATATGATGAGATGAAATATGTACGTTCCGGCAAATCCGGAATCAGACTTCCGCAAATTGCGCTGGGTTTATGGCAGAACTTTGGTGGCAACCGTACATTGGATATTCAGGAAGAAATGATTTTGCGTGCTTTTGACCTCGGAATTAACCATTTCGATCTGGCGAATAACTATGGTCCACCTCCAGGATCAGCGGAAGAGAACTTTGGTGTGATTTATAAAAAACATCTGCGTCCTTACCGGGATGAACTGCTCATCTCCTCGAAGGCAGGTTACCATATGTGGAATGGACCTTACGGCGAGTGGGGCTCCCGCAAAAACCTGATTGCCAGTCTGGATCAAAGTCTTGGTCGGATGGGACTGGATTATGTAGACATTTTCTATCATCACCGTCCAGATCCGGATACGCCGTTAGAAGAAACGATGACGGCACTGGATCACATCGTGCGGCAAGGTAAAGCACTGTATGTAGGCTTGTCCAATTATAATGCAGAACAGACACAAGAAGCGGTAACCATTCTGCGTCGTCTGGGCACGCCATGTCTGGTTCATCAGCCAAACTACTCGATGTTAAATCGCTGGATTGAAGACGGTTTGCAGGACGTACTGGATGAGCAGGGCGTAGGTTCCATTGCATTCTGTCCACTCGGCCGCGGTCAGTTGACGAATAAATATGTCGATAAGATCAAGGAAGAACGCGCCAATCCAACAGGCAATTTGAAAAAAGAAGCTTACACGGACGAACGGATTGCCAAGTTCGATGCGCTTCAGGCGGTTGCTGAACGAAGAGGTCAGACGATCTCTCAACTGGCTCTGAACTGGATTTTGCGTGGTAACCGTGTAACCTCTGCACTGATTGGTGCAAGTCGTGTGTCCCAGATTGAAGAAAACGTGGCTGCCCTCCAAGCACAGGATCTGACAACGGAAGAGTTGAATGAGATCGAAAGCATTTTGGACGGAATGGGTAATTATCCGTGGTAATATACACAGTATAGCTGTGTGAAAATTATAGTTAGGTAAAACTAATGTAATATAAATGACATATACAAAATGGCGCCTACCTGATCAATCAGGAAGGCGCCATTTTGTATATGTCATTTTCTTTATAGGATAAGATCTATTATAATAGTTCATTAATTGACCTATGTTTATTTTTTCAGAATGAACCTAGTTCATAGCACCTGGTCCTAGGATTTAGGGTATAATATATAGAAGCTTTACAATTGAACTACGAAGGAGAGGCTCCATTTGAACTTTGAACAGTGGATTTCGCCTGAAAGCTATAACCTGACATCCGAGATGGAGAATCATCCATCAGACCGGATTGCACTTAGATGGCTCAGCGATCAACGAGAATTGGAAGAGATCACGTATGGTGATTTATTCAAGCAGGCGAATCGTCTTGCTGGAGGTCTGCGTGAACTTGGACTAGAGAAGGGTGATCGGGTGTTGGTCATGGTACCACGCCGTATTATTGCCTATGTCATTTATATTGCTTGTCTTAAACTGGGGATTGCCGTTATTCCTTCCTCCGAGATGTTACGGGCAAAAGATCTGGAATATCGTCTGCGTCACTCTGAGGCGCGGGCTGTTATTGTATGGTCCGAGACGACCTCAGAAGTGGAAAAGATGGACGCGGATCTGCCGTCACTGGCACATCGCATCGTGGCATCACCGAATGAAGAAGTTAGCGTACCTGCTGAAGGTTGGGTCAATGTGCATCAGTTAATGCAGAATCAACCCGAAGAGATGGCTGCGGTGGAGACTCATCGTGATGATACGGCCATCCTTGCTTATACTTCGGGCACAACAGGTAATCCCAAAGGAGTTGTACATAGCCACGGTTGGGGATATGCCCACCTGCGGATTGCTTCTTCATTATGGCTGGATATTCAACCTTCGGATACCGTATGGGCAACGGCTGCACCTGGCTGGCAAAAATGGATCTGGAGCCCGTTCCTGTCGGTACTCGGAAGAGGCGCGACTGGACTGGTCTACAATGGATCATTCCAGCCCAAGCGTTATCTGGAACTGATGCAGGAACATCAAATTAATGTCCTTTGCTGTACACCAACGGAATATCGGTTGATGGCCAAAGCCGATGATCTTGGACATTATGACCTGTCTCATCTGCGCAGTGCTGTTTCAGCGGGTGAACCGCTCAACCAGGAAGTTATTGAAATCTTCCAGCGTCACTTCGACCTGACTATTCGAGACGGATATGGACAGACCGAGAGCACGTTGTTAATCGGTAGCCTCAAAGATGCGCCTGTACGTATTGGCTCGATGGGTCAGTCGATTACACCTGGATTGATTGAAATTATTGATGAAGAGGGACAACCTGTGCCTCCGGGTGAAGTAGGAGATATCGCGGTACACAAAGAGATGCCAGCTTTGTTCCGGTCCTATTATCAGGATGAGGGACGGAAGGAAGCGAGTCAGCGTGGCGATTATTTTGTAACAGGGGACCGTGCACGCAAAGATGAAGAAGGATACTTCTGGTTTGAAGGCCGTAGTGACGATATCATCATCAGTTCGGGTTACACGATTGGACCATTCGAGGTGGAAGAAGCACTCATGAAACACGCTAGCGTGAAGGAATGTGCGGTGGTTGCGAGTCCGGATGAGATCCGTGGCAATATTGTTAAAGCCTTTGTCGTGCTGAGGGACGATTCACTGGCTTCACCGGAACTGATGCGTGAATTGCAACACCACGTCAAAGAAATTACAGCACCTTATAAATATCCACGCAAGATCGAATTTGTCACGGATCTGCCGAAGACCAACTCTGGTAAAATCCGCCGGATCGAACTGCGCGAACAAGAAAAACGTAATGGTTAAATGAGATTAGGTAACGAATGATGGAAATTAATAGCATACGTAGTGAAAGAGATGGAATCGATTCTGCAGAAGCGATAGTGGTCGTATTTATCTCCGAATTTTAACCTTTGAAAAATACGATGAAGAAAATTTGGAGACAACGACGATCTAAAGAACGATCCTTCGCTGTAATGGTCACTCAACAGATCCCAAGTTTGCAAACCATGCCATAATATATGAAACAGGAGTGAACACAACCATGAGTCAATTTGAACAAACCTTTGAAAAGTCATTGGAACAATACGCAGAACTAGTTGTTAAAGTTGGCGTGAATATTCAAAAAGGACAGGATTTGCTCGTTACTGCACCGATCGAAACGCTTGAATTCACACGTCTCATTGTGCAAAAAGCCTATGCAGCTGGTGCAAACTATGTACAAGTGGACTTCGATGACGACAACATTACCCGCAGTCGTTTTGAGCATGGTTCCAATGACAGCTTTGACTATTATCCAGCGTGGAAAGCGGATATGATGGAGAAGTTTGCAGAAGCAGGCGGCGCTACCCTGACGATTAAAGTTCCAGATCCTGAACTGTATAACGGAATTGACTCCGACAGCGTTTCCCGTGCTACCAAGGCAGCTGCACACGCACGTCGCGGATATGCCAAATACACACGCAACCATGAAATTAGCTGGTGTCTGATCAAAGCACCGACCAAGGCTTGGGCGAACAAAGTATTTGCCGACATCCCGGAAGAAGACCGAATCAACGTGATGTGGGAAACGATCTTCAAAATGAACCGTGTAGATGGCGGAGACGCCGTACAAAATTGGAGAGAACATCTGGATACCCTGAATACCATGAGTGATCTCCTGAATAAAAAGAACTATAAGAGCCTGCATTACCGTGCGCCAGGTACAGATTTGAAAATTGAATTGGTCCACAACCACATCTGGGGTGGCGGTGGTAGCGAAAATAAACAAGGTGTATACACCGTTGCCAATATGCCAACTGAAGAAGTATTCACCATGCCTAAACGCAGCGGAGTGAATGGATATGTCAGCAGTACCATGCCTTTGAACCTGAACGGACAACTTGTAGACCAGATGAGAATCACATTCAAGGATGGACAGGTTGTAGCGTTTACGGCAGCATCCGGTGAAGAGCATTTGAAGAACCTGTTTGCCACCGATGAAGGAGCACGTTATCTGGGTGAGGTCGCACTCGTACCACATGACTCCCCAATCTCCAACCTGAATCGTATTTTCTACAACACGGGTATTGATGAAAATGCATCTTGCCACTTGGCTGTGGGAAGTGCGTATCCATTCAACATGAAAGATGGCACAACCATGTCGAATGAAGAGTTACTGAAGCATGAGTGCAATGTGAGCTTGACTCACGTTGATTTCATGATCGGTTCTGCTGAGCTGGATATCGATGGTGAGTTACAAGACGGTACAATCGAGCCGGTATTCCGTAAAGGCAACTGGGCATTTTAATATCTAATTTAGTTATATAAGTTGAACTAAAGATTATTTACACTAACACTACGATGACAGAATAACCTTCCAATCGCTGTTATCCCCAGAATTTTTTTGATTCCCTTTTCCGAAGGGGAAAATCCGGGGATAGCGTATGCTTCCGATGCAGCTTTCTTTCAGAAAGCTTTTAGGCGAACGCTTCGCTTTTTCAGGTTTTTTCTGTCCTCTCGGTTATCGTGTAAATGATTAGTTCAACATAAATAGTATCAGTAATATTACTGAACGAAAAAGTGACTTCAATTTGAAGTCACTTTTTTTTCCTCGTAACATGGATTACACGGGTCTTACAGGTACACATATCTCGCAATAATGCTGATTAAGCAGTTCCCAACGATATCGTTCTATAACCGGCTTGTTATCCATCCGATAACCACTTGTTTGTAAATGAGGGATGATCAGATTCCATGCCTGCTGAATAGCTTCTGCCGTATGTCTCACCTTACAGATGAGATAATCTCCGCCTGATAACTCGCCAATCTCAACAAACTCATCTTCCAGACGTTCAGATTCAGTGATAACAATACAGGCATCATATCTACATTTTTCGGGCTGTGTGGTAGTTGGGTCATCTTGTGGAATACCGAATAAAATTGCTGCTTCATTAAGCAGTTGGTTTTTGTCTGCCCATTGTTTCAGCGTATTCATCGCTTGAGCATTGGCTGGACCATAAGGACCGACTTGTCGAACATAGGCGATACGATATGACGGGAGGTTTTCGATATACATTTCCATGAAAATCTTCCTCTCTGTACGATTTCTCTTACATGTTTGATGCTAACATGGTATAAAAAAATTTGCTTAGGTAATTGTTGAATCCTGGAGACGAAACTCATAGAATAGTGATAATATGTTGGAAGACTGTTCCAATAGAGCAAAACGAGAGGGGAGGCGTTAGACATGGATATTACTTATGCCTTCACGGATGAGCGTTTTAGGCAAGTTGTGTTGGATCGTTTTTGTGATCAGCGGGATTTCATTCAGGAGAGTGACGTTTGTGAGGTCGAGATATTGCAACTTTCCAATCACAATATTAGCAATCTTGATGGAATCGAGTATTTCAGGGGTCTTCAAGAGCTGGATTGTGCCTATAATCAATTGACCGGTTTGGATCTAGCTCAGAATCACAAGCTGAGGATATTACGTTGCAGAGAGAATCAGCTTCTTACACTGGACCTCCGTTCCAATTCGGAATTGCAGGTGCTTGACTGCAGCTTTAATCGACTTCGAAAATTAGATCTTTCTCATAATTCCAAACTTATAACGGTGGAGTGTAATTGGAGTATGTTGTCGGAGCTGGCTACGGAGCCCCTTGAGCAGTTGGAGGAACTTAGTTGCAGTTACAATGCTCTTTTCTCACTTGAACTTGAACACAATAAGCAACTGCGGCGACTTGATTGCGCCAACAATTACATGTTAGAACTTGACGTAACCGGTTGTCCAAACTTGATTGAACTTCGTTGTAACCACAACCATATCAAACAGTTGGATTTTCGTTCAAATATAGTTTTAGAGAGTGTCCGTTGTTTTAACAACCATATTAGCAAGCTGGATATTCGCCATAACGTACAACTAAGAGAGTTGTACTGTTCCGAGAACAAATTAAACGAGTTGGATTATAGCGCTAATCCCAAGCTGGAAAGACTGCAGTATGCAGATAATCTAATGTTTGAATCCAATCATGAAGTTCCCGGTATGGGGTTGTTTCAGTATGACGTCTCGATGTCCAACTATCAGATGAGCTTACTTATTCAGGATAAAGAACTGGTAGTCACTGCACAGGTTTCAACCAAGACAGAGATGGAAGCCTTATCCTCATATATGGAAGAGACGTGGAAACGGTGGGACATGCTTGGTGAGCAGGCACTTAAAACCATTGCCGAGGCTCATCCGGACGAAGATATCAATACATTGATTTTGGCTGATGCAGAATTTCAGGGAGATCAATATTTCCGATTGGGTTATGATGCGGGGGATACACCTGCTGGTCGACTGTACATATATGCGGAGTTTGACGATGAATTTCACATGTTGGATACGTTGATCTATGAAACGTATTAAAGCCACGAGATCGTGGCTTTTTTGCTGTGTTGAACTAAAGATTATTTACACTGACACTACGATGACAGAACAACCTTCCAATCGCTGTTATCCCCAGATTTTAATTCCATTCCTTTTCTAAAGGGGAAAATCCGGGGATAAAGGCGCACGCTTCGCTTTTTCAGGTTTTTTCTGTCCTCTCCGTTATCGTGTAAATGTTAGTTCAACTTATATAATTTATTATATTATATGTTATTCAGCGTGCATTTTGTTAAAGCTAACATATTCGTTAATCGGTTTACGGTAACCGCGTGGGCGCTGTTTGGCTTCCGACTTTTTGCCGATGGTGATCAGCATAACCGGTACGTAATGGTTAGGGATTTCCAGGCTCCGTTGCAGTTCTTCCGAGTCAAAACCAATCATTGGACAAGTGTCCCAACCGCGATCCTGAGCGATCAGCATCAATTGCATGGCAGACAGGCTGGCATTGCGAATCGCATCCTCACGTTGGAAGAATCTGCCGCGAGATTCGTAAAATTCGGTGACACTTTGGGATTCCTGCTCGTATTGGAATGGAGTGAGTGCGCCCAGGTTCAGCAAACCTTCGTTAATCGTGCGGATATGATGATGCGCGTTGACGTCGCCCAATACCACGATGACTGCAGAAGCTGTTTTTACCTTATATTGCTGGGAAGCCTCATAGACTTTCTCTTTCTGTTCCTCGTCTTTAATCACAAGATAGTGCGTGTGTTGCAGGTTAAAGGCAGATGGTGCAAATTTGTTCAGGGCAAACATTTCTTGCAGTTCCAAATCCGAAATTTCAATTCCTTCTTCAAAAATAACGGCCGATCTACGGTTTTTGACTAGATTCTCCAACTCACTCATGGTAGTTTCCCTCGCTTATGTATGATTTATAAACTGACTATAACACACTTAGTTACTTTATGTAAGTATTATTTTAGAATAAGACAAGGATCGTCTGCCATACGCTAAAATAAAACACTAGAGGTGATTCATGAAAGCATTGATCGCAAGGTATATGGGAGGACATGACCCTCATGAATTTCGGGTATATGTGATCCAATCTTCGACGTTAAAACGTTTTGTAGTCGTGGAGATTATTCTAGGCCCTATCGTGTACAATGTTGCACTTTATTTGTGCCATAATGCAATACTTGCTGGCGTAGGCTCTTGGGCTGGAACAGAAGGTCTGAAGAGACTGCCACTGGTCTTTAGAAAAATCGTTGGAACATGATGAAGTGTGTAAATGAGAAATTAAAGCAGAAGAGGGCCAGTTGCGGCCCCATCTTCTCCTTCAGCCATGTTATCAATAGTCACACTTCTTTTATCTAATCAAATAACTGTCTAAGATTTGGGTTCAAACCTGCCTTATTTAGCACGTTCCAAATACTGCTCCAGCGTAAGTTTCTGGTTGGTAATCTCACCAGCAATATACACCCCTACATAACGTACATGCCATGGCTCATAGGAGTAACCAGTCAATTTCTCCTGATCTTTGCCATAACGGATGATGAAGCCGTACTTGTGGGCATTGGCTTTCAGCCATTTGCCTTCTTTGGTGTTGCCAAAGCTTTGCTGAAGATCATAACCAGCCGAAGCGCTGGAGATATCCATAGCTAGACCGGTCTGATGTTCGCTTTGTCCTGGCCGAGCACTTGTTTTATTGGCAACAGCTTCGCCTTTGATGCTGGCATTACGGTCAAAGATCGATTTCTGGGTCGCATAAGAGCGATAGCCAGACACCGCTTTGATATCGATGCCGTCTTTTTTGGCAGCCGCAAATAATTTCTCTATCGCGGTTGCAGCCACTTTACGCATTTGTTTCTTCGGACTGGAACCTGAGAAGCTAAAAGGAATATTAGGTACAACCAAATCTTGAGGTGCATAAGTTGAAGGCAGATTTCTCTTTTTATTGACAAGCACAACTGTACTGGACACATTGGTCACAGTTGCCACATTTTTAATCGTTTTGATCGTACGACCAGGTGCATTATCATGCAGAAATTGAGTGAAGCTAGAGCTTGCCGCAGACGCGACGGGATTCAGGCTTGAAGTGATGGGAAACGTAGTAAAAGCAGAACCTGCTACAACAGAGCCTACGAGAATTGTAGATATGATGGATTTACGAGTAAAAGGTTTCATGATGTGTGTTCCTCCTCGGAATATATGAATCTATATACCGAGTATACTAGAGGATTATATCCATAGGTTCTCCAATTGTTTCCGAGTTGTAAACAAAGTTTGCTAGAGTCTTCTTTTTGCAACTCTCGTAGAGGCAGTATAGATGAAAAAAAAGCCGTTGCATTAGATGCAACGGCTTTTGATGTGAAGAGAGATAATGCTAGATTACTTCAAGTATGCTGGAGACTGTGTTACAGCATGCAGGCGTCGGATCCACCGGAGCTTCTTGCAGTTACTGCACGGGTGTCACGAACGCGAACGTTGGCGCTGAGCACACCAGAATCACTGCTTAGTTTAAAAGAAGGATAATTTTCTTCCGTATCCAGCTTCATGTGTTGTTCTAGGTTCAGCTGCTGCTTCGGATCAACATAGAACGGAACCAGATTGGTTTCAATCTGCGCGTCGAGAGCCGCAAGTTCATCAACAATGATAATAGCGATAACTCCGTTACATCCGCAACCTTCCAAGTCATAGATCACTTTGAAATATCCGGGTTGGTCATTCAAGCTTTCCGTCAATCGTTTTGCAGCCAAATCTGTAATTTGAATATACATATAGGTACACTCCTTTATATGTGGTCATGGTTGGTAAGTGGTAAAAGAATTCATTCAGCTTCTATTCCCATTATACCACTTTGGCAAAAATCAAAGCATTTATTTTCTTGACTGATCAGTCTGGAAAAGGTATTCTTTAGTTAATGAATAGGGAGGTGAGGTCTTAAATTGGGAAGAGCCAAGGAGTTCGACACGGAGAGCGTTCTAAGAAAAGCAACGTCTGTATTTGGAGCGTACGGTTATGAAGGTACATCTTTGAGCTTACTGCTGAGTGAACTTGGCATTGCGCGGCAAAGCCTGTATGACACCTACGGAACTAAACATGATTTATTTGTCTCTGCTCTTAAATTCTATATTCAGCAGAAGACAGAGGCGGGGATCAAACTATTAAACGAATGCACAAGTGTGAGGCAAGGCGTGACCGAGTTGTTCAATGAAGCGGTTAACGTGTTGACAGACAACGAACGTCGTAATGAATGTTTCATCATTAATAGCGCGGTTGAACAGGCACCACAAAATCACGAAATCGCCGTCTTTATTCAAACCACTAACCAACAAATGGAAGATGTTTTTCATACTGCGCTGTTACGAGGCCAGAGGAGCGGCGAATTGAAGCACGCAGAGGAAGAATTGCCCGGGCTTGCCCGTTTTCTGAATTATTCCCGACTCTCATTGACCTTTACAGCGAAGAGCGGTGCAAGCGCAGAAGCGCTACGAGATTTTGTACAGATGACCCTAAGGGCTTTGGATTAACGTTTTACATGATTTGAGTAAGAATTCTTTACGTTTTCTTGGAAATGAACGCTTAGGGCGTTTATTTTTTGATCATTATAGACCGATTGGTCTGGAAAAAGAACACCAAACAAACTGAAGGAGGAAATAAGGATGACACAATCTCAGCAGTTGGAAGCGGGCAATAGTATACCGTATCGGATCATGCATGGATTTACTCAATTGCTACTGGAGGGAAAACTAGAACAATGGTTGGAGCTATATACATCTGACGCTATTTTCGAATTCCCATATGCACCAGCAGGATATCCTCAGAAACTGGAAGGCAAAGCCGCAATTACGAATCATCTTCATAATTTACTGGGGATGATTGAAATTCAGCAGTTTTCTGAACCGGTGATCTTGGCTGATTCCACGAAACAACAGTTTGTGGCTGAATTTACTTGTAAAGGGCGTTCATTAGTTACAGGCAAGCCATACAACCAAACGTACATCTCTGTAGTGAGCCACTCTAATGGAAAAATTACACATTATAAAGACTATTGGAATCCGATGGTCGTACTCGAATCGGACTTAGGAGGAAACAAGCATGATCAATGATAAACCGTTGACACTTATTACCGGAGCTAATGGAAAGACAGGAAGCCGTGTTACGGCCATACTTCAAAAGCATCATTATCCGGTGCGTTTGGCAGGAAGAACTAAACCATCTCTTTCTGGTTCTGCCGATAATTATGTCTATTTTGATTGGTATGATTCCGAGACATATGCGCTGGCGCTGAAAAATGTGAATCAGGTGTACCTTGTCATGCCAGTCATGGATATGAACCCAGAAGACGTCATGATTCCGTTCATCAAGGAAGCATTATGGAGCGGAATTAAGCGATTTGTCTTGCTTGGCAGTGCTTCGATCGATGAGAATGGTCCTATATTTGGCAAAGTACATCAGTATATAAAAGCCCATGCTCCTGAGTGGGCTGTATTGCAGCCTTCCTATTTTATGGAGAACTTTACGGAGGGACCGCATCGGGAGACGACGAAGCAACTCGGGAAAATTTACAGTGCTACGGGTAACGGAAAAATTGGATTTGTTAGTGCAGATGACATCGCGGCGGTGGCCTTCCATGCTCTAACAGATGTTGTTCCTCATAATACGGAGCATATCATTACAGGGCCGGAGACGTTGTCCTATGGACAGGTTGCAGACGTCTTGAGCCGTGTACTGGGTCAGTCCATCCAGCATGAATCTTTGTCCGATGATGAATTGAGGAACAGCATGATTCGCGCAGGAATGTCAGAAGAATACGCTGCTGCCCTCGCAGGACTGGATGTGCCTATCCGGGAGGCGGGGAGAGAAGATCAGACGACGGATACGGTGAAAAAATTAACGGGGAATAACCCGATTTCATTCGAGCAATTTATTCAGAATCATATGGAAGTATGGAAATAATGGAAGAAACATTTTCATATTATGAGAAGACGGTGCCTAGTGCCCGTCTTTTTGCATGTCTACCAGCATATTGACATCGTTGATTCGAATATGGATCTCTCCCTAACAAGGGACACTAAGGAAAGCAGTGATTATACGAACACACTTTTGGGGAAATAGATGAAGATGAATGTTAGGGCGTGTCTGAAACACGCCCTAGATAAAGGGGCGAAGAGAGCGAATGATTCAGTTCGAAAATGTATCAAAACAATATCCTGATGGAACAACGGCTTTGCGTCAGGTTAACCTCAACATTAACAAGGGAGAATTGTTCGTCATGATTGGTCCGAGTGGATGTGGCAAAACCACCATGCTCAAAATGATCAATCGCCTGATTGAACGAACAGATGGAACAGTGCGCATTAATGAACGCCCAATCGATGAATACAACATTCACGAATTGCGCTGGAATATAGGATATGTGCTGCAACAGATTGCACTATTCCCGCATATGACAATTGCCGAAAATATTGCAGTTGTTCCTGAACTCCGAAAATGGAAGTCAGATCAAATTAAGGAGCGTGTACATACGTTACTGGACATGGTGGGTTTGCACGGAGATACGTACAGTGAGCGTAAACCGTCCGAGTTATCCGGAGGACAACTGCAGAGAATTGGTGTGTTGCGTGCACTCGCTGCCGATCCCGAGATAGTTTTGATGGATGAACCGTTCAGTGCACTCGATCCAATGAGTCGGGAGAAATTACAGGACGATATTTTGGATATCCAGCGTCAGATGAAAAAAACAATTGTGTTTGTCACCCATGATATTCAGGAAGCGATGAAGCTGGGGGATCGCATCTGCATTATGAAGGATGGACAGGTTCTGCAGGTAGGCACCCCGGAAGAACTGATCCGACAGCCAGCTAATGATTTCGTACGTGAATTTGTTGGAAGTCCTAACACCGATACGAGTTCACAATCTGATTTTGATCTCGAATCCATCATGTCACCACTCTCACCGGGTCAGGTGCCAAAATCAGCCAAAACTGCCGTTCCTGCATCCATTACGTTAACGGAATTAGTTGATATCATGGCTTCCCATGACCATCTGTTGGTTGAACGTAACCGCCAGATTATTGGCGAGATCAGTCGAGTTGATCTGATGAAATACTGGTCTGGTCAGTTACAGGAACGAGGTGAAGGACATGAGTAGATTCACGGAGGTGTTCAGTGAGCGCAAAGGTCAGTTGTTGTCTGCTCTGCTGGAACATATTCAGATCTCATTTATCGCATTGTTCTTTGCTGTCCTCATCGCTATTCCGCTTGGTATTTACTTGACACGCAAGCCAAAAGTCGCTGAACCGATTATTGGGGTTACGGCTGTGTTGCAGACGATACCTTCCTTGGCGCTTCTCGGATTGCTCATCCCGTTATTCGGCATAGGCACACTTCCTGCAATCATTGCACTGGTGGTGTATGCGCTGCTTCCGGTACTCCGCAACACGTACACAGGCATATCCGAAGTTGATCCTTCCATGGTCGAAGCGGCGAATGCGATGGGCATGAATAGTTGGCAACGTCTAATCAAAGTGGAACTGCCACTGGCGATGCCTGTCATTATGGCCGGAATTCGGACCGCGATGGTGCTTATTGTAGGAACGGCGACACTTGCTGCCTTGATCGGCGCAGGAGGTTTGGGTGCATTAATCTTGCTGGGCATTGATCGGAACGATACGGAACTGATCATTCTTGGAGCCATTCCGGCTGCCTTGCTGGCTATTTTGTTTGATGCACTATTGCGTCAGTTCCAGCGGTTATCCTTTAAGAAAACATTGGTTACCCTTGGTTCGCTGGCAATAATCGCGATACTTGTGATTACCATTCCCTTCGTGGCACGTGGTGGTCAGAAGGATCTCGTCATTTCCGGGAAATTGGGGGCGGAACCCGAAATTCTCATTAATATGTACAAATTGTTAATCGAAAAAGACACAGACCTGACCGTTGAACTAAAACCCGGATTGGGCAAAACGCCATTCCTTTTCAATGCACTCAAGTCGGGTGATATTGACATCTATCCCGAATTCACGGGGACAGCGATCTCCGAATTCATGAAGGAAACGGCTGTGAGTACGGATCGAACAGAGGTCTACGAACAAGCAAGAGACGGAATGTTAAGCCAGTTCAACATGGTGCTGCTGAACCCAATGGATTACAACAATACGTATACGTTGGCCGTTCCAAAGAACATCGCAGATCAATACAATCTCAAGACCATTTCGGATCTCAAACCGGTTGAACAGCAGATCAAAGCAGGATTCACACTTGAATTCTCGGATCGGGAAGACGGATACCTTGGCATACAGAAAAAGTATGGGATTGAATTCCCGAACGTTGCAACAATGGAACCCAAGCTTCGCTATGGTGCTCTTCAGCGCGGAGATATTAATCTCGTTGATGCTTACTCCACCGACAGTGAGTTGAGACAATATGAACTCGTTGTGCTGGAGGATGATCAGGAGTTATTTCCACCGTATCAAGGCGCGCCGATGCTTCGTCAAGAAACGGCAGATCAATATCCACAACTGGTTGAGGTGCTGAATCAGCTTGCTGGCAAAATTACGGATGATGAGATGCGTCAGATGAACTATGACGTGAACGTAGAGGGAGAGAATCCTGAACAGGTTGCAGCAGAGTACCTTAAACAGGCTGGATTGCTGTAACTTCAGGCATCCCTGCAATAGATGCACCAAAAGGATGAGGAGGAACCATGATGACACAAGAAACGTATGACTTGATTGCAATTGGAACAGGAAGCGCGGCAAGCTCTGTTATCACCCGTTGCGCTGAAGCTGGCTGGAGAGTTGCTGTAATTGATGAACGTGAGTTCGGCGGAACGTGTGCACTGCGTGGCTGTGATCCCAAGAAAGTGCTGGCTGGAGCGGCTGAGCTGATTGACTGGAATGAACGGATGCAAGGGAAAGGAATTCAGGGACAGGCGACCATCAACTGGTCTGAACTTATGGCCTTTAAACGCACCTTTACCGAGAGCATACCTAGAGCAAGTGAAGATCAATTCAAACAGGCCGGAATGGATACGTTCCATGGTAAAGCTTCATTTGTCGATGAAAATCATATTCGAGTTGGTGAAGAAGTTCTCCATGGGAAACACATTCTGATTGCTACCGGTGCAAGACCTGCGCCACTTGAGATTGAGGGCTCGGAGCATCTTATATATAGTGATGACTTTCTGGATCTGGAACAGTTGCCGGATCGTTTAGTTCTGGTAGGCGGCGGATACATTGCATTTGAGTTTGCGCATATTGCGGCCAGAGCCGGGACGGAAGTCCATATCCTGCATCGGAGTGAACAGCCTCTGAAGTCGTTTGATGTGGAGCTTGTAGAATCTTTGTTGCAAAAATCAAAAGAGATCGGCATTCATGTTCACTTGAACGCGGAGGTGAAGTCCATACGGCAAGAGGGGAACGCCTATGTCGTTCATGGCACACGTAATGGTGCAGATCACCAGTGGCAGTGCGGACTTGTCGTTCATGGAGCCGGGCGTGTTCCTAATGTGGATGGGCTGGAATTGGAGAAAGCCAACGTCAGCTACAGCAAAAAGGGGATTACGGTGAACGAGTACTTGCAAAGTGAAAGTAATCCGAGAGTGTATGCTGCTGGCGATGTAACGGATACTAAAGGGTTGCCTTTAACCCCGTTAGCAGGTCAGGAATCCCGGGCTGTATCGTTCAATTTGTTGGAGGGAAATCAACACAAACCTAATTATAAGGTGATGCCTTCCATTGTGTTTACTGTCCCTGCCCTTGGAGCTGTAGGTATGAGCACGGAACAAGCCAAAAAAGAGGGCTACGAGGTGCAGGTAAATGATATGTCGAAATGGTATACTTACAAGCGAACTCATGAAAAATTTGCCATGGCCAAAGTGGTGATCGATAAATCAACCGGGCGTATTCTGGGCGCGCATGTGCTCGGGAGCAAAACAGAAGAATTGATTAACCTTTTTGCAATGGCGATTCAGTTCAATCTGACTATCAATCAGTTAAACACCATGAATTTTGCATATCCTACTGCTGCATCGGATCTGGGTTCTTTAATTTAGAAGTGATGAAGTGAGGATGAACCCCCCTTTGGGACGGAAGAAAGGATGAAAATAACGATGTCATCGGATTTTATTGGGCTTCATGAAGGCAAGTGGACTAAGGAACCCGTTGCTGCACGGATGGATGGGGATCGTTTCGTTGTGGAAGCTCGGGAAGGCAGTGACTTTTGGGAGAACACATTCTACGGGTTCTGTCATCGGGATGGACACGCCATGCTTGCTCCATGGGACGGAACGGAAGCGATTGAGGTATCGTTTGATCTAAGCTCATTCACCGAATTATATGACCAGGCGGGATTAATGTTATGGTACGGAGAAGACCAATGGATCAAGGCCGGAGTTGAGGTCAATGATGGTGTGGCACATGTTGGAGCCGTCGTGACGGATACGTATTCCGATTGGTCACTCTCTCCTGTGCCAGAGTGGGGTGGACGAATCGTAACAATCAGAGCCTCCTACAGTAATGAGGCTGTTGTCATTCGTGCACGCACAGATGAGCATCCTTGGCGTACGATTCGGGTTGCACGGTTTGCCTATCCAACGAACAAACATGCAGGTCCATTTCTGTGTTCACCAAAGCGAGCAGGGTTCGAGGTAGCCTTTACCAAGTGGAGATCCACGACACCCGATCAAGACTTGCATACAGATCCGCCGATTACAGATTAAAACAAGTTAAGATGCACGATAAACAATAAAACATGAACAGGTGTATCTGGCTTAGAAAGCAAGACAACACAAATAAGCAAGTCTTCCATTAACGGAGGACTTGCTTATTTGTGTGTTTAAACTTTGGACTGTGAAAAGTCTCCAGTTACTCATTTCATCATTCACCGGGTACAGTGAGTTCTTTTCGCACATACAACAGAGTGCTTGCGAACTTTACTTGAGTTTAACGTTTATTTACTCGTGTCCGTATCCAGGGAATGGGGTTCAGTCTCTTTTTCACCCTCATCATCATTGGACTTATTGAACTCCAGCATACGCTCCTCGTAATCGTCCAGGAACCATAACGGGTCCATGCTGTCTTCCTCACCGTTGTAATTGATTACGATTTCGTCGCCAGCTTTGATGTCTGTATACGCGTAGAAGTCAAAGGTGTGGTTATCAAAATTGATATCATAAGTAGCGTTAGGTTCATAGGAGTGGTTGATCAGACTGCCGTAACCGAGCAGAATTGCGGTATGATTCGCCCCATATTCGAACACGTAATCTTCCAGAATCGTTTTTTCGACATGCTCATGATCTTCATTTGGGTAAGGCACAACGGGTGCCTGATGGATAAGCGTTCCTTTGGCAATATCAACGGTAGCAAATACCCCGCGGTTAAACTCACCACCATCACCCAACTTGGATTGTTTCACTTCAATCATAATCTTCACCTGATGCTCTTCGAAGAGCTCCGTTCTATATAATAGTAATTCGTTAAGGCAAAATTTTAACCCATACTTTCATATAAGGCAAATTTCAGACAAAAAGGTGGAATAATTTTTAATATGGCGTTGAGTTGTGCAGGATATAACGCTTATAATATACAAAGAATTAAGTCTATATAGAAAAGGTGTCATGAATGAGCATATTAAATGTAGAAAAATTAAGTCACGGTTTTGGTGACCGTGCTATCTTTAACGACGTTTCATTCCGCCTGTTGAAGGGCGAACATATTGGTCTGATCGGGGCCAATGGTGAAGGTAAATCCACCTTCATGAACATTATTACAGGAAAACTTCAGCCGGATGAAGGCAAGGTGGAGTGGTCCAAACGGATGCGGGTTGGTTATCTGGACCAGCATGCTGTATTGAATAAAGGCCAATCGATCCGTGACGTACTTCGCGGCGCGTTCCAGTATTTGTTTGACATGGAACAGGAAATGAATGATATGTATGGCAAAATGGGCGATGTTACCCCGGAGGAGCTTGAACAACTGCTTGAAGACGTAGGTACGATTCAGGATACGCTGACAAACCAGGATTTCTACATGATCGATGCCAAAGTGGATGAAACTGCACGTGGTCTGGGCCTGACGGATATCGGTCTGGATAAAGACGTCAATGACCTGAGTGGTGGACAACGTACCAAAGTACTGCTTGCCAAGCTGCTGCTGGAAAAACCCGATATTTTGCTCCTGGATGAGCCTACGAACTATCTGGATGAATTGCATATCGAATGGCTGAAACGTTATTTGCAGGAATATGAGAATGCTTTTATTCTGATCTCTCACGATATTCCGTTCCTGAACAGTGTTATCAACTTGATCTATCACATGGAGAACCAGAATCTAACTCGTTATGTGGGTGATTATGATCACTTCCAGGAAGTGCATGAGATGAGAAAACAGCAGCTGGAGTCGGCGTACAAACGCCAACAACAAGAGATTGCTGACCTCAAGGATTTTGTAGCGCGGAACAAAGCAAGTGTTGCTACACGTAATATGGCGATGTCCAGACAGAAGAAACTCGACAAGATGGATGTCATCGAGATCGCCAAAGAGAAACCGAAACCGCAGTTCAACTTCCGTGATGCAAGAACATCCGGCAAGCTCATTTTCGAAACCAAAGGTCTTGTAATTGGATACAACGAACCGTTGTCCAGACCACTGGATCTGCGTATGGAGCGTGGACAGAAGATTGCCCTTGTTGGTGCGAACGGAATCGGTAAAACAACGCTGATGCGCAGTATTCTGGGTGAAATTCAAGCTCTGGAAGGAACCGTTCAACGTGGTGAACATCTGGAGATTGGTTACTTCCAGCAAGAGATGAAGGATGCCAACTACAATACATGTATTGAAGAGATCTGGCAGGAGTTCCCTTCCTATACCCAATTCGAGGTGCGTGCTGCACTTGCAAAATGTGGTTTGACTACAAAACACATTGAGAGCAAGGTAGCTGTACTGAGTGGTGGCGAGAAAGCTAAAGTGCGTCTCTGTAAGCTGATCAATAATGAAACCAACCTGCTTGTGCTCGATGAGCCGACGAACCATCTGGACGTTGATGCCAAGGAAGAGTTGAAACGTGCGCTCAAGGCTTACAAAGGCAGTATTCTTCTGATTTCCCACGAACCGGAATTCTACCGTGATGTCGTTACGGAGACGTGGAACTGTGAGTCGTGGACCACGAAAGTATTCTAAATAGAGGTTGTTCAAAAAGTCCGCTTTTGATTACGAATCATGTGCGAGCTTGCGAACAAGCTCGAAGCGTGAGAAAAGGCGCGAATTTTGCTTGCAAAACAGGCAGAACTCGCGCCTTTTTTGCGTGGTTTTAACGAAAAATGTTTGAGCCCAATTCACAGTTGACAGCTTGAATAAGGCAATAATATAATTCAGGAAAGCGATTACATTTATATATTAAAAACCTGTTTCACTGCATAGGGGCAAAGAAAACACGGTATTCCGTATGGGTATCATTGCACTTAGAAGGGAAGAAGGGTCTTTTTTTTGCACTCCAATGAAACCGGTTCCATTAAAATAAGGAGGTGGACAAAAGCTCGTTACTGACCACTGGTTGCTGAGGATAGACTGAACAACAACACCGCGCATACATGAACCATGCTTTCATCTTTCATGCCAAAGGAGAGAATGAACATTGGATAAACTCAGGAAACCCATGATATTTATGTTATCAGCAACACTTGCGCTGTCTTCGGGACCGTTGATGCTACCGAGTAAGGCGTATGCCGATCTGAGCAGTATACCCGCCACGTTGTTGCAGGACGATTTTTCGGATGGGAATTTCACGGAATCACCCGCGTGGAACGTAAGCTCAGGCAACTGGGAAGTGTTCGCTGACCCGACAGATGCGTCCAACTTTACGCTTTTCCAGAGCGATACCAATGAAGGCATCATCTCTACTGGAGACTCCATGTCGGACATGACCGTGTCCATGCGCTTTTACACGGGAGCCGGTCAGGGGTATCCGGGAATATTGCCGCGGTTTCAGGATAAGAGCAACTTTTACTATTTTCAAATGCAGGTTCCCAATAATAAACTCGTTTTCTCCAAACGGGTGAACGGATCAGACACAACTTTGAAAACGGTGGACTATGCTTTTGCCAAAGATACATGGTACACGCTCAAAGTGGTATTATCAGGTACCACCATTCGCGGGTATATCGCGGAAAACGGCTCCGATCGGTTGGTATTTGATCTGGTCGATCCTACATACGGGTCAGGTACTGTGGGCATTCGGAATAAGTGGCAGTCGGTACATGCAGATGACGTGACCATTGCCGAGCAACCGCCTGGGAACGATATTCAGCTCTCTATTGCTGAGCAGACGGCGTCTTCGGTTTCACTGCAATGGTCTGAAATCGCGGGAGCATCAGCCTATCGCTTGTACCGTTCCTCTACGCCTGAAGGCGGTTATTCTCTGGTAACCAGTACCGGAACTTTGGAACACATGGATGAAGGATTGAGTGGGGATACGGTGTATTATTACAGGCTCGCTTATGAATACGGAGGCCTAACCGAATCATTATGGACTGCTCCGCTGGAAGTTCGGACGACTGCGTCGGCACCACAGGCTCCTGGCGAATTAAAGGCCGAGGCACTCAATGCCACGAGTGTGAAGCTATCTTGGTCCGCTGTGGACAAGTCAACTGGTTATCGCGTGGTTCGGGCCGAAGCTAGCAGTGAGCAATATGAGCAGATCTATGAAGGGAAAGGGCTCACATTCACAGATAATGCACTCGAGCCTGGCAACAGCTACAGCTATCGTGTGACGGCCTATAACGTAGCTGGGGAGTCAGCGGCTACTGTTGCAGAAGCCACGACATACTCTATTGACTCTCCAGCAGAGTTCGTTGCCACAGCTGTGACGGACACATCAATCTCTCTGGGGTGGAATGTCTTGCCTGGATCTGATGTAACGTATATCGTGTCCCGTTCAACCAGTGCTACGGGTACGTATCAGCAGGTCTATAGTGGCAATGAAAACACGTTTAACGATAGCGGTCTGACGATGGGCACAGGATATTTTTACATCATTCAGGCGACCGTGGACGGCGTAACTTCTCCAGCATCCGCACCGCTGGGTGTTGCCACAGTTCGCACAAGCATTACACCAGGGCAATTGTGGCCAGATCTGGACGGGAAGCCGATTGATGCGCATGGGGCTGGCTTTTTCTATGATGAACAGACGGAGACCTATTACTGGTATGGCGAATATCATAAGGGCGGCTGGCCAGCTGTTGGTGTGCGTGTGTATTCATCCAAGGATCTGATGAACTGGACCGACGGAGGCATGGCTCTGACGACGCTTCAATCCATGGATGATTTTGACAATGACTCGTTGATTTCCAAATTGTATGCGGGGCGTGAGGACCGCGTGGATATCTGGGCAGATATCCGCAAAGGACGGATTATTGAACGACCAAAGGTCATCTACAATGACAAAACGCAGAAATACGTGATGTGGGCCCACATGGACGGCGACAAGGACCCCTATAACGATAATGCGAATTATGGTAAGGCGCGGGCCGGTTATGCGATCAGCGACTCTCCAACAGGGCCTTTTGTGTATCAGAAGAGTTACCGGATGGACAGAGCTCCCGAAGGGGAGAAAGATTTCTTCCCAAGCGACCGGGGTATGGCACGTGATATGACGTTGTTCAAGGACGATGACGGTACCGGTTATCTGATCTACTCCAGCGAAGAAAACCTGACGCTCTATATCTCCAAACTGAATGAAGACTACAGTGACGTAACAGGGTGGCATAAGGAAGGACGAACGGATGACAAAGGCAATCCGGTACGAGATTCCACCTATCAGGCGGAATACGGCGTCGATTACGTGCGTGTGTTCCCGGGAGGGCAACGCGAAGCACCAGCGATGTTCAAGTATCAGGGGAAATATTATATTTTGACTTCCGGAGCTTCTGGCTGGGCCCCTAACGAAAACAAAGTGACGGTTGCGGATAACATTTTTGGCCCGTGGTCAACGCAGACCAATCCGTTCGTGCGTACGTTGCCGAGTGATCCCGATCCAGGCAAAGCATTTGGCACACAGACCACTTCCGTCATTCCGGTCGACCCGGAAAAAGGCAAATTCATTTACGTGGGGGATACGTGGAATGGTGGCAATTTCTCGAATGATGCTGCAAAATACGTGTTCTTGCCAATTGAGTTTGGAATAGGCTCCGACATCGCGATCAAGTGGTATAACAGCTGGACACCTGATCTGCTGAATTCGATGGGCAAGGTTGATATTGCTGATCCGTTGCCAGAAGCCGTGGCGCTAGGCAAAGTCCCATCCCTGCCAACAACATTGAATGTGCGCGAGGGTGGAGCACTGGTATCAACGCCAGCAGTATGGACGATTGATAACCGGGCCATGACGGCAGAAGATTTTGCTAAGCCAGGACCGCTCACATTACAGGTAACCACACCGGAATATAACAACAAAAAGCAGGCAGTTCACGTAAACGTCATTCCGGAGAATACACTATATTTTGTGAACAGCGGAGGTTACGAAACGGCTGATTACAGCCTCATGGGTGCTTATATGAAAGGAACGCTTGCCAACCCGGGAACGGCCGATCAGATGTACGCTCCGGCTGAGGGACGTAATTGGGGTTATGTCAGCGCAGATGCACTGGCATCCGGTTCGAATGGCGGGGATATATTCTCGACCGTACGTTATCTGAACGGTGGCAATGTCAGCAATTCTCCTAAAGGCACGGACTTAACCTATACATTTGATGTGCCAAACGGGACATACGATGTGTACGCCGGATTCAACGATCCGTGGAGCAATACATCGCGCAGAGCGAATCTCATCATCAATGGCACCAATACCGGTGCAGTTTCTTTTACACCTGCCAGCGTTAGAGCCCACAAAGACATCAGCGTGTCGGACAACAAGCTAGAGTTGACCGTGCGCAATACGGCATCGCAGGACCCGATGATTAGCTGGATTATGATCGTTAAACCTGACGCCGCTCCACCTGCAAATGATAGTGCTGGCCTTAATGCTGATGCGTTAGATTCAACGAGTGCAACGCTTTACTGGGATGCTCATCTTGGTGCAGCAAGCTACAAGCTCTACCGCTCAGATCGTGAGCAAGGAGAGTATAAGGTGGTCTATAACGGCAATGGAAGGGAGTATACGGACAGTGAACTGAACCCCGGCACAGAATATTATTACAAAGTGGAAGCTTTGGATGCGACGGGGCAATCGGTGCGAGGTGTATCTTCCGCTTATCAGGTGCACACGGTTCAGCAGAGCGCTACTGATGTAGCCACAAGCATTGCAGCGTTGGAACAGCCTTCGGCAGGTGCGAAAAAACTGAAGTTACCATCCGTGCCGCAAGGTTTCACGGTGAAGATCACTTCCAGTTCGGCACCGTCGGTCATTCAAACCGATGGAACGATTGTTCCACCATCTAAGGAAACAACGGTAACATTGGAGTTGGAAATTACTCGAACTTCTGACGACAGTAAAGCCTTGACTGCACCGTTGACGGTGAAGGTGCTCGCATTTGTACCTTCACCCGGTGGCAACCCTGGTTCGGGCGGTAGTCCAGGCGGCAATTCCGGTGGAAATCCAGGAGATGGTTCTGGTTCATCCAGCAATGGCGGACAATCAGGAAGTGGTAACCCAAGTGCAGAGAATGCGGTACCACAACCTAAACCGGAGAAGGACCGTTCTGTTCTGGAGTTGCAGGGACAGTCAGATCAGAAGGGTGTAGTGCAGTCCAACGTGGATGTTTCAACGATTAAAGATGCTTTTAAACTTGCCCCTTCAACAGATGCGGGCCAGCGCTTGGTCGAACTTCGGCTGAAGCCGGTTTCGGGAGCAACGGCATATGAATTGTCTCTGCCTGCCTCTGTGTTGATAGATCAGGGTGAGTCACATGTGTTCAACATTGTTACAGAGCTGGGAATGTTGGAGCTTCCTGCGACACTGTTGACAAAGGATATCGTTGGTGATGGGATTGCATCAATCCGATTGGTCAGAACGGAGCTGCCAAAAACAGTCGCAGATCAGCTTGGCACGCAATATGGAGTCCAGCTTGAACTTCAAGTGGATGGTCAACCATGGCCATCGGAAAGCCAGTTAATAGTTCGTCTGCCATTCCAATCCTCACAAAATGCTCAGCAGGATCGGATTGTAGCATTTGCCATTGGCGCGAACGGTGTGGCAACCCCATTGCCGCAAAGTTACTACGATCAAAAAAGCGGGCAGCTTGTATTTTCCGTAACATCACTCACAGGAAATTATGCTGTTGTGCCTGTGGAGCAGACATTCACAGATCTTGCAGAAGTGCAGTGGGCCAAGAAAGCAATGGAGGCTTTGGCTGTTAGAGGTGTGATTGGTACAGAGGCAAGCGGTGATTCCACGCAGTTACATCCAAAACAGGAAATGACCCGTGGCCAATACATGCAATGGTTGATGGCTGCGCTGGGCTTGAATGCTTCTTCCGGGAATGCGTTCTCTGATGTAAACGAAACTGCTCCGTACTACGAAGCAGTTACAGCTGCACGTTCGCTAGGTATCACCAGTGGTACCGGTGACGGGCGCTTCTTGCCAGAGTCGACGATCACTCGTCAGGAGATGATGACGTTGACAGTGAGAGCACTTGCGGCGGCTGGACTGGTTGATTCCGAGACGACTGTAACAGATAACCTTACTCGTTTCCGTGACGCTTCCGAGATTCGCTCCTATGCCAGGGATAGTGTGGCATTACTTGTGAATCTGGGTATCGCCCACGGGTACAACGGTGAGGTGAAACCACTTGCCGAAGCGACCCGAGCCGAATCGGCTACATTGTTATATGCGATGATGGGCAAACTGGTATGGAATAAATGATGATACATCAGAATCGTAGCGTGTGAAAAAGAAGGTTTACTTTGACCTGGAACCCAGGTTGGAGTAAGCCTTCTGTATTGTACGCCCGTCATGGGCGAAAAGTCAGTTACTCAACGAACGAGTAACCTCCTATCGTTTTGCAGTTGTTATCTGTAATATCTGAGAATTGTTAATTGTAATGTTTGCCGATTTGATACGCTTGCTCCAATAAGCTTTCGATATGTTCTTTGGATTCTGAAATGGTTTCATAGAGGAATTCGACTCGGGATTCCTGCATTCTCGCATAGCCTGCGATTCCATTATTTAGATAGTTGGAAATCATGTTGTAATAGTCGTATTTATGGAATGAAGCCTCCGTCCCCCCAGCTAGTGCAATCCACAGTGCCTTTTTGGAGTTTGCCTTGTTCAGCAGCCCCATGTTCCATACCTTGTCCAGATAAGCTTTGAGCATGGAGGGGACGTTGTACCACCAGATCGGGAAAACAAATACAATGGCATCAGCCGCAAGCACACGATCCAGCTCTTTACGAATCACAGGGGCATGCTGTTTATCGGGATTTTGCCAGTCTCGCTCATCTTCTACACGATATAGGGGATCGAATCCGTCATGATATAGATCGAGGATATCGATTTCATGGGAATTCTCCTGCATACCTTCTATAAAACGATTCATCACGGCAAATGTTAGGGAATCCTGTCTTGGGTGAGTAACGACCAGTTTAACTTTCATGTAGGAGTAACCATCCTTTTTTCTTTTTATTTTGGTTAAACATTCTGACCAATGTTATTATAAGTTTCATGACATCTTCTTGAGAAGTACGCACCTGAGAGTGCTGTAGATACTTTGGGGTTCTTCGGTTACTTTTAATAACGGATATACATATATGTGAATTATGGGGGAGTACAAGTGGAACAAGAAATGAAAAAATATGAGAGTGGTGTGCAGGCGATGCTGGAACTGGTCGGTGGAAAATGGAGAATTCTTATTCTGCATCAGCTGATATCAGGTAAAAAACGAACAAGCGAACTTCGCAGAGCTATTCCAGGCATTACCCAGAAGGTCTTAACCCAGCAGCTGCGTGAACTGGAAAAGAATGAAATCATCCATCGGATCATTCATCCCCAGATTCCGCCCAAGGTAGAGTATGAGATGACAGAGTACGGCTTGACACTGCAGGACATCATTGACCGCATATGTCTATGGGGAGAGAATCACTTGGACAAAGTATACGGAGATAAAAGCAGAGTGCTGGGAAATCATTTTAGTGACTATACTCCACTTTCAACTTCAACTTGAGCTGGCTGCCAAATTTAAAAATATAACAAAACCGTCCTTGATTTAAAAAGGAGGGTTTTTGTTGTTTTTTGTCCTTTATCAGCGAAACTGATAAATGCTATAAAATCATTGAAATTGACCCTCAACACCCTGTGTGTTAGGTTTTAGAGAGAAGAAATTAAATTAATGTGATGATTTTAGTCGGAATTAAAATCGAAGCAATGCGCGAGGTGGCAAACAGTGGAACTTCAAGTGACAAACAGCCCTTTTAATCAAGAACAAGTTGAACTGCTTAATCGTCTTATTCCTACATTGACCGATGGACAACGTACTTGGTTGAGCGGATATATTGCAGCAATTCAGGCAAGCGCGACAATAGCCGCTCCAGCTAACCTGGTACAGGCTGCACCAGCTACAGGTATTGCACCTGTCAGTGCTCCGCCAGTATCCCGGGAAGTTACCGTGCTTTTTGGTTCACAAACTGGGAATTCCAGTGGCCTATCGAAAAAACTGGCCAAGAAACTTGAAGAGCAAGGTCTTCAGGTAACGTTGTCATCGATGGGAGATTTCAAACCGAACGGACTCAAGAAAATTGAAAATCTCCTCATCATCGTCAGTACGCATGGCGAAGGCGAACCACCGGATAATGCGATTCCGCTGCATGAATTCCTGAACAGCAAACGGGCTCCGAAGCTTGAAGGACTTCGTTACTCGGTGTTGGCTCTGGGAGATACCTCCTATGAGTTCTTTTGTCAGACAGGTAAGGACTTCGATAATCGGTTGCAGGAGTTGGGTGGTACAGCCCTTGTACCACGCGTGGACTGTGATGTTGATTTTGATGAAGCAGCTGCAGAGTGGATGAATGAAGTACTGGCATCCTTAAGCAGTACATCTGCTGCTGCGAGTACGGTAACCACGGAGGCTGTTACAGCTGCGGTGAGCGGCGGGGAATCCGAATATGATCGCACGAATCCATTCAAGGCTGAAGTGTTGGAGAATCTCAATCTGAATGGCAGAGGATCGGACCGTGAAACACGCCACATTGAGTTGTCTTTGGAAGGTTCCAGCCTGGATTACGAGCCAGGTGACAGCCTTGGGGTATTCCCTGAGAATCATCCGCGCCTTGTAGATGAATTGATTGCAGCCATGGGATGGAATGCCGATGAACGCGTGACCGTGAATAAAAATGGCGATCAGGCATCTGTTCAAGAAGCGTTGCTACGTTATTTTGAAATTACAGCTGTGACGAAACCGGTCGTGGAACAACTTGCGAAACTGAATCCTGGGAGTGGCCTGACAGCGTTACTCGCAGATGGTTCCGAATTCCGCACGGTCATGAATAGCTGTGATCTGCTGGATCTGGTTCATGATTATAATCTGAAAGGAATTCCTGCCGGAGAATTTGTAGCTGCTCTTCGCAAAATTCCGGCACGTCTATACTCCATAGCGAGTAGTTCGAAGTCTTTCCCGGATGAAGTTCATCTTACTGTTCGTTCGGTACGTTATGAAGCGCGTGGCAGAGAACGTTACGGTGTATGCTCGGTACATCTGGCTGAACGAATCGAAGCTGGCGACACCTTGCCTGTATATATACAGCATAACCCGAATTTTAAGCTGCCTGAGAACCCGGATACACCGATCATCATGGTTGGCCCAGGTACAGGTGTGGCGCCGTTTAGATCTTTCCTTGGTGAGCGTGAAGAGACAGGAGCAGAGGGCAAGACATGGCTGTTCTACGGAGATCAGCATTTCGCCACTGACTTCTTGTACCAGACGGAATGGCAACGTTGGCTCAAAGATGGTGTGCTCACGAAGATGGATGTAGCCTTTTCACGTGATACGGAACAGAAAGTGTATGTACAACATCGCATGCTGGAACACAGCAAAGAACTGTACCAGTGGCTTCAGGAAGGTGCAAGCGTATATATCTGTGGTGACGAGAAAAAAATGGCACATGATGTGCATGCTGCGCTCACCACGATTCTTGAACAAGAAGGCGGTTTATCGCCTGAGCAGGCATCGGAATATCTGACACGGTTACAGCAGGAGAAACGTTATCAGCGGGACGTCTATTAATCACCGGCCCAGCCGGATTGCACCATCCCGCAGAGACGAGAGGAGAAAGCAGCATGGTTTATAATAACTTACTTAACCCACAGCGCACGAATAGCGATGTGGAAGATATAAAGATCAAAAGTGATTACTTGCGCGGAAGTCTGACCGAAACGTTGGCTGATCGTATCACGGGGGCTATTCCAGAGGACGACAACCGTCTGATGAAACACCACGGTAGTTATATGCAGGATGACCGTGACCTGCGTAACGAGCGTCACAAATCCAAGCTGGAGCCTGCATACCAATTCATGTTACGTGTGCGTGCTTCCGGTGGGATTGTAACCCCGGAGCAGTGGTTGATGATGGATCGGGTAGCGCATAAATATGCGAATGAGACGATTCGTCTGACTACACGTCAGTCTTTCCAACTGCATGGCGTACTGAAGTGGGATCTTAAAAACACCATTCGCGAAGTGAACGATTCGTTGTTAAGCACACTGGCTGCATGTGGTGACGTAAACCGTAACGTGATGTGTAACCCGAATCCGAATCAATCTGATGTGCATGCTGAAGTGTATGAGTGGGCATGTCAGGTGAGCAATCATTTGGACCCTCGGACCCGGGCTTATCATGAGCTGTGGCTGGACGGAGAGAAAGTGGTTGATTCCCAGGACTCGGACGAAGAAGTTGAACCAATCTATGGCAAAGTGTATTTGCCACGGAAGTTCAAAATCGGTATTGCTGTACCACCATCCAATGATGTGGACGTCTATTCACAGGATCTTGGCTTTATTGCTATTGTGGAGAACGGCAAGTTGCAAGGCTTCAACGTTTCCGTTGGTGGTGGCATGGGGATGTCTCATGGTGACGCCAAAACCTATCCTCAGGTGTCCAAAGTCATTGGTTTCTGTACGCCGGAGCAAATGATTGATGTGGCAGAGAAAACAGTTATGATTCAGCGTGATTATGGAGATCGTGCAGTTCGTAAACATGCTCGTTTCAAATATACGCTGGATGATCGTGGTGTGGAGTGGTTTGTCGAAGAGCTGACCACCCGTCTGGGATGGAAACTGGATGCGGCACGTCCATATCATTTTGAGACTAACGGAGATCGATATGGTTGGGTAAAAGGTAATAATGGCAGATGGCACTACACGCTGTTCATTCAGAATGGTCGTGTAAAGGATGTTGATGGTTATCCGCTCATGACGGGTTTACGTGAAATTGCCAAAGTGCATACGGGTGATTTCCGTCTGACTGCGAACCAAAATCTAATCATCGGTAATATTAGTAGCCAGAAAAAGAAAAAGATTGAAGCACTGATTCAGCAATATAACTTGACTGATGGGGCACATTACTCTGCGCTGCGCAGAAGTTCGATGGCTTGTGTTGCGTTTCCGACCTGCGGCCTTGCAATGGCTGAGTCCGAACGTTACTTGCCGTCCCTGATCGACAAATTGGAGCCTGTACTGGACGAAGCCGGGCTGAGAGACAAAGAGATTGTCATTCGCATGACCGGTTGCCCGAACGGATGCGCAAGACCGATGCTGGCAGAGATTTCATTTATCGGTAAAGCACCAGGGAAATACAATATGTATCTCGGTGGCAGCTTCACTGGACATCGCTTGAATAAGCTGTACAAAGAAAACATTGGTGAAACTGAGATTCTGGACACGTTAACTCCAATGGTGAATCAGTATGCCAAGGAGCGCAATGAAGGGGAACATTTCGGAGACTTTGTCATTCGTGCGGGTTATGTTCCTGAAGTGTTGGATGGTCGACAATTTCACGCTTAATTGACCGAGTAAGATAACTGAAATTAGGACTGATTTAGGGCGGAAGCATTCCTTTATGGGGTGCTTCTTGTCTGCTATATATGGAGTGAATAGAGGTAACGTTAGTTGCTGCTGAGAGATTTATGAGAGGATAAACTGAAGCTAATCTTCAAATGGAGATGGATAATCACCGCAGTTATTCCCATTATTTCGTGTGTATTAACTTGTTGAAGTACGCTCAACAAGATATAATGGCATAGTAGAAAGCAGATTAAATGTTGAAAGTGAGCGGAAACGATATGGGTCGTAAGTGGAATAATATCAAGGAAAAGAAAGCTTCAAAAGATGCAAACACGAGCCGGGTCTACGCTAAATTCGGCGTTGAGATCTATGTAGCTGCCAAGAAGGGCGAACCGGACCCGGAAGCGAACCGTGCACTGAAAGTCGTGCTGGAACGTGCCAAAACGTATAATGTACCCAAAGCCATCATTGATCGTGCGATGGAAAAAGCAAAAGGTAGCGGGGATGAGAACTATGAAGAGTTGCGTTATGAAGGCTTCGGACCGAATGGTGCGATGGTCATCGTTGATGCACTCACTAACAATGTGAATCGTACAGCGCCTGAAGTGCGCTCTGCGTTTAACAAAAACGCTGGCAACATGGGTGTCAGTGGTTCTGTTGCTTACATGTTTGATCCAACAGCGGTTATCGGTATAGAAGGCAAAAACTCCGAGGAAGTACTGGAACTTCTGCTTGAAGCAGATGTGGATGTACGTGATATCGTGGACGAAGACGATGCTGTAATTGTATATGCAGAACCGGATCAATTCCACGCTGTACAAGAAGCATTCAAAGCTGCTGGTATTACTGAGTTCACAGTAGCCGAGCTGACCATGCTTGCGCAAAACCATATTGAACTTCCAGAGGATGCACAAGCTCAGTTCGAGAAACTGATCGATGCGCTTGAGGACCTTGAAGATGTTCAGCAAGTTTACCATAACGTAGAGTTTGTATAAGAGAACTAGGCTAGCCATTATACATGCCTTTGCTTGGTGATTTTATGATGATGTACGTTTTTCATCCTTGTTTGAGGATAGTGTAACTTTAAACTCACTTTTTGTATGGAATATCTATACAAGGGGTGAGTTTTTTTATGTTATTAGAAGATGTTTACAGAGAGTTCTTATTTGATCTGGAGATCAAAAATTACAGTGTTCGTACTAATAAAGGCTACCGCAATAACAATAGGGCTTTCCTAAACTTTTTGTGTAACGAATTTGCAGTTATAGAAATCGAGGAAGTTAGTACATCGCACATTAAAGCGTATCTTATGAACTTGAAGAAAAAGGGATTGTCTGAATCATATATTAATGGGATTCAAAAGAATATCCGTTCATTTTTCAAGTTCATTTTGGAGGAAGGCTATATTGCTGAGAAAAGAAATCCTGTTTTAGGGTTGAAGTGGTTGAAGCAACCCAAAATTTTCATTCAAACATTCGATGATGATGAAGTGAAGAGAATGATCAGTGCATTCAAAGGTGATTATTATTTGAGTTTACGAAACAAGTTGATTCCGATGCTCTTTGTTGATCTTGAAATCAGGAATCTGGAGCTTTGTACCCTAGCAACACTTGATGTGAGAGATAGTGTTATAAAGATATATGGGAAAGGGAACAAAGAAAGAAATTTGTACATTTCACCTTTTCTTAAAAAGTACATCATCAAATACGAGCGAGTGAAAGAAGCGTACTTCAAAGATAAGATGATGACGGATTCGAATTTTTTCTTGTCTCAAAATGGAAGGGTTTTAACTGTTACAGCCATGAAAGTGATAGTCAAAAAGGCAGGAAAAGAAGCATTATTGGAAAGAGGTTTGCCAGAAGATCAGATTATTGCAATTGAAGTTGAAGAAAGAAAAAGCGATGTGTGTTCCTTAATGTTTGTTTGAAAGGTTTAAATGACAATACAGGGTTCTGTGGCTTGACTGATACAAAAGGACTTGGTTTTGCTTCCTTTCAATTTTATTTTAAAAGAACACTAGATACTGATGTCACTGTATGTGAAGAAACAAATGAAGAGACACTCGTTTTAGGGATAAAAAACGTGGTTTTGAGAACTCTTCACTGAGTGATAGTTATAACTCAATGGAATCGATATTTTATTGACAGTAATATTGAAAAGATGAGGTGGAAAAATGAATATAGATGATACGCTTGAAAATAAGATAAACCAACTTACTGAAGAGATTAAGAATCTCTCTGAAAATGTAATTTCAAATTCTTCGACTATGAATCACAGAATTATTGCAGTAGAGAAATTAACGTGGAAAATTGAAAGAAAACTAGTTGATCAAGAGAAGTTCTTAAAGTTATTATCCAGTAATGAACTTATAGATAGATTGGTAACGATGAAGTATGGACAAAGCAAGATCAAACCATTCCATTTAGAAAGTGAAGAATTTCAAAAGTCAAGTGTTGAAGCTATGTACGACGATGACGATGATTAAGTTAATCCTTAAACTATAGATTTGATATAAGTGTGCATTTCAATATCTACCACCGACTGGAGTGCTTACAATATTTGTTGATTGGGTTATGATATGAAATTTATTCTGCTGTAAATTAATATAAGTCTCAACAAATACTTTACAAAAATATGTTATCATCAAAATACTACATAATCACAAAAAAACTTTAATGAGTGCAAAAGATTCTCATGTAATAATACTTTTGCCCTTTTCAAATTATTGAATTATAACGATAATCAAGCTTAGAATCTCAACTAATATATCTATAAATGAGACAATATTCTTAAGATATAGCATCACAATATTGAAGAATTCAAATAAAAATTTTAAGTGTATAATATTGCATAAAATCACGCGATAATAAAGGATGAGTCATATGGAATTGGCAAATGATTATATTGAGAAATTATTAGAAGAAAAGAAGTTTGAAGAATTAGAAAAGTACCTGAAAAAAATGAAAAAGGAGAATTACAATGATTCTTCTGTTAATTATTACTTAGGGGTTCTCTACTCTGATTATAACAATCCCAAAAAATCTGAAGAGACAGCTAAAAGCTATTTTCTTGATGTGATAAGTTCGAACCATGTTTACGAGTATGCGTATATTTATTTAGAACAAATCGAAAGAAACCGTAATAAATCTATAAGAATATTAGAGGCGGGACTAAAATGTTTTCCGAATAGTTTAACACTTAATAAGAGACTATTGTACAACTTAGATAATGTTGAAAAAGAAAATTTATATCAAAAGTTATTAACAGCTGAAATATCTTCAAATGATATTCATGTGTGTATGATGAATTATTATTATAGTAGTGATAATTTCAGCGTTGCAATAGATACCTCAAAGAAAATTAACAGGCAAGATGAGATGGATGAAATTTTCATTATTTTACACAATGCTTATTGCTTTTATCATATGGGGGAAATAGATGCTGCAAGTAAAAGATTTGTTTCTGTTGTAGACATAGATCTGAAACATACTCTGAACTATGCACCGCACATTGGTCTTATTTTATGTCATCTATCTGAGAAAAATCATGAAAGTGCATTTGAGATATTTGCAGAAATTCCTAATGATTACGAAATTGACGTAGATATAATGTTATATCCAGATTACTTTTTAAATTTTGAAGAAGAGTTCAATGATGCTTTGCACAAACTCGAAAATATTAACATTGATAAACTAGTGTTGGCTAAAATAAGAGGTTTACGTGGTTTATCAAGGTCAAATAATGATAATAATAAGACAGAAGAAAAAAAGGTAATTAGAGATCTTGAATTTGCGCGGAAAAATTTAAAAAACAATCTGACCTATATTCAGAAACTCAAACAATTTGCGGAATATTCTAACAGAAATTTCGATGCTTTTAAATTCGGTACTTATACAATCGCCCATGGATATGAGAAGTATAAAGAAGAGATTGAGTATGAGTATTACTGGAGTTTCATAGACAAGTCTACCGAAGAAGAAGTACTAAACATGAAGGATGAACTGCTTTATGCAGTGGAAATTGCGGATAACTACAAAAAAAAATACTTCTCAGGGAAAGTTCTTACAAAATTAATTAGAAAAATTTTCAAGTTTGCGCTATACAAAGACATAACTGATATAGCAGAGAAAATGGGTTACAAAGAAATTAATAAGTACATTTTATTCGAAATTGCGTATTCATATTATGAAGCTAACGAATTTGAGTTGTCTCAACAGTTCTATGAAAGACACGAAGAAGAGAATGGAAAGAATAGTGCTACTTCGAATAATATGGGTATTATCTTGAAGAAGAAAGGATTATTTTCAGAAGCAAAAGACAAATTTAGATTAGCACTGGAACTAGATCCGGATAATAGAACTGCATCTAAAAACTATGACAATATAAGTGAAATTATAGTTGAAAGAGAACAAGAACAGAAACTTTCGAGGAAGATTGCACAAAAATTTGCTAAGGAAAATGCCTGGATAAAAGGTAAACTACTTTCCTTCTCTAAATTTCAAGATAGCGATGGTTTTATTGTTTGTTCTTACAAAAAATTGCCTCAGTTCCTGAACGCTTCTGAGGTCAAAGCGAATGAATTATTGAATAATTTTATAGGCAATAAATATATTTTAAAAGTAAATGACCATAATATAAACACGACTAGTTCAGTTTACCGCATTAATTCAGATGTTCTATTAATTATTAATGAATTAGAAAAAAATGAGGAACACGAGAGCGTATTGATTGAGCTTGCTGAAAATATTACCTTAGAGCGTTTTCTTGATTTGGGATATGACAAAAAATTACTTTCATCACTTGATAAAGTATCTAATCCTGATTTAAAAGGCATGTTAGAACGAGATATAAATGAGAATGTTCTTAGTTTAATTACTAAATCATTTAAATCCTCATTAATATTGAGTGGTAGCATAATCGAAGCTGTTCTTCTCGATCACATTTCATCCAAGAACATTACTCAATATACAATGGAAAATGGGAGGAATAAAAGAGTAAACCAAATGGACTTGAATGAGCTTCTGTACGTTTCTAATCAGGAAAATTTTATTGATATACAATTATATTATTTATCCCATGCAATACGTGGGTTTAGGAATTTAATACATCCTGGTGTTGAACAAAGGAAACGCTCCGTAATAGTAAATGAAGAAAATGCAATGTTAGCATGGAGTATTGTTAAAAAAGTTATTCAAGAAATTTAATAACGAGCTTTTCTAAGCCACTTGTTAAGGGGGAGAGTGAGGAGTGGTTCTAAAAACGTTGGGTACAAACCCACATGTTTGCGAATCGCATCTTCTCCGCCTTACTTGTAAATTACGTGCCGTATAAGACTTTGTAATGATTGTGGTTGCCTTTCTACAAAACAATACGTAAATGATGTTTATGTCGGGGATTTCGGTTTATATATGGTGTTCTGAAGATGGGAACTTGGTTATGGCGATAGGGTTGCTAGCACTAATGTCACTGGCTTACCTATACTAATAAAGACAAAATAATAATTCCGAGCTTGCGAGTGAGGTACTTCCTAGAGTTCTTCTACATATATAGAGTTTCGAAAAAAAGATACTAACCCATCTATTAATTCTAAAGATAAGCAACAATTACAAATTATATACTAACTAATTCACTGGCAGATGAACTTTTTCATCGATGAAAAGATCCAAGCCAGTTATTCCAATTGTTCTTATTGAATCCCTCTGTGTGCAGATTCAAGAAACAAAGTCTTGTAGGTATCCTTATCACGTTTCATATTATAATTCTTTGAATAGATAACAATGAAAGAATAGAGGTGTTTCTATTGAATTATTCTGAGCTTAAAAAGTCACTAGTACAGAAAGACATAAAAACGTCAGCCCAGATTATAAGTCAACTATTCTTGAAGAATACTGACAGCTTTAGGAAAGGTGTTTTATTATCTGGATGTCTACCTGACCCACTTAATGAATTTAATTTTAAAGAAAAAGAACATATAATTGATACATTTTATCAAGCTTGCGAATTAGTTGCTAAAGTCATGGAAAAACATGGTTTTGAGACGGCCGAGTTTAAAGATGTGTATATATCACTTATTTTTTCTCACATAGCTATTGCAAATCATAATAAAAGTAATGTGAAAAAATTGTCTGAAAATGAATTCCTCAAGTTACCATATGAAAAACAAATACAAATGTTTTGTGTGTTTCTTGAAAACCAAAATCGCTTGTCAAATGAAATCACTAGAAAAGAGATGAAGGAGAAAAAATTTTATACAGGAATGGAGACACATATAGCAAAAGAATTACCAAATGATAACCGTAAACAATCACTTAATGATAATATTGAAGCGGGGATTGAGGTGGCGAATACCCTGTTTAAATATATTTTCTATTTATCAGGGAATAACCTTGAAATACAAAATATAGAATTTATGCATGAAGATGTCTGCCCGTATGAAATACCGTCATTCGAAGAAGTAGGTTTACTTGCTCAACATAGGAACATGTTGGAGCATTTGTGGGAGAAAATAAAATTTTCAAATTGGGATTACACGATTTATGGTACTAATGATGATAAAACTTATTTCTTTACTCCCCCAGATGAAAGGAAATATAAACTACAACGAACTGCGATTGAAAGGTATAGATATAAAGACTTCCTTGATTTTACCAATAAAATGAGAACTAACTATCAACGATTTGAAAAGGCAATTAAGAAAGTTGAAGTCCTTTCAGGTGATTTTTCTCTGGATGAAGTAAGGACCTTATTCGAAATCGACAAGGACAAATTTAACGAAGTTGGTGAAGGTTTTAACGTATTTATAGAAGTTAGTGCCATTTATCTTGAGTACTCAGTAGATTTCTGGTTTGGAGATATTTCAATTGGCAAAAACAATAATATTAAGATTAAGGACATACTTGAATTAATTAAATATTTCTATACGATTGCTTTTATTTATCAAAAGCAATCGCATACAGATTTCAACGATGATTTTCGAGAGGGTTATCGTTTATTGGCACCCGTTGTAAAAATAGAGTGGATTGTACAGCATTTTTCTAAGGTAAGTTCAATTGAACCGAGTATGGCAACTGACATTATTGATTTGTTTATTTTTAAACCAAAAACAAAGTTGGATCTATTCTCTCAGCCACTAGTGTATGTTGGAAACAACAGGGTTATATTCACACCTGCACTATTAAAACAACTAAATGTACCCAGAATAATAGAACAGCAACTTGGTGTTTGGGGAAAAGATATAAGTGATAAAGGAGTGTACTTTGAGAATATAATAAGAGAACTGGTTTCAATTAATCCAAACATGAAAATTAATACGAATCAAATCAAATTCACAGCTTACGATGGAAAACAAGTCGAATTCGATTTTATTGGTATTTTTGAAAATAATATATACTTAATGGAAATGAAATGTTTGAAAAAACCTTACTCTGATAGAGAATTAAAGGATAGACAGCGTGTAGTTGATGAGGGTATTGAACAGATAATTAGAAGGACTAATGTAATAAAGCATGATTGGGAACATATCAGGCAATTGGTAAATATCTCACTACCTGAATCTCCTCCTAATGCAACGAACATTATAAAGGTATTATGTCTTAATATTTTTGAGTATACAGGGTTTAATGTCGATGACATACATATTATTGATATTTCATCACTTTCTAAATTCTTTAACTCTCCTAAAATAAAAGTTGAATCTATATATAAGGGGAAAGTTTCTGTCTATTCTGAAAAGAGTCTTTGGAGCAAGGAGTATCCTACTGTAAGAGACTTTAGAAGTTATTTACGCCAACCAGAGACTATAAACAGTATCTACGAAGCACTAGAACCTGTTCCTCAACCTGTCCTTTTAATTGAGGAAGATAACTATAAACTTGCTTCTCAAGATTTTGTATTAAGTAGGTTTCCCTTTTCGGACAATGAAAATTTGGCTCTTATTAAGAAAAAGAAACCGCGGCATAAGAGAAAGAAGTCTCGTAAAAGAAAATAGTGTTTATTAATCATTCTATCAGGTATTTTTCCTTGAAATGTTTTTTTGTAAGTGTATTAGTAGTTGCTGGAAGGTGAACTAAGATTGATGAATTACTTGATAAGGTGTTAGTGTTCTATAAACGTGATATTGTGCTAGGCGTTAAAAAGAAAAAAGGATGAAATAAAGTTTGAAATTTCTCAGTTTCTGCAATACGCAGTTGTTTTTTATTGTTCTGTACCAAAACTTCACCCAGCGTGTTGTCGAGGTTT